>SWCE01000610.1_pt1 | contig 204893 bp, 199 predicted proteins | sample 4690061 | NCBI WGS metagenome assembly SWCE01 (sample SAMN10267279, study PRJNA491770) | bioreactor metagenome | isolation source: DHS bioreactor inoculated with subseafloor sediment | place: Japan: off Shimokita Peninsula | collected 2012-10 | reverse complement strand
CGGGCATTCTTCGGTTTGACGGACTTCCTGCCAAAGGAAAATTTTCAGGTTTCACAAAGGAAGACGCAGCTTCCTGCATCGGATCTCAGTCCGGGGGCGGCTGCACGTTTACAAATTGGAGGATGGTCAATGAGCAGCCCTAAGATTGGATGGGTCGGAATGGGGCGCATGGGGTATCCCATGGCGGAAAGGCTCGTCGAGGCAGGCTACGATGTCTATGTCTGGAACCGGACCCGCTCGAAAGCCGAGCCGCTCGCCGCGAAGGGCGCGACACTGGTCGACAGTCCCCGGGATCTGGCGGGCGTGGACATTCTCGGCACCATGGTGTCCACGGGGCAGGATGTCGAGCAGGTCTATTTCGGCGAGAACGGGGTGCTGTCCGGGGACAAGACGCCGAAGATCTTCCTCGATTGCTCGTCGATCGCCGATCACCAGTCCGCAGCCATCCGGGCAAGGCTCGCCGAAAGAGGCGCGCAGCTGATCGCTTCTCCGGTCAGCGGCAACGGCAAATGCGTCAAGGCAGGCAAACTGAGTGCGGTTGCCTCCGGTCCGCAGGATGCGTTTGAAAAGGTCCGTCCGGTCATCGCAGCCATGGCGGCGAATGGCGTGTCTTATGTTGGCGAAGGCGAGTTGGCCCGGTTCTGCAAGATCGCGCACAATGTCTTTCTCGGCGTCGTCACCCAGAACCTCGCCGAAATCACGGTTCTCGCCGAAAAGGCTGGTATTCCCAGGTCCGCCTTCCTCGATTTCATGAACAACTCGGTCATGGGGTCGATTTTCACCCGTTACAAGACGAATGCTCTGGTCAATCTCGACTGGACCACGACCTTCACGCCGGGACTCCTGCGTAAGGATCTGGATCTCGGTCTGAGTTCCGCTCGGGACCTCGGTGTTCCCATGCCGGTGACCGCTGCTACGCGGGAGGCCCTGCAGGCGCATTTCGGTGCGGCAACGCTCCAGGACGATCCGGAGGCTTATCTTCAAAAAGATTTTGCTGCCCTGCTCGAAACCGTTGCGCTGGCGGCGGGGCTCGAGCTCAAGAGCGAGAACGCACCCTATCCAACCGGATTGGAATTACCGCAAGCTGCTGAATAAAAGCAGGATTTGCGGAATAAACAGCGCCAAAAAAAGCAACAAGCATGGCGCAGGGGATGCTGCAGGATCGATCCAGATGGTCCTGCGGCGCCGCAAAACCCTAGGGAGGGAACGTATGAACTTTCGCACGCTTCTAACAACAACCGCCGCATTGGCAATGATGGCTACGGCCGCCCATGCGGAAATCAAGATCGGCGCATCCTTGCCGCTTACCGGCGGTTTCTCGATCGCCGGTGCCAAAAACAAGCAGGGGTATGAACTCTGTGTAAAGATGCTCAACGAACGTGGCGGCATCAACGGGGAAAAAGTCGAGCTGGTCCTGTCGGACAATCGCTCGGATCCGGCGACCGCCATCAACCAGTATGAGCGTTTCATCAACGTCGACAAGGTCGATGCGGTCTTCGGGACGTTTTCGTCCAAGCTGACGTTCCCGGTCGCCAATATCCTGGCGAAATACGGCTATGTTCATCCGATCCCCGCCGGTGGCGCCCTGCGCATCTATACCCAGGGCCACAAGAACCTGTTTTATTTCCAGCCTGACGCGGCCGAATACGTCGGCCGATCCCTGAAGGGTCTCATCGAGAATCTGGTTCCGGAAGGAGAACGTCCGAAGACCGCTGCGGTGGTGTCCGCGGATGATTTCTTCGCCAACGCCATCGAAGCCGGTCTGCTTGGCCAGAAGGTGATGAATCCTGCTGACGGCAGCGAAGTTGCGGATCTCGCGCCGGGATATCTGGCCGATGCCGGTATCAAGGTCGTCTACTCCGAAAAATGGCCCGAAGAAGGGTTCAATGATTGGCTGAACCTTGCCAATTCCATCAAACGGTCGGATGCGGAACTGATCATCGCGCTGACGGCTTCCGCAGAAGAGGCGGTCCAGCTCACGCGTGCGCTCAAGACCGTCAAGGCCGAACCGAAGATGGTCTATTACAGCCAGGGGACACAGTCTGAATTCCATGAAGGCACCCAAAGCGCCTCCGACAGCATTCTGATGCACACCGCCTGGCATCCGGCGGCTCCCTTCAAGGGGCTTCTGGAGGGCGAGGAATTCACCAATGCGGACTTTGTGACGGCCTTCACCGAGGAATACGGCGAAGCGCCGGATGAAGACGCGGCAATTCCCTTCGCCGTCTGTCAGGGTGTCGAGCAGGCGATCGAAGGCGCCGGTTCGACCGACAATGCGGCCATGGGCAAGTGGCTTTCCGAACGGACGCCAGAAAATCCGGTCCGCACGATCCTTGGCCGCTTCGCATGGGATGACAGGGGACTTCCGATCAACAAGCCGTTCCTCGTCGCCCAGTGGAATGACGGGGAACTGCAGTTCGTCTATCCGACAAACGAGTTCTCGGAAGTCTCCAAGATGACCTATCCGAAGGGTGGCTTCTAAGCATCGAACGTCTATCGGGCCCGGTTTCGGCCGGGCCCGGTAATATCCTTAAACAAGGAGTTCCCATGCTTGAAGTGAAGAACCTCAGCAAGCATTTCGGCGGGATCACCGCTGTCAATAATTGCAGTTTCACGGTCGAGCGCGGTTCGATAACCGGCCTGATAGGCCCGAACGGCGCGGGAAAGACCACGGCCTTCAATTGCATCAGCCGAACGATGATGCCGTCGGCGGGCGAGGTCTGGCTGGACGGTACGCGCATCGATACCCAGCGCCCACACCAGATCACAGCTCACGGATTGTCCCGTACCTTCCAGATATCGCGCAATCTCGCGGATATGACAGTGCTGGAAAACGTAATCTGCCAATCCAAGATCCGCGGTTGGCGGGACCTGTTTCGCCCCGCCATGAGCAAGGAGGAAATCGACAAGGCCTGCGGCATCCTCGATTTTCTTGGTATTACCCGGATCGCCCATGAGGACGGTTCCAATCTCAGTTATGGCCAGAAGAAGCTCATGGATCTTGCCGCGCTTTTAATGAGCGATCCGAAGATCATCCTCCTGGACGAACCGGCAGGCGGTGTGAACCCGACTTTGCTGGAAGAGATTATCGGCCATATCCGGAAGCTGAACGAAAAGGGACTGACAGTCCTGATCGTGGAACACAACATGGACCTGATCATGCGGCTCTCCCATCGCATCGTCGTGATGGCGCAAGGGCAGGTGATCGCCGATGGCGAACCAGCCGATATCCAGGAAGATCCGGCAGTTCTGGAAGCCTATCTGGGCGGTGTGACCGAGGAGGCGGCCTGATGGAAAAGCTTCTGGAAGTCGCCAGCCTGACCGCCGGTTATGGCGACGGTCCGGCCATTCTGGACGGTGCGCACCTGACGGTCGAACCGGGCAAGATCCATTGCATCATAGGTCCGAACGGCGCGGGCAAATCCACTCTGCTCAAGGCCATCTGCGGTATGCTGAAGGTCCGCAAGGGCGACGTGAAATTCAAAGGGGAAAGCCTGAAAGGCCTTCGCCCCGATCAGGTGCTGCGCAAGGGCATCTGCTTCGTGCCTCAGGAGCGTGCGCTGTTTCCGAAAATGACCGTGCGCGAGAACCTTCGCATGGGCGGGTTTTCGCTCGCCGACAAGTCCGGCCTGGAAAAGCGGATCAACGAGATCGAGGAGCGTTTTCCAATCCTTCGCGAACGCCGCGATCAGCATGCCGGCACCATGTCGGGCGGACAGCAGCAAACCCTTGCCATGGCCCGCACGATGATCATCAAGCCGGACATCGTCATGCTCGACGAACCATCGCTCGGACTGGCACCGAAAATTGTCGCGGAAATGTTCGACATCATGCGGCTGATGGCCGGGGAGGGGATCACCATTCTGCTCGTCGAGCAGAACGCCCTGACGGGCCTGAAGAATTCAGATTGGGGTGTGGTTCTCGATCTGGGGCGGACCCTGTTCGAAGGGCCGGCGGACGATGTGCTGTGCGATCCGCGTATCCAGGAACTCTATCTCGGCGGAAAGAAGGCTGCGTAATGGGCGAGATCATTCAAATCATCATTCTCGGCCTGGCCCTTGGTGGGGTTTATGCCCTGATGGGGTCCGGGCTCAGCCTCGTTTTCGGGGTGATGCGGATCGTCAATCTTGCGCACCCGGTCCTGATCATGGGCGGATCCTATGTGGCCTATTGGGGCTTCCGGCTTTACGGGGTGGATCCTCTCGTCATGCTGCCGGTTGCGGTGGTCATCCTGGCGGCGACCGGGGTTATTCTTTACAAGCTGGTCTTTGAACGGGAAGCGCGCTCGGCGAAATATTCGGAGATGACGGTTCTCCTGACCTTTGCTCTGGCGATGGTCGTGGAAGGCGGGCTTGGCACGGCCTTCACCAACACGCAGCGGGTAACCTCGCCGGACTACGCGACCGATGCCATCTTTATCGGGGACGTCTTCATTCCGACGGGCCAGCTTTATGCCGGCATCGTCTCGCTGGCGATTATTTCCGCCCTTGCGCTGTTCCTGAAGTATTCCCGGTTCGGCTATGCCATCCGCGCCACGACCCAGAACCGGGAAGCGGCCGAGTTGCTCGGGGTCAATGTGAACTTCGTCGGTCTCGTCAGCTTTGCGATCGGCCTGGGTCTTGCCGGTGCGGCCGGGTCGCTGGTGTCCTTCGTGTTCTCTTTCTATCCATCCAAACACTGGGAGTGGATTGCGATCCTGATGTCGCTGGTCGTGCTCGGAGGCATGGGCTCGATCCTGGGTACGGTGCTGGCCGCCCTCATCCTTTCGGTCGTTGCTGCGTTCGTCGGCACCTATTTCGGCGCGACCTGGTCGACGCTCACCTTCTTTGTGGCGCTCTTCGTGGTGCTCATGGTCCGGCCTCAAGGGCTGTTTGGCGAAAAACCGGAGTTGGCATAGTGACTAGTCTTGATACCAATGATGTAATCACGGCCCGGAAAGCCTACTACGCGGGTCTCGCCGGCGAGGCAGACAAGGGGCGAGTGGTCTGGTTCCCGATCGCCTTTCTGGCAGTTCTGCTTGTATTGCCGGTCTTGCAGTTCACCGGAAACTACAACTACCTGATCCACCTGGTGCTGTTCACGGCCAGCTATGTGGTGATGGCGTCCGGATGGAACATCCTTGGCGGCTTTGCCGGCTACATTTCGCTCGGCCATAATGTGTTCTTCGCCGTCGGGGGCTATTTCGCCGGGATGATTTTTGCCCGCTACGGGATTTCGACCATCATCCTGGCTCCTCTCGCAGGTCTGGTCGCAGCGGCCCTGGGCTATGTGATCGGCCTGATTACCCTGCGTGTGAGGGGCCCATCCTTCATCATCTCGTCGCTCGCGCTGGTGATGATCTTCAAGATCCTGTTCGACAACTGGGATTTCGTAGGCGGATCGAACGGGTTGTCACTGGCCGCGAATGACCTTCCGGTTCATTGGGCCAAGCTGCCCTACTACTATGCCTTTGTCGTCATGGCCGCCTTTTCGGTCTGGGCAAGTTTCAGGATCAAGCACTCCAAATTCGGTCTCGGTCTGAGGGCGATTTCAAAGGACGAGATCAAGTCCGAGAGCGCGGGGATCAATACCCGGTTCTACAAGGTTCTTGCCTTTGCGATCTCCGCCTTTTTCGTCGGCATGGCCGGGGCGGTCTGGGGCGAATACCTGACCTATATCCGGCCCAATATCTTCCTGATCATTCTGGTGTCGGTGAACATGGTGCTGATGTGTATCCTGGGCGGGAAGGGGACGATCGCAGGTCCGGTCATCGGCGCGATCCTGCTGGTCGCCTTCAATGAATTCTTCGTCGCAACGCTCGGCGCTTCGGAGATCAACATCTTCGCGACCGGCATGATCATGATGCTGTGCCTGATGTTTTTTCCGCTCGGCATTGTCGGCACGCTGGCACGCCACAAGAAACTTCCCCGCATACTGAACTGGGACTGATCTTATGACCGATTTCGTCCTTTACAACGCTCCCCAGTCCACCTGTTCGCAGCGGGTGCGCTATTCCCTGCATGCCAAGGGGCTGGATTTCGAGGAACACAAGCTGGACCTGTTCTCCGGGGATCAGCTCAAGCCGGAGTATCTGGCTATCAATCCCAACGGGGTGGTGCCGGCCCTGGTTCACGACGGGACGCCGATCATCGACAGCGCCGTGATCCTGGAATACCTGGAAGACGTCTTTTCGGACCGGGCGCCCATGCGGCCGGAAGATCCGCGGGAGATGGCGAAACTCAGGGCGATGATGCGCTTTGTCGACGAGGTGCCGACGCCGGCAATCCGGGTGCCGTCCTACAATCTGGCGTTCCTTCCTCACTTTCAGGCCATGACGGAGGAAGACTTCCAGGCCCTTTGCGACAGCAAGCCGCTGCGCCGGGAATTCCTGATGAAGATGGGGCGGACCGGCTTTCCCAAGGCGGATATGTGTGAGGCCCTCGGCAGACTGCGCAGGGGGATCGAGCGCATGGCCATTTGGCTCGCCGAGAGCGGCGGTCCCTGGATCATGGGTGACAAGATCAGCCTGGTCGATCTGGCGATCATGCCGGTGATCGTGCGCATGGACGATATCAACCTCGGATCGATCTGGGACGATCACCCCGAAATCGGCGACTGGCTCGACCGGATCCGGGAAACGGACCCGTTTAAACGGACCTATTACCATGGGGCGCTCCTGACCGAGAAATATCCGCATCTGGCAAAACTGCGCGAGCAGAAGACGGTCGAGGTCTAAGGCGGCAATGCAGCTTGTTCCCTACATGCTGGCCGCTTTGGCTGTTGGAATCGTGGTGTCGTTTCAGCCGCCGATGAACGGGATGCTGGCAAGGTCGGTCGGCAGTGCCTACGGCGCGGCTGCGGTTTCGATCGGTATCGCCTTCGCCAGCATCCTGTTGCTCATTCTCGTGGCCGGGCATGGCGAGATCAGCCGTAGGACGCTCGGCAGCGTACCTTGGTGGGTTTACCTCTCCGGCACGATCGGCGCGGCTTTCGTCGCTGCCGGGGCCGCGATTGCGCCCGTGACCGGCGGGCTGGTCTTTTTCATTTGTATCGTCGCGGGGCAGTTGATCGGCTCGATGCTGGTGGATCATTTCGGGGCTTTCGGCCTTGAGGTGCGGGTCATGTCACCGCTGAGGCTTCTGGGGCTCGCGATGGTTTTGGGAGGCGCCGTCCTGGTGAGTCGGAGCTGAACCGGCCCGTTTGAATGGTATTTCATCTGAACGCGCAATCGATTGCGCTTAGGTAAAACACAGTTGCGAACACGTGGGAGCCAGGCTCATCGGCCGGTACGCGTATCGCAAGGAGGAGGTAAGACAATGAATCGTGCCCTGACCCCGAACCTTTTGACGCCGCAGGATCTTGACCAGCACTGGCGCTGGGAAGGACGTTTGCCTGCGTGGGGGCATACGTCTGTCGATTTCGAGCGTCGTGTCGACCATGACCGGCTGCGGCGTTACCGGCTGGCCCGCACGCGCCAGGCGCTGCAGGCGTCGCCGGCGGGCACGCTGCTGTTGTTCGACGTGAATAACATCCGCTACGTGTCGTCGACCAAGATCGGCGAGTGGGAACGGGACAAGATGTGCCGGTTCTGCCTGCTGACAGGCGACGATTCCCCTTACGTGTGGGACTTCGGCTCCGCAGCTTACCACCACAAGAAGTTCTCCGACTGGTTGGAGCCGGACCACTGCCGGGCCGGTGTGGTCGGCATGCGCGGAACGATCCCGCCGGAATTCGGCCTGATGCGCAAATACGCCAAGGAGATCGCGGGGCTGATCCGCGATGCCGGGATGGCGGACATGCCGGTCGGGGTCGACTATGCGGAAACGGCCATGTTCCATGCTTTGCAGGAAGAAGGCCTCAACGTTATCGACGGCCAGCAGATCATGCTGTCGGCGCGCGAGATCAAGAACTGGGACGAGATCCAGCTTTTGACCCAGGCGGCTTCCATGGTCGACGGCGTTTATCACATGATCTACGAGGAGCTGAAGCCGGGCATTCGCGAGAACGACATCGTCGCGATGTCGAACAAGATGCTCTACGAGATGGGCTCCGACGATGTGGAGGCGATCAACGCGATCTCCGGCGAGCGCTGCAATCCGCATCCGCACAACTTCACCGACCGCTACTTCCGCCCCGGCGACCAGGCCTTCTTCGACATCCTGCAGTCCTATCAGGGCTACCGGACCTGCTACTACCGGACCTTCAACATCGGCCGGGCGACGCCGGCCCAGCACGATGCCTATGTGAAGGCGCGCGAATGGATCGATGCGTCCATTGCCATGATCAAGCCGGGCGTGTCGACCGACAAGGTCGCCGAGGTCTGGCCGAAGGCGGAGGAGTTCGGGTTCCCGAGCGAGGAGGCGGCCTTCGGGTTGCAGTTCGGCCACGGGCTGGGCCTGGCGCTGCACGAACGTCCGATCATCTCAAGGGCGGTCTCCCTCGACCACCCCATGGAGATCAGGACGGGAATGGTGTTCGCGCTGGAGACCTATTGCCCGGCTTCGGACGGCTATTCGGCCGCGCGGATCGAGGAGGAGGTCGTGGTGACCGACACGGGCTGCGAGGTGATCTCGCTGTTCCCGGCCGAAGAGCTTCCGATCGCCAACCGCTACTGAGTAATCCAACCGACATCTGGAAGGTCCGGCCGGCTCAGAAGGCCGGACCCGTTTGCGGGAGTTTATCATGGCAGCCAAAGCAGCCAGAAAATCCAAATCCAATACTGAAAGCTATCTGCGCATGTACCGGCAGATGGTGCGCATCCGCGCGTTTGAGGACAATGCCAACCAGCTGTATCTGTCGGCGAAGATGCCGGGCCTGACGCACATGTATTCCGGCCAGGAGGCGGTGGCTGTGGGCATCTGCGAGGCGCTAGAGGATACGGACTATATCACCTCCACCCACCGCGGCCATGGCCATTGCGTCGCCAAGGGCGCGGAGTTCAGGCAGATGTTCTGCGAACTCCTGGGCAAGGAGGAAGGCTATTGTCGGGGCAAGGGCGGTTCGATGCATATCGCCGACCAGAGCCACGGCAATCTCGGCGCCAACGCCATCGTCGGCGGCTCCACCGGCATTGCCACCGGTGCCGCACTCACCGCCAAGTACCTGAAGACCGGAGCGGTTGCCGTCTGCTTCTTCGGCGACGGCGCGACCGCGCAGGGGCTTTTGTACGAGGTGATGAACATGGCCTCGCTGTGGAAGCTTCCCGTCATCTATGCCTGCGAGAACAACGGCTATTCGGAATATACCAAAACGGATGAGATCGCCGCCGGCTCCCTTACGGAACGGGCGAAAGCGTTCGGAATGGAGGCCTTCCATGTGGATGGCCAGAACGTGCTGGCAGTGAACGAGCTCACCCAGGATCTGGTGGCGCGCGCCCGCAAGGGCGAAGGCCCGTTCTTCGTGGAACTTGAGACCTACCGCTATCACGGCCACCATGTGGGCGACATCAACCGGACCTACTACCGCTCCAAGGAAGAAGAAGCGGAGTGGAAGGAGAAGCGCGATCCGATCGTCAACTTCGGTAAGTGGCTGACGGCGCAAAAGATTGTGACGGCCGACGATCTTGCCGCGATCGACACGGAGGTGAAGGCGGCTGCCAAGGCGGCCGTCGATTACGCCCTTGACGCCAAGTATCCGGATGCGTCGGAAGTGACCATGCATGTCTATGCGGAGGCGTCCTGATGCGCGAGATCACGCTCTCCCAGGCGGTCAACGAGGCGATCGCGGAAGAAATGCGCCGGGATCCGAAGATTTTCCTGATCGGCGAGGACGTCGCCGAAGCCGGGACCCCGTTCAAGGTGCTCTCCGGCCTCGTGGAGGAGTTCGGCACCGAGCGGATCATCGACACGCCGATCTCCGAGCCTGGATTCATGGGTATGGCGGTCGGGGCCGCCATGACCGGGTCGCGGCCGATCGTCGACCTGATGTTCGGCGATTTTCTGTTCCTGGTAATGGACCAGCTCTGCAACCAGGCGGCCAAGACCCATTACATGTCCGGCGGCAAACTGAAGGTGCCGCTGGTTCTTCGGACCAATCTGGGCGCCACCCGGCGCTCCGCCGCCCAGCATTCGCAGTCCTTGCATGCGCTGGTCGCCCATATTCCGGGGCTGAAGGTGGCGTTGCCGTCGTCGGCCTATGAAGCCAAGGGTCTGTTGAAGACGGCGATCCGGGACGACAACCCGGTCGTCATCTTCGAAGACAAGCTGATGTACAACGACAAGGCACCGGTGCCGGAGGAGGAATATCTTCTTCCCTTCGGCCAGGCAGCGGTCCTGCGGGAGGGCAAGGACGTGACGCTGGTGGCGACCTCCTCCATGGTTCAGGTGTGTCAGAAGGCGGCGGAGCTTTTGGAAACAGACGGGATCTCGGCGGAGGTGATCGACCCGCGCACGATCGTGCCGCTGGATGAAGACACAATCGTCGGCTCGGTGAAGAAGACCAGCCGTGCGGTTGTGGTCGACGAGGGGCACCAGAGCTACGGGGTAACGGCAGAGATTGCCGCGCGGATTGCCGACAAGGCCTTCTATCACCTGGATGCCCCGGTGCAGCGCATCGGCGCCATGGACGTGCCGGTGCCATTCTCGCCTGCACTGGAAGACCTGACCGTGCCGGCGCCGGAAAAGGTCGCCGAGCGCGCGCGCAAACTCTGTCGGGGGGAGATCTGATCATGGCCCATGACGTGATCATGCCCGCCCTCGGCATGGCGCAGGAGACCGGGTTGATCCTGGCCTGGCGTAAGAGCCCGGGCGATGCGGTCAAGGCCGGCGACGTGCTGATGGAGGTGGAGACCGACAAGGCGGCGATGGAGGTCGAGGCCCAGGCGGACGGATTCCTGAGCGAAGTGCGCGCGGAGGAAGGCGCGGAAGTGCCTGTCGGCGAGGTGATCGCGGTAATCTCCGACAGTGCCGACGACGTCAAGGCGACGCCCAAAAAGCAGGAAGAGCCCAAACAGGAGGCGGCGCCAAAAGACGCCCCGAAAGTGGAAGCTCCCCGGAAGGACGCGCCGAAGCAGGAGGCTGCCCCCGCACCGAAGGCCGAGCCGGCTCCTCAATCAGCTAAGATGGCAGTCCCAAAGGCACCTGCAGACCAGCCGGTTAACGGCAAGGTGCTGGCCTCGCCCAAGGCAAAGCGCCTTGCACAGGACCGCGGACTCGATCTGACCCGTCTGGCAAAGGCCGGCCATCCCCAGCCGTACCGTGTGGCGGATCTGGAGGTGCTGGCTGCCATGCCCGGAGCGGGAGGGACTTCAAGCGCCGGGTCTGCCGGGACCGACCGGCTGATGGCGCGCGCACGGGTCATGGCGGAGGCCTTCGACGGCTTCTGCGGATGGCTTGCCACCGAGAGCAAAATTGGGGGCGAAGCGGACACGGATGTAGGCAGGGTGTTGGCGTCGTTTGCCGCCGGCAGCCTGCGGTCTGTCACCGGGGCTGCCGATCTCACCGTGCGGGTCATGACCCCGCGCAAGCAGCCGAGGACCTATGCGGATCCGGATCTGGCCGGGCTGACCCGACTGTCGGCCTCGGAGGCGGAACCTGAGCCGGATCTGTTCGTTTACGACCTGACGGCAACCCGTCTGACCCATGCGGAGCTTGCGGCAGCCCATGCGCCGACCTTGACCGTGGCCCGCGACGGGGTCAGGCTGGTCGTCACCCTGGCGGCCTCTCCCGACCGGCTCGATGACGAGGCCCTGATTGCCTGTCTCGACGCCTTTGCCGGGCGGCTGGAAGAGCCGCTAAGACAGCTTCTCTGATTTATAAGGACAAGTTCCATGAACAAACCTGCTTTGAATATCGATGCGCAGCAGTTTTTGTCCGATCTCTATATTAATGGAGACTGGCGTGCCGGCGCCGGCGGGGAGCGCTTCGACGTGCTCAACCCGGCAACCGAAGAGGTGCTGACATCGGTTGCGTCCGCTGAGATCGCCGATGCCGATGCCGCCCTTGACGCAGCCGAAGCCGCCTTTGCCGATTGGTCAGCGCGCAAGCCGCGCGAGCGGTCCGAAATCCTGCGCAAGTGCTTCGAGCTGATGACCGCCCGTCTCGACGACTTCGCCAAACTGATCACCCTGGAAAACGGTAAGGCGGGGGTCGATGCCAGGGGAGAGGCGGCCTATTCGGCGGAGTTCTTCCGCTGGTTTGCCGAAGAAGCGGTGCGCGCCGACGGTCTGATCACCCATGCGCCGGCCTCCGGGGCGCGGATCATCGTCCAGCACAAGCCGGCCGGTATCGCGGTTCTGGTGACGCCCTGGAACTATCCGGCCGCCATGGGCACCCGCAAGATCGCACCGGCGCTCGCCGCCGGCTGCCCGGTGATCATCAAGCCCGCTTCGGAAACCCCGCTCACCATGCTCGCGCTGATGCCGCTTCTGGAAGAGGCGGGCGTGCCGAAGGGCCTTGTCAACGTGCTGCCGTCGAAAAAGACCGGCGCGCTGGTCGACCACATGCTGCACGACCCGCGTGTCCGGGTGGTCTCCTTTACCGGCTCCACCCAGGTCGGGCGCAAGCTCCTGCATTCGGCCGCCGACAATGTGCTCAAGCCCGCCATGGAGCTTGGCGGCAACGCACCGCTGATCGTGTTCGAGGACGCCGACATCGATATCGCGGTCGAGGGCGCCATGCTGGCCAAGATGCGCAACCTGGGCGAGGCCTGCACGGCGGCAAACCGGATCTATGTGCATGAGGCGGTCGCCGACGCCTTTGCCGACAAGATGACTGCCGCCATGGCCGGGCTGAAGATGGGCAACGGCCTGGACCCGGATGTGGACGTCGGACCGCTGGTCAATGCGGACACGCGCGACAAGGTCGCCGCCTTCGTTGACGACGCGGTTCAAAAAGGCGCGAAGGTGCTCCTCGGCGGCAAGGCGCCGGGCGGCACGGGCTTCTTCTATCCGCCGACGGTAATGACCGATGTGCCGATTAATGCCGACTGCGTTCATGACGAGATCTTCGGGCCGGTCGCGGCGATCCAGACCTTCACCGACCAGGAAGACGTCATCAGGAGGGCCAACGACACGGAGTACGGGCTGGTGGCATATGTCTTCTCCGAAGACATGAAGCGGGCACTGCAGGTCTGCGAGCGGCTCGATTACGGCATGGTCGGCCTCAACCGGGGGCTTGTCTCCGATCCTGCGGCGCCCTTTGGCGGCACCAAGCAGTCGGGCCTCGGCCGGGAGGGCGGCCACGAGGGTATGCTGGAGTTCATGGAAACCCAGTATATCTCCGCGAGCTGGTAAGGAGCCTGCCTTGAACACGGTCATCGCCAGTCCTTCCGTCCGTGCCCTTGCCGCGCGCAAGGGCATCGACCTCAACGATCTCGGGCGGAGCCTTGGCCGGGAGACGCTGGCGCGCGAAGATGTGGAAGGCACTAGTGGTGGCGGGGCGTCCGCCGCCGCTTCTCCCTCTGCGGACACCGCCTACTGGGACGTGGACCATAGCCAGTACGGTCCGGTGCGCGAGGAACCGATGTCCCGGTTTGCGCAAGTTGCGGCGAAGAACCTCGCCGCCGCCAATGCGCTGATCCCCCAGGTCACCCATCACGACGAGGCCGATGTCTCCGCCATCGAGGCCTTCCGGCAATCCCTGAAGGACGAGGCGTCCGAGGCGGGCGTGAAGCTCACGGCCCTTGCCTTCCACGTCAAGGCGCTCAGCCACTGCCTGCGCACATTCGAGACCTTCAACGCTTCCCTCAGCGCGGATGGCAAAAAGCTCATCCTCAAGGATTACGTTCACATCGGCATTGCCGTCGACACGGCTTACGGCCTCACCGTACCGGTCATCCGCAACGCCGACCGGAAGGGTCTCTTTGCCATTGCTCAAGACATCGCAGATCTCGCCGCCAAGGCCCAGGCGCGCAAGCTGCCGCCCGGTGCCTTCGGCGGCGCCTCCATGTCGATCTCGAACCTTGGCGGCATCGGCGGCATCGGCTTTACCCCGATCGTCAATCCGCCCGAAGTCGCCATTCTCGGCATTACAAAGGCCAGAATTCAGCCGGTCTGGAATGGGGAGGTCTTTGTGCCAAAGCCTATGGTGCCGCTCGATCTCTCCTACGATCACCGCGTCATCAACGGGGCAGACGCGGCACGCTTCCTCAGCCAGTATGCTAGCCTGATCAGCGAGCCCAGACGCTTGATGCTCTGATCGTCTAGCAGAATGTAAAAAGTCGCCGGGAGGAACAGGGGTGACTGAGACAAATGTCACGTTTTGCGTAAACGGGGAGGACAGGACGGTTTCCGGCCGGTCCGACATACCGCTCCTTTATGCCTTGCGGGAGGAACTGGGGCTCAAGGGAACCCGGTTCGGGTGTGGCGATGCAGCCTGCGGTGCCTGCACCGTCATTATGGATGGCAGGGCGGTAACCTCCTGTGACCTGCCAATATCCGCAGTGGCGGGGAAATCGGTCGAGACAGTCGAAAGTCTCGACACGGATCCACCGCATCCGCTGATCGCTGCGGCGATCGCTCAGCAGGCGGGCCAGTGCGGTTATTGCCTGCCGGGAATTCTCATGGCCGCCAAGGCCTTGCTTGACCGGAACAAACATCCGGGTCGAGCAGAAATCATCGCCGCACTCGACGGCAATCTGTGCCGCTGCGGGACCCACACAAGGATCATTCGCGCAATAGAGCAGGCGGCTGGAACGATGGCGGAGGCGGGCGAATGAGTGCGTCCAAACCTCCAATGCCGCTCACTGCCGCGCCGCTGATCAGCGATTGGATCCGGGTTTCGCCAAACGGTGAGATAACGGTGCTTTCCGGGCGGGTCGAACTCGGCCAGGGCAGCGGATCGGCAATCTGCCGGATGGCCGCCGATGAACTCGGCTGCGCGGCTGTAGCACTCACACTTGAGGCTGGACATACGGGACTGACGCCGAATGAGGGGTTCACGGCGGGCAGCATGTCGATCTCCGGTGGCGGTCAGGCCGTCAGATGGGCCGCATCGGCTTTTCGGAACCTCGTCCTGAAAGCGGCTTGCCAACGCTTGGGGTGCGAGGTCGAAGATCTCGATCTAAGCAACGGATTTGTCCTCAAGGATGACGTTCCAACGGACCTGACGATTGGCGAACTGGTCGGGGATCTTGCTCTTGATCAGCCAGTTGTCGAGTGGGCCGTGCCGCTGACGCATGAAAAAAAGCGTTTCGCTGCGGGTGCGCTTCGGCTGGACCTGAAGGAGCGGCTTACCGGCGCCCCCTTCGTTCATGACATGGAACGGCCCGGTATGCTTTACGGCAAGCCGCTGCATCCGCCGAGCATGACGGCGGTGCTGGAAGACCTCGATCTGGAGGCGCTGAAAGCCCGACCGGGAGTGGTTTCGGCGGTCCGTGACGGCAGTTTTATCGGCATTGTGGCCGAAACGGAGGTGGAAGCCATCGCCGCTGCCCGTTGGGCGCGGGCGCGCGCCAGATGGGTCGACCGGGCGCAGGCGCCGAACGACCCGATACAAGCGATCGGGACGTCTACGGAGCCTGCGGATGTCGTGGTGCAGAACGGGAAGATCAACGGCGCGGAAGGGCGGCAGTTCGAAACCACCGTTTCGCGGCCGTATCTGCATCATGGATCCATCGGACCTTCGGCTGCGGTCGCGGAATGGCAGGGTGAGGAACTATCGGTCTGGTGCCACAGCCAGGGCGTCTATCAGCTTCGGTCCGCGCTCGGCATGGTGTTCAGGCAACCTGAAGAACGGATATTTGTGATCCATCGTCCCGGGGCCGGTTGTTATGGACACAATGGAGCCGACGATGCGGCGCTCGACGCGGCGCTGATGGCGAAGTCCGTTCCCGGCCGACCGGTCAAAGTGGTTTGGAGCCGCAGGGACGAATTCCAGTCCGCGCCCATGGGGCCGGGGATGGTGACGCAGTGCGCGGCGACGGTCGGGGATGACGGCAGGATCTCGTCCATGCGCATCGAGGTGAATTCGGCCCCCCATGCCAATCGGCCCGGCGTCAACGGAACACCGAATTTGCGTGCGGCAGCCTATCTGGAAAATCCCATGACGCCAGCGCCGTCAACGGACATTCCGCTTGCACGCGGAGGCGGAGCTGACCGTAACGCGGTCCCGATTTACGCGATCCCGAATCTCGAAGTCTCCAAACGGATCGTCCATTCCCTGCCTTACCGGTCGTCATCGCTGCGCGGACTTGGCGCCTACACGAATGTCTATGCGATCGAGACGCTGATGGACGAGATCGCATCGGAGCTTGGGATGGATCCGGTTGTCTTCCGTCTTGCCCATCTGGAAGACGAGCGCGCCAAGACGGTGATCGAGGCCGTCGACGATTGCGCCGGATCCTGGCGCGCCCAGGCATCCGAACCGGGCATCGGCTGGGGCCTGGGGTTCGCGCGGTACAAGAACACGGCGGGCTATTGCGCCGTCATGGCTCGTGTCGAGATCGATCAGGAGATCCGCGTGACTGACGTCTATGCGGCGGCCGATATCGGAGAGGTCATCAGCCGGGACGGCGCCCTTAACCAGATCGAAGGCGGGATCCTTCAGTCCATGAGCTGGACCCTGAAGGAAGCCGCCCGGCTGGAAGGCAGTCAGGTCGCCGCCGAAAGCTGGCTCGACTATCCGATCCTGAAATTCTCCGATGTGCCGAACCTCTCTGTCCGCCTTCTGGAACCGCCCGATGAACCGCCGCTCGGCTGTGGCGAAATTTCACAAGGGCCGACCGCTGCGGCACTGGGCAACGCGGTTCGTTCCGCCCTCGGTGTGACGGTCCGGGACCTGCCCCTGACCCGGGACCGGGTGATGCAGGCACTTTTCTGAAAGCATCGCTTTACCCAACCAACGGAGAAAGAAACTTAGCCGGCGCGATGTGTGGTATCCTTTGAACGGTGGCATAAGCCACCAGGAAACGACGGGAGGGCATCATGCATCAGACGTCTCCTTACAAGCATTCGCTTATTCTCCGGAACTTCGGTCATTGCGACCGCTGCATGAAGAAGGCGCTTATGTCTTCCTTATGCGCCTGGGGCGTATTTGCACTGGTTTCGTCGACCGGCGCATATCCGACCCTTGCACTGGCAGCAGCCCTGATTGCCTGCGGGGCAAGCCTGCTCTGGTTCGCCCATCTGACCGGTTACGCCTTGCGGGCGACACGGTCGTTGAAGGCGGTCCCTGTTGACCCTACCGGCAGGCGCAGAACACTTGGTCTGATGGTCCGGGCAGCGGGTATCGGTATGCTGGCTTCCGTCCCGGTGACCTTGCTGCCGACGGCCGCGGCTGCTTTCTGCGGGCAATGCACGAAAAATGCCGATTGCGGTTATGGCTTCAGCTGCAAGAACACGGCGCCGGTCAATTCCGGCAAGGTGTGCAACGAATGCGTTGAAGACTAACGGACGCAAGGCGTCCTTAGCCTGATTACTGAGGCGATGGCGATTCCTGAAACGAACCGAGCGTGCGCCCAAGGGCGCGCCGCAGGAGGAAATGTGTTGCTCTGAATTTACCCGCATCCGTAACCGAATCCGTTTAATCTGAAGCTGAGGCATCGGCAGGAGTGACCTATGCCCGCAGATTGCCGACGGAAAGAGGGGAGGGAATATGGATCAGGACCTTTTCGAAAAGGGTTTGGCAAAACGCAAGGCAACTCTCGGCGGCGAATATGTCAACAAGGCCTTTGAAAACGCCGGTGATTTCAACCTTCCCTTTCAGGAAGCGATGACCGCCTGGTGCTGGGGTTTCGGCTGGGGCGACGAGACGATCGATGCCAAGACCCGATCCATGATGAACCTCGCAATGATCGGAGCGCTCGGCAAGATGCATGAGTGGGAAACCCATTGCCGGGGTGCGCTCAACAACGGCGTGTCGAAAGAGGAGATCCGGGCGATCGTCCACGTGGTCGGTATCTACTGCGGCGTGCCGCAGGCCATGGAGTGTTTCCGGGTAGCCACCAAGGTGCTTAAGGAAAACGACCTGCTCTAGGAGGATGTACCGATTAGAGCTGGCCCGGGATCTGGTCTATACCTCCGGCTCTTGAAGCGTTTGCGGTGCGACCTACTTGCGTCGTGAGCCGCTTGCGGCTACCGAAGCAGACCCGTTCCCATATCCTCACAACGCATAAGCCCGTATTCATGATTGTCGACAGCCACTGCCACCTTGATTTTCCCGATTTCGACGGCGAGCGGGACGAATTGATCGCCCGCGCCCATGAGGCGGGGGTCGATCTGATGGTGACGATCTGTACCAGGATACGGAAGTTCGATCAGGTGCGGGCGGTCGCGGAAGCCTATGACAATGTCTATTGTTCGGTCGGCACCCATCCGCACAGTGCTGGAGAAGAGCGCGGCATCCCGGTAGAGGAGATCGTCGCGCTCACCAATCACCCGAAGGTGGTGGCGATCGGCGAAGCCGGGCTTGACTATTTTTACGACAAGGCGCCTCGGGACGCACAGGCCGAAGGTTTGCGCATCCATATCGATGCCGCGCGCAAGACGGGCCTGCCGCTCGTCATTCATTCGCGGGACGCCGACGAGGACATGGCCGCCATCCTGCGCGAGGAAATGGGGAAGGGGGCCTTCCCGGCCCTTCTGCATTGTTTTTCCTCCGGACGCGATCTTGCCCTGGCCGGCATCGAGCTCGGTCTCTACGTTTCCTTTTCCGGGATCCTGACCTTCAAGCGCTCCGAGGAACTGCGGGAAATCGCAAAAGATCTCCCGGCCGACCGACTTCTGGTCGAGACGGATGCGCCCTATCTGGCGCCCCAGCCAAAGCGGGGCAAGCGCAACGAACCGGCCTATACGGCCATGACCGCGGCGGTTCTTGCCGAAACCCGGGGCGTTTCTTTAGAGGAAATGGCGGATCAAACGACGGAGAATTTCTTCCGGCTGTTTTCGAAGGTGCCGAAACCGGCGCACCTGCAGGCGAGCGCAGAATGAGCGGGGAACTTACGGTCACCATCCTCGGTTGCGGGTCGTCCGGCGGCGTGCCCCGGATCGGCAACGACTGGGGCGCATGCGATCCGGCGGAACCGAAAAACCGGCGCAGTCGCTGTTCCATCCTGATCGAACAGACAGGTGAAAACGGCAAGACCACCGTTCTGGTGGACACCGGTGCCGATATGCGCCAGCAGCTTCTTGATGCCGATGTGCAGCATCTGGATGCGGTTCTCTACACCCATCCGCATGCGGATCATCTTCACGGTATCGACGATCTCCGGGCCCTGACGATCAGGCATCGCCAGCGCATACCTGTCTATATGGATGCCCAGACGTTTCAAAAAGCTCTCGGCGCCTTCGACTATTGTTTCACGACACCGCATGGCTCGTCTTATCCGCCGATCCTCGAGCGGCACGAACTCGTGGCTTACGAGGAATGCGTGATCGATGGGGCAGGCGGACCGATCCGGTTTCTGCCCCTGGAAGTCGAACACGGGGAAATCAAGTCGTTGGGATTTCGGTTCGGCGGGATTGCCTATCTCCCGGACGTATCGGATATCCTGGAGCAGTCGCACGAAGGCTTCTCCGATCTGGATGTCTTCATTGTAGACGCGCTGCGCAGAACGCCGCACCCGAGCCATTTCTCGCTGGATGATGCCCTGGCCTGGATCGATTATCTGAAGCCGAAGACAGCCGTGCTGACCAACCTGCACAACGATATGGATTACGCCACTTTATGCGGAGAACTGCCGGATCATGTCGTTCCGGCTTATGACGGCATGCAGATTGAGGCCAAGGCCTGAGTTGCCAGACATTTACCGGTCAGGGCTTTGAACTGCCGGTACCATAGGCCGCCAGTATCATCTGCACCGCCGATTCCACAGTTGCGTTGATTTCTTCCTGTGCTGGCATGTGGCCCGGATGGAACATGGCTCTTTTTCCGATCCGTGAGCTGCACAGATCCATGAACTGGCAGGCAGCCAGCTCTGTATCGGGGCAATTCAGCTCGCCGCTTTCGACATATTTTTCCAAAAAGCGGCCGAAGGTTTCCATGCCCTTCTTCGGGCCGGCGTCATAAAGCAGCGCACCGAATTCGGGAAATTTTTCGATCGCTCCGATGACCATTCGGATCGTCGACAGTCTTTCGGCATTAAACATCTGTTCGATAAAGACACGGCCGATTTTGGTCAGGGAATCGTGCAGATTGCCTTCGCCGGCGGCGCAATCGAGAAGAGCTTCCGCCTGTTTCATACGGTCTTTCAGGATCAATTCCCGAAACAGGGCTTCCTTGCCGGGGAAATAGACGTAGAGCGTGCCCTTGGAAACACCCGCTGTCCGGGCGATCTGGTCCATGGAGGCTCCATCGTAGCCGTGAGACAGAAATACCTCGCGTGCACCGTTCAGGATCTGCCGGCATTTGGCCGTGTCCGGGCGGGGAGTGATCTTTTCGTCTACGGTTTCGTCGATTTGCGTCACGTCACGGCGGTCCATTCGTTGGGTTTCCGATAGCGCGGAAACAGGTTCGCCAAGTCTACCGTCTCAAACTGCCGGAATAAAGCGAAGCCGAAGCGGTGCCGCGTCGCCGGTCGTTAAAGCCTCCAAAAATTTTTGGTTCAGCCGATTGCGCCGCACAATTCAATTGCGTATATAGTATTGACCGAACCGTTCAGTCAATATTTTTGAGTTTGGCGGCCATCCGTTCGGAAATAGCGACAAGGGTATTCATCTGTGAGCACAGAGACGCAAGACGCCGAGGCGCCCGCTACAGCGGCTGGAGCCACCACGGGTCACAAGGCCGTGGAGCCCGCTGAAACAAAGGTGGCCGCGACTGTCCCCACGAAGCCGAAGAAAAAGGCGAGGCGCAGGATCATCCTGCTGGTGCTTCTGACTGCGGCTCTTTCCGGCGGGGCCTACGAGGGACATGCGTGGTGGACGCACGGCCGGTTTATTGAATCGACCGACGATGCCTATGTGAATGCGGATATCACCGTCATTCTGTCCAAGGTCTCGGGTTATGTTTCCGAAGTCGAACAGGATGACAACGCCTTTGTGCGGAAAGGGGATATCCTGTTCCGCATCGATGACGGCGACTACCGTCTGGCAGTTGAAGCCGCGCGCAACAGTCTCTCCTCCGCCCAGGCGACGGTCGACCGGATTGCCGAACAGATCAAGGCCGCCGAAGTCTCGATCAGCGAAGCAAAGGCAGGTCTGCTTGCCGCGCAAGCAGCCAAAGAAGACACCGACCTGACTTTTGACCGCAGGACCAAGCTGACGATCAACAACGTCATCAGTCAGGCGAGCCTCGATTCAGCGCGCACAGCGCAGAAAAGCGCGGATGCGAATGTCCAGAAGGCGGCGGCTGCCATCGATCTTGCGAGAGCCAATGTCGAGGTTCTGAAAAGTCAGAAACAAGAAGCCGAGCAGGCCGTAAAATCGGCCGAGACAGCGCTGGAAAAGGCGAAGCGGGATCTCGGCTTCACGATCGTGAAGGCGCCAGTCGACGGTATTCTTGGCAACCGTGCCGCACAGGTCGGTTCCTTCCTTCAGGCTGGAACCCGCGTCGCGGCCATCGTTCCAATCAGCGAAGCCCATGTGGATGCGAACTTCAAGGAAACACAGCTCGGCAAGATTTATCCCGGTGCGGAAGTGCATATGTCCGTTGATGCCTATCCGGGCCAGGTCCTGACCGGCCGTGTGGAAAGCATCTCGCCGGCGACCGGTTCGGTTTTCAGCCTGCTTCCGTCCGAAAATGCAACCGGTAACTTCACCAAGGTCGTTCAGCGGGTTCCCGTGAAGATCGAGGTCGATCCGGATGATGCAAGGACCCATCCCTTGCGCGCCGGCATGTCCGTAATTGTCGAAGTGGATACGCGGACCGGATCCCCCGCATCCGATGGTGCCCAAGTGGCGCTTCGGCAATAAAAGGCCGCCCCGGCATGGCAAACACCGCGGCTCAGGGTCATCCGGATCAGGTCATCACCGGACGCAGGCTGTTTACCTTCCTGTGCATGGTTTTCGGCATGTTCATGGCGATCCTGGACATCCAGATCGTGTCCGCGTCCCTGCCCGAAATCCAGTCGGGCCTGAGCGCGTCCCAGGATGATATCGCATGGGTCCAGACGGCCTATCTGATCGCCGAAGTGATCATGATCCCGCTTTCCGGATATCTGTCGCGGATGCTGTCGACACGCTGGATGTTTGCCATGTCGGCGGCCGGCTTTACCCTCATGAGCATGATGTGCGCGACCGCCTCGACGATTGAGGAAATGATCGTCTGGCGGGCGCTGCAGGGTTTTATCGGCGGGGGGATGATCCCGACGGTTTTCGCCTCCGCCTATACCATCTTTCCCCGTGAGAAGTTCAGCGTCGTGTCGCCCATTATCGGTCTTGTTGCGACCCTTGCGCCGACGATCGGTCCAACGCTTGGCGGATACCTGACCGAATGGGCTTCCTGGCACTGGCTGTTCCTGATCAACGTGATCCCGGGGATTTTCGTGACAATCGCCGCGGTCACGCTGATCGACTTCGACAAGCCTGATTGGTCTCTGTTCAAGCATTTCGATTGGATCGGGTTCGCTGCCATGGCGATCTTTCTGGGGTCGTTGGAATTCGTTCTGGAGGAAGGCTCCGGGGAAGACTGGTTCCAGAGCGAGGAAATTCTGCTGTTCAGCATGGCGACCGTTATCGGTGCCGCGGTGTTCTTCTGGCGGGTGTTCACCGTGCGCGAGCCCGTGGTCGATCTGCGCGCCTTCTCCAACCGGAATTTCACCATCGGCTGCATCTTCAGCTTCACGATGGGGATCGGCCTTTACGGGCTGACCTACCTTTATCCGGTCTATCTCAGTTCGGTCCGGGACTACAGTTCGCTGCAGATCGGAGAGACCATGTTCGTTTCCGGTGCGGCCATGTTTCTGACGGCGCCGATCGCCGGACGCATGATGAGCATGATGGACCCGCGGATCATGATGGCCATCGGATTCACCGGTTTCGGGATCGGTACCTGGATGGTGACCGGCCTGACCCATGACTGGGATTATTGGGAATTGTTCGTACCGCAGATCCTGCGCGGCTGTTCCCTTATGATCTGCATGGTGCCGATCAACAACATCGCCCTTGGCGTGCTGCCGCCGGCGATGATCAAGAATGCCTCGGGCCTGTTCAACCTGACCCGGAACCTGGGCGGAGCCGTCGGTCTTGCAGTTATCGGCACGATGCTCACCAACCGGCAGGATTTCCACTATGCGCGTCTGGCGGAAAGCGTCAACTGGGCGCGTCCGGTCGTGAATGAAACCCTGACCATGATGAGCCATGCCTATTCGGCGCTCGGCAATCTGGCCGAAACCGCCGGGTTGAAAACGCTGTCGGGAATCGTGACTCGCGAGGCGATCGTTATGTCGTTTTCGGACGTGTTCCTGTTGCTGACGACGCTTTTCGTCGGCTTGGTTTTCGCGCTTGTCCTGGTAGAAAAACCGGCGGCGGCCGGTGCAGGCGGTGGCGGACACTAGCGAATCCGACCTGTCCCCGATAGGCTGACCGGATGGTAGAGACGGGCGATCCAAGCGATGACGAAGGTGGCCAGCGAGGCCGGCGAAATCGGGCTGCCCAAAGAAAGTACAAGCTGCCGACGGAAGAACGTCTGACGAGAGCGGCTGTTCACTATCTGGACCGTTATGCGTCTTCTCTGGAAAATCTTCGGAATGTCCTGAGCCGCAAGGTGAAGCGTGCAGCGACCGCCAATGGCCGTACTCCGGATGAATTCCAGGACATAATTGACCGGGTCGTAGAGAAATGCCAACGGGCCGGGATGGTCGATGACAGGACCTATGCGGAAACGAAATTGTCCGGCTTGCGGCGGCGCGGGCGCTCGAAGCGGCAGATCGAGGCGACGCTGGCCGCTAAGGGGGTCGATCGCAATCTGATCGCAACCGTCATTGAGCAGGACGGTACGTCAGAACTGGAAGCTGCCCTGACTTACGCACGGCGGCGCCGGCTGGGGCCCTGGCGGACAGGGGGGCAACGTGAGGAGCGCCGGGAGAAGGATATGGCGGCGCTTTGCCGGGCCGGATATCCGTATGATATTGCGCGCAAGGTGATCGATGCTGCGGACGACGGGGAGGCGACATCCGCAGCCTTTTGATGCCTTACGCCGCCTGGCTGGACTTGTCCGCTGCGGGCGTTCGGAGTGTTTTCAGGGCTCCGGCCCATTTGTCGAGCTCGGCAAGCATATCGGTCGCGCCTTTTTCGTGAAGCTCGTTGGCATTGAAGCCATTTTCGTCCAGAAACTCGCCATAGCCCGGAATTGTCACGGCCTCGGGCACAGGAACCACCTTCAGGGCGCTCAGCATCGGCTTGAGCGACTGAACGCCACGCAATCCGCCGGAAACGCCGCCGTATGAGACGAAACCGGCCGGTTTATAGGCCCATTCCTTCGAGAGATAGGTCAACGCATTGATGAGCGAAGCCGGTGCGGTGTGATCATATTCGGGCATGACGAAGACATAGGCATCGCCCTTGTTGATGGTTTCGCTCCAGCGCTTGGTATGGTCATGCTCATATTTCTGCATGACCGGATGGTGCGGCTCGTCAAAGACAGGCAGATCGAACTCGGAAATGTCTACAACATCTATCTCGAAGTCGCTGTTATTGCTTGCATATTTTGCAAACCAACGCCCCATCTCCGGGCCTTTGCGGCCTGGTCGGGTGCTGGCCAGGATGACTTGCAGACGTAGCGGCATGGCTTTTCCTTCCTTTTGGTATAAAATTGATACTTAGGAACGAATAAGTACTGGAATGCTGCAATGCAAGAAGGAACACATCTGGACCTTGGGCACATACATGTTACCGGCGGCTGCAAGCGGATTACACCGATTCTGGCGCGTATCGGCGACAAATGGACGTTGCTGATCGTCTGTATCCTGGCAAACGGCCCAATGCGGTTCAGCGAGCTGAAACGCCGGATCAACGGCATCTCGCAGCGCATGCTGACATTCTCGCTGCGCGGGCTTGAACGAAACGGGCTGGTGTCGCGGACTGTTTATCCGTCGGTGCCGCCACATGTGGAGTACGAGTTGACGGAGCTGGGCCAATCGCTGCTCGAACCGATCCGACATCTGATGACGTGGGTCGGAAAGAACGTCGATTGCGTCGAAGCCGCGCAGCAGCAGTATGATGCGCGCCATAGCGAATGACCGCGTCAACGAGAAGGATCAGCGCGACAGGACATGATGGATCCTGCAGAATCCGGCGCTAAAGTGCATATCTAATAAAGTTCCATAATATATATTATGCGAATTAGATATACGCCGAAACCGGCCCTGCATGATTGGAGGTGCCGCAGTCCCCACCTCTATTTATCCCGCTCGAGATCAACGTTGGTAGGAAGACCGCCTTCGACACGTCTGAAGCAATGTTGTCAAGCGGTCTCATGGTTGCTTGCGGGAGCCGTTTGTGACGAGTCCTCGCTGACTTCATTTGCGAAGAGAAACCGGGCTTCGGCATCCGCATCCAGTTGAAGCGTAAGCGTGTCTTCGGTTCCGTTGAAGGCAATTATCGTTTTGCCGTCGCGTTGCGCAACAGTCATGTCTTCGCGGCTGTATCCGGCGCCAATTTCGACTGTGATATCGCCTGATGCAGATACAACGTCGTTTCCTGAGCCCTTATCGAACAAGATTCTAGAACCTGCTCCGACCAGGATCCGATCCGTGCCGGCTCCACCATCGACGGTCGCTTCGGCGCCGGCTCTGATATAGTCATTGCCATTTCCCCCATACACCTTCGAACGATCTTGCGCTGAAATCCGGTCATCGCCGTCTCCCGCCAGAATGCGTGAGTTCTTTCCGGTTCCAATCACGTCGTTGCCGGCGCCGCCATCGACATAGGCATAGTCGTAAGTGCGAACCGTGTCATCGCCATCGCCAGCATGTATGTGAGCGCTGTCATAGGCGATGATGGAATCGTTGCCTTCGCCAGCATATACGCGACCCTGGTTGTAGACCTGGATCTGATCGTTGCCTTCACCGGCATCGATGTAGGCTTTATCGTATGCGCTGATCACGTCGTCCCCACGGCCGGCCAGCACATTCGCATTGTCATAAGCTGAAATGGTGTCGTTCCCGTCGCCGGCGGAAACGTCCGAGTTGTTGTAAGTCTTAATATGATCGTCGCCCGCCCCTGCATCTATCACGGCATTATTATAGGTGCTGATCCGGTCATTTCCCGCGCCGCCCGACACGGTTGCCCGGTCATAGGCGCGGATTTCGTCGTCTCCGGCACCTCCGCTTAGCCTGGAGTTGTCGTAGGCCCGCAGGATATCGTCGCCGGCATCGCCAAAGAGAGTCGAATTGGCGTAAGTGCTGATGTAATCGTTACCGTCACCGCCCTTGACGAATGCATTGGCATAAGTCTCGACCCGATCGTCACCGGGTCCAGCGTCGATTATCGCATTTTCTTGCGCGCTGATCGTATCGTTCCCCGCTCCGGCAAAAATCACCGCGTAGTCATCCGCATTTATCCGATCGTCAGCTGCGGTTCCCTCGTAAACGGTGTAACGAATTGAATTCTTAGAAGATTCAAGTTGCGCGATGAGGCGTCTGGCCGCTTCGAGATCCGCGACAGCCTTTTCGATCCGCTTCCTGACAGGATCGGATTGACCGGCCTGGGCGGCTTTATCCTTGTCACTGCCGGCAGAGGGCTCTGAGCCGGATTTTTCAAGTTTGACGGCGGTTTGAGTATGTCTTGAACTCAGCCCTAAAGATGTTCGATACATTTCTACAGGAACACCAAGCATACCCGTTTCCTTCCAGTCTTCGACGGGTTTCAACCGTGAGCTGATTCACTTTCCGAACTCTTAAAAAACGCGAGCCGGACTTGCCAAGACCCTCCACTCGTTCCCTCGCCTTCCTGCCAACATGGAAAGTTGCGGTTCCCTGCTTCCCGATAGACGCCGGCTATGCGGCGGTATAACGTTCGGGCTTTAAAAGGTTTTCATCGGTCGGCATCGGATTTTCATGGCTTCCAGGAAGCAAACCGCCAAACGGATCAATCTCGCGCTTCAAGGTGGCGGCGCGCATGGTGCGTTTACCTGGGGTGTGTTGGACTGGATGCTCCAGGACGAGCGTTTCATCATCGATGGGATATCCGGCACTTCGGCCGGCGCCATGAATGCGGTGGTTCTGGCTTCGGGACTGGAAGCCGGCGGTGAAGACGGCGCCCGCGCCTATCTGGAAGACTTCTGGCGCGAAGTCAGCCGGCAATCCTTCTTAAGCCCGATCAAGCGCTCGCCGATCGATATTGCCCTTGGCCAGTGGAGCCTCGATTTCTCGCCGAGTTATCTGGCTTTCGACATTCTGTCCCGGTTCTCCTCGCCTTACGAATTCAATCCGCTCAACATCAATCCGCTGCGTGATGTGGTCGACAAGGTCGTCGATTTCGACCGGGTCCATCGTTGTTCCGCGCTGAAGCTGTTCGTGGCGGCCACGAATGTGCATACGGGCAAGATCCGCGTTTTCAGAGAAAAAGACGTCACGCTGGACGCGGTCATGGCTTCCGCCTGCCTGCCGCATATGTTCCAGGCCGTGGAGATCGATGGCGTGCCTTATTGGGACGGTGGTTATATGGGTAATCCGCCGCTCTATCCGTTGTTCTACCACACGGATACGCCGGACGTGGTCCTTATCCAAATCAACCCGGTACAACGGCGCGAGACGCCGAAGACGGCACGCGAGATCCTGAACCGCCTGAATGAGATCACGTTCAACTCCACGCTCCTGCGGGAGCTGCGCGCGATCGACTTCGTCAGTCGGCTGATCGAAGACGGCAAGCTGTCGCCCGACGAGTATATGAAGGTGCACCTCCATCGTATCACGGCGGATGAACTCAAGCCGCTACAGGCGTCGTCCAAGGTCAATGCGGAATGGGCGTTCCTGACGGAACTCAAGGACATCGGCCGCAACGCCGCGCGGGAGTGGATGGATCGGCATTACGACGATATCGGCAAACGGTCGACGGCCGACCTCTCGGAGGAATATTCCTGAAGGATTTCAACCCGTTGCAAATGCCAGTTCAGGGTCGGGCCCGCTGCTTTCCTATTTCGCGATAGAGCGCTTCCGGGGTGACGCCGATCTGGCGGGCAAGCTGGACCCACTCGCCTTTCGGCGGCAGGTCGCCGTGCCATGCCAGCCAGGCCTGGAGCCGTTCCCGGACTGTTTTGAGCGACAGGATCTCGTTCTGCAGCCGTATGAGCTGGACTTCGCGCGCGAGCCTCGCGGCCCAGGTTTCCGCAAAATCTGGGTTTTGCCGGAAATGTGTAAGGAAGGCGTCTTTCGGGACGATTTCGACGATGGCTTCAAGGCGGGTCACCGCGTCGCAATGATAACTGGCGGCGAACACGGAAGCCTCGGCGACAACATCGCCGGGCTTGGCCCTTTGCAGGACAATCATGCCCCCTGCTTCCTGGTGCCGAACCAGTTGAACCTCTCCTTCGGCGACACGAAACAGGCTCTGGACCGGATCGCCTCGATGGAACAGGTACGTACCCGGATCGAACCGCCGTTTTTGGCTGGCGAGACCGCCGAAGAGTTTGTTTGCGCTGAATGACATGATAGCTATCATGTCCAAAGGCGTCCTGTTCCGGCAAGATAAAACGACAAATCAGACAACCCGGAGTGCCTCAATGATCCGTTACGCCCTCGCCGCCGCCCTGATAATTGCACCGGTAACGACGCAAGCCGCACAGATGGAGACCGGCGGCCACATGGGCCATGACCATCAGATGCAGCATAATGCCGGAACCGGAATGCAAGCTGCGGAAACACCAAAGGAACCGGGCCAGGGTGCGTTTGCTGCGATCCAGGAGATCGTATCCCTGCTTGTCGCCAATCCCGAAACGGACTGGTCGAAGGTCGACATTCCGGCCTTGCGCGCCCACCTGGTAGACATGAACAACGTGACCCTTCATGCCAGGGTCGAGGCCGCGCCCCTCGACAACGGCTATCGCTTCACGGTTACCGGAACCGGAGAGGTCAAGGATTCGATCCGGCGCATGGTCAAGGCACACGCGGCGACCATGAACGGGGTCGCCGGATTTACCTATGCCGCAGAAGACAGTCCGGATGGCGCTGTCATGACGGCATCGGTGGCGGATCCGGCCGACCTGACGAAATTGCATGCCCTCGGGTTTATCGGCGTCATGACCCTGGGCGCTCATCATCAGGACCATCACCTGGCGATCGCGTCCGGCCAATCGCCGCATCACTGAGAAGGGCCAGCCCGGCTGGCAGTGTTCCGGTGGGCTCAGTCGAGCCCGGCGCCCCTGCCCCGCATTTTCTTGACGGCGCCGCGTTTCTTTTTGGTCTCGAGGCGCCGCTTCTTCGATGCGAGCGTTGGCCTCGTCGCCTTGCGGGGTTTCGGCTTTTCAAATGCTTTGCGTAGCAGCTCCAGGAGCCTGTTCAGAGCATCTTCGCGGTTGCGTTCGCGGGTCCGGAAACGGTCCGCCTGCAGGACGATCTCCCCGCCCTGGGTCAGCCGGCTTCCCGCCAGCGTCGCAGCGCGTGTCTTTACGTCCTCCGGCAGGGTCGTGTTGCCGTCCAGATCGAAGCGCAGCTGAACCGCGGTCGAGACCTTGTTGACGTTCTGACCGCCCGGCCCGGACGCCCGGATGAAGTCCTCGTGCAGGTCGTCAGGCAGAATATAGAAACGCCCGGTCACCGGGATGCGTTGCTTCTGGCCAGGGTCCTGCTCGTGATCGGTCATGACGCCGTCTTCTGTTTCGGCCGGTCAAGCCCGAGCCCGTTCAGGATCAGGCTGCAGACGGCGTTTTCCGCTTCGGTAAAAAATTCCGGATCTTCCAATCCCGTTCCCGTCAATGCGCGGATCTGGCTGTCGAAGTCCGCATAGTGCTGGGTCGTTGCCCAGATCGTGAAAATCAGATGCACGGGCGTGATCTTGCGGATCTTGCCGGCTTCGATCCACTGCTCGATGACCTTTGATTTTTCGGAAACCAGGTTTTTCAGGTCTTTTTCCAGAACGTCCTTGATCTGCGGCGCACCCTGCATCACCTCATTTGCAAAAAGTTTCGAGGCTTCAGGCCTTTCTGCCGACATTTTCATCTTTTGCCTGATGTAGGCCGCAAGCTCGGTTGCCGGATCGCCTTGCGGATCAAGGGTCCGCAGCGGGGCGAGCCAAACGTCGAGAATATGCTCTAAGACCGCTTCATAAACCGCTGTTTTTGAAGAGAAATAATAAAGCAGGTTCGACTTGGACATTCCGGCTGCCGTGGAGATCTTGTCGATGGTTGCGCCGGAATATCCGAAGCGGGAAAATTCACCCAGAGCGGCCTCGATAATCCGGCTGCGGTTCATTTCCTGGATACGGCTGAGACGAACCGGCTTATCCGATTTGCGTCGCTTGTTCATGCCCCTGCCCCTTTGCCGTTCGGATGAATTCCGACACCGGCCAGAATAATGCCGACAACCGTTTTCTTTGCCGTTTCGAATTGCTCGTCGCTCAAAGGCTTTCCCGCATTCAATGTTTCGATCTGGTGGTTGAAGTCGGCGTAGTGTTGGGTCGTCGCCCAGATCATGTAAAGCAGTGTCCGCGGATCGACGGGCGCCATCCTGCCTTCCCCAATCCAGCGTTTGATCACGGCGATCCGGCTTTCGGTCCATTCGTCCAGCGTTGTTTCGAGGTAGTCCTGGATCACCGGCGCCTTGTGCAGGATTTCATTGGCCCAGACCTTGGATCCCATCGGATGGCGGCGGGAGATATCCATCTTGGCGTTGATGTAACTGGTGAGGGCCACTTCCGGATCGTCGCAGTCGTCAAAGGTGTTGGCTGCATCAAGCCAGATCTGAAAAATGTTTTCCACCACCTGACGATAGAGGGATTCCTTCGTGGGGAAATAGTAATGCAGATTGGCTTTCGGGATCCCTGCCCGATCCGCGATCTGGCCAGTGGTTGCCCCCTTGAAACCGTGCTCTGCAAACACGGCTTCGGCCGCCTCGAGAATGAGGCGTTCGTTTTCGGCGCGGGCCGCGGTTCGACTGGTCTGTTTCTGCAAGGGCTTCACGTGATCACAAATTCATCATGCCGATTGAATTCTCATCTTGACCGATTGGTCAAGTCTTCATAACGTTGATTTGACCGTTTGGTCAGGTTTGTATTTCTTCTACTTCCGTAGCAACGGGGGGGCGGGAGCGGCAAGACTGGCTGATTTGCGGTCTTTAGACAATAAGCCGGAGAAACCGGTCTATCGGGTGAATACAAAAGCCACCCGGTCCAGAGAAAGCAGTATTCCCGGAGCAGCGGCGACAAACTGTCCGGAGATACGAAAAACGGGAACGGCCCGGGTGGATTTCCCGCATGGCTGATGCGAACGTGCTTTTTGATCCGGCGCGTTCCTGAGGTGCGTGCCGGTGATTTACCCGGTGCCCATGGCGCCAGCAACGTCGCCGTCCGGGGACAACGGACGGCAAGGAGGACACATGTCGAAGTCGGCATCCACCGCAGCCCCGGTATCGGGCACAAACAATCTCGAAGCCTTCTGGATGCCGTTCACGGCAAACCGGCAATTCAAGAAGAACCCGCGCATGTTCGTCGGGGCCAAGGACATGCACTACACCACCGGCGACGGCCGGCAGGTGCTGGATGGAACCGCGGGCCTGTGGTGCTGCAACGCGGGCCATGGCCGCCCGAAGATCGTGGAAGCCGTCCAGAACCAGGTCGCCGAGCTGGACTACGCGCCGGCGTTCCAGATGGGCCATCCGAAGGCCTTCGAACTGGCGGCCCGATTGGCGGCCCTGATGCCGGCGCCGCTCGACCATGTCTTCTTCACAAACTCCGGTTCCGAAAGCGTCGACACGGCGCTGAAGATCGCGTTGGCCTATCAGCGCGCCATCGGCCAGGGAACCCGCACCCGGTTGATCGGCCGCGAGCGCGGCTATCACGGTGTCGGTTTCGGCGGCATTTCCGTCGGTGGCATCGTCGCCAACCGGCGCACCTTCGGCACCATGCTGACCGGTGTCGATCACCTGCCCCATACCCATGACATCTCCCGCAACGCCTTCACCCGCGGCGAGCCGGACCATGGCGCGGAATATGCCGAGGAGCTGATCCGGATCATCCAGCTGCACGATCCCTCGACCATCGCGGCCGTCATCGTCGAGCCCGTTGCCGGGTCCACCGGCGTGCTGATCCCGCCCAAGGGCTATCTGAAGCGCTTGCGGGACATCTGCGACCAGCACGGCATCCTGCTGATCTTCGACGAGGTCATCACCGGCTTCGGCCGCCTGGGCACTCCGTTCGCCACCGACTTCTTCGGCGTAACGCCGGATCTGGTCACCACCGCCAAGGGCATCACGTCCGGCGTGATCCCCATGGGTGCGGTGTTCTGTACCTCCGACATCTACCAGGCCTTCATGACCGGCCCGGAACACATGATCGAGCTGTTCCACGGCTATACCTATTCGGCCCATCCGATTGCCTGTGCGGCCGCGCTCGCGACCCTCGACACATATGAAGAAGAAGGCCTGCTCACCCGGGCGGCGGAACTCTCCCAATACTGGGAAGACGCCCTGCATTCGCTCAAGGACTGCCCGCATGTGATCGACATCCGCAATCTTGGTCTGATCGGCGCGATCGAGCTGGAACCGATCGCGGGTGAGCCCACAAAGCGCGCCTTCTCCGCTTTCCTCAAGGCCTATGAGGACGGGCTGATGATCCGCACAACCGGCGACATCATCGCGCTGTCTCCCCCGCTGATCATTTCGAAGGACCAGATCGACGAACTGTTCTCGATCCTGCGCTCCGTCCTCAACGCCATCGACTGAACACACAAGAAAGAAAACAAAATGGAACGCATCAACAATGCCATCGGCGGCAGGGAGATCGCCTCCAATTCCGGACGTATGGCTGCCGTCTACAATCCGGCAACCGGCGAACAGTCCGCTGAGCTCGGCCTGTCCAGCGCCGCAGAAGTGGCGGACGCAATCGCGGTCGCCAAGGCAGCGTTCCCCGAGTGGCGGGACACCCCGCCGCTCAAGCGCGCCCGCATGATGTTCCGCTTCAAGGAACTGCTGACGGCCAATGCGGACAAGATCGCCAGGGCGATCTCCAAGGAACACGGCAAGACCCACGACGATGCGCTCGGCGAAGTGGCGCGCGGTATCGAGGTGGTGGAATACGCCTGCGGTATCCCTTCCCTGCTCAACGGCGAATTCGCCCGCAACGTCGGACCGTCCATCGACAGCTATTCCGACCGCCAGCCGCTCGGCGTGGTCGCCGGCATCACGCCGTTCAACTTCCCGGCCATGGTGCCGCTGTGGATGTATCCGATCTCGGTTGCCTGCGGAAACACCTTCATCCTGAAGCCGTCCGAGCGTGATCCTTCAGCCGTGATGGTCGTCTACGAGCTCTTCAAGGAAGCGGGCTTCCCGGACGGTGTGCTGAACGTGGTTCATGGCGACAAGGAAGCCGTGGACGTGCTCCTGACCCATCCGGACGTGAAGGCCGTCTCCTTCGTCGGCTCCACGCCGATTGCCGAATACGTCTATTCGACAGGTACGGCCCACGGCAAACGGGTCCAAGCGCTCGGCGGCGCCAAGAACCACATGATTGTCATGCCCGACGCCGACATGGACCAGGCCGCCGATGCCCTGATGGGTGCCGGCTACGGCTCCGCCGGCGAGCGCTGCATGGCGGTTTCTGTCGCCGTGCCGATCGGCGAGAAGACCGCCGACAAGCTGGTCGAAAAGCTGATCCCCCGCGTCCAGGCCCTGAAGATCGGGCCGGCCACCGATAGTGACGCGGAAATGGGCCCGGTGGTGACCGAGCAGCACATGCGCAAGGTGCTGGGCTATATCGACCAGGGCGAAAAGGAAGGCGCCGAGCTTCTCGTGGACGGTCGCGGCTTTTCCCTGCAGGGCTACGAGAACGGTTACTTCGTCGGCGGCACGCTGTTCGACCGCGTGACCAAGGACATGACCATCTACAAGGAAGAGATCTTCGGACCGGTTCTGTCGGTCGTCCGCGCCTCCGGTTACGAGGAAGCCCTCTCCCTGATCAACGACCACGAATACGGCAACGGCACCGCGATCTTCACCCGTGACGGTGACGCGGCGCGCGCCTTCGCCGACCGGATCGAGGTCGGCATGGTTGGCATCAACGTGCCGATCCCGGTGCCGGTCGCCTATTTCTCCTTCGGCGGCTGGAAGCGGTCGCTGTTCGGCGATCATTCGATCTACGGCCCGGAAGGCGTGCGCTTCAACACGCGGCTGAAGACCGTGACCACCCGCTGGCCCGCCGGCATCAAGGAAGGCGCGGTCTACACATTCCCGAGCATGGACTGACAAGGAACGACCATGACGCGACCGCAGGCAACGTCTGAACTCCTTCTTGAGGACGAAACCGTCCGGGTGACCCGGTTCGATTTCGCCCCCGGAGCGGAAACCGGATGGCACAAGCACGGGATGGACTACGTCATCACCGCGGTGACGGACTGTCCCATGCTTCTGGAAGAGCCGGGCGGCAGCCGTGAGTCCATGGTGCCTGCGGGCATGGCCTACAAGCGCGCGATCGGCGTCGAACACAATGTCATCAACAACGGGGACAAGCCGATGTCCTTCGTGGAAATCGAACTCAAGAAGGGGATCTGAAAAATGGCAGCTCCGGGTGAAAACCTGCGTATCAACGCCGAACGGCTGTGGGACAGCCTGATGGAAATGGCCAAGATCGGCCCGGGCGTTGCAGGCGGCAACAACCGCCAGACCCTGACCGATGCCGACAGCGAAGGCCGCAAACTGTTCCAGAAATGGTGCGAGGACGCCGGAATGACCATGGCCGTCGACACCATGGGCAACATGTTCATGACCCGCCCAGGCACCGATCCGGATGCCCTGCCCGTCTATATGGGCTCGCACCTGGACACACAGCCCACCGGCGGCAAGTACGACGGCGTCCTCGGCGTGCTCGGTGCGCTCGAGGTCGCCCGTTCCATGAACGATCTCGGAATCAAGACCAAACACCCGATTGTCATCGCCAACTGGACCAACGAGGAAGGCACCCGCTTCGCGCCGGCCATGCTCGCCTCCGGCGTCTTTGCCGGAGTCCATACTCAGGACTGGGCCTATGACCGACAGGATGCGGAAGGCAAGACCTTCGGCGACGAGCTGAAGCGCGTCGGCTGGGTCGGTGACGAAGAAGTTGGAGCCCGCAAGGACAAGATGCACGCCATGTTCGAACTGCACATCGAACAGGGCCCGATCCTGGAAGCCGAAGGCAAGGACATCGGTGTCGTCACCCACGGCCAGGGCCTGTCCTGGATCCAGGTGACCGTGACCGGCAAGGACGCCCACACCGGCTCCACGCCGATGCCCATGCGCAAGAACGCCGGTCTCGGCATGGCGCGGATCCTGGAACTGGTCGACGAGATTGCCTGGTCGCACAAGCCGCATGCGGTTGGTGCTGCGGGTCACATCGACGTCTATCCGAATTCGCGCAACGTGATCCCGGGCAAGGTTGTCTTCACCGTCGACTTCCGCTCGCCGGATCTTGCTGTCATACGCGACATGGAAAAACGGCTGCAGGAAGGCGCGCAGAAGATTTGCGACGACATGGGGCTCGGCGTCGAGTTCGAAAAGGTCGGCGGCTTCGATCCGGTGACCTTCGACGAGGGCTGCGTGACCGCTATCCGCAATGCTGCCGAACGGCTCGGCTACTCGCACCGGGACATCATTTCCGGCGCCGGCCATGACGCCTGCTGGATCAACAAGGTCGCCCCGACCGCCATGGTCATGTGCCCCTGCGTCGACGGACTCTCCCACAACGAAGCGGAAGAGATCACCAAGGACTGGGCAAAGGCCGGAGCGGACGTGCTGTTCCACGCGGTCGTCGAAACGGCGGAGATCGTGGAGTGACGAAAAGCCGGATGGAGGCCCCGGATCAGGTCCGGGGCGGCAATCCGGAGAGAACGTTGATGAATCGCAACCGTCCCGGCCTTGAGCCGGGACCAGGCCGGAAGGGAAATGACCTACTACGTCTATATTCTCGCCAACAGGCCGCATGGAGCAATCTATATCGGTTCTGCGCGGGATTTGCGTAATAGGGTTGTACAACACAAGGCAGGTATTCGTGGAAGCCACACCGAGAAATACAACATCAGGACACTCGTTTATTTTGAAGTGTTTGATGAGGTGATGGATGCGGTCCACAGGGAAAGACGACTGAAGCGCTGGCCGCGCAAATGGAAAGAGGAACTGATTGGCAAGGTCAATCCCGAATGGCGGGACATCAGTGATCAGATACCTTTTTGAGGTTCGCATCCGCGACGAGTCGAGATTGGTCCCGGATCAGGTCCGGGGCGGCGGAGCGAATTGGGGAACTGGCGATGTCAACCAACAGTGCGCCGTCCCGGCCTTGAGCCGGGACCACGGAGAAAACGACTGCAGAAGGCAAACAAAGGGGAACAGCAATGGCATCGAAGGTGATCAAGGGCGGAACGATTGTCACCGCCGACCTGACCTACACGGCGGATGTGAAGATCGAAGGTGGCCGGATCGTCGAGATCGGCCCGAACCTCTCCGGTGACGAGACGCTGGATGCGACCGGCTGTTACGTGATGCCGGGCGGCATCGATCCGCATACCCATCTGGAAATGCCCTTCATGGGCACTTATTCCTCCGACAACTTCGACAGCGGCACCCGCGCGGCCCTTGCCGGCGGCACCACCATGGTGGTCGACTTCGCCCTGCCCTCGCCCGAACAGTCGCTGCTGGAAGCGCTGCAGATGTGGGACAACAAGTCGACCATGGCCCATTGCGACTATTCCTTCCACATGGCGATCACCTGGTGGGGCGAGCAAGTCTTCAACGAGATGGAGACCGTGGTCCGCGAGCGGGGCATCAACACCTTCAAGCACTTCATGGCCTACAAGGGCGCGCTGATGGTGCAGGACGACGAGATGTTCGCCTCGTTCCAGCGCTGTGCCGAGCTGGGTGCCATGCCGCTGGTCCATGCGGAAAACGGCGATGTGGTCGCCGATCTGTCCGCCAAGCTTCTGGCGGAAGGCAACAACGGGCCGGAAGCCCATGCCTATTCCCGCCCGCCGCAGGTGGAAGGCGAAGCCACCAACCGGGCCATCATGATCGCCGACATGGCGGGCGTGCCGCTCTACGTGGTCCATACCTCCTGCGAGGAATCCCATGAAGCCATCCGCCGCGCCCGCCAGCAGGGCAAGCGCGTTTATGGCGAACCGCTGATCCAGCACCTGACCCTCGATGACAGCGAATACAGAAACCCGGACTGGGATCATGCCGCGCGCCGGGTGATGTCCCCCCCGTTCCGGGACAAGAAGCATCAGGATTCGCTCTGGGCCGGCCTGCAATCGGGATCGCTTTCGTGTGTCGCTACCGACCACTGCGCCTTTACCACCGAACAGAAGCGTTACGGCGTCGGCGACTTCACCAAGATCCCGAACGGCACCGGCGGTCTGGAAGACCGTCTGCCGATGCTGTGGACCCATGGCGTGAACACCGGCCGGCTGACGCCGAATGAATTCGTAGCCGTCACCTCTACCAATATTGCGAAAATCCTGAACATCTATCCGAAGAAGGGCGCGATCCTGGTCGGCGCGGATGCGGATATCATCGTGTGGGATCCGGAAAAGGAAAAGACCATTTCCGCGGCCAACCAGGAATCGGCGATCGACTACAACGTTTTCGAAGGCCAGCAGGTCAAGGGCCTGCCGCGCTACACGCTGACCCGCGGCCGGGTCGCGGTGGACGACGGCAAGGTGATCCCGCAGCAGGGTCACGGCGAGTTCGTCAAGCGCGAGCCGTTCCAGGCGGTCAACAAGGCGTTGTCCACCTGGAAGGAACTGACTGCGCCGCGCAAGGTGGAACGCACCGGCATTCCGGCCACCGGCGTTTAAAGGACCGAAAACAAGGTCTCCCGCGCCACGTTCTACAGGATCCGGCGCGGGGTGACCCGTGACAATTGCCGGCAAACCGGCCAAAAAAGACAAGACCAACCTTCAGGGACACCGGGACAGACATGAACCAGGCGGCCACGGCAGCAGCGGACGCATCCGCAAAAACGGTCATCGACATCGAAAAGCTGTCGCTTACCTTCCAGACCAACGACGGCCCGGTGCACGCGCTGTCGGAGATCGACCTGAAGATCGAGGAAGGCGATTTCGTCTCCTTCATCGGACCGAGCGGTTGCGGCAAGACCACCCTGCTTCGCGTGATCGCGGATCTGGAACAGCCGACTGCCGGATCGATTTCCGTCAACGGCCTATCGCCCCACGAAGCCCGGCTGAAGCGCGCTTATGGCTATGTGTTCCAGGCGGCAGCCCTTTATCCGTGGCGCACGATCGCTGGAAACATTGCCCTGCCTTTGGAGATCATGGGGCTGTCAAAGGCCGAGCAACAGCAGCGCATCGCCCGGAACATGGAACTGGTGAACCTTTCCGGTTTCGAGAAGAAATTCCCCTGGCAGCTTTCCGGCGGCATGCAGCAGCGCGCCTCGATCGCCCGCGCGCTTTCCGTCGAGCCGGACCTGCTCCTGATGGACGAACCCTTCGGCGCATTGGATGAAATCGTCCGCGACCACCTGAACGAACAACTCCTGCAACTATGGGCCAAGACCAACAAGACGGTGGTGTTCGTCACCCACTCCATCCCCGAAGCCGTGTTCCTGTCGACCAAGATCGTGGTGCTGTGCCCGCGTCCGGGCCGAATCTACGACGTCATCGAAAGCGACCTGCCGCGCGACCGCACTCTGGACGTCCGCGAAACGCCGGAATTCCTGAAGATCGCCCACCGGGTGCGGGAAGGTCTTCGGGCTGGGCACAGTTATGACGACTGATCCCTTCCCGTTTTCCCTTTGCACTGGTCAGGGATGGCGCAATGCATTTTGAATCTCCGATTTCCGGCCGGGTTGTCATCGAACAAAAGCCAATGGGCAAAGTCATCCAGGTTAAATCCAAGATGCGGATTTTCATCCTGGCATTCCTGATCTTCTGGTTCTGCGGGTGGTCTTTCGGCGGACTGGCGGTTATCGGCAGTTTTTTGTCGGGCGTCGCGAAAGGCGGAGCCGGGTTGTTTCTTCTGGCCTGGCTGGGTGCCTGGGCGGTCGGTTGGCTTTTCGCCGTTTCTACAATTCTCTGGTTAATCGGAGGGAAGGAAACGCTGACCGTCAGCAGAACCAGTCTGACAAAACGGATATCCATTCCGGTTCTTGCGCGGAACTGGCACTACAACCCTGCCCATATTACAAATATCAGGCGAAATCCCATCCAGCGCCCATTTTTCGAATTCAACTATATCCCTAACCCCCTGGGTAAAAGCGGCCTGGTTGCGTTTGACTACGGCCAGAAGACCGTCACCTTCGGTGTGGGGCTGGACGACGCCGAAGCCGACTTCATCGTCGATACGCTCAAGCGCGAACTCGGGCAAAGGAACAAAGCGGCATGACCGACGCCAGTCTCTCCCCTCCCCGTAGCCTGTCTCCCTTTGCTGGCCTGATGCGCGGCACAACCGGCCCCGTCATTGTCGTCGTCGCCGTGATCTTCGCGATCTGGTATCTGTCGGCGGTCCTTCTGAACACGCCGTTTCAGGAGGGCATTTATGAGCGCGCCGGTCAGACGGATGTGCCGTTGTCCCAATTGATTACGGATACGCTTGCGCAGGAGCGACCCGTTTTGCCGGCACCCCATCAGGTGATCGAAGAAATCTACAACACCACGGTCCTGAAGAAGATCACCTCCAAGCGCTCGCTGATCTTTCATACCGGGATCACCTTGTCCTCGACCATGCTCGGCTTCGTCATCGGGACGGTGCTGGGCATTCTGCTTGCCATCGGCATCGTGCATTCCAGGGTGCTCGACAAAAGCCTGATGCCCTGGGTGATTTCCTCGCAGACCATCCCGATCCTGGCGATCGCACCGATGATCATCGTGGTGCTGAATGCAGTCGGGATCTCCGGGCTGCTGCCCAAGGCGATGATTTCCACCTATCTGTCGTTCTTCCCCGTGACCGTCGGCATGGTGAAGGGTCTCCGATCGCCGGAAATCATCCATCTGGACCTGATGCACACCTATAGCGCCTCGAAGGTGCAGACATTCTGGAAGCTGCGCTTTCCTTACGCGGTGCCCTATCTCTTCACCTCCATGAAGATCGGCATTGCCGCTTCACTGGTCGGCGCCATCGTCGGCGAACTGCCGACCGGGGCGATCGCGGGACTGGGTGCCCGCCTGCTGGCCGGATCCTATTACGGCCAGACGGTGCAGATCTGGTCCGCCCTGATCATGGCCGCGCTTCTCGCGGGCGCCCTTGTCGGCATTGTCGGCATGATTGAAAAACTGACCCTGAAACGTATGGGAATGGCGCAATGACGGCTGTATCCGCAAAAAACGAGCGCAAGAGCCGCTTCGACATGCCGGCCGTCCTTGCCTGGGGCATCGTCTTGCTGGTGGTCATTGGCCTGTTCAGCCCCGTCTTCAAGCCGGATATCAGCGTTCTGGAAGTGCCGCGGCTGGCCGTTACGCTTTCGATCCTCGCAATCGCCGGGGTTCGCTACGAACTCGGTTTCATGCGCAATTGGATCGGGGATCTGATCCTGGGGCTGGTCGCCGCCATTGCCGCCTATCTGCTGCTCGGAACGATAGAACATCATGCCGGTCAGGCCGGCCTCGGCTACTGGGCGCTGGTCGCGGCCACCTGGGCTGCAGCCTGGCTCTTTGTCGAGCGGCTTGCGTCCTGGAAAAGCACGACGCCTATTCTGAATCGGCTGATCAACCTTGCGATCCCTGCCCTGTTCGGCATAACGATCCTGGTTCTCTGGCAGGCGATCGTGACCGGTTTTGCTATTCCAAAGGTTCTGCTTCCGGCACCTTCGGAAATCTGGTTGCGCCTGACCTCGTCCGGATCGATCCTTTGGGCGGATTTCCGGCAGACCTTCCTGAAGGCCGTGCTGTTCGGCTATTTCGCCGGCTGTGCTTCCGGATTCCTGATCGCGATCCTGGTCGACCGTGTTCCGTTCCTGCGCCGGGGGCTTCTACCCATCGGCAATCTGGTGTCCGCGCTGCCGATCGTGGGCGTCGCACCGATCATGGTGATGTGGTTCGGTTTCGACTGGCCGTCCAAGGCAGCCGTCGTCATCATCATGACCTTCTTCCCGATGCTGGTGAATACGGTCTCCGGACTGGCCGCGTCCGATGCCATGCAGCGCGACCTGATGCGCACTTATGCCGCCGGATACTGGCAGACGCTGTTCAAGCTGCGCCTGCCGATGGCCATGCCGTTCATCTTCAACGCGCTAAAGATCAATTCCACGCTCGCCCTGATCGGCGCCATCGTCGCGGAATTCTTCGGTACGCCGATCGTCGGCATGGGCTTCCGGATCTCAACGGAGGTCGGCCGGATGAACGTGGATATGGTCTGGGCCGAAATCGCCGTTGCCGCCCTTGCCGGGTCGGTGTTCTACGGCGTGGTCGCCCTCATCGAGCGGGCCGTCACCTTCTGGCACCCCTCGGTCCGCGGCTGACGTAAAAACAGGGCAAACGCCAGCCTCATCAGCATGCCAAGGCTTGACCCTGGCATGCGCGACGTTTCATGTCTTAACCGACCTGTTTTTCACGAGGATCTTTCATGAAACCCGGCCGCGATATATCCGTTCTCATCGACATCATGGCCGCGCTCAGGACGCCTGAAACCGGCTGTCCCTGGGACCTGGAGCAGGATTTTTCCACAATTGCTCCTTATACGCTGGAAGAGGCCTATGAGGTAGCCGAAGCGATCCGGCGGAACGATCTGGACAACCTGCGTGAGGAACTGGGTGATCTGCTGCTGCAGGTCGTCTATCACGCCCGCATGGCGGAAGAAGACAAGCTGTTCGATTTCGCCGACGTGGTCGAGGGCATCACCAAGAAGATGATCCGCCGTCATCCGCATGTCTTCGGCGACGAGGATGCGCGCTCGGCCGGCATGGCCAAGGGCATGTGGGAGCGGATCAAGGCGGAGGAAAAGGCCGAACGTAAGGCGCGTCGCGATGCCCTCGGCCTGCCGCAAGAAGAAAAGGGCTTCCTCGACGATGTGCCCGCCGCCTTCCCTGCCCTGGTCGAGGCGGACAAGCTGCAGCGGCGGGCGTCCCGGGTCGGGTTCGATTGGGGCGCTCCGGGACCGGTTCTCGCCAAGATCAAGGAAGAGATCGAGGAACTGGAACGGGAAATCCTCTCCGACGGCGACACCACCCTGGCAATGGAAGACGAACTGGGAGATGTGCTGTTTGCCGTCGCCAATCTGGCGCGTCATCTCGATATCGATCCGGAAGCCGCCCTCCGGCGCACCAACGGCAAGTTCCGCCGACGCTTTGCAGCCATCGAAGCCGCTGCGGACGAGCGCCGAACGACGCTGGAACAGATGACCCTGGAAGAGATGGAAGAGGTCTGGCTGGCAGCCAAGGGGAAATAGCGGCTCAGCTTTCCATATACGGCTTGAACTTCGCGCGAAACGGGCCGCGTTGCTTGTCCGTGACGCGGACCGTGGCCTCGATCGCGTCTTCGCTGTCCTTGCGCTCCAGCACTTCGGCCAACTGATACAATTGTGCCAGCAATTCCCCGTCGGAAACCGGGAGAACGACCGTGAAGGTGTCGTCCTTCTCCGCCATGAAGGTGTCGATGCGATTGTAAAGCTGATCGATCCCCTCGCCGGTCAGAGCGGAGAGCGAGATCGGCCCTTCCCTGCCCTGCTCGGCAAGAAGCTTGTCGCGATAGACCGGATCCAGGCAGTCGATCTTGTTCCAGACCTCGATGATCGGCGCGCCGGTCTGCGGGCTGACGCCGAGATCCTCCAGCGTCTTTTTCACGTCCTCTGCCTGGGCATCTGTGTCCGGATGCGAAATATCGCGGACATGGAGGATCAGATCCGCTTCCAGGACTTCTTCAAGGGTTGCCCGGAAGGCGGCCACCAGATGGGTCGGCAGGTCAGAGATAAATCCCACGGTATCGGACAGGATCACCTCGCGCCCATGGGGCAGCGTGATCTTGCGTAAGGTCGGGTCGAGGGTTGCGAACAGCAGATCCTTGGCAAAGACGTCCGCCTTGGTCAGCCGGTTGAACAGGGTCGACTTGCCGGCGTTGGTGTAGCCGACAAGCGCCACGGTCGGCTGCGGGATCTTCTTGCGTTTCTTGCGGTGCAGGTCGCGGGTCCGGCGCACGCCTTCGAGCTGCTTCTGCAGGGCGGTGATGCGATCCTGGATCTGACGGCGGTCGGATTCGATCTGCGTTTCGCCCGGGCCGCCCATGAAGCCGACACCGCCGCGCTGGCGTTCCAGGTGGGTCCAGGAACGTACTAGCCGGCTTTTCTGCCAGGTCAAGTGGGCCAGATCGACCTGAAGCTTGCCCTCCTTGGTGCGCGCCCGGTCGCCGAATATTTCAAGGATCAGACCGGTCCGGTCGATCACCTTGGTTTTCAGCCGTCGCTCGAGATTTCGTTGCTGGATCGGAGACAAGGGGTGGTCGACGACGACCAGGTCGACGTCCTCGGCCTCAACGATGCCGGCAAGCTCGGACACCTTGCCTTCGCCGAAAAGGGTCGCCGGCTTCGGATTGCTGATCTTGACGACACCAGCGGAAACAATGTCCAGATTGATGGCCGCACTCAGTCCAACGGCTTCTTCCAGCCGTGCTTCGGGGCTTCGGTTGCCGCGCAATTCGGCTTCCGCACCCTCCCGGCGCTGAAAAAGCACCGGCTCCAGAATAAGCGCCCGAAAAGGCTGCGGACGCCGATCTATTCCTGTTTCCGTTGCGCCTTCTAGTTTCGAAAAGTCGTCACTGCGAGACTTGGGTTCCAATCAGCTTCCTGCCTTCTCACCATTGTCTTCGCCCGGCTCGAACAACTGAACCGGACCATTCGGCATGATCGTGGAAATAGCGTGCTTGTAAACCAGTTGGGAGTGCCCATCCCGACGCAGCAGGACGCAAAAATTGTCAAACCACGTGACCACTCCCTGCAGCTTCACGCCGTTGATCAGGAAAATGGTCAATGGGGTTTTTTGTTTGCGAACGTGATTTAAAAATGTGTCTTGCAAGTTCTGTGCGCGCTCAGCCATCAGTCTTTTTATCCTGTTTTTTTCCGGATGCGGCCGGGCATCCGGTTATTCCTTTAAAGTTACCGCCGTTGGGGGCCCTAAACACAAACGCCACCGCCCCTGGCGGCCTGCCCGTACCACTTATTTAGCAGCTGATCCGTCTTTCGTTTAGAGAAGACACCATATCGGTCCAGCTGCCTACCTGTAATTTAATCAGGTAAACGAAAATATTCATACTGCCTTTAGATCAGTAACAGTATGGAACAGCTGACGCAATCGGCTTGCAACCATTCCGGGATGGCCGTTGCCAACTATCCTATCGTCAATTTTTACAACTGGCATGACAATCGTCGTGGCCGCTGTGACGAAGGCCTCACGCGCGTCATAGGCCTCTTCAAGGGAAAAAGCGCGTTCCTCGAATGAAAGCCCTTCCTTTTCGGCAAGATCGAGAACCGCGGTTCTGGTGATTCCCTTGAGAATGCCGGATTCCGCCGGCCGCGTGACCAGTTTGTTGTCCTTGGTGACGATCCACGCATTCGTCGATCCGCCTTCGGTCACATTGCCATCGGCATCCACATACCAGGCTTCCTTGCCCCCCGATTCCTTGGCATTCTGTTTGGCCAGAACATTCGGAAGAAGCGCGATGGTTTTGATATCAACGCGTGGCCAACGGTTTTCGGGATAAGATACCACCGCGATGCCCGTTTCCGCTTGCTTGTCCGCCGCAGCCGGACTTGCCGAACGGGCGGTCACGACAATTGAGGGGGCGACATCTTCGGGCGGAAAGAAATGATCCCGTCGGGATACGCCGCGGGTTACCTGGACATAGACCAGTCCATTATGGACCTTGTTCCGTCGCACCGTTTCGGCGAGCACGAATTCCAGCGCCTTGCGGGTCATGGGCCAACCGATCCTTAGTTCGGACAGGGACCGGCCCAGGCGATCCATATGGCGTGGCATGTCGACGATGTTGTTTTTCCAGACTTCGCAGACCTCATAGACACCATCGGCAAATTGATATCCGCGGTCTTCCACATGAACGGCGGCATCCTTGTGGGGGACATACTGGCCATTTACATAGGCAATCCTGCTCATGATCACTCCTGATACGCCGGATCTACTGTTTGCGAGCGAACACCATTCCCGAGGCCGACCGCCTGGAAATACCTTTGCCCTATGCCGTCCAAACGGCATGCATTCGGGACTAAGTCTCTGAAATAATAGGCGCCTGCGTCAAGACGTCCCTGCCGGTTAGTCACCGCTTCGTGCATTTATCAGAAGAATTCGATACTCACACGGAACATCTGTTCAACCTGACGGACGCGGTTGGCCATGGCGAAGATGACGATCCGGTCCTTCGCCTCGATCTGCAGGTCGCCGTTGGGCGTGATCACCTTGCCTCCCCGGAAAACGGCGCCGATCCGGATTCCGGACGGCAGGTCGATTTCGCGCAATGGCCGGCCGACCAGCGGTGACGTGTCGAGAGCTTCCGCCTCCACCACTTCCGCGACACCGTTCTGCAGCGAATGAACGCCGCGGATACGTCCTCGACGCACATGCTGTAGAATTTTGGAAATGGTCACCGCGCGCGGATTGATGAAAGCGTCGATCCCCAAGGCGCTTGCAAAGGCCGGATAACTGGGATTGTTGAGCAGGGAAAGATTACGACGGCACCCGAGTTTCTTGGCCATGACGGAAGCGAGAATGTTCACCTCGTCCTCATTGGTGAGCGCAACCATCGTATCTGCCTCGCCGACATCGGCTTCGGTCAGGATCGTCTGGTCCAGGGCACTGCCGTTCAGGATCACCGATCGCTTCAGTTCGTCGGCAATCGCGACGGCGCGTTCGCGGGAGGCTTCGATCAACTTGATCTTCGTATTGCGCTGGCGGCTTTCCAGCGCCCGGGCCACGTAAAGGCCGATGTTGCCCCCACCTGCAATGACGACGCGGTTCGCCTCCGGTTCCTCATGGCCAAAAATGCCGAGTGTTCGCCGGACCTGGTCCCGTCGGGCGACCACATAGGCCAGATCGCCGACAAGAAGGGAATCCGAACTTTTCGGCACGAACAGCGAGTTGTTCCGGTAGATCCCGACGACGACCGCGCCGAGATCGGGGAACAGTTCCGTTAGCTGGCGGAGCGGCGTATCGACGACCGGGCAATCCTCCTCGCACATGATGCCGACCGCAACGACCTGATCGTCGGCAAAGCGGACGGTTTCCACCGCACCGGGTAGAGCCAGGCGGCGCAGCACCATTTCGCCGACCTCGATTTCCGGGGAAATGACCACATCAATCGGCATCTGGTCGCGGGAAAACAGGCTTTGCCACCGGCCCTGGAGATAGCTCTGAGACCGGATGCGGGCGACTTTGGTCGGCACGTTGAACAGGGAGTGGGCGACCTGACAGGCGACCATGTTCACCTCGTCATAGAGCGTGACGGCGATGATCATATCCGCTTCGCCTGCACCAGCCTGGGCCAGAACATCGGGATGCGCGCCATGACCGACAAAACCGCGGACGTCGAGCTGTTCCCCGATGGCCTTGATCAGTTTGGGCGACGAATCAATGACGGAGACATCGTTCTGTTCTGCCGCAAGGCGCTCGGCGATCCCGTATCCGACCTGCCCGGCACCACAAATCACGACTTTCATAGGAGAACTGCCCTCTTGCCGTCGACGGAGTTTTACACCTGAGCCGGAGTATCAGGACAGGCCAAGCGTTTTGAGCTTACGGTGTAGCGCAGAACGTTCCATACCGACAAATTCGGCGGTGCGCGAGATATTACCGTCGAAACGCTTGATTTGCGCCTGCAAATAATCGCGTTCGAAGATTTCCCGGGCTTCGCGTAGCGGAACCGACATCAGGTGTTCTCCGCCGCCGGCCGTCGGCAGGCTCGGAAGCATGGAACCGATTTCGGCCGGCAGGAGATCCGCCGTGATCACGCTGTCCGGTTCACCGCGGCTCAGGATCAGGAGGCGTTCCACATTGTTGCGCAGCTGGCGTACGTTGCCGGGCCAGTCGTGGGTCTGGAGAACAGCCATGGCATCGTCGCCGATTGGTCTCAAGGGAATGCCGGATGAGGTCGAGATCTGTTCCATGAAGTGTTCTATCAGGATCGGAACATCCTCGCGCCGTTCGGCCAGGCCCGGCACCCTCAAGGGAACAACGCTGAGACGGTGATAGAGATCCTGGCGGAACAGTCCGGCGGAAATGTGCTCTTCCAGGTTCTTCGCGGTGGAGGACAGGATACGGATGTCCACCTGCACCTTCGTCGTTCCTCCCACGCGGGTAAAACTCTGCTCGACCAGAACCCGCAGGATCTTGCCCTGGGTCTCCGCCGGCATGTCGGCGATTTCGTCGAGATAGAGCGTGCCGCCATGGGCTTCTTCCAGCGCCCCGACCTTGCGCAGATTGCCGCCTTCGTCCTCGATCCCGAACAGCTCTTCTTCCATGCGTTCCGGGGTAATCGTCGCGGCATTCAACACCACAAACGGGCTTTTCGCGCGTGGCGAGGAATCATGGATAATACGAGCGGCCAGTTCCTTGCCCGCGCCTGAGGGGCCCGTGATCAGAATCCGGCTGTTGGTCGCTGCGATTTTCTGGATGGTCTGACGCAACTGGTTGGCGGCGCTTGACTCTCCTATAATAGCGGATGCGTCGCCTGAGCGCTGCTTCAGATCGCGGATTTCCCGCTTCATGCTGGAGGCTTCCAGCGCACGTTCGGTGATATGGATCAGGCGGTCGGTCTTGAAAGGCTTTTCGATATAGTCGTAGGCGCCGCGCTTGATGGCGGAGACGGCCGTTTCGATGTTGCCGTGACCTGAAATGATGACGACCGGCAAATCCGGGTCCGTCTCCTTGATGACATCCAGGAGCGCCAGTCCGTCCAGGCGGCTTCCCTGGAGCCAGATATCCAGAACCACGAGAGAAGGCCTGCGTTCCTTGATCGCGGCTATAGCCGTGTCTGAATCGCTGGCCGTCCGGGTTCCGAAGCCTTCATCATCGAGGATGCCGGCGATCATCTCGCGGATATCGGTTTCATCGTCAACTACGAGAATATCATGCGCCATCGGTTGTATCTGTCTGTTCGTTCTTGTTGTCGTCAATCATGTCCTCAGCCTTTTTCGACAAGGTGAGGCGCACCATTGTTCCGGTCTCCCCAAGGGATGTGTCAGGGGCGTCCTGCAGTTCGATCGTTCCGCCATGGTCTTCCAGGATCTTACGGACGATCGCGAGGCCGAGTCCCGTGCCTTTTTCGCGGGTGGTCATGTAAGGTTCAAGAAGTCTCTGCCGGTTTTCTTCTGGCAATCCGACGCCATTGTCTGTGACGCTGATCACGACCTGTTCGCCGGCATCCTCCAACTTCACAAGTATGCGCCCTTCAGGCAGATCATCGCCCGTTCGGCCCTCGATCGCCTCGGCGGCATTCTTGATGACGTTCGTCAGGGCCTGACCGATCAGCCGGGCATCGAAGGTAGCACGCACGGGGTCTTCGGGAAGGTCTGTCGTGATCTTGATATCCGGATTGCCAACGGTCTGCATAAAGGCCGCTTCACGCACCGAGTTGCGGATATCGGCGTCGGCCTTGCTGGGTTTTCGCATCCGGGCAAATGAGGAGAATTCGTCTACCATTTGACCGATGTCGCCGACCTGGCGGATGATCGTATCGATACATTGATCGAACACGCCGCGATCCTCTTCAACCTTCTTGCCATAGCGGCGGCGGATCCGCTCGGCGGACAATTGGATCGGGGTCAAGGGGTTCTTGATTTCATGGGCAATCCTGCGGGCGACATCGGCCCAGGCCGAATTGCGTTGCGCCGAAACCAGATCGGTAATGTCGTCGATCGTGACTACGTATCCATGTTCGCGCCGGGTGGAAAGCTCGCTTGTGATCCGGACGTTCAAGGTCCTCTGGCGCCCGCCAAGAGCCATCTCGATCTGTGTTTCGTGAGAGCGGCCGCTGTCTTCGTGAATGGTCTTGCTGATCTCAGCACCGAGTTGGGGAATGACATCTTCAAGCGGCATGTTGAGGATCGCGATTTCATCGACCCCAAGCAGTGTCTGTGCGGAGCGATTGACGAGCATGATCCGGCCTTCTTCGTCAATCCCGATGACGCCGGTGGACACACCTGACAGAACGGCCTCATTAAATCTGCGCCTGCGGTCGATCTGCTCGTTCGCAGCCAACAATGCGTCGCGTTGCCCGAGAAGCTGGCCCGTCATCTTGTTGAAGGTCGCTCCGAGGTTGGCAAGATCGCCGCCGGATTTATGGGTTTCGACCTTGACCGCCAGGTTGCCTTTCGACACCTCGTCTGCCGCGGAAATGAGCGTACGGATGGGCGCTACCAGACGGTTGGCGAAGCCGAACCCGATCCAGATCGCCGACAGCAGCAGGATCAGGGCAACCCCCAGATACACCAGGGCAAATGCGACCTGAACGCCAAACCGGGTCTTTTCGAGAACCCGATAGGACTTGGCTCCGTCATCGGCCAGTCGCAGATAGTCCACCACGCGTGGATCCATGGCCCGGGTGACGAACAGATAGAAATCATCGTAGGCCGCAAGCTTCATCACTCCGCCGACCTGATTGGTCTTTCCCGGCGCGATCATGACGGGAGCATTGGATGCCGCGGCCTGGGGAAATACGCTTTTGGGAGGAAGCAGGATATCGGCCTTGGGGTCGAATACGATTCGGGTGATGACGGAGCCGTCGGAGTTCAGAATGTAGGCAGCCTGCAGCCCCCGCAAGGAGGCCTGAGCGGAGAAGAAGGAATCGAACCGGCTCGGTTCGTTGCTGTAGACTGTCTCCGCACGATCGACATCGTTGGCCATGGCAATCAGATGGGCGCGAAGCACCTGCACGTGCTCTTGCAGATAGGCCTGCGCTACAACCAGGGCATTGTCGATGATGCGCCGGGTCCGTTCCTCGAACCAGCGGTCCAGCCCCTTGTCGAGCGTAAATGTAGCGAGGATCGCCATAAGAATGGCTGGAACCGCGGCAATCACGCTGAACAACGCAACGATACGCACGTGAAGCCGTGCGGCCGCCCTGCCCCGCCGCCGCGCGGTCCACAGCTTGTAGATCTCCAGCAGGATCTCGAGCACCAGACAGGTCGCCAGAATGCCGTTGACCAGCATTGCGATCCAGACCACTTCCTGGGTCGGCGCGATGGGGGTCAGCCCCATAAGAATGGCGAAGGTTACGGCAATGGAAACCAGGGCGACGATCATGATCGCCAACCCGACACGACGCATGAGTCTGCCGCCGGTTACCTTGATGACCGCCGTTTCCTGGAGGCCTCCCAGTGTCATGTTCCCTCGTCATTCGGCGATAGATGGCGGCCCGCGATTCCACGGCCCGCTCACAGAAGCTGCGGCACACTTACCACACATTGTTGCGAAATTGCGACAATGGCGCGGCTGCGACAATGCTTCAAGGGAATTTAGGCCGCCCCGGTCGGAAAGACGGGGGCAAACACTAGCGGAATGCGCGCATTACCTGGATATCCAGATCCCTGATTTTCTTGCGTAATGTATTGCGATTGACGCCAAGCAGTTCCGCCGCCTTGATCTGATTGCCTCGAGTGGCGGCCAGGGCAGCGCTGATCAAGGGGTACTCCACTTCCCGCAGAATGCGGTGATAAAGACCTGGAGGCGGCAGGGATTCTCCGTACTGCTCGAAATAGTTTCCGAGATAGCGCTCGACCGAAGTCCCGAGATTGATGTTCTCGGCCTCATCTTCTTCAAGAGCCGAAACGGACGGTTGGCTGAGCTCATGCTCGAGCAGTGCCTCACCGATCACATCCTGCGGGTAGAGAGCGGCAAGGCGCCTGACCAGGTTTTCCAGTTCGCGTACGTTGCCCGGCCAGCGGTAGCGGCGTAGCAGGTTGAGGGCAGCCTGATCCACCTGCTTCGGCGGCAGGCCCTCCTTTTCCGCAAGCTGGAAAAAATGTCGGACAAGATCGGGAATGTCTTCCACACGTTCGCGCAACGGCGGGAGCCGGATCGGCACGACGTTCAGTCGGAAGTAAAGATCTTCGCGGAATAGCCCCTGATTGATGAGTTGGCGCAGGTCCTTGTTGGTCGCCGCAATGATCCTGACATCCGTCTTGATCGGGGTCCGGCCACCGACTGTGGTGTATTCGCCCTGCTGGAGGACGCGCAGCAACCGCGTCTGGGCTTCCATCGGCATGTCGCCAATCTCGTCGAGGAACAGAGTGCCGCCGTCTGCCTGTTCGAACCGGCCCGAACTGCGCACCTGGGCACCCGTAAAGGCGCCTTTTTCGTGACCGAATAGTTCAGCCTCGATCAGATCGCGCGGGATGGCGGCCATGTTGATCGCAACGAAAGGACCGTTACGCCGTTTGCCGTAGTCGTGAAGCGCCCGGGCGACCAGTTCCTTGCCGGTGCCGGATTCGCCGTTGATCATGACGGTCAGATCGGTCTGCATCAGCCTCGCGAGCACACGGTAGATTTCCTGCATCGCAGGCGAGCGGCCGACCAGCGGCATCCCTTCGCCGATGTCGTCGATCTCCACCGGCTTCTTGATCTTCGGTTCCTCGAGTGCGCGGCTGACGATGCTCGTCAGTTCCTTCAGATCGAAGGGCTTGGGCAGATATTCATAAGCCCCCTTCTCCGAGGCCTTGATTGCGGTCATGAAGGTGTTTTGCGCACTCATGACCAGAACAGGGAGTTCCGGGCGCAGTTTTTTCATGCGCGGAAGAATGTCGAAGATATTTTCGTCCGGCATGACGACATCGGTGATGACGAGATCGCCGTCGCCGGAACTGACCCAGCGCCAGAGGGTGTTGGCGTTGGACGTCAGGCGGACGGTATAGCCGGCCCTGGAGAGGGCCTGGTTGAGCACGGTGCGGATGGCGGCGTCATCATCAGCGACGAGAATGGTGCCAGTCGGCATGGTCAATCGTTCCTGTCATTGGAGGACGTGCCGTTAACGGGCGTATCCGGGTCGGTGTAGGCGGGCATCAGGATGCGGAAAACGGTCTTGCGCGGCTGGCTGTCGCATTCGATCACCCCGCCGTGGTCGCCGATAATCTTGGCGACCAGCGCAAGGCCTAATCCCGAGCCGTTGGTCTTGGTGGTGATAAACGGTTCAAACATATGCGGAAGCAGATCTTCCGGTACGCCCGGCCCGTTGTCCTGAACGCAGAATTCCAGCGGCAGGCTGACTTTCTGCTCGGTTCCGGGCACAGACAAACGGACACCCGGGCGGAATGCGGTCGTAATCCTGATTTCGCCATCCGGATCGTCGCCGATCGCTTCACTGGCGTTCTTGATCAGATTGAGGAAGATCTGGATAAGCTGGTCCTTGTTGGCATAGACCGGCGGCAGCGACGGATCGTATTCCTCGATGATCTTGATATTGCGGGCAAAACCGTTGTCTGCGAGCCGTTTGACGTGATCGAGAACCACGTGGATGTTGACCGGCTCCCGTTCGATCGGACGTTCGTCTGAAAAGACTTCCATTCTGTCGACGAGCTTGACGATCCGGTCGGTCTCATCGGTGATCAGCCGCGTCAGGGGCCTGTCTTCATCAGGAACGGATTGTTCCAGAAGCTGGGCGGCGCCGCGGATACCCGAAAGCGGGTTCTTGATTTCATGGGCGAGCATGGCTGCAAGTCCCGTGACGGTGCGGGCGGCCCCCCTCGACGTCAACTGACGGTCGATCTTTTCCGCCATGGTCCGTTCCTGGAACATCAGGACGACGGCGCCGGGGCGGTCGGAAACGGGGGCTGCGTTGATGTCGACGATCTTCGGCGCGCCAATGCGCGGAGAACCGATGTCGACCTTGTATTCGTTGACGGGCGCGCCGCGTTCGCGGACCTGCTCGATCAGGGTCAGGAGTGGACTGCCGAAGGGCACGAAGTCGCTGATCGGGTGACGCCTGAGAAATGCGACGCTGGAGCGCATGAATATTTCGGCCGCCATATTGGCTGATTCTATCACGCCATCCGGTGCGACCAGAAGAACCGGGTGCGGCAGGGCATCCAGGATCGTGGGGCCGTCACTTGCCAGGGCTGCGGTGCGGCCCTCTGCCATTGCTTGAGGCGTCATGCGGCACTCCGTTGATCGAGCGTGGAAAACAGGGTTTCCGTAAGGCGGATTACTTCAGTCGGGTCGTTTGAGGTCATCAGGGTCGATCGCAAACTTGTTGGAGTAAGCGTGATTCCTGCGCCATCCAGGTACCAATCGAGATGCTTTCGGGCGATGCGGATGCCCGGCATCCGTCCGTAATGGGAAAGCATGTCTTCGTAATGGGTCAAGACAAGATCGGTGAGTTCCGATCCGGACGGGTTCGGCAAGCGTTCACCGGTGTTCAGGTAATGTGCGATATGCCCCGGCAGCCACGGACGCCCATAGGCCCCGCGGCCGATCATCACGGCGTCGGCACCCGATTCCGCAAGCATGGCATCGGCATCGTCGTAACCATGGCAGTCGCCATTGGCGATGACCGGGATCGAGACCGCGCTCTTGACCCGGGCAATTGTGCGCCAATCGGCCCTGCCCTTGTAGAACTGGCAACGGGTGCGGCCATGAACAGTGACAAGCCGGATGCCCGCGGCTTCGGCCCGTTGGGCCAATTCCGGCGCATTTATGCTGGTTTCGTCCCAACCAAGACGCATTTTCAGCGTTACAGGAATGGCGACAGCGCCGACCGTCGCTTCGATCAATGTCAGCGCGTGATCGAGATCGCGCATCAACGCTGAACCGGAATAGCCGCTTGTTACCTTTTTGGCAGGACATCCCATGTTGATGTCGATAACATCCGCGCCGAGATCGGCGACGATCTTTGCCGCTTCTGCCATCCAGCGCGCCTCGCGGCCGGCAAGCTGCACGACATGGAGTCCGCCTTCCTGAGGCCCGGCACGCATTTCGGTTTCGGCATCGCCCTTGACGAAGGACTCGCTCGCGACCATCTCGCTGACGACCATTCCGGCGCCATATCGGGCAGCTATTCGCCGGAACGGCAAATCGCTCACACCCGACATGGGAGCAAGCACCGCTCTTCGGTCAAGAGTGTGACAACCGATGCGCATTAAAGCTTGCCCTTGCGAAAGAGTGAGGAATGCAACTTTGCTCATATCCTGTGCATGATATTTTACTGCCTATATAGTAGCCATTTTCCGCAGTGCGGCAAGAGGCAAATTGCCTATTCGACGACAACATGGTTGAAATCCGGGCAGAGTGTTAACAAGCGAAAATGAATAAAATTTAGGGAGTTTGGAGCCTTACATGAAGTTACGCGTGGCCGTCATCGTCGTTGCCGCAGGACGAGGCACCCGTTTTTCCTCCGATGGAGATCGTCAGCCCAAGCAATATCGCGACCTGGTCGGTCGACCTGTCGTCAGCCGGACTCTGGACGCATTCCTGTCTCATCCGGGAATTGCCGACGTCCTGGCGGTGATTCATCCGGATGACACAGCCCTGTACGATCAGGCAGTCACCGCCATCGACCCGGTGGGGAGAAATAAACTGCGGCAAGCGGTTTTCGGCGGTAACACTCGTCAAGGATCGGTTCGCAACGGCCTGCTCGCACTGAAGAACGACAACATTCATCAGGTCTTGATACACGATGCGGCGCGGCCGTTTGTCTCTCATGCCGTTATCGATAATGTGCTGGAAAAACTGGCAGAGGGACGGCTTGCGGTTCTCCCGGCTGTACCTGTGGTCGATACCCTGAAGCGGTTGGGAGAGGTAACCCATCGGTTGGAAACCGTCGACCGCACCGGTCTATGGGCGGCGCAAACGCCGCAAGGTTTTGATTATCCGACAGTCCTGGAAGGACATGAAAAGGCGTACCAGGCCGGGCGCACGGACTTTACCGACGACACCGCCATTGCCGAATGGCAGGGTGTCGCGGTCAGCCTGGCCGAGGGAGACCCGGACAACTTCAAGATTACATCCCGTTCCGACCTGGACCGGGCGAAAAAGCGGATTTCCATGACAGACAGATATAATTCCGGCCTTGCCGAACTTGGTGACGTGCGTATGGGCACCGGATATGATGTCCATGCCTTTGAGGACGGAGATGCCGTGATCCTCGGCGGCATACAGATTGCCCACGACAAGCGCCTGAAGGGACATTCCGACGCCGATGTGGTCCTGCATGCCATTACGGACGCGATTCTGGGTGCTATCGGCGATGGCGACATCGGTGCTCACTTCCCCCCTTCCGACCCGGCTTGGAAAGGCGCATCTTCAGACAGGTTCCTTGCAGATGCCGTACGTCGCGTGACGGACCGGGGCGGCAGGTTGGCTCATCTGGATGTTACAATCGTGTGCGAAGCGCCCAAAATCGGGCCGCACCGCGAAGCCATGCGCCAGTCGATCGCGGGGATCTGCGAACTCCCCGTTTCCAGGGTGTCCGTGAAGGCAACTACTTCGGAGCGGCTCGGCTTTACCGGACGCAGGGAGGGCATTGCTGCGCTCGCCGGCGCCACGGTACGGTTGCCCTTCAATGACGAGGACTGCACATGACAGACTTGGAAACCCTGCTGCCCCTAGCCGAACGGGTCCTGTCCGCCTGCCAGAAAAAAGGTCTGATGGTGGCGACCGCCGAATCGTGCACAGGTGGTCTGATCGCCGGCACACTGACCGAGATCTCCGGATCGTCCGCCGTTTTCGATCGGGGATTTGTCACTTATTCAAATGAAGCGAAAAAAGACCTGCTCAACGTCAAATCTGCCGATCTGGATGCCTACGGCGCAGTCAGCGAACAAATCGCCCGCCAGATGGCGTCGGGAGCGCTCGCCAATTCCCGCGCTCAGATCGCGGTTGCCGTGACGGGGGTTGCCGGACCAGGCGGCGGTTCAGAAGATAAACCGGTCGGAACGGTTTATTTCGGTATCGCCGTTCAAGGCGAACGGACGGAACACAAGCATTGTCTGTTTTCCGGAGAAGGGCGCGGACAGATCCGGGCTCTCTCGATTAAAACGGCGCTCGAGCTTCTGTTAAATGCGGCAAATTCGTTTGTCGCTCGTTAACACTCCTTGCAAAAGACCAACGAAACACTCTCCCGTTAGGGTTCGGGCAAGCTTACATCATTAAGATGGAAACCGATTTGGTTCAAAAAGTTTGATATTCCCCGATGTGCAGGGAGAGATTATGAAAAATCTGGCGCTCCTCGTTCTACTCGTCACTGCTGCGCCTGTACCGGCAGGCGCTCAGGGACTTCCGGAACCAGGTGATTTCTATCTCATCTCCCGAAATGCCGACGGCGAGTTCGTCGGCAGCCACAAGATATTTCACCGGGCTTCCTCCGGCCTGCGTCTGGTCACCTATTGCAATCGGGAATACTGGGTGCGGCCCTATACAGTCGCCTGGACCCAACTCGAAGTGGAAAACAATCGGGAAGTTCGGGTGGAGTTCAATCGGAGCAAAGGCTGGCGTCCTATTTGCGAACAGCCGGAAGAACAGGTCACCTTGAAGGACCTTGGCATTGATATTGCGCCCGGGGAAGTCACGGATGATATGACCGCACCGGAGACCCTGGCCAACCGCTTCAGCGCCATCGGCAGTGCGTTCCGCAAATAGGACCGTAATCAGTCGAAAGAAATTCTCCTATTTTCTATCGTTTGTTTCTGCTCAGAACGCCGGTTTTTCGCGATTTGTCTGAAACAGTTAAAATTGCAATCAAATTCCACCGTTTGCATGAGGAATATTTAGACGGATTGCAATCTAGTGTGTCCGCTAGACGAGAGCGTACGGGCGAAGCATGACTGCTTTGCGCCCTGAACTCCACAATGTTATGTGGGAATGACTATGCTGAGATCTATTCTGGTTGCGGCCACTCTTGCTGTAACAGCCAGCGTCGCTCATGCGGGCAATACGTTCGGCCTGATCGACTATTACATGATCTCTCGTGGCGACGATGGCATGTTTCTCGGCAGCCACAAGATTTTCCTCAGAGCAGCCGACGGGCTGACCCAGGTCAAATATTGCGGACGCAGCTATTGGGTTCGTCCGGTGACGGTCGCCTGGACCCAGGTTGAAATGGACAACGCCCATGAGGTGCGGGTCGAATTCAACCGCGGGAAAGGCTGGCGCCCGATTTGCGAACGTCCGACCGACTATGTCACGCTCGAGGATCTGGGGGTCAGCATGGATCCTTATGTTGTCGTCCGCAATGAAGGCGATGACATCGCGCGTGTCAACAAATGGCAGGCAGTCAGCAAGTCGCTCAAACGCGGCGACAGTACAAAGCGCGGCTCCACGACGTACCATAGCAATTAATTAAATTGCCGGATATTCCGAAAAGGCAGGGTTAATAATTCTCTGCTTTACTTGAAGACTATTCGTTTCAGCAACACGCGAGAAACGGAAGAAACCGTCTTTCAAAGCGGGTATCCAATGGTCAAGATCGGAGCACTTTTCCTGTTTTTGTTGATGTCCGTCAGCGCTCATGCGCAGCTTTCGGCACCGGCAGGCGATTATTATATACGCTCCCTTGATCCCAGCGGCCGTTTCAACGGCATTCAGGAAATCCTCACTCGGCCGGAGACCGGTTATCACAAAGCCGTCTATTGCGAGACCTCCTTCTGGGTGACCCGCAGCACGGTCGCCTGGACCGAGCGCGAAGCGGAGGCCGGCCGGCACCTCGTGATCATCAATGAACTCAACAAGAAACCGGAAGTTTACTGCGCGGACCCCGAGCACTACGTACGCCTTGAGGACCTCGGCTTGAAAAAGCACGAGATTCTCAAGGCGCGAGAAAATGCCGAACCGGTTGACATGCAGTCAAGTCGCCTGCGCATCATCAGCGAAGCCTTCAAGAATTTCAAATAAGACTTGTTGCGCGCACGTGCTAGCGGCTCAAACGCCGTAGACCTCGTCTGCGCGGGCTTCGAAGGCGCTGGAGAATTTCCGGAACGCCTTGTCGAACATGACCCCCATCAGCGACCCGAGCGTGCGGCTCTTGAACTCATAGGTTATGAAGAAGCCGACATCACAGGCGCCGTCATCACGGTCGGTAAACGTCCAACGGTTTTCCAGATGCTTGAACGGCCCGTCGAGATATTCGACAAGGATGGTGTTCTCGTGCGGTCTCAGCTCGACCCGGCTGGTGAAGGTCTCGCGAAACAGCTTGTAGGCGACGGTCATATCGGCGATGAGGACTTCCCTGCCCTCGCCCAGATCCTTGCGGCCTCGGACATGCAGCGCCTGGCACAACGGCACGAATTCGGGATAGCGCTCAACGTCGGACACCAGATTAAACATGTCCGCCGCGCTGTGGTTGACCTTATGAGTGGAAGTAAAGCTCGGCATGAAATCCGCTCAGACCGTCCTGTCAGTATCCGAGCCTCGCGGCACGTGCCGCGCGCAATTCGGCAAAATCCTCTCCCGCATGATGGGAGGAACGGGTCAGCGGACTTGCCGAAACCTTCAGGAATCCCTTGGCATAGGCGATCCGCTCGTACCCCTTGAACTCCTCCGGCGTGACGAAAGACATGACCGGATGGTGTTTCTTCGAAGGCTGCAGATACTGGCCGATGGTGAGGAAGTCGACATCGGCGGCGCGCAGGTCGTCCATCAGCTGTAGGACTTCGTTGCGGACTTCGCCCAGACCGACCATGATGCCGGACTTGGTGAACATGGACGGGTCCAGTTCCTTCACCCTCTGCAGCAGGCGGATCGAATGGAAATAGCGCGCGCCGGGACGCACCGTCAGATACTTTGACGGCACTGTTTCCAGATTGTGGTTGAACACGTCGGGCTTTGCCTCGACGACGATTTCGAGCGCGCCGCCCTTGCGCAGGAAATCCGGTGTCAGCACCTCGACGGTCGTCTTCGGCGATACTTCGCGGATGGCCTGGATCACATCGGCAAAATGGCGTGCGCCGCCGTCGTCGAGATCGTCCCGGTCGACGGAAGTGATTACCACGTGTTCAAGCCCCATGCGGGCGACCGCGTCGGCAATACCGGCAGGTTCTTTCGTATCGACCGGACCGGGCATGCCGGTACGCACGTTACAGAAGGCACACGCGCGCGTGCAGGTATCGCCCAGGATCATGAAACTGGCGTGCTTCTTCGACCAGCATTCGCCGATATTCGGACAGCCGGCCTCCTCGCACACGGTGACGAGGTTGTTCTTTCGCACGAGGTCCTGGGTCTCGCGATAGACCGGCGACGTCGGAGCCTTGACGCGAATCCATTTCGGCTTGCGCAGCACCGGATTGTCGGGCCTGTGAGCCTTTTCCGGGTGGCGGGGCCGTTCATCGCGTGTGTCGGCGGTTTTCGATAGGGTGTCGACGATCGTAACCATGGGTCTTAAGTGTCGCTATTACGGGAAAAGGTCAAGTGGCTCACCGCAAAGCTGCTATGCGGAAACAACCTGCTTCCTGTACTTTTGAAATTGTTCGACGGCTTTGTCGGACAAAGGCTGGGATTTGCGGGTTGTTTCGTTCATTTGCACAATAATGGTCTTGGCCCGGGCAACCGGTAGGCCGTTCTGGCAGACGAGCTGTTCCAGGGTGACCGAACTGCGCCCGGTATCAAGAACGGCTGTCCCGATCTCCACCGTTCCCGGCCAGCGCACTTCACTAAGAAAGTCCAGTTCCAGCCGGGCGATAACGAAGGCCGCTCCTTCATCGGCGTATCCGCCAGCTTTTTCAAACAGGATTTCCACCCGGCCGGTTTCCAGGAAGGTGGCAAAGACGGCGTTGTTGACGTGCCCCTGCCGGTCGGTATCGCAGTAGCGCAGCTTATCGGTGGATCTGGCCGGATAGGCGTCAATGTCTGGTGTTTCGGTCACCTGGCGATCCTGCAGTTTGTCATTTGCAATTCATTCCGGTTTTCAGCCGAAGAGCTTCTTCCACAGAAACAGGAACAGGATCGCTCCGAGGGTTGCGACGACAAGCTGATCCAGCGGTCCGCCGGTCACATTCAGTCGAAACATATGGGCGAGTTCACCGCCGAGCAACGCACCGACCAGCCCGACGACCAGACTGCCGATAAAGCCGCCACGGCTGTTGAGGACCCGGTGCGCGATGGCTCCGGCCACCAGGCCGATGATGATCCAGAGGATAAACCCCATCGACGACTATCCTTTTTTCGTATCAGGCCAGGATCCTGGCGATCACTACCACGACGATTGCGCCGATCGCGGCAACGACGATTTCGTTCACCCAGGCATTGCCGAGGTTGATATTGATGCCCGTTGCCTTGACCAGGAAACCGCCCACGACGGCGCCGATAAGACCCGTCAGCAGATACCGGACGAGGCCGCCGCCACCGACGAAGAAACTTGCGAGCCAGCCTGCAACGAGACCGATAACGCACCAAATCAAAATGTTCTTTGCATCCATCATATTTCTCCTGGAACCGGGAACCGGGGAGAGCCTATCAGCAGTTCGTGACAAACCGCCAGAGCCCTTTTCGGTAGCGGGCCCCGGCGATCGTCACATTGCCAGGACACTGTGATCAGATATTCAGAACCCGGCCATAGGCATCGAGCACGCTTTCCTTCATCATTTCCGACAGGGTCGGATGCGGGAACACCGTGTGCATCAGGTCTTCTTCGGTGGTTTCCAGATTCATGGCGACCACGAAGCCCTGAATCAGTTCGGTCACTTCCGCACCCACCATATGTGCGCCGAGAAGCTGGCCGGTCTTTTCGTCGAAGATGGTCTTGATCAGGCCTTCGGGCTCGCCGAGCGCAATCGCCTTGCCATTGCCCATGAACGGGAAGCGGCCGACCTTGATCTTGTAACCGGCTTCCTTGGCCTTGGGCTCGGTCAGACCGACCGAGGCGACTTGCGGATTGCAATAGGTGCAGCCCGGGATCATCGATTTGTCCATGGGATGGACATCCTTGCCGGCGATCTTTTCCACGCAGATGACGCCCTCGTGCTCCGCCTTGTGGGCGAGCATGGGCGGACCGGCGACGTCGCCGATGGCATAGATCCCGGGCACATTGGTGCGGCCATAGCCGTCGATGACTACGCAGCCCCGGTCGGTTTTTACGCCGAGGTCCTCAAGTCCGATGTTCTCGATGTTGCCGACGACACCGACGGCGGAGATCATCTTCTCGGCCGAAATTTCCTGGGTCTTGCCGTCCTTGGTTTCCACCGTGGCGGTCACCTTGCCGGAACCCTTGACCACCTTGGTGACCTTGGCCTCGGTCAGGAACTTCAGCCCTTGCTTTTCCATCTGCTTCCTGGCGAGACCGGAGATTTCCGGATCCTCCACCGGCATGATGGTCGGCATCATTTCAATGACCGTCACATCGGCGCCCATGGTCTTGTAGAAGGACGCGAATTCGATGCCGATGGCACCCGATCCCATGACGATCAGAGATTTCGGCATCGCCGGCGGTACCATGGCCTCGAAATAGGTCCAGATGTCCTTGCCGTCCGGTTCCATGCCCGGAATGACGCGTGGACGGGCGCCGGTCGAAACGATGATGTGCTTGGCCTTGTAGACGCCCTCGCCCTTGACACCCTTGGGCACTGGATGCTGCGGTTCCATGGCCTTCTTGGCGACTTTGGAGACGGTGACTTCCCCGGCCTTGGTGATCTTGCCCTCGCCCCAGATCACGTCGACCTTGTTCTTCTTCATCAGGTAACCGACACCGCCGTTGAGCTGACCTGAAACACCGCGCGAGCGCTTCACCACGGCCGCCGGATCGAAGGAGACATTGTCCGCGCTCAGACCGTAGTCCTTGGCATGCTGCATGTAGTGGTAGATCTCGGCGGAGCGGAGCAGCGCCTTGGTCGGAATGCAGCCCCAGTTGAGGCAGATGCCGCCCAGGTGTTCGCGTTCCACGATGGCCGTCTTGAGCCCGAGCTGCGAAGCCCGGATCGCGGCTACGTAACCGCCGGGTCCGGAACCGATGATGATGACGTCGTAATTGGTATCGGCCATCGTTCTTCCCTTGAATTTTGATCGGGGGAGACGGCGCGGCGGTCAGATCCGACCGCGCCGCACTCTTTCGGTGCTCAGACGAGCATGCCCATCGGGGTTTCGATGTAGCCTTTGAAGGCCGCCAGAAGTTCCGCACCGAGCGCGCCGTCGACGCAGCGGTGGTCGGTGGAGAGCGTCACGGTCATAACCGTTGCGATCGTGATTTCGTCGTTTTTCACGACCGCCCGCTTTTCCCCTGCGCCGACAGCCAGGATCGTGGCATGCGGCGGGTTCACGACGGCGGCGAAGTCCTTCACACCCATCATGCCCATGTTGGAGACGGCCGTGGTGCCCCCCTGGTACTCTTCCGGCTTCAACTTGCGTTCCTTGGCCCGCTTGCCGAAATCCTTCATCTCGTTGGAGATAACCGACAGCGGCTTCATTTCCGCGCTGCGAACGATTGGCGTGATCAGGCCGCCCGGGATCGACACGGCGACGCCGACATCGGAATGCTTGTGCTTGACCATGGCATCATCAGTCCAGGATACATTGGCATCCGGCACGTCGCGCAGGGCAAGGGCCAGCGCCTTGATGGTCATGTCGTTGACGGAGACCTTGTAGAGCGGATTGCCGTCCTTATCCTTCGGTGCGGATGCATTTATCTGACCGCGCAGGGCGAGCAGGGCGTCCAGTTCGCAATCGATCGAGACATAGAAATGCGGGATCGTCTGTTTGGATTCCACCAAACGCCGGGCAATCGTCTTGCGCATGCCGTCGTGAGGCACGAGTTCGTAAGAGCCTTCCTCGAAAAGCTTGAGTACCTGATCGGTCGACGGGCCGGTCGGCGCAGCTGCCGCGGCAGCCGGAGCGGCAGCGGAAGCCGGAGCTGACTTTCCTGCACCGGATTCAAGGGCCTTTTCAATATCGCGCTTGACGATCCGGCCGTGCGGACCTGTGCCACTGAGCGCCTTCAGGTCCAGACCGTTCTGCTGCGCGAGCCGACGGGCCAGCGGAGAGGAAAAGATCCGGCTGCCGTCGGAAGCCTTCGGGGCGGGAACCGGATCGGTCGCGGCCTTGGCGCCGATTTCGATGGCGGACGAACTTTCCGGAACCGCAGGCGCCTTGTCCTTTTCGGCTTCTTCCGACTTGGGCGCCGAGGCGGCGGACCCGGTTTTCGACTCCATCGCGCTGGCGTCCTCGCCTTCTTCCAGGAGAACGGCGATCAGTTCGTTGACCTTCACTCCAGCGGTTCCAGCCGGAACGACGATCTTGCCGACGGTGCCTTCGTCAACGGCTTCCACTTCCATGGTCGCCTTGTCGGTCTCGATTTCGGCGATTACGTCGCCTGCGGAAACCTCGTCGCCTTCCTTGACCAGCCACTTGGCCAGATTGCCCTCTTCCATGGTCGGAGAGAGCGCCGGCATCGTAATGTTGATTGGCATAACTGCCTCCCTCTCGCCTTAGGCCGTGTAGGTGACGGCTTTGACCGCGTCGATGACTTCCTGGACATTCGGCAGTGCCAGCTTCTCCAGGTTGGCGGCATAGGGCATCGGAACATCCTTGCCGGTCACCCGAAGAACAGGGGCATCGAGATAGTCGAAGGCCTTTTCCTGTACCTGGTAGGCGATTTCGGAAGAGACCGAACACATCGGGAAAGCTTCCTCGATGGTGACCACTCGGCCGGTCTTCTGTACCGAGGCAATCACGGTATCGATGTCCAGCGGGCGAATGGTGCGCAGGTTGATCACTTCGGCGGAAATGCCCATGGAGGCGAGTTCCTCGACGGCCTTCATGGTATAGGTCATGCCGATCCCCCAGGAGACCAGGGTGACGTCCGTCCCTTCCCGCTCGACCTTAGCCTTGCCGATCGGCAGGACGAAATCATCCATGTCCGGGATCTCGAAGGAATGGCCGTAGAGGATCTCGTTTTCCAGGAAGATAACCGGGTTCGGATCGCGGATCGCGGCTTTCAGCAGGCCTTTCGCGTCAGCCGCCGAATAGGGCTGAATCACCTTCAGGCCGGGCACATGGGCATACCAGGAGGCATAATCCTGGGAGTGCTGAGCACCGACGCGCGCTGCCGCACCATTGGGACCGCGGAACACGATGGGCGCGCCCATCTGACCGCCGGACATGTAAAGCGTCTTGGCCGCGGAGTTGATGATCTGGTCGATCGCCTGCATGGCGAAGTTGAAGGTCATGAACTCCACGATCGGTTTCAGACCCGCCATGGCCGCGCCGACGCCGAGGCCGGCAAAGCCGTGCTCCGTGATCGGCGTATCGATGACCCGCTTGGCGCTGAACTCGTCGAGCAACCCTTGCGTGATCTTGTAGGCGCCCTGGTATTCGGCGACTTCCTCACCCATGACGAAGACGTCCGGATCGCGGCGCATTTCTTCCGCCATGGCGTCGCGCAGGGCTTCCCGCACGGTGGAGGACTTCATGGCCGTACCTTCCGGAATGTCCGGATCATCGGCGGGCTTGGAGGTGACGGGGGTAGCCGGCGCGGAAGGCGCTGGCGACGATGCTTCCTCCGCGGCGGCGGGAGCCGGTGTCGGAGCGGCGGCGGGTTCTTTCGCAGCCGCTTCCAACGCGCTGGCGTCCTCATCCTCGCCCAGCAGAATGGCGATTTTCTCATTGACCTTGACCGCCTCGGTTCCTTCCGGAACCAGGATCTTGCCAAGAGTGCCTTCGTCCACGGCTTCCACTTCCATGGTCGCCTTGTCGGTCTCGATTTCGGCGATCACGTCGCCGGCGGACACGGTGTCGCCTTCAGCCTTGAGCCACTTGGCGAGCTTGCCCTCTTCCATCGTCGGCGAAAGAGCCGGCATCAAAATGTCGATCGGCATGATTTCCCCCGGCTTATCGCAGAATGTCGGTGTAGAGTTCGGACGGATCCGGCTCCGGATCGGTCTGGGCAAATTCGGCGGCTTCCGCGACAACCGCGCGGACGTCCTTGTCGATTGCCTTCAGCTCGTCTTCCGTGGCCCATTTGTTTTCGATCAGACGCGCGCGAACCTGCTCGATCGGATCGTGCTCGGTCCGCATTTTCTGGACTTCGTCCTTTGAGCGGTATTTCGCCGGATCGGACATGGAGTGACCGCGGTAGCGGTAGGTGATCATTTCCAGAATATAGGGGCCCTTGCCGGACCGGCACCATTCCAGCGCCTTTTCACCGGCGGCCATGACCGCGCGGACATCCATGCCGTCAACCTGTTCGCCCGGAATTCCGAACGAAGACCCGCGCTGGGACAGATCGGTGTTGGCGGATGCGCGGGCCACGCTCGTGCCCATGCCGTACTTGTTGTTTTCGATGACGTAGATCACCGGCAGTTTCCAGAGCTCCGCCATGTTGAAGCTCTCGTAGACCTGCCCCTGGTTGGATGCGCCGTCACCGAAGAAGGCCATCGCGACATTGCCGTTTTCACGGTATTTGTTGGCGAAGCCGATGCCGGTGCCAAGGGACACCTGGGCGCCGACGATGCCGTGGCCGCCGTAGAAGTGCTTTTCCTTGGAGAACATGTGCATGGAGCCGCCCTTGCCTTTCGACAGGCCGCCGCGGCGTCCGGTGAGTTCGGCCATCACGCCTTTCGGGTCGAGATCCATGGCAAGCATGTGACCGTGGTCCCGGTAACCGGTGACCATCTGATCGCCATCCTTCTTGGCCATCTGCAGGCCGACGACGACAGCCTCCTGGCCGATATAAAGGTGACAGAAGCCACCTATGAGGCCCATGCCGTACAATTGCCCGGCCTTTTCCTCGAACCTCCTGATCAGGAGCATTTCCCGGTAAGCGTGGAGTTCCTGATCCTTGTCGAAATCGGCGATCGCAGGAGCGGCCGTTTTGGCGGCTCCGCGGGACCGGCCGGCGCTTTTTGCGCTGGTGCCGGCAGATGACTTTTTCGTAGCAGCCATATCCCTCTTCTCGGCGAGACGTTTACCTTAAGACAGGCATGCGGAGAATAGCCTGTCACCCTAGACGTTCCAAGATAGTGAAGCGGGTACTCTGGTTTCAGTTATCTTGTTGTAATAACGTGGTATTTTTTGATTAACTGAATTCTGGTTTATTGTTATTATTTAACAGGATATCAGTTTATTTTCTGATAGCTGTTCCCGGGCCGCAAGATCACCAGCTCGTCACCATGTACCAGATTAAGATTGAGACGGGCCCGTTCGTCAACCATATCCGGATTCAGACTTTCCGGGCGCAGCAGGCTGACCTTTGCGACGAGCGCCTTTCTTTCGGCAACCAAAACTTCCAGTTGCTTCTCCAGATCGTCGAATTGGTGCTCGATCCGGGCCCGGCCAACGAGCCCCAACTCGCCGTTGAGAGCGTGAAAACCGAAGTAGGTCAGGACCGACAGGGCAACGACCGGAATGATCAATCGGCGAATGAAGGATTGTTTGCGCTGACGTGTGGTAGCAGGCACGTTGGGACCTTGAACTCTGTACTGCGGGCCTCTTTCAAACAGGATGCCGCAGGCAGGCTTAACAGTCCCTTTATATCTCCGATAAACTTCCACCGATTTTGGATCAAATACAGGTCAAGAACGCGCCGTCGGCATGAGGCTGAACCCGCATGGCTCGTGATATGCCCGGATAAACACCAATTCGGTCTGCCTTGGATTTCTCTCAACACTCATGTGGATCTATAGTCCCTGATGGCGAGCCGGATCCGGGAGGGCGTGCGCCGATGGCCGGGAACCATCTGGAAGAAAAATTCAAGAGCGAACGGTTGCGCATGGTCGACGAGCAGATCGCCCATCGGGGCGTGCGCGATCCGAAGACGCTGGAGGCCATGCGGACGGTCCGACGGCATCTTTTCGTCGACCCGTCACACATCCAAAACGCCTATGAAGATCGCCCCCTGCCGATCGGTCAGGGTCAGACCATTTCCCAGCCCTATATTGTCGCTCTGATGACGGAAGCCCTGAAACTCAAAAGTGGTGAAAGCGTTCTGGAGATCGGGACTGGCTGCGGTTATGCGGCGGCTGTCTTGAAGGAAGCGGGCGCAAAGGTAATCACGATTGAACGGATCGGGGAGCTTGTTTCGCTGTCACGTGAAAACCTCAAGGCCGCAGGCTACGAGGATATCGAAGTTATCTGCGCTGACGGCACTCTCGGACATGAGCAAGGCGCGCCCTACGATGGCATCGTGGTCACCGCCGGCGGCCCCTCCGTCCCGGACCATCTTAAGCACCAGCTCAAGATCGGCGGCCGCCTCGTTATCCCTGTCGGCCCCTCCACCTGGAACCAGCGACTGGTCCGTGTCACCCGGACCGGAGAGGAAACGTTCGAGGAGGAAGACCTCGGCGGGGTCTGTTTCGTGCCGCTCATCGGTGAGGAAGGCTGGGATCAAACCAAATCCTGGCCCTGAACGAATCCATTACTGCGCCTGCCCCCAATAAATCCGATTAAGCCGCCGCCAGCCGGGACAGCTTGGTCAGGACCGTTGCGGTCCCCTTTAGCCGGTCGTCGGTCTTCTCCCAGTCCCGGGTGAGCACGATCTTCTGATCCGGACGGATCTTGGCCAAGCCCCCCTGCTCCGAGATATAGCCGACGAGGGCTGCCGGATTGGGAAATTCGCTGTTGCGGAAGGTGATGACGATCCCCTTCGGTCCGGCGTCGACCTTTTCCACATTCGCCTTGCGGCACAGGCCCTTGATGAAGACGATCTTCAGCAAATGGGCGACTTCCTCGGGCAGCGAACCGAAACGGTCGATCATCTCCGCACCGAAGGCATCGATTTCCTCCGCCTCGGTCAGGTCGCCAAGACGGCGGTAAAGCTGCAGGCGCAGTTGCAGGTCGGGCACATAGTCTTCCGGGATCAACACCGGTGTACCGATGTTGATCTGCGGCGACCAATGCTCCTCGCCCATGTCCGCACCGCCGTCCTTGAGCTGGGCCACGGCTTCCTCCAGCATCTGCTGGTAGAGCTCGAAGCCGACTTCCTTGATGTGCCCGGACTGTTCTTCGCCGAGCAGGTTGCCGGCGCCGCGGATATCGAGGTCGTGGCTGGCGAGCTGGAAGCCGGCACCGAGGGTTTCCAGCGACTGCAGCACCTTGAGCCGCCGTTCGGCAGTCGTGGTCAGCATCTTGTTGGCCGGCACCGTGAACAAGGCATAGGCGCGGGTCTTGGACCGCCCCACACGGCCGCGGAGCTGATACAGCTGCGACAGGCCGAACATATCGGCCCGGTGGACGATCAGGGTGTTGGCGGTCGGAATGTCCAGGCCGGATTCCACGATGGTGGTCGACAACAGGACATTGTATTTGCCTTCATAGAAGGCATTCATGACGTCTTCCAGTTCGCCCGGTGGCATCTGGCCGTGGGCGACGGCGACCTTCAGTTCCGGCACGTTTTCGTCCAGGAAGGCCTTTGTTTCGGCCAGGTCGGATACGCGCGGACAGACGTAGAAGCTCTGACCGCCACGATAATGCTCGCGCAGGAGCGCCTCGCGCACCACCAGCGGGTCGAACGGGGAAACGAAGGTCCGCACTGCCAGCCGGTCGACCGGCGGTGTGGCGATCAGCGACAGTTCGCGGACCCCGGTCAGGGCGAGCTGCAGCGTGCGCGGGATCGGGGTTGCCGAAAGGGTCAGCACATGGACGTCGGATTTCAGTTCCTTCAGCCTTTCCTTGTGCTTCACACCAAAATGCTGCTCCTCATCGATAATCAACAGGCCGAGGTCGCGGAACTTGATCGATTTGCCGAGCAGCGCATGGGTTCCGATGACGATGTCGCCCGAGCCGTCGGTAATCCCTGCTTTGGCCTTGCTCAGCTCCTTCGCAGGGACGAGGCGCGAGGCATGGGCCACGTTGATCGGCAGGCCGTGGAAGCGTTCCGAAAAGGTCTTGTAGTGCTGGCGAGCGAGAAGCGTTGTCGGTACGACGACCGCGACCTGCCGTCCGGACATGGCGGCGACGAAAGCCGCGCGCAGCGCCACTTCGGTCTTGCCGAAACCGACATCGCCGCAGACAAGCCGGTCCATCGGCCGGCCGGCGGCGAGATCTTCGAAGACGGAGTCGATGGCGGTGAGCTGATCGTCCGTTTCCTCATAAGGGAAACGAGAGGCAAATTCATCGTAGACACCTTCCGGCGTTTCGACGACGGGCGCGGTTTTCAGCGCGCGGGCGGCCGCAGTCTTGATCAGGCCGTCGGCAATTTCAAGAATGCGCTTCTTGAGCTTGGCCTTGCGCGCCTGCCAGGCACCGCCACCGAGCTTGTCGAGCTGAGCATCCGTATCGTCGGAGCCATAACGTGACAGAAGCTCGATGTTTTCGACGGGAAGATAAAGCTTGTCGCCACCGTGATACTGCAGTTCCAGGCAATCATGCGGCGCACCGACAGCCTCGATGGTCTTCAGGCCGATGAAGCGGCCGATCCCGTGCTCCACGTGGACGACCAGATCGCCTTCCGCAAGACCCGTCGCCTCGGTGATGACATTGGCGCCCTTGGCCTTGCGTCGGCTCTTCCGTACAAGGCGATCACCGAGAATGTCCTGTTCGCCGATGAAGGCGATGTCGGCAAGTTCGAAGCCATGCTCGATCCCGAGAACGCACAGCGCCGTGGTCTTTTCCGGCAGTTCGCGGGCATCGGCGAGGGATTCGACGTCCCGTGTTGTGCCGAGCCCGTGATCGCCGAGGATCTGGCCGAGGCGGTCGCGGGATCCGTCGGACCAGCAGGCGATGACCGTACGCTTACCGTCTTTCTGCAGGGTTTTGACGTGGGTGATCAGCGCATCGAAGATGTTGACGTCACCGGCCGCCCGTTCGGCGGCAAAGGAACGCCCCTGACGTCCGGCCAGATCGATGACCTGCTTGCCCTGCCCCGGCGGCGGCATGAACGGATCCATGGCGGCACTTGCCGTATCGGCGACGCTTGCGGTCCATTCGTCCCGCGTCAGATAGATCTCGTCCGGGGCAACCGGCATATAGGGCACCGTGCCGGCTGAAACGCCAGCCTCGCGCGCTTCCTGACGTGCGCTGTAGTGCTCGCCGATCTGGTCGAGACGCTCACGGATGGCATCGGCGGCCGAGGTATCGAGCACGAGGGGCGTATCGCCGATGTAATCGAACAGGGTTTCCAGCTTTTCGTGAAACAGGGGCAGCCAGTGTTCCATGCCGGCATAACGCCGGCCGTCGCTGATCGACTGATAGAGGACATCGTCCCGGCTGGCGGCGCCGAAACTGGTGAGGTAGGCGCGACGGAACCGGGAAATCGCATCCTCAGTCAGGACGACTTCGCTCATGGGAACGAGGTCGAGCCGCTTGAGCTGCTTCGAAGTCCGCTGTGTTTCCGGATCGAAGGAGCGGATCGATTCCAGCGTATCGCCGAAAAAGTCGAGCCGGACGGGCTCCTCGGAACCAGGCGTAAACAGGTCGACGATACCGCCGCGTACGGCATATTCGCCGGTTTCACGGACCGTTGGCGTCCGGGAAAAGCCGTTCATTTCCAGCCACGCGGCGATGTCCGCCATATCGACCCGGTTGCCCGGTGCCATGGCAAAGGTCTGCTTTGCCATCCAGTTTCGCTCGGGCATGCGCTGGAGCGCGGCGTTGAGCGTCGTCAGCAGGACGGTCGGTCGATCTTCCGGCAGTCCGTGGGCAAGCGCGCCGAGAGCGAGCAACCGGCGTGCGCTGATGGCCGGGTTTGGGGATACTCGGTCATAGGGAAGGCAGTCCCAGGCGGGCAGCTGCAGGGTCTGGATGTTGGAGTCGAAAAACCGCAGGGCTTCGGCGACCATCTGCATGCGCGTGGCATCGCGGGCGACGAAGACCAGCGCGAGACCCTTCCGGTCGTTTTCCGCCAGAATGCGGGCAAGCGCATAGCTTTCGGCCCCGTCGGGCACACTGGCAAGGGTAACGTTGGCCTGGTCTTTCAGCAGGCTTTCAAACACGTGCGTCTTCCTCGGATAGGTCGGTTCAGTTCAGCGGAATGCCGGCTGCGATCGCGTCTTCACAATAGCCGATGATACGACGGTACAGCGGACCGTCCCATTCTTCCGGCAATTGGGTTCTGCCAGTCATCCAGGCATAAAGATCATGATCGTTTGCATTCAGCAGGCGCTCGAGTTCGGTCAGTTCGTCGTCGTTCAGGTCATCGATCTGTGCCTTGGCAAAGCCGCCGAGCAGCAGGTCCATTTCCTTGATGCCCCGATGGCAGCAGCGGAACAGGATCTTCTTTCGCCGGTTGTCCCGTTCCGGCGTCCCCTGATCGGTTTGAAGTTCGCTCATCGTGAAACCTGTTCGCTGTCGCCGGCGTCTCAGCCGGCAGGAGTGGCCTTTGCGGTATCGCTGGCCGCTATATAGCGTTGCAGAACGTCCCTGTCAGCGTTCCTGTCCCACATTGCGAACAAGTCGCGCTTCGTGGCACAAGAACAACTCGTCTGCCCTTCGTCAGGAAGTCATCGTCCATCATGCGTCCTTCGGTTCTCGATCCCCTGTTCGCCCCGGTCTCGTCGCTGCCGGGAATCGGACCGAAGATTTCGAAGCTGGTGTCCACTCTGGTCACATCCCATCCTGATCGGGAAGCGACCATAGCCGATCTTCTGTTCTACTTGCCGCAGAACGTGATCGACCGGCGCCACAAGCCGGGGATCGCCTATTCGGAAAACGGCGACATCGTCACCCTCGACGTGATGATCGACCAGCACATGCCAGGACCGCGCCACGGCAAGGCGCCCTACCGGATCCTGGCGTCCGACGACACCGGATCGATCGCCTTCGTGTTTTTCCATCCGCACCGCGACTGGCTGGAAAAGATGTTCCCGGAAGGCGAACGGCGGATCGTTTCCGGCAAGGTGGACTGGTTTAACGAACGCCCGCAGATGGTCCACCCGGACTATGTGCTGAAGCCGGAAGAAGCCGCCACCATGCCGCCGGTGGAACCGATCTATCCGCTAACGGCAGGGGTGGCGTCAAAGACGTTGCAAAAGGCGATCAAGAGCGCTGCCGAACGCGTGCCGAAGTTGCCTGAATGGCTCGACGATGCTTATCTGCGGCAAACCCAGTGGCCGGATTTCGCCGACGCGATCAAGGCGATCCATCACCCGCAGGAGCAATCCGACATTTCCCCCGAAGGGCCCTATGTGCAGCGGCTTGCCTATGACGAGCTGCTGGCGAGCCAACTGGCCCTTGCCCTTGTGCGTGCCAATATGCGTCAACTGGGCGGGATTGCGCGCAAGCCCGAAGGAAGGTTGCTGAAAGCGGTGATCGCCGCCCTGCCCTTTCAACTCACCGAAAGCCAGAAGACGGCGATTGCCGAGATAAACGGAGATCTCGCGGAGCCGGTGCGCATGCTCAGGCTGCTGCAGGGCGACGTCGGTTCCGGCAAGACCGTCGTGGCCCTTGCCGCCCTTGCGCAAGTCATCGAATGCGGGGCGCAGGGCGCGATCATGGCGCCGACCGAAATCCTGGCTCGCCAGCATTTCGCGTCCATGGCGCCGCTTTGCGAAAAGGCCGGAATTCGCATCGCCCTTCTCACCGGCAAGGACAGCCAGAAGCAACGCAGGCTCACCCAGGAAAAGCTGGACGCCGGTGAGATCGATCTCGCCGTCGGCACCCACGCTCTGTTTCAGGGAACGGTCACGTTCAAGGATCTGGGTCTGGTCGTCGTCGACGAGCAGCACCGCTTTGGCGTTCATCAGCGGCTGGCGCTGTCGGCAAAGGGCAAGGGCGTCGATGTGCTGGTCATGACGGCGACCCCGATCCCGCGCACCCTGGTGCTGACCTGTTTCGGCGATATGGACGTCTCGCGCCTGACGGACAAGCCGGCCGGCCGGAAACCCATCAAGACGGTGTCGGCCTCGCTCGACCGGCTGGACGAGATCATGGACCGCGTCGGTGCAGCCGTCCGAGAGGGGCAAAAGGTCTATTGGGTGTGCCCGCTGGTCGAAGAATCCGAAAAGATCGACCTCGCCGCGGTGGAAGATCGTCACCGGGTTTTAGAGCAGATGCTCCGGCAACGTGTGTCCCTTGTACACGGGCGCATGAGCGCGGATGAAAAAGACGCGGCCATGAGCGCGTTCAAGGGGGGCGAAACCCGTGTTCTGGTGGCGACCACGGTGATCGAGGTCGGGGTCGATGTTCCCGACGCGACCATCATGGTTATCGAGCATGCCGAACGGTTCGGCCTTGCCCAGCTTCACCAGTTGCGCGGACGTGTCGGCCGCGGCGACAGGCCTTCCTCCTGTGTTCTCCTCTTCAAAGGCCCCCTTGGGGAAACGGCCCAGGCGCGGCTCAACATCATGCGGGAGACCAATGACGGCTTTCTGATCGCCGAGGAGGACCTGCGGCTGCGCGGCGGCGGTGAAATCCTTGGAACCCGCCAATCGGGGACACCGGGCTTCCGGGTCGCCCAGGTGGAACACCATGCGGATCTCATGGAGACGGCTCGCGACGATGCGCGGCTGATCCTGGAAACCGATCCCGAACTGCAGGGAAAACGGGGCGATGCGCTTCGATGTCTGCTTTATCTGTTCGGACGGGACGAAGCGATCCGGCTGTTGCGAGCCGGCTAATTGGCGCTCACGCGTCTTCGCGGGGCGTCTCTGCAGACGGCCTGGAAATGCCTTTCTGCTCCGGCTTCTTTTCCATCAGATCATCGAGGATTTCCGGATAGGACGGATTGACCAGCCCCGCCGAAATGACCAGCTTGGCGGCGTCCTCGACCGACATGGAAAGTTCGATGATTTCTTCGCGGGGGACGAACAGCAGAAAACCGGAGGTTGGATTCGGGGTTGTCGGCAGGAAGACCGAGACAAGATCGGCCTTGTCGCTCAGACGGCGCGCCACCTCGCCTTTGGTCTGCGTCGAGATGAAAACGATCGCCCAAAGGCCCTTGCGTGGATACTGGATCAGGGCGGCCTTGGTGAAGCTGCTGCCCCGCTCATCGAGCACCGTTTCGAAGATCTGCTTCAGGCCGCTGTAGATGTTTCGCACCAGCGGCATGCGTCCGACAACGGATTCGCCGAAGGACAACAGGCTTCGCCCGGCGAAATTCGCCGTCACGAAACCGACGATCGTCAGGAGTACGATCGCGACGATCAGGCCGAAACCGGGAACGGGGAAAGGCAGATAGGTGTCAGGGTTATAGACCTTCGGCACGAACGGCTTCACCCAACCGTCGACCCACTGTATGAAGGTCCAGGTCAACCACAGGGTAATTCCGATCGGGCCCGCGATAACAAGGCCGGTCAGGAAATAGTTCCGCACGCGGGTCGTTACCCGGCCTTTATGGCCGCCCGCCGGAATATCTTCCCTGGAGCTATCGCGCGTCATTATGGACACCTCTTGATACGACGAAACCGTCGCAATTCTTTCTCAAGTCCACTACATAGTTGTTTTAAGTGCGCTGCGGTATCCCGTAGCTGGATTAATTTTGCGCGATCCGCGCGATCGACTGCACGAAACGGAGGCAGCCCCTTGAGGCGCACCACCTTCAAGCTCCTCGGGTTCGGCTGCGTGGCTGCCGGCGTTATCGGTATCTTTCTGCCGATCATGCCGACAACGATCTTTTTCATCCTTGCGGCTGCTGCCTTCGCCCGGTCGTCACCGGAACTTGAAAAACGGATCCTGGACCATCCGCGTTTCGGTCCGCCCGTGCGCAATTGGCGTGAGCACGGTGTTGTTCCCGTCAAGGCGAAAATCTACGCCCTGTCCGGTATGGCTTTCGGTTTTTTCGTCTTTTTATGGGTAGCCCATCCCAAGCCCTGGCTGGCCATCGTCGTCGGAGTGTTCATGGTGGCTTGCGGGCTCTACGTGGGAACGCGCCCGTCGGTGGCTGGCCCCGGGACCGGTTCCTAACCCCGAACGATTGAATACCCCAGCCTGGCGGACCCTCAATCGTCGGGGATCAGCCGCTTTCCAAAAGCAAGGCTCGTTTCGAGGATGTAATCCATCCCTTCGTAAAAGGCGGACGCCTGTTCGTTGTCCTTGCGGACGAACAGATTAATTTTCGGGCATCCCAGATCGATCAGATACGCTTCGCAATAGTTCATGAGCTGCCGGCCGTAACCCGACCCCTGATGTTCGGGAGAGATGCTAAGATAATAGATCGATCCGCGATGGCCGTCGTAACCGGCCATAACGGAGCCGATCACCTTGCCCTCCTCGGTAGCCGGATCCCGGTACAGCATGACGAAGAAGCCACCGTTGCGGTCCTTAAGCTTACGGTCGATGTCCTTGTCCGGATCGTTCCAGGCCCGGATCAGACCGCAGGCTTGCCACAAGGCGATGACCTGTTTGCGATGCCGTTCCTGAAAGGTGACGATGGAATAGTCGGACGGTATCGGCATTACTCGACCGTTACGGATTTGGCCAGATTGCGCGGCTGATCCACATCCGTGCCCATGAAGACGGCCGTATGATAGGCAATGAGCTGGACCGGCAGAGCGTAGATGATCGGGGCGGCGATCTCGGGGACATCCGGCATGACCACGATCTTGCCGGCTGAAGCACCGCATTCCGCGGCCCCTTTTTCGTCCGTAATCAGAACGATGTTACCGCCGCGCGCTGCAACTTCCTGCATGTTCGAGACGGTCTTTTCGTAGATCCCGTCGTGGGGTGCGATGACGAAAACCGGCATGTTTTCATCGATCAGGGCGATCGGCCCGTGTTTTAGTTCCCCGGCCGCATAGCCTTCCGCATGGATGTAGGACAGTTCCTTCAGCTTCAGCGCGCCTTCCAGAGCCAAGGGAAAATTCGTACCCCGGCCGAGATAAAGCGCATTGGTCGTCCGGGACAGCGGTTGGGACAGCCGTTCGATGGCGACTTCCTGCTTCAGGGCCTGGACGGCGAGACCCGGAATGGCGGCAAGGTCTTCGATCAGGTCCGCTTCACGCTCCGCAGACAGGACACCGCGGATGCGGCCGGCCTGGATGGCGAGCGTGGCCAGAACAGCGAGCTGACAGGTGAATGCCTTGGTCGAGGCGACGCCGATTTCCGGACCGGCGATGGTCTGGAAGATCACATCCGCCTCCCGCGCGATCGTGCTTTCCGGTACATTGACCACGGCGCCGATGACCGCCCCATGGGCCTTGCAGTAGCGAAGCGACGCCAACGTATCGGCGGTTTCTCCGGATTGGGAAATGAACAGGGCGAAATCGCCCTTGTTGACCGGCGTTTCGCGATAGCGGAATTCCGAGGCGATATCGATCTCGACCGGTAACCGGGCGTATTTTTCAAACCAGTATTTCGCCACCAGTCCCGCGTAGAAGGCGGTACCGCAGGCGGTGATGACGAGCCGGTTCAGATTGGCGAAATCGACTGCCTCGATACCGGGAACGTCCGCCCGTTTCGCGGAGAGGTCCATATACCGCGACAGGGTGTGTCCGATCACTTCCGGCTGCTCGTGGATTTCCTTGGCCATGAAGTGGCGGTAGTTGCCCTTGTCCATCAGCGCAGCGGTAACGCTGGATCGAGACACCGGGCGCTCCACCTCATTGTTTTCGTGATCGAAAATCTTGACGCTGTTGCGGGTGATGACCGCCCAGTCGCCTTCATCCAGGTAAGTGATCCGGTCGGTAAACGGTGACAATGCGATGGCGTCGGAGCCGAGGTACATTTCGCCTTCTCCGTGGCCGACGGCCAGGGGCGATCCTTTGCGCGCACCGATCATCAGGTCCTCTTCGCCTTCGAACAGAAAGGCAAGGGAAAAGGCCCCTTTCAGACGCGGCAGGACGGCTGCGACCGCCTCTTGCGGCGACTTTCCCCTCTCCCGTTCGATGTTCACCAGATGCGCGACCACTTCGGTGTCGGTCTCCGTCTCGGTCCGCATACCGTTGGCCGCAATCTCGTCGCGAAGGTCCAGATAGTTTTCAATGATACCGTTGTGAACGATCGCCACTCCACCAGCCTGATGGGGATGCGCATTCGCGGTCGTCGGAGCGCCGTGGGTCGCCCAACGGGTATGACCGATGCCGGAAGTGCCGGCCAGCGGGCTTCTTTCCAGCAGGGCTTCCAGGTTGCGCAGTTTTCCTTCCGCGCGCCGCCGGACAAGCTTTCCACTAACGAGAGTTGCCAAACCAGCGGAGTCGTAACCGCGATATTCAAGCCGTTTCAACGCATCCACGAGGCGCGGAGCTACATCTGTTTTTCCAAGAATACCGACAATTCCGCACATGCAATGTACCTTTTTTCAAAACGGCTTCGACGCGAGACGTTTAGACGACGCCCTGCAGGGGATTGAAATCAAACCCTGTTTCAGTTCGTGACAGGTGATGTTTGAGTATTGCCCAAACCGGTTGATCAGGTTTTGGTTTTAGCCTGCCTGGCGGCCTTGAAGCGGGCCCGGATCTCCGCCGCCCTGCCCGGTTTGACCACCTGACGCCCCCGTCCGATGACCAGAGACTGGCTTTCCGCGTTTTCCGTCACCACGCTGCCGGCGCCGACATAAACGCCGTCACCGAGCGTAACCGGTGCAACGAGTGTTGAGTTTGACCCGATGAAGCTTCCCGCGCCGATATCGGTCCGGTGCTTGCCGAAACCATCGTAATTGCAGGTGATGGTTCCTGCTCCAATGTTGCTGCCTGCACCGACGCTGGCATCGCCGATATAGGCCAGGTGATTTGCCTTGGCACCTGAGCCGATGGTCGCGTTCTTGACTTCCACGAAATTGCCGATGTGGACGTTTTCGGAAAGCTCCGCTCCCGGCCGCAGCCGCGCATAGGGACCGACAATGCTTCCCGCGCCGACGGAAGCGCCTTCCAGATGGCTGAAGGCCCGGATCCGGGCGCCGGACGCAACGGTCACGCCCGGGCCGAAAACAACGTTCGGTTCAACGGTCACATCCGGTTCCAGGATTGTGTCGTGAGAAAAAAACACCGTTTCGGGCGCCTGCAGGGTCACGCCGGCTTCCATGGCGGCGCCCCGCATCCGTTTCTGGAAGACAGCCTCACAATCGGCAAGCTGGGCCCGGGTATTGATCCCTTGCACATCTTCCTCGTCAGCGGCGACTGCCACGACCTGAAGGCCTTTTTCGTTTGCGATCTCGACGGCGTCGGTCAGGTAGTATTCCCCCTTCGCGTTGTCGTTTCCGATCGCTTCCAGCAAATCGAGGAAAATTGTTCCCCGGAAGCCCATGATGCCGGAGTTGCAGAAAGAAACTTTGCGCTCTTCGTCTGTTGCGTCTTTTTCTTCGCGAATTGCCTGAAGTACTCCCTCCTTGATGAGTAGACGTCCATATCCAAAGGGATTGGCCGCTTCGAACCCCAGTACGGCCACATCGGCGCCTTCGGCCAATGCACAGCGGACTGTTTCGACGGACATTGGAGTGATCAGGGGCGTGTCGCCGAACAGAACCAGAACATCATCCGCAACTTTGTTCAGGGCAGAACGGGCCGCCAATGCAGCGTGTGCGGTTCCAAGACGTTCGGCCTGAACATGGCAGCTTGCTTCCGGCATCAGGGACGTAACCAGCTTTTCCAGGTCCTCCATTCCGGGGCCGACGACAACGGCAACCCGGTCCGACGAGGCATCCTTCAACGCGTTCAGGACATGACCTATCAGAGGCAGGTTTCCGATCGGATGCATGACCTTGGGCAAGTCGGAGCGCATGCGGGTGCCAAGGCCCGCAGCCAGAACGATGGATAGACAATTGCGCTTGGTCATAAGGAATAAGCCCTTCCTTTCGGTCCGCTTCGTTCCGCCTGTATGCCCCGATCCACAGGACATTGAAAGATCTGTCTGATCTCCAGAAAGCCTTTCTTGTCCGTTAACTATAATTGCGGTCTGATGGACATATAGTTCGCCAGATTCGCATGCATTCTACCTTGGGATTTCCAGTTGCCTGAAAAGCGGGCCAAGACATCGACCAGGCAGGTCGTCAAGGAGACGTTGACGCTTCAACGTCTGTCCCTGTTGTCATGGGCATTTGCAGCTATTCTTTTTGGCAGCATCGGGTTTGCATCCCTGCAGTTCGGCCGGGAAACCGATTCTAATCACGTGTCCTCCGGATACGTCCAGATCCTGCCGCCCGGCGGCGATGTGACGACCACGGCGTCTATCGGAAACAGCGCGGGCGATACCCGGATCGGTCTGATGCCGACTGTCAATGGCAGGGTTGCGACCGGCGCCGACGAAATCAACACGTCCCAAATCGAAACCCTGCAACGCGAAGTCGTGGCGTTACGACGGCGCCTGGGAGCCCTCGCCGAACAGAATCTTTCCTATTCGCGCCGGATCGCGGCGCTGGAAGAAGAACTTTTGCAAGGTGCCCCGGCCGGCCCGGAAGGTCCTGCGAAAACCAAGCCGAAGCAGCCGGCACCGGCACCTGGAAAAGTGACCTCTGCCAAACCATCACATGCACCCAAAACCGCAGCGGCACCTTCTGCGGTTCCGCATCCAAAGGCGCGCAAGGCGATTGAGGTCAGCGACAAGGCGGTGCAAAAACGGATCGAATCTGTGCCGGCACCGGAAACGATCTCGGGCAACGATGCAGAGATACGCTTGCAACTGCAAAACAGCGGGCAAGCTGCACTTTCCTCCACGCAGAAGCCGAAGCAACCCGAACGCGTATTTGAACCGGTCCGTATTTCCGAACTTCCGAAACCGGGGCCTGACCCGATCACGACCGGTTCAATTCCTCCCGCCGAAACGCCCGGGCCCGAGGACATAAAGCCGCCCCTGATTACGCCCAGCAAGCCGGTGGGACGTTCGACCGGGGCCGGCACCTCACTTATCAGTCATTCCGATTTCGGCGCGGTCGTCGGGAGGTATGAAACCCCCGAGAAGGCGGCCGACGCCTGGAAAAGGTTCCAGGAGCAGAACGAGGAACGGATGAAGGACCTGCGGCCGATCATCGCAAAATCCGATCTGGACGAACACTACGCGCTTCTTGTCGGTCCGTTCGGAAACGCAGCCAATGCGGCGGTGGCCTGCCTCAGGCTGCTGGAGGTCACAGGCACGTGCCATCCGGCACTTTATGTTGGGACCCCCCTCCCCGGATTTGAATTGTCCAAGGCGAATTAGTGGCGGCCCGGAGCTGCTATCCTTGCATTCGCAGATCAGCCGATCTTGGAAAAGACCGGAAAGGTTTCCAGAAGCCAGTAGGACAATGTGGCGAACTGGCCGGTCAGGAACATGATGCCAGTCAGCACCAGAACGCCACCCATCACCTTTTCTACAATTCCCATGTACCTGCGGAACTTGCTCATGGCATGGATGAACGGGCCTGCGAAGACCGCGGCAAGCAAGAAGGGGATGCCGAGCCCGAGCGCATAGGCGCTGAGCAAAATGGCGCCTCTGCCGACCGTGGACTCTGAGCCTGCCACAAACAGGATCGCCGACAGGATCGGACCGACGCAAGGGGTCCAACCGAATGCAAAGGCCAGACCGATCAGATAAGCACCGATGTGGCCGGCCGGCTTGCGTTCGACATGAACGCGCGCTTCGCGATACAGAAGCCCAATCCGGAACACTCCGAGGAAATGAAGTCCCATGATGATGATCAGGACGCCGGCAATGTAACCGAGGACCTCGATATATTGCGTCACGAACTGGCCGATGAAGCTGGCGCTCGCGCCGAGAATGACAAAGACGGTCGAAAATCCTGCGACGAATGCCAGGGCGGACGTAAAGACCTTCATTGAGGCGGATTTCTCGTCCGCCTTACCGGTCAACTCCTCCATGGAGACGCCGGCCAGAAAACCGAGGTAAGGCGGCACCAGAGGCAGAACGCAAGGGGAGACGAATGACAAAATCCCCGCGAAAAATGCACCCAGTATCGAAACGTGTTCCAGCATATGAACTCTCTTAACCCGGCTTATGTGAGTGGACTTAATAACGATCCGTGCATCTATTAGCGAGGCACAAAGACACAGTCGCCTCACCTTTGCGAGAGGCGTGTCGTCGCAGCCGAGTGGATAAGAGGAGGGTTATTCGCGGACGACCATCACCGTTTGCCGGGCATGGCGCACCACCCGGGCGGCATTCGGGCCCAGTAGATAATCCTTCAGTTCCGGCCGGTGCGATGCCAAAACGATCAGATCGCAGCCGAGTTTGTCCGCAGCCTTGTTGATCTCCTCGTAGATGATCCCGTGCGCGACGTGCCCCTTGCATGCGATGTCTTCAGGCACATTCTGCCCCAGGAACTCCTTGAGCATTTCGGAGGTCTTCTCAAGTGCCTGCGCTTCGTAGCCTTCGGGAAAAAATCCGCCAACGATGGACCGTCCAAAGTCCGGGACGACCGTGATGACATGAAGGTTCGTGTCGAAGGTGCGGGCCATGGCAATGGCGGACGGCAGGGATTTGCGCCAGGAGCTTTCTTCGCTCAGGTCAATCGGAACCACAATAGACGTATACATATTCCCTCCCCCAATCAGAATGCCGGAACCGTGGCGCGGCGCCGTTGCAGGAAGATGATCAGACCGAGCAGCAGAATGGCCGGAATATAGAAGATTTCCTTGGCAACGCGTGTCGCTTCAATCTCGACCTTTTCAATCTCCACCGGCGTATCCGCGTAGTAGTCGAACTGTCCGTTGGTCTTCAGATCAAGCCATTTGCCGGGGAACGGTTCATCCAGCAACGCCTTGCCGTTGTCTTCATTCACGACCACGCCGATCTTCTCCAGTCGGCTGACGCCGTCGGCCTTGTCCCCCAAAGGCAGAAGGATCGTGAGATAGTCGATTTTGTCCGTATCCTTGTAATCCGGTCCTCGCAGAACGACCCTGAGCGTTGCACCGTCAGGTTCTTTTTCAGCGAGCGCCGCGATTTCCGTACCCGGACGCGCATCAAAAGGCGGCTGAACATAGTCGAGCCAGAACCCGGGCCGGAATAGTGTGAAGGCGACAAGAAGCAGGCCGACGGATTCCCATATGCGGCTTCTGGCAAAGAAATAGCCCTGCGTGGCGGCCGCGAACAGCATCATCGCTATGACCGCAACGATAAAGATAAATACGGCCTTGGCCGGTCCGACATCGATCAGCAGCAATTCCGTGTTGAATATGAACAGGAACGGCAACAACGCGGTCCGGATATCGTAGGTGAAGCCCTGGATCCCCGTCTTTATCGGATCGCCTCTCGAGATCGCGGCGGCGGCAAAGGCTGCCAGACCGACGGGTGGCGTATCATCGGCCAGAATTCCAAAATAAAAGACGAACAGGTGAACCGCAACCAACGGCACGATCAACCCGCTCTGGGCTCCGACCGATACGATCACCGGCGCCATCAGCGACGACACCACGATATAGTTTGCGGTTGTCGGCAGGCCCATTCCGAGAATGAGGCTCATCAGGGCGACCAGGAACAGCATGGCCATCAGGTTTCCGCCGGACAGGTATTCGACGAACTCGCCGACGACCTGGTGCGCCCCGGTGAGTGAGACGGTTCCGACAATCACGCCGGCAGCCCCTGTGGCGACCCCGATCGCGATCATGTTTCGGGCGCCGGCAATCATGCCATCGATAAAATCACGCCACCCTTTCGAAAAGGCAGCAGCATGCATGCCTTCCTGGCGGAAAAACGATTTCAGCGGCCTTTGCGTCAGAACGATGAGGATCATGGCAACCGTCGCCCAATAGGCGGACAGCGTCGGTGACAGCCGTTCGATCAGGATGCACCAGATCAGAATGATGATCGGCAGAAGATAGTAGAAGCCGGTCACCGCGACGTCCCAGGCCCGGGGCAGTACGTCCATAGGCGCATTGGGATCGTCCATCTCCAGGTCCGGATGCCGGGCGGCAACGATCAGCAGGACGAGATAGGCCAGAAGAAACAGGAGCGATGCCGTTGCAAAGGTCATTCCCGGAAAGACAACCTTGATCCAGCCAAGGCCGTAGTAGACGGCGGACGCAAGCGCGGCCATCAGAATGAACCCGAGCAGAACACCGGACAGTTTCCGGGCAAGGGTCATGGTTGCCGGCGGTTTCTGCAGTCCCTTCAGGCCGAGCTTCAGCGCTTCCAGATGAACGATATAGACCAGCGCGATATAGGAAATCAGCGCAGGCAGAAGGGCGTGCTTGATCAGCTCCGGATAGGCGACGCCGGTGAATTCGGAGATCAGGAAGGCCGCGGCCCCCATGACCGGCGGTGTCAGCTGTCCGTTGGTGGACGAAGCCACTTCCACCGCCCCCGCCTTTTCCGGCTTGAAGCCGGTGCGTTTCATCAGCGGGATCGTGAAGGTTCCGGTCGTGACCACATTGGCGATCGACGATCCGGAATAAAGTCCGGACAGGGCGGAAGCCATCACCGCGGCCTTTGCCGGACCGCCGCGCAGATGACCGAGCAGCGCGAATGCGAGCTTGATGAAGTAGTTTCCGGCGCCGGCCTTTTCCAGGAGCGACCCGAACAGGACGAACAGGAAAATCATGGACGCGGAGACGCCGAGCGCGACGCCGAACACACCCTCCGTCTGCATCCAGAAATGCCACATGGCTTTGCCGAAGGAGGCTCCCTTCCACTGGATCGCATCCGGCATGACCGAAAGGTGCCCGAAAAAGACATAGAAGACGAAAACAGAAGCGACGATGACCAGCGGCAGGCCAAGCGCGCGGAAAACCGCAATACCCAGGCTCAACATGCCGAGGGTGGAAAAGATCAGGTCGGCGGTCGTCGGCAGACCCGCACGATCTGCGATGTCGTTCTTGAAATAGAGCAAATACAGGCAAGAGGCCGCGCCGATGATGGCAAGCGCCCAGTCGTAGGCCGGCACACGGTGACGCGAGCTATTCTTGAACAGAGGATAAGCCAGCATGGCCAGGGCAAGCGCGAAGGCCAGATGGATCTCACGGGCCTCCTGATTGTTGAAGACCACGTTGACGCCAAGCGTCTCTGTCAGAATGAAGGGAATGTTGGAAGCGATGTAAAGCTGGAACAGCGACCAGACGAATGCCAGCCCGAGAATGAATTTTCCCGCGAAACCGGCCGCTGAGCGCGCACCGCTTTCCACTTCCGCGACCATCAGGTCAACATCGACTTCCGTGTTTTGCCTTTTTTGTTCCGACATGACCGCCCCCGGATCCCGTTTATTTCCCATACCCGGACATAATCAGGTCCGAGCGAAAGAAAACGCCGGGCGATTTCTTGCCCGGCGTTTTCCTGCAGCTGTTACATCCAGCCGCGTTCCTTGTAGTACTTGATCGCGCCCGGATGGAGCGGAGCGGACAGGCCGTCCTTGATCATTTCATCTTCCTTCAGGTTCTTGAAGGCGGGATGCAGGGCCTTGAAGTCGTCGAAGTTGTCGAAGACGGCCTTGACGACCGTGTAGACGACATCATCGGATACATCCGAAGAGGTGATGAAGGTTGCGCCGACACCGAAGGTCGTGACGTCCTGATCGGTTCCCTTGTACATGCCGGCCGGGACGGTGGCCTTGCGGTAGTAGGGGTTGTCGGCAACCAGCTTGTCGATCGGAGCTCCGGCGACGGATACGAGTTCTACGTCGCAGGTGGTCGCGGCCTCGGTAATAGCGGCCGCAGGGTGACCGATGGTGTAGATCATCGCATCGATCTTGCCGTCACAAAGCGCCTGGGCCATTTCGGATCCTTTCAGCTCAGCTGCAAGAGCGAAATCGTCCATTGTCATGCCGAAGGCATCCATCACCACTTCCGTGGTCGCGCGCTGGCCGGAGCCCGGGTTGCCGACATTGACCTTCTTGCCCTTCAGGTCTTCGAAGCTCTTGATGCCGGTATCCTTGCGGACGATGAGGGTGAACGGCTCCGGATGGACGGAAAACACCGCCCGTTCCTTCTCGAACGGACCTTGTTCCTGGAATTTCGATGTGCCGTTAAACGCGTGATACTGCCAGTCGGATTGGGCGACGCCGAATTCAAGCTCGCCTGCCCGCACCGTGTTGATGTTGTAGACAGATCCGCCGGTTGATTCGACCGAACACCGAATCCCGTGTTCCTTGCGGTTCTTGTTCACCAGGCGGCAGATCGCGCCACCGGTCGGATAGTAAACGCCGGTCACGCCACCGGTTCCGATCGAAATAAATTTCTGATCGGCGGCAGCTGCAGCGCTGAAGCTACCGGCGAATACCGCCAGGCCAAGCGCAAGGCTCGTGATTTTCATGGGAAACCTCCACCGTTATGAATTGGCCCTTCATGTGGCCATTCGGAAAAATCCGAAGGTGAAAGCTAACCAAAAAGAAACCGGATAGAAAACCCTCGTCGTGACTTTTTTGACGAAAAGGTCGAGAAAAAACGTAGCGCCTGTTTTGACTTATGCACGGCGCTTTTCGATCTTGTCAGTTCGCCGTCTTGCCGCCGTTGATCACTTCGAAAAGGGTCTGGCGCAGGTTGGCTTCGTCTTCGCCGGAGGTAAGGCCCTGACGCCATTGATCAATTACAAGACGAAGACCGAGCGTGTCACGCGTATGGGGTAGTTCGTCCAGGAAACCGGCAAAAAAACTGTCGAGCCGATTCCGATCCAGAACGCCCTGGTCGATCAGTCCGTGAATCAGGGTCATGGTCGCTGCGATGTGGCTCTTGACGAACTCAAGCTCCACCGCTTCCGGATTCCGTTCGATAGTCCGTTTCTGCATTGCTCATCTCGCGTGCTTGGTCAGCAAAACCGGCATATTATCAACCAACGGTAATGCTCAAATGTGATCAGTTGGCATTGTCAAGAATACTAGTGCGTACTTTTAGTGCCGACACCGAATACTTTGAAATGAGGTAACATCAAGTCAGAAAAACACCAAATGTATACTGCCTGATTTTTCAAAAAGCGCAACATATTATTAACGCAGGGTCAGGAAAACGATTACATCTGAACGACTTCCATTGGCGGGTTTTACAGTGGGCCGTAAAATCGCCTTTGAATTTAGGGAAATTCCCCCTTGAAACTTTTTTCGGCTCGGCATACACACTCGCCACAACGCGAACGGCATACCAGCACATGTCGTCTGCATTCGATTCCGGAAGGCCTTACAGAGGATGAAACGGGATCGTTAACAAATGGTGAGAGCCGATAGCTCAGCTGGTAGAGCAACTGACTTTTAATCAGTAGGTCCAGGGTTCGAGCCCCTGTCGGCTCACCATCCCCTTCCCTTTGAAATCAATCATATACCTGCGACCGGCTGATACGTACGCTACCGCCGGAATCCCGTACGCATAAACTGTTCTGCCGCCTTTGCCACTTGCACCTGCATCAAAAGTCGCTGAAAACGGGACTCAATGTTCGGGAGGATGCGGCTAAGCCATGACCACGATTACATATCTGACGCGGATCGAGTTCGACTTCGGGGGGATTTCCAAGGTCAGGACCTATTGCGAACAACTCGGGATGAAGCGTCCCCTGGTGGTCAGCGATCAGGGACTTGTCTCAACCGGCCTTCTGGATCGCCTGACGGAGGCCTATGGCGCTGCGCTGCCCGTCTTTGACGGCACGCCATCCAATCCGACCGAAGAAGCGGTCATGGCCGCTAAGGCGCAGTACGACAGCGAAGGCAGCGATGGCGTGATCGCATTCGGTGGCGGATCGGTCATCGACCTGTCCAAGGCGCTTCGGCTTCTGACCGGCCACGAGCCGCCGCTCTCGCAATATGCCGCGATCGAAGGCGGTGTCGGCAAGATCACCGGCAACATCTGCCCGATGATCGCCGTTCCGACCACTTCCGGCACCGGATCGGAGGTCGGCCGGGCTGCGGTGATCAATCTGGCGGATGGGCGTAAGCTGGGTCTTATCAGTCCGCATATGCTGCCCAACATTGCGCTCTGCGATCCGGACCTAACTCTGGGATTGCCGCCGTTCCTTACGGCGGCCACCGGCATGGATGCCCTGTCCCATTGCCTCGAGACCTACATGGCCCCAGCGATCAATCCGCCGGCAGACGCCATTGCCATCGACGGATTGACGCGCGGCTTCAAGGCACTGCCGGCTGCGGTCAGGAACGGATCCGACCGTCAGGCCCGCTGGGAAATGATGATGGCGTCCATGGAAGGCGCCATGGCGTTTCAGAAAGGCCTCGGGGCGGTCCATGCCCTCACCCATCCGGCCGGTGCGATCAAGGAACTCAATCTGCACCACGGCACGCTGAACGCCATCCTGATGGCGCCGGTGCTGCGGTTTAACCGCCAGGTGATCGGAGCCAAATGGCAGGTCCTGACTGATATCCTCGGCGGTGAGCCGGATGCCGTTATCGAGCAGTTGAATCGGGATATCGGTATTCCGTCCGGTCTGGACGCACTCGGTGTTACTGCAGCGCATCTGGACCGGGTCGCCAAGGCCGCGCTCCTCGACCATTGCCATGCGACCAATCCGCGGATCGCAACCGAAGCCGAGTACCGGGCCATCCTGGAAGAGGCGCGCTGACGGTTTCGTCAGCGCACAGTTTTAAAGGCGTCAGGCGGTCGAGGGAGCCGCCTCGCCTTCGCCTGGTTCCTCATCCGTTTGTCCACTGCCGGGGCCGCCCGGGGTATCCACACCCCGGAACTGGCCTTTGACCTTCTCACGGAGCACCTGCAGCGACACGTAGAGCGACGGGATAATCAGCACGCCCAGGCTGGACGCGAAGGCCATTCCGCCGAAGACCGCAATGCCGATAGCCTTCTGACTGGCGGCACCCGCCCCGCTCGCCGTCACCAGGGGAACCACACCAAGCAGGAACGACAGGGCCGTCATCATCACCGCCCTGAATCGAAGGTGGGCTGCCTCCTTGGCCGCGCTGAGAATCGATTTCCCGTCAGCCCTCTGCTCCATGGCGAATTCGACGATCAGGATAGCATTCTTGGCGCCCATGCCGACCAGCATGATCATACCGATCTGGGTATAGAGATTGATGTCGCCGCCGGACACAAAGACTGCGACAAAAGCCCCGAGAAGAGCGATCGACACCGACATCAGGATGGCGAACGGCATGCTCCAACTCTCATACTGGGCCACAAGGAACAGATATGCGAACAGGATCGACAGCAGCAGAATGTAGATGACCAGATTCCCCGAGCCCTCCTGCTGCAACGCGGTTCCGGTCCATTCGTATGTGTAACCCGACGGCAGGGCTGTTGTGGCTGCGGTCTGCATGCCATTGATCACGACGCCCGTGGAAGCCCCCGGTGCCGGTTCGCCGTTCACGGATGCGGAACGGAACATGTTGTACCGGGTAAGCGTTTGCGGACCGAACACGTTCTTCGTCGTCACTAGGGACTGCATCGGCACCATCGTGCCGTCGGACGCCCGGACATAGAGCTTGCCGATATCATCCACCTTGTTGCGGTAGTCTCCATCCGCCTGGATCATGACCTTGTAGACCCGACCGAAGAGGTTGAAGTCGTTGATGTAGTAAGATCCGAGATACGCCTGGAGCGTGGAAAACACATCCGCGACATCGACACCTATGGTCTTGGCCTTTTCCCGGTCGAGATCCACGAAAACCTGGGGCACGTTGGCCCGATAAGTCGTATAGGAAAGCGCTATGTCCGGATCCTGATTTGCCGAATAGACCAGGGAACCGGCCGCGGACGCCAGATCCTGAGGCGAACCGCCTCCGGTCTGCTGGACCATCATCTGAACGCCGCCGGTCGTTCCCAGTCCCGGAATGGGCGGCGGATTGAAGGCGATGATATTTGCACTCGGTACAGTGGCGAAATCACCCCGAAACTTGGACAGGATCGCATCGATACTCAGCGAAGGTGCCTTACGTTCGTTCCAGTTATCCATCGTTGCGATGATCATGGCGGAATTCGAGGAGAGCGCCGAATTCAGGATCGAAAAGCCGTTGACCGTAACTACACTGGCGACACCAGGTGTTTGGGAAACGGTTTCCACCAGTCCCTTGGTCACCTCTTTCGTTCTTTGCAGCGACGCGCCGTCAGGCAATTGGATGTCGACCATCAGGTAGCCCTGGTCTTCCAGAGGCAGGAAGCCTTGAGGCAGACGACCACCCAGAAAGGCGATCAATGCGAGCGCCCCGCCCACGCCGATCACCCCGATGACGGCAACCCGCACCAGCCGGCTGACGACCGCCGAATACCCGTTGCGGACGCCCGTGATGCTCTTGTCGAAGACCCCCATCAATCCCTTGGGCGGACCGCTTCGGCGCTTCAGAATGAGACCGCATAGCGCCGGCGACAGTGTCAGCGCGTTGATGGAGGAAATGACGACGGACACCGAAATCGTGACCGCGAACTGGGAATAAAGCTTCCCGGTAATGCCCGGCATGAAAACGGTGGGAACGAAAACGGCCAGCAGAACCAGTGTCGTTGCGATCACCGGCCCCATGATCTGCTGCATTGCCTTGGCCGTTGCGGCTTTCGGGTCGAGGCCTTCTTCGGCCAGGATCCGTTCCACATTCTCAACCACCACGATGGCGTCATCGACCACGATCCCGATGGCGAGCACGAGGGCGAAAAGAGAAATGGTATTGAGGGACATGCCGAACAGCAGCAGCACGGCGAACGTCCCGATCAGCGACACCGGAATAGCGACCATCGGTATGATGGTGGCCCGCCAGTTACCCAGGAAGATGAACACCACAGACACCACCAGGGCAAAGGTGATGAACAGTGTGGTGACCACGTCGTCGAGTGACGTCTGGACAAACTCCGTCGTGTCGAACGGAATTTGATAATCGATGTCATCCGGGAATGCCTGCGAAAGCTCCTTCAACCGGCTGACGACGCCCTCAGCCACAGCGATTGCATTGGCACCGGGCGCCTGGTAGATCGCCAGAACCGTCGCCGGCTTGCCGTTGAATTCACCGCTTGCCGAATAGAATTGTGCGCCTCGTTCGACACGGGCGACATCGCCGATGCGTACGATTGCGCCGTCGTCCCCGGTTCGCAGAACGATTTTCTCAAAATCCTCTACGGTGGAAAGGCGGCCCTTTGCCTTGATCGTGTACTGAAACTGCTGCCCTTTCGGCACGGGTGGGGCGCCGATCTGACCGGCCGCAACCTGGATATTCTGATCCCGGACAGCAGAAATGAAGTCTGCCGGTGCCATGCCCAGGTTGGCGAGCTTGTCCGGATCGAGCCAGATCCGCATCCCATAGGCAAAATCCGTCAGGACGTCCGCCTTGCCGACACCGGGCACACGGGCCAGCGAATCCTTGAGATTGATGGAGGCGTAGTTGGACAGGAAGACCTCGTCATAGGTCCCTTTGGGGGAATATAGCGTGACCACCAGCAACATGTTGGTGGATGCTTTCTGCACCGTAACGCCGTTCGCGGTGACTTCGCTCGGCAATTGGCTCGTCGCCTGGCTGACGCGGTTTTGGACATTGACGGTGGCAATGTCCGGATCGGTGCCGACGGCGAAGGTCACATTCAAGGAGTAGTTACCGCTGTCGGAACTGTTCGACGACATGTAGATCATGTTGTCGACGCCGTTCACCTGCGCCTCGATGGGCGCCGCCACCGTTTCTTCCAGGACTTCGGCATTAGCGCCGGTGTAGGTCGCCGACACGTTTACCACCGGCGGCGTGATGTTGGGAAACTGCTCGACCGGAAGTGCCAGGTAACCGAGCACGCCGGCGATCGTGATCACCAGAGAAATGACGAGTGCGAACTTGGGGCGGTAGATGAAAAAAACGGACAACATGAACGCTACTCCGCCGGCTTCGAAGCAAGGGACGCGTTAACAGGCACGCCGGGCCGCACTTTCTGCAATCCCTGGACGATGACTTTCTCGCCGCTCTGCAACCCCTTGTTGACGACGAAATCGCTGTCGACCTGCGCGCCGAGTTCGACGTATCTCTGCTCCACCGTATTCTGCGCATTGACGACCAGCACGAAGCTGCCGCGCTGATCTCGCTGAACCGCGGCCTGTGGGACGACGAGGGCCTTTTTCTCTTCCTTGGATTCAATGACTACATTCACGAACGTGCCGTCGAGCAGTGTCCAACTCTTGTTGTCGAACAGGCCACGGAAGGAAATGGTCCCGGTCTTCGGATCCACCTTGTTGTCGATGAAAACAACTTTACCCGTTTCGTCAAAAGTGTCCCCGTTGGGGAGTATCAGGCTCAGGTTCGGCGTGTTTTCCGGCTTGATGTCATCAGGATTGATGCCGTGGGTTTTCAGGGCATTCAGATACTCGGCTTCGCTGACGGCGAAATTGACATAGACAGGAGCGACACGAATCAGGGTCGCGAGCGGCTGCGACGACGGACCGACCACTTCGCCCACACTGTAGGTGGTCTTGCCGAGCACCCCTTCGAAGGGGGCGGAGATATCCGTATAACTCAGGTTCAGCTGGGCCTGATCGAGTGCAGCCTGGGCCGCCTGTACCGAGGCATCCGACTGCGCTTTCTGAGCCTGAGTGGATTGGAAGGCCGCTTCGGAAATATGCCCCTTCTGATAGAGATCGCGATCGCGGTTCAGATTTGCCAGTTTCAGCGCGTCATCGGCCTGTGCGCTGGCAAGATCGGCCTTGGCCTTGTCAACGGCTGCCACATACTGATCTTTTTCTATCTTGAAGATCAATTCGTCCTTTTTGACCTTCTTGCCGTCCTGAACCGCCTTGTCTTCCAGAAATCCGCTCACGCGCGCAACCAGCGATACCTTGTCGATTGCTGCCACCTGACCGATGAAAGTCGTGCTGTTCCGAATGTTTTTTTCCTGTATGCCGGCGACACTGACTGCGGGCGGCGGCGCCTTGGCCTGCTCTTCCTGTTTTTGGCAGGCCACCAATGCTCCAAGCACCAGACCGGGGATTATCAAGCGGTTGAAATGTCTGGTCGAAAGAAAAAGTGCCAATGTCCGGCTCCCCAAAAATCCGCAGGCGATGGTCTGAACTCTACGCCAAACTAAAAGGCACATCACTGCCAAAACAAGCGGTTAATGAACGAAGACTGACTTTTACGGGCGTATTGGGAGGACAAAGGTGGTGAGAACGGCCAAAGTGCTGTTTCAGCCGCCGGTTTCCGTGGGGCCTAATACCAGGGTCAAGCCGAAAAGGGACTGCGCCGGGATAACTTTGCGAGCCATGATTCCCCGGCACTTGATACCCAGAGCGGCGATTGCCGGCAGGTCCACGGGCAGCCCCTCGAATGCCTCCTGGCCGAACAACCGGGAATAGGCGTCCGGTGTGAGAACCTGCACGCGTCCGCGGGGCGTCTTCAGCTCGAGTCCGAGACTGGTTGCGCGCATTTCCCTCTGCTCCATCAGACTTCCAAGGAACTCGTGATGATCGCAGGGGTCCTTGGCGACGAGGACGATCTCGTCGACTGAGGCCGCACCATTGGCATGTGCCTGGTATTCCGCTTTCCAGAAATTCTCCGGAAAGCGGTTGCGGCAGGTGAAGTAGCCGATATCGGGCGCCAAAGGATCCGTAACGAATGTCAGATCGAAAGCAACCTTGCGAACCGAACCGTCCGGCGCCTTTGCCTCGCGTTCGAACGAAAACGGCGCATAGGTCTGCAAATGATGCTTTTCGAAAGACGCACGGTCCTGATCCGGATCCCGGCTTTCGAAAACCACCATCGACCCGCCTTGGCGTTTCTTCAGGAAATCGCGGTTGAAGGCGCCGAAGGAGAACTCCCCGGTTCCGGCTTCACGTATCAGGCTTTCGTCTGCGACCGAAAGCAGTTCGACGAAAAACCCATCGAACTGAATCAGTCGGTTCGCCGTTCCCCAGGGATGTCTGGCTTCAGGTGTAACCGTGAACCCCAGCTTTTCCCATGCGCTGCCGGCCGCATCGAGATCCTGCACGGCAACGACCAAGTGATCCAGTCCATGCACCATCCCGTTTCTCCGATCAGCCTGTTCGTCTTAAACCAGACGGCTTTGATGAATCGCCGCCTCGATGAAGGATGCAAACAGCGGGTGCGGCTCGAACGGCCGGGACTTCAATTCCGGATGATATTGAACGCCGATGAACCAGGGGTGATCGGCGATCTCGACCGTTTCGGGCAAAACACCGTCCGGCGAGGTTCCTGCGAAAATCAGGCCGCAGGCTTCCAGCTGTTCGCGATAGCCGATGTTGACTTCATAGCGATGACGGTGGCGTTCGGAAATCGACGTCGCCCCGTAAATCTCCGCGATCCGCGATCCGGGCTTCAGGGCTGCCGGATAGGCGCCGAGGCGCATGGTGCCCCCCATGTCGTCATCCTCGCCACGCACCTCGCGCTTGTTTCCCTTGGTCCATTCGGTCATCAGGCCCACGACCGGTTCCTTTGACGGACCGAATTCGGTGGAACTCGCATCCTTGATGCCGGCGAGATCGCGGGCAGCCTCGATCACTGCCATTTGCATGCCGAAACAGATGCCGAAATATGGCACCTTGCGGGTACGGGCGAATGCCGCCGCCGCGATCTTGCCTTCCGATCCGCGTTCGCCGAAACCGCCGGGCACGAGAATGCCGTGAACGCCTTCAAGATAGGGACTGGGATCCTCCTTTTCGAAGGTTTCCGATTCGATCCACTCGATGTTGACCTTGACCTGATTGGCGATCCCGCCGTGAACCAACGCCTCGATCAGTGATTTATAGGCGTCTTTCAAAACGGTGTATTTGCCGACGATGGCAATCGTGACCTCGCCTTCCGGATTGGCGATGCGGTCGGAAATCCCTTCCCAACGGTCGAGCACCGGCGCCGGCGCCCCCTTGATGCCGAAGGCTGCGAGCACTTCGTCGTCGAGGCCCTCCTTGTGGTAGGCGATCGGCACATCGTAGATCGACTTCACGTCATAGGCCGGAATGACCGCGGACTCGCGCACGTTACAGAACAGCGACAGCTTGCGCTTTTCATTGTCCGGTATCGGCCGGTCGCATCGGATCATCAGAATATCCGGCTGAATACCGATGGAACGAAGTTCCTTGACCGAATGCTGGGTCGGCTTGGTCTTCATTTCTCCGGCGCTTGCGATGAACGGCATCAAAGTCAGATGGACATAGACCGCATCGCCGCGCGGCAGATCATTGCCGAGCTGACGAATCGCTTCGAAGAAAGGCAGCCCCTCGATATCGCCGACCGTGCCGCCGATTTCGACAAGCACGAAGTCATAGTCCTCGTTGCCGTCCAGGACGAAATTCTTGATCGCATCGGTGACATGGGGAATCACCTGGACGGTACCGCCCAGATAATCGCCACGCCGCTCTTTGGCGATGATGTCCTGATAAATTCTGCCGGTGGTGATGTTATCCCGCTGGTTCGCGGGACGACCGGTGAACCGTTCGTAGTGGCCGAGATCGAGGTCGGTTTCCGCCCCGTCGTCCGTTACGAAGCATTCGCCATGCTGATACGGGCTCATGGTGCCCGGATCGACGTTCAGATAGGGATCGAGCTTACGCAGCCGAACCTTGTATCCGCGTGCCTGGAGCAATGCTCCGAGAGCCGCGGAAGCCAGACCTTTACCAAGCGAGGAAACCACGCCGCCAGTGATGAAAATGTATCGCGCCATGGAGCAATACCATATCGTTGCCGAGGGCCGATTGACCACTCGGGAGTTTCGTTAAGCACATAAAAATGCCCTGCGTTTGTGTCGCAGGGCATTTGATGTCGATTAAATCCGGTGGGGAGCCACCTCAAACGCTTACTGAGCGGTCGGAACCTGCGGCCCGGCAGGCTGTTGCTGCTGGTTTTCTTCCTGCTTGAGCGAATCAAGCACACCGTTTCCGCCTTCGCTGGTCGCCGGCGCGGACGGTGCTGCCACAGGAGCCGCATCCAGAATCGCGCCGGGACGATCTTTCATTTCAGCAATCAGGCTGAGACCGATCGAGGTCGCGAAGAAGACGACTGCGAGAATTGCGGTCGCGCGGGTCAGGACGTTCGCCGTGCCTCGGCTGCTCATGAGGCCGCCGCCTCCGCCGCCGCCGCCCATTCCGAGCGCGCCGCCTTCGGAGCGCTGCAACAGGACAACGAGCACCAGGGCCAGGACGACCATCAAGTGTATGACGATGACTACGGTTTCCATCGTGGGCCAATCCGATTGTTCAAGTTTGGCGGCCTTCTACACCAGGTGTCGCCGCCTTTCCACCCTTGAATGTGTGTTTCCTGATCGAAGGGACAAGTCTTCAGGCGTAAGCGGCGCAGATTCCCAGAAAGTCGTCTGCCTTCAGGCTTGCACCACCGACAAGGGCGCCATCGACATTGGCGACGGCCATGAGTTCGGCCGCATTGCCCGGCTTGACCGAGCCGCCGTAGAGAAGGCGCATGGACGCACCGGCCGCTCCAAAGCGGCCTGTAAGCGCTTCGCGCATGGCCTTGTGCACCTCGGCCACGTCGGCAGGTGTCGGGGTCAGGCCAGTGCCGATGGCCCAGACCGGCTCATAGGCGACAATGCAGGTCTCCGGGGTGGCCCCGTCGGGAATGGATCCGGAGAGCTGGTACTCCACCACCTTGAGTGTGTCGCCGGCCTTGCGTTCGGCTTCCGTTTCTCCGACGCAGACGATTGCTGTCAGACCCGCCCGCCAGGCGGCTTCCGCCTTGGCCTTGACCGTCGCATTGGTTTCGCCATGGTCCGTCCGCCGCTCCGAATGGCCGACGATGACGGCGCTGGCTCCGATGTCGGCAAGCATTTCAGCGGAGATATCGCCTGTATGGGCACCGCTTTCGGCGTAATGACAATCCTGACCGCCGATCTGTACCGGCGTTCCGGAAGCTGCTTTTGCCAGAAGATACGTGAGAGTAGCGGGGCCGCAGATCATCGTATCGACCTTCCCGGCGAGATCGGTCGACAGGCCGGCGGTGATCTTGTTCAGCTCATCCACGCTGGCGGTCAGGCCGTTCATCTTCCAATTGCCTGCAACAAGCGGCTTGATCTGCGCTGTCATTCCCACGAAATCTCCCTGAAATGCTTGAATTCTGCGTCTGATGCGCCTCTATAACCCATAACGGCCGGGCACTTGCAAATTATTGTGCGCGATTGCGTTGCTTTCATTTGCTTGTCCGCCTTGCCGGAGTGGGCATGCCTCATTATGATCCGCCCGCTTCGGCCACGAGCCGAAAAGAAATTCCGGCACGGAGATTGTGCCGGCCAAACGGAAAAGACGGGAGAAATCATGCTCGACGCGCTGCGCAAGGGCGCCGGCACCTGGGTTGCCAAAATCTTCATCGCTCTTCTGGTTCTGAGTTTTGGCGTATGGGGCGTTGCCGATGTGCTCAGGAATGGGTTCGGTCAAAACGTCGCTGCCAAGGTGGGTGGAACCGAAATCTCCCTGCAGGACTTCGACCGTGCGTATCGTCGGGATCTGAACCGGTTCGGACAGCAACTCGGACGCCCGCTTTCCACCAAGGAAGGCGCTCAGCTTGGGATCCCACAGCAGACGCTTGGCACGCTGATCGCCGAAGCGGCCCTGAACGAAAATGCCCGGACGATGAACCTCGGCATATCCGATGAAAAATTATCCGTTCAGATTCAGCAGGATCCATCGTTCAGGAGTGCGGGATCTTATGACCCCAACCTGTTGAAGCAGATTTTGCGCAACAACGGCATATCCGAGGACGAATTTGTCATGGAACAGCGCGCCCTTGCGGAGCGCCAGCAGCTTGCGCAGGCGATTTCCGGCGGGATGGTGGTTCCGACCGCTTACCTGAAAGTGCTGCACGACTACCAGAGCGAATCCCGCGATGTGGCCTATCTGCTCATCGAACCGTCAAACCTCGACGAGATCGCGGATCCGGATGAAGCAACGCTGCAGGCCTTTTTTGAAGCCGAAAAGGCGAAATTCAAGGCGCCTGAATACCGCAAAATCACGCTATTGCAGCTGACCCCCTCGACCATTGCCCGTCCGGACGACATCTCTGACGAAGACGCGCAGGCCGAATATGAGGCCAACAAGCAACAGTATCACGAGCCCGAAAAACGCAAGGTTCGTCAATTGTCCTTCACCAAATCGGAAGACGCCAAGGCGGCAGCGGACAAGCTGGCTGCCGGAATGTCCTTCGACGATCTGATGAAGGAGCTCAACCTGACGGACAACGACGTCTATCTTGGCCTGATGGCCAAGGGGGATTTCCTCGACCCGGCCATTGGCGACGCGGCCTTTACGCTTGAGGAAGGCAAAACCAGTGATGTCGTCGAGGGGCGGTTCTCGTCGATCATCTTGAACGTGCTCGAAATTCAACCGGAAAAAACCAAGCCGTTTGAAGAAGTCAAGGACGACATCAAGGTCACGCTCGCCAGGGAACAGGCTGAACGTGAAGTTCTCGATCTGCTTGGAGAGATCGAAGACGCCCGCGCAGGCGGGGCGAAGCTCAAGGAAGTTGCGGAACGCTTCCACCTGGATATAACGACGCCTGACGCCATCGATTCCGCAGGCAAGAACCAGGCGGACGCCAAGGTAGACCTGCCGGACGCGAAGGATCTGATAGCCGGCGTCTTCGACAGCGATGTCGGGGTCGAAAACGATCCGCTTCAACTGGGCGCCCGCGGCTTCCTTTGGTACGAGGTCGACGAAGTCATTCCCTCGCGCGACCGCACGCTCGACGAGGTCAAGGACCAGGTAATTGCTGCCTGGAAAGAAGCCGAAGTCGAAAAGAGACTTGCTGAAAAGGCGACCGAGTTGGCCGAAAAAGCCAGATCCGGAACCGATATGGCCGCTCTTGCGGAAAGCAACGGCCTGGAGCTGAAGACCGCGGACGGCATAGTCCGGAATGTTGCAGCCGGAGACATCAGCGGAGCGGCGGCCAGCCAGGCATTCGACGGAGCGGAAGGCTCGGTTTTTGACGTCGAAGCTGCCGACAAGGTCGGGCGACTGGTAATCAAGGTCACAGCCCGCAAAACCTCCGAGTTCAACGAGGCCGATCCCGCGAACGCTGCGCTCAAAACGCAACTCGCCAGCCAGCTTCAGGATTCGCTGCTCAATCAGTACATCTCCAATGTCGAGACGAAGGCAGGCATTCATGTCAATGAAGCCGGAATTGCCGATGTGCTCGGCCTTGGGGCCACCAACTGATACCGGCCGGAAACCGCGCAAGAGTGGACAGGAAATGAAGACGTTCAAGGATTTCATTGCCAAGGTTGCTGACGGCACCTCCCTGAATGCCGTCGAGGCACGTTCGGCCTTTGAGATCATCCTGTCCGGGGAAGCGACACCTTCGCAGCTGGGCGGTTTCCTTATGTCCCTGCGCGTGCGTGGTGAAACCGTCGACGAAGTGACCGGTGCCGTCGAAACGATGCGCTCCAAGATGTTGCCGGTCAGTGCGCCGGCAAATGCCATCGATATTGTCGGGACCGGCGGTGACAACACCGGCAGCTACAATATCTCAACCTGCACGGCCCTTGTGGTCGCCGGGTGCGGTATTCCGGTCGCCAAACACGGCAACCGTTCCCTATCGTCGAAATCCGGCGCGGCCGAGGCGCTTGCCGAACTAGGCGTGAATATCGATATCGGTCCGGACAAGATCGCGGACTGCATCAAGTCGGCAGGTATCGGCTTCATGTTCGCGCCGATGCACCATGCGGCCATGAAGCACGTCGGTCCGACCCGGGTCGAATTGGCGACGCGGACGATCTTTAACCTGCTCGGCCCGCTGTCCAATCCGGCGAGCGTCAAACGGCAACTGGTCGGTGTCTTTGCGCGTCAGTGGGTGGAACCGATCGCGGAAGTGCTGAAAAACCTGAACTCCGAGCGGGTCTGGGTGGTTCACGGGTCCGACGGCATGGACGAAATCACGACCACCGGGCCGACCTATGTCACCGAACTCGACGGCGGCAACATCAGGTCCTTTGAAATCAACCCGAACGACGTTGGCCTACCGGTGGCGAACCCTGCCGATCTGAAGGGCGGCACGCCAGCGGAGAACGCGCATGCGCTTCGCGACGTCCTGAGTGGCGCCAGGAACGCCTACCGGGATGTCGTGCTGTTCAATGCCGCCGCTTCGCTTTTGGTCGCGGGCCATTGCGGCACTTTGAAAGACGGCGTCGATGCGGCCGCGGAGTCGATCGACAGCGGCTCGGCGGCAGACCGACTCGAACGACTGGTCGCAACGTCCAACGGATAAAGACATGGCCGATATTCTGAAAAAAATCGAAGCCTACAAGCGGGCGGAGATCGAAGCTGCCAAAAGCGCCGTGACGCTGGCTGACCTCAAGGCCGCCGCCCGGGACGTTGAAGCGCCGCGCGGATTTCAAAAAGCGATCGAAACAAAGCTCGCAAACGGCCACTACGCACTGATTGCGGAGATCAAGAAGGCAAGCCCGTCCAAGGGGCTGATCAGGGAGGATTTCGATCCCCCTGCCCTGGCAAAGGCCTATGAAGCCGGCGGGGCGGCCTGCCTGTCCGTACTCACAGACACGCCGTCGTTTCAGGGCAAGCCGGAATTTCTGAATGCAGCCCGCAGCGCCGTATCGCTGCCGGCACTGCGCAAGGACTTCCTCTATGACCCCTATCAGGTTCATGAGGCCCGCGCCTGGGGAGCCGATTGCATCCTGATCATCCTTGCTGCGGTCGATGACGCAACGGCCAATGCTCTTGAGGACACGGCTTTCGAACTGGGCATGGACGTGCTTTTAGAGGTGCATAACGAAGAGGAACTGGAGCGGGCGCTCCGGCTCAATTCGAAACTCTTCGGCATCAACAACCGGAACCTCAAAACGTTCGAGACCAGGCTTGAAACCAGCGAACTGCTGGCTCCAATGGTGCCTTCGGAGCGGATCATCGTCGGCGAATCCGGGCTGTTTACGCCTGCCGACCTTGACCGGATGCACAAGGTTGGCATTTCCACGTTCCTGATCGGGGAAAGCCTTATGCGCCAGGACGATGTCGCTGCGGCGACCCGATCCCTGTTGCGGCACAACGCCCTCAAGGCCGCGGAATAAGGCTCGACTCATGAGTGAAAAGACGGCCAAGCTGACCCATCTGGACGATACCGGTTCGGCCAACATGGTCGACGTGTCAGAGAAAAACGTCACGTCGCGGATCGCGGTCGCCTGCGGTTCCGTTACCATGCAGCCCGAGACGCTGGAACTAATCCGTTCCGGAAACGCCAAGAAAGGCGATGTTATCGGCGCGGCCCGCATTGCCGGCATCATGGCGGCGAAAAAGACTCATGAACTGATCCCGCTCTGCCATCCTCTGCTCCTGTCCAAGATCAGCATCGACATAACGCCGGACGACACGCTTCCGGGCCTGCGGGTTCAGGCGACCGCCAAGGTCAGTGGCCAGACCGGTGTGGAGATGGAGGCCCTGACGGCCTGTTCAGTTGCCTGCCTGACCATCTATGACATGGCCAAGGCGGTCGATCGCGGCATGATCATCGGAGATATCAGACTTCTGGAAAAAGCCGGCGGAAAATCCGGTCACTGGACGGCCGCCGATGGCGGCACCGGCGGGACGTAACCCCATGAGCCTTATGCCCGTTGCCGAAGCGCTGGCCCATCTACTGGATGGCGTGACACCGCGTCCTACCGAATGGGTCGCTCTGGCAGATGCCAACGGACGAGTTCTGAGCGAGGATATGACCTCGACCCGGACCCAGCCTCCTTTTGCCGCATCGGCAATGGACGGTTATGCCGTCCGGCATGCCGATCTGGCCGAAATCCCTGCCCGTTTGAAGGTTATCGGCGAAGCGCCGGCCGGTCATGGCTTTGCCGGCTGCATCGGCGAGGGCGAGACCGTTCGGATCTTTACCGGAGCGCCGGTGCCGGAAGGCGCCGATACGATCCTGATCCAGGAAGATACGACCCGTGACGGCGACACTGTTACGGCGCTCGAATGCCCGGCGTTCGGCGCCTTCGTGCGGCCGGCCGGTCTCGATTTTATGGAAGGCGAAGTGCTTCTGAGGGCGCAGCGCAAACTCGGTTATCGCGACCTCGCCCTTGCCGCCGCCATGAACCACGCCCGGCTGCCGGTCTATAGAAAACCGGTGGTCGCAATCCTGGCGACCGGAGACGAACTGGTGCAGCCTGGAACAGAACCCGGCCCGGATCAGATCATCGCTTCCAACCATCTCGGCATTTCCGCGCTCGTCGAGGACTGCGGCGGCGTGCCTCTGGATCTCGGCATCTCTCCGGACGATTCCATTGCCATGGCCGGCCACGTCCGCCAGGCAATCGAGGCACAGGCGGATATTCTGGTCACCCTGGGAGGGGCTTCGGTCGGCGACCATGACCTGGTTCAGGATGTGCTCGGTGCCGAAGGCATGGATCTCGCCTTCTGGCGGATCGCCATGCGCCCTGGCAAACCGCTCATGGCCGGTCATCTTGGCGCGACCAAGGTGCTCGGACTTCCCGGCAATCCGGTTTCAAGCCTCGTCTGCGGGCTGCTGTTCCTGAAACCGCTGCTCGCTGCCATGCTGGGTCAGGAACAGGCGGCGACGCAGGAAAGTCAGGCTGTCCTCGGGGCAGATATCGGCGAGAACGACCGGAGGCAGGACTATGTCCGTGCGGAGTTGTCTCAAGGCCCCGATGGCAAATTGATCGCCACGCCCTTCGGCAAACAGGACAGTTCCATGCTGGCCCTGCTCGCCCGGTCCGGGGCCCTGATCGTCCGACCGCCCCATGCGCCTGCCCTCAAGGCCGGTGCAAGCGTACCGATTGTCCGGCTCTGAAACGCAGTTTGTTTCCGTTTGTCAGTGTTCGCGCATGGCGTGCGCGATCTGATCGGAAACCGGTTTGATGAGATAGCTCAGAACGGTCCGCTCCTGCGTCTTCATGAAGACTTCCACCGGCATCCCTGGCACAAGAACGCTCCCTTCCAGGCGGGCCAGTTCGTCGTCCGCAATGGTAAGACGCGCGGTATAATATCCAGCGCCTGTACGCTGATCCATCGTCAGGTCCGCAGATACGGTCAGCAATATCGCCTTCAGTTCGGGCGTGGTCCGACGATCGAAACTCGGGAAACGGACAATGGCCTCCTGGCCTGGCGTCAGCTCGTCGATATCCACCGGCTTTACCTTCGCTTCGATGACAAGCCTGTCGGCGCGGGGAACGATCGACATCAGGATTTCACCCGGCGTCACGACACCGCCGATCGTGTGGACAGCCAACTCATGAACATAGCCGTTCTGCGGGGACCTGATGTCGATCCGGGTCAACTTGTCTTCCGCGGCGATCTTCTGTTCCTCAAGCTGAGCAATCTGCGAGCGGGTTTCATGGAGGTTCTCCAGAAGCTCCGCCCGATAGCTCTCTTCGATCTGCAGGATCTGTATCTTTCGTTCGCTGATCCCTTCCTGGATCCGGGCGATCTCGGACAGGAAGGACCCGTATTGCCCCTGCAACCGTGCCCGTTCGCGGCGTTGCGCCGACACGCGGCTCTTTGAGACCAGCTGTTTTTTGAGCAGGGCGTCCAGATCGGCGAGTTCCTCGTCGATCAGCTTTATCTCCGCTACCTTGGCTTCGAGTTGGGCCTGCAGTCCTTCCGCCTGCTTGTTGAACTGCCGGATCTGTTCCTGCAGTTGGTCCTTTCTTCCTGCATTGCTGGCCTGACGGGCTTCCAACAGCAGTTGCTGACCGCGTTTGATATCGTCCGGAATGACGTCATCGGAAAATGCGATCCGTTGCCTGCCGTCCCGCTCCGCCCGAAGCCGGGCCTCCTGGGCCTTCAATTCGCCCAGTTGCTTTGTGATCGCAGAGAGGTTTGCACGCGTTACGGTATCATCGAGCCGGATGAGCAGGTCCCCGGCGGATACCACATCGTCGTCCCTGACCATGATCTCCTTGACGATCCCGCCTTCCCGGTGCTGAACGTGTTTGACGTTGCTCTGCACCACGACGGTCGCCGGTGTAACCACCGCTCCGGAAATCTCCGCAAAGGCAGCCCAACCGCCAATGCCCCCGACCACGACCAGGGCCGCAAAGGCGGCAATCAGCAGATGGCGCCGGATGGCACGCCGTAGCACCTCATCGGAATTCCGCCTGCCTGTCTGTTTGTTTCTGTCGGGCATGGTCACCTCTGCAGTCTCGCAGCCGGAACCGGTTGGACAACCTTCTTCAGGACTTCGTCCTTCGGCCCGAAGGCCGTCATCCGGCCTTCCTGCAGGCACAGGATCCTGTCGACGGTCGCGATGGCACTCGGCCGGTGTGCGATCACGACAACGATGGACTTGCGTTCCCGCATCGTCTTGATGGCATTAACGAGCGCGGCCTCTCCCTCCGCATCCAGATTGGAATTGGGTTCGTCCAGAACGATCAGGAAGGGATTGCCGTAAAGCGCTCTCGCCAGGGCGATCCTCTGGCGCTGGCCGGCGGAAAGGTTGCGCCCGGACCGCCCGATCACCGTATTATAGCCCTCCGGCAAGGCGACGATCATTTCATGGACACCGGCAAGCGTGGCCGCCTCAATGATAGCGCCGGAAGCCGCATCCTGACGGAACCGGGAGATATTTTCGGCGATCGTCCCGTCGAAGAGCTGCAGGTCCTGCGGCAGGTAGCCGATGAATTCGCCACGCTTTGCGGATGTCCACTGACCAAGGTCCGCGCCATCGTAACGTATGTTTCCGTTCAGCGCGGGAGCGGCTCCGACCAAAGCGCGCGCAAGGGTCGATTTTCCGGAGCCGGAAGGCCCAATCACGCCGAGACCGTCACCGGCCTGAAGTCTGAAGGACACATTGACGACGAAAGGCAGCCGTTCTCCGAATGGGCCACACGCGACCTGTTCGAGTTCGAGGGTCTTGCCGGGCAGCGGTAAATCGAGAATATCCGCGTTCGACGGCGCGGCAGCCAGGACATCCCGCAGACGGGTGAGTGCCTGACGACTAGCGACGAAACCACGCCAGTGAGCCACGGCCTGTTCAATCGGCGAAAGGGCCCTGGAGGTCATGATCGACGCAGCGATCATGACGCCCGGGGTGATCTCCTGCTTGATCGCCAGCCATGCTCCTACACCGAGGATTGCGGATTGCAGAATGAAGCGGACCGTCTTGATGAGCGTGCCGAAAAAACCGGTTCGGTCGGCGGCTATGCGCTGGGACACCAGATAGGCGTCATTGCGATCCTGCCACCGGTCCGCCAGGGCATCATCCATTCCCATCGCACTGACGACTTCCGCATTGCGTTGGCCGCTTTCGACGTCGGCCGAACGACGCGAAGCTTCCCGGCCGGTATCTGCAACCGGTCCGCGCGACATGGCTTCGTTCAGAATGATGAAAACGACGATCAGCAGCCCGCCACCGAGCGCCACCACGCCCAACAAGGGATGAAACAGGAAAACGATGGCCAGATAGACCGGCAGCCAGGGCATATCGAAAATGGCGCCCGGACCCGGACCCGACAGGAACTGCCGAATGGTATCGAGGTCGGCAACCGGTCGAAGCTGTGCGGCCCTGCGGCCCAACCTGACGGGGAGCATATTGGACATCCGGTACACAAGCCCGGTCAGGCGGACGTCCACCCTTTGCGCGATCCGGGCAAGCGTCCGACTACGCAGCCCGTCGAGAAAGCCGAAAAACAGATACAGCACCAGTGCCAGGATGCCGAGGACAACAAGGGTCGGAACGGATCCGCTGGCGAGCACCCGGTCGTAGACCTGAAGCATGAACAGGGGGCCGGTCAGCATCAGCATATTGATCAGCAGACTGACCAGGGCGATTCCCACAAAGGCCGAGCGAATAGGCGCGAATGCCCGCGTTACGGGGTTTTCAGCGCTTCGGCCTCCCGTCGTACGACCATCGTGATCTTTGACGCCTTGATCCGTTTTCAAATGAAGGCCTCTGGCTGTCTCGTGGAACGAAAAGGCCAATCGGCCCTGCTTCGCGCTAGCATGGTAACGATACGGACAAAAAGAGAAAAGTTTCCTTATCCCACGTTAGCTTGCAAAGCCTGCCAATTGTAACGACAGGGTGCATCGGAGACATCGGTAAGGTCGGGCGTGGCTAAATTCGGACCATGGAAAAAGCCGCCCGGCGGTCACCGGACGGCTCTTCGGATTGGAGTAATCCATGGCGGCGGACCGAACCCGCCACACTTTATTTTTATCCGGCGGCGGCAACCGCGCGCTTGGCCATGACCGTCACCAAGTTGGCGCGGTAGGCGGCGGAGCCGTGAATGTCGCTCAGGAGATTGTCGGCGGAAACGGAAATTCCCGCGACCGCATCCGGCGACCAGTTGGAGCTGAGGGCACTTTCCATTTCACCGACACGGAAAACACCATCCTGGCCGGCGCCGGTTACGGCCACCTTGACCGAACCATCCGCCCCCTTGGCAACAAACACACCGGCCATGGCATACCGGGATGCCGGGTTCGGGTATTTGGCATAGGCCGATTTCGCGGCGACCGGGAACGAGATCGAGGTGACGATTTCATCGTCTTCCAGCGCCGTTTCGAACATGCCGGTGAAGAAGTCTTCTGCCACCAGTTCGCGCTTGTTGGTCTTTACCGTCGCGCCAAGTGCGATCAGGGCGGACGGATAGTCGGCTGCCGGATCGTTGTTGGCAATCGAGCCACCGATCGTACCCTTGTGGCGGACCGCCGGATCGCCGATCCCGGCGGCAAGGGTCGCAAGGCCCGGGAGTTTGGATTTGACCGCAGCCGAGGATGCAACCTCCGCATGGGTCGTACCGGCACCGATGACGATCGCTCCGCCGGCTTCGCTGATTCCCTGCAGGTCGGCGATCTTCGCCAGATCAATCAGGTCGCTCGGGGCAGCGAGCCTCTGTTTCATGGTCGGCAGCAATGTCTGACCACCGCCGAGGTACTTGCCATCTTCGGCAGACGCCATCATGGAAGCGGCATCAGCCACCGAACCGGCGCGATGATAAGTCGTTTCGTACATGTTTTTCTCCCCTTGTCGGCCAAGGTGTCCGGTTGGATGGATTCCAATGCCGGAAATTAAAACCAGATTGCCGGGCCGGGCAAGTTACCCGACCCCGCGTTCAACCCGCTACAATCTATTCGGCAGCCTGACTAAGTCCGGGCTGTGCCGCCAACCAGACCTTTTCCGCCGTGGCCGGCATGGAAAGGCCGTTGTTTCCGATCGCATCGGTAATGGCGTTGATGACCGCCGGCGGTGATCCGATCGCGCCGGCCTCCCCGCATCCCTTCATGCCGAGCGGGTTGCCCGGGCAGATGGTTTCGGTGGTCAACAGGTTGTAGGACGGCACATCATCGGCTCTCGGCATGGCGTAGTCCATGTAGGAACCGGTGAGGAGCTGACCGCTTTCGTCATAGGCGGCGTTTTCCAACAGCGCCTGGCCGATGCCCTGGGTCAGGCCGCCATGGACCTGCCCTTCGACGATCATCGGATTGATCACCTTGCCGAAGTCGTCGGCGGCCACGAAATTGACGATTTCCGTCTTGCCCGTATCCGGATCGACTTCCACTTCGCAGGCATAGGTGCCGGCCGGGAACGTAAAGTTGCTCGGATCGTAGAAGGCGCCTTCCTTCAGGCCCGGCTCCATTCCTTCCGGCAGGTTGTGGGCGGTATAGGCGGCAAGGGCCACTTCCGTGAAGCTCAGCTTCTTGTCGGTACCGGCAACCTTCAATTCTCCGCCCTCGATCTGGATGTCGCCTTCGGAGGCCTCCATCAGATGGGCGGCGATCTTTTTCGCCTTGGCCTCGACCTTGTCGAGTGCCTTGACGATAGCAGACATGCCGACTGCGCCGGAACGGGAACCATAGGTGCCCATGCCGAACTGTACCTTGTCCGTATCGCCGTGGACGATAGACACAGCGTCGGTGTCGACACCGAACCGTTCGGAAATCAGCTGCGCGAAGGTTGTTTCGTGTCCCTGGCCATGGCTGTGCGAGCCGGTGAGCACTTCAATCGTGCCGACCGGGTTCACGCGAACTTCCGCAGATTCCCAGAGACCGACACCAGCGCCGAGGGAGCCGACCGCCGCAGACGGAGCGATGCCGCAGGCCTCGATGTAGCAGGACAGGCCCATGCCACGCAGCTTGCCGCGAGAGGCGGCCTCGGCCTTGCGTGCCGGGAAACCGTCATAGTCGATCGCCTTCAGGGCTGCATCGAGCGTGGCGTCATAGTCGCCGGCGTCGTAGCACATGATCACCGGGGTCTGATGGGGGAAGCTGCGAATGAAGTTCTTGCGCCGGAACTCCGCCGGCGACAGTCCGACTTCCCGCGCAGCCGTTTCCATGATGCGTTCCACGAGGAAGGTCGCCTCCGGCCGGCCGGCCCCGCGATAGGCATCCACCGGTGTCGTATTGGTATAGACCGTCTTCACGTTGCAGTGAATGTTCGGAATGTCGTACTGGCCAGACAGAAGCGTCGCGTAGAGATAGGTCGGGACGGACGACGAGAACAGGGACATATAGGCCCCGAGGTTCGCCACCGTCTTGACCCGGAAACCGGTGATCTTGTTGTTCGCATCGAGAGCCAGTTCGGCTTCCGTCTTGTGATCGCGGCCATGGGCGTCGGTCAGGAAGGCTTCGGCCCGGTCGGAAACCCACTTCACCGGACGACCGACGCGCTTGGAGGCCCAGAGAGCGACGATTTCTTCCGGATAAATGAAGATCTTGGAACCAAAGCCGCCGCCAACGTCGGGCGCGATGACCCGGAGCTTGTGCTCGGGAGCGACATTATAAAAGGCCGACAGAACAAGGCGCGCAACGTGTGGGTTTTGCGATGTGGTGTAGAGCGTGTAGTGCTCTTCCGCCGTGTCGTAGTCGGCAAGGGCTGCCCGCGGTTCCATCGGGTTCGGAACCAGGCGGTTGTTGGTGATGTCCATGCGCGTGACATGGGCTGCACTGTCGAATGCCGCGTTCGTGGCGGCTTCGTCACCGATGTCCCAGTCATAAATCAGGTTGCCAGGGGCTTCCGGGTGCAATTGCGGTGCGCCGGGCGCCATGGCAGCGCTCATGCCGACGACGGCTGGCAGTTCTTCATAATCGACGACAACCGCATCGGCCGCATCACGGGCCTGTCCCTGGGTATCTGCAATCACAACAGCGACGGCCTGTCCCGCGAAACGAACCGTTTCCGGCTCAAGTGCGCGCCAGGCACCCATGTTCATCGGCGATCCGTCCTTGGAATGGATCATCCAGCCGCAGATCAGATTGCCGATGCCGTCGCCGACCAGTTGTTCACCGGTGAGGACCGCTTCCACGCCCGGCATGGCAAGCGCGGCGCTGGCGTCGATGCCTTTCACCTTCGCGTGCGCATGCGGCGAACGGACAAAGGCCGCATAGGTCATGCGCGGCAGAACCATATCATCGGTATACCGGCCCTTACCGGTGATGAAGCGCTTGTCTTCTTTCCTGAGGGCGCGTGCCCCGATACCTTGAACTCCCATGGTTTTCCTCCCTGGAAAATCATTCCCGCCTGCTTATCGGATCTTCCGCATGAAACCGTTCCCCTCCTCGGGAACCGGCGACTGCATCTGACTTTTCCGGAACAGGCCTAAAACATGTGAAAAGGACTACTGCCGCAATACGGCAGCACTATCGTCGCGGTTTATTCCGCAGCCGTCTTCATCCCGGCCATCTGGTCGGCGGCCGCTTTGATCGCCTTCACGATGTTGTGGTAACCGGTGCAGCGGCAGATGTTGCCTTCAAGCTCGTGGCGAATGGTCTTTTCGTCCAGATTGGCGCCATGACGCTCGATCATGTCGACTGCGGTCATGATCATGCCCGGTGTACAGAAGCCGCACTGCAGACCATGGTGTTCGCGGAATGCCGCCTGGACAGGATGCAGTTCATCGCCGCTGGCGAGACCTTCGACCGTCAGGACTTCGGAACCGTCCGCCTGGGCGGCGAGCATGGTGCAGGATTTGACGGCCTTTCCGTCCACATGGACAACGCAGGCACCGCACTGCGACGTATCACAGCCGACATGCGTGCCGGTCAGGCCCTGGGATTCCCGGATGAAATGAACGAGCAGCGTCCGGTCTTCCACATCGGCGGACACCGTCTTGCCGTTCAGTCGCATCGTCACTTTCGACATCATTTTTCTCCCTCATTTATCAACCCGGGCCATTGATGCGCCACCCGGGATAAACTTCAAATACTTCCGCCGATCTGGACGGCGGCCTGAAAAATCCGCTCGTCCGATAGGCTTTTTAATCAGCTCATGACCGCAAGGATCACAATGACCGCTGCCAGGGCGATCAGTCCCCAGACGAGCGGACCGCCAAAAGCGCCCTTGCCCGCGGCGACTTCCACCTTTTCCTCCACATCGTGCAGTCTTTCCTCGATGGCATGCTCGGCCTCCTGCACGGCCTTGTAAGCGTCGGAAGGCATGTCCTCGATGGCCTTGGTCTTGGCCTCTTCCATCATGCCCGCATCGAGTTCGTCGTCCGCGGACCCGCCGCCGCCGCCGACCTTCTCGGTGAATTTTCCGAAGAATTCGTCAGCCATCTTGCGCGCGGTGGAATCGATCAGCCGGCTGCCGAGCTGGGCGAGCTTGCCGCCGACCTGAGCGCGGGCGGTGTAGGTCAGCACCGTTTCATCGCCGTCCTCGGCCAGGCTCACGTCGGCCGACCCCTTGGCAAAACCGGCAACGCCCCCCTTGCCTTCGCCGGCAATGGTATAGCTTTCCGGCGGGTTGATGTTTTCCAGAGTGACAGCGCCGTTGAACTTGGCTTTCACCGGGCCGATCTTGGAGGTCACCGTGGCAGTCATCTCGGTGGGACTGGTCATTTCCAGCTTTTCGCAGCCCGGAATGCACTCCTTCAGCACTTCAGGATCGTTCAGCGCCGCCCAGACAGTCTCCCGTGATGCCGGTATGCGGTAACTGCCATTCATATCCATGCGACCAATTCCCCTTGTGTTCGTCTGCAGGTCTGTTTTGACAATACACGGTACCGTTTACAAGACATATCGTTATCGTGAATTGTGCATGACGTATCCGCCAACCGAAAGGGTCAGGCGCATCCGCGATTCATCAGGTGTTTCACTTTTGAGACACCTTCAGGACCAGGAGCGCCTCATGCCTGGTTTGATGCCAGGCCGCATCGCTGCATCCGCCGGTACATCGTCGCCCGGCTGATACCGAGATAGCGTGCCGCAGCAGATATGTTGCCATGTCAGCGGGACAAGGCCCTGCGCAATTCGGTTTTCTGAGCGCCCGATCCCGGCTGCCCTGCAGCCATGTCTCCCAGCACGTCGGACAGCGGCAGCGTCCGCTCGATCTGCTCACTGGTCAGACCGTGGAATTTACGGGCCTGCCTAGTGGCACCGATCACGAGATCGTCCTCATCCACCGCCAGCAGGGAAAGACCATTGCGTCCGTTGTTTCCGTCTGCAACGAGGATACGAGCTCTTGGGAATGCAGCTCGAAACAGGTCGTTTTCCATCGTCCGCGCGCTGTCGTTGACGACCGCCCCGAGCACCTGGGCGAAGGACGTTGACATATCACTCCGGCAACTGGACACGTCCAGAACGGCAATCAACTGGCCTTGCGGGTCATGAATCGGAGCGCCCATGCAGCTCATGGCTATGTTGTCGGCGCGGAAATGCTGGTCCTGGTGGATGACCACCGGGCGTTTTTCCGCCAGACAGGTCCCGATCCCGTTTGTGCCTTCCGCGGATTCGCTCCACACGGCGCCCTCGGTCAACCCCCAGCCCTCAAAGCTTTGCCGGTCACCCGCATTGCTCCTGCTATCCAGAATCAAACCGGTGTCGTCGGTGAGCACGACGCAACAGCCGGCCTGACCGGCAATTCGAAAGAGATGTTCGAGACTGGGCCTCGCGATTTCCAGGAGCGCGCCATACTTGTCCCGCGCCTGTCGCAATTCCGCTTCAACGACCCTTTTGGCCGGGCCGCGCTGGCTCGGATCCAGTCCGTGGTAGACCATCGACCGCCGCCAGGATGCCACAACTCCGGACATGGCCGCGGCAATGCTTTCCCGAACCGCCGCTTCGACCAGATCGGCATGGGACCTGGTCAGGTTCGCCGAATGCATCAGCTATTCCTCCCTCAGAGGCAGGCTTTTACCTGCTCTTTGGCCCAACTCGACCAAAACAAGGAGGACTTGTCAAAACCTTTCGCACGAACCAACCCGGATCAGTTATGCCCCGACCCCATCAGTTGCGATAAACGAACCTCCCCGATCAGGCCACCAGCTCGATCGCCTTCTGGCCTGCTGCGGTGGTCTTGAGCCAATCTGCTGTCACCTCAGCATCGCGCAATTTCGGTTTTGATGCAGGCTCGCTGTCACCGGTCGCGGTTGTTTTCAGCATATAGCCGATATAGCGAGTGGATTCGATCGGATCCTCACCGAGGCGCATGCGCAGCTTCTTGCGGAGTTTGGATATGTGGCTCTCGACGACGCACTCGTCGACGCCTTCATTCATCATGCCGTAGACGGCATTGAAAATTTGGGTCTTGGTGACCCGACGCCCCTTGTTTCGGACAAGATACTCAAGGATACGACGTTCCCGACGCGGCAATTCCATCACGTCGCCACCGACTTCCGGGTCCCGTCCGTCGAAGAAGACCTGAATCGGACCGGCATCGACAGACTTGCTCTCGGTCGTCCGGCGTCGACGGTAGGCACCAACCCTTGCCAGTATTTCCTTCACATGGACCGGTTTGCGCAGGACGTCATCGACTTCCACGGCAAACAAATCGAGCGTCCGTTCCAGGTTGGGATTGTCTTCCAGGGCTATGATCTGGGCTTCATTGCAGCGACTGCGGATCTGCGCGGGAAAAGACAAACGGTCTTCGCTCGCTCCAAGCAGGACAGCTTCGATCGATTGCAAATCGCTTTCCGGTGCAATGTTCAGCCAATCAACAAGTTCCGAAGAATGTAATTCCAAAGATGCATAGCCTTCTCGTTCGAAAGCCGATGCGTATCCCGCAGTCACAATTTCCCTGTCATCAACAATTACAAACATTAGCCCACTCCGCATTTAACACGTTAAATAGAGTGGTATTTTATTGCTGAATGATGATCAATGTTTCGAAGTGTAAACAAACCTGAAATTGAATACTAGAGTCGCCAAATGTCTATTTTTCGCCACAACATCATAATAAAATCAGAATTTATAAATAAGAAAATTCGCCGCAAATAGAACTTAAAATTCGTTTATTATTTTAATGACTTCCAATTCTTCGAGAAGTATAACATCACTCGTAAAATTTTCCAGAAAATTATTGGTATTTTAATTAGCCCGAACAGCATCAACGCACCGACGCGAGCTGGATCGAATATCCAGACCCGGGCAGCGTATAAAGCATCGCTGGTTCTGAAAGGTCACACCGATAATGCGCGCGCCAGATCGGTAAACGGGTCACTGGCTTCAGCCGGCTTTGCAGACTGGCGCAGCGCTTCATAGATTTTCGGCACGAGTTCACAGGCTTTGTCGAGGCTTTCATCCAAGCCGGATTGATAACCGCCCATGAGCCTGAGATCCCGTGTTTCCTCAAACCGCGCAATCATCCCCTTCAACCTGAGAATGAGTTCGCGCTGGTCGTCGGTCCACGCCCGCTGGGATAACCGGGAAGTCGACTTCAGGATATCCACGGGCGGATAACGTCCCGCCTCGGCGATCCCCCTGTCCAGAATGACGTGGCCGTCCAGAAGGCCGCGCAGATTGTCCGCAACCGGGTCATTATGATCGTCACCATCAACGAGTACCGAAAAGATGCCCGTGATCGTCCCCTCGCCTTCCGCGCCCGGTCCCGCCCGCTCCAGCAATTTGGCAAGGTCGGAAAAGACACTCGGTGTATAGCCGCGCGAAACCGGCGGCTCTCCAGCCGCCATAGCGACATCACGCGCGGCATGGGCGAAGCGGGTTGCGGAATCCACGATCAGGAGAACGGAATGGCCCAGCCCCCGGAAATACTCGGCAACACTCATGGCAGTCTTGGGTGCAAGCCGGCGCATCATCGGGCTTTCATCCCCGGTCGCGGCCACGACGACAGAATTTTCCAGCGTATCGCCGAGCACATCGTCGATGAATTCGCGCACTTCGCGTCCGCGTTCGCCGACAAGACCGACCACGACCGTATCGAATTCTCCAAAGCCTGCGAGCATTCCGAGCAACGTCGATTTTCCGACACCGGATCCGGCAAAAATGCCGATCCTCTGACCGACGCAGAGCGGCGTGAACAGGTCGATCACTTTCACTCCGGTCCGGACCGGTTTGTTGACCCGCGCCCTTTCCATTGCCTGGGGCGGGTCCCTGTCGAGGAGAAATCCGGCGGGACCGGTCTTGAGGGGGCCGCGATTGTCAATAGGTTTGCCGAGCGCGTTCACGACCCTGCCTTTCCAGGTCGGATCCGGATGGACTGCGAGCCCGCCCATGCGCCAGGCCGTTGCGCCGATACCGATGTCACTTGACCGTTCGAACGGTTTGACCACGACATCCCGTTCGTCGAGCAGGATAATTTCACCCTGCAGAATCCGGTCCTGACCTTCAATGAGAACGAGATCCCCAAGGCACACCGACCTGGACAACCCGGACACCCGTATGGCTCCGGTCGATACCTGTGTCACATGCCCACCGATTTTGACCGCTCCGAATTCCTTTTCCGCAGTCGAAAGCGAAACGGCGACCCGCTCAAGCCGATTCATCATTGGCACGTGCCAGATACCTCTCCTGAAGCGCTTTCAGGACATCGACCGGAAGATGGTTGTCCTTGTGAGCCGCGATTTTTTCCAAACCGGCCTCGGGTGACACTGCTTGTGGGTCTTTCCGCGCTTCCGGCTCCCTTGCCTGCGCCACTTTCGGTTCGGGTGCCATGCCGGTCATCAGAGCGGTCAGATCGAATGGCTGTCCATTGCCAGGCCCGGTGACCCGGGCGACTTCCGCGCCGAGAACCTCGCCGCCTGCCGATGACGCGACCTCGCTTGCCGGCTTGAAGACCGTTACGGGCTTTTCCTGCGGAACAGGTATGGCCGCCGTTTCGGGATTGGATTCCGCGCCTTTCGGCTCACCGGCAATTGCGGATGATGCTATGGAATAGCCGGTCATGATGCTGAAACCGATCGGTCCGCCGAGCGCCAGGCCGTAAAGGGCATTGCCCGAATAGCGCGCTCCATCGGAAATCTCGTCACCGGTCATCGCCCGGTAGAGTTCCGAAACGCCCGGGATATGCTGGAGCGGATTGATTACGTCCAGAAAATCCTTGAAGCCGAACCCTTGCGCCTTATCGGCCGCGGAGGTAGCGACCGTCGGTTTCGGCCTCGGGATATGCGTTATCCCGGTCGGATTCGACGGCTCTACGGAAACGGGTGCGACCCAGGTCATGACGTTTCTCCCAGTTCCCGAATTGCGGTTCTCTGGGTGTCGTTGCTTTGATCGATCATCGCCGTCGCGCCCTCGAAGGCGCGGGTGATCATGATCATCTTTGTCATTTCCCGAATAGGATTGATGTTCGCTCCTTCGACATAGCCCTGCCGTATTCCGTCCGTGCTGAACTCCTGCACCGGGATCGCCGGCTTGTCGGGGATGACACCGGAATTGTCGCGGCGGGACAACTTGGCGTCCGCGGCGAACTGGAACAGGCCGATGGTTCCAAGCACGTCCTCGCCCTGCGTAATTTCGCCGTTCTGGGAAATGTTCGGCGGGCCGCCTTCCGGATCGATGATGACCGGCAGGCCGCCTGCATCCAGAACCTCATGGCCGTTGAGAGTTCTCAACACGCCATCTGTTCCCATCTGCATTCGGCCGTCGCGTGTATAGACCACGCCGGCCGGCGTCTGGATCGCCAGGAAGGCTTCGCCCTCAACGGCAATATCCAGCGGATTGTCCGTCTTGTTCAGGCTGCCGACCTGACGCGATATGAACACTTCTCCGCCGCTGGCAAAGCTGACCTTGTCCGGTCCGGCCTTGTCCAGGACCTCCTTGAACTTGACCTCGTCGGCCCGGTACCCGGCCGTGTTCATATTGGCGACGTTGCGCGATACGGTTTCAAGCCGTTTCGACAAGGCAACCTGAGCGGACAGTGCCACATAAAGAGCCGATTGCATGGGGTCAGGACCCTCCGAGTTTGAGATTCTGGATGCTGGCCAGCAGGTTTTCGCCGAAACTGACGACCGAAGGCGCGCCGCCGGATACGAGCAGGTTCGGGACCGGTTGAAGGTTCTGGCCGGTTTTCAGATCGTAGAGCGTGGAAAAACGTTCAAGAAAATCGTTCAGGTACTCCGGGTCCTGAAGCTTCTCGATATCGATATGGTCTTCGATATAGGCCGCCTGCTTCCCCAGATCCGACATGGCGAATTCGTTGGGCAGACCAAGGGCCGTGTAGACGGTTTCGGCAAGCGCCTTGTCGGCCAGGATGTCGTAGGCGGAACCGATGTCTTCCGCCTTGCGTGCGAAGTAAAGTGCAAGGCGGACGCCTTCGTTCGACGCTCCCTCCTTCTCCTCCAGTGTCTGGCGCACATAGGCTTCGGTGACGCCTTCCTGCGCACGGGAAAAGATGGTCGCCGTCTCGCCGTAACGATCGAAATTGAAAGTCTCGGCAAATTGCCGGTAGCGGTCGTCGGTCAACTGATTGGCGAAAGAGGAACGATCGTCGATGCCTTCTTCCAGAACCTTGCGCATGAAGGCCTTGGCATAGGTCATGTCTTCCAGGCCGAACGCCTTCATCGCATAGGCATAGATCCGATCGTTACCGAGAAAGTCGTCGATCGATTTAATGGAGTCGATGTTTTCCAGATAGTACTCGGTATTACGTTCGACCATGGGGTCGGCGGTAACGTTCTTCAGCGACCTGGTCAGGTCGGATGTAACCATCTGGTATTGAAGCAGCGTGCTGATCATGGCGGTCTTCTTTCGCTCATTCACTTGCGAGGAAGAACCTTTGCGCGCGGAGCTTACGCCAGGCTGTTCGCGCCATCGGCATTTCCGGCGCCAGCTTCAGGCAAGTCTCGTTTTCTAGTGTCCCGTCATCGAAGCCTCACATGCACCATCAAGGAGCTGCTCGGTGACTATTTTGTTGGGCCTGATCATTGCAGGCGTATCTCTGATCGGCGGGTTCGCCGCCCTCGGCGGCAAGGTGTCGGTTCTCTGGCAACCCTGGGAGTTCGTCATCATCGTCGGCGTCGCAATCGGCACCTATATTGTCGGCAATCCCATGAAGTCGATTCTCGACACGATGACCGCAACCGGCGACGCGGTTCGCAATGCGGTGCCCAAGAAACGCGATTATCTCGATGTGCTCGCTCTTCTATACGGTCTCATGCGCGAATTGCGGGCCAAAGGCCGCAACGAGGTCGAACCCCATATCGAAGAGCCGTTCAATTCGGCGATCTTCCAGAATTTTCCTTCGGTGCTGCGTAACAAGAGCCTGACGACCTTCATCTGTGACTATTTCCGGCTGATCATCGTCGGCAACGCCCGGGCCCATGAAATCGAGGCGCTGGTCGATGAGGAGCTTCACACCATTCACCGGGACCAGATGAAGCCCTATCAGGCCATGAGCGCCCTGGCGGAAGCGCTCCCCGCGATCGGGATCATTGCCGCCGTGCTCGGTGTCATCAAGGCCATGGGTGCCATCGATCAGTCGCCGCAACTGCTCGGCTCGCTCATCGGCGCGGCCCTCGTGGGAACCTTTCTCGGAATTCTACTGTCCTACGCCCTGGTCGCGCCGCTGGCGAGCAAGATCAAGGGCGTCCGCGAATCCCGGCTGCGCCCCTATATCGTCGTCAAGCAGACCCTGCTTGCCTTCATGAACGGCGCGGCACCCCAGATCGCCCTGGAACACGGTCGCAAGACGATTTCCGATACGGATCGTCCGACGATCGACGAAGTGGAAAGCGAAACGCTCAGCGCCAGCACGCCGGTTTCGGAAAACGTGCAGGAAATGCGTCAGAAGGGAGCCGCCTAAATCATGATGGAGGCTCATACCGTCCAAATGGACGCAACCAGTTCCGAACGCGCCATGATCACCGACCGGTTGCTCGATGCCGCCGGGATCTCGGTCGACCGCCTGCCCATGCTGCCCGTGGTCTTCGACCGGATGGCACGGGTCATGGCCGACGCCATGCGCCAGAAGTCCGCCTCTCCGTCCTACGTGTCGGTGAGCTGCATCGAAAACGACCGGATCGGCGATGTTCTGGACGAATTCGAAGCCAACGCCCTGGTCGCTGTCCTTTATTCCCCGGAATGGGATTCCCGGGTGCTGGTCGGTTTCGACCGGGACTTCATCTTCACCATGGTCGATGTCCTGTTCGGAGCCGATGGCACCGAACCGCCGATCGACGAGGAACGGTCCTTTTCCAACATCGAGACGCGGATTGCGCGGACGGTGTTCGAGGTTGCGGCCAAGGCTCTGGAGGAATCCTTCAAGCCGATCGCCGAAACGACGCTAAAGATCGAGCGGATCGAAAGCCGTATGGATTTCGCGGTGGTCGGCCGCCGCAATAATCCGGCTGTCGTCGCCCGCCTGCTGCTGCAGGCGATCGGACGCGGCGGTGAAGTCTTCGTCGTCATGCCGCATTCCACGCTGAACCCTTTGCGCCAGGGCCTGTCCCAGGTGCTTTCCGGCGAGATGTCGACCCGCGACAAGAAATGGACCCAGCACTTCCACAGCGAAATCCAACGGACCGAGGTGAAGCTGCAGGCCATTCTGGAAGAACGGCAACTGACCCTTGCCGAAATCTGCAACCTGGAAATAGGGCAGGTCATTGAACTTCAGGCAACCGCGCGCACGCCGGTCACCCTGAAGTGCAATCGCCAGCCAATCTTCACCTGTCAGCTCGGTCAGCTCGACGGTTCCTACACCCTCAAGGTCGAAGACCTGATCCATGAAGAAAAGGATCTAATCGATGATCTCCGCTCTCGTTGACGGCGTGCTTCTGCTCGCCCTGGTCATTACGACCTGGAAAATGGTTGCCATGTATCGCGAGCTGAAACGGCTCGGCTCCTATCACATGGACTATCAGCGCATTTTCGATCAGACCGCGCTCGCCCTCGATGGGATCGAGGTCTCGATCCAGGAGCTGAATGTCCGCGGAGCACAGGTACTGAATGCCCTGGGCAGCCGCATGGACGATGCCCGCGAGCTGGTCGCCGAAATCGACGGCCTGACCCGTGAGGCAAAAAGGCAGCAATCCGTCCTTCGGGCGGAATTGAAGGAACTGTCCAAGGCGACCGCCATGATGGCCAAGCGAAAGCCCGATGACGGCGCCGATTTCAGCGGAAATGCGAAGGCGGAAAAACACCTGCCCCATCCCTTGCTGGCTTCCGCGCCGCGACCCGAAACCGCCGGCGTAGCCGCACCCAGAGCGACACGCATCCACCGGATCGACGACACGTTCGGCAGCCCGTTTCGCTCCGTCTCCATGTCTCAGAAGGATGACCTGTGATGAATGAAACCACGATTGAACACGACGTGACCGAAAAGGACAACGGCGCGCATACTGCCAAGCCCGCAAACTTCGCCAAGGTTGAGGCACCGGAAGGACCGGGTGGCAAGGCCGACACCGAACTGATGGGCGACGACCGTAACCTGGACACGATCCTCGGGATCCCGGTCGACATCCAGGTGGTTCTCGGATCGGCGACGATGCTGGTTTCCAACCTGCTCAAACTCGGCCGCGGCGCTGTCATACCCCTGAACCACCGTGTCGGCGAACCGATCGACATCGTCGTCAACGGCCGTGTGATTGCCCGGGGCGAAGTGGTGGTGGTCGAAGACGACAACTCCCGTTTCGGTGTGTCCCTGACCGAAATCATCAGTTCCCAAACCGGCGCGCTGGAAGCCTGAGAACGGACAATAAGCGATGAATGCCACTGCAACGATACCGGCAACACTGCCTGCCAAACCACTGAATGGCGTAGAACGAGTAGCCGCAATTCTGCTGTCGCTCGGCAAGGAAAGTTCGTCGAGGCTGCTGCGGCATTTCGATCAGGAAGAAATAAGGATGATCACGGTGACGGCCGCACAGCTCGGCACCGTGGCCTCCGAAGAGCTGGACAAGCTTGCAGAGCAATTCATCGAACAGTTTTCCAACGGTCCGACGCTTTACGGGTCGGCCAACGAAGTGGAGAAACTGCTTGAAGGCGTTCTATCGGAAGACCAGCTATCCGATATCATGTCGGATGTTCTGGGCAATTCGAACCGGAATATCTGGGACCGGCTGGCGACGGTTTCCGAAACGGTCTTCGCCAACTACCTGGCAAAGGAACACCCGCAGACCGCAGCGCTCATCCTGACCAAGATCAGGCCCGCAGCGGCGGCAAAGGTCCTCGGACAGATTTCCGCGCCGATGCGCAATCAGCTGGTCAGGCGCATGCTTTCCATCAAGGCGGTGGTTCCCGAAATCATGCGCGAAGTCGAAAAGACCATGCATGAGGACTTCATGATGAACCTTTCCGGCACTCTTGAAGCGGATTCCTATGCCCGCATGGCGGACATCCTGAACAAGATGGACCGCGATCACATGGAAGACGCGCTGGACAACCTCAACGAGGTCCGCCCGAAAACCGCGGAAATGCTCAAGGGCCTCCTGTTCACCTTCGATGACATCATCAATCTCAATGCGCGGACGCGCATGGCGATTTTCGATCAGATCCCGACGGACCGGATTGTGATGGCCCTGAAGGGCACGGATCCGGGTTTCCGCGAAGTCATTCTATCCTCGCTTACGTCGCGTTCGCGCAGGATCGCGGAGCATGAACTGGCCGGCGGCGAACCTGCGGCCCAACGCGACGTTCTCGAAGCACGCAGCTTTATCACCAATCTCGCGCTTGAAATGGCCGGACGCGGCGAAATCGACCTCAATCCAAAGCAGGATGAAGGCGCCTATTTCGCATAGGTCCGCACCCGATAGCTGAAGGCGGAAACGGGACAGCCCCTTAATGGCCGACGATAGCGACAAGGACTCAAAAACAGAGGAGCCGACAGAGAAGAAAATCCAGGACGCCATCGAGAAGGGCAATATTCCGACATCCAAGGAAGCGCCCATCCTGGCATCGTTTCTGGCCGCATTGCTGATCGGAGCCTTCATCATAACCGCCGATACAGGGAAGTTGAGGTCAGCCCTCATGCACCTGATCGACAACGCGGGAGGATTCAAACTTGGAAACGGTGCCGATGCCATTCTGCTTACCCATGCGCTCGCGATGGAAACCATGCGGTTTCTCGCCCCGATCATCGGAACGCTCACCCTTGCCGGGCTCGCGGCGGCTTTTCTTCAGAACAAGCCACGTATCGTCGGGCATCGGATCAAACCGGACCCGTCACGCATCTCGCTGGCAAAAGGCTGGAGCCGGATTTTCGGCATGCAGGGCGTTGTCGAATTTCTCAAGGCCGCGTTCAAATTCTCGACCGTCAGCATCGTGGCCTTTCTTCAGTTCAGGGCCGGTCTGCCGAGCTTGCTGAATTCCATGTTTACCGACCCGAGTGCCCTTCCCGAAGTCATCCTTCAGCTGTCCATGAAACTGGTCGGCGGCGTCTGTATCGTCACGATCCTGCTGGTGGCCGTCGATATCGTCTGGTCCCGCTTCAGCTGGCGCAAGAACCTGCGCATGAGCAAGCAGGAGATCAAGGACGAGTACAAGCAGATGGAGGGCGACCCGATCGTAAAGGCCCGGCAACGGTCGCTTGCCCGTGATCGGGCGCGCAACCGGATGATGAACGCCGTCCCCGGCGCGACACTTGTCGTTGCAAACCCAACCCACTTTGCGGTGGCCTTGCGTTACGACACTGAACAATCCGCCGCTCCGGTCGTGGTCGCCAAGGGGCAGGACCTGATCGCCTTGAAGATCCGACAAATCGCGGAAGAAAACCAGGTACCGGTCATAGAAGACCGCGAACTCGCCCGTTCGCTTTACGCGAGCACGGAAATCGACCGAATGATTCCTCCGGAATTCTATCGCGCTGTTGCGGAAATCATCTGCTATGTATACTCACGCCGTGCAGGATAGTGATATCAAGCAGTTGGACATTCTATCGCATCAGGAAAAATGCGCGATGCAGGATCATTCGGGTGGGAACGGCAAGGCCGCCGCGACTACGACCGCCGATGAACAGCGCAAGGAAGCTCTCGCGCTGGCCTTGAAGGGTTTTACCAGCGAAATGAAGCTGGTCGATGTGGTCGATCTGGTGGCATTTGTCCGCACCGAACAGCACGGCAACATCGCCGACCTGGTCAGATCTTCGGCCGAGCTCTATTTCAAGGATGATACGCTGCGTTATGGCATGGCCGCCGGAGTCGACCTGGACTGGGACCGGCCGCCGACAATCAGCCTGGACCTGGAATTCTACCACAAGGGTGTGTGGGTCTATTTCTCGCTGGTTCTGGGCGAACCGGAGAACGCGGTGAACGTCTCCTACATCGAATTCACCAATGCTTCGGACGATCCTGCTAAAAATACCCGCCGGCTGCTGGAAGCCCTGGATGATGCACGGGCGGAGCCGAGAGGCCGTACTTCGTGAGCCGCCGCCGGGCATAGGCACGCATGTGCCCCGACGCGAACTGTTCCACGAAATGCCGTCTTCACCCGCCAAGCTTGACTGATAGACCTGACTGGCTCGGCGAGCTCCGGTTCCCGGCTTGAGGCAGCGCTCTTCCCGACCAATTGCTTCAAACGGCTCTGTGCACCGGTGTCATACAAACAAGCACCGGAACGTACCGTTCCGGTGCGCGTAAGCGGGTCAGCCTGGATCGGACGGCCGCTGCCTAGTGTGGTGGATTTGAAATACGCCTCATTTCCGCAACAAATACCAATGCGTATTTCAAATCAGAAAACCACACTGGAAACATATACTTGCTAGTCACCCCTTGGAATCTGAAGTTCGTTCAGAGCGTGCTGAAAAATGAGACGAACTTCAGATTCGGGTGACTAGTGGGTAATAACGTCGGCCCTGGTGAAGTAATTGAATTCCTCGACCAGAACCTCCTTGACCACATCGTCGCCGATGCGGGCATTGACGGCCAGTCTCAAATGTCTGGTCATGCCGTCCAGGTCATAACGTTCCAGGTGTTTGAAATCCAAAGCCTTGTCGGCATAAAGAAGTCGAAACGCTTCATCGACCAGAAACGGATGCGGCGGGACCGACAGGCTGCGCAGAACGTCCGCATCAGCGGTGAACACCAGATTGGCGACCACGTAGCCCTGCAACGCCCCGTCTTTCAGGATCGGTACGTTGACCGGCTGCACGGTTTCATAGTCCAAACCGCCGAGCCGGGCCTGCTGGGTCGCCCCCTTGGCCATCTGATCATTGAGCCAGTATTGTGTACCGTAACCGGATGCCACCGTTGCAAGCGGCATCCAGATCCCGACGAAGATCCATTTAATCATGTAGATACTCCGGGAACGGGCGGGCGTAGGTGCCATCTGAATCAGCATCCAGCATGGACTGCGCCACGAGGTCGGCAATTTCCTTCACAGCCGCCAGATGGCGGGACAACAAGAGCAGATTGTCCTTCAAAGCCAGGCGAAGATGTTCCAGCAAGTCCCTGATTTCCTGCCCTAAAGCCGTGGATGGAACCGTTTGTCGGGCGCGGCTCAGATCCAGAAGCGCCTGGCTCTTGCGGTATTCGAAAGTCTTCAGGTCGGTTCCGCCGCCTTCACGCAAGGCCCGCGTTTCCGCTTCGACCACGTTCAGCGCCCTATGTATCGCGGCTTTGAGAATGGCCTCGGCCACAGGACTGGACACGGTCAGGGACACATCCCGGTCAAGCTCTTCCGACATCAGGCTTCAGCCCCCCGCTTCAAGGTATCCTGCATGAGATCCGCAATCCCGATGCCGCCGCTTGCAGCCATCTGATTGGCGACCTGCTCCGCAAGCATGGATTTCCAGATTTCGCCGGTCGCGCCTTTGCCGAAAACATCGCCGGCATCATCCGGCAGCATGGTTTCGACAAACTGGTGCAGAACCAGCGCTTCGAATTTCTCGGCCGGCGACTTGCTGCCGGTCCCTCCCGCAGAACCATTGGCGCGAAACGAGGACGACATACTGTCGTCGATAGCGGACCGGAATCCCGCCCCGTCGGCATAGCCAGCCGCTGCCAGCCGCTGCAGCTTTCCCGCCGCAACACTTCGCTCCACCGGGTCGGCAGCGCGAACCACGTCGAGAACCAGATCGGATGGAGGCGCGATAGCCATGAGGACACTCCTGCATTTTGCGTCCCGGCCCTTGAGGGACCGTTGTCTTTCCGAGTGGCGGGGCCGAATGCGCCCTCGCCGTCTCCGTTCATTTCTATCGCCTGGAACTTGCGGCAGCCTTACGCCGATCTTCGCAGATGATGCTCCAGAAGGTCGGTCAGCTCCCGATCTTCCGCCTTGCGCTGCTCATCGCCGCGCATCTTCGCCAGTCGCTGCTCCATCACCTTGAGCATCATCCGCTGGCGGACATATTCGGTCTGAACCTTGTCGCGGGCTTCGGTCAATTCTCCAAGTTCCGCCAGAATGGCCTTCAATCGGTCCGCGGCTCGCGCAATGAAGATATCATGGCGCGCCAGGTCACCGTTGGAGAGTGCGAACAGAATACGCTGTTCCTTGTCGGCAAGCTCTGTGGCCTGCCCGTCGAGTTTTTGAAGAAGCCAGGACGAAAGGACGTGGATCTGCTTCTGCAGTTTGAAGATCCGCTCGATATCGTGGCTGGTGCGTGCCATTTCATTTATCCCAATTTGAGCCAGGTGAAATATCCGTCGAGGAACAAGGTGATTGCTTCCGAGAAGACCAGGAAGAGGAAGTACATGCCGCCGGCGATCACGAACGGCATGGAAATGAAGTAGACCGGGATCTGCGGCGTCAGCTTGTTGACCAGCCCGATCGCCAGATTGACAACCACGGTATAGACAACAAACGGGCTGACAATTCTGAGCGCCAGCACGAAGGTGGTGTCCAGCTGCTCGCTCAGCCGCTCTACAGCGCTGACCACGTCCATCGGCCCGCCCGGCGGCAGAGCCTTGTAGGATGCCGCAAGTCCTCTCAGTACTTCCCAATGCTGATTGGAGATGAAGATCATCGCCGTTGCGGTCAATGTCATCAGGTTCGCTAGAGGCGGCAGAACCTCGCTGCCCTCGATCGCCACGCCTTGCATGTTCGACAGGCCGACGGCCATCGATACGAAGGTCGCAAGCGTTTCCAGAGCAACGAGAAAAATCCGGCCGAGGAAACCGATCAGGAATCCGATGAATAGCTCCGAGGCGATCATTTGTGCGGTCGTAGCCAGACTCTGATCCGGAAGCGCTGCCTGCATCGTCGGCAGAAGCAACGGTGTCAGCGCGAGTGTCACCGAAAGGGCAATGAACAGCCGGATGCGCATGGCGACGCGCTCGCTGGAAAAACCCGGTATCACCATCAGGCAGGCACCGATCCGGCAGAACAACAGAAACACGGACAACAGGACCGCGGTGCCGGCCTCGCCCAGTATGAGACCGCTGACGATCATGAGACGCTGCCCAGGGACGCGACATCCACGCCTCGGGCGATTTCCAGGTGAGACAACACAGGTAACGTCGGGAACATGCGTTCCACGATCATGCGCACATATGGCCGTGCATCGGGGGTGGCGACGATTGCAAAGCTCCGGCCGGCCTTCAGGTGCTTGCGGACGGCTTCGGACATTTCATTGCCGAACTCCTCCACCAGCTGCGGTTCGATATCGAATTCGATCACGTCGCCCTTGGCATCCCGTTTGAGCGCATTGTGAAAGGCAAGGTCCCAGCGGTTTCCGAGCCGGAGCACGTTGAGGGGCCCGCCCTGCGAGAGGTCGCCGCAGATCTGCTGGGCAATGCGCATGCGGACGTGTTCGGCCACCTGTTCGGACCGGCGAACATGGGGAACGATTTCCGCGATCGCTTCCAGGATAAGGTGCAGATTGCGGATCGACACCCGTTCGGACAGCAGCAGTTTCAGCACCGCCTGCAGACCGGAATAGGACGTATGCGCCGGACAGATGTCGTCCAGCAGCTTGCGGTATTCCGGATCCAGCCGATCGAAAAGGTTGCGCATGTCCTTGTAGGACAGGAGCTGCGGGAGATTGTTCCGGATCACCTCGCTCAGGTGGGTCAGGATCACCGTGTTATTGTCGGCCGGCTCCAAGCCGTCGCGTTTCAACTCGTCCCGGTAGGCGAGCGGCACCCAGAAGGCAGGCATGCCGAAGGCCGGTTCCCGTGTTTCCTCCGCCGGCACCGGCAGATTGGCATCGGAGGACGGCATGACCAGCAGTTCGCCGACCTTGAGCTGCTGCTGGGCGACGATCGTGCCGTGGATCTTGATCTGATAGCTCTTCGGATCGAGGGTCAGGCTGTCCGTGACCCGGACATCGGGAACGACGAAACCGTATTGTTCCGCGAATTTGCGCCGCATCTTGCCGACCCGGCGGGCAAGTTCGCCATGGTTGGCAAGCAGCTGGCTTGAGATCTGCTTTCCCAGGCAGAGTTCGATTTCCGAAGTCTTCAAGGATTCCTTGACCGACTCCCGCGTCTCCTGCTTGGTACGGGCATCTTCCAGCGCTTTCTTATCGTCCTCGACCTTCTTCCTGGCCGCGATGCGCTTGGGAATGGCATAGCCGGTGAACCCCATCAGGCCGGCGAGCAGAGCAAATGGAACCAGGGGCAGGCCCGGCATCAGGGCAAAGATCCCCATCAGGATCGCGGCGACATAAAGCGCGCGCGGATATCCGCCAAGCTGACCGAGAACCGCCTTGTCCGTGGACCCTCTGGTCCCACCTTTGGAAACAAGAAGACCGGCAGCCAGGGAAACGATCAGGGCCGGGATCTGGGAAACAAGGCCGTCGCCAACCGACAGCTTGGTAAAGACGTCGGCCGCATCGCCCGGACTCATGCTGTAACGGGTTACGCCGATCACCATGCCGCCCAGGACGTTGACGGCCGTGATGATCAGACCCGCGATCGCGTCCCCGCGAACGAATTTTGAGGCACCGTCCATGGCACCGAAAAAGGAACTTTCCTCTTCGAGCTCGCTGCGTCGACGCTGCGCTTCCTTGTCGTTGATCAGGCCGGCAGACAGGTCCGCATCGATCGCCATCTGCTTGCCGGGTATCGCATCGAGGGTAAACCGCGCACCCACCTCGGCGATACGGGTCGCGCCTTTGGTGATGACCAGGAAGTTGACTGTGACCAGGATGGCAAAAACGATCAGACCGATTGCGAAGTCACCGCTCATCACGAACTGGGAAAAGCCGTTGATGACGTAACCGGCGGCATTCAGGCCTTCGTGGCCGTTGGCCAGGATGACGCGCGTGGTCGCAATATTCAGCGACAGGCGCAACATGGTCGCTATCAGCAGGATCGTTGGAAAGGACGAGAAATCCAGGGGTTTCTGGATCCACAGCGCCACCATCAGGATCAGCACGGACAGCGCGATCGACATGGCCAGACCGACATCGATCAGGAAGGTCGGGATCGGCAGAAACAGGACCGCCAGGATCAGGACGATGCCGACGGCAAAGCCGATATCGCGCCTGCTGTCGGGTGCACTCGTGCCGGCTGAATTAAGGGTGGTATCAGACATGCCTTCTCTCGGTCGGAAAGAACTGCCCGCACCATGCCCGGCGAAGCTTGCGTGAACTTTGTGCCCTGGCGAATGAGGAGAACTTTTCGAAGGGTGCCGGAAAGTCTCCGGATGTCAGAGGCAATAAAACTTCATGAAAAGAAAGACTTGCCCGCGTCGATTGCCCCGGCGAACCGGTCGGAGCCCGCGTCTTTTTCGACGAGGTTATCGCAACCGTTTCTTTCAAGGGATATCCGGCGCTGGCCGAAAACAGAATGGCCGGCCGATAAGGCCGGCGGGTCCGGTTCAAAAACCGTTCTCGATCCGCCCGTAGATCAACACGGTCAGGCCATAGATCTGGCCGCCGATAAACGGACCGGCGATGATGATCATCACCAGGATCGCGACGATTTTCGGGATGAAGGTCAGCGTGATTTCCTGAACCTGCGTCAGTGCCTGCAACAAGGCAATGGCGATCCCGACGACCATTGCGGGCACGATCGCAGGCGCCGATCCGACGATTATCGTCCAGATCGCCGCCCGAACCAGGTCGAGTGCATCGACTTCATTCATGGTCAGCTGATCGTCACGCCGGCGCCAAGCAGGATGCCCTTGCCGTTGTCCAGCCCCAGGACCGTGCCGTCGGAGTAGATTTCGACGGAGGTTACAACGCCGGAAGTGCCGTTGGTATCGGTCGCCGTGCGGCCGATCAGGTCATCCACCTGACCGAAGGACATGTTGGTCAGCATGGTTTCGAGCTTGGAATTGGTTTCGATGGACTGTTCCACCTGGGAGAAGCTGGCCAGCTGGGCAAGCTGCTCGGAGGAATCCACCGGATCCGTCGGATCCTGGTTTTGCATCTGAGCCATCATCAGCTGCAGGAAGGCGTCGTAATCGACGGTGAGCTGTTCCTTGGCGGCACTGGCCGCCGTGGCCTGACCTGTTTCGGTCGCGGCGGAAACTGCGGATACGGTCATGTCGGAAACTCCTTTCAGGCGCAGGCCAGGCGAACGACCTGTTCGATTTCGGTCTCGCCGCCGCCCATCAATGCGGCTTCGGTCGGATAGAGACTGCGCACGATCTTCATGGCCTCGAACCATCGGGATTGGTCGTTCAGCGTTTCGACCTCTTTCAAGGTCTCCAGAATGTGCGCATTGGAAAAGACGGACTTGGCGGACCGCATCATCATTTCGAACAAGCCCTGGACAGACTGTGCGGCGACAGGATCCATGACCATAGTCTGCAGAACGAAATAGAGCTGGCGCAGTGGCGTCGTGGCATCTTCCGGCTGAAGGACATGGGTCTCCAGGAGAAAGACCGCGTCATTCATCAGTTCCAGGTTCGTCTTGCGCTCAACGCGCAGGACGGCTCCGTTTACGAACAGGCGCTCGCCCGCTTTGAGACCAATTTTCATTGATTTATCCGTTCAGGCTGTCGCGAATAATGCTGTTGATCTGGATGAGCGGATCCAGGCTTTCGCTCTCGTTCTGCCGGATCCGCTCGGTTTCCTTGATCGCCCAGATGCCGATCGAAATCAGCTGGGCGCGCAACGCGGTGGGCAGTTCGTTGTTGTCGTCGGTCAGGCTTTCCAGGAAGTAGCCCCATAGACGCCGGGTGAAGAACAGGGCTTCAACGGTTTCCCGGGAATTCGGGCCGCAGTCTTTTGCCTGCTCCAGCTTGGCGATGACGATGTTCATCGCCTCCAGTTCGTTCAGTTTTTCGTCGGCGCAGATATCGTCCATGGTCTCGGCATAGGACAAATTATACATGGAACCCTCTCTCGTTATTCAGGTCTTTGTTTCGGGGCCAGATTGCCGGCGCGCGGTCAGAAGTAGTTGAGAATGCTCAGACGCTGGATCCGGGCGCTGATCGCATAGGTCGTTTCAAGTTGAGTGATCGCGGTGTTCAGGCGGACCGACGTTTCCTCCAGATTGACGTTTTCGAGCGCATTGATGCGCTGGTTGAGAATGTCCGTCTGGATGGAAATCCTGTCGTTTGCGACCGAGACGCGTTCCTGAGCCGTTCCCATGGAACCCATCAGGTTCGTTACGCCGACGATGGCCTCACCGATCAAAGAGATCGACTTGTCGACAACAGCCTTGTAGGCATCCGGTCCCAGCGTGTCGTTACCGAGGTCCGACATCATGGTGAAAGCCTGTGCCAGTTTGCGGAACGCATCCTCATTGGCACTGACGGACGTCGTCAGTTCCTCGCTCGCGGAAATTCGGCTGACGACGGTCTGATCGGACGCACTCGACCAATCATTGCCCCAGTTCGGATCGGCGAAAAGCGCATTGAACGGCCCGTTCAGATAGGCCGTCATGGCCGCGCCGGAGATTGTCGATACGTTCGGATCGCTCTGGGTAAAGCCGAATTGTCCGAGGAAGGCAGCATCGGCCGCGATCTTGTTGGGCTGCAGCGGATCGTTGTAGTCGTTGACCGGCGCCACATCGGAATTGATCCCGGCGAAAAGGTAATTACCGTTCAGCTGGGTGTTCAGGCGCGACATCAACAGCTCAAGATTGCCTGCAGCCTCGGTTTGGGTCACCGCATTGCTGCCGTTGCTGTCTCGCACGGCCACAAGGGTCGCCAGAAAGTCTTCCGCTACTGTACGAATATCATCCATCGCGGCCTGGGCGACATCGAGCCTCGATGCCGTCAGGCCGTTCGTGTCGGCAATCGTGTTCAGAAACTCGAACTCGGATCGAAGCGTGACGGTTTCCCCGGTCTTGCTGCCGAGATCGAGCCCGACATCGAATTTGCGACCGGAGGACAGTTCCGTCTGGAGCTTGTTGACGTTGCTGGCCTGGCTCATCATCTGACGCCGGGCTCCGTCCGACATCGATATCGTCGAAATGTAGGTCATTTTCATAGCGGCTTACCTCGCAGCGGCCAGAAGATCGTCGAGCATGCTGTCGACGGCGGTGATCAGTTTGGCGGCGGCCGCATATGCGCGCTCGATGTCGAGCATGCGGGTCATCTCCTCATCGAGATTCACGCCGGTGGTGTTGGAAAGGGATTCCGCCGTTCGGGACACGATGACGGACTGGACCTCAAGGTCGCTGGTCGCTGTCTGGCGCCGGCTTTGGAGCCAACTGACGGATGACGACGCGAAACCGGACAGGGTATCGGTCGGATCGAGTTCCACGCCGCTGTCGAAAACCCGGGGCGCATCCAGGGCGTCCAGGTATTCCTGCAGACGGCCGCTGTATCCGGCGAGATCGCCAGTGTTGTAGTCGTAGTTCGGATCGAGCGGATCGGAAATGCCGCCATCCCGGAGCAGATCAAGCTCGCCGCCCAGATCCGGATCGGCATTGGCGTTAATCCGGATATCGCCGGCCAGCCCGACGACGAGCGTGCCCGCCGCCGGAATTGCAGGCCCGCCTGTATAGGTAAAGAGACCCGCCTGATCGGGACCCGCTGCGACCTGATCGCTTTCGGCAAAGGCTTCCACCAGACCGCGGGCGACTTCGTCGAGCTGGCTCTGATAGGTCACCGCGACCTCGTCCCTAAGGCTCGTCAGGCCTTGCAACCGCCCACTTGAAATCGGCATGATCGCATTCGGTCCGGCGACCGGAACACCATCGATATAGACCTGATTGCCGACGGTCGTCGGACCGTAGGTATTGGTCCTGTCAAAACTGACTGTCCGGGCCGTGGTTTCGAACAGGGTCACACCGCTGTCGGTGTAGACGACCATCCCGCCGTCGTCCTGTGTCAGGGTCCGGATGCCTATTTCTTCCGACAGGGAGAGCAGAACCTGGTCGCGACTGTCCAAAGCGTCCGTCACATCCGCACCGCTCTGAGTGCCGCGGACAATCACCGTATTGAGATCCTCAAGCTGACCGAGCAGCTTGTTGATTTCATCGACGGAATCGGAAATCGCCGCATCCGCATCCGCACGAACCGACTGCACCAGATCGGTTCCTTCGTTCAGGGCTCTGGCCATGTCCTTGGCGGTCTGCAGAAAATCCTGAGCGAGAATGGTGTTGTTCGGATCAGCGGCATAGGCCTGGATCGAGGTCTTGAGATCGCCAAGGCGAGCGGACGGAGACATTTCCAATGCCGTATCGCCGACGGTCTCGTGCAGCCGTTCTAGGCCGTCGAGCACGGCCTGCTGAGAAGACCCCACGGATGTGGATGTCAGCAGTGACGTATAAAGCGCGCTGTCGGTGGTTCGCGCCACGCCCTCGACCCTGACCCCGCCCGATTGGCCGGCTTCGGAATAGACCGAACTGAGCATTACGGATTTGCGTGAATACCCGGCATCCTGCGCTCCCGCGATATTGCGGGAGGTGGTTGCGGTTTCCGCTTGCCGGGCTGCGAGCGCGGACTGGGCGACCTGGAGTGCGACGGACAGGCTCATGACATGTTACTCTCGAATTTCCCAGTGCCTTAGCGGACCAGGTTGACCAGTTCTTCCAGAAGATCGGAGCCCGCCTTGAACACCTTGGAGTTTGCGGTGTAGCTGCGCTGGGACTCGATCATCGAGGTCAACTCGCTGGCGAGATCGACGTTTGAGTTTTCAAGGGCACCGACCACAAGATTGCCCAGACCGCCTTCCCCCGGGAAACCGACCCGGACGTCACCGGATTCGTTGGAAACCCGGTAGAGGTTGCCGGAAACCGGCGTCAGCTTGTCGGGGCTGGCCACGTCGGCCAGCGGGATCTGGTAGATCGCCCGCCGGTCTCCGTTGGCATAAAGCGCGTAGAGTGTGCCGTTTTCGTCGAACTCCACGTCTTCCACGGAACTCGGCGCATTGCCATTCGCGTTGACCTCAGTCACCGTGAAATCGGCGGCCAGATAGGTAGAATCCGCAAGATCGATATCGAAGGTCCCACCGTTGGGAACGGTCACATTGATGACCGTCGGACTTGCCCCGGTCAGATCTCCGGTCGTGACGTCATAGGTCAGGGTCTGTGTGGACAATGCCGCGGAAGAATAGGGAAAGCCTCCCCCGGGCGCTGCATCGGCCGCATTGTAGATGGCCACTTCCCAATCGGAGTCGGCTGCAGTTTCCGTGACCTTGGAGTAATAGACGTCCAACGTCACTTCGTTGCCGAGATTGTCATAGACGACGAGAGAGGTCTTGGCGGAATAGGTTGCGGTCGCCGCGTTAGTGGACGGGAGGTTTGCGGCCGCGACGATCGTTGCGTCTTCCGGCACGTTGGTCCAGAGCGTCGCTTCGTCGGTCGGGACCGCTTCCAGCCGGTTCTGGGAAATGTTGATCCGTTCCATGCCGCCAAGACCGTTGGCGACTGTCGTTGGCGTTGCGCCGTTGGAAATCGGATAACCCTGCAGATAATAGCCGGCTGTGTTGATCAGATAGCCTTCATCGGTCGGCACGAAGGAGCCGGCCCGGGTCAACATCGGGCTGCCCTCCTTGTCGGACACAACGAAGAAGCCGTTGCCCTCAACGGCGAGGTCCAGGCTTGACGTCGTGTAACTCAATGCGCCCTGGTCGGTGATGGCATATTTCGTTTGGGCTTCAACGCCACCAGAATTGTAGGTGCCACTTCCTTGAGACAAAACCAGGGAAGAGAACTCCGACGCCGCGCGCTTATAGCCGGTGGTGCTGGAATTGGCGATGTTGTCAGCAACCGTGCCAAGCTTGCTCGACTGAGCATTCATGCCTGAAACACCTGTGCGCATTACTCCATAAAGACCCATGGAACGTCTCCCGTTACCAAAACTTACTGGAGACCATTCAAGAGGGCTTATCTTGCGCGAAGCTGTTGCATTGAAAAATAGAGGGATATTTTATTTGAGTCTGAAACGAATTATTTTAAATTTTAAATACTACTTTCAAAAATGCATTCTTCTTATTCATTAACTGCAGAATTCCCGGGATTTCGGGGTCCACTTCCCGAAACCGGTCGCTACCATGTTCTGGATCACCTTGCAGACATACCGTTTTTGCGCCGGGTCGTTATCCGGACCGGCATGGTAGCGAGCGACCGCCATCGTCCAGGATCCCAGGCGCTGACGAAGTTCCTTCAGGAAACGCGCCGCATATTGCACATTCGCCCGGGGCTGGAGCATGTGGTCGACCGAGGTGAACCTGGAGCCGTGGTAATACTGGTTGATCTGCATGCAACCGATATCGATCAGTCTCTTGCCTTGTTTGCGCGCCTTGAGCACATCGGCCTTTGCGGCTGCCGCAGAGGGTGGAAACTCTGCCGCGCCTTCGATGTTGAGCGCATAGGGATATAGCGAATTGCGCCGGCCCGTTTCGGTCAGGCCGACGGCATAAAGAACGCCGAGCGGAACGCGATATTTCCGTGCGGCCGCAACCATTTCCTGCTCGCAGATATTCTGGATTTCCGCAGATGCGGGTGTTGCCGAAACCGACAGACCGCTAAAGATAGACGCCGCCATCGTGGCGCTGATCACCAGCTTTTTCATCTTCAACACTCCTTGTGCGGTCATCGCTTGCGGATTGGTCCTGGGCCTGGCGGCCCTGGTCTCCGTTTTCCTGACGCCCCCCTTGCTGCAACGGGTTCTGGAAAGACCCGTTGCCGGAATTCTGGTCCGCCTGTGAAAACGACGAACCGGAGGATTGGGCCTGTCCGGTATGCTGCTGACCGGTAACCCGATCATCGGCCGCGGTCTGAATTGTAATCGAGTCCGCCCTGTGACCCGTAGCGCGCAGCATCTGATCGAGCAACTGCCGATCCTGCTTCAACAATTCGGCGGTTTGCGGATTGCTCGCCGTCATTGTGACCTCGACGTTGCCGCCGGTGATTTTCAGGGTAACTTTTACCGAGCCGAGTTCGACCGGCGTCAGCTTGATCTCCAGCGTTTTGACGGCTTCGCCCTCGGGCTTAATCGAAAGCCCCTGCGGTTCGGCCGCAGCACGTGAAGCTTCCGCCTTCAGGCTGGCCATAATCCCCTCACCCACCTGCTGGATCGGAGACAGGCGGTAGGATGGTGCAAAATGCGTTTCCTGACGAACGATCTTCACCGATGCCGCATCGATCGGCGACTTCAATCCCGCGGTCTGCTTGTCGCTTCCTCGCCCCTCGGAAGCGGCTTCAGGCTCGATGCCGAACTTTGCGAAAAGGTCCTCCACCCCTTTATCGCCCGAAGCGGCTCCCCCGGCACCGCTCTGTGCCCGGGGGGCTGCTGCCTGCGCTCCTTGTGCGAAACTCTGGGTCATTGCCTGTCCGCCCGGTCGCCCGGAACTCCCGGTCTTTGCGTTCCGGCTGTTCGAGGCCATTCCGCCCGCCAGTTGTTCCAGGACACTGGCAAGGACGTCGGGGCTGCCGGAAGAGGTAGCCTTCGTCCCATTCGCATCTTCGCCGGCACTGTCGGTTTCCGCGGCATCGGTATCGGTGGCTCCATCGGCGTGGCCTGCGGAGGTCGATGCGCCTGCCCTGCCGGACATTGAAGGCGCATCGGAACCGGCGCCGGGCGCCTTCTTCTGAGGCCCAGCCTCCGATACCGCCGGAAGACCCGTGCCGTCGCCATTTTCTCCGGTGCGGTTGCCCCGGGGCTGCGCTTGACCGGAGCCGGTTCGGGCAGCGTCCGAATTCTTGCCCGTGAGCGTTCGCATCAGGTTCAGGAACTGGTTTTCCTTAGACGGCTCACCACCGTCTCCCTTTTGCTGGTTGCCGGTCAGGTTTGCCTTCGAGGATGTCTGGCCGCTCGATTGCAGCAGAGGGGAATTCGCATAGGTCATCTCAAGGATTCCCCGCTTTGTCCAGGAGCTTGCCGGTCTCCGTGAGCAACTGATTAGCGTGGCTCATCACCGGGGTGATCCACTCCGGATCGCCGGGCTTGTTGCCAGGTGTAAAGGAAGAAAATTCGCCAATGACATTGACCGGTGGCTCCGGCCAGTGACGCACGGAATTCATCACCGAATAGACCGCATCCAGAAGGTCCAGTTCGTCGGGTTCCAAAAGGGTCTTGTCCACGGACCAGAGCGTATCCCGGACGAGCTTGATGTTCTTTGCATCCATCGTGGCGCCGGCCATGTAGATCTTCAGCATCGCTTCTTCGCGCGTTCCGCCCATTGCGAGAGGAATTGCGCGATCCACGACCTTGCGAACGATCTCAAGCTGACCGTGCAACAAAGCAGTCCGTGCCATACGCAGGTAAAGCGTCCGCTGGGTGTCTTCATCGAACTCGTTGAAGAGACTTTCTATAAGGGCGAATTTTTCCGGGCTTTTGGCAAATCCCAAGGTGTCGATCGCCAGCATGAACCTGCGTCTGAAGTCAGGCGCATAGATGGAATTCCGGAAACGACGCAGATAGGTGATGGAAAGCGACTGGAACCGCTCGATGTTGTCGAGGGTGCCAGCCACGAACACCTCTCGGCGCAGCGCAGCTTCTTCAACAAGGCTTCCGGGCAGAAGCAGACGGGCAAGGCCCAGATAGGTCAGAGCGGCTTCGGGTTTTTCACGGACCGTGACGGCCGCCAGCGCCAGCGCCACATGGCCGCCCAGGCTCGGCGGCAACTCTCGGGGATCGAACCCGGACAACAACTCGGCTGCCTGTTGTTCGCGTCCTTCGACATAGGCCAACGCGCCATTCATCAGGTCCACATCGATGCTGGGCAAGGGATCGAATTTCATCAATTCCCGCATCACGGCCGGATGACCGCCGCTTAACAGATGAATGACAGCAGCCCGTGCGTTGCGCGGATCCTGCCAGACCACCGCCGGTGCATCCATGAAGTCATTTTCCATTCGCAACAGCAGCGCACGCTGGGCTGCCAGAGCCTGGCTATTGCCCTGGGCCACCTGAGCCTGAAGCGACTGCAGCGTGCGGACCATCTCATAGGGTGGTGTGACGGGTTGGGCATTCAGCGGCGAAGCCACGAGACCGGCCCAACAGAGTGTGGCCAAAAGAAAGCCCCTCATTCTGCGCACCATCAGATCGCCTCCTTCAGGAAGATTTCAATCCTCCGGTTGGATGCCGCATTCGGATCTTCGGGGTGTTTCAGATCTCTGTCTGCGTAGCCTTCGACCCGCTCGAAGCGTTTCATCGGCACACCGCCGCGCGCAAGCATGTAGAGGGCCATATGGGCGCGCGCGGTCGACAGACGCCAGTTATCGTAGTTTTTCGATCGGAACGGCCGGGCATCCGTATGACCCTTGATGACGATCTGGCCCTTTTCGGTGCGCACGATCTTGCCGATCCGTCCGAGCAAAGCGACGAGTTCAGGACGGGGTTCGGCCGACCCGATAGCAAACATCCCGAAGTTCTGGTCATCCGTAAGGCTGATCAGGACCCCGTCGTCGATTGCCTCGATCACGACGCGGCTTGCCGTTTCTTTCATGGCCCCGCTCCCGGTCTCCGATAATGCAAAGTTCAACCGCTCGATAAGCGTGCTGCCTCGGACAGCGGCCGTTGCGTCGGTCGCTTTCAGCTTCAAAAGAGCCTGCCGCTTCTGCTGTTCCGACGGCCCATAGCCTCCTGCATTGGCCGCAGTCGCTGAGGAAGGAACGGACTTGCCGGCCAGGACATGCGCGACGACGTCGGCATTTCCAGTTCCAGCTACAGCGGTATCTTCCTCGCCCGGAATAGATGCAGATTTCGGTTCGATAACAGTGACCATATCCGTCTGCGTTTTGTCGGCGGGGTCGGCTGCGAAATCCACCTCGCCTGCACCGCGCGTGGGAAGAAACTGCCAATAAAGCGGATCGAAAGGATCACGAAACGCGTCACCGCCCCGGGCTCCCGCCTGTTTATCCAGTCCATCACCATAGGCTTCCCGATCGGAGTATTTGACCTCCTCCGTTGAAGCCGCCATCCCGGCGAGCTTGTCGAGCACGGCATATGGATCGGCGAAGAGCTGAGCTTCGGAATGGGTCTGGATAAACCGGCCTGAGATGTCACCCGAACGCCCTTCGGAAGTTTCCGGCGCGACCCCCTGGCGAATGTCCGAACCTGCCTTGCGGCCGTTACCGGCGTTCAGGTCGCCTTCGGGCAGATTGGCTCCGTCTTCGTTGGTCGTACCGGCGACATTCGGGTCGTTCAGTCCCTTTTTGTTCGGCGCGGTCGAAGCGAGTTTGACCGGGTTGAAATACTGGGCGACGCCGCTCTTGACGCTGTCATCGGTGACATTGATAAGCCACATGACCAGGAAAAAGGCCATCATGGCGGTCATGAAATCAGCGTAGGCGATTTTCCACACGCCATGGCCGTGCGATTCCGTTTCCCAGTCCGGCCTGCGCCGGACAATGACGATTTCGTTGGGCAAAGTATCCTGCATACTCACTCCGCCTTCATTGCCAGGCGCAACTGCGCCATCCATTCGGCAAACCGCGTGTTCAAGGTGGTTTCGCCAATCACGGCGGTTAGTTCAGCAGTATCGGCGGTTTGAAACTCAATCCGGCCTTCCAAAGGCCCCGGCTCCGAACGGAGCAGATCCAGAAGGGTGTCAGGACCACTGATGCGCACCAGGCTTCCCTGGTCTCCTTCCAGCAGGCGGGAGAGCGTTTCGCGGAACGACATCACGATCCGGCCTGCGATCCGTTCCTCAACCAGGGGTTCAAGGACTTCCGCTACACAGTGGGCGATCCGGTCCTCGAGAGCCACGAACGCGGTTTCCAGACCTTCCGCCAGGAGACTAGCCTGTTCGGCCCGCAATGTTTCGCGGATGGCTGCGACCTCTTCGTCGTGGGACTTGCGCTCGTTCTCAAGCCGGATTTCGTATCGTTCGGCCGCCGCCGCTTCTCCAGCGGCAAGACCCCGTTCGTATTCCGCAGCGAGCTGTTCTTCCAACGTGGGCTCGGCCTGTTCCTGTGCATGTACCGGCATCACTTCCGCCATAATGGCGTCCGATGAATTCAGCGTCTGGAACGGCCCGCTGTTCAGCGTCGGGATATAGGCGGCGATGTTGCTGCGCATCCTTATGCCCTCTCGTTTTCATAGAGCCACTGGCGCAGGATCGCGGCCGATTGTTCTTCGTTGTAGTCCAGGAGGGATTCCAGTTTTTTCAGTGGCGACTGATTGAGCTTGGAATTCAGGTCACTCAGCATCGCTGTATGGTCGGGAGACGTGAGATAGGCCTGACCGGAATAATCACCGGCCATGTCGGCGTCTTCCGGCATCATCGCCATATCAGCGATTTCCGCCGTTACCGGGTCGGGTTTCGGCACCAGCGCGGCAACAGCCGGGCGCAGGCCGAACCAGATCACCATTCCGGCCACAATCAGGATAGCCACGGCATTGATGATGTTGCCGGACTGACGGAGCAGGTATTCCGAAACACTCAAGGGGGGGATCGGCTCCAGGTCGCGACCGCCATCGATGAAATCGACCACGGATACCTTGACCATGTCGCCCCGCGCCGCATCGACCCCGGCCGATGACGCCGCAAGCTGGCGGATTTCCTCAAGCTGTGTATCAACCGCGGTCTGGTCCGGCTCACCGCCGAGCGATGCATTCAGCCGGGCGCGATCGACAAGCACGGCGATCGACAGGCGTTCGACCTTGAAACCGTCCTGCGACGTCTCGATCCGCTTGGAGGAGATCTCGTAATTGACCGTTTCTTCCCGCCGTTGGTTTTCCTCGCTTGAGCGCTCGCCGTTGTTCGCCGGCACATTCTGCTCCGGAATGTTCTGTTCAACCGTTGTCGGCGTCTCTGTGCTGGCATTCTGCGAATTCTCGTTTTCGCGGATGGTGCGAACCGATCGCTCTGTCCGCGATTCCGGATCGTAGATTGTTTCCGCGATCTTTCGCCGATCGGTATTCAGATCCGCAGCAACGCTGACCTGGAAATTGTCGATGCCCAGATAAGGGGTCAGGGTTTTTCGGATGTTTTCCTGGATGCGGCTGGATACGACGGCTTCAAGCGACGCAAGCTGGCCGGCAGATGCCTTTGACGGATCGTCGCCGGCGGCAAGCAGTTCGCCGGAGGTATCAAGCACGGTCACCTTGTCCGGGGTCATGCCGGGAACACCGGCAGCGACCAGATGGCGGATCGCATCGGCGGTGCGGATATCGTCGGATTTCTCGGATCGGATCACCACAGAGGCCGACGGTGGCTGCTGGTCGCGCCGGAACGAGCCTTTTTCCGGCATGACAATATGAACCCGGGCAGCGCGGACACCCTGCATCAGCTGGATGGTCCGAGCGAGTTCACCTTCAAGTGCGCGAACACGGGTCACTTCCTGCATGAAGGATGTCAGCCCGAGCGACCCAAGATCATCAAAGAGTTCGTAACCGGAGTTGGCTCCGCGCGGCAGGCCTTTTTCGGCGAGCAGCATGCGCGCCTTGGCGGTCGCAGCGTGGTTGACCATGACGGCAGTGCCGTCGGAACTCACGTCATAAGGAATACCGGCATCCTGTAGTGCGGATCCGATGCGAGTGACATCCTCGCCATCCAGGCCGGTATAGAGCACCGTCTGCTCCGGCCGGGAAAGATAATAGGCGCCCAGGCCGACCGTCATGATGGTTGCCAGCCCGATCAGAGCCAAGGCAATCAACCGTCTTGCACCGAGTTCCTGGAGATTTGCCCAAAGTTTTTCTGCTTGCTCGCGGCCAGGCATAGATCACCCCTGTTGCATCGCCCGTTATCATTTGCGCCACTATCGAAGTCTGAGCTTGCGCGAAGGTTGCGCCCGATTTCGGAGGATCCTTCCGACAGCTGCGAACGACTTCAGCGGTTCGGGAAATGCAAAAAAGAAAAGGCCGCGCCCTTCAGAAAGAAGAGCGCGGCCCGGGCCTTCCGGATAACCGGATGGATTAACGGAACAGCGAGAGGATGTTCTGGCTGTTCGAGTTGGCAATCGACAGCGCCTGGATACCAAGCTGCTGCTGCACCTGCAGGGCCTGGAGACGGGTCGATTCCTCGTTCATGTCCGCATCGACAAGCTGGCCGACGCCACGATCAATGGCGTCCGTCAGAGCCGTCACGAAGTCCTTCTGCAGGTCAACGCGCTTTTTCACGGAACCCAGAAGGGTTGCGGAGTCCGTGATTTCACCAAGGGCTTCGTCCACGTCAGCGATCATGTTTTCCAGGGTTGTCAGGTCGGCTGCCGAGTCGGTCAGGGCCGAGATGTCAATCGTGGAAACGATGTTACCGTTGGTCTTGGCACCGTCCAGGATACCGTCGGCGCCGGTGGCGTCGAACAGCTCGGTCTGGGTGATGTCAATGGCAATGGTATCGATCGTGATCGCACCGCCGGAGCGGGTGAAGGAACCCACAATGGTCTTGGACGCGTTGTAGTCTGCAGCACCGGAGTCGACCGAAAGCCAGTTTTCCCCGTTGAAGACAGAGGAGTCGGCAATCGTCTGCAGCTGGCCCTGAAGCTCGGTGATGTCGGACTGGATCTTGGTGCGGTCGACACCCGGCTGGCGGGCGGCAACGAGCTTTGCCTTGATCTCGTTCACAACATCAACGGTGCTTTCAGTAGCCGTGTACATGACGTCGACCGTCGCTGCACCAAGACCCAGAGCATCCTCAACGGCAGACAGTGCCATGTTATCGGAGCGCATGGTGGTCGCAATCGACCAGTAGGCCGCGTTGTCCGAGGCGGTGGACACGCGGTAACCGGTAGAAATGCGGTTCTGCACTTCGGACATCTGCTTGTTGGTGGAGTTCAAGGTCTGCAGCGCGGTCATTGCCGACGCATTTGTCATAAGGCTAGACATGATATGTCCCTTTCAAGATTGAAGTTAGAGCGGGACATGCCGGATTCTCACCGGCACGGCAGGACCTGCATCATGCACTTGAACCTTGAAGTTGACGGTTCAACCTGCCGTGAATTTCAGACTAGATGCGCTAGCTTTCGCGAAGCTTGCGTACTCAAGGTCAGGATCTAACAATTTTGAAAATCTGTTTGCCAGGTAAACCTGGCAGGCTAACCGGTGCAATCCCAAAGACGGCTGCTGGAATGATCGCTGTCCGGTCAAATAACCAACCGCCGGCATTTGCGACCTTAGAATAGGCAATCCGGAAGACCTGCTGGAAAAGCCGGGGGCGGAGCGGTTGCGCTTTCCAACGGCCCGCGGAGACCAGTCGTCAGGAGGGGCGTAGCCTTCCAGGCCCCGCCGCCTCCAGAACTTTAACAGCCGCTCTTCCCGGCAACTGCGACCTCTATCCTCCGAAGTCGTCCAGCATGATGTCATCGCGGTCTACGCCCAGATCGAGCAGCATGTTGATCACCGACGAGTTCATGATTGGAGGTCCGCACATATAGAACTCGCAGTCCTCCGGTGCGGGATGGTTCTTGAGGTACTCGTCATAAAGAACGTTGTGAATGAAGCCGGTATAGCCGCTCCAATCGTCCTCCGGCAGCGCGTCGGACAAGGCGACATGCCATTCGAAATTCGGGTTTTCTGCGGCGAGCTGATCGAAATCTTCAACGAAGAACATTTCCCGTTTGGAGCGCGCACCGTACCAGAAGCTGATCTTGCGCTTGGATTTCAGCCGCTTGAGCTGGTCGAAGATATGACTGCGCATCGGCGCCATGCCTGCGCCGCCGCCGATGAACACCATCTCCTTGTCGGTGTCGCGCGCAAAGAACTCGCCGAAGGGACCGGAAATCGTGACCTTGTCGCCCGGTTTCAGGTTGAAGATATAGCTGGACATCTTGCCAGGCGGGATGCCTTCCGTGCCCGGAGGTGGCGAGGCCACGCGGACATTGAGCATGATGATGCCCTTTTCCTCCGGGTAGTTCGCCATTGAATAGGCACGTTCCACCGGCTCGTCCACGATCGACTCGTATTGCCAGAGATTGAACTTGTCCCAATCGCCGCGATACTCCTCCTCGATATCGAAGTCGGTGTACTTGAGCTTGTGCGCTGGCGCCTCGATCTGAATGTAGCCGCCGGCGCGGAAGTTCACGTTCTCGCCCTCGGGCAGCTCAAGCACCAGCGCCTTGATGAAGGTGGCCACGTTCTCGTTGGAGCGGACCGTGCATTCCCATTTCTTGACACCGAAGACTTCTTCGGGAACCTCGATCTCCATGTCCTGCTTGACCGCGACCTGACAGGACAGGCGGTCGCCGCAGGCGGCTTCGCGCTTGGTGATGTGGCTTTCTTCGGTCGGCAGGATCGAGCCGCCACCGGAGAAAATCCTGACCCGGCACTGGGCGCAGGTGCCGCCGCCGCCGCAAGCCGACGGCACGAACAGTTTCTGCTCGGCGAGCGTCTGCAGCAGCTTGCCACCTGCCGGCACCGAAATCGTCTTTTCGCCGTTGATCGTGATATCGACGTTGCCGACTGAGACGAGCCTGGAACGGGCCGCAAGAATGATCGTGACGAGGCCCAGCACGATCAGGGTAAAGAGAAGTATGCCTAGTCCAAATGTGGCCACAGGGCTCTCCCGTTACAGTTTGACGCCGCTGAAGGACATAAAGGCCATAGCCATCAGCCCCGCGGTAATAAAGGTGATGCCCAGGCCCTGCAGGCCTTCCGGGATGTCGGAATATTTGAGTTTCTCGCGGACACCCGCCATGGCGGTGATGGCAAGAGCCCAGCCAAAGCCGGATGACACGCCGTATGTGAGAGCTTCCGGGAAATTGTAGTCCCGCTCCACCATGAAGAGAGAACCGCCGAGGATCGCACAGTTCACGGTGATCAGCGGCAGGAACACGCCGAGTGCGTTGTAGAGCGGCGGGAAGTACTTATCGAGCACCATCTCAAGGATCTGCACCAGCGCCGCGATCACACCGATATAGGAAATCAGACCCAGGAAGGTCAGGTCCACGTCGCCGAAACCGGCCCAGGACAAGGCGCCCGGCGCCAGCAAGTAGGTGAGGATCAGGTTGTTAGCCGGCACCGTGATGGCCTGCACGACCATCACGGAAATGCCGAGACCTATGGCCGTGGAGATCTTCTTGGAAACAGCGATGAACGTGCACATGCCCAAAAAGAAGGACAGGGCGAGGTTCTCGACAAAGACCGCTTTGACTGCGAGGGAAATCAGCTGTTCCATCAATGCGCTTCCACCGTCTGGATCTTGTATTCGCGCTCCTCGACCTGCTCGGGCTTCCAGCTCCGGAATGCCCAGATAAGCAGTCCGATAACGAAGAATGCGGAAGGCGGCAGCAGCAGCAGGCCGTTGGGAACATACCACCCGCCGTTGTTCACGGTCGGCAGGATCGTGATGCCGAAGAGGCTGCCGGAGCCGAACAATTCGCGAATGACACCCACCAACATCAGGATCAGCCCGTAGCCGAGACCGTTGCCGATTCCGTCGATGAAGGAGGCGATCGGCGGGTTTTTCATGGCAAAGGCTTCCGCGCGCCCCATGACGATGCAGTTGGTGATGATCAGCCCCACGAAGACCGACAGGGTTTTCGAGATCTCATAAGCATAAGCCTTGAGGATCTGGTCCACGATAATCACAAGCGAGGCGATGATCACCATCTGCACGATGATCCGGATCGCCCCCGGGATCTGATTGCGCAGGATGGAGATGAACATCGAGGAGAATGCGGTCACCAGCGTCACAGCGAGAGCCATCACGAACGCCACCTTGAGGGACGACGTGACGGCCAGGGCTGAACAGATGCCCAGGACCTGCAGCGTAATCGGGTTGTTGTCGACCAGCGGATCGATAAGCAATTCTCTTTTGGTCTGCGCCATCAGATTTCTCCCGCCTTGAGATTTTTAAGGAACGGCCCATAGCCTTCCTCACCCATCCAGAAACGCACCAGGTTGTCGACGCCACGGGAGGTCAGCGTGGCTCCCGCCAGGGCGTCGACATGATACTGTTCGCCTTGCGGCGGCGCAGTCTTGGCAACGGTGATCAGCAGGTCGCCGCTGTCGTCCGCGAGTTTCTTGCCTCTCCAGAGCGCCTTCCAGCGCGGATTGTCGACCTCGGCGCCGAGACCGGGCGTTTCCGCGTGGCTGTAGAACTGCAGCCCGTAAATGTCGTTGCCGTTCGCTTCCAGGGCAATAAAACCGTAGAGCGTCGACCAAAGACCGTAGCCGTGGATCGGCAGGATCACCTTGTCGATGCTGCCGTCCTCCTTGCGCAGAAGATAGACGGTAACGAATTTCGACTTCCGCCCGATCGAAGCCGGATCATCCTCCAGAGCAACTGAAGTTGCCGGGTCTTGCGCCGCAGCCTGTTCGTCGAAGGTCGCAGGGTCGAATTGATCGGTGAATTTACCCGTTGCAAGCTCCAGAACATGGGGCTCGAACACCGAGAAAGCCTCGGTGACCTTAACCGACGGATCATAGCGGCCCGCAACCTGCAGAATGTTGATCTGCTTGTCGCGGAGCTTGTTGACCTCCTGGACCGGCCGAAGCGAAACCGCTGTCGCCGACACGATCATCGAGGCCACCAGGCACAACGACACGGCAACGAACACGGTTTTGGGCACGGAATCCGGCGGAAGGTCGAGGAAACGCCGGATAAAGCCCTTTTCGCGATTGTTTTCTTTCTGACCGCTGTCTTCAGGCATTTCGTTTGGCCCTACGCTTGATGTTTGCCTGCACCACGAAATAGTCGATCAGAGGTGCGAAAACGTTACCGAACAGGATCGCGAGCATCATTCCTTCCGGAAAGGCCGGGTTGATGACACGGATCATCACGACCATGAAACCGATCAGGGCCCCATAGACGTAGCGTCCGAGATTGGTGTGCGAGGCTGATACCGGCTCCGTCACCATGAACGCCAGGCCGAAGGCGTAACCACCAACCACGAGATGCCAATACCAGGGCATGGCGAACATCGGGTTGGTATCCGACCCGATGACGTTCAGTAGCGTCGAAAATCCGATCATTCCGACCAGGCAACCGACGACGAGCCGCCAGTTGGCGATCTTGGTGATCAAAAGGAACGCTAGGCCGATCAGGCAAGCCAGGGTCGATGTTTCCCCGATACTCCCCTGGATCGTACCGAGGAAGGCGTCCATCCAGCTCAAGCCGTTGGCAGCCAACTGCGCATAGCCATCGGAAGCGGAGACGGACAGCGCCGTAGCGCCCGAAAACCCGTCCACCGGTGTCCAGATCGTATCGCCCGACATCTGGGCCGGGTAAGCGAAATAGAGGAAGGCGCGACCGGTCAGGGCCGGATTGAGGAAGTTCTTGCCAGTGCCCCCAAAGACTTCCTTGCCGATGACCACACCGAAGGAAATCCCCAGCGCCACCTGCCAAAGCGGCGCGGAGGCAGGCAGGATCAACGCGTAAAGCATGGAGGTAACAAGGAAACCTTCGTTGACCTCATGGCCGCGCACGGTCGCAAAGATCACTTCCCAGATACCTCCCACCACGAGAGTGGTGATGTAGATGGGCAGGAAGTAAAGCAACCCGTGCAGGAAATTGGCGACCGGATTGGCCGGATCGAAGCCAATACCCAAAGCCTCGATCAGCCAGGCGCGCCAGCCGGAGGCGCCGTGAACCGCGATGGCGGAATTTACCTGGAAGCCGACATTGTAGAGACCAACGAGTATGCAGGGGATCGTGGCAATGACCACATAGGTCATGATCCGCTTCATATCGATGTACGAGCGGGCATGTGGCGCGGCCGTGGTCACCGTCTTGGGCGTATAGATGAAACTCTCGACCATCTCGTAGATGGGAAACAGCTTCTCGTATTTACCGCCCTTGGTGAAATTAGGCTCGATGCGGTCGAAGAAGTTGCGAAGGCCCAACTCTAGCCCTCCTTCTCAATTTTGGTGAGGCAGTCGCGCAGCGCCATGCCATATTCGTATTTGGCGGGACAGGCAAAACCTACCAACCCCAGATCTTCTTCGTCCAGTTCGAGCGCTCCCAGCGCCTGGGCCTGGTCCGTATCCATCACAAGCAACGCGCGCAGCAATTGTGTCGGGAGGAAATCTTGCGGCATCAGTTCCTCGAACGTACCGAGCGGCACCATGGCGCGGCGACCGCCATTCAGGTTCGAGGTCAGGGCGTAAAGCTTTTTGGAGAACGCGGAGCCGAGCACGGGTTGAAAGGCGAATTTGGACGCCATCGGGCGTATCCATCCCATCGGGATCTGCTTGTGGTCCTCTTCGATCAAAGTCACCTGGCGGGCATAGCGGCCAAGGTAGGCACTCGGCCCCTCTCCCAACCGGCCGCTCAGGATTGAACCGGAAATCAGGCGGACAGGTTCATCTCCCGCGATCTCGTTCCGGCTGAGTTCCTCCATCGAAGCGCCTGTGACCGTGCGGATCAGTCGTGGCTTTGCACAGCGCGGGCCGGACAGCGCGATCACCCTGCGCGGGTCATGGAGACCGCTCCGAAGCAGCCTTCCGATGGCGACGACGTCCTGGTATCCGATGGTCCAGACCGTCTTTGCGGTTCCAAGCGCTTCCAGAAAGTGAATATGTGTGCCGGAAAGACCTGCGGGATGCGGCCCGGAGAAGCCGGCAAGCTCGATCCCGGCGACATCACCCCCCGGAATCGCAGCACCGGTTTCATGGCACAAATAAGTCCTGCCCTCGCTGAGAGACGCGACCGCTTCGAGGCCTTTGGCAAAGTCATCGGCACTATCGGCGAGAACCACCAAGGGGTCCGGCGAAAGCGGCTCCGTATCCATGGCGTTGACGAAGATCGCCGCCGGACGCGTGGCCGGATCGGGTACCTTGGAATAGGGACGCGTGCGAAAGGACGTCCAGAGCCCGGATGCGCACAGGCGTTCGGCCAGCCCTTCCGCCGTTGCCAGATCGCCGACGCTGGAGAAATCCACAGGTGCGGCGTCAGTGTCATCGACTTCGATCTCGACACTGATCAATACGCGGCGCGCACCGCGATTGATCGCCTTGATCCTCCCGGATGCCGGAGAGACGACCATCACATCGGGCGTGTCCTTATGGAAAAACAGCGGAGAGCCGATGGCAACAGCATCGCCTTCCTGGACCAGGAGCCGGGGTTTCAAACCGACATAGTCCGCGGCCAGCACCGCTACCGTTTTCGTCTCTTTGGTCTCTTCGATCTCCTGAACCGGCGCTCCGAGCACCGGAAGATCGAGACCTTTCTTAAGCTTAAAGCTCTGCACGCATCTGGCCTCCAGATTTCGACAAAACGCGGTATCCTATGTTTTTACTCCGGTAAAAAGTGCCAAACTGCAAATTTGGTACATTTTTTTGTTGAAACGGGCTCCCGAACCGATGAAAAGCGCACTGAAAGAGCGGCGCAAGTCGCAGGTGATTGATCGGAGGCTGATACCGTGCCAACCAACATTCGTTTCTCGCGGCGGAGTTTCATCCTGATGTCGCTCACTCTGGCTGCCTGCAAAGGCGGCGCGGATGTTATCGAGCTATCAGGATCGACGATGGGAACGCGTTATTCCGTCAAGGCTTTAGACCATGATCGATCCGTCAACAAGACCGCCTTGCTCAAAGCGGTCGAAAATAGCCTTTCGAACGTCAACGCCCAGATGTCCAATTGGGACCCTTCATCGGAAGTGTCGCGCTTCAACGCGCTTGCCTCGACCGAGCCGATGACCGTCTCCGAGGACCTCGCCAAAGTCGTCAGTGCCGCCAAGGACGTCCATCTGGCGAGCGATGGCCAATTCGACATCACACTCGGCCCGGTGATCGAAGCCTGGGGATTCGGCGCGAAAGATACCCACGGACACACTCAACCGGCAGCCGACAAGCTGGCAGCTGCTCTCGGCGCCTCTGGCCAGACAGAAGGCCTGCGTGTGAACGGAAATCGTATCAGCAAGAGCCACCCCGACACTCAGATCTACCTGCCCTCGATCGGCAAAGGTTATGGCATTGACCAGATGGCCCAGGCGGTCAAAGGGTTTGGCCTGAAGGATTTCATGGTCGAAATCGGCGGTGACCTTTACGTATCCGGCCGCAATGCCGACGGATTGGACTGGCAGATCGGTATCGAATCCCCTGACGCCCGCAATCGACAGGCTTACGAGATCGCTCGCATCTCCAACCTCGGCATGGCAACCTCCGGCGATTACCGGAACTATTTCGAACAGGACGGCCATCGCTATTCGCACATCATCAACCCGAAAACCGGGCGGCCGGTGACGCATCGTACAGCATCCGTGACGGTGCTGGCCGAAAACGCCATGCTCGCCGACGCCTGGGCGACCGCACTGCTGGTGCATGGTACCGAACGGGGACTTGAGATCGCAAATCAGCGTGATCTGGCCGCACTCTTCATTGACCGGCACGCCGATTCCAGCGAAAAGGGCTTCGTGACCACCTCCAGCAAAAAGTTTGCTGCCCTGCAGGCCTGATTTCAAGGCGGATCGAATACGTGCTGACGTTTGTTCTGGCTTTTGCGCTTCTGTTGACCGTCATCGTCGGCATGGCGGTCGGCGTGATTTTTTCCGGCAGAACCATCAAGGGCAGCTGCGGCGGCCTGAACGCGATCGCCGATGCGGATCACTGTCTGGTTTGCAACAAGGAAATCGATCCCAACAGCCCGCTGCGGGAACGCTTGGCCTGCCCACGCGCCCGCAAGATGCTCTCAGAGATGGAAGCGCAGAAAAGCCGCGCAAGCTGAAGCGCCTCTTTGTCGTCAGTTGACCGACGATACCGGAATAAATGCAACGAGGGCCAGGCACGCACCTGCCACAAGTCCGAACAGCCACAGTTTCCAGCGCGGCCCCTCCTTCACCCAGACACGGCGATACTGATAACCCGCCAGGCAGGCCAGGACGAACAAGAACGTCGCGGTCAGGGGCGTCAGAAATATGTCCGTCACTTTGGAGAGTTCCTTCGGGTAACCTGTTTGGGTTAAGCTTTTGCTTGCCGCCCAAGACGGTCAGTCAGCAAGGAGGAATTTTCATGCCAAGCTCTTATCAGGGCCCAAGCCGAAAAGACAAGATGTCGGCTACGACGCATAGTCAGTCTTCTGAGTCCAATCTCAAACACGATACAGCGACGGTTCGGAAGGTGCTCCAGTCGAAAGGCGCGGACGTGTTTGCCCTTCGCCCGCAGAACACGCTCCATGAGGCGGTTGAAATGCTGCGGGACAAAAGGGTCGGCGCGCTGATCGTGAAGGATTCAGAAGGAAAGCTGCAGGGCATCCTGTCAGAGCGCGACATCGTGCGTAAACTCGCCGAAACACCTGGGCAAACTTTGGCGCAGCGGGTTGAAGACGTGATGACCACAAACGTAGAAACCTGTGAACTTGATGACCCTCTGATATCGGTTTTGCGCAAAATGACGGACGGTCGTTTCCGCCACATGCCCGTTATCGATGACGGCAACCTTGTCGGGATCGTCAGCATCGGTGACGTCGTGAACTACCGTTTGAACGAGCTTGAATACGAAGCGCTGCAACTCAAGCAACTGATCGTAGGGTAGGCTTTCAAACCGAGCGCACGTCCCCTCGACGACTGTCAGGCTTCGCTTGCCGAAGGCGGGCGGGAGTGTGCTTATGCAGACGCCGGCTGACCTGAGTCTCTAGAAAAACGACCTGACAAGACTGCCGACCAGGAGATTCCAACCGTCGATCAGGATAAAGAACAAGGCCTTGAAGGGCAGAGAAATCACGGTTGGCGGTAGCATCATCATGCCCATGGACATGGTGATCGTGGCAACGATCATGTCGATGACGAGAAACGGCAGGGCGATCAGGAAGCCGATTTCGAAACCGCGGCGCAATTCGGAAATCATGAATGCCGGGATCAGGACCCGCATTTCAACGTCCTCGGGCGCCTTGGCCTCCGCCTCCGTCACCCGCCCAACGGCGAGATCGTCAAACAGGACCAGGTCCTGTTCGCGCACCTGCGAGAGCATGAACGTGCGGAACGGCGCGGTGATCCGCGTATAGGCCTCTTCCTCATTGATCTCGTTGTTCATCAATGGCTGAACGCCGGTCTTCCAGGCCTGATCGAACGTCGGCGCCATGACGTAGAAGGTCATGAACAGCGACAGGGAGATCAGGATCAGGTTGCCCGGTGTCGTCTGCAGTCCGATGCCGGACCTGAGAAAGGAAAAGGCCACCGCAAAGCGGGTGAAACTGGTCACCATAATCAGGATACCGGGTGCGACGGACAAAACCGTCAGCAGCGCGATAACCTGGATGATCCGTCCGCTGGCGCTCGCCTCGCCGGCAGGCAGCAGATCGGACAGACCGGGAACCTGGGCCGTGGCTGCGGTGACGCCGGCCAGAAGGATGAAAGCCGCCAAGGATATCCGCTTCATTGCACCACCAGAGATTCAAGAACGACTTCGCGAACCTGGCCCTTGGAACGCATGCGTGCGCGCTCGTTCAGGTCCTCTCTCAGATGCTGCAGGCCGAGCGGTCCTTCGATCTGGGCGATCGTCAGGGTTCTCATGTAGGCCAGCATGTCTTCCTCGATATGACTTACGACGATATCGATGTCTTCCTTGGCTTCTTCGCTCAGGACCAGAGAGGCCTGCAGGCGTACCCATGCGTTCTTCGGAGCGGACAGGTTGGTCACGAGCGGTTTCAGCGTTTTCAGGCGGGCGTTGAGCACATAATTCAGATTCGAGGCCGCCCCCTGACGGTCGTCCCGCTCAAGCTGGAGGACCTGGTTGCGCGTTTCGCTGACCAGATGGGAGGCAAGCATGGCTCCGCAGCCGACGGACAGGGCCGTCAAAACAAGGAAACCGAGAACGAAGGAGGCCGTGGATGGCCGATCCTGCGCATAGGCGGCGCGGCCGGAAGGCAGCGAAACGAGATTTGACATGGTGCAGTCTGTCTCTCTCTTTTCCTTAGAATGGAGTGATCGCGTCGTAGATCTGCTGACCCCAACCGGGCTGCTGAACTTCCGACAGGCGGCCTCGGCCGCCATAGGAGACGCGCGCCTCCGCGATCTTGTCGTAGGGAATGGTGTTGTCGCTCTGAATGTCGCGTGGACGCACGATGCCGGCGATCTGCAGAATGCGCATTTCGTAATTCACACGCACTTCCTGGGAACCGGAAATGACGAGATTGCCGTTCGGCAGACGATCGGTGACGACGGCTGCCACGGAGAGCACGATCTGTTCGGATCGGTCTATAGAACCCTGCCCTTTCGATGACGATCCTGAATCTCCATTCAGGGACGCATCGCCGGACACGCTTTCGCTGTCCCAGCTGGCGGACAGGTCACCACCGATGCCAATGGAGGAATCCCGGCTGCGATCGGTGGAGTTGTCGAGAGACGCCTTGTCGTTGATGAAGATCCTGACGGTCAGCACATCGCCGATTTTACGTGCGCGCGGATCGGCAAAGAAGTTCTCCCGATTGGACACCCATAGAGAATTGTAGTCCTTCACACCTCCGGGAGCGAAGGTGTTCAGGGGATAGGAGGCCCGATTTGACTGGAGGCCGTAACCGACGGGCGTCATCGCCGGAGCCCGGCCGATATCTTCAAGCTGGCCGGCACACCCTGAAAGCAGGAGCAGTCCGCCAAAACCAAGTGCTGCGCGCATCAAAAGCTCCGATCTTCCAGGGACTCTGAAAATCCGACCATCAACTGGGTCAGCCGTGCAGCCTGTGCGGGCTCCATCTCGTCGAGGATTTCGCTCGCGACCCGTGGCTTGAGCTTCAAGAGCACGCCGGTCGCCGTTTGTTCGTCCGAGGTAGACAATTGGGCGGCAGCCATTTCCGGGCGCATCCGGGCAATGATCGAGACGACCTGCCCTTCGACATTTTCAAGAAGCTCTTCCCGACGCTTGACCCAGGCCTTGTATTCGGCCTCCTTGCGTTCGAGTTCTTCAGCCCGTTCGCGAAGCTTGGCCTCCAGCCCGACCAGTTGCCAGGTTTGCCAGGCGATCCGTGCGTCGACGGCCTTGTCGGCAATGTTCTTGCAATAGAAGCCCGCATCGCTTCCCGGAAGCTGTTCGACTTTGCGCGCCTCCGGTTCCGGCTTGGGCTTTGGAGCCTGGGCGGCTCCCGGCAGTGCGCCAAGGGTTGCAAAGACGCAGGTCAATGTCAGGACTGAAACCGTCCGCCGTTTTGTTTGTTTCAACACCATCCCCGGTGTCCTTTCCTGATAGGCTTTGACTGGACATTGCAGGGTGTGGCTTGCCTCAAGCTTGAGGCGAAACAGAACCGGCCGGATTACTGGATAATCAGGTCCGCCTGAAGCGCTCCGGCCGTTTTGATGGCCTGCAGGATCGCGATGATCCCGGTCGGGCGCAGCCCGATACGATTCAGACCACGGACAAGAGTTTGGAGATCCGTGCCGCCGACAATCGCGAGCTGGCCTCCGGTTTCCTGTGCATCCACCTGGGTTCGCGGGACGACGACCGTCTGGCCACTTTCGGAGAATGGCGCAGGCTGGGACACCTGCGGCGTCTCGGTGATCCTGACCGTCAGGTTGCCATGGGTGATGGCCACGGTCGAAATCTGGACTTCCGATCCGATGACGACGGTTCCGGTCCGCTCATCAACGACCACCTTGGCCGACTGATCGGGTTTGACGCGCAGGCCCTCAATTTCAGCGATGAAACGGGTAACGCTGATCTTTTTCGGAGGGTGCAGGACAATCGTCCTCAAGTCCCGCTCCCGGGCAACCCTCATTCCGTAACGCGCAATGCTGTGCTGGTTGATGGCATCCGTGATGCGGACGGCCGTCCTGAAATCCGGATTGCTCAATTCCAGGACGAGTTTGGGAATATTCTTGAAACGCGCCGAGATATCCTTCTCGACCAGGGCGCCGTTCGGGATCCGACCGACGGTCGGGCTGCCCTTTTTGACACTGGCCGCCTGCCCGCTTTCCGAAAAGCCGGAGACCGCCAATGCGCCCTGGGCGACCGCGTAGATTTCGCCGTCCGCGCCAAGGAGTGGTGTCGCGATCAGCGTGCCGCCGGCAAGCGATGTGGAGTCGCCCAGCGACGATACCGAGACATCGATCTCGGACCCCTTACCGATGAATGCCGGCATTTCGGCGGTAACCACCACAGCCGCCACGTTCCGGGTTCTCAGACGCGCATCCCGGACATTCACACCCAGGCTGTCGAGCATGGATTGCAAGGACTGCTCGGTGAATGGCGAATTTCTCAGGCTGTCGCCGGACCCGTTCAGGCCGACGACGAGCCCATAGCCGACCAACTGGTTGTCACGCACCCCCTGAAGGGATGCGATGTCCTTGATGCGGACCAGGGCGGAGGCAGGGGCAACCGAGACAAGGATTGCGAGAAACAAGGCTAACAGTCGCATTATCAATTTTCCGCCAGTATGGTTCCGTCCGTTTGCACCTTTCCGGTGACCACGACTCCGCTGTCCACATTGCGCACGCGCACAAAGTCGCCGACACCGCCGGACTGCAGCACTTCCACTTGCATGACGATGAAGAGCCCCTGCTCCCGGAAGACGAGCCGGCCCTGATCACCGCGATCGACCAGCGTCTGGACGCTGACCGCATTGACCGGAACCGGACGTCCCGGCAGCAGTGTGCGCCGGGCGACCATGCCCACGAGCTGGCTGCGGTCGCTGATGACCGCAAATTGCTGGGTGGTCCGCTCCGGAAAGCGCCGTTCGATCAGGTTCTGCCCGGTTATTTCATGACCGGGGTGAATGGTTGCGCGTGGGACCGGTAACTGAATGCTGCCCGCCAGAGAAGGTGCAATCGAGGCCAGGACCGCAACCCAGAAGGTCAGGCAAAAGCCGGCCGATCGGAAGATCATGACCTCAACTCCCTTTATGCGGACTAACGGATACCGTTGGTCACGGTTCCGGCCATTTCATCGGCCGCCTTGATGACCTTGGAATTCATTTCGTAACCGCGCTGCGCGGAAATCAGCGCCGTGATTTCCTTCACCGGATCGACGTTGGAGTCTTCCAGATACCCCTGGCGAATGATGCCGAAGCCCGGATCTCCGGCGACGCCGTCCACCGGCACACCGGAAGCCTGGGTTTCCCGGAAGAGATTTCCACCGGCCGGTTCAAGGCCGACGTCATTGGCGAAGTTGGACAGGTTGAGCTGGCCGAGTTCGCGCGGCTCCTGTTCGCCATCGACCTGGGCATAGACCTGGCCCGATTCATTCACGATGACCTTGACCGTATTTTCCGGGAAGATGATTGCCGGTTCGACCGGATAGCCATCGATGGTTACGAGACGACCATCGGCGTTCTTGTTGAAGGAACCTGCCCGCGTATAAAGCGTCTCGTCGTCGGGTCCGGTGACCTCAAACCAACCGCGACCGTCGATGGCAATATCGAGATCGTTGCCGGTATTGTTCAGGGTGCCCTGAACATGGAGCTTGCGGATACCGGCCGTCTTTACACCCAGACCAAGCTGTGCACCCTCGGGAACCGGATCCTCGCCGCCGCGGTTCGGCACGCCCTGAAGCCGTTCGGCCTGATACAGAAGGTCCGAAAACTCCGCCTTGGCCCGCTTGAATGCGGTCGTGTTCATGTTGGCGATGTTGTTTGCGATGACTTCGACATTGAGCTGCTGAGCGCTCATGCCGGTTGCTGCGATGGCCAGGGCCTTCATGTCACATTCCTTTCGCGTCGCTGGATCGACTGACCGGTCAGATCGTCATCCGGCTGATTTCCTGATAGGCACCCACGACCTTGTCGCGGATCGCAATTGCTGTTTGCAGGCTCTGTTCGGCGGCCATGACCGCCTCGACCACCTGCTGGACGGAAGCCTGGCCGTCGACACCGGCAAGCGATGCGGCTTCGCCGTCCTTCAGCCGCTGGATCGCATCCTGGGACACCTGGGCGAGCGTATCGCCGAAGCTCACCGTCTCGCCGGTCTGCCCGGTCGAGGCCGTTTCCTGAGGGCCGCTCATGAAACGGGTTTCGGAGACGGACTTCAGCAGGCTGTCGGTGCTGGATGTCAGGGCGGAAATCTGTTCGAGCATGATCAGTCCCTCAGCAAGGCTATATCGCGCATGACCATTTCGCGGGCCTGCGTCATGACTTTGAGATTGGCCTCATAGGACCGGTTGGTTTCGCGCATGTCCGCCAGCTCCATCAGGACATTGACGTTCGGCATCTTCACGTAGCCGTTCTCGTCCGCGGCCGGGTGGCCGGGCTCGTATTCGACCGTGAACGGAGACTTGTCGGTGCCGATGCCCTTGACCTTGACCATCGATGCCTGCTGGGCACGGTCGAACTCGCTTTCGAAAGTGATCGTCTTTCGCGAATACGGATCGTCGCCCGCTGTCTTTCCGGTAGAACGCGCGTTGGCGAGATTTTCGGAAACGACCCGCAGACGCTCCGACTGGGCACGCAATCCGCTGGAAGAAATATGCAGCGCGGCGCTGAGTGGATCGGACATTTGTCACTTCTCCTGTTTCGTTACTTCAGGCTTGCCAGGTACATGCGGTGGAACGACTTCGCGATGCTGGTGTTCAGCGCGTGGTTACGCGCGACCTCGCCCGCCTTCATCAGTTCCTGTTCGATGCTGACGGAGTTGCCGGAATGGGTCACGAGCCAGCTGTCGCCCTTCTTGACGTCCGTGGGCTCTGCCACATCCATCACCGTACCAAGATGTCCGGAGTTGGTCGCCGCCATCGCAAGCTGCGTCTTGCTGATGACAGAGGTGAACGGCTCGACGTCTCTGGAACGAAACCCTGGCGTATTTGAATTGGCGATATTCTCGGCAATGGTCGCCTGCCGCACGGACAGCCAGTCATTGTTGTGAGACACCAGTTTGGTCAAAAAGACCGGTTCCATCGGACAACTCCAAACGAATTTTGCTCGCTTAGAGGTCTAGGAGGCGAAGCTTGTCCGAGGCTGGCGCGGGATTGAGGCAGAGCCCCGCCCGCAAAGAAAAAGCGGCCGGCAAGGCCGACCGCTTCTCAGAACATGGCCAGCGGAACGGGTCCGATGGCTTATCGGTCCGTCAGGACTTGGTCTTTCCGGTCACGCCGTTCAGACTTTCCTCAAGGGATATTCCCAGTTCCTCGCCGATCTTCTTGAGGGCCGGCAATTGCACGGCCATGTCGAGGATGGAATCGAGCGCCTGGTTGATCGCCGTCTTGTTGGCACCGCCCTCACCTGCCGAACCACCGCTGCCCGTCTGCAGGCCGGTGATATGATTGATGCGGATGGACTCGATCTTTTCCGCGGGCTTCACCATCTGCTCGACGATTTTCGGAAAGGCTTCGAGCCGGGCAATGTCGGCTTTCAGCGCAATGATTTCCTTGGTGAAGACGTTTTCCGCCTCGTTCAAGGCTTTCTGGCCTTCCGCCTTCGCCGTCATTTCCGCCTTCAGGGTGGCAATGCGCAGCTTGGCGGCTTCGGCTTCTGCCCTGGCGTTTTCCAGGGTCGCCTTCGCGCGGGCAACCGAGGCTTCCGCTTCCGCGTTCGCTTGAGCCACGAGTTTCTGCCCCGAGACATCGGCCTCCTGCTGGGCGGCCAGTACCGCGACGTCCTTGCGCCGCTGGGCTTCGGAAAGGGCTCTGGCCGTCGTGATGGCCTCTGCGGCCTTGACCGCTTCGGCCTTGGCGAAGTCAGCAGCAGTCACCGCCTTGCTTTCCTCTTCGGTCTTCATGGCAATGGCGATCGCGCGCTCCTGTTCGGCCATTTCCAGCGCCTGGGCCTGAGCAATCTCCGCTTCCCGGACAGCCTGCTCGCGAGCGATATCGGCTGCGCGGATTTCCTGTTCCATGCGGATGCGGGCGGCATTCACCGCGGATTCGCTTTCCGCCTTGCGTTCGGCGATTTCAGCCAATTGGGCGGCCCGCAGACGTTCCAGTTCCTGAACCTGTGCGATCTTTGCCTGCTGCTCCTCCAGATCGATCTGGAGACGGCGGCGCGAGGCTTCCATCGCCGACCGGTGAACGGCAACATCGGACTCCGCATCGATTTCCGCCCGTTCCTTTTTCGACTTGGCGATCACTTCGGCCAGCTTGCGCATACCGACGGCATTGAAGGCATTGTTTTCATCGAGAGCGGAAAACGGAGTCTGATCCATGGCCGCCAGTGAAACGCTTTCCAGGGTCAGGCCGTTCCGCGCCAGAGGCTCTTCCAGCATAGCGGAGACTTCCCGGACAAATTCGGCCCGCTTTTCGTGCAGTTCGTCCATAGTCATACGCGCGGCAACGGCACGCAGGGTATCGACCAGCTTTCCTTCGATGAGATCGCGGAGCTTGTCGGCGCTGAAGGTGCGATTGCCAAGCGTCTGGGATGCACGGGCGATCGCCTCCTCGCTCGGATCGACAGAAACATAAAACGCGACCCCGACATCCACCCGCATGCGGTCATTGGTGATGAGCGCCGCGTCTCCGGTGCGGTGGATCTCCAGACGCAATGTCTGCATGTTCACCCGGGCGATGTCGTGGAAGTAAGGAAGCACGACCGTGCCGCCGTCGATGATGACCTTGCGCCCGCCGACGCCGGTGCGCACCAGGCTGACCTCACGGGTGGAACGCTGATAGAAGCCCGCAATCACCACCACGACGGCAGCGATGACAATCGCGGCCAGGATGATGAGAGAGATAAATGTCGTCATGGCGCTCCTCCCTCAGAGCTGATGTCTTTGGGTCAGGAAATGCGACGCCATCCCGCCATCAACGGGAATGTTCGTGCCTCTGATCCAGTGTGTCATGTCGGACAACAAAAAGGCGACGACGGGCGCGATATCCTCCGCCCGCCCGGGCCTTTCCGTCAGCCGGATCCCCTCCGCCCCACGCGGGCCAAGCGTGTCGAGAAAGTCCTTCAGGATCGGGGTATCGACCGCAGCCGGCGAAACCGAGTTCATGCGAATGCCGCGATCGCGCCAGGTCCAGCGGTTTTGCATCGTCCAGGCGACCACCGCCTCCTTGGAAAAGAAATAGCTGCGGCCACCCTCGTTGCCGACCTTATAGGTCCTGATGAATTCTTCCACGTCTTCAAAGGCAAGTGCCTCACTGGCCTTGATCGCGGGGATCGACTCCTCCCAGCCGAAACCGGCCAGCGAGGCAAGGTTCACAATGGACGCCCCGTCGTTCAGTTTACCGATCACGGCGTTGGTAAAGAACTTGAGGCCGATCAGGTTGACTTTGAGCACCTTGTCCGCGGGCGCCGTCGGCGGCAGGCCGGCGATATTCGCAATTCCGTCGATCCCCGACGGCAAGGCGTTGACGAGCGCCTTGATCGCCATCCGGTCGGACAGGTCGGCAATATAGAGTTCGTCGACGTGGTCTTCGGTCTTGTTGATATCGACTCCGACGACATCGCCACCGAGCGCCTTGACCAGCTTTGCCGTTTCCCAACCGATCCCGGAAGAACAACCGGTCACGACGATGGTCTTGTCCTGAAGCAGGCGTCCTTCGATCCAGTCTTGATTTGCCATGGTTTCCTCCCAATTCCTCCGTCGATCCTCAGAAGACCGGCGGAAGATGGCGGTGGCCACGGTCAAGCGTGATCCAGCGTGTCTGGGTGAAGGCTTCCAGCGACCAGCGGCCGCCATGGGGGCTGACGCCGGAACTCTTGGCGCCGCCGAACGGCACATGCGGTTCGTCGTTCACCGACGAACAGTTCACATGGCTGGAGCCGGTTTCAAGCCTGGAGGCGATCTCCAGGCCCCTGTTTTCATCCCCGGTCATGATTCCGGATGACAGCCCGTAGTCGGTATCGTTTGCGATCGCGATTGCCTCCTCGTCCGTCCGGAACGGAATGACCGGAACCACCGGACCGAAGGTTTCGAACTGGTAGATCAGCATGTCCGGGGTCACGCCTGTCAGGATCGTCGGTTCCACGTAGCGACCGTTGACACCGCCGCCGAGCACCACCCGGGCACCCTTGGCAATCGCATCCTCGAGCTGGGTTCTGACAATGCCGGCCTGCTTGTCGTTGATGAGCGGACCGATGACATTGGAACGATCTGTGGTCGGATCGCCCACTTTCAGCTTGCGGGCCCGCTCGATGAACATCGGCAGGAACTTGTCGTAGACCTTTTCGTGGACCAGGACCTTTTCCACGCTCATGCAGATCTGGCCCTGATGCATGAAGGAGCCGAAGTTCGCCAGCTGAGCGGATTTTTCCAGATCCGCATCGTCACAGATGATGAGCGCATCCTTGCCGCCGAGTTCCACGCAGGTCTTCTTCAGGTGGGCGCCGGCCTTCGCGGCGATCATGCGCCCGACGGCGGTGGAGCCGGTAAAGGACACGCCCTTGATGATCGGGTTTTCGATCAGTTCGTCGCCGATTTCGCCGATGTTGTCACGGGAACAGGTCACCACGTTGAAAGCGCCTTTCGGAAGGCCGATGGCATCGAACACCTCGGCAAAGAAGATACCTCCGCAATAGGGGGTCTCCTCGGACGGTTTCAGGACGATGGAATTGCCGGCGACCATCGGAATGGCAAAGCCACGGGAACTGAGGATGCCGGGAAAATTCCAGGGGGAAATGACCGAAATAACGCCCATAGGAACACGGACTGCCATGGAAACCTTGCCATGTTCCGACGGCAGGACTTCACCGATCGACTGGTAGGCCATGGCCGCGGCCGCCCGGAAAACGGTGGCAATGAAGCCGGCTTCGAACATGCCCTTGCCCCACCATCCGCCGCCTTCGGCCTGAAGGGCGGCACAAAGATCGTCTTTGCGCCGGTCGCATTCATCGGCAGCCTTGAGCATGAAATTGGCGCGTTCGGTGAAGGGCAACTGGGACCATTCGGAAAACCCGTCCTGCGCAGCCTGGATGGTTCGGCGAACGTCGTTGATGTCCATGTCGGCGACATTGGCCCAGACCTGATCGTTCCCCGGATTCATGTCCGCGAATGTCCTGGCGGTCCTGTGCCAGCTACCGCCTGCGTAGTAACTGTCAAAAACGCGTGCCATGGCTATTTCTCCACCTTTTCCAAATTTCCTCCCGGACCGCGCCGGTAAACCTCGACGGTGCTCTTTCGATACACTTCGATTTCGGGAAGCGGCGCGCTTTCCGGACGCGCGGCCAGTCGCCTGGAAACGTAAGACGAGCCGCCGGACCGGGCCGCCTGTGCGGCCTCTTCCATGCTTGCCAGCAGCTTCGAGACCTCGGGATCATCGGCGATCCTGTAAGACGCGCCACCGCCGCGCGGCTTCAATGTCGGTGCCGCGGCCTGGGGCGCGGGCGCAGCCGGTCGATGCACCGGGGGGGTCTCTTTCGCTTTGCCTGCGGCACGGGCGACGAGCGCGTTGATCGACTCCCCGGCAAACGCATCGGCTGAAGCAACGGCTCCCGCCTTTCCGCGCGGGCGAACAAAGGATTTCTCCGTTTCGGCCGCTGCCGGCGCCGTCGTGGACACCGCTTTCCCGACACTCCGTGCCCCGGTTTCACCGGCGGCTCCGCCCAGATATGCGGCCTGCACCGCCGGATCGTTCAACAGGGCCTCGGCGCTGTTCTCGCCCGTGATTTCGCCGTTTTCCAAAAGAAAGCCACGGTCCGCAATCGCCAGCGACTGCTTGGCATTCTGCTCGACAAGCAGCACACCCATGCCGCTCTCGGTGATATGTTTCAGGCTCTGGAAAAGCTCCTTGCACAGGATCGGCGACAAGCCGAGGGACGGTTCATCCAGCATCAGGATCTTCGGATCGGCCATGATGGCGCGGCCGATCGCAACCATCTGCTGTTCGCCTCCCGACATGGTCCGGGCGATCTGGCTACGGCGTTCCCTCAACTTGGGAAAAAGATCATAAACCCGGGCGAGATTTTCCTGCTGTCGCAGCCGCGCGTGCTTCGAATAGGCGCCGAGCTGCAGGTTCTCCCCGACCGTCAGGTCCCCGAAAATTCCGCGGCCTTCCGGGACGAAAGCGATGCCGCGCTCGACGATTTCATCCGGTGTGACGCCGGCCAGGGGCTCGCCGTCCAGGAACACGTCCCCCTGGACCTGTCCCTCGCACATGCCGGCCACGGCACGCAGAAGCGTGCTTTTACCAGCCCCGTTCGCACCCAGAATAACGACGATTTCGCCTTCGTCGACACCAATGGACACGCCTGCAAGGGCCCGATGCATGCCGTAAGCGGCGGAGAGATTATGGATTTCCAGCATCATTCATCCCCCAGATAAGCCCGGATCACCTCGGGATCCGACAGGACGTCTTGGGGCGTTCCTTCGGCGATCTTGGCACCGGAATTCATCACCACGCAACGGTCACACAGCGAACGGATCGCATCCATCACATGTTCCACGAGAATGATGGTGCGGCCCTCCCGGCGGAGTTCCGAAATCAGTTCGATACCCTGCTGCAATTCGGTCGGATTGAGCCCGGCCAGCCATTCGTCAAGAAGCAGGACCTCCGGCTCTCCGGCGAGCGCGCGCGCAAGTTCCAGACGTTTCTGGTCGATATAGGTCAGCGAACCGACCGGCAAATGCATGTGTTCGCCGAGCCCGATGCGCTCCAGGAGACTGCGCGCGAACGTTTCCGCCTCCGCGCCCCAGCGTTTGCGATAGCCGAAAGCGGCACCCGCAACCACATTGTCGACGAGACTCAAACCCGGGAGCACCCGGACCAGCTGGAAAGTACGGGAGACGCCGAGCCGGGCGATCTGGTGGGCCGCCAGGCCGCTCAGCCGTTGGCCGTTCATGGTGATCGATCCGCCCGACGGCGGAAAGGCTCCGGAAATGAGGTTCATCGTCGTGGTCTTGCCCGAGCCGTTCGGCCCGATCAGTCCCAGAACCTCATGTTCGTGGACATCGAAGGTCATGTTATCGACCGCGACAAGACCGCCGAAGCGTTTGGTCAGGCCCTGAACCTTGAGAAGGGTACGTCCCGGTTTGGTCATCCGTGCCTCCTCTTTGCGAGCTTTTCAATGAGGCCAACGAAACCGTTCGGGATGAAGTAGACGATCAGCAGGAACGACAGGCCGAGATAAAAGGTCGTCGCATTGGGAAAGGACACACTGATGATTTCCCAGATCAGTGTGAAGGGAATGACACCGACGATCGGGCCCCAAAGCCGCTGGGTACCGCCGAGCAGCGCCATGATCACGACCAGAAAGCTGAGTTCGGGTGAGAACACCAGATTGGGCTCGATGTAGGAATAACGCGGTGCGATCACCACGCCGACCAGCGCGGTAAAGTAGCCGGTGATCATGAAGAGCGCGACCTTTGCAGCGGCCGTATTGATGCCGAGGTGCTTGGCGACGCCCTCGTCATTGCCGATAATCTTCATGGCAAAGCCCAGGCGCGAACGCTCGATCAGCCAGCCGATCAGATAGACAACGGCCGCGATGGCAAGCAGCATCCAGTAGATGTGGGCCTCGGTGAAATCCGTCAGAACGTAGAGACCGCGCGAGCCGAGGAAATTGTTCTGCACCCAGGACACAAGGCCCCGGATCATTTCCGCAAGGCCAAGCGTGAAGATCACGAAGTAGATCCCCGACAGGCGCAGTGTCGCGGCTCCGACCAGGGCGGCCAGAACGACCGCGACGAAAGGCGCGACAGCCGCCATGACCCAGAAGCTGATGTCATAGTCGCTCATACCGGTTGCCACCAGATACCCGCCGATCCCGAAGAAGGCCCCGGTTGCCAGCGAGATATAGTGGGTGGGACCGGAAAACAGGGTCCAGGCAGTGGCGAGCGCGATATACATCATCGCCGTCACCGCGATGGACAGCCAGTAACCGTCGGTCACCAGGGGAACGAAGGCTGCCAGGATTACTAGGCCGGCGGCAAGGCCGATTTCTTTCCAGCCGCTTCCGGTCATGTCGCGCGCTTTCCGAACAGGCCCTGCGGGCGGAACAGAAGAATCCCGAGGAAGATCAGGTAGGCGGAAACGAGCGTCAGGCCCGGATCGATCAAGGTGGCAACGGCAGTCTCCACGAGGCCGAGCAACAAGGCGGCGATGATTGATCCGCGCATATCGCCGACGCCGCCCATGATGACGATGATCAGCGCCTTCATGGTGAAGATGACGCCGACGGAGGCATCCAGGGTGATGAAAGTCGAAATCAGGGTGCCTCCGGCCGCCGTCACCGCCCCTCCGAGTGCAAAGGACAGGGCGGAAATTCGGGGCACGTTGATGCCGACCAGTTTGGCCGCTTCCGTATTGACCGATACCGCGCGGACAGCCGTTCCCGGACGGGTAAAATTCAGCCAAAGCACCAGCGCGACGCCGATGATCACGGCGACGACAAATGCCACGAACCGGTTCAACGCGACCGTGGTGCCGAGAATTTGAAAAGGATTGGCGAGATAGGAATAGGTGAAGTACTCGCCATGGATCGCCACCATGATACCGACGAGCGCGAAGCTCATGCCGAAGGTGGCGAGGATGGAATCGACTTCAAGCTGCCCCTGGTTCTTCGCGCGCCGTACGAGCGGGCGCAGCAGAAGCTGATAGATCAGCCAGTTACCGACAAACGCGAGCGGCGCGACCATGATCATGGTCAGCACGGGACTGAGTTGAGCGGCGGTGAAAAGCCAGAAAGCGGCCAATGCGCCAAGCACAAGCATTTCGCCGCTGGCAAGGTTCATGATACGGGCGACACCGTATTGCAGGTTGAGCCCCATCGCCACGAGCGCGTAGGTGCCACCAAGCAACAGGCCGGAAACGAGAATATCCATCGCGGTCTGCTTGTTCGATCGAAGGGCGAATCCGGAGCCCTGCGTAGGCTCCGGATCCAACAAGGGGCGGGTTCAGCGGAAGGTCAGTTCCAGCCGTCCTTCAGGCGAACCGGAGCCGCGCCGTCGATATTGACGGCATCGACGCCACGGAAGACGCCGTCCTGCCACTGGCCGACGGTCCAGTACTTGCGGGAGTTCTGGCCCTCGAACTTCAGCTCGCCCATGACGGTGTCGAAGCTGTGGTCCTTGATGTACTGGGTGACCTTCTCGCGATCGGTTTCGCCGACGCCTTCGATTGCCTGCGCGAGAACTTCAAGAGCGGCATAAGTGTTGGCAGATGCCCAGTAATCCGGCTCCTTGCCGGTGACTTCCAAATGACGCTTGCGGTAGTCGGCGATCTTCGGATCGTCCGGATTGGTGCCGCCCGCGCCGAGGACGTTGTTGGCCTTGGAGCCGAACTTACCGCCATAAGCCGGAAAGGCTGTCGCGACGGCCGTGTAGAAGGCCTTGACCTGGAAGTCCTCGATGATCGCCTGCTCGGTCAAACCAAAGGTGTCCGGCGGATAGGACCAGGCTACGAAGGCATCCGGGTTGGCTGCCTTGGCTCCCTTGATGATCGGGGAAAGATCCGGGGTGCCGAGCGGATAGGACTTGTCGTAGACGATCTCGAAACCTGCTTCGGTGAAAAGCGGACGGGCAACGTCGGCCAGTTCAATCCCGAAAGCATCCGCGACATTGACCATGGCGATCTTGTTGCCGATGTCGCCCTTTTCGCGCAGGCCGGAAAGAACGTTGACCACGCCCTGCACGAAATCGGTCGTTGAACCGAGCGTGAAGAACAGGCCGGGATAACGGCCGGTCAGTTCACCGATCTGATCGCTGATTGAGGTGACCGCGATTTGCGGATAGCCGTATTTGGCATAGATCGGCGCCGCGGCGACATTGAAGCCGGTCCCGTAGGGCGCGATGATAAAGTCGACCTTGTCCTGGGTTGCCAGACGCTGGGCGGCCTTGATGTGTTCGCCCGGATTGGTCTTGTCATCATACTCGATGATCTCGACCATTTTCTGGCCGTCCTTGAGCTTCAAACCACCGCGGTCGTTTACTTCCTTGGCCCACAGCTCGATGTTCGGCCACTGCGACACGGCGGCGCCACCTGCCAGCGGCCCGGTCTTCGGAGCCACCGCCCCGATCTTGATGGTGTCAGCAGCAAGCGCGGAAAAAGAAATCAGGCCGGCCGTACCAATAGCCGCCAGGCCCGTCGACAAACGGGCAATCACTTCACGTCTGTTCATGTCACTCCTCCCTGAGCAGACCGGCGCCTCAGGCATGTCTCCCGAAGCCTGGGCACCAATCGCTGGAATTTATGCATTCTGGATCCAGAATGACAAGAGCAATTCTCTTTTCCCTCTATATTTGAGTTTGAATGCATCATCTTGCTGCTTATTTGGATCCATATTGACAGGGTATGTATCCAAAAATTATACTTCTCTAATGAAAAGTTATGCGGATAGTGAGCCGGTCCTGGAGGCGATCGAGTCCTTCGAAGGGACTGCGAAGTCCAAAGGAAACCAGACAACATCCGACAAACGGGTGCTGACGGCGCTCCGCAGGCTGATCATGGATGGCAGCATTCCCTCCGGCGCAAAAATCACCGAGGTCGGTCTGTCATCCCTGTTGAAGATTTCACGCACCCCCATCCGCCTGGCGCTCAAGACGCTTGAAGTAGAGGGATTGATCCAGAAGCGCGACGGCCGGGGCTATACGGTTTGCGACCTGGACTTTGACGATCTCTCCAAAGCTTACGAAGTCCGAGGTGTCCTGGAGGGTCTCGCTGCCCGACGGCTCGCCATGAGCGGCCTTGCTCCGGATGTGGAAATCAAGCTTCGCAGATCATTGCAAATGACCGGTGAAGCGGTCCGCCTGATCGGCGCCCATGACGACTGCGGCGTCGACATGTACCAGGAAGCCAACACGCTCTTTCACGAAACGATCCTGAACGCCTGTGACAACACTTTTGTCCCCTTCACGCTGACCCGGCTGGAAAACCTGCCTCTTCTAAAACCCGGCACGCTGGTTTTCAATTCGGAAAAATTCGACATGGAATTCCAGCGCCTGACCATCGGCCACGGCCAGCACCTGATCGTTTTCGATGCCATCACAAAAAGAGACCCGGCACGCGCGGAAGCCATGATGCGTGAGCATTCCTACGCGACAGTCAATTATTCCATGCTGTTTTCAAAATAGGACTGCGCAGACAGCGTGCGGCCTAAAGCCGGTCGAACTCCTCCAGGATGTCCAGCAGCTGGTCCACCTTTTCCTTGCCGATCACCGTCTCGATATGGATTGCGAGACGCTTCGCCTCGTCCAGATTGTCGAGAATGATCTTTTGGCCGGCCGGAGTTATGGCGACCGTCTGGCGCCGGCGATCGGACGGGTCGGCCTGGCGTGTCACCAGCCCCTTCTCGACCAGTGTCTGCACAATCCGCGTCTGGCTTGGCAGAAGCAGGCTGGCATTTTCTGACAGCTTGGTGGAATCGAGCGGCCCCAATTCCTCCAGAACCCGCAGAATGCGCCATTGCTGTTCGGTCAAACCGGAATTGGACAGCATTTCCCTGATCGGGCCCATGACTTTTTCACGCGCCCGGATCAACGCGATCGGCAAGGATCGTGCCGTCGATGGCAACTTGCGGTCGCTAGGGCTGTCTGATTCTCCGTCCATATTCCCAAAAATATCGGCTAATTTCAAAAATTCATACCCATTGATTGACAGGCGCCCGGATATTATTTAACATATTAAGTAATAACAAATCGGGAGGATGATGTGCCCCATATCATCATCGAATATTCAGCCAATCTGGAAGATGGGCTCGACATGGCAGCCTTTTGCGAACATCTGCGCAAAACGGCTGCAGGCATCGACGCGTTTCCGACACCCGGCATCCGGGTCCGGGCCTTCAAGGCGGATTACTACGCCATCGCCGACGGCAATCCGGACCATGCCTTTCTCGACATTTCGCTGCGACTGAGAGGCGGACGCTCCGACGCCGTCAAGAAAGCCTCAACGGAAGAAATGTTCGCCGCCATCACGTCCTATCTCTCCCCCATTCTCGAAAGCCGGTCGCTCGCCATCTCGTTCGAAATGCGCGACATCGATCCGGAGCTTTCCCCCAAGACCGGAACCATCCGCAAGTACCTGAAGGATTCCTGACGCATGTCCGACCTCAACCAGAATATCGAAAAACTGGCCGGCTATCTCAAACGGTTTCAGGACGGCGGTGTCCTCAACCAGATCGGCGGCAAGGCCGTTCCCGCCAAAAGCGGCGCAACGTTCGAAACCCGTTCACCCGTCGACGACAGCCTGATCTGCCAGGTCGCCAAAGGTGGTGCGGACGATATCGACGCCGCCGCCAAGGCGGCAAAGGATGCCTTCCCCGCCTGGCGCGATATGCCGGCGACCGAGCGCAAGAAGATCCTGCACAAAATTGCCGACAGGATCGTGGAGCGGGCCGAGGAAATCGCCTTTTGCGAGTGCTGGGATACCGGACAGGCGCTGCGCTTCATGTCGAAGGCCGCCATCCGCGGCGCGGAAAACTTCCGCTTCTTCGCCGACCGGGCGCCCGGCGCCCGGGATGGCCAGGCCCTTCCCTCCCCGACCTTGCTGAACGTCACCACGCGGTTGCCGATCGGACCGGTCGGCGTGATCACGCCCTGGAACACGCCATTCATGCTGTCGACCTGGAAGATCGCCCCGGCGCTCGCCGCAGGCTGCACGGTGGTTCACAAGCCGGCGGAATTCTCACCGGTCACCGCACGCATTCTGATGGAAATCGCCGAAGAGGCCGGACTTCCCGCCGGCGTGTGGAACCTGGTGAACGGATACGGCGAAGACGCCGGCAAGGCACTGACCGAACATCCGGACATCAAAGCCATCGCGTTCGTCGGCGAAAGCAAGACCGGCTCCATGATCATGAAACAGGGGGCAGATACGCTGAAGCGCGTGCACTTCGAACTCGGCGGCAAGAACCCGGTCATCGTCTTTGACGATGCCGATCTCGACCGTGCGCTCGATGCGGCGATCTTCATGATCTACTCGCTCAACGGAGAACGCTGTACCTCGTCCTCCCGACTGCTGGTGCAGGACACGATCGCCGATGAATTCGAGGCAAAGCTCGTCGAACGGGTCAACAAGATCCGGATCGGTCATCCGCTCGACCCGCAAACCGAACTGGGCCCGCTGATCCACAAGACCCATTTCGACAAGGTCACCAGCTATTTCGACATCGCCCGCGAGGGTGGCGCGACCGTTGCCGCCGGTGGTGAACGTGCGGGCGATACCGGCTGGTTCGTGCGCCCGACCCTGTTCACCGGCGCCAGCAACGACATGCGCATCGCCCAGGAGGAAATCTTCGGGCCGGTGTTGACCTCGATCCGTTTCAAGACCGAAGAGGAGGCGTTGGAAATCGCCAATGCCGTCCAGTACGGCCTGACCGGCTACGTCTGGACCAACAACCTGAGCCGCGCCCTGCGCTTCACCGAAAAGCTGGAAGCCGGCATGATCTGGGTGAACTCGGAAAATGTCCGGCACCTGCCGACACCCTTCGGCGGTGTCAAGGCCAGCGGTATCGGCCGCGACGGCGGCGACTGGTCGTTCGAGTTCTACATGGAACAAAAACACATCGGTTTTGCGACCGGCCAGCACGCCATTCCTCGGCTCGGCGCATAACAGACTTAAAAGGGAAGACACCAATGCCGATACCGGCTCCTAACCTCTATCCGCCGTTCAATATCGTTCGCCTGAGCCATGTGGAGTTCGGCGTGACGGATCTGGCCAAGAGCAAGGCTTTTTATGTCGACACGCTCGGACTTCAGATCACCGACCAGACCGATGATGCGATCTATCTGCGCGCTATGGAAGAACGCGGCCACCATTGCATTGTCCTGAGACAGGCGCCGGAAGCGCGTGCCTGTGAACTCGGCTTCAAGGTCTTCGACGAGGAAGACCTGGAAAAGGCCGCGCATTTCTTCAAGTCGAAGGATTTGCCGGTAGAATGGGTCGAGCGGCCTTACCAGTCGCGCACCTTCCGCACCCGCGACAATTTCGGCACGCCGCTGGAGTTTTACGCGCGCATGGACCGGCTCGAGCCGATCCATCAGAAATATGCGCTCTACAGGGGCGTCAAACCGCTGCGCATCGACCATTTCAACTGCTTCTCGCCGGATGTGGACGCCTCGGTCGCCTTCTACAACGAGATCGGCTTCCGCGTGACCGAATATACCGAGGACGAGGTCAGCGGACGCCTGTGGGCCGCCTGGACCCACCGCAAGGGCGGCGTCCACGACATCGCCTTCACCAATGGTAGGGGCCCGCGCCTGCATCACACCGCCTTCTGGGTGCCGACCCCGCTCAATATCATCGACCTCCTGGACCTGATGTCCACGACCGGATGGGTCGACAACATCGAGCGCGGCCCTGGACGGCATGGCATTTCCAATGCTTTCTTCCTCTATATTCGAGACCCGGACGGGCACCGCATCGAGATCTACTGTTCCGATTACCAGACCGTCGATCCGGACCTGGAGCCGATCAAATGGGATCTGAAGGACCCGCAGCGCCAGACCCTTTGGGGTGCCCCTGCACCCAGAAGTTGGTTCGAGGAAGGGTCTCTTTTCGTCGGCGCCGAAGTCCAGGAACCCACACTGGCAGCCCAACCGATCATCGCGCCCTGAGGAGACACCATGAATTGGGAGGATTTCGCCCGCTGGGGACGCCGGATCGCGGACTGGGGCGCGGCCTATCATAAAGGCCTGCGCGACCGTCCGGTTCGGGCACAGGTGAAACCGGGGGAGCTGCTAACCCGCCTGCCGCAATCGCCACCGGAGACGGGTGAACCGATGGACGCGATTTTCGCGGACTTCGAAAACCTGGTGCTGCCTGGCATGACCCATTGGCAACATCCGCGCTTCTTTGCCTATTTCCCGGCGAATGCCGCTCCGCCTTCCGTATTGGCGGAATACATCGTCTCCACCATGGCGGCCCAATGCATGCTCTGGCAGACCTCGCCGGCCGCCACGGAGATGGAAACCCGCATGCTCGACTGGCTGCGCCAGGCCGTCGGGCTTCCCGATACCTTTGCCGGCGTCATCCAGGACAGCGCTTCGTCGGCGACCCTCGCGGCCGTCCTGACCATGCGCGAGAAGGCCCTCGGCTGGGAGGGCAACCGGCAAGGCCTGTTCGAGCAGCCCCGCCTGCGCATCTATGCCTCCGGCGAAGTGCATACTTCCGTCGACCGGGCGATGTGGGTATCCGGCATCGGCCAGGACAACCTCATCCGGATCCCGATCGAGGGCGACCGGCGCGGCATGAACCCGGACGCCTTGCGGGCCGCAATAAACGCGGATCTGAAGGCCGGATACAAGCCGGCAGGCATCATCCTGAGCACCGGCGGCACCAGTGTCGGCGGGTCGGATGATGTTGCAGCCATCGTCGCGGTGGCCAGGGAATTCAGCCTTTACACCCACCTTGATGCGGCCTGGGCCGGTGCGGCCATGATCGTTCCGGAATACCGTAAGCTTTGGCAAGGCGTGGACGGCGTCGATTCCATGGTGTTTAATCCGCACAAGTGGCTCGGCGCGCAGTTCGACTGTTCGGCTCACTTTCTGAAGAACCCGGACGATCTGGTGCGTACGCTGGCGATCCGGCCCGAGTATCTCAAAACCCACGGCCATGACGGGATGATCAACTATTCCGAATGGTCCGTGCCGCTCGGACGGCGCTTCCGGGCGCTGAAACTCTGGTTCCTGATCCGTAGCTACGGACTGGACGACCTGCGCCAGCGGATCCGCAACCATGTCGCCTGGTCGAAAGCCCTCGCCGAAAGGCTGCGCAAGGAGCCGGATTTCGAAATCGTCACCGAACCGGTGCTTTCGCTGTTTTCCTTCCGCTACACGCCGCAAGGCGCCACCGATCTCGACAGCCTCAATCAGCGCCTGGTCGATGCCATCAACGACGATGGCCGGATCTACCTGACGCAAACCATTTTCGAGGGCCGGAAAGCGATCCGCTTTCAGGTCGGCCAGTTCGACTGCACCGAGGCCGATGTCGCGACCGCCTTCGACGTCATCACAGAAATCGCCCGCTCCCTGGAGACACAATGAGCAAATTCGCGACTTATACCGCCAACGGAGACACCTTTTACGGCGCCGTGACCGATGCCGGCATGATCGCCCTGTCGCCCGATTTTCCGCAGTGGCCGACATTACGGGACGTGATTGCCGCCGCCGCGCTTTCAGAGCTGGAAAAGGCAGTGGAAGGCAAAGCCGCCACTCATTTAAACGGCAGTTTTTTCTACGAAATCCCTGTGCCGGCACCGGAAAAGATCATCTGCGTCGGCGTCAACTTCCCTGACCGAAACGCGGAATACAAAGACGGCCAGGAAGCCCCGCCGAACATGTCGCTCTTCGTCCGCTTTCCGAGCTCGTTCACCGGTCACGACCGACCGCTGATCCGGCCGAAAGCCTCCGACAAGCTGGACTATGAAGGCGAGATCGCCATCGTTATCGGCAAGGGCGGCCGGCATATATCGCAGGCAGACGCCTATGACCATATCGCCGCCGTCACGCTCTGCAACGAGGGCACGCTCAGGGACTGGGTACGCCATGCAAAATTCAACGTGACCCAGGGAAAGAATTTCGACCGGTCGGGAGCCATGGGTCCCTGGCTTGTTCCCTTCAGGACGAAGGACCAGCTTGAGGACGTTCGGATCACCACCAGGGTCAACGGCGAGCTGCGCCAGGACGACCGGACCAGCCGGATGCTGTTCCCGATCCCGCGCCAGATCGAATACATCTCCACCTTCACCACGCTCGTCCCCGGCGACATCATCGTCACCGGAACGCCGACCGGGGCCGGCGCGCGCTTCGATCCGCCGATCTTTCTGAAGCCCGGAGATGTGGTGGAGATCGAGGCCGAAGGCATTGGCCTGTTGCGCAATGGCGTTGAGGACGAGGCATGACGCTCTCAAAGGAAGATGTGACATCGGCCGCCCACGATCTTTTCGAGGCGGAAAAATCCGGCAAGCAGATCGGCCTGTTGTCGCTGCGCCATCCGGATATGACCATGGACGATGCCTACGCCGTCCAGGACGCCCTGACCGCGCACAAGACCACGGCCGGGCGGAAGGTGATCGGCTGGAAGATCGGTCTCACCTCAAAGGCGATGCAGCAGGCGCTCAACATCGATATTCCCGACAGCGGGATCCTGTTTGACGACATGCTGTTCGAAAACGGCGCGACCGTGCCGAAGGACCGCTTCATTCAGCCGCGCATAGAAGCCGAAATCGCCTTCGTCATGAAGGCCGATGTCCCGACGCAAAATGTGACCCGCGCGGACGTTCTAGCGGCGACCGACCATGTTGCGCCGAGCATCGAGATCCTGGACACGCGCATCCTGCGCAAGGATCCGGTAACCGGGGCAGCCCGTAAGATCTTCGATACCATCGCCGACAATGCCGCCAATGCGGGGCTTGTCCTGGGCGGCGAGCGACATGCCGTGGACGCGGTCGACCTGCGCTGGGTCGGGGCCATCGTCACCAACAACGGAGAGGTCGAGGAAACCGGGCTGGGTGCCGGCGTGCTCAACGATCCAGTGGAAAGCGTGGTCTGGCTCGCCCGGCGCATGGCGCAATACGGCCAGCAGATCAAAGCCGGCCAGATCATCCTCTCCGGTTCCTTTATCCGCCCGCTGGAGTGCCCTCCGGGGTCGAACATCGAGGCCGATTTCGGTGCTTTCGGGAAGGTCACCTGTTCGTTCGAATAGGCCTATCGGGATTACAGCATTCCGAACTACGGCGCCGGCATAGTCAATGGAGTTGTGAAATAAGGCCGGAACCTGCTAAAGACGACATTGCCCGATCCCCGGGACACCAGTCAAAACGGAAAAGCGGTTCGTGCCTCTTCCACAAGGTTCCGATCAGTCCCGGCTCCCTCTTGCGGGGATCGTCTTCAAGTCCAAAGAACCGGTCAACAACCTCCTGGAGGATGTCAGCCGGACGCTTGCAGCGCGCGGACTCAACCTTGCCGGCGTCCTGCAACAGGCTGTCATACCGGAAGGCCGGGCGGAGAAAAACGTCTGTCTGTCGAGCCTTAGGGGCAGCTGGCAGATGCCGGTGCTGCAGGACCGCGGGCAGCATGCCCAAGGCTGCAGGCTCGATCCCCATGCGATTACGGATGTTGCCGGCCGGCTGTCCGCAGATCTGGAGGCCGGCGCCGATATTCTGATCGTCAATCGTTTCGGCCGGGCGGAATCGGAGGGCTACGGTTTGCGCCAGGTTCTGGAACAGGCCGTCTGTGCCGAAATCCCGGTGCTGCTTGCGGTGCGCGAGGACTATGTCTCCGCCTGGGAAGACTTTCACGGCGGCATGGGTGAACTGCTTCCGCTGGATCGGGACACAGTCCTGTCCTGGTGCGATGCCGTCTGCGAGCCGGTGAAGAGCCCCGCCTGAGCCTGGGCGCCTTATAAACCCAGTTCTTCGGTTGTCAGGATCGGCGCCACATCCAGCTTGTGCGCGTTCAGCATTTCAGCGATTTCTTCTATCGCCTCTACGAGTTGCTTTTGCTTTTCCGGCGAACAGCTTGCAAACTTTTCCTGAAAATCCACGTGAAGCAGGCTCGGCACCTCCTCCAGGGTCTTGTGACCGGTCGCCGTCAGGCGCGTATGGACGATACGCCGGTCCGTATCGGAGCGATAGCGCGTGATCAGCCCCTTTTCCTCCAGCTTGTCGAGGATCGTGACCACGGTTGCTGACGAGAGGTCGGCTTGTGCCGACAGAGCCTTGGTCGTGACCTGGCCCAGATCACGAATGGCCTGAAGAACCACAATTTGCGGAATGGTCAACCCGACGGCTCGCGAAACCTCCCGCGAGCGCAAATCGATTGCCCTGACGATGCGCCTGATCGCCTTGAAGACCTTGGCCGTTTCCGCATTTTCCATATTTATAGCTCTGATGATTTGACCTCTAATGATTTGATCTCTATCTATTGCGTCAACAGCTAACTGACAAGGAAAAAGCGATTCAATGTGTGGCATTTGCGGTGAAGTGGTGTTTGGAGACGACCTGGCGAATACGGCCCGTGTCGACAGAATGGCGCGGGCCATGGCCGCCCGCGGCCCCGACGCCATGGGTGTTTCCATGCGCGGCCGCGTCGCCTTCGGTCATCGCCGCCTGAAAATTATCGACCTGTCCGACAAGGGCGCCCAGCCCATGACCGACATGTCCCTCGGACTGTCGCTCGTTTTCAACGGCTGTATTTACAATTATCAGGACCTGCGTTCGGAACTGCAGGCGAAGGGCCATTCGTTCGTGTCGACGAGCGACACGGAAGTCATCCTGAAGGCCTGGGCGGAATGGGGTGCCGACTGCTTTTCGCGGTTCCACGGCATGTTTGCCGTCGCGATCCACGAGCATGACAGCGGCCGGCTGCACCTTGCCCGCGACCGCTTCGGCATCAAGCCGTTGTATTACTCGGAAGCAAGCGGGCGCCTGGCCTTCGCGTCCTCGCTCCCTGCCCTTCTCGCCGGCGGCGACATCGACACGTCGATCGACCGGATCGCACTCAATCACTACATGAGCTGGCACGCGGTCGTCCCGGCGCCGCACACCATCCTGAAGGGCGTGCGCAAACTTCCCGCCGCCACCGTGCGCACGATCGACAAGAACGGAGCCTTCAAGGACGTCACCTATTGGGAACCGCGTTTCGAAAAGACGCCGGAAGACCTGAACCGCTCGGCGGAAGAATGGCGCGACATGGTTCTGGACGGTCTGCGCACCGCTGTACGCCGGCGGATGGTGGCCGACGTGCCGGTCGGCGTTCTCCTGTCAGGCGGCGTCGATTCCAGCCTGATCGTCGGTCTGCTGGCCGAAGAAGGCCAGAAGGATCTGGCGACCTTTTCCATCGGCTTCGAGGAGGCCAACGGCGAAAAGGGGGACGAGTTCGTCTATTCCGATCTGATCGCCGAGCGTTACGGCACCGATCACAAGAAAATTTTCATTCCGTCCTCGGAGCTGCAGGGCAATCTGCCGGGTGCGATCAAGGCGATGTCGGAGCCGATGGTGTCCTACGACAATATCGGCTTCTATCTGCTATCCCGTGAGGTCTCCAAGTACATCAAGGTCGTCCAGTCCGGCCAGGGCGCGGACGAAGTCTTTGCCGGTTATCACTGGTATCCGAAAATGGCGGGCGCAAATACGCCGTCCGCCGCTTATCGGGACGCCTTCTTCGACCGCTCCAACGAGGCGATGAACGAGGCGATCTCGCCGGAGTATCAATGCGACCGCGACGAAAGCCTGGCCTTCGTCGAACAGCACTTTGCCAAGCCGGGCGCGGACGATCCGGTCGACAAAGCGCTCCGTCTCGACACCAACGTCATGCTGGTGGATGATCCGGTCAAACGGGTCGACAATCATTCCATGGCCTGGGGGCTGGAGGCACGCGTGCCGTTCCTCGACCACGAACTGGTGGAACTGGCCGGACGCATTCCGGCGGAACACAAGCTGGCCCAGGGCGGCAAGGGCGTGTTGAAGGAAGCGGCGCGGCTGGTGGTTCCTTCCGATGTGATCGACCGACCGAAGGGTTACTTCCCGGTCCCGGCCCTGAAGTACATTCAGGGCAGTTACCTGGATATGGTTCGTGATACCCTGACCAATGAATCCGCCCGAAGCCGCGGTCTTTTCCAGGAGGCTTATCTGGACAAGCTCTTCAAGGATCCGACCAAATACATCACCAAGCTGCGCGGTTCCGAACTCTGGCAGGCCGCCCTTCTGGAAATGTGGTTACAGGCTCAGGAGGTCTGATCGAATGGCAGAACATGAGGTGTCACGGCCAAAGGGCGCCTATGACCACCGCCTGAAACGCTTGCGCGATCACGGCATGAAGCCGGAATACCGGGCGGACGATATCGAGGCGCACAAAAACCGGGTTGCGGATTGCGGCTGGGGCCGGCTGATTTTCGGCAATACCTTTTCCGACCCCGAAGACCTGATTTCGGTGTTGCGTAACGAGCAGCCCGACCGGCGCGATATTGCGTTCTACGTCCGAGACCCGCATGTGCTTGTCGGGTCGGCGCCGCAGGAACTGTTCCTCGATCCGTCGCACACCTACCGGCTGGATCTTGCGACCTATCGGCCCGCTCGCAACCGGCGCAAGGGCTTTACGGTTCGCAGGCTAGCATCGCGCCGGGATGCCGAAGCCATCAACGTGCTTTACGGCAGCCGGAACATGGTCCCGGTTTCGCTTGATTTCTTCTGGAACCAGATGGACCAGCGGGAAATGACCGTCCTTGTGGCCGAAGAAGACGAAACCGGCGAGATCGTCGGCACCGCCATGGGCATCAACCACGATGTGGCGACCAATGGCGCGGACAAAGGCTCCTCTCTCTGGTGTCTGGCCGTTTCGCCCAAGGCCAGGTTCCCGGGCATCGGCGAAGCGCTGGTCCGACGGCTGGCCGAGCAATTCAAGGGCCGGGGCATCCCGTACATGGACCTGTCTGTGATGCATGACAACACCCAGGCCATCGCCCTTTATGAAAAGCTGGGTTTCAAGCGGGTCCCGTTCTTCACCGTGAAGATGAAGAACCCGATCAACGAAGCCCTCTATGCCGGTCCGACGGTTGAGGAAAAGCTCAATCCTTACGCGACCATCATCCTGAACGAGGCCAGACGGCGCGGGATCCGATCGGAAATTCTGGATGCCGATGGAGGCTTCTTCCGCCTGTCCTACGGCGGTCGCTCTATCCGCTGCCGGGAATCCCTGACCGATTTTACAAGTGGCGTCGCGATGTCCATCTGCGACGACAAGTCGGTCACCCAGAGGGTCGTCGCCAGAGCCGGATTGAACATTCCGAGACAAATACTTGCGGGAGATGCCGGAGAAACCGAGGCGTTTCTCGAAACGCATGGTTCGGTGGTTGTCAAACCGGCCAGAGGCGAACAGGGAAAAGGCATTTCCATCGGCCTGACCGAACTTGATGAGGTACAGGCGGCGATCGAAGCCGCCCGAACATTCTCCAATGACGTCCTGATCGAAGAATGCGTGGAGGGAGACGACCTTCGGCTGGTCGTGATCGACTATAAGGTGGTCGCGGCCGCCATACGCAGACCCGCCGAAATCATGGGCGACGGCAGGAACACGGTCAAAGACCTGATCGAAGCCCAATCGCGGCGGCGGGCGGCGGCGACCGGCGGCGAATCCCGTATCCCAATCGACGAGGAGACGATGCGCTGTCTCAAGGGCGCCGGCTACGATCTGGAAAGCGTTCTGCCGGAGGGCAAGTCTGTCCAGGTCCGCAAGACGGCAAACCTCCACACCGGCGGCACGATCCATGACGTAACCGGCGAGACCAATTATACGCTGATCGATGCGGCGATCCGTGCCGCCAGGGCCATCGAAATACCTGTGACCGGCATCGATCTTATGGTGCCCTCCCATCGCGAACCGGACTACTGGTTTATTGAAGCCAATGAGCGTCCCGGCCTTGCCAACCACGAACCGCAGCCGACCGCGGAGCGTTTCGTCGACTTCCTTTTTCCCCTGTCCATGCCGCAATCCGTGCGGAATGCAATGAACCGGAATAACTTATGACGCTGCTATCGATCGATGTTCCTTATCTGAGCGAGATCCTGGAAGGACTCCTGAAGATCCCGAGCCCGACAGGATACACCGATGAAATCGTACGGCATGTCTGCAAGGAGCTGGACCGGCTGGGCGTTTTCTATGAACTGACCCGGCGCGGCGCCATCCGCGCGCACCTGAAAGGAAAGGACGAAAAGCCGGCACGGGCATTCGTTTCCCACCTCGACACGCTGGGCGCGCAGGTAAAGGCCCTGAAAGACAACGGCCGCCTCGAGGTGGTTCCGATCGGCAGCTGGTCCGCCCGTTTCGCGGAAGGCGCACGCACCACGATCTTCACCGACAGCGGCGCTTATACCGGCACCATCCTGCCGCTCAAGGCGTCGGGACACACGTTCAATACCGGCGTCGACGAATTGCCGATCGGCTGGGAATACGTCGAATTGCGCGTCGATGCCTATGCGCGCACGAAAGACGACCTGCATAAGCTGGGCGTCGATGTCGGAGATATCGTCGCGATCGATCCCCAGTCGGAATTTCTGGACAACGGCTTCATCGTATCGCGTCATCTGGATAACAAGGCCGGTGTCGCGGTCATGCTGGCGGCCATGAAGGCCTTCATCGACTCCGGTGTAACGCCGACCGTCGATATCTACTGGCTCTTCACGATTGCGGAAGAGACCGGCCACGGCGCAACGTCGATCCTGCCGCTGGAGGTTGCCTCTCTGGTTGCAATCGACAACGGCACATCCGCGCCCGGACAAAATTCCGAAGAGTTCGGCGTCACCATTGCCATGGGAGATCAGACCGGCCCCTTCGACTATCATCTTACCCGCAAGATCGCCCAATTGTGTCAGGACAACGCGATCAAATATCAGAAGGACGTATTCCGGTATTATCGCTCCGACGCGGCTTCCGCGGTCGAAGCCGGTGCGGATGTGCGAACTGCGCTGATCACCTTCGGCATCGATGCCAGCCATGGCTATGAGCGCATCCACATGCATGCACTGCGCTCACTTGCCGAACTGGCGACGGTCTATGCCGTCAGCACGGTGAAGATCACCCGGGATGCCAGCGACTTTTCGGACCTGGAGGGCTTCACCTCCCAGCCGACGGAAGATGCGGAACAGGTCCTCACTCCAGACACCAGCAAACCGCAGTCCGAACCCCAACACGGGCCGGCGGAATAAGCGGCTTTCCTCTCGCCGGCCCCGCTCCCGGGCCGGCGCCCCTGCCCCCGATTGTCTTCGCTATCGTGTAGCGGACGTGCTTTTACGTTCCACCTGCCAATGGGGTCCGATATGACTTCATCGAGCAGGCGTGCCGGAGGAAAACTTGAAGCAGGAAGAACCCGATAACTTCGAACCGTCAGCCGGACAGCTCATTTCGGACATCGGCTCTGCCCGAACCCCTCAACATCCGAGGAAACGGCGCTTGTTCGATGCCGGATTTCTCGCCGTTTCCGCAATCATGTTTGCCGCCGTCGGTATTGTTTATTACCGGCACGGAGCCCAACACGTTCTTGATATCCTCGCCAAGGACAGCGTTCTGGCCCTCGACATCGCGCCCAAGGTTCTGGCCGCCGTGCTCCTGGCCGCCTGGCTGCGACGTCTTTTGCCAAAGGAAGTTGTCGCCCGCCATTTCGGGCATAAGTCCGGCATCAGGGGCATGTCACTTGCGGTCTTCGCCGGCGTCATCCTGCCCGGCGGGCCAATGACGGCCTTCCCCCTGGCAATCGCCTTTTCACAAGGAGGCGCAGCCTTGTCCGTCATCGTCGCCTTCCTGACCAGCTGGCTTCTGCTCAGCGCCAACCGGACCATCGTTTGGGAGATGGCCTTCATCGACAATCAAATCGTTGGTTGGCGTCTTCTTTTGTGTCTCCCGGTCCCGTACCTGCTCGGTTTTGCGGCCCAGTATCTCTATCGCGGTAAAGCGCTGATTTCTGACAGGATAACCTGATGGCCCTTGTGCTCTTCACATTGTTCTTGTGGACCGCAACTGTCACCATGGGGACGCTCGCCTACCGCAAGAATGACGGTACTTTTTCCGCCGGGTTCAAGGATGCTGCGCGTGAGAGCCTGCATATCGCGCCGAGAATTTGCGTTGGGATTTTCGGATCCGGCTTTATTGCAGAGCTCCTGCCAAGAGAGACGGTCAGCTCCCTGCTCGGCTCCGGTTCCGGCAGCCTCGGCATCGTGATTGCTTCGGCCGTCGGCGCCGGTGTTCCCGGCGGTCCGGTCGTCGCCTTTGCCATTGGTGCCGCTGCACTGAAGGCCGGAGCGGGTGTTCCCCAACTCATGGCCTTCGTGGTTTCCTGGATGCTGTTTTCCCTCTACAGAACGCTGATCTGGGAACTGCCGGTCATGCGCGCACGCTTTACCGGAGCGCGGATCCTTTTATCGGCACCGGCGCCGATCATCATCGGTCATCTGACCTGGCTCGTCGCAGGATAATTCTGAAGAATCAAAACGCTCCGAGCACATACCGGAGAAGGCTTCGACAGCGTCTCCTGCCCGCATTTCCGTTTCAATCCGTCTCGAAGGCCACCGACCAATCCTCGAGAGGTGGACCGGCAAGTCTCTCTCAGCCCAGGACCTTTGCCAGGAACGCTCCGGTCCTCTGGTGTGCGAGATCGGCTGCCTCCTCCACGTACGAAGACCGGGCGTCGTTCGCGAAGGCATGGCCGGCTTCGTACATGTACATTTCGAAATCCGGCAGATAGGCCTTCACTTCTTCCAGAAGGTCTGGCGGCGTGTGATCGTCCGTGGTCCCGAAGTGGCCCTGCATCGGCGCTTTCAACGGGCAATCCAGGAACTGCTTCAAGCGTGTGCCGTAAAAGGAAATCCCACCGGCAATATCGAGCTTTTGAGCAGCGCGGACCGCAAGGCCACCGCCCCAGCAGAAGCCCATGACGGCAACCTTTCCGCCGTTTTCCTTTAACGCATCGACTGCCGCCGCCGCATCCGCGATGCAATCGTCCGTATCGATGGCAAGCATCAGGTCCCGGCCGCGGGTTGCCTGATCGAAGGGGATTACGGCGCCTTTTTCCTTTCGGTCGAACAGGGCGGGAATGGCAACTTCGTAGCCGAGTTTCGCGTAGCGCGCGGCAACGCCTTTCAACTGATCTGTCACCCCGAATATTTCCTGGAGAATGACGAGACCGCCCCGGCGTGTTCCCTGCGCCGCTTCAAACCAGCAATCGAACATATATCCATCTGCCGCTGTCAGTTGCCTCATCATTTCAAGTCGCTCCAGTTTGCGAGAATTCGGTTTAATGGACGGCGCCGCACATCCGTGCGGCGCCGGGAAGTGTCATTTACCGACCTTGATGCCGGCTTCCTCGTAATAGCGAATGGCGCCCGGGTGATAGGGAACCATGTTGACCGGAGCCATGGCATCGCGATCCGCACGTGCAAATGCACCGAACGACGCCTTCAGGGCCTCCTTGTTTTCGGCAACCGCCTTGGTGATTTTATAGACGAGGTCGTCACTGACGTCGGCATTGGTCAGCATCATCCACGGGATACGCATGATGTTGGCACCGCTGTCCTGAAGACCGTTGATCTTCTCGTTCTGCTTCAAGGACACAATGTCCCCGGCCGGAAGATATTTCTTGAACGCGGCGACACCGGCTTCGGAGTCGTCCTGCGAGACATAGCAAAGGCCGCCTCTGGACTTCAGCTTTACCGCCGCCTGCTGACCGGCACCGGAATTCAGGCTGACAAGCGCGAGATCGACCAGTCCGTCACCGAGCGCATTGATGCCGGCCACGAAGCTGGCTACCGGAACCTTCTTGAAATCGTCATAGGTCAGGCCGGCGTTGGCGAGACCTCCGGCAATGTAGAACGGAATGATCGTCGACGACGTATATTCCGATGCGATCCGCAATTCGGCTGCCTTCGCCTTGACATCGGCGATGGTCTTCAGGCCGAGGTCGCAGGGTGCCATCAATCCGGTGGTGAGCGGAAACATGACCCCGACCAGACGCATATTGGGGTTCTTGCGGTCGTAGTTGCCGGTTCCGGAGAAAGCGTATTCGGCTTCGACACCGTTTGAAAATCCGAAATCGACTTCACCGGAGTTAATCAGCGGCAGATAGCCGACAAGCGGCTGGGTGCGGGCGACGATGCCGGCGTCATTGGCGACCTTTGCGACCGCCTGCCCGGAGTTATAGGCAAGAGAGCCTTGCGCACCAGTGGCGATCGTCACCACCTGCGCATAGGCGCTCGCCACTGACAGGGCAGACACCAGCAGTCCGGCCCCGATCATCTTCATACTTGTTTTCATCTATTCCTCCCTTGGGTTGAAATCCATAATGTTCTTGTTCAGGCTGCGGCCGCTTTCCGATCCTTCCGTCTGTCAGAGAACAGAAGCACGGCCGTCAGGATCACGGCGCAGACCGCTGCGGGTACGTGGAAGTAATGGGTTTCGGTAAAGAAGCCGAACGGCAGCGCCAAAGCGCCCAGCACGCCGAGTAACAGGCGGACCGGGATACCGAGTTTCGAACTTAAGAAACCGACCATGGCCGCACAGATTGCAGACACACCAATACCGGCCAGAACCGTTGCCAGGATTATTTCACCCCATGTACCGTTCATCAAAAGCGCTGGTGTCGCAACGAAGACGAACGGGATGATATAGGCCGCCCACCCGATCCGCATTGCGGTCAATCCGGTCATCAGCGGCCCTTCCTTGGTGATCGTCGCGGCGGCAAAGGCCGCCAGGGCGACCGGCGGGGTGATCATGGACATCATGCCGAAGTACAGAATGAACATGTGTGCGGCGATCGGTTCAATACCGGCCTGCACCAGCGAAGGCGCAACCAGAGCGGCAAGCAGCACATAGACACCGGACGTGGGCATGCCCATGCCCAGAATGGTGCAGATGAACGCAGACACCAGCAACAGCAGGACGACATTCGTCCCGATCGAATTGACCAGGAGAAGCGTCAGCGCGAATCCGAGGCCGGTGATGTTCAGGATTCCGATGACGAAGCCGGCGGAAGCCACGACCAGGATCAGATCGACCATGGACGTCCCGGTTTCGGTAAAGACGTTGCCCAAAGTCTTGAGGGTCAGCCGTTCGCCGCGATATCCGCGTAAGAAACCGACCAAGACGATGGCAATAGAGGCCAGAAGGGCGGAATCTTCCGGATCGTACCGCCACCAGAACAAGGCAGCGAGCAGGACGCCGAAGGGCAAGGCAAAGTGCCAACCTTCGCGCAGCACCTCCTTGACCGACAGGGGCTCGTCGTCGCTCTGGCTGATATTATCGCGCCCGGCAATGAGATCCACCTGGATGAAAACGCTGACGTAATAAAGGATGGCCGGAACCAGCGCCGCGGCGGCAACCGTCATATAGGAAATGTCGAGGAACTCGGCCATCAGAAAGGCGGCGGCGCCCATGATCGGCGGGGTCAGCTGACCGCCGGTAGAGGCGACGGCCTCAATGGCGCCGGCATCCCTGCCCGTATATCCGCCCCGTTTCATCAAAGGGATCGTGACGACGCCTGTGGTCACCACATTGGAAACTGCGCTGCCGGAAATCGATCCGAACAGGGCCGATCCCACCACCGAGATCTTGGCACTGCCGCCGCGCGTGCGACCTGTGGCGGCCATGGCAAGGTCGGTGAAAAACGTCCCACCTCCGGCAGCGAAGAGCAATTGACCGAAGAAGACAAACAAGAGAACGATGATCGTGCCGACGGCCAGGGGCGTGGAAAACACCGCACTCGGATCGAAGCCGACATACTGGACGAGACGGACCGGAGTGAGAGCCTTGCCGATCAAATCGCCGGGAACCTTGTCAGCAAACAGCGCATAGATCAGAAACACGCCGACAATCGCGAACAGCATCCACCCAGCCCGGCGCCGAACACCTTCCATAACCGTTAGCGTCACCACTGCGCCAATAACCGTGATCTGCCACGGACGGTATGCCTGTTCCTTCAGGAGCCAGCTGAAATCATAAGCCGCGTACATCAGCACGGAGAAAGCGATGAGCGCGATTGCACCGTCCAGCCAACCGATGCCCGCCTTGGCTTCGCCCCGCCAGTTGTAACGCAAATAAGCGATCGTCAGGGCGAGGCCCAACTGGAACGCCATGTATTGCTGCTTCAGGATCGCAAATCCCAGACGGGTCGGCGCTTCGATATTCCACAGAATGCACGCGACACACATGAGCGTGGCAAAAAAGGCAATCAGCCAATCCGTGTAAGACCTGGGATTCGACACTTCGGTCATTGCCCGGCCTCATCATAGCAGCCGGTTTTGTCTATTTGTTTTTCGCCAGGTGCAGACATTTGCGCATTGTATATCAATGCGGCGTCCCTAACGGCCATGCCGCTACCCTCCCAGTATTTTTATATGACGCAATACGTTTCCCTGAGGGCATCTAACACCGGCAACTTGCCAAATGCACATAAGAAATTCCTATTTGTTATAAACAAAAGACAATCCATCCGCGTGCGCGAAGAAGCCCTCCGTTACAACTGCACTTCCGTCACGTTTCGGGCTTGTCAGTTCATTTCCGCGGATTACGATCCCCGCCACGCAGTCGAGCCAAGGCAAACACAGCAATACGGATTGTCTCGCCATTGCGCACGCAGAAATGCTTTCCGATTGCGACTGCCCGTTTCGGCGAGCGTGGCGCTTTCCTCGTTGAGGTCTTCCAAAGCCCGTTCGATTTCAGGCTTCAGGTCGTTGGTCTCAAGAAACTGCCAGTAAGGTGTTGGCGTGGTGGCGAAACCGTCAGATGCCCGGACGCCTTCCGGATCGAGCGTATTGACCGTATCGCCGAGGGGCGCATTCTTGCCCCCGGCCAGGCCAACATCCTTGCGTCCGCACTCCCTGAAACGGACGACCGTTTTATTTGGCCGCTCAATTTCCGCCCCTCTTCTTCCGTTCCGCTTTCTGAAGGCCCATCAGATAGGCCACCACATCTTCCCTTTCGCTGTCGAAAAGGCGGTAGGTGGTCATTGGAAAATGATCTTCTTTCAGGAATTGCACGAAATAGGCCCGCGTGCGTTCGGGACGCAGAACGATCTGCTCATAGGGAGGCGCCATATCCGGATCGGGTTTGTCGGACGCCCGCTGATGACAGGTACGGCACCATTGCTCGATTACGGCTTCTCCCCGTTCCACACTCCCGTCGGCGAGCACCGGCGGAGCCGACAAAACACAAGACAAGACAATCAGGCCAGCGGCTTTGTATGAGGCGTAGGATCGCATAGTTGGCGAAATTCCCTGTGTTGTGCATTCCCTGCCGCGGCTTCGCCTTCAATCAGCGTCGAAGCGCCCGTGGGCCTCTGTCGGCTCGCAGGACTGTCAATCCGAGCCCGGCTCGCTCGGTATCAACAGCACCGGGGCCTGTCGTTCACCGATCAGGTCCAGCCATCGGGAGAAAAGATTGCCGTTTCCCGGTTCTCTGGTCGCGATGACAAGCCGGTCCCGCTCCGAAGGCTTTTGAGCCGATATTCTTTCGTGTTTCGGGTACCGCAGATCCTCGACGGCCGCCTGACCGTGGACACGCTCTGCAATCCGGCGAGCAAAATCAATCGACTTGTCCTCGGGAGTTCTTGCCAGAGCCAGAATTCGACCGCCGCCCGGCCTTGAGCGGCGGGGAAGCAATAGCACGGCTGATTTTGACTGGCTGACCGCCTGCAGATATTGGCGATAAGGCTCGCTCGATCGTTCCAGAGGGCTATCCGGTTGGGAGAGGACCACGATATCGGACGCCTTCGCAGCCGTCCGGATGGCTTCGCTGACGGCCGATGTCATAACTTCGAAACGACTTCGTACCTTCCTCATGGCCGCTTCGGCCGCAACGAGTTCCTGCGCGCGCCTGGCCGCAGCCTCTATGGATTCCGCAAGTGAACCGATGTCCATCGCCTCGACGCGGTTGCCGAGAAGCCTGTACTCGCGAAACCCGGCCAATCGGGCGGCCCCCACAAGCTCCGGATCGCGAATAAAAATGCCGTGCAATTCAAGGTCCAAAAGGCCGGCGGCATCGACGGTCTGGCGAACGATTGCCGTGTTGAACGCGGCCTGATGAAATCCGAAAACGAGGCGCGAATAAGTGATCATGGCTCAGTTCCCCGGCTTATCTCCCTTGCCGTCTTCGGCGAGGCTTTTTCTGACCTGGGTAAAGGCTCCAAGTCGGTCTTCGATCATCCGATAGACAGAACCTTCGGTGAATTGCCCGTCGTCCTCCCGTTTACCCACCGGCTTGCCGGTTACCAGTTCCATCCCTTCATCGATGGTTGCAACGGGATAAATGGCGAATTTCCCTTCGTTACAGGCCGCGATCACATCCGCACGCAACATCAGGTGCTGGACGTTGGAGGCCGGGATCAACACGGCCTGCGTTCCGGTGAGCCCGCGCGCCTTGCAGATATCGAAAAAGCCTTCGATTTTTTCGTTGGCACCCCCGATGGCCTGAACGTCGCCATGCTGGTTGACCGAACCGGTCACAGCGAGATCCTGGCGGATCGGCACATCGGCCAGCGCCGACAACAGTGCATAGAGCTCGGCGGACGAGGCGCTGTCGCCTTCAACGCCTCCGTAAGACTGCTCGAAGACGAGGCTCGCCTGTACCGACATCGGGGCATTGAGCGCGAAACGGCCGGCGAGGAAACCGGACAGGATCAGGACGCCTTTTGAATGGATCGGCCCGCCCATCTCGACTTCGCGCTCGATGTCGACCACCTTGCCGGCGCCGGGCCGGACCCGGCAGGTAATCCGCGTCGGATGGCCGAAGGACTCACCTGCAATCTTCATGACACTGAGGCCGTTGATCTGGCCGACGCGGCTGCCTTCGGTATCGATCAGGGCGACCTTTTTAAGGACCTGTTCCTGAAGCAGTTCCCGCACGCGCGAGGCCCGATCGATCCTCTGATCGAACGCCTTTTGAACGTCATCCCGTGCGATCACGCTCCGTTCAGCCACCTTCGCATAGTGATTTGCCTCGACCAGCAGGTCGCGAACCTGGTCCGGAGACAGACCCAATTTGCCGGCATGCTCGATCAGGCGGGCGGAATTCTCCACGACCAGTTCCACACCGGAACGTTCCATGGGCAGAAGCTGTTCGCGCTCTATGATGGCAGCGACCGCCCGCGTCATCAGCGCTTCGCTCTCCGGCGTGCGCTCCATACTGTCTTCGAAGTCGGCCAGGACCTTGAAATGTTCCTGCAGTTCCGGATCGAGCAGCGACAGCAGGTAATAGGTGTAGCGATCACCGAAGAGCACCACCTTCAGATCGAGCGGGATCGGTTCCGGCTCCAGGGATATGGTGCTGGTGAGACCGATCAGCTGATTGATGTCCTCGATCTTGATCGTTCGACTCCGGAGCGCCCGTTTAAGAGCGGTCCAACTGAAAGCCTCCGTCAGGAGCCCGCGCGCGTCCAGGAGAAGATAACCGCCGTTGGCGCGATGAAGCGCGCCTGCCTTGATGAGCCTGAAGTTGGTCGCAAGGACCCCCTGGGCTGCTATGTGTTCGATCCGTCCGGTCAGATTGCTCAAGGTCGGATGCAATTCCTCGACGACCGGCGCGCCCTCCTCATGGTCTACCCGGCTCACCAGCAGGTTCACCTTGTACCGGTCGAAGGCATTGCCGGTCAGATAAGATTGCTCGCCTGCCTGCGCTGCCTCCTCATCCCTCAGGATAAAAATCGCGACGTTCTTGACGAGATCCTCACGGACGGCTTCCAGATATTCCACGACCCGTGGCAGGTCCGAATAATCAGCCAGGATTTCGTCGATCTCCGGATCGACTGCCGCCTGTGTCGTTTCGCTGTTCAGGTGCTTGGTTTCTTCGCGGCGCTGCTTTTCCCAGCGCGGAATCTGGCGAATGATGTGTTCGAGTTCCGTTTCCAGTTCCCGGATAATGGCCTGGATCTTGTTCCGCTCTTCCTCGTCCAGATTGTTAAACTCTTCGGGCGGTACGACCTTGCCGTCCCGTGAGGGTACCAGTGCGAACCCCATCGGGGTGCGCAGGAGTGCGATCTGCTTTTCACTGGCTTTTTTCTGCAGCTCGGCGAAGGCTTCTCCCTGGAGCTTCTGGTATTTTTCGTCGACGGCGCTTCTTTGCGCCTGATACTCGTCGCTCTGGAAGACGACCGGCAGTGCTGCCATCAGATCATCGACCAGGCCTTCCATGGCCTCAGCGAACCTGGCGCCGCGGCCGGCCGGAAACGCGATCGCCGTCGGCTTGTGCTGCTCCTTGAAATTGTTGACATAGATCCAGTCCGGCGGCGTTGACCGGTTCTGTGCGGATCCTTTCAAGGTCACCGTAACGGCTTCCCGGGCAAGGCGTTCCGAAGCCCCAAGGACGAACAGGTTGAAACCGACATTTTCGATGCCGGTTGCCACATCGATCGCCTCGATCGCCCGGCGTTGCCCCATCGGCCCCTTTAGCGGTGTCAGATCCTGAGTGGTCTTGAAATCCAGTGCAGACAGATCCGCGCGCCGCAGAAGCTGTTCGGGAGAAAGAGCTTGTATCGGCTTGCTGACCAACTTGGCCTGCTGGTCGGATTTCGATGATTTTGAAGCCAAGGCGGTCCCCTGTTGATACGAACTTCTTGAGGTCAAACTGACTGCGGTTCCCAAGCCATTCCCGGGAACCGCAGAAAAATTCACCGATGCCGATTATCGGTGGTGACCTGGCTTAGACCAGGTCTCAATAGAGCCGCCGGCTTCAGGACGAAACGGACACATTCATCGCATAAGGTCCCTTGTCGCCGATACCTTCACGGAATTTCACTTTCATGTCTACGCGAAGCTTCGTCCAGTCGCCGTTGGTGAGGTTGTCCATCTCGAAATAGACTTCGTCGCCGTTTTCCGCCGTAATAAAGCCGTAGCCTTCGCCTTCGAAAAGGCGGTCGATGGTTCCGTGCAGTATCTCCGCGTGATGCTTGACTTCGCGTCCTCCCATCACTCTGGCGCGTTCCCGCAACTGACGGTCAGCGGCTTCGAATACCTTGTTGATGAGAAGACTTAGATCGGGTGTCGCTTCGCTGCGCCCCAGCTTGTCGGAAACAGTAATGTTCTGACCCGGTACCTGCACTGTCAACTGGACATGGAACTCCTGTCCGGTCTCGTGTTTCTGCGAGGGTCCACTCACAACCACATTGCAGCTGATGACGTGATGGTGGAATTTCTCAAGGTCAGCGATCCGGCTTTCGATATCATCGCGCACGGACTGTGTCGGTTCCATGTGGCGGAAAGTGATGTTTGCCGGTGAATCCATTTTTCTACTCCCATCCGGCCCGGTTGTTTCGCGGTCCCATATGTGCCGCACGAGCCTTTAGCCATTTGACGATTCAAATCTGTTCCCGCTGTGGCGGCCGGGCATTGACCGTAATCAATCCTGCAGATGATCAGCCGAGATGGGTTGCCAGGAACTCTACAACGTGTGTTGGCGGGTATGGCTTTTCAGGCGGGTGAAGCCCATGGACAGATGCGCCCTGCGAATGTGACCGGCGGCTTCCGTATCACCCAGCCGCACCGCTTCGGTGATCGCGGCGATTTCTCCGGCGAAAATGGCAACCTCTTCGGCAAAATCCATCATGGGGATCATTTTCAACCAGATCCGGCAGGTCTGGTAAAACAGCCGCTCGGAGACTTCCACCAAAGGCTGATTGTCGGTCAGGCGCATGAAAGCATGAAAAAAATCGATATTCAGTCTGGCGAACACTTTCATGTCCGGCTCGGAGCATAGCGCTTCGGCCCGTTTCCTAAGCTCCTCGAACCGTGCCAGGGTCGTCGCGTCGGGATGTTTCGGGGAGAGACGACCGACCAGTTCGTTGAGTTCCATGCGCAACTGGTAAACCTGGGTCAATTCTTCCAGATTGACATCGGTCACGATCGTTCCGACGCCCTGGACCGACTGCAGCAGACCATCCGCTTCCAGGATCTTGAGCGCCTTGCGCAAGGGGCTGCGGCTGACCCCGAACTCGGCTGCGAGCGCTTCTTCGCTGAGCCGCATGCCGGGCGGATAATCCGACATGCTGATCCGCTCGCGCAGCGTGTCGTACATGATCTCGAACCGTTCCTGGGCGCCGTTTGCCTTTTCAAGCGCGGCTGCTAGTTCATCGGACGATGTCATGCGCGCTGCTCCAGGGTTGCTGAGAGACCGTGCAACATCTCCAGGCAGGACTGGAGCTGGCTGATGCTGACATACTCATCCGGCTGGTGAGCCTGGGCAATCGAGCCCGGACCGCAGACAACGACCGACATGCCAAGGGACTGGAACAGGCCCGCTTCGGTTCCGAACGCCACGACGTCGCACAGCTCGGACCCGGTCAGTTTGCAGACGATATCCCGGGCCTCGTTGTCCGACATGACTTCCAATCCGGTCACTTCACCGATGATTTCGGTAACAATGTGCGCGTCCGCTGAAACCGCCTGCATCTCCGGTAAAAGCTGCGTCCGGCAATAGTCTTCGAGCGCCTCCTTGATCAGGGTGGCATCCGCCTGCTGCACCGGCCGCATTTCCCATTCCACGGAACAGTTGCGCGCAATCACATTCCGCGCCTTGCCGCCTTCGATCCGGCCGACCTGAACGGTCGTCCATGGCGGCTGGTAGCGCTCGTTTGAGAATTGCGCGCCCGCCTTTACCGTTTCGCCCAGTTCCATGAGACGGGTCATGAAACGAACAGCATAGTGAATGGCATTGACGCCCTTGTCCGGATCGGAGCCATGCCCGTCCGTGCCGTGAAAACAGGTGGTATACTCGTAACACCCCTTGTGCCCCTCGATGACCCGCATGGAAGTCGGCTCGCCGATGATGGCAACCGAAGGCCGGATGTCCTGGGCTTTCAGTTCCTCCACCAGGTGGCGGGCTCCGAAGCAGCCGGTTTCCTCGTCGTAGGTCAGGGCCACATGCAGGGGCCGCTGAAGGGTCAACGCCGCATAGTGCGGGGCCATCGCCAGGACGGTGGCGATGAAACCTTTCATGTCGCAAGTGCCCCTGCCGAACAGCAGATCGCCCTCCTGGCGGAGCCTGAAGGGCTCCGAGGTCCAGTCCGCAGCATCTGCCGGGACGACATCCGTATGGCCCGACAAGACGATGCCATCGGGCGCGTCCGGGCCGAGCGTGGCAAACAGATTGGCCTTCTTGCCGGTGTCGTCTCGCGAGACCGTTGTTCGGAACCCGTGGTGTTCCAACAATTCCGAGGCGTAGACGATCAGTTCCAGGTTGCTGTCGGAGGACACAGTCGGAAAGGCGATCAGGCGGTCCAGGATCTGGATCGTCTCATTGATCAGGCTCATGATAACGCCACCGTCAGTCTTTCACGTAGAGCTTGCGAGGCTTGGAGCAGAAACATTCCGCCGGTCCCTGCTCCCTGATCAGTATGCTCTCGGTGATCTCGAGCCCCCAGTCGTCCATCCAGAGGCCCGGCATGAAATGGAAGGTCATTCCAGGCTCGAGGATCGTCTCGTCTTCGTTCCGGATCGAAATCGTGCGTTCGCCCCAGTCGGGCGGATAGGACAGGCCGATCGGATACCCGGCCCGGGAGCTACGCTCGATCCCGGCGGCTTCCAGCGGCTTTGCCAGGGCGCGTGCGATATCGCCCGCCCTGTTACCGGCAACAGCCGCTTCAAGCCCGGCTTCCAAGCCCTCTACCAGTGCAGCCTCCGCATCCTTCATGAATTGCGGCGGCTTTCCGAGAAAGATCGTCCGGCAGAGAGGTGCGTGATAACGGCGATGACAGCCGGAAATTTCGAAGAACGTCGCCTCTCCCCTTTCGAGCAGCCGGCCATCCCAGGTCAGATGCGGGGCAGCCGCATCGGCGCCGCTGGGCAGAAGCGGCACGATGGCCGGATAATCCCCCCAGGCATCGTCCAGGCCGCGAACGGCATCGGCGTAGATTTCGGCAACCACATCGACCTTGCGAACGCCCGGTTCGACCCGCGCGACGATCCCATCGATGATCTTTTCCGAAATCCGTGCCGCCTTGCGGATGTAGGTGATCTCCTCTTCCGACTTCACCGTGCGCTGCCAGTTCACCAGAGCAGTGGCATCGACAAAGGTGGCGTCCGGAAGCTCTTCGGTGAGGGTCAAATACGCCTTGGCTGAGAAATAGTAGTTTTCCAGCTCAACGCCGATCCGCTTTCCAGCATAGCCCTTGTCGCGAAGAATGGCGGCGAGGGTTTCCATCGGGTGCAGCTGGCTCGACTGGATGTATTTGTCGGCATATCTGGCGACCCGCTCCGGCGCCATCCAGACCGTCCTGAGCGCGCCATTGGCATCCTGACTGCGACCCCACCAGATCGGGTCCTCGTCATGAAATACCAAAACCCCCTGATGGACGTAGAACGACCAACCGTCATAACCGGTGACCCAGGCCATGTTTGACGGGTCCTCGATAAAAAGAACGTCGATATCGCGAAGTTCCATCTCCTTGCGGACCTTGGCGATACGGCGGTCGTATTCGGCGCCGCTGAACGGCAAATCATTCGCTGGCATGGTCGGTCATCTCCAAAACACCGATATTGTGCACAACAGTTCCTCCAAAACGAGTTTTACGCAAGCAATATTCGCGTTTACCCGTTGACCGTAATCCATTTTATGCAATGTTGTACACAACACGATACCACCCCATTTCAACGTCAGCTCCCGGAAGAGGAAATACGACGCATGTCCCTGTCGCTGGCCGATGTGTTCGCCGCACAACAGACCATAGCCGATCAGGTCGTCCGGACGCCGTTGATCCCTTCGGCCTTCCTCACGGAGAAAGCCGGCGTGCCGTTTCTTCTCAAGATGGAAACCATGCAGCCGACCGGCGCCTTCAAGTTGCGCGGCGCCACCAACGCCATCCTGAACGCGCCCGCAGGCACCAAGGCGGTCACCTGCTGTTCCACCGGCAATCACGGGCGAGGCGTCGCCTATGCCGCGCGGCAACAGGGCATCAAGGCGACCATCTGCATGTCGTCGCTCGTTCCGCAGAATAAAGTCGACCGGATCCGGGCACTCGGCGCGGAGGTGAGGATCGTCGGCACGAGCCAGGACGATGCCATGGCCGAGTGCCTGCGCCTTTGTAAGACGGAAGGTTTCGTCGACATCTCGCCCTTTGACGACAGGCATGTGATCAGCGGCCAGGGCACCACCGGACTCGAAATGCTCCAGGACCGCCCGGATCTGGACATGTTGCTTGTTCCCCTGTCCGGCGGCGGGCTTGCCGGTGGCGTGGCACTGGCGGCCAAGGCGATTAATCCGGATATCCGGGTCATTGGCATATCCATGGACCGGGGTGCAGCGATGGACGCGTCCATCAAGGCTGGACGACCGGTGGAGATCACCGAAGTTGCCAGCCTGGCCGACTCGCTTGGCGGCGGCATCGGCCTCAAAAACAAACTCTCCTTCGACCTCTGCAGAGCCTTGCTGGATGAGATCGTGCTGGTGACCGAAGAAGAGATCTACCTGGCCCTGCAAACGCTTTATTTTGAAGACAACCATGTCGCCGAGGGAGCCAGTGTCGTCGGCATTGCCGCTCTCCTGGCGGACAAGCTGCCGGCCCCCAAGGGACCGGTTGCCGCCATCGTGACCGGGCGCAATGTGGACATGGCCCAGTTTACCAACGTGATCAGCGGTCGACCGGTGCAACTCGGCGACACCACCGTGCAGGGCAGCCCCTATGACGCATGACATGAAAATCCTGACCGAAACGGAACTGCGCCAGGTGGTTCATCTGGATCTGGCGGCCGTCGATTGTATTGAAAAGGCTTTCGGCCTGCTATCGACGGGCGAGGTCGTGATGCCTCCGGTTCTCTCCATGGCACTCAAGGACGCCAATGCGGAAGTCGATGTGAAGACCGCCTTTGTACCGGGCTTCGACGGCTTTGCGATCAAGGTTAGTCCCGGCTTCTTCGACAATCCGTCGATCGGTCTGCCGAGCCTCAACGGACTGATGATCCTGTTTTCGGCGAAGACCGGTCTGGTGGAAGCCGTGTTCCTCGACAACGGGTATCTCACCGACGTCCGCACGGCTGCAGCCGGCGCCGTCGCCGCGCGACACCTTGCTCCGAAAGTGGTCAAGACCGCAGGGGTCATGGGGACCGGCGTACAGGCGCGTCTCCAGTTGCAGGCTGCTCATCTCGTCCGCCCCTTTGAAAAGGCCCTCGTCTGGGGCCGGGACCCGGACAAAGCGAAAGCCGCAGCAACGGACCTCACCAAGAGCCTCGCTGTCCCGGTTGAAGCGGTCGAAGACCCGGAAAGGCTCGTTTCGCTGAGCCAATTGGTGGTTACGACAACACCGGCAACCGAGCCGATCCTGTCCGCCGATTGGCTGCACCCGGGCCTGCATATCACCGCCATGGGCTCCGATCAGGAGGGCAAGAATGAAATCGATCCGAATGCCCTTCGACGGTCAGACCTCGTCGTCTGCGACCGGATTGCCCAATGCGAATTGCTCGGAGAACTTAGAAGCGCTCTTGCCGCCGGTGCGGTTCAGGATCAAAGTTCCGTCGTTGAACTTGGCGATGTCGTCAGCGGAAAGCATCCAGGCCGCCGAGGAGACGATGACATAACTGTCTGCGATCTGACCGGGACCGGTGTTCAGGATACCGCAATCGCCACCTACGTCCGGAGCCGTCTGGCGGGGACGGATACCGGCACCACCCTATCGGTTTGATCCGGATATTTAAGGTCTGCATCCGATGCTCAAATTGGACGACCGGGATCTACAAATCCTGAAAGTGCTGGCGAATGAGGCCCGCATTTCCAAGGCGGATCTCGCCAAGAAAATCAACCTGAGCCCCAGCCCATGCTGGAAACGCCTCGAACGGCTCGAGAAGGCCGGCATTATCGAAGGTTATCACGCCCGGATCTCCCTCAAGCAGGTTGCGCCTCACGTCACGGTTTTCGTCACCATCGAACTGGAACATCACCGAGCGGAATATTTCCAGAGGTTCGAACAGGCCATTCGCGATCGCGACGAGATAACCGCCTGCTGGGCAATCGGCGGTGGCCTCGATTACCTTCTGCAGATCGTCACCCGCGATATCGATACGTATCAGCGGCTCATCGACGATCTCCTCGACCAGGGGCTCGGCGTGGTGCGCTATTTCACCTTTGTCATGACGAAGGCAGTGAAAACCGGAACCTCCCTCCCCCTGGACCTGCTCGCTCCGGCAATTGCCACGGACGCCGGAGAAGCCGTCACCGGGGAAACAGAATGATCCTAGCCGACAAGGCGACTCTTCAGTCAAATCGTCTGCAAAGCCCCTCAAATTTGAACAATTCTTCTTCGCTCCGCCCGGTAGGTTTTAACTTGAACCAAACAGGGAAAGAGCGCCGTGCAAACCGTTGAAGACGCACCTCTTTGCAAATCTCTTTTTGCCCAGATCGGCAATCGTCACCTGATCAGGCAGTTCGGTTATGTGAACGGCCGGTGGCTGGAGTCGGATACCCAGGCCAATTTCCCGGTCACCGACCCGGCAGACGGCGCATGGCTCGGCGATGTCGCGAAACTCTCAGCCAGCCAAAGCGCCGAGGCTGTTGAATGTGCCGACAAGGCCTTCCAGCCCTGGGCGTCCCTTCTGCCTCAGAACCGCGCACGGTATCTGATGAGGTGGCATGACCTGATCCTGGAGAACCGGGAGGACCTTGCCATCATCATGACCCGCGAGCAGGGAAAACCGCTGTCCGAATCCCGTGGCGAGATCGATTACGCCGCCTCGTTCGTTTCCTTCTATGCCGAGGAAGCCAAGCGCCCGAATATCGAGGGCGTTACCTCTCATCTTCCGGATGCGGAAATGGAAGTGTGGCGCGAACCGGTCGGCGTCGCGGCTCTGGTCACACCATGGAATTTCCCCTGTGCCATGATTACCCGGAAGGCCGCGGCAGCACTTGCGGCCGGTTGCACCGTCCTGGTTCACCCTTCGGCGGAAACTCCGTTTTCCGCCCTTGCCCTTGCCGAGCTTGCCGATCAGGCCGGCTTCCCGCCGGGCGTCTTCAACGTCCTGCCGGGGGCGGCGCCGGAAATCGTAACACCGTGGACGGAAGATCCGCACGTCCGCGCGCTGTCCTTTACCGGCTCCACCGAAGTCGGCCGCCTGCTCTACCGCAACAGCGCGGACACGATCAAACGCCTGGTTCTGGAACTTGGCGGCCATGCGCCGATGCTGGTTTTTGCCGATGCAGACCTCGACAAGGCCGTCGAACAAGCGGTTTCGGCCAAGTTTGCCACCTCCGGCCAGGATTGCCTCGCCGCCAACCGGATATTCGTCGAGCGTCCCGTCTATGACGCCTTTTGTGACGCTTTTGCAAAACGCACCGCCGCTCTGACGACGGGCCCGGGAATGAACGACAGCGATATTGGTCCCATGATCAACGAACGTGCTGTCGAAAAACAGGAAGCGCATGTTCAGGATGCGCTCGCCCGCGGAGCCAGACTTCTGACCGGTGGCAAACGCCACCCGGCCGGATCCCTGTTCTTCGAACCGACGGTGGTCGCGGACGTTCCCCCCGACGCCCTGATCATGCGGGAAGAAACCTTCGGACCGGTCGCAGCCATCGCCTCCTTCGAAGGTGAAGATGAAGCCCTCCGGATCGCAAACGACACCGAGTACGGCCTGATCGCCTATCTCCATACGACGGATCCGCGCCGGATCTACCGGGCGAGCCGCAAGCTTGCCTACGGCATGGTCGCGGTCAACCGGACCAAGGTCACCGGCGCGCCGATTCCGTTCGGCGGAATGAAGCAGTCCGGCCTCGGGCGCGAGGGCGCCCGTTTCGGCATGGAAGCCTTCATGGACGTGAAATACGTCTGCCGCGACTGGGCGTGAACGGGAACGAAACCAGCCATTGAACGTTGATCATGTATGAAAGGAAGTCCGATGTTGAAGAATGACAGGCTCGACGAATGGGACAGATCGAGTTTTTTCCATCCTTCAACGCATCTTGCCCAGCACGCGCGTGGAGAGAGTCCGAACCGGGTTGTCACCGGCGGCTCCGGCGTCTTTATCGAAGACCGGGACGGCAACCGGCTGCTTGATGCGTTTGCAGGCCTCTATTGCGTGAACGTCGGCTATGGCCGCACCGAAATTGCCGACGCGATTGCAGAACAGGCCCGTGAACTCGCCTATTATCACGCCTACGTCGGGCACGGCACGGAAGCCTCCATAACCCTTGCGAAAATGATCATGGACCGGGCGCCGGAGCACATGTCCAAGGTCTATTTCGGCCTGGGTGGATCCGATGCGAATGAGACCAACATCAAGCTGGTCTGGTACTACAACAATATTCTCGGCCGCCCGGAGAAAAAGAAAATTATCTCCCGCTGGCGCGGCTATCACGGCTCCGGGCTGATGACCGGCTCGCTGACCGGACTGGAATTGTTTCACAAGAAGTTCGATCTGCCCTTGTCCACGGTCCTGCACACCGTCGCACCCGATTATTTTCGGCGCGATGACCTTTCCATGTCGGAGAGCGACTTCGTTGCCTATTGCGCGGCCGAACTGGAGGCCCTGATCGAGCGCGAGGGTGGCGACACCATCGCCGCCTTCATCGGCGAGCCGGTTCTGGGAACGGGCGGCATCGTCCCGCCTCCTTCTGGTTACTGGGAAGCAATTCAACCGATTCTGAAAAAGCACGACATTCTGCTGATTGCCGATGAGGTCGTGACCGGCTTCGGACGCCTGGGCAGCATGTTCGGGTCCGATCATTACCGCATGACACCGGACATCATCACGATCGCCAAGGGCCTCACCTCCGCATATGCGCCGCTTTCCGGCTCCATCGTCTCCGACAAGGTCTGGACGGTCCTTGAAAAAGGCACGGATGAATACGGCCCGATCGGCCATGGCTGGACCTATTCAGCCCACCCGATAGGTGCAGCCGCGGGTGTCGCGAATCTCGAATTGATCGACAAGCTCGGGCTGGTCGGAAACGCGGCCAAAGCCGGTGCCTACTTCAAGGCGGCACTCACCGACGCCTTCCAGGATCATGCCCATGTCGGCGACATCCGAGGCGAAGGGCTGATGTGCGCGCTGGAATTCGTCGAAGACCGTGCCGGCAGGGCCTATTTCGATCCGGCCCAAAAGGTCGGCGCGCAGATTTCGTCAGCGTTGCTGGCGCAAGGGGTCATTGGCCGCGCCATGCCACAGGGCGACATCCTGGGCTTCGCACCGCCGCTTTGCATCACTGAGAACGAACTCGACCGGGTCGTCGACGCGACCAGGCAGGCAGTAGCGGCGGTCTTGAAATAACGACGGGTGCTCGGATCGGTTTGAAACCGGCCCGACCTGCCCGAACGGACGAAATGTCCACAATGGAAGCTGTCGGCTGAACCAACCGCCGACCGCTTCCGGAAGATCTTTTTCAGTCGGTAACCGCCTTCGCGGTTCCGGCCTTTTTGCGTTGAACAAATTTTTCCCCGAAAACAGCCTCAAGCTAAATTTTGCAGCAGCGAAGGGTAAAAAATACTCATTTTTTTCCTCCACACCCCTTCCCTTCTCGCACAGATTTTGTTTTTCTTTCGCAGACTTAACCGAGCGGCATCAACAGTTACCCATCAAGGGATCGGGTGCCGGACGGTTTTGATGATAAAAGAAGTATAAGTCAGAACTTGGGGACAGCATGGCGGATAACCGGGGCGCGGCAGTACGCTACGAAAACGTCCAGAAGAGCTACGACGGGGAAACTCTGGTCGTTAAGAATCTTAATTTGGACATCCCACCGGGCGAGTTTCTTACGATGCTCGGCCCCTCCGGGTCAGGGAAGACGACCTGCCTGATGATGCTGGCAGGTTTCGAGCCCGCAACCCACGGCGAGATCTTCCTGAACGATCGACCGATCAACAACGTTCCGCCGCACAAGCGCGGAATCGGCATGGTCTTCCAGAACTATGCCCTTTTCCCGCATATGAGCGTTGCCGAAAACCTGGCGTTTCCGCTTCAGGTGCGGAATATGGGCAAGGCCGAGCAGGAAGAAAAAGTCAAACGTGCCCTCGAAATGGTGGAGCTCGGAGACTTCGGCAACCGACGCCCGGCCCAGTTGTCCGGTGGGCAGCAGCAACGTGTGGCAGTTGCCCGCGCGCTGGTGTTTGATCCCGAACTCGTCCTGATGGACGAACCCCTCGGCGCGCTCGACAAGCAGCTGCGCGAGCAGATGCAATACGAGATCAAGCACATCCATGAAAATCTCGGCGTCACGGTCGTCTACGTCACCCACGACCAGACCGAAGCACTGACGATGTCCGACCGGGTTGCCGTATTCAATGACGGCATCATTCAGCAGCTGTCCACGCCGGACTCGCTTTACGAGGACCCGCAAAACTCGTTCGTGGCCCAGTTCATCGGCGAAAACAACAAGCTGAGCGGGAAAGTCGTCGAAATCAACGGCAGCGAATGCCTGGTCGAACTCGACGACGGCACACGGCTGAAGGCCGACAAGGTCAATGTCAACGCCGTCGGCGACAGGACGACGATTTCGCTGCGTCCTGAACGCGTGGAGTTCGAGCCGAGCGACCAGATGGACAATCTCGTCAAGGGCGAGATCAAAGAACTCATCTATCTCGGCGACCATATCCGCGTACGCATGGATGTCGCCGGCAATGACGAATTCGTCGTCAAGGTCAGAAACCGTGGCGAAAAGCGCAAGCTGGGAACCGGGGACATCGTCCCGATCGGCTGGGCGCTTCACGACTGCAAGGCGCTCGACGCCGTTGCATGAAATCACTGGCAAGGCACTCCGCGTGCCTGCCCGGGTGAGAAGACGGGGAGATCCCGTTCATAACCAGAAAGAGGGAGCTATATCTATGAAGCTCAAAACAGCAATTCTTGCAGGGTCCGCACTGGCCCTGTTCAGCACCGCCGCAATGGCTGAAGACATGACCGTCGTGTCTTGGGGTGGTGCGTATCAGGCGTCCCAGAAAGCCGCCTACGCTGATCCGTATGTAAAGATGCATCCGGACATCAACGTGATCTGGGACGAGTCGTCCAACGAAGCCGTGGCCAAGCTGCGTGCCATGAACGAAGCCGGGAACATCACCTGGGATCTCGTTGACGTGGTCGCTTCCGATGCCATCCGTCTTTGCGACGAAGGCCTGGCCATGCCGATCGATCCGGACAAGGATCTTGCCGCAGCTCCGGACGGCACGCCCGCATCCGAAGACTTCGGCGACCTTCTGGTTTCGGAGTGCTTCATTCCGCAGATCGTTTACTCCACCACCTTCGGCTATCGCACCGATGTGGACGAATGGGGCGGCAAGACGCCCGACGACATCTGCGACGTGTTCGACCTGGAAGCATTCCCCGGCAAGCGGTCTCTCGAAAAGCGCCCGATCAACAACATGGAGTGGGCTCTTCTGTGCGACGGCGTTGCCAAGGACGAAGTTTACGACGTTCTGGAAACCGAAGAAGGTCAGGCCCGCGCCTTCAAAAAGCTCGACACCATCAAGGACCAGGTCGTGTGGTGGTCTGCCGGTGCTGAAACGCCGCAGCTGCTCGCCGACAAGGAAGTCGTGATCGGTTCCACCTACAATGGTCGTCTTTTCTCTCTGATCGAAGAGCAGAAGCAGCCGGTCGCAATGCTCTGGGACGCCCAGGTGTTCGATCTCGACGGCTGGATCATCCCGGCAGGCCTGCCGGAAGACCGTCTGGCCATGGTCAAGGAGTTCGTCAAGTTCGCGACCGATACGCAGCGCCTTGCCGACCAGGCCAAGTACATCTCCTATGGCCCGGCACGCAAGTCGTCGGCACCGCTGGTTGGCAAGCACGCCACCCTCGGCATCGACATGGCTCCGCACATGCCGACCGACCCGGCAAACGCCAAGAACACCTTCCTCTATAACTACGAATGGTGGGCGGATTACCGCGACGACATCGACGCCAAGTTCCAGGCTTGGCTGGCTCAGTAAGCCATTCCCCGACGCAGGACGGGGCCGAAGTCGGCCCCGTCCACTCATCTGATTGAAAAACCGGAACCGGTAGTCCAATGAGCGAAGCCACACAAACAGTTCTGACGACGCAGGACGGACGGCCCTTGAAGGCCAGCCTTCGGAAGGCTCTGCGCCGCGAAAAGATGCGCGCGCTCCTGTTGATCGCACCACTGCTGATATTCGTCATGATCACCTTCGTGGCTCCGATCGTGGACATGCTTTTCCGGTCAGTGGAAAACGGCATCGTTGCCGATACGTTGCCCAAGACGGTTCAGGCCTTGGCGACCTGGGATCCGTCATCAGGCAAGATACCGGACGAGGCCGTCTTCGCGGCCCTTGCCGACGACCTCAGCGTCGCGGTCAAGGAGAAGACCCACACCCGCCTCGGCTCGCGGTTGAATTACGAAGAATCCGGCATGTCCAGCCTGTTCCGCAAGACCGGCCGACGTGTCAAAAGGATGGACGACGGAAACTACCAGGAACAGTTCATCAAGATCGACAAGGATTGGGGCACGCTCGAAACCTGGCAAACGCTGAAACAGTTCTCGCCACGCTATACGGACGGGTATTTCCTTGCGGCGGTCGATGCGGAGCGGACCGCGGACGGATTGCAGATGAAGCCGGAGAAGGAACAGGTTTATCTGTTCCTGTTCGGAAGAACCCTTTTCCTGTCGATCGTCATTACGCTCTCCTGCCTCCTGCTCGGTTATCCGATCGCGTTTATTCTCGCCGCCCTGCCGCTCAGAACATCCAACCTCCTGATGATCCTCGTGCTGCTGCCGTTCTGGACATCCCTGCTCGTGCGAACGTCCGCCTGGAAGGTCCTCCTGCAGCAACAAGGCGTCATCAATGACTTCCTTGTCTGGATCGGCGTCATTTCCGACGCCAACCGTCTGGTCATGATCAACAATCAGACGGGTACGATCATCGCCATGACCCATATCCTTCTGCCGTTCATGATCCTGCCGCTCTATTCGGTCATGAAGACGATTTCTCCGTCTTATGTACGCGCGGCCAAGAGCCTCGGGGCAACAGACTGGACCGCATTCTGGCGGGTTTATTTCCCGCAGTCCGTGCCCGGTATCGGCGCCGGCGCCGTACTCGTCTTCATTCTGTCGATCGGCTACTACATCACGCCCGAACTCGTCGGTGGAACGAGCGGCATCTTCATCTCCAACCGGATCGCCTATCACATTTCCAGTTCGCTGAACTGGGGTCTCGCGGCAGCGCTCGGGACGATGCTGCTTGCCGCGGTTATGCTTCTCTTCGTGGTCTACGACAAGATCGTGGGCATCGATAACGTGAAACTCGGTTAGGGGGCTGATGATGAGTGACCTTCCTGCATACGCCTCCACCGGCCAGCGCGCCTGGTACTACGGCTTCCGTGTCATCTGCGGACTGATCTTTTTCTTCCTGATCTTTCCGATCCTGGTGATCATTCCGCTCAGCTTCAACGCCGAAAACTTCTTCACCTTCACCAAGGCGATGCTGGCACTGGACCCGGCCGGATATTCGTTCAAGCACTATCATGACTTTTTCACCAATCCGGACTGGCAACAGGCGCTGGCGAATTCGTTCATGATCGCCCCGGTGGCAACAATCCTGGCAACCAGTTTCGGCACGCTGGCGGCAATCGGACTGTCCCAGTCCCACGTTCCCTACCGTTCGGCCATCATGGCCGTGCTGATATCGCCGATGATCGTGCCGCTGATCATTTCGGCTGCGGGCATGTACTTCTTCTATTCCCGTATCGGCCTTCAGGGGACCTACTGGGGTGTTGTGATGGCGCACGCGGCCCTTGGTACACCCTTTGTGATCATCACGGTGACCGCAACCCTTGTCGGGTTTGACCGAAGCCTTGTCCGGGCGGCCGCCAGCATGGGCGCCAACCCGGTCACGACGTTCTTCAAGGTGCAGATGCCTCTGATCATTCCAGGCGTCGTCTCCGGGGCTCTGTTCGCCTTCATCACCTCCTTCGACGAAGTCGTCGTGGTGCTGTTCCTGGGATCCGCCGGGCAGAAAACCCTGCCCTGGCAGATGTTTACCGGTTTGCGAGAGCAGATTTCGCCGACCATTCTTGCAGTCGCCTCGCTCATGGTGGCGATCTCCATCGTGCTGCTGACGGTTCTGGAAGGTCTTCGCCGGCGGTCGGAGCGCCTGCGGGGTCTTACTCCGGGATAGCCCCCGGCTCCTGTTCCTCACAGAGGCCGGTGACGGTACGCCAGTCACCGGGGGATGATCGCGGAGCGATCTTTCTGGCAGACAACAAATTTCAATCAGGCCTGGCGGGCCGGCTTCTACAAGAAGCCGGCCCGTTTTCCGTTTGGCCTCCAATGCAAGGAGAAAATGAAATGAGTGCCGATATGGATCGTGTCTATGAAATGGAAAACGGCGAGAAGGCTTATCTGCCTTTTTCAGCTGCTGAAATGGACGGCCGGCAGGCCAGGCTGCGCAAGCTGATGGAGGCAAAGCGGATTGATGCCTGCCTGTTCACCTCCTACCACAACATCTGCTACTTCTCAGGCTTCCTGTATTGTTCGTTCGGCCGCAAATACGGTTTTCTGGTTACCGATACTGAAGCCACGACCATCTCCGCGGGGATCGACGGCGGCCAGCCCTGGCGGAGAACCCACGGCAACGCCCTCACCTATACGGACTGGCGCCGCGACAACTATTTCTTCGCGATCCAGTCACAGCTCAAGATGCCCAATCCGTCGATCAAACGGATCGGTATCGAGTTCGACCACGTATCTCTCGACCTGAAAGGACAGCTGGAGGCCGCCCTGCCGGGGGTGGACCTGGTCGATATCGCAGCCGACGTGATGGCCCAAAGAACCATCAAGAGCGTGGAGGAACATGTCCTGATCCGCGAAGGCGCCCGTATCTGCGATGTCGGCGGCGCCGCCACAGTGGAAGCGGTCGCGTCCGGCGTTGCCGAGCACGAAGTCGCGATTGCTTCCACCAACGCCATGATCCGCGAAATCGCCCGCTCCTTCCCGTTCGTGGAACTGATGGACACCTGGACCTGGTTCCAGTCGGGCATCAACACGGATGGCGCGCATAACCCGGTCACAAACAAAAAAATTGAACCGGGCGATATCCTCAGCCTGAACTGCTTTCCGATGATCTTCGGCTACTATACGGCCCTCGAACGCACCCTGTTTTGCGAACATGCCTCCGACGCGCACCTGAAGCTCTGGGAGATCAACTGCGACGTCCATCGTGCGGGGCTCGACCTGATCAAGCCCGGTACGCGCTGCTGTGACATCGCCACAGAACTCAATGACATTTACCGCCGCCACGATCTGCTGAAATACCGCAGCTTCGGTTACGGCCATTCCTTCGGTGTTCTCAGCCACTACTACGGACGTGAGGCATCCGTGGAGCTGCGCGAGGATGTGGAGACGGTTCTGGAACCGGGCATGGTCGTCTCCATGGAGCCGATGATCATGGTTCCGGAAGGCCAACCCGGTGCCGGTGGCTATCGCGAACATGACATCCTGATCGTCACGGAAACCGGCACCGAGAACATCACCGGCTTCCCGTTCGGTCCGGAACACAACATCGTTGCACCCTGAATCCGCTTCAGGCCGGAGAACCACGCGGTTTTCCGGCCAATCGGAACGGAATCCGTGCCGACATGATCTAGATCAATTCGCTGTCGCCCACCTTTATTTAACATCGCAATTAATTGGATCGCCGCTTAACCGCGACGCATAAGGGGTTCGTTATCCGGGAGGACGTCATGGGCGAAATCATACTGGCCGCCAAGATCACACATGTTCCGTCAATTCTGTTGTCGGAGATGGAAGGGCCGCTGAAAGGCTGCCGCGACGGGGCCATGAAGTCCTTGCGCGAAATCGGCAATCGCGCCCGCGATCGCGGCGCCACGACCTATATCGTCTTCGACACCCACTGGCTGTCGAACTTCGGCTTCCACATCAATGCCAATGCGCGTCACAAGGGCACCTATACCAGCCACGAAGCGCCGCACATGATCCAGGACCTCCAGTATGACGTTCCCGGCAATCCGGCACTTGCCGACGCCATCGCCGCCCGCGCGGCGGACAAGGGTCTGCAGATCCGTTCCCACCATGTCCCGACGTTGGCCCTCGAATACGGCACCGTCGTGCCCATGCACTACATGAATGCCGACGGTGCCCAGTCCGTGGTCTCGATCGCCACCCCGCTGTTCGCCGACTTCGACGAGATCCGCAAAGTGGGCGAAGCGGTCAGGGAAGCCGTTGAACAATCGGGAGAAAAGGCCGTGCTCCTCGCCAGCGGATCCCTATCCCACAAGCTCTGGCCGAACAAGAAGCTCGGCCCCGATGCCTGGAATTCCATCTCCAGCGAATTCAACCGGCAGGTGGACATGCTGGTTCTCGATCTGTGGCGCCAGCGCCGCTATCCGGAGTTCCTTGAAATGCTGCCCGACTATGCCGTCAAATGCGACGGCGAAGGCGGAATGGCCGATACGATCATGCTGTTCGCCGCCCTTGGCTGGGACGCCTACACCGGCGAAGCCGAACAGCTCTGCGAGTATTTCCCGAGCAGCGGCAGCGGCCAGATCAACGTCGAGTTTCACCTTTGAAGAGATAGCGATCTTGCCGTTCATCGTAACAAGACAGGCCTGCCACCGCAGGTCTGCCCGCATTTAGATATTGCCTATTTATTATTCACCTTATCCCAGATTGCATACAATCTAGCTTTTGCGGGAGAACATTTCTGGTGAGGGCCACGTAATAAGACGTCTTCTTGGCTTAATTTCATAACGTAATTACAAATAGTTAGTCGACCTTTTCGATCAATGCGAACCGGTTGGCACACGGGTTGCTTACTCCTTAACGAGGCCGTGGGCGGAGCTGTTCCGGCTCCCCCGCTCCAATCCCTAAGGAGTTGCACCATGCCGAAATTCGAACTCAACCGCCGTTCTCTCTTGAAATCATCCGCAGCCGGTCTGCTCGGTCTGTCGGCCGCCGGCCTGCCGCGCCTGGCGTCCGCTGCCGGCCTGACCGTGGGTATCGTCTATGTCGGCCCGCGCGACGACTTCGGCTGGAACCAGGCCCATGCGGTCGCCGCCGCCGCGCTGAAGGAAGTGCCCGGCGTAACCGTGGTGGAAGAGGAAAACGTGCCGGAGACCATCGCCGTTCAGAAGTCGATGGAATCCATGATCAACCTCGATGGCGCGGAACTGATCTTCGCTACCTCCTTCGGTTATTACAAGCCGTTCGTTCTCGATCTCGCCGCAAAGTACCCGGATGTGCAGTTCCGCCACGCAGCCCCCCTTTGGACCGACGCGGATCCGAAGAACGCCGGCAGCTATTTCGGCTATCTCGATCAGGCCCACTACATCGACGGCATTGCCGCAGGTCTTTCCACCACCACCAACAAGCTCGGCTTCGTCGCCGCCAAGCCGATTGGTACAGTCCTGCGGAACATCAACTCGTTCCTGCTGGGCGCAAAGAAGGTCAACCCGGATGCGACCGTTCAGGTCATCTTCACCGGCGAATGGTCCATGCCCGTTCGCGAAGCCGAAGCGGCCAATGCCCTTGTGGACGCTGGCTGCGACGTGCTGACCTGCCACGTGGACGGACCGAAGGTGGTGATCGAAACCGCCGAATCCCGCGGCATCAAGTGCTGCGGCCACAATGCCTCCCAGGCTCCGCTTGCCCCGAAGGGCTTCATCACCGGCGCCGAATACAAATGGGCCACGATCTACAAGATGTTCGCCAACGATCTGGCAGAAGGCAAATCCCTGCCGAACTTTACCGGCGGCGGGTTCGACGTCGACTTCGTCCAGAGCACGCCGTATGGCGCCGGCGCATCCGAAGCAGCGATTGCTGCAGCGGACGCCGCACGTGCGGATGTGAAGGCCGGCAAACCGATCTTCACCGGTCCGATCAACAAGCAGGACGGCACGCCTCTGCTGGCCGCCGGTGCAAGCCTCGACAACTACGACCCCGCCCTCGACCAGACCGATTATCTGATCGAAGGCGTGGTCGGTTCGATCACCTGAGGCACATCCCTGCCCTCACCCCGGCCCGGGAGCCGGAGTGAGGGCCTTGGACATCAGGCCAGAACAGGAAAACGGGCAACGGGGATATTCTCATGGTCGATGCGACCAAAGCGGACAGACTGGCGGCCGGACAGGGCAGCGCCCTGGCTGAGACACTCGACCGTTTCCTGCGGTCTTCCGAGTTCGTGATCATGCCGATCCTCGCGCTGATCGTTTCCGGACTGCTGTTTTCTATCTTCCTTCTCG
>SWCE01004079.1_pt1 | contig 216101 bp, 192 predicted proteins | sample 4690061 | NCBI WGS metagenome assembly SWCE01 (sample SAMN10267279, study PRJNA491770) | bioreactor metagenome | isolation source: DHS bioreactor inoculated with subseafloor sediment | place: Japan: off Shimokita Peninsula | collected 2012-10 | reverse complement strand
ATTGCGAGCGCAGCGCGGCAATCCATCTTCGTGCCGAATTGCTGCGAGAGACGGGAAATGGTTTCCCGCCTCACCTTTAGGGCAAACGCTTGCGGGAATGATCCCGATGCGACGTTCTGCTCCGGCGTCATCCCCGCGAAGGCGGGGATCCATGCCTTCTTCCGGCTGGCTGAAAGCCCCCGGCCGCGGACAAAGTTGTCTCGGAATATGTAAACCAAAGGATAAATCATGGCCAAAGCATATCTCATCGGCGCGGGTCCCGGCGACCCGGGTCTCATCACGGTCAAGGGGCAGCGTCTCATGCAGGAATGCGAGGTCGTCATTTACGATTACCTCGCCAGCAAGAGCTTTCTGTCCCTGTGTCGCCCTGACGCCGAGATCATTTATGTCGGCAAGAAGGGCGGCGATCACACCCTGCCTCAGGACCAGATCAACGACCTGATCGTGGCCAAGGTCAGGGAAGGCAAGAACGTGGCCCGCTTGAAGGGCGGCGATCCCTACATTTTCGGGCGCGGAGCCGAAGAGGCCGAAGAATTGCTCGAAGCCGGGCTCGAATTCGAGGTCGTGCCCGGCGTGACTTCGGCCGTGGCGGGTGCGGCCTATGCGGGCATCCCCCTGACCCACCGCAAGTACGCTTCGTCCGTGTCCCTGATCACCGGGCACGAGGATCCGACCAAGCCCGATTCCGCCCACAACTGGCCGGCCCTGGCCACCGCGGCCAGCACCCTGTGCTTTTACATGGGGGTGAAGAACCTGCCCTACATTTCGGCCAAGCTGATGGAAAACGGGATGCGCGCGGAAATGCCCGCCGCCCTGGTGCGTTGGGGCACGACGAGCAAGCACCAGTCCTGGGTCTCGACCATCGGCGAGATCGCGGCCATGGCCGAGCGCGAAGGGGTCAAGGCCCCGTCCATGCTGATCGTTGGCGAAGTGGTGCAGCTGCGTGATACCCTGAACTGGTTCGAAAAACTGCCCCTGCACGGCAAGGGCGTGGTCGTGACCCGCGCCCGCGAACAGGCCAGTGGTCTGAAAGACACCCTCGAAGGCCTGGGCGCGGCCTGCTACGAGTTTCCGACCATCACCATCGTGCCCCTTGAGGATTATGCCCCGGTTCGTGCGGCCATCGAAAAACTGCCGGACTACGACTGGGCCATTTTTACTTCCGTCAACGGCGTACGCCATTTCTGGAACCAGCTCGAACTGGTGGGCAGGGACGCAAGGGCGCTCGGAGGCCTGCAGATAGCGGCCATTGGCCCGGCCACGGCCGAGGCCTTGCTTGAGCGCGGCATCCGTCCCGATTTCATTCCGCCCAAGTATGTGGCCGAGTCCGTGGTCGAGGGTCTGCTTGAGCGCGGCATCGAGGGCAAGAAGGTGCTCATCCCGAGGGCCAAGGTCGCCCGCGAGGTGCTGCCCGAGGAGTTGGCCAAGGTTGCGGCGCAGGTCGACGTGCTTCCGGTCTATGAGACGCAGCTGACCCAGGAGGACGGAGGGGAGATTATCGATCTGCTTGAAAAGGGCAGGCTCCATTACCTGACTTTTTCCAGCTCCTCCACGGTGGAAAACTTCTTCGCCCTGGTCCCGGCCGACACCCTGCGCCCCTATGTGGCCAAGGGGCTGAAAATTTGCTGCATTGGCCCCGTGACCGCGAAAACCCTGAAGGAATTCGGGTTTGTCCCGGACATCATGCCCGAAGACTACACCATCCCGGCCCTGGTCGATGCCCTGGTGAAGGGATAGGGATATGACCATTGCGCTGGGCGTGCTCGTCTCCGGCTCCGGCTCCAACCTGCAGGCCATTATGGACCGGGTTGAAGAGGGCAGCCTCGATGCAAAAATCCGCATCGTCATCGCCAACAAGCCCGAAGCCAAGGGGCTTGAACGCGCGCATCAGGCCGGGATTCCCACCGCCTGCGTCCGCCATGCGGATTTTCCCGTGCGGGAGGATTTTGACCGTGAACTCGTCCGCCTGCTGGGGGCGGCGCAGGTGGAGCTGGTGGCCCTGGCCGGATTCATGCGCATCCTGACCCCGGAGTTTCTGGCTCCTTTTGCCGGACGCGTGGTCAACATCCATCCGTCCCTGCTTCCGGCCTGTCCCGGCCTTGGCGCCCAGGGCCAGCAGGCGCAGCACGGGGTGCGGCTGGCCGGGTGCACCGTGCATTTCGTGGACGAAGAGATGGACCATGGGCCGATCATCATCCAGGCCGCCGTGCCCGCCTATCCCGACGACGATGAGGCCACGCTCGGCGCACGCATCCTGACCATGGAGCACCGCATCTATCCACAGGCCCTGCACTGGATCGCCCAGGGACGGGTGAAAATCACGGGGCGACAAGTGGTGGTCCGGGACGCGTCCGCAGCCATGGGCCGGCTCTGGACCAATCCGCCTTTGGAATCGCCTTTTGACTCTTGAAGGAGGCAACGCATGAATACATTCGAGCTGGTTTTGACCGATGAGGAAAAGCGTTTCTGCAAGGACCTCGTGGTCTGGGTCATCCGGCACCAACTCGGCCTGACAACCGAGCCCAGGCCTGCGCTCGACTCGAAAACCCTGAGCGAGGAACTCGGGGCGTTTGTGACCCTGAAGCGGGGCGGGCGTCTGCGCGGCTGCATCGGCAATATTGTCGGCAAAGGTCCGCTGGCTGCCACCATCGAGCGCATGGCCGGGGCGGCTGCCTTCGAAGATCCGCGCTTTGCTCCGTTGACGGCTGACGAACTGGGTGACCTTGATATCGAGGTGTCGGTCATGGGACCCCTGACCCCCTGTCCGGACCCGGAGCTGATCGAGGTCGGCCGCCACGGGCTCTATATCCGCAAGTCCATCCATTCCGGCCTGCTCCTGCCGCAGGTGGCCACGGAGTGGGGCTGGGACCGCGAAACTTTTCTGGACCAGACCTGCGTCAAGGCCGGGCTGCCCAAGGGAACCTGGCGCAAACCGAAGACGGAAGTCTGGTGGTTTGAAGCCGTCATCTTTTAAAGGAAGGAAAGTATGCGTACGCTCATTATTGCACTGATCATGGTTTTCGCGTCCTCGTCCCTGGTTATGGCGGAAGGCCCCAAGGTTTCCCTGACCACGAGCAAGGGCATCATCGTCATCGAACTTGATGAAACCAAGGCCCCGATCTCGACGCAGAATTTTCTGACATACGTGAACGAGGGCTTTTACGACGGCACGGTCTTTCACCGCGTCATCAAGGGCTTCATGGTCCAGGGCGGCGGCATGGACGCCTCCATGACCCCCAAGCGAGGCCATGCGCCCATCAAGAACGAGGCCGACAACGGGCTCAAAAACGACAAATACACCGTCGCCATGGCCCGTACGGGCGAGATCAACTCCGCCACATCCCAGTTTTTCATCAACACGGCCGACAACGCGTTCTTAAACCACGGAGCGCGTGATTTCGGCTACGCCGTCTTTGGCAGGGTCGTGGCCGGCAAGCGCGTGGTGGACCTCATCGAAGCCGTTCCCACGGGTTCCAAGGGCATGCACGGGGACGTTCCTGTGGAGACCATTGTTATTGAGAAGGCCGAAGTGATGGAATGACAAGGTGCCTGGTGAATGAGAAATGAGGCGGTCCACAACGGGCCGCCTTTTTTTGCGCCCTGCGGACAGGGCGGATTTCGAAGCGTGGCCCTGCTTGTTCCGTCCGTCTTGCGCCGTGACCGAAAAAACAAGCTCGCCTCTTGTCAGATTCCATCGTGACATTATGAAAGAACTAATGATTTTTATTGACGATAATTTGATTGCGTGTAGAGTGGTAACCAAACATCAAACTCTTATTGGAGGCGCTTATGGCAAACATGGATTATCCGGGACCCTGTCTTTCCTGTTCCGCTATTGAGAATTGTGCGACTGAAGAAGCGAAAAAATTGGCCGTCAAAGGCTATTGCAAAGGCGTGGAGCGCGAGTTGAACGCATGGAAGGCGACCCTCTATGACGTCATGGTCGGCTTTCTGGACCTCGGAGACAAGGATAGAGGCGCTTTGGTTGACGCTGTCGCCGAGATAAAGGCGCTGGTCCGCGAGATTGAAGCGAAAACCGCCCAGCTTGAAGCGGAATGCCCGCTTGAGATGGGACCGGTGGAGAAGGACCTGGGCGACAAGATGGGTCAGCTTCGCGTGCATTACAGCAAGGCCATGGAAGTGATCGGAGCTGGTTCCTTCGGAGGCTGATTCCAAGACCTGCTGATTGATGAGAACAAGTGCGCCCGGTGTTTATCGCCGGGCGATTTTTTTGCGACGGTCCTGCATGGTCCGGCAGGAAGTGCGTAAGCGATGATCCCTGTCTTTGAACATCAAGAGACAAAACCCTTGGGGCCTTGTCATCAACGGAGGATCGGCCATGAATCCTGTTTTCTGGCTCAAGCTCTATCTGCTGACCATTCCGGTATTTTTCGCCATTGACATGATCTGGCTCGGGTTTGTGGCCAGAAACTTCTACAAAAACAATCTGGGCCATTTGCTTGGAGCTGACGTCAACTGGCTCGCAGCCTTTGTCTTCTATTTCATCTACATCGCCGGGATTCTTCTTTTTGCAGTCCGTCCCGGTCTGGAAGCGCAGTCCCTGGCCAAAGCCTGCATGTGGGGCGCGCTGTTCGGGTTCTTTACCTACGCAACCTATGATCTGACCAACCTGGCGACCCTGCGGAACTGGCCGGTGACCGTGGTCGTGGTCGACATCGCGTGGGGGACCGTGCTGTGCACCCTGGTCGCCGCCGGCAGCTACCTCATTGGCATGCGGCTGGGCTGAAAACCCTGACGGAGGACGTATGACTGTCGTGTTTCTGGGCGCGGCCGTGGCGCTTTTCTTGACCATGAATTCCATGTTCGTCGTCGGCACGCGCGCCAGCGACAACAGCCTCATCGACATTGCCTACGGCCCGGCCTTTGTGCTGGCCTGTCTTGGGGGCTGGTTTGCGGGCGGGATGGAAACACATCTGCGGCCCCTGGTCATGCTCGGCCTGCTGGCCCTCTGGGCGGCGCGGCTGGGGCTGCACATTGGCCTCAGGCACCGTGGCCGGGGAGAGGATTATCGCTACCGCGCCTTTCGCGAGGCATGGGGCGAAACCTTTGTCTGGCGCAGTTTTCTGCAGATTTACATGCTCCAGGGCCTGGTTGTTTTTCTGGTCGCTTCGCCGGTCCTGCTGGCCATGGCCGGGCCTGGCGGCGGGTTCGTCTGGACCGACGCCCTGGGCGCGGGGCTCTTTGTCGTGGGCTTTTTCTTCGAGGCCGTGGGTGACTGGCAGCTTGCGCGGTTCAAAAAGAACCCGGCGAGCAAAGGGCGCATCATGACCACGGGGCTGTGGCGCTACACCCGCCACCCCAATTATTTCGGCGAGGCTGTGCTTTGGTGGGGCTTTTTCTTTCTGGGCCTTGGCTCGGAGTACGGCTTGTACGGACTTGTCAGCCCCCTCTTGATTGCCTTCTTGCTGCTTAAAGTTTCAGGCATTCCCATGCTGGAAGAGAAATACAGGGGGAGGCCCGATTTTGAAGCCTACAAAAGGGCGACCAGCCCCTTCTTTCCCCTGCCCCCGCGAACCCTTCAACATGGCGGTCGCGACGGCGACGAAACGGAGTCGGCATGAACGAACACAGGACCGGTGCCAAAAAGAAGGTCGCCGTCATCGGCGGAGGAGTGGCCGGGATAGTCGCCGCGCACCTGCTGCAGGACTCGTGCGAGGTGACAATCTTCGAGAAGGAAGATTACCTGGGCGGGCACACGCACACCGTCTCAGTGCCCCGTGGTCCGGACAGCGGGACCCCCGTGGACACGGGCTTCATCGTCTTCAACGAGGCCACCTACCCGCTCTTTATCCGCTTTCTGGAAGAGCTCGGGGTGCCCTCGCGGGAGACTGATATGTCGTTTGGATTTCATTGTCAGCGAACGGGATTCTTTTACGCTGGTACGGATCTGGACGGGATTTTTGCCCAGCGCTCCAATGTTTTTTCGGCACGTTACTACCGTTTTCTGCTTGAGATCGTCCGTTTCTGCCGCCAGGGGAAGGCGGATCTTAAACACGGGCAGGAGCTCGGCACCCTCGATGACTACGTTGCCCGCCATGGATTTTCTCCTTTCATGGTCGAGAACTATCTGTTGCCCATGGCCGCAGCCATCTGGTCGACTCCGGCTGGACGGGTGGGGCAGTTTCCAGCCTTGGCCTTTCTGCGATTTTTCAACAATCACGGGCTTCTGACTCTCCTTGATCGCCCGAAATGGAGAACCGTCGCCGGCGGCAGCTGCAGCTACGTTCGGGCTTTTTTGCGCGATTTTCGCGGCACGGTCCGGCTTGAAGCCCCCATCTTAAGGGTCCGACGCGGTTCCGAGAGCGTAAGCGTGGAAGTTGCCGGGGAAGAGCCACTCATTTTTGACGACGTGTTCATCGCCGCCCACGCTGACCAGGCCCTGCGGCTCCTTGCCGATCCCTCGCCCGATGAGTCGCGGCTGCTCGGAGCCTGGCGCTACGAGGAGAACACGACGGTTCTGCATACGGATGTTTCGGTCCTGCCGCCCACGCCAAGGGCCTGGGCCTGCTGGAACTTCCGGCGGGAGGCGCATGAGGGCGCGGGGGTTTTCGTCACCTATGCCATGAATCTTCTGCAGGGCCTGACCGGGGAAGAGCAATACCTCGTGACCCTCAACCGGCCCACTCCCCATGATCCGGACCGGGTCATGGCCAGCTTTGTCTACCATCATCCGGTGTACACGAGCGAGTCCATGGGGACCCAGAGCGCGCTTTCGACCCTGAATGGTCGGCGCAACACCTATTTTTGCGGCAGCTACTTCGGCTTCGGCTTTCACGAGGACGCGGTCCGCTCCAGTCACGAGGCCGTGGCCCAATTCAGGAGGAATGGATGAATTCGCGGATCTATGTCGGAACCCTGAGCCATGCCCGCACGCACGAGGTTGCGCACGGCTTTGATTACGACCTGCATCTCTTTGCCCTTGATCTTGACGAATTGGAACAGCTGGACCGCTCCAGCTTCTGGTTCGGACACAATCGCCTGCGGCCCCTGGCCCTCCATGACCGGGATTATCTCTATCCCACCGGCGAGGGGCTGCGCGAAAAGGTGCTGCGGGCCTTAAGCGAGAACGGGGTCGATATCACGCCCGCGCGCATCGTGCTGGTCTCGGCGTTGCGCCAGTTCCATTACGTCTTCAATCCGGCCAGCTTCTTTTATTGCCTTGATGATTCCGGGCGGCTTGCCTGCGTCCTGGTGCAGGTCAACAACACCTTTGGCGAGACCCATCTCTACGTGCTCACCCCGGAGGGTGAGGAGGGACGCTTTGCCACGCCAAAGGAGTTTCACGTCTCGCCGTTCTTTCCGCGTCGCGGGCGCTACGAGTTCATGTTTTCAGAGCTGGGGGAAGAGCTGAAGGTTTCCATCGCCTATTTTCTTGGTGATGCTCCGGCCCTGGAAGCGTCCTTTTCCGGTCGGGCCAGGCCCATGAGCGACCGGAATCTGGCGCGCATGATCCTTGGGCATCCCTTGCGCGCTGCGCTGACATTCCCGCGTATCGTCACGCAGGCGGCGCGTCTTTATTTCGGCAAGAAGCTCATGATTCACCCCAAACCCGAACCATTGTCTCCCATGACCATCCGGCATGCCCCGCCCTCGGTCCTTGAAAGGGTCGGCAAGTGGGCTGTGGGGCGGTTTCTGCGACGGCTGGATCACGGTCAGCTGACCCTGACTCTGCCCGACGGAAACAGTGAGGTTTTCGGAGCTCCCCAAACGCTGCCCGAGGCTACGCTGGATGTGCACCGGTCCCGTTTTTTCCGGCGCGTTCTGCTGGCCGGAGACATCGGCTTCGGAGAGGCTTACGTTGATGGCGACTGGAGCAGTCCTGATCTGGTCGGGCTGCTCAGCCTGCTGGCCCAGCGCGAGGGAGTTCTCGACGACAGGCGCTTCTGGCCGGCTCTTGCGGGCAGGGCGCTCAATTACGCGGCTCACTTGCGCAGGCCCAACACCATAGATGGCAGCCGTCGCAACATTGGCGAGCACTATGACTTGGGCAATGATTTTTACCGGCTCTTTCTGGACTCGACCATGTCGTATTCCGGAGGCATCTTCAAAACCCCGGAAGATTCCCTTGAAGAAGCCCAGTTCGCCAAGATGCATGCCATCATCGACATGGCCGAACTTGGTCCGGACGACCATGTGCTCGAGATCGGCTGCGGGTGGGGCGGCTTCGCCCTGGAGGCAGTGCGGCGCACGGGCTGCCGGGTGACGGGCATCACCATTTCCAGGGAGCAGCATGCCTGGGCCACGCGCCGGGTGCGGGAGGAAGGGCTGGACGACCGCATCAGCATCGAGCTGACCGACTACCGTCACGTGCAGGGGTGTTTTTCCGCCATCGTGTCCATCGAGATGCTTGAAGCCGTGGGGCACCGCAATCTGCCGGTCTATTTCGCCGCCCTGGACCGTCTCCTTTCTCCGGGTGGTCGTGCCGTGTTGCAGGTCATCACCATGCCCGACCAGAAATACGATGCATATCGCCTGGGCTCGGACTGGATCCGCAAGCACATCTTTCCCGGCGGGCACCTGCCCTCCATCGGGGCCCTGGCCAGGGCCATGGGCTCGCGGAGCAGGCTGAATCTTACGCGCCTGGAGGACATCGGCCTTGATTACGCCCGCACGTTGAAGTTATGGCGCCAGGCGCTCATGGCTCACAGCGAGGAGGCCGTGAAGCTGGGCCTGGACCATAGATTCCTGCGCAAGTGGGAGTATTATTTCAGTTATTGCGAGGCGGGTTTCCGCAGCCGTACGGTACGCAACTATCAATTGCTGCTTTCACGCATGGGCGAGCCGGAAGGCGCTTGTCGTCCGCAAATCAGGCCGTGATGGCCACGGGAGTTATTGCCGGATTTTTTAGAGAACGCGAAGCGGTAGTAAACTGGTCTGCACGCATGAAAAAACGCCCGACGGGAAGCCGCCGGGCGTTTTTTGCTCCTGAAGTGAGGAGCGAAGGGCCTTCGGAGAAGCCAGCTCCGAAAACCCTTGTCCATGACGCGATAGTCGACCTCTTTTAACATGCCGATTGAAAAAAAGTAAATCAGAAAGGGTATGTATGACAAAATTAACGGTCTTTGTAGGACGTTTTGAAGGGCAGCGTCTGTGCGGGCGCAAGGGGCTGCCGGTTCGCTGCGCACAAGTTTGGCCCGGCTTTTGATCTCTTGCCTCCAGCAGGAGGTGTAGAATGCATTTTTTTCCCGCAGCGCCGACCCATGGTGCACAGTTCTCTAGCTCGAGCGGGTTGTTTGAACTGACGGATGCAAATCCCGGTCAGAATTTCAACGATCTGTTCTCCGCGCATCTGAACGACCCACAGACGCCTGCCGCGCCGCCTCCGGCCCAGCAATCCCAGCCGCAGTCTACGCAGAGCCGGGCTTTTGCCGATGATTCGTCGCCAGAACAGAATCATCAGAAGAGCACGTCGTCTGCTTACGCGTCGTCCGATGAACAGGAAGATTCGAGCAATTCCGGGGTCGCCGAGGGCGCGAAGGGCGAACCTCGTGCGGACTGCACTGAACCGGCAAAAGATGCCGGGCAGCGGCAGGATGCTGCTCAATCAGAACACGGCGAAGCCTCTGACAAGGTCGGGAGTGAAGATGAGCTGCCTGCTTCCGAAGGTGCGGATGCGGCACTGGCCTCTGACGTGGCCGACGAAGCTCTTGTAGTCGAAGTCCGGGAGCTTCTTGAGGCCCTGGCTGCCGATGTCGCACAGCGCAAGGGCAGGCCCGATGCGGCTGGCATTTCTTCCAGAATCGAGGCGCTGCATGAACTGCTGCGACAGTTCAAGGATGCCTCGCCCGACGGCAGAAATGAGCTCGCCGTGGCACTGGGCGAACAGCTCCGGGGCCTGCAGAAGGAGTTGGCGGCAGGGGCGAGAGCCGAAGCTGCCGGGGAACTCAGTCGAAAAGCTGGAAGTGCCTCTTCGGTCACATCCATATCCTCTGCCGGACAGAAGATCGAAGCCCTGTTGCAAAAGCTGGCCGCGCGCATGACGCCGGAGCACGATGGCTCCGGACCGCAGGCCGCGCGGGTTGCCGCCGCGTCATCCGCTGTCCAGAGTGCCGCCGCCGTGAAGAATGAGGGCGGTGCGCAGCCGCGATCAGCCGGTGTCTCCGTGACCACTGCGGAGATGGCGCGGGAAGCGGACGCCAAGATCCCTGCCCACAGGCAGGGCGACGGCGCTGAACCTGCGGCTGCGGCTGTGCGCAGGGACTCCAGGGCGCAGGATGAAGCTGCACGGCCGGTGCTTCGCGAGCGGCAAAATTCCGATGCGCCGCGAGAACGTTTGGAATATCGCGCCGTAGCGACGGAGAATTCTTCCGAAAAGAATTCCGAGGTTTCGGCCAGGGCTGAAAGCAGGTCCTGGCCTGCCGAACAGGTTCAAAAAGCAGCCGATGGAGAACGAACCCGGGGCGCAGCCACAGGTCAGGAGAGCGCCACTCGCAGCGAAGCGGCGACGCATACCGGCATCGCTGCCAGCGCAAACAGGCCCGCCGCAGTCAAGGATGGATCTGCCCAGGCGATGCAGCAGGGCGAGTCTCTGCGTCAGGAAGGGGCGATAGGCGCTTCGGAAAAAGCCAGGGTCGCTGATTCCAAAGGCAATAAAAACCAGCCCGACGCACGGCAGGGCTTCTTCGGGGAGCCGGATCGGGAAAAGGCCTCTGCATCCAGAACTGCCCAGGCCGCCGGCAAAGGGAAAAATGTTCCCGAATCCGTGAACCAGGCCGCAACCCAGAATACCCAGACTCAATTCCAGCAGCGGCTGGAGTCCCCGGCCAGCGCACGCAGCAATCAGGTCTATCAACAGGTCGAGAACGGGGCCTTCAGGAATCTGGGCCAGGGCGTCAAGCAGCTGGTCATCCGTCTGGATCCCGCCGAACTCGGGCAGATCAGCGTCATATTGCAGGTGCGGGGCAAGGAGGTCCAGGCGGTGCTGAGGTCCAGCAACCAGGATACCTCCATTGTCTTGAGCGAACAGCTGGGACAGCTGCGCAGCCAGCTCGAAGCCCAGGGGCTGAAGGTTGGCAAGCTCGAAGTGCAGACCCAGTTGGCCGATTCCCAGAGTCAGTCGCAGTGGCAGGGCGCGGAGAGCCACAACCGTTATCAGGAGAACCAGGAGCTGGCCATGTCTGCCAGGCGCTGGCGCAGTCTGGACCGCGTGGCCCCCGACCTGGCCCGTGATGTGCAAAACAGCCCGCACAGGGAAAATGTTTCCCAAAGCGGCCTGGATATTTTTGCCTGAGAGGAGAGGGTCATGATCGATCAGATTCTGCAACAGCAGGGCGGGTTTTACGGCGCGGACACGGCATCGAAGAACGACGTGCTGGGCAAGGACGCCTTTTTGAAGCTTCTTGTGACCCAGTTGCAGAATCAGGATCCCCTGAATCCTCTCGACGATAAGGAATTCATTGCTCAGCTGGCGCAGTTCTCGAGTCTGGAACAGATGACCAACATCTCCGACGGCATCGCGTCCCTGACAGACAAGACGGCTCAGCAGGATATGCTGAGCGCCGTGAACTACATCGGCAAGGACGTCACCGCTTCGGGCAGCTCCATGACCAAGTATTCGGACTATGTGACCCCGGTGTACTTTACGCTCAGCGGCGCGGCCGCGCAGGTCTATGCCAATGTCTACGACGAAAGCAACAACCTGGTGCGCACCGAGAAGTTCACCTCCATGCAGGCCGGGGAGTTCGCGTTCACCTGGGACGGCAAGGACTACAGCGGCAACCCGGTCAATAACGGGCAGTACAACGTGTATTTCGCGGCCGAAAGCCCCACCGGGTCTGCGGTGTTCGTGGACACTGAAGTCAGTGGGACAATTACGGGCCTGGAACAGGGCGATGGGGAAACTTTTTTCCGTCTGAGCGACGGGCGTAAGATCAGCTTCGGCGATATCAAGAAGGTCGTTCAGCCGACCGTGATAGAATAAGCGGAAATTTTCATCACAGCGGTGAAATAAGGGGGTAGTTATGGGTTTGTCAGCATCAATGTACTCCGGGACCAGCGGTCTCAAGGCTCATGGCGAGAAGATGACCGTCATCGGCAACAATATCTCCAACGTGTCGACCATCGGGTTCAAGGCCTCGCGCATGTATTTCGAGGATGCCTTAAGCCAGCAGATCACCACCGCGTCCGGAGGCGGGCAGGTGGGTCGCGGCGTGTCCGTGGGCGCGGTCATGGGCGATTTCTCCCAGGGCTCCCTGGAGAACACCACCGAGGCCACGGACCTGGCCATTGGCGGCAACGGGTTCTTCATGGTCTCACCTGCCGGGCAGGAGCTCAACTACTACACCCGGGCCGGCAATTTCCGCTTTGACGAGGAAGGCTATCTCGTGGACCCGCGTGGCTATCGCCTGCAGGGCTGGGCCGTGCAGACGGAGAACACCAGCGCGGCGGCGTCCGGCGGGGCCACGGCTTCAGAGAACACGGGCGTCAAGATCAAGGGCGTGCCTACGGACGTCAAGCTGGAGAATTTTCAGTCCCCGCCCCAGGCCACCAGCCGCGTGGACATGATCCTGAACATCGACTCGCAGTCCGAAGACAGAACTACCGCAAACGGCGTCGTGCTCGAGGCCGGTGCGTATGACGGAACACCGTTCACGGCGATGTTCGAAAAATGGGACGGCACGGCGGTCCCGCCCTTGGGTGACGCACAGTATGCCTACCAGTCGACCATCAAGGTCTATGATGAAAACGGCACGTCGCATAACATGACCGTCTACGCGGACCCGGTTCTGGACCCCGACGTGACGGAGAACGCCGGTGGAAAACGGTACATGGAGTATATCGTGACCGTTCCTCCCAATGACGATAACCGTGAATTCTGGGGCACCACAGGTATTGACGCGACAAGACGCGGCATATTGATGGCGGGTACGCTGACGTTCAATGCTGCCGGCGAACTCGAGGACATGTCGGCGTTCACCATAAACAATCCCTATCAGCAGCCGGATCCTCTCGCAATTCCTCCGGTCGTGTCCGGAGAACCAGCCGCCAGATTCCCCTTGGCTCCGATATTTGACCCAGCAGCGGCTAACATCGAAAATTGGACTCCCGCCAATTTTTCTCAAAACGGCTATCCCATTTGCACCGCCAACTTCTTGGGTGCTGAAAACGCCAGTGTCACCGCTTCCGAGACGAGCCCGGATCCAGGAACAATAATTCCTGCCATGGATGTCAATAATTCCAGAAATATAGAGATTAATTTCGGGCTTCGAAACAAGGATGCGACTTGGACTGACCCGACCACGAATTTGGAAGATTTAAGAGACATATTTACCGCGAGTAACGCTTTGCTTCCCAATTCAGCCGCCGCCGCCGCCCAGGCTTCCGCAAGTCTGGCCGCCATCAACGGCATGCAGTCCACGGAGATCAGCGCCCTGTCGACCACCAGCTACAGCACGGGCTCAACGACCATTTTCCAGGCCCAGGACGGGTATACCGCCGGGTTCCTGCAGAACATCTCCGTGGACCGCGACGGGGTCATCACCGGTCGCTACTCCAATGGGCAGGTCCTGCAGCTCTTTGCCGTGACCCTGGCCACTTTCAACAACAACTACGCCCTGTTCCGCGAGGGTGGGAACCTCTTCTCCGAGACCCGTTCCTCCGGTCCGCCCATCACCGGTCTGGCCAACACCGGCGGCAAGGGCAGTATCGCCTCCAACTCCCTGGAGCAGTCCAACGTGGACCTGGCCACGGAGTTCGTGAAGATGATCACCACGGAAAAAGGCTTCCAGGCCAACTCCAAGACCATCACCACCGTCGATCAGATGTTGACCGTACTCATCCAGCTCAAGCGCTAGCCGTCAGCGCAGTCACGACAAAAAAACCCGCCCCGGAGCTTCCGGAGCGGGTTTTTTTCATGTGACGCAGGCTCGGGCTACAGGGCCCTGTCCAGAAACAGGCCGACCATTTTCTCGATGGAAGCGGCCAGTTCGAGCATTTCGTCGGCGGGGATCTTGCGGATCAGTTTCTGGGTTTCCGGGTCGCGGACCTCGACCTGCACGGTGTCGGTCTGCTCGTCGATATGGAATTTCAGGTTTACGCCCAGGGAAGACATGTAGGAATCGACCGCTTCGGTCAGATTTTGCAGCTTCTGCAGGGAAATTTCTTCCTTCTCCCCGGGAACGGCATCTCTTTGCCGGTCCTGAAGGTCGGCCAGCACAGTTCGCTCGGCGTATTCGGGGCCGGATTTCTGTTGGCTTGTCTGCTCCACGGGCATCAGAAGGTCCTGGGCCTCGTAGGCGAGAGAGGTTATTTTCATGGCCGGAGCCTCCTCTTGATGGATGAGTTCATCATAATAATCGTCCGAAGCAGGGAAAACTTTAGCTGATAGAGGCAATTTTGACCTCCTGAGCGTTTTACGGCGCAGCTGTTTCGTTCAATATGCTGAAAATAATGATGTAATTGCAAGTGGCATCGCATGTGCAAAGCTGCGAGCATACCAGCGTAAGGAGGATCTCACATGTCTTTGGTCATAAATCACAACTTGATGGCAATGAACTCCGCCAGAAACCTGTCCAATTCCTACAGCAATCTGGCCACCTCGACCCGGCGCCTTTCCTCCGGTCTGCGCGTGGGCACCGCCGCCGACGACGCGGCGGGCCTGGCCATTCGCGAGTTGATGCGCGCCGACATCGCATCCCTCAACCAGGGCGTCAGGAATGCCAATGACGCCATTTCCATGATCCAGACCGCGGACGGAGCCCTCGGCGTCATCGACGAAAAGCTGATCCGCATGAAGGAATTGGCCACGCAGGCCGCCACCGGCACCTACGGTTCGGATCAGCGTTTGATCATCGATTCGGAGTACCAGGCCATGGCCTCGGAAATTACCCGAATTGCCAACGCCACGGATTTCAACGGCATTTATCTGCTCAATGGCAATCTTTCTTCCAGTTATCAGAATGCGGCGGAATGGCGGCTCGATCACAGTGGCGCAGCCCTGCAGCCTCGCGGTGCCCTGAAGATTCATTTCGGCACGGGCAACGACAGCAGCGAGGACTACTATTACATCGCCATCGGCAACTCCACGGCTTCGGCCCTGGGTGTCGGCAACCAGTCCGACCGCAGTGTTTCCAGCGCGGGATTCAGCATCTCCACCCAGCAGGGTGCGCAGCAGGCTCTCGACGCCATCAATCAGGCCATCATTTCCAAGGACAAGATTCGAGCCAGCCTGGGTTCCCTGCAGAACAGGCTCGAGAATACCATCACCAACCTGCAGATTCAGGCCGAGAACCTGCAGGCCGCTGAATCACGTATCTCCGACGTGGACGTGGCCCAGGAAATGACGGAATTTGTACGCAACCAGATTCTGACCCAGTCCGCCGTGGCCATGCTGGCCCAGGCCAACCAGCTGCCGCAGATGGCCATGCAGCTCATGCAGGGCTAAACGCGGGTTTCCTGGCAGAGGCAGTGATCAAAGACAAAGCCGGGGCACAACGCCCCGGCTTTCTTTGCGCTGGGTGATTCCGGCAAGGCCGGGATCAGGCTGGATCATCGGCAAGATCGGGAAAACGCTCACGCAAAAGGCGCAGAGCCTGCTCTGCGGCTCCCTGCTCCGCCTTGCGCATGCTGCGTTCCTCCCACTCCACTTCGGTTCTGTCCGGCAGGGTGACGACGACGGTGTATTGCTTGGCATGCTCCGGACCGTGACTGCTGCGCAGCGCATACGAGGGCCTGTCCTTCCAGATGCGCTGGGTCGCTTCCTGCAGCAGGCTCTTGAAGTCACGCGGTCGGAACGTCTGGGGCGGCGAAGGCCATTGCCCCTCAAACAAAAAATTGACGCAGAGAATGGCCGCCTCCAGGCCTCCGTCCAGGTAGACCGCGCCGAGCACCGCTTCCAGGGCATCGCTCAGCACGGAATTTTTTTCTCTGCCGCCCTGAACGTCCTCTCCCTTGCCCAGAAGCAGGCAGGAGCCAAGGTCAATTCTCCTTGCCGCCTGCGCCAGTGCGCCTTCGCTGACCAGCGCGGAGCGCATCCGGGTCAGGTGTCCTTCCTGCACTTCCGGGAATTTTCGATACAATTCATGTGAGACGGCCAGTTCCAGGACCGCATCGCCAAGAAATTCCAGTCGTTCGTTATGCGGACAGCCGTGTTCATTGGCGTGCGAGCTGTGTGTGAGAGCCTGGATTAAAAGCTTGACTTGCTTGAATTCATAATGGATTTCAGACTGCAGCGCCTGTAGTGCATCCGTTGGAACTTCCAGTGACATTAAGGTTCTCCATGAGAGACGATTATCTTCACGCCCTCTTTTCTCCCAAGGCCATCGCAGTTGTCGGAAATTTCGACAGCGCAGGAGCCTCGGCCCGTGTGGTGCTCTCCAATCTCGAAGGCTGGGGGTATCAAGGGAAGATCGTGTCCGTCAATTGGACCGCGCAGAAGGACCATTCCGCCTGTGAAGATATAAAGGGAGTAGATCTCGCTGTGGTCTGCCTGCCTCCAGACCTTGTGCTTGGTGCCCTGGAGTACATCGCCGACCTGGACGTCAAGGCTGTGATCATCACCTCCCCCGGATTCCGTGAGATTGGCGGGCAGGGCTATTACCTCGAGGAAGCGGTCATCAATCTGGCGGAACGCAGAAACCTGACCCTGCTTGGACCCAACTGCCTTGGCGTGGCTTCCTGGGATGATCACCTGAACGCCTCGCTCATTTCGCGCCTGCCAAGCCAGGGCAACATCTCCTTTTTCTCGCCGTCCGGGTCCATGTGCAACGCCATCCTGGATTGGGCCGCCAGCGAGGGGATCGGCTTCTCCAAATTTGCAAGTCTCGGAAACCGCGCGGTCATCGACGAAGCGTCCATGCTGCAATTTCTGGCCGATGATCCCCGGACCAGTGTCATCATCGGCTATCTTGAAGGGATGAACAACGGTCGGCGGTTTGCGCGCATCAGCCAGACCATAACCCGCGAAAAGCCACTCATCATGCTGCAGGCGGGCATGACCGAGCATGGGCAGAAGGCGATTTCCTCCCATGTCGGTGCCCTGACCGGTTCAGAGCGAGCCTATCAGACGGCGCTGAAGCAGGCGGGCATCATTCAGGTCGACAATCTCTCCACGCTTTTCGACCTGGCGCGCATGTTCGGGACCCAACCCCTGCCCAAGGGGCCGAACCTGGCCATCGTCACCAACTCCGGCGGGGCGGGCATCCTTGCCGCCGACGGGATGGCCGGAACCAGTCTTTCCCTCCCGCGCCTGGGACGGGACACAATCGCTCGCCTGACCGGGATGCTTCCCCGCCATGCACAGACGTCCAGCCTCGTGGATATCGGCATGGAGGCTACCCCGGTGCATTATGCCCAGGCCCTCGAAGAGGTGCTGCGGGATCGGCAGGTGCAGATGGCGCTGGTGGTCATTGCCCCGGGGATGGGAGTGGATTTGCCGGCCATTGTGCGGGAACTGGCGGCCACTCCTCGGGTCGAGGGCAAGTCCGTGGCCATTTGTCTGATCGGCCAGGACGGGGTCTTGGAGGAGAAGCGCTTTCTGCAGCGCAGCGGCCTGCCCTGTTACGCCAATCCCAAGGCGGCGATGGCGGGATTCGAGGCCATGCTGCGCTATGCCGGATGGAAGACCAAATCCTACCCCGTGGAGGTGTGCTACCGTCGCGACAAGGCAAAAGCCGAGCGCTTCCTGGAAGATTGCATGGCTGCCGGCAAGACCGAACTTTTCGGTTTTGAAGCGCAGCCGCTGCTCATGGCCTATGAGCTGCAATTTCCCCGAACGGAGCTTGCCCGCACCAGCAAGAGCGCGGTCAAGATTGCCAAGCGCCTGGCCTGCCCCGTGGCGCTGAAGATCGCCTCGCCGCACATTGAGTACAAGAGCGATGTGGACGGGGTTGAGGTTGGCCTGCATACGTCGGAAGAGGTGCGCCAGGGTTTTGTCCGACTGGCCTCGCGAGTGCAATGTCAGCGCAGTGAGGCCTTCATCTCCGGATGCCTGGTGCAGGAAATGATACTCGGCAAGCCGGCAGAGGTGTGCATCCGTGTTCAACGCGATCCGAAATTCGGCCCACTGATCCGCTTCTCCTTATCGGGCGGCCCGGCCGATATCTTTCAGGAGTACTCCCTGCGCCTTGCCCCGTTGTCCCTGGAAGACGCGGCCGGGATGATGCGGGAACTCAAGGTTTTTTCGTTGCTCAAGCGGGAACGAGGACGCGATGTGCTGGACTTGAGGGCTTTGGAGGATGTACTTCTGACCGTGTCACAGATGACCCTGGATTTTCCGGAAATCTACACCCTGGAATTCGACCCTGTTCTGGTCACGTCCCGCGGGGCATGGGTTGCAGGGGTGCGGATGTCTCTTTTGCCTCATATGGAATAGTTCAAGCCTTGATCGAAAAATTTTCGCAGTCCTGATCGGGAGGGAATATGGTAGGAATTTATGTAGGTGCGACATCCGGGTATTCCGGAAAGAACATGATTGCCATGGGGATCGGGCTCAAGCTGCAAAAAGAGGGCTACCGGGTCGGTTACATGAAACCGGTGGGTGCCCTGCCGCAGGAAAAGAACGGCGTGCTCGGGGATGCCGACGCTTTTTTCGTGCAGGACATCCTGGGGCTCAGCGAAGATCCCGCTTTGGTCACGCCCGTGGTGGTGGATCAAGACTTCAAGATGAAGGCCTTCACCGGCAAGTGCGAAGACCTCATGCCCCGCATCCAGAGTGCTTACCAGCAGCTCTCCAAGGACAAGGATGTCATGATCGTGGCCGGTTCCGGCAGCATGTATTCGGGCAAGTATTGCGGAGTTGACGGGGTCAGCGTCATCAAGACCCTGGGCATCAAGGCTGTCATCATCGACCGCTACGTCAAGGAACTCAATTACGATTATCTCATCGCCATGAAGGAGTTGCTGGGTGAACAACTGCTCGGCGTGCTCCTGAACGACATCCCGCCGGTATTCAAGGAAGAGCTGGATTCGCTTCTGCACCCCTTCATGGAGAGCAAGGGCATCAAGGTCCTGGGTAAGATCCCGTCTGATCCGCTCATGGGCGCCATCAAGGTCGCAGACCTGGCCGACCGCCTGGGCGGGAAAGTCATCACCGCCCAGGACAAGTCCGAACGGGTGGTGGAGAATTTTCTGATCGGAACCATGCAGGTCGAAAACTTCATGACCCATTTCCGTAAGAGCAAAAAGTCGGCAATCATTGTCGGCGGCGACCGCTCCGACGTGCAGCTGGTTGCCCTGGAAGGACAGTGTCAGTGCCTGGTCCTGACCGGCAACCTCTATCCCAACGACATCATCATGACCCGGGCCGAGGTGCTGGAAGTGCCCATCGTGGTCGTTCGCGACGACACGTTCACCGTGGCCAAGAAGATGGAAGCCATCCTCTCGCGGCACAAGCTGCGCGACGTGATCAAGATCCAGCACGGCTCCCAGCTGGTCAGCTCCATCATCGATTTCCAGTACATGAAGGAACGTCTTGGGATCTGAAAACTTCGGACTTCAGGCCATAATGAAATAGCCCCGATTTTTCGGGGCTTTTTCATTATGGAATTCAAGGAAAACAGAAACAAAGGCATGGATTGCCGCGCTGCGCTCGCAATGACGTTTGCGGCAGTGCGCCATTGCGATGATTCTTTGATGTGTCAACACATTTACTCGTGATTCATTCAAAGCAAAAAAAAGCATGGATTGCCGCGCTGCGCTCGCAATGACGTTTGTGGCAGTGTGTCATCACGCAGAACCTAGACTTTTCGATGAGTCTTTGGTTTGTCAATCCATCTACTTGTGATTTATTCAAAGCAGAAAAAGGCATGGATTGCCGCGCTGCGCTCGCAATGACGTTTGCGGCAGTGTGTCATCGCGCACGTGTCAGGCTCTGCGTGAGAGCCTGGCCTTTGCGATGAGTCTTTGATGTGTCAGTCCATTTACTCGTGATTCACTCAAAGCAAAAAAAGGCATGGATTGCCGCGCTGCGCTCGCAATGACGCACTGCTAAACGCGTCATTGCGAGGAGTCTTCGACGTGGCAATCCATGTCTTTGCCGAGCGCAGTGCCCCCAACATCCGGGCGCGTCGGCTATGCAGAGGTGGGCCGGTCTGCCGTCAGATCTCCCGGATGGCCTGGGTCAGTTTTTTCTGGTCGTCCTTGAAGAGCTTGTAGTTGATGGAATCCTCCAGCGCCTGACGGCTGGCCTCGATGATGTTGTAGGATACCCCCACCGTGGTCCAGCGGCTCTTCTGGTCTCCTGATTCGATAAGCACGCGCACCACGGCGGCGGTCCCGCCGTGCCCTTCCTCACGTACAGATCCGGTCAGCACGCGCACCTTGAAGTCGAGCAGGCGCATTTCGCTCAAATTGGGGTAGAAGCGTTCAAGCCCCTTGCGCAGTGCGCAGTCCATGGCGTTGACCGGCCCCTTGCCCGTGGCCGCCGTGTGCTCGACCATGCCGCCCACGCGCAGCATGACCGTGGCCTCGGTAAAAGGCTCGACACCCTCGGTGAAGACCGAGTCCAGGATGCGAAAACTCATCAGCCTGAAATAGTTTCGTGCCCGGCCCAGCACGCGGTTGACCAGCAGTTCGTAGGAGGCTTCAGCCGCAGAGTATTCGTAGCCCTGGTCTTCGCGGTTCTTGAGCTCGGTCAGAAGTTCCAGGACAAAGGGGTCTCCCTTGTCGAGCTCGAAGCCGTACTGCTTGGCCTTGAACAGGATGTTGGACTGTCCGGCCAGGTCCGAGAGCACGATGCGCTGTTTGTTGCCGACCAGTTCGGGCTCGATGTGTTCGTAAGTGCGCGGGTTGCGGCGCACGGCGGCGACGTGCACCCCGCCCTTGTGCGTGAAGGCGGATTGGCCCGTGTAGGGCTGGCGTTTGAAGCAGCGCAGGTTGGCCACTTCGGCCACAAAGGCCGAGGTGTCGGTCAGCCGCTGCAGGTGGCCGTCAGGCAGGCAGGAATACCCCATCTTCAGTTCCAGGTTGCCGATGATGGAGCAGAGGTTGGCGTTGCCGCAGCGCTCGCCATAGCCGTTCATGGTGCCCTGGACCTGCATGGCCCCATGGCGCACTGCCGCCAGGGAATTGGCTACGGCCAGCTCGCAGTCATTGTGGACGTGGATGCCAAGGCGTGCATCCGGCATTTGCGTGCGTACCGCATCCATGATGGAGGCGACTTCCTCCGGCAGGGAGCCGCCGTTGGTGTCGCAGAGCACCAGAATGTCGGCCCCGGCGTCCATGGCTGTTTTCAGGCAGCTCAGGGCGTAGTCGGAGTTCTTCTTGTAGCCGTCGAAGAAATGTTCGGCATCGTAGAAAAGTTCCTTGGCATGAGGCCGCAGGAAAGAAAGGGAGTCGCGGATGAGTTCGAGGTTGCGCTCCAGGGTGATTTTCAGCGCGTCAGTGACGTGGATATCCCAGGTTTTGCCGAAAATGGTCAGCACGGGCGCTTCGGATTCAATGAGGGCCAGCAGATTGGTGTCGCTCTCCGCCGTGGACTTGGCGGCATGGGTCGAGCCGAAGGCCGCCAGCTTGGCCGTACCGAGCTGGTACTGCTTCATCTCCGTGAAAAAGCGCTTGTCCTTGGGATTGGAGCCGGGCCAGCCGCCTTCAATGTAAGCCACCCCGAGCTGATCGAGCTTGGTGGCGATGCGCAGCTTGTCTTCGGTGGAGAGGTTCAATTCCTCTGACTGCGTGCCGTCGCGCAAGGTGGTGTCGTAGATCTGAATGGTGTTCATTGTGCTCCTGGCGGTGTTCGCCGTCATGGTTCCATGCCCGCGGGCCTGGCTGATATTGCAATGAAAAAGCCCCCGAACCTTGCGGCCGGGGGCTTTTGTTTACGTGGATACCCGCTTGCGCGGACGCCTCACTCCCCCGGCCGTGACTTCTCAATCACGGAAATGATAATAATGGAAATGGAGGAGATGAGGTTGTTCGTATGCATGAGTTGTTGATGAACAATGGAGAATCGATTGTCAAGCCTGATCTTTGCAATCCTGCCCAGTGGACAGCTGCCCGCGTGAGGATTTCGGGGGGGCGTCTATGGTATCCAGTACGATTCTGGCCGCCCGCGTCGCTGCTCCCCCGTTGCCGAGCAGGCCGGGCAAAGTGGCCAACTGATTAAGAACGCGGGTCCGGGCCGGGGTGTCCTCGATCCATTGTGAGAGAGTGGCCGCCAGGGCCGAGGGGTTGGCATCGTGTTGCAGGAATTCCGGAAATACGGGTTTGCCAAGGATCAGGTTGGGCAGGGAGATGAAGGGCACTTTGACCAGCATCCTCCCCAGCAGGTAGGTTGTCTGCGAAAATTTGTAGGCCACGGCGGTGGGCGTCCCGAGCAGGGCGGTCTCCAGGGTGACTGTGCCCGAGGCGGCCATGATGGCCCGGCAGGAGCGCATGAGTTCGTAGCGCGACGAACTGTCGGTCAGGGTGACAGGTGTCTCGGAGGTCCAGCTCGTGCTGACAAGGTCACGGTCCATGCCCGGAGCTACGGGCAGCACAAACTCGAGCTCCGGGTAGCGGGCGGCCAGCAGGGCGGCGGTGCGCGAAAATACGGGCAAAAGGGACGTGATCTCGCGCTTGCGGCTGCCGGGCAGGATGCCGATGCGGTTGGGCCGTTGTTCGGTGGCCAGGATTTCGGGCGTCCTGATGGAGTCGAGCAGCGGATGGCCGACATAGTCGATGGTCATGCCGTGGCGGGCATAGAATTCGACCTCGAAGGGCAGGATGGAGATGAGGCGGTTTACATGGCGGCGCAGGAACGAAACCCGTCCCTCGCGCCATGCCCAGAGCTTGGGGCTGATGTAGTAGACCACGGGAATGCCCAGGCTTTGTGCGATGCGGGCTACGCGGAAATGGAAATCAGGGGCATCGATGACCACCACTACATCCGGTCGGGCCGATGTCAGTTCGGCTTTCACCGTGCGCAGAAGCCCGACTATCCTGGGCAGTTGGGCGAGCACCTCCGTGAAGCCCATGACTGACAGGGCTTCGGTCTCGAGCCTGGCCTCGACGCCTTCCCCGCGCATGGCCGGACCGGCCATGCCCAGTATCCTGGCGTCAGGGCGTTCCTCGCGCAGGGCGCGGACCAGAAGCTGGCCGTGCAGGTCTCCGGAGGTCTCCCCGGCGTTTATCCAGATCGTGGGTGCGTTTTCCATGGCGTGGCAATAGTCTCTCGGGCGCAAAATAACAAGAAGCCCGAACCCTTGCCCTGTAAAGAGCTTTGGCATACGGGAGGCCATGCGTGAAAATACGGTCATCTTGCTGCACAGGTTTGTCTGGGCGGCCTATGTGTTTGTCCTTGTCGTGGGTTCCCTGGTTCCGGTGGACATGTCCGGCGCTCCGGATCAGAGCGACAAGGTTTTTCATTTTCTGGCCTATGGCCTGATGGTTTTTTTCTGGCCGGCAGCCTGGAAAACTTCCCGCCTGTCTCCGTTCTGGCTGGCGGCGGGGCTTGGTCTGCTGCTTGAAATAGCCCAGGGCATCCTGCCCACGGGGCGCTTCATGGATATCTGGGACGTGGCGGCCAATACATTTGGTGCCGGGGCCGGAGCGGCTGCCACGCTTTTACGCGTCAGATATGCGGGGCGGTCCGTATGAGCCTGGCGGAGCTATGGGCGCAGATTCTTTGGCCCCTGTGCAAGCTGATCGGCCTCGTATCCGTGGGCCTGTTTGTCGGCAATCTCATCGAGGCCATGCACTGGACCCGTTTCATGGCCCGCCTGGCCAATCCTCTGGCTCGTATCGGCCGCTTGTGCGAAATCTCGGCGGCCAGTTTTTCCGTGGCTTTTTTTTCCGGCGTCACGGCCAACACCATGCTGGCCGAGGCTTACGATCAGGGCAAGCTCTCTCGCCGCGAACTCATCCTGTCCAATCTTTTCAACAGTCTGCCGACATATTTCCTGCATCTGCCGACCATGATCTTCATCACCGTGCCGATTCTCAAGTCCGCTGCAGTGGTCTATCTGGGCATCACCGTGGGCGCGGCCCTGCTGCGTACGATCCTGATCCTCTTTGTGGGACGGATTATGCTTACCGGACTCGATCGCTGCCATGCCATTGAACGGCAGCCCGGGGAAAAGCTTGTGGCGCGCCAGGTGCTGGAGAAGACTTGGAAACGCTTCAAGCGACGCATCAAGAAGATCGTGATGATCACCGCGCCCATTTATGTCGGGGTGCATTTTATGAACAAGTTCGGCGTGTTCACGGCGGCGGAGCGATTTTTGGCCGAGCATGTCAGCGTCATGTCCTGGCTGCATCCCAAAGCCGTGGGCATCATCGTCTTCCAGATGGCCGCCGAGTTCTCTGCGGGCATGGCCGCCGCGGGAGCACTCCTTGACGCGGGGTCCCTGTCCGTGCGCGACGTGGTCTTGGCTCTTGTCGTCGGCAATGTCCTGTCCTCGCCCATGCGCGCCTTCCGCCACCAGTTTCCCTATTACGCAGGCATCTTCAAACCGAAGCTGGCCCTGGAACTCATCATTTGCAGCCAGGGCTTCCGCGTGGCCAGTCTGATATTCTGTGCAGTCGTGTATTACTGGGCGAGTTGATGGGGGGCGTGATGCGTAATGCGTAACACCCTAAAACTTTAAAACCGTTTTTTAACGCTCCACGGCCCGCTGGTGGCATGGGTTCGAGCCCCGCGAAGGAGTTCCGGCAGACCTTCTCCGGATCACGCCGACTCGCGTTCACCTTCGAAGCGTCCATCCACAACGCGCCCAAAAAATAAAAAACCCGGGAAGTTACCCCGGGTTTTTTGTGGTTGTCGCTTTTGGCGGCCCGTCAGCGGCGCGGACCGCGGCGGTCGCCGCCCCTGTCGCCGCCTCGTGGCCTGTCTCCGCCGCGCGGCCTGTCGCCACGCGGGCGGTCGGAGCGGGGCTGGACCGGCTCGGGCTCTTCGCCCAGCTCTTCGAGGATGATGGCCTTGCGGCTGAGCTTGATGCGTCCGGAAGGCTCGATGTCGATGACCCTGACGCGGATGGCGTCGCCTTCCTGGACTACATCGGTCACCACATTGACCCGGTCGCGGGCCAGCTGGGAGATGTGGCACAGGCCTTCAAGGCCGGGCAGGATTTCGATGAACGCACCGAAGTCCATGATCTTCTTGACGATGCCGTCGTAGTCCTGTCCCAGCTCGGCCTTCTGGTCGTAGTAGAGGACCATTTCCCGGGCTTTGGCCAGGGAGACGGAGTCCGGGGCGAAGATGGAGATCTTGCCCGAATCGTCGATGTCGATGTCGGCGCTCGTGGCTTCGCAGATGGCCTTGATGTTCTTTCCGCCGGGTCCGATGACTTCGCGGATCTTGTCCTGGGAGATGTGCACGATGTCCATCTGCGGAGCAAACTTGGACAGCTCGCCTCTGGGCGCGGCGATAAGGGCTTCCATCTGGTCGAGGATGTTCACGCGTGCGTCCTTGGCCTGATGCAGCGCTTTCTGCATGACTTCGGCCGGGATGCCCGCGATCTTGATGTCCATCTGGATGGAGGTCACGCCGTCACGGGAACCCGCGACCTTGAAGTCCATGTCGCCGAGGTGGTCTTCGTCGCCGAGGATGTCGGTCAGGACCAGGTACTCGTCGCCTTCCTTGATGAGGCCCATGGCGATGCCCGCGATGGGCGTCTTGATGGGCACGCCAGCATCCATGAGTGCCAGGGTGCCGCCGCAGACGGAAGCCATGGAAGAGGATCCGTTGGATTCCATGATGTCGGAGACGACGCGGATGGTGAACGGGAACGCGTCCGGGGCCGGCAGGACGGGGTTGAGGGCCCGCTCGGACAGGGCGCCATGGCCGATTTCGCGGCGGCCGGGGGCGCGCAGCATGCGTGCTTCACCCACGCTGTAGGGCGGGAAATTGTAGTGCATCAAAAAACGCCTGGAGGTGTCGCCGGCCAGTGTCTCGATGCGCTGCTCGTCACGGGTGCTGCCGAGGGTGCATGTGCACAGGGCCTTGGTTTCGCCGCGTGTGAAGATGGCAGAGCCGTGGGTGCGGGGCAGGAATCCCACTTCCATGATCAGGGGGCGGACCGTGGTCAGGTCGCGGCCGTCGATGCGGAGTTTGTCGGTCATGATGCGCTGGCGGACGATCTTCTTTTCCAGCTTTTCCATGATCTCGCCCACACCCCTGATGCGTTCAGGAGTCTCGGCGAACTTGGTCATCAGGGCTTCCGTCAGGTTCTGCTTGACCTTCTTCTTGGCATCGCGGCGGTCCATCTTGCCGGGCACTGCCAGGGCTTCGGTCAGGGGCGTGGTGGCAAGTTCGGCCACGGTTGCAATCAGTTCCGTGTCCTCGGCCGGGGGAGTGACCGTGAACTTCTCTGTGCCAAGCTCCTTGCGCAGTTCTTCCTGGACATCGAGCAGTGGCCCAAGCTGGGCGTGTCCCCAGGCGATGGCTTCGGTCATGATGTCCTCGGACAGGAACTGGGCCCCGCCTTCGACCATGACCACGGCGTCGCGGGAACCGGCCAGAATCATGTTCAGCTGGCTTGTCGCAAGTTCCGTGGCCGTGGGGTTGAGGAGAAATTTTCCGTCGCTATAGCCAACGCGGATGGCCGCGATGGGGCCAGCGAAGGGAATCTCGGAGATATGCAGGGCCGTGGACGCGCCGAGCATGGCCAGGATGTCGGCGGAACGTTCCTTGTCCGAAGAGATGACCGTGGCGATGACCTGAATCTCGTTGGTGCAACCCTTGGGGAAGAGGGGACGGATGGGGCGGTCCATGAGACGGGAGGTCAGGGTCTCGTGTTCGCTGGGGCGGCCTACTTCGCGGCGGAAGTAGTTGCCGGGAACGCGGCCTGCGGAATAGAGCATTTCCTGATAGTTGCAGGTCAGGGGAAGAAAATCCACGACCCTGTCCAGGGCCTGGTGGGTGGCCGTGACCAGAACGACGGTGTCGCCCCACTGCACTGTCACGGCGCCGCTGGCCTGCAGCGCGAGCTTGCCGTGTTCGATGATGATTTCACTGTCGCCCATGGGGATGGTGCGCCTGGTGGTCTGAAAAGCTGCCATGATTTGCCTCGTGATGGTTTGGGCACTCCCTGTGAAGGGCAGCGGGCGGCGGGTTTGGTGTTTAGGGCATGGTTCAACGCTGGGTTGAGTCATGCACTAAACACAAAACCGCAAGCATGGGATGCTGCCGGGAGCGCGGTTCAAATAAAAGGGCAGGCGGGACCGATGGTCCCGCCTTGAAGATGTCTACTTGCGCAGACCGAGTCTCGCGATCAGATCGCGATAGCGCTGAATATCTTTGTGTTTCAGGTATTTTAAGAGCTGTCTGCGCTTGCCGACGAGCTTTAAAAGTCCTGTGCGGGAATGGTAGTCCTTCTGGTGACCCTTGAAGTGGTCAGTGAGGTACGTAATCCGTTCGGTCAACAGGGCCACCTGTACTTCAGGGGACCCGGTATCGGTCTCGGTTTTGCCATATTCCTTTACAACTTCAGCCTTGCGTTCAGGGGTTAAGACCACAGCCATATCCTCCGGTTATCATGTTTCTTCCACCTGACCATATCCACGTGCGAACCAGAGCCGTCAGGCTTGCCAGAGCCCCCGCAGGATGACCCATGACAGATCACCCTTGCGCATGCTCGCTTCCATCAGGGCCAAGGGGGCCCTTTCGGGTGAGAGCATGAAGGCGCGGTCCCCTTCCTGGGCAGGATAATCGGGAAACAGGCTCGCCTGCAGCCAGGCCCCATTCTGCACCAGCGCGGCCTGCTCGCGACTGAGCACGAGCTTGGGCCAGTGGGGCAGGGCCTGGGCCATGGGCAGGATCAGCTCATGAAGCCGCTCCCCGCTTTCAAGCACCGTTTCCAGGCTATGAGCCTGGGCAAGGGTGAACGGGTGGCTTGCCTCCCGCTCCAGTTCGCTGAGCACCGCTCCGCACCCAAGTCGCATCCCCAGGCTGTGGGCCAGGGAGCGGATGTAGGTTCCTGCGGAACAGGTGACTCGAAAGCTTGTGACCGGCAGATCCATGGACAGGATCTGCGAGTCGAAAATTGTTACATCCTTGACCTTGACCGGCACTTCCTTGCCGGCCCTGTGCAGGGCGTAGAGGGGCTTGCCCTGATGCTTGGCCGCCGAGACCGGAGGCACTTCCTGACTCATGGTGCCCTGCCAGCCCAGAACCTCGGTCCGCACCGCCTCAGGATCCAGGTGCTCCCAGGGCGCTTCAGAGATAACCTTGCCCTCTGTATCGTAGCTGTCCGTGGTCTGCCCCAGGATCAGACTTCCCCGATAGGTCTTGCGGCCATCGACCAGATAGCTGGCCAGTTTGGTGCCCTGTCCGAGAAGGACCACAAGCACGCCTGTGGCCATGGGATCGAGGGTGCCGGCGTGACCGATTTTTTTCTGTCCCAGACGGCGCTTGATCTGGTTCAGGCAATCCGTGGAGGTCGGGCCTCCCGGTTTATGCAAAACCAGCACCCCGTCAAGTTGTTTCAGGGCCGCACCGCTCATGAGTCGGCAAGTTCCTCGGTCACGGCCTCGATCATGGTCGCCTTGGCCTGGTCCATGTCCATCAGCAGGGTGCCTCCGGCAGCGTTGCGGTGACCTCCGCCGCCGAAACGGGCTGCCACCTCCTGAACATTGGTGCTGCCCTTGGAGCGCAGAGAAAATTTGATGCCTTTTTCTTCTTCGCGCAAGCTGATGGCCACCTGCACCCCGTTCAGATACAGGACGGTGTTGACCAGCCCTTCGGTATCCTCCGGGCCTGTTCCCGTTTGCTCGAACAGTTCGTGCGTAAAAGAGATCAGGCTTATCCGTCCGTTCGCGTGCAGTCGCGCCTGCTGCAGCACCGTGCCGCGCATCTGCAGCTGGTTCAGCGTGCCCGTGGACTGCTTTTGTTCGTGAAAGGGACCGGGCAGCAGGCCCAGGCGCAGGATTTCTGCGGCCATTTCGAGGGTCTCGGGCCGGGTGTTGTTGAAACAAAAGTCCCCGGTGTCGGAGATAAGGGCCAGATATACGTACTCACCAAGAAGGCCGACCAGCGGAACACCGAGCTTACGGGCCAGCATGCCGACCATCTCGCCCACCGACGAAGCCCGCTGCTCGACCCAGTTGACGGTGCCGAACATGGGGTTGCCCAGGTGGTGGTCGATGTTGAACACGTTTTTGGTCTTCAGCCATGGCGCGATGAGGTCACCAGCGCGCTCGGCGCTGCCGCAGTCGAGCACGATGAGCGTGTCCGGTTCATCCGCAGGCAGTTCCTGGAGTATTTCCCGCTTGGGGTCCAGCCATTCGAAACGGCTGGGGATTCCCGACTCGTTGAACAGCCGGACTTTCTTGCCCAGGGCGTCCAGGAGTTCGCCCATGGCCAGCATGGAACCGAGAGCGTCGCCATCGGGCGCTACGTGAGAAACGACGAGAAAATTATCCGCGTCGCGGATCTGCTCAGCGATCTGTTTCAGGAGGGGCATCGTACACCATGTCCTCGAGAAAGGTGTCCCACTTGAAGCGCAGGTCCGGAATGCCACGCAGGTTAAGCTCTTTGCTCAGGCGGGAACGCAAAAAACCTTTGGCGTGATAAAGCGCCTTGGTGATCTCCGGTTCCGCTGCGCGTCCGCGCAGGTGGGTATAGAGGACTTCGGCAATGCTGAAGTCCCGGTTCAGGCGTACGCCTGTGATGGTGACCAGGGCCAGGGTCGGGTCCTCAGCTTCCTGAATCAGGATTGAGGCCAGAACCTGCATGATCTGGTCACCCATCTGGACCGCACGTCTGGAATTACTTCTTTGCATAAAAAATCAGGCTCCAAATACGTCCATGTCGGCATGGACAAGCTCATCGGCGGTGGCGGCTTCCACCATGGCCAGGACTTTCGACAGTCTGCTGTGTACGTGGGCCGTGTCATTTGAGACGGTGACCACTCCAAGGACCAGGGTCTGGTGGGAATCCTGGGCTTCGGTTTCAGCCACGGACACATTGAAGGTGTTGCGCAGTTTCTGCTTCAGACTGTTGGCGCTTTTTCTTTTTTCCTTCAAGGAAAAAACGCCGTGCAGCCGAAATTCAAGGCGCAATGTGCCGATGATCATGGTCGTTTACCGGTCGCGAAACCAACATGCTGAAAAAATGAAAGGCATGGATCCCCGCCTGCGCGGGGATGACGTCTCCATTGTAACGGACAGGACCAGGCCATGGGGCCCGTTTGGACGGGGACCCGCACAGACCGTTCGAGCCACTTCCATGTCATTCCCGCGCAGGCGGGCAAAGTCAGGCAACGCGTGAAATCCATGCTTTTATTGCCACAGGTCGTAAGGCTCACAGTTGGTCCTCACGGCCGCCCGGACCTAGATGGTCCGGGCTTCTTCCACGTGTTCAAAGGCTTCAATGATGTCGCCCGTCTTGATGTCATTGAAGTTTTCAAGACCCGCGCCGCAGTCGTAGCCCTTGGTCACTTCCTTGGCGTCATCCTTGAAGCGCTTCAGGGAGCTGAGCTTGCCGGTGTAGATGACCACGCCGTTGCGCAGCAGGCGGATGCCCGCGTTGCGTTTGAGCTTCCCGTCGCTGACCATGCAGCCGGCGATGTTGCCGATCTTGGGCACGCTGAAGACCTGCTGCACGTCGGCCTGACCAAGGTAGACTTCCCTGATTTCGGGGGCGAGCATGCCGGACATGGCCGCCTTGATGTCATCCACCAGCTTGTAGATGATGTCATAGAAGCGGATGTCGACCTTCTCCTGATCCGCCACTTCCTTGATCTTGGCCGTGGGGCGGATGTTGAAGCCGATGATGATGGCATTGGAGGCCGATGCCAGCAGAATGTCGGATTCAGTGATTGCCCCGGCGCCGCCATGGATGATGGCGATCTTGATCTCGTCCGTGGACAGCTTGCGCAAGGCCTCGGAGATGGCTTCAAGGGATCCCTGCACGTCGGCTTTTAAGAGCAGGTTCAGGTTCTGGGCCTCTTCTCCGGCCTTGGACGCCAGGAAGCTTTCAAGGGTGACCTTGGATTCTCTGGCAAGTTCCTTGTCGCGGTGCTTGACGCGCCGGTCTTCGGCGATCTTGCGTGCCACTTTCTCTTCCTTGACGATGACAAATTCGTCACCGGCCTCGGGAATGCCTTCAAAGCCTTGGATTTCCGTCGGAATGGCAGGGCCTGCGGATTTGATCTGTCGGCCCTGGTCATCGAACATGGCGCGCACCTTGCCGCTGATCAGACCGCACACAAAGGCGTCACCCTGGTTGATATGACCTTCCTGGATAAGCACGGTGCCCACGGGACCGCGTCCCTTGTCCAGCTTGGCCTCGACCACGTGGCCGCGGCCCGGCTTGTCGGGGTTGGCCTTGAGATCGAGCACTTCCGCCTGCAGCAGGATCAGCTCGAGGAGTTCATCCAGACCCTGGCGCTGCTTGGCCGACACGTGGGCGTAGATGGTGTCCCCGCCCCAGTCCTCGGGCATGAGGCCCAGATCGGAAAGCTCGCGTTTGACACGGTCCGGGTCGGCCCCTTCCTTGTCCATCTTGTTCACGGCCACGACGATGGGGACGCCAGCCGCCTTGGAGTGACTGACCGCCTCGCGGGTCTGGTCCATGACGCCGTCATCGGCCGCGACGACCAGGACGACGATATCCGTGACCTTGGCGCCGCGGGCGCGCATGGTGGTGAAGGCTTCGTGGCCAGGGGTGTCCAGAAACACGACTTCGCCGCGTGAGGTGGCTACATGGTAGGCACCGATATGCTGGGTGATCCCGCCGGCTTCTCCGTCGGCCACGCTGGTCGAGCGGATTGCGTCAAGAAGCGAGGTCTTGCCGTGGTCGACGTGGCCCATGATGGTCACGACAGGGGGACGCGGCTTCAAGTCCTCGGCCTTGTCGGCTTCCTTGGGCAACAGGAACTCGTCTTCCGAGAACCCCGCTTTTTCCACTTCGTACTTGAATTCGGCGGCCAGGAGCAGGGCAGTCTCGAAATCCAGGGACTGGTTGATGGTGGCCATCACGCCCAGGGAAAAGAGCTTCTTGATCAGGTCCTGAGCCTTGATGCCCATCTGGTGGGCAAGATCGGTGAGCCTGATGGTGTCGTCGATGCGGATCTTGCGCTTGGACGCCTTGATCGGCTGCGTCACCTGCTGCTGGGATCGGGCTCCACCGGCTCTGCGAGCCTCGGCGCGCTGGGCCTTCTTGCCCTTGCCCATGGAGAATTCTTCCTTGCGGTACAGGTCTGCCGCGTCCACCGTGCGGCGGCCCTTCTTTTTCTTGCCGCGCGAATCCTTGCCTCCTGCGTTGTCAGGAGCCGGGCGGGGCGGGGCGCCAAGGTCTCCCGGTCCGGATGGGCGGGGAGCGCCGGGGCGCGGACCTGCGGGGCCGGAAGGCCGGGCCGGTCCGGACGGACGGGGCGTGTACCCGGCCGGGCCCATGGGCCGTGCGGCGGGCCCCATGGGGCGTACGGGCTGACCGTCGACCCGGGTGTCGGGAAATTCCACGATGGTGGGTCTGGAAATGATCTTGACCTGCACGGACGCCGGGGCGGGTTTGGCCTTTTTCGTCTTCTTGCGGGCCCGCTTGGCCTCTTCCGTCTCGCTTTCGGCGCCCTCGGGCGTCTCGGCGGCAGCGGTGTCGGCTTTTGTCTCGGCAGCCTCTTCGGGCTCGACCGCTTTCTCCTCAGCCGGTTGTGCGGGAGCCTCGTCCTCAGTGACCGGGGATTCTTTGGCTACTGTCGTTTCCACGGCAGTCGGAATTTCGGGCGCTTCATCGACGCCGGGCTTGTCGGCAGGTTCATCGACGCTGGCCGCTTCCTCGACGATACGGGCCGGGGCAACTATAACGGCGCGTGATGGTTTGCGGGTCTTGGGTTTGGCTGGCGCTTCGTCCTCGATTTCGGCCGGAGCCTGGGGCGTGGCTTCAGCGGGGGGTGTGTCCTTGACCGGTGCTTCCTCGTTGGTGCCTGCAGCTTCCGCGGCGGCTTTATGCCGCTTGCGCACGATGACTCCGGTCGTGGCGCGCGTGTCCACCACCGGGGGCGTCGCGGCCCGGTTCCTGTGATGATTGCGGACCTGCTCGACTTCCTCGTCGTTCAGGCTGCTCATATGGCTTTTGGCCGGAATCTTGAGTTCCCGCAATATCGTCATTAAATCCTTGCTGGAGATATCAAGCTCCGTGGCAAGATCTCTCACCCGCAATCTAGTGGACATGCCCAACCCCCTTACATTTCTTCTGCCAGCCCTTGAATCGCTCGAATCTGTTCCGGCACGCCGCATCGCGGCAAAGATAAAAACCCCGTCCCGGTCTTTTTCCGGTGCTGTCAGCGGTCAGTGTGAGCTCTCCGTGAACAGGGCAGGTAAATCTATACAATTCGTACTTTGAAAAACGCCTTCTGCAGATGACGCACATGCGCACCGGTCCCTGAATGCATGTATCCTTGTCTTCTGCAGGGGTCATCTACGCTTCGTCTCCGTCTGCGTAGTCCGCATCTGCCCCTTCGGTCGGGACTTCCGCGTCCGTGGACTCTTCGTCGGAGGCCTCCTCCCGGTTCTGGCTGATCAGGAGGTTCAGGGCCCCGCGCAGAGCGCCAATATTTTCCTCGCTGATGCCCTGGATATCGAGGAGTTCCTCGTTGGTGCAGGCGGCCATGGATTCCAGGGAATCAAAGCCCGCTTCGGTAAAGTCGGCCACGGAAACCTGGGCCGCGCTGGCCAGCTGTTCCAGCAAATTGCGGTCCTTGTGCAGCTTGTTGAAACGGCTGTTGGTGAAGATGTCGATCTTCCAGCCGAGAAGCTTGGCCGCGAGCTTGACGTTCTGTCCCTTCTTGCCGATGGCCGGGGTCAGCTGGTCCTCGGGCACCACGACCTCCAGGGATTTTTCCTCGTCGTCGATGGCGATCTTGGAGATGCGCGCCGGCGACAGGGCGTTGGCGGCGTAGGTGGCGATGTCCGGGCTCCAGAGCACGATGTCGATACGCTCGCCGCGCAGCTCCTGCACGATGCTGTGGATGCGCGAACCGCGGATGCCGACACAGGCCCCGACCGGGTCGACGTTGGAGTCCTGGGACAGGACCGTGACCTTGGCGCGCAGGCCCGGATCGCGGGCCACACCCATGATGTTCACCGTGCCGTCGGCCACCTCGGGCACTTCACGGCGGAACAGGGCGGTCATGTACTCGGGGTCCGAGCGGGTGATGATGATCTGCGGCCCGCGGCCTTCCTTGCGTACGTCGATGATGAGTCCCTCGACGCGGTCGCCCTGGCGGAAACGTTCGCGTGGAATCTGCTTGTCCTTGGGCAGCAAGGCCTCGGTGCGTCCGAGGTTGATAATCCATCCGGAGCGATCGCGGCGCTGGATGATGCCGCTGACGATTTCGCCCTGCCGGTTTTTGTATTCTTCGTAAATGATTTCCTGTTCCGCGTCGCGCATGCGCTGGATGATGACCTGCTTGGCGCTCTGGGCGGCAATGCGTCCGAGGTCCTCGACCTGCAGGCGAAAACCGATGGCGTCATCGAGCTCGACGTTGGGGTCGTGCTTGAGCGCGTCGGCCATGAGGATCTCGGTATCCGGGTCCTCCATCTCATCGACGACTATCTTGAACTGGTAGACTTCGATTTCACCGGTCTCCTCATTGAAGGTGACCTCGATATCCATCTTGTCGCCAAACTTTTTGGTCACGGAGGCCCGAATGGCTTCTTCCAGGGTATCGATCAGCATTTCGCGGTCGATGCCCTTGTCCTTGCTGATCTGATCAATGGCTTTTTTGAGTTCCAAATTCATGAACGTCCTCCGTTCTCCTCGCGGCAGAAGCCCGCCGTATTCCGAAATTTATCTTTTATTGCCCTGGTCGAAAGGCTCGTAGACGAGGCTGGCTTTACCCACATCGTCCCAGTTCAATTCAAATGAAGTGCCGTCGACGGACAGCGTGAACACGGGCGGATTGACTGATTCCAAGCGCCCTTTGAAATTTTTTCTTCCTTCCAGCGGGTTGTCCAGGCGCACGCGAACCGTCTGGTCGACATAGGGGCGCATTTGCTCCGTGGAAAAAAAGAGCCTCTCAAGTCCCGGGGAAGATACTTCCAGCGTGAAAGCGCCGGGAATGATGTCTTCCACATCCAGGGCCAGGCTCAGGTGGCGGCTGATCTCCGTGCATTCGTCGATGCCCACGCCCTCTTTGGAGTCGAGGTAGACGCGTACGATCCTGTGCCGTCCTCCGGCACCGAATAGCAGGTCGATGCCCCAAAGTTCAAGGTCTCGGGCCTGGCACAGGGGAATGACGATTTCCGTGAGTTTTGCGTGTATTTCGTTTTTGTCCATTATAAGCCTGCCGGAAAAAAAAAGGTGGACCACAAAAAGGCCCACCCCCATCAGCTACCGAATATCAGTATGACCACACACAGGAGTGGAGCGGGTGACGAGGGTCGAACTCGCGACTCCAAGCTTGGGAAGCTTGTACTCTGCCATTGAGCTACACCCGCTCTGCAACCGTTTCCCTTGCATGAGGGTAGGGATGGCAGTCAAGTGTTTTTTTCCCGGGCACGTTCTTGGAGGAGGCGATACGCAGCGGTGGCCTGGTATTTGCTCAAAGGGGATATCAAGGAGGACCCCCCATGCAAGACAGCAGCTACAGCGCCGTATTCGGGGCTCTGACCCAGCAACATCGGCTGGATACCATCGCCAATAATTTGGCGAACGTGAACACGACGGGCTTCAAGGGCGACAAGCTGGCCTTCAAGGACACCTTCCGCCGCTACGCCCACGACATGGTCGATCCCAACACCACCCTGACCGAGAAGGTGCCCTGGCCGCAGCCCAATCTTCTGGCTCAGCCCCGGATTTCCGAGTCGGTCATTGATATGTCTCAAGGGGCCATGAAAGGAACAGGCAATCCCCTTGACCTGGCCATCGCGGGGGACGGTTTTTTCCGGGTGCAGACGCCGGAAGGGGAATTAATGACCCGCCAGGGTGTCTATCACCGCTCGGCCGAGGGGTTTGTCGTGGATGCCCATGGTAATCAGCTCCTGGGCGAAGGGGGACCCCTGCAGATTCCGGAGGGGGGCTCCATATTGATTGATGCCGCCGGCGGAGTTTCCGTAGATGGCGAATTCCTCGACACGATCGCCCTGGTCCGGGTCGATGACCCTCGCGCTCTCGAAAAGGTTGGGCACTCCATGCTGCGCATCCGCCCGGATGCGGCCGCGCAGGCCGTCCCGGCCGAAGGTGCCACCGTGGAGCAGGGGTTTTTGGAAGCTGCCAACGTCAACGTGGTTTCGGAAATGGTCAACATGATCGAGGCGTTGCGCGCTTTCGAGGCCTACCAGAAGATGATCAGCGGTTCGTTTGAACAAGATAAGAAGGCAATCACCGAGATCGGTGCGCCCAGATAGAACCCCGGCCGCGCAGCGTGATCGCGCTCAGCGGTAGGGATGCGGGTGAGCCCGCAAGGAGAAGAACATGATTCGCGCATTATGGACCAGCGCTTCGGGCATGATCGCCCAGCAGCTCAACCTCGACGTCACGGCCAATAACCTGGCCAACGTCAATACCACCGGCTTCAAGAAGAACCGGGCCGAGTTCGAGGATCTCATGTACCAGAACATGAAGATCGCGGGCGCAGCCAATCAGGAAGGCGAGCGGCTGCCAACGGGCATGCAGGTCGGCATGGGGGTCAGGCCCGTGTCCGTGCACAAGATCTTTTCCCAGGGTGATTTTCAGAACACGGGCAACCAGCTCGATCTGGTCATCGAGGGCGACGGATTTTTCCGTGTCGATCGCAATGGTGAGGAAGTCTACACCAGAAGCGGAGCCTTCAAGCTCGACAGCGACGGCCGCATCGTGACCGACAACGGCCATGCCCTGCAGCCGGAGTTCATCGTCCCCGGCGAGACGCAGAATATCATCGTGACCGAGGACGGGCGCCTGACCTGCGTCGACAAGGCCGGCGTGGAAATCGCCGGTACGGACATCCCGGTGTACACCTTCGTGAATCCGGCGGGTCTCAAAGCCGAGGGACGTAACCTTTACGTGCAGACCGACGGGTCCGGCGAGGCGGTGGAGAGCGTGCCCGGCGAGAATAATGCCGGAACCCTGGCCCAGGGTTTTCTGGAGATGTCCAATGTCAAAATTGTGGAGGAAATGGTCAACATGATCGTCGGTCAGCGCGCCTACGAGGCCAACTCCAAATCCATCACCACGGCCGACATGATGTTGCAGGTCGCCAACCAGCTGAAGAGGTAGATCATGCGTTTTGTAGTGGCTCTGCTCGTCATCCTGCTTTGTCCCGGCCTTGTCGCGGCAGAGGGCAGGCTGGTCGTGGCCGGGGCCGTGTGCGTGGACGGACCGGTCATCACCCTGAAGGATTTGGCCAGGGCCGAGGGCGGGTCGGCCGAGGCCATCATGCTGCGTCTCGGGGACGAACCTTTGCTGTCGTCGCCCAAGTTCGACGGGGCGCGGGCGAGTCTGAGCGGACCCCGGTTGCGCGAGCTTATCATGCAGCGTCTGGGACCGGAACTGCCCCGGATAGACGTTCCCGACCAGGTTCAGGTGCAGCGCGGCGGCCAGGTGGTCAGCGCGCTTTCGCTCTTCCCGGCCATCGACAAAATTTTGACTGACGCTCTGGCTCATTATGAGGGCGAGGTCGAGATACGGGAGCACCGTATCGCCGAGCATCTCTTTATCGCGGACAAAGAGCCGGTCAGGATGCGTGTCGCCCCGGTGGGTACCCCTGCACCGGGCCGCATCAGCCTGCGGCTGGAGGCTGTGGCCGAAGACGGTCGCGTGGTGCAGAGTTTTACGGGCACGGTTTTCGCCGATGTGTGGAAAACAGTGCCCTGCGCCGCGCGGGTCCTGAATCGCGGCGATGTGCTTGAACCCGCGCTGGTCGGGTTCGCACGCAAGAATCTGGCCTACATGGCCCGTGCGCCCTGGGATGGCCGTGGTCTGCCCCTGCGCATGACTGCGGCGGTGGGCGACGGCCAGCCCATCAGCGCGGACGCGGTGGAGAGGATTCCAGTAGTGTCCAAAGGGCAGATTTTGACCCTGGTTTACGCCGGGGAGACGCTGAAATTGACCGTGCCGGTGGAGAGCCTCGATGATGGCAGCATCGGCAACACCATACGGGTCCGGAACATGCAAAGCCGCAGAATCGTGGCCGCGCAGGTCGTGGACGCTGAAACCGTGCGCGTGCCTTAGTCCGGGAGGAAATATGCGGATATATTTAATGGTATTCATACTGGCATTGCCGGTCCTGGCGGGTTGTCGCACCACCAGCCGCCCGCCCATGCCCACGGCCGTGGTCACCCCGCCGCCTCAGGAGCGGGTTTCCGCAGCCGAAAATCCCGGCTCGCTGTTCGACCCGGACGGTGCGACCATGCTCTTTGCCGACGCCAGGGCCAAGCGGGTGGGCGATGTACTGCTCATCAAGGTGGTGGAATCCACCCTGTCCACGAGCAAGGCCGAGACCGACGCCAACCGCGGCAGCTCCATGGCTCTCGGGGTGGACGCCTACCTCGGCAAGGACAAGCTGCCCCTTATCCCCGGCGCGACAGTGGGCGCGGGCGACCTGGTGCGGGCCAACTCCTCCAGCACGTTCGCGGGAGACGGAGAAACCAAGCGCGAAAGTTCCATCACCACCACGGTGGCGGCCCGGGTGACCAGGGTCCTTGGCGGCGGACTCATGGAGGTTGTCGGGGCGCGCGAGACGCGGGTCAACGGCGAAACCCAGATCGTACTGGTACAGGGCGTGGCGCGCGATCGCGACATCAACGCCGACAACACCATCATGTCCACCAGCCTGGCCGAGGCGCGCATCGAACTTTACGGCGAGGGAGTCCTGGCCGACAAACAACGCCCCGGGTGGCTTGCGAGGATACTCGACAATGTATGGCCATTCTAGAATAAACCCTCTGCTTTTTTTGCTCCTCGTTCTGGCCGTTGCCGTCGCATCGGCCTTGCCGGCCGGGGCCGTGCGCCTCAAAGACATCGCCAGCTTTGGCGGGGTGCGCACCAACGACCTGGTCGGCTACGGTCTGGTGGTGGGTCTGCCCGGAACCGGAGACAAGAGCAGTTCTCAGTTCACGATCCAGTCCATGGCCAACATGCTCGAAAGCATGGGGGTCAAGGTCGACCGGGCCGCGCTCAAACCCAAAAACGTGGCCGCGGTCATGGTTACGGTCAAGATGCCCGCTTCGGCCAGGCCCGGGTCCAGGCTCGACGCGACCATCTCCTCCGTGGGCGACGCGTCCTCGCTGGTGGGCGGGGTGCTGCTCATGACCCCGCTCAAGGGCATCGACGGCAGTATTTACGCCTTGTGCCAGGGACCGCTGGCCGTGGGCGGGTTCTCCGCCGCAGGAGAAGGGGCCACGGCAACCAAGAACGTCACCACCGTAGGCCGCATCCCCGGCGGCGCGGTGGTGGAGCGCGGTGTGCCCTTCAGCTTCAACGATCAGGCCGACATTTCCATCCAGCTGGCAGTGGAGGATTTTTCCACGGCCAAGCAGGTCGCGGACAGCGTGAACAGGGCCATCGGCGGCCAGTTCGCCCACGCCCAGGACGCTTCCTCCATCAAGCTCGCCATTCCGCCGCAATACCAGGGCAACATCGTGACGCTCATGGCGTCTCTTGAAAATCTGGAAGTCCGCCCCGACAGCAGGGCCAAGGTGGTTGTCGATGAGAGGACCGGCACCGTGGTGCTTGGCTCCAACGTCAGCCTGTCCAGGGTCGCCGTGTCGCACGGCAATCTGAACGTGGTCGTGTCCGAGCAGCCCCAGGTCTCCCAGCCGGGCGCTTTTGCCCAGGGGCAGACGGTCGTCACCCCGGCTACGGCGATCGGGGTGCGGGAAGAGCAGCGCAGGCTCGTGCTCATGGATGGGGCCTCCATCCAGGAGCTGGTCGATGGTCTGAACGCCATCGGTGCCACGCCGCGGGACCTTATTTCCATTCTGCGGACCATGAAGTCGGCGGGCGCCCTGCATGCCGATCTTGAGGTCCTCTAGCCAACGGAGGCGACATGAACGAGATCACCGCCATGGGCCTGCCCGAGCAGGATTCGACGCAAAGCCTGCAGGATCGACTGCGGGACCTGCGTTCCCGGCTGCAGCCTGAAAAAGGGCTGGATGAGGCCAAGCTCAAGAAGGCCTGCCAGGATTTCGAGGCCGTGTTCATCGGCCAGCTCTGGAAGCAGATGCGCGCTTCCGTGCCCAAGGACGGCATGCTGAGCTCCAAGGAGCAGGAAAGCTACCTGTCCATGTTCGACCAGGAACTCTCGCTCAAGATGGCGCGCAGCGGAGGCATTGGTCTGTCCGACATGCTCTATGCCAACCTTTCCGAGCGCCTGGTCAACGCCAGTCGGGACACGGCGGCAGGAGCGCCTTTGCAGCCGCTGGAACGGGCTTCGGCAGACCGAGTCCAATCCCGTGGCAATGCCGAGGCTGTCGAGCCGCGCACTCTTGCCGCGCTTACGGCCCAGCATGAGGCCGAAATGCTGGCCCGGCGCATCGAACAGGCCCATGCGCCCGGCTCTCTGAAGGGCGGGGCGATACCCACCGATCTGGACGACGCCCTGCGTGTTGTGCGCCTTGACGGCGAGGAAGAGTTTTGAACTTTCGAGCGCAAGGGAAATTCTTGCCGGGTGCGAACCGGCCTTGTTCGCGGCGACATGCAGCCCATGCGGTTTTTGATGACTGGAAGGTAAACTGGTCGGGAATTTGCAACTATCCGGGAAAGAAGGGCGTGCCGGGCAGGGATTTCCCTGGTCTGGCCTGAACCCACTACCTTTCACGTTTAAGGAAGCGCGATATGCAACAGATCATACTCGGCAGTCTCATCCGTCAGGCCAAAGGCTCGGAGCTTCTCTGCCAACTGCTGCGCGAGGAATACGCCCTGCTGCGGGCCGGAGAGCCGGACCGGGTGGCGGCTCTGGAAATGAGCATTCAGGAACTGATCAGGCAGCTGGTGCGTGAGCGAGAGGCCCTGACCGCACGCCTTCAGGCTAACGGGACGACCAATCTGGCTGCTTTTCTGGAGGGGCTCGGTTCTGCGGACCGGAGAATTTTTGAAACCTGGCGCGCCCGGATCATCACGCATGAGCAGGACAGCGGGCAGTTGGCCTCCGTCAACGCCGACCTGGCCATGGCCCTGTGGAAGCAGAGCGGCGTGCTGCTCAGTCATTTTCAGAATCAGATAGCGCCCAAGGAGCGTACCACCTACTCGGCCAAGGGGACGTGGCAGGATCGTGCGACCACTGCGACACTGGTGCGCGGGAGGCTCTGATGCCCGGCGTCGCGGCCCTTTTCAATATCGGGAAGAAATCCCTGTTCGCCAACCAGGCGGCCATCGAGGTCGTCGGCAACAATATTTCCAACGCCAACACCGAAGGGTACAGCCGTCAGGCCGTACGCTTCGAGGACGGCTATTACATAAGCTACTCTCCGGGTCAGCTCGGTACCGGCGTCAACGCCGCCGAAGTAGTCCGCTATTTCGATGAATTCACCGAGGTCATGTTCAACACCAAGAGCTCGGAGCAGCAGCGTTGGCAGACGCTTTACGAGAATCTGCAGAACGTTGAGATGATCTTCAACGAGGCCAACGCCAAAGGGGTCAACTCGGCCCTGTCCGCGTTCTGGGCCGACTGGCAGACCCTGTCCGCCAATCCCGACAATCAGAGCGTGCGCGCGGCACTGCTGGGTCATGCCTCCAATCTGGAGCAGGCCATTGGGGTGGTTTACGGCGACCTGCAGCGTCTGCAGATGCAGACTGACGACACCATCACGGCGGAAGTCGCGGAAATCAATACGCTCCTCGACAGCATCGCCACGCTCAATAGCCAGATCACCGTGACCGAGGAGACGGGCAAGAACAACGCCAACGGGCTGCGGGACCAACGGGCCATGCTGGTTCGGGATCTGGCCGAGAAAATCGACATCAGGTATATCGACAACGGCCTTGGCAACGTGACTATCACCACCCAGGCCGGCCATACGCTGGTGGACGGCACCAGCGCTTTTCGATTGGCTTTCGAGTCCGTGCCCTCCATCCCATATCTGAGCAGTTCCTCGACCTATGATGGTCTTCCAAATTTCAACGGCGCGAGTTCAAGCGAATACACGGTAGAAATCCTCGACGCCGCTACCGTGCCGCTCGCCTCCGGTGCTGAACTGAAGTTCAGGGTTTCCGTGGATGGTGGCAAGACCTGGCTTGCCGATGAAAGCGGGGTCAGCGAACTGAAGTTCACGGGACAGCCGATCCTGTTGCCCGACGGCAGGGGCACCCTGATGTTTCCGAATGGCACGACCGGTAATGACAGCTTGCAAGCGGGCGATCGTTTCCAGGTGCTGCCCAACAAGTCCCTTTTCTGGTATGAGACCACCGCTTCCAAGATCAATATCACCCCTCAGATGTTGACCAACGGCGAAGACAACGAGCGCCGCCTGACCGGTGGGACCCTGGCTGGCTATTTCCAGTTTCGCGATGCGAGCGTGGGCAGCTATCTCGAAAAGCTCGACGCTTTTGCCAAAAGCCTGGCCTGGGAAGTCAATCGTCTGCACTCCCAGGGTGCTGGGCTCGAGCGGTTCGAAGAGGTTGTTGGTACCTTCGGCGTGGCGAATGGCGGTCTTCCCCTCAAGGCCGGTGCGGGGCTTGTTTTCGGCGATAAGCTGGAGAGCGGCAACTTCATGATCGCGGTTTACGAGAAAAACACCGGGGCGCTGGCGCAGTTTTCGGCCCTGGATTTTGACTCGGTAGCGTCCGGAATTCAGAATTTCGATCCGGCGGTGCATTCCCTGCAGGATATCATTACGGCGATAAACGACACTTTTCCCGGCATGCTCACCGCCTCCGCGCCGGACAACCATCTGCAGATCACGGCCTCCAGCGATTATGATTTTGCTTTTGGCTCCGATTCCACGGGCCTTCTGGCCGCTTTTGGCATCAACACTTTTTTCGACGGTTCCGACGCCAGAACTCTGGCCCTCAACAACACCGTGCGAGGCAACACCGCGCGCATCAACACTGGCCACATCAACGGCGCAGGAGAGATGAACGAGGGCGACAACGCCACGGCCGCTGCCATCGCCGCGCTGCAGAACAACGCCGTGACTACGCGCACCGTGACAGAGGGCGCGACGCGCCAGACCCTGGGGGAATATTATTCCACATTGGTGGCCAAGGCGGGTTCCGACACCCAGTCCTCCAAGTTCAATTTTGAATACCAGCAGGCCTTGGCCAATGACCTCAGAGCCAGGCAGGAAGCCGTTTCGGGTGTGAACCTGGACGAGGAGATGACCAACCTGATCAAGTTCCAGCACGCCTACACGGCGGCGGCGAAACTCATCACCACGGCCGAATCCATGCTGCAAGTGCTGCTCGGGCTCAAGGACTGATGGAGGCGAATCATGCGCGTATCCCTTCGTAACCAGTACAGCAATTTTCTGCACAACCTGCAGCAGACTCAGTCCCGGCTGATGGAACTGAACATGCATGCTTCAAGTCAGAAGCGCATCAACAAGCCATCTGACGATCCGGTTGGTGCGGGACGGGTGCTCAATTATCGATCCTCTCTGGCTTCCATAGATCAGTACCGCAGCAACATCGACACGGCCAAGGGCTGGCTCAACCTGGCCGACGAGTCCATGATGCAGGTCAGTACAATTATGACCAAGCTCAAGGGGCTGGCCGAACAGGGCGCTACGGGGACCATGACCGCTTCGGACCGCGAAGCCACCTCATACGAGGTGCGCCAGCTCTTCAGCCAATTGGTCAATCTGGCCAACACCCGCTACGAGGGGAAATCCATTTTTGGCGGGCAGAAGTTCGAGGGCAGCGCCTTCGATGAAGCGCTCATGGTCTACGATCAGGACGGCAGAAGCCTGGGGCTGGTCACGGGTCAGTCGAGCCGCAGCTTTGTGGTTCAGTTCGTGGGGCCGGAAGGAACCCCGGTCAATGCCGTCAATCAGACATGCCGCTACAGCAAGGACGGCGGCTCCACGTGGACAACGACAACTGTGGGTGCGGATGGCAGGCTCGACCTGGGCGGGGTCAGCATCAATCTCGGGACGGATTACATGGTCAGCCTTACGCCGGAGACAAACATGTCGACCACGAAGGGCTCCTGGCTGACCATCGCGCCCACCGCGGTGTACAAGGGCGACCATCAGTCCCAGTCGGCGGTATTGTATACGGGCGGCGACGCGGCCATTACGGCGCTGCCCCTGGGCGGGTTTGAAAAGGACGTCTACGTTGATGTTACGACTCCAGGCGTGATTGTCGGGAACAATACGCCGTTTACGGCCCGCTATTCCCTCGACGGAACGAACTGGACAGATGTCACGGTCGACAATACTACGCGAACCCCCGTAATTCAGACTCCTTACGGAGGAGTGCAGGTGTCTGTTTCCGACAGTGCGGTGACGCTCGATGGCTTGGCGTTCGGAGTCAAGGCCGGGTCTACCGGGGTGATCCAGATGGGGGCGGCGGTCAACGCCGAAGGCCGGGGCCTTTTTTCAAGCGATGTCATGGTGCGCATCGATAACGACCCATCGGTGGATATCGGGTCGCCTACCCCGATCAGCTACTCCTACAGTACGGACGGAGGCGTTAACTGGTCCACGGGCCATACGGCCGCCAACAACGCCCCCGTAGCCGAACTGCTGGTGCCGGGTGGCAAGCTTGTGCTTACGGAGCGCACCAGCGAGGTTCAGCTCGTCAAAAACGCCCAATTCATCATCCATCCCCAGACCGCGGCCCACAATGTGGAGATCTCCGCCGGGCAATATCTGCAGCTCAACAACATCGGTTCGGATATATTCGGCGGGTACTATGAAAACGGCACCCAGCCCGTGTTCTCGGATTCCGACGTGGGCAAGAACATCATGGTCACCGTGGGAAAACTGGTGGCGGCCCTGGAGAACAACGATCAGCAGGGCTGCGCCGAAGCCCTGGACGGGCTGAAGAAGGGGCAGCAATATTTCACCACCCAGCTGGCCTCAGTGGGTGCGCGGGAAAATCGGCTCGAAGTAGCCGATACGGTGCTTTCCGGACTCAAACTCAACGAAACCGAGCGCATGAGCAATGTGGAGGACGCGGATCTGGCCACGCTTCTGACGGAACTGGCCAACCAGCAGCTTTCCTACGAGGCGGTGCTCAAATCTTCGTCCATGATCATGAAAATGAGCCTGGTCAACTATCTGTAGGAAGGGTTTATGCTCATACTCTCCCGTCGCCCCGGAGAAAGCGTGCATGTGGGTGACGACATAAAAATCACCATTCTGAGCATCAAGGGCCAGCAGATCAAGCTGGGGCTCGATGTACCGGAACACATGCCGGTCTACCGGGAAGAAATCTACCTCAAGGTGCAAACCCAGAACGCCTCGGCCCTGGAACTCGACAACAACGATCTGATGATGGCGGCAGCATTATGGACAAAAATAGACAAACAATAAATTCACGCATCGGCAAGCTGGTCATCTCCGTGGACAAGACCATCCGCTTTCCCCGCGGCATCATCGGCTTCGAGAACCTGCGGGAATTCGCCCTGGTGGAGTTCAAGCCCGGCACACCATTTCATTTTCTGCAGAGTCTGGAGATGCCCAGCATGGGCATGATGCTCGCCGATCCATTCTCCTTTCTGCCGACCTACGAGATCAGGCTGGCCGCTGCCGAGGAGCGGATCTTGCGGGTGCGCAGCATCCGTGACCTGTTTATCCTGGTCAGTGTGACCGTGCCCAAGGGCGATCCCCACGGCAGCACCCTGAACCTGTCCGGCCCCATCTGCGTCAATGTGCAGGAGCGGTTGGGCCTGCAGTCCCCGCAGGTGGAGCTTGGCTTCCCCTCCCGAATTCTGCTTCGCGATTTGGGCGAGGGCGATCAGCGCCTGGCCAATTCATGAAAAAAAGCCTGGCCGGGCAACCGGTCAGGCTTTGATCCTTTCGTTCACAAGGTTCCGGGTCATCCCCAGATATCAAGCTCCTGCCTGAGCAGGGCGGCCGCGATGTCGCGCCCGTCGGCAGTGTATTCACCCGCATCAATCCTGGCCTTGACGTCCGCGACCTTGTCGGGTCTGACTCCGGGATCTTCCTGCGCGGTTTTGAGCATGCTCATCTTCAGCCGCGCCTCGTCGGAGATGGAGATGCGGTCGGTGCCGTTCTCCTGGTTGGCTGCGGCCTTCTGGTGCTCCTGGCGCTGCTGTTCAAGCTGCTCAAGCCGCGCCCCCTCGTAGCCGCCGAATGGTTTGATGTTGTTTATCGTCATGTCGAACTCCTGCCGGTTATTCCGGCCATGCAGGCTTGCCTGCCTATGGTACCGGGCGTGCGCCTAAAGCATTGTCTCATTTATTCGGGTCAGGGCGACTTCCCACAACCGCCGCATGAAAGCATCCTTTTCCCCGTTGGTCAATTCCGCCACGCCCTGGTCTGTTTTCTTGAGTATCTGCAGGCCGCTTCCGTCGGATGGATACCTGAAAAAGAGGTCCTGTCCGAACTCCTTGCTCAGCTGCGCCTTGATCTCCCGGACAACCGGATTTGTGGTGTCCGAACCGATGAGGTTGTCCACGATCTCGCCCGCGACCTTTTCCACCAGCTGCCGTCTCTTGGCTTCCTGGGAAATGGAAACGCTGTCCCCCTGCCCGGCGCGGTCCATGTATTTTTTGAACCTTGCGATGCGCCGACCGGTTTCCTGGTGCTGATCGTACGTGCGCACCACGTTTTTGACGAGAAAGGGGTTCACTGTCACGGTCTATACCTCTTATCTCACTCTATCGGCCACTCGTTTATGAACTTTAGAAATTTATTGAAAAAAACGCATTCTGGGCGGTTTTTTTCCGTCATGGCTTTTCTTGAACACCCGTGCTCTTTTGCTTACACTCCCGCAAATGGGAAAAATCATCAGCAACATCGTTATCGTCCACAACTTTGAAAACGAGCTGGCCGCCAACATGGCCCGGCAGATCAGCGCGTGGCTCACCGCCGAGGGGCGCTCCGCCAGGATTGTTCCGTCGTCCAAGGAAAAGGCGCACATCGTTTCGAACTGGGAAGGCGCGGACATGATCCTGACCCTGGGCGGGGATGGGACCCTGCTCGCGGTGGCCAGGGCCGTGCAGGATCTTGGCATTCCCATTCTGGGGCTCAATCTGGGCAAGGTCGGCTTTCTGACCGAACTCTCCCCGTCGGACTGGCGCGAATCTCTGACCTTTATCCTGCGCGGCGAATACGACATGTCGCGGCGACTGGTCATCAGCTTTCATGTGCTGCGGCGGGGACAGGAATATTACCGCGGCTACGCCATCAACGACCTGGTCATAAGCTGTGGAAGCCTGGCGCGCATGATTCGTCTCGATATGTGGTACGGGTCCGACCATCTTGGCACGGTGCGGGCCGACGGCATGATCGTGGCCACGCCCACCGGTTCTTCGGGCTATTCCATCTCCGCCGGCGGGCCGCTCATCTATCCGGAGCTCAATGTCTTCGCCCTGACTCCCATCTGCCCGTTCCTGCACGCCTTCAGGCCCATGGTCCTGCCGTTCGAGAACGACCTGCGCATCCTCGTCCTCGACGCCGCCCCGGACGTCTACCTGACCCAGGACGGCCAGACCGGCGTGGTCCTCGCCCCGGGAGACAACGTCTTCGCCTCCAGGGCCGAAAACAGACTCAACCTGATCCGCCCCCTGCACTCCCAATACGCCCACAAGCTCAAATCCAAGGGGTTCGTGCGCGAGAGTTGAGGGGTGCTTGACTTTCCGGCGGTTCGCCCGACTGAACGGGACTTCAAGAGCGGTTTCGTCTTCTTTGAAACCCTTCTCTCCAAGCGTATATCGGGAATCCCCGTTCAAAGTTTATTGCCAGATTTTTCAGAGATGGAAATGGGCTTACGCTATTCGCTATTCGCTATTCGCGAATAGCGAATGCATATGTTGAAGCCGTAAGGCATTGTTATGTCCGTCTGCACGCGTGCTCATTTTCCGAAGCCGCATGCGGGATAGCGACACGTGCTGCAGTTCTCGCAGAATCCACCATGACCGAGGGCGATAATGTCGCGGCGCTCTATTTTTTCTCCGACCAGAATCCGAGGTACGATCAAATCGAAAATGCTGGCCTTGTAGTACATGACGCAGCCGGGCAGACCGAGCACGGGAATGTCGCCCAGGTAGGCCAGCATGAACATGGCGCCGGGATAGGTCGGCGCGCCGTAGGATACGACCGCGGCTCCGGTCTTGCGGATCGCGGCGGGAGTCTGGTCGTCCGGGTCCACGGACATGCCCCCGGTGACCGCGATGAAGTCGGCGCCTTGCCGGACGAGCGTGAAGATGGCGTCCACCGTCATGTCCACCTGATCCGAAACAAAGACCTGGTCGATCACGGTGCTGCCGAGGTCTTCAAACTTGGCCCGGAGCAGAGGGCCGAACCCGTCTTTGATCCGCCCGTGGTAAACTTCGCTGCCTGTAGTCACCACCCCTACCTGCGCGGATTTGAGCGGCTTCACTTCGATGATGGGGCGATGCTGTCTGCAGACGTCTTCCGCTTCGAGCAAAAGCTCTTCAGGAACTACCAGCGGGATGACCCTCGTCCCGCCCAGAACTCTGCCCGTCTTGACGCGCTGATTTCGGTGGATGGTCCCGAAGCTCACGTCCTCGATGCCGTTAAGACGGTCAAGGCCGTCCACGTCAATGCTCAGTAAGCCGTCGTAGGCCGCAGAGAGGGTCACCTTTCCTTCCTTGGGTTCGCTGAAAACGATCCCTCGGCCTGCCGCCCCTTGCGCCAGGCGGATGGCGGCGCTGTCCTCGTGCACAAAGCCGTCGGCAGGGTCAAACACATACAGGTTGGCCTTGCCGATATCGAGCAGCGCAGAAATATCCTCCTCCCGGACGACATGGCCTCGCCTGAACGCGGGCCCTTTTTCGCCGCGAGGCACAATTCGGGTGACATCATGGCAAAGCACTGTTCCCACCGCTTGTTCAACCGCGATCGTCTTCATCGCCAACTCCCTTGTTTCAAGGTCTGAAAATTTCGTTTCGGCATGATTCTTCCGCCGCAAGCAGCCCCAGATAATCATCCATGGTGTCCACGTCCCGCAGGATCGCGGGGTCGTCGATTTCCACCCGCCGCACGAACTGGCTCGCTTGCAGCAGGCGACGTGCACCGATGTCGCCGGAGAGGGCGGCCAAATCCGCCATCAGCGGTCGCCCGATGATGACCGGGTTTCCGGGTTGGCCTCGGTGGACCGGCACTGCGGCCCAGGGTTGCTCGCGCAGAAAACAGTCAATGAGCGTGTTGATGGTGTCCGCGCTCAGCAGTGGCTGGTCTCCAAGCAGATACATGATGCCGTCGGCACCGGCGCGGTATTCCAGTCCGGCCCGCACCGAGGAGCTTTGTCCTGCGGCGAAATCCTGGTTCACGATCACCTCGAGGTCGTGCGTGTCGAGCTGTTCCAACACCTGATCATGGGCATGGCCGAGGATCAGCAGCAAACTTTCGAGGCGCGAAGTCCGCGCGGCGTCGATGACGTGTTGCAGCAGCGGCTTGCCGCGAAAGGGCAGGAGCTGCTTGACGGTGCCCATACGTCGCCCAAGCCCGGCCGCAAGGATTACGCCGTGTACGGTCATGGCTCCCAGACCTCTTTCACGCACGGGGCGCACATCGCCGCGCCCACGATCACGCGCCGTGGCAGGCAATTGCCCGGGCGCAACCGGTCCAGGATTTCATGGCCGTGAGCCAGCGCGTCCGGAGTATCGGCCTGGTTCAGCCAGAGCATGCATCGCGAGTTTGCGGGCGCGCCCTTGAACATGCCCTCCGGATTGTTGCAGACCTTTGCGACGGAGTCGGGGGTGACCTTGGCGTTCAGGGGCAGGCCGCTCAGTTCTGCATAGCGTTCGCTTCTGCAGACGTGGCCTTCTTCCAGGGCTGTTCCGATGGCCGTCAGGCCGACCAGGGCCAGCACATGCGTGCTGCGTTCAGGGATGACCGGTTCGTGCCCGGCCGGAGCCTTGAGGGGCAAACCGCGCGCCCCGTCGGCCTCCACCAAAATCCAGTCGCAGATTCCGGAATCGAGCAGCCTGTGAATGAACTCCGGCGGCAGTCCCAAAAGCTTGGCCTTCTCCGCCCTCCAGGCAATGCAGGCCGGACGGCCCTGAGCCATGGCCGCGCGGCAAGCGTCAAGGAAGCGTTCGTTGTTCTCCGCCAGAACAAGGTGGGCCTGGACAGGTGTTGGCGGAAAGATCTTCGTTGTCGTGGTGCAGGCGACACGAAGTCCCCGCGCGGTCAGTTCTGCGGCCAGCCGAAACATGACCGTAGTCTTGCCGCCCGCCCCGACGAGGCTGAGGAGCCCCCGATCGGGCAGGCAGAGCGCTTCGCAGATGGTGCCCGGCAAGTTCAATTGTAGGCCCTCATGATGGATTCGAGCACTGCTCCGCCAATGGCGCGGCCCTTGTCCGAGATGGTGTGCAGAAAGGCCCTGTCGCCACGCGGGTCGATGTCGCCGAGCTTGAGGCCCTGCGGCACATGACCGTTGGGCCTGACCTGACCCCGCAGGAGTCCGGATATTTCCGCCACTACCGGCGCTCCCGCGACCTGGCCCAGGACCTGTCCTGCCTGCACCAGATCTCCGAGCATGCAATCCCAGCACAGTTTTCCGGCTACCGGCGCCCGCAGCACCCTTTCGCGGGCGTAGCCGCCGATTGCGCCGGGGATGCCCGTGTTGGGGGCTGCCGCGCCCTCGGTGATGATGCGTCCCAGATCGTGCCCCCGGTTGGTTTCGATGACGGTGTGCACGTCCGTGCCTGCGTCAAAGCCCGGCCCAAGACCGATGACCAGGCCCGAATCGGACACGCGGGTGCCGAGGTTCCGTTTGGCAAGGATGGCATCGACAAGCACGTCCGGCTTAATGACGGGAATGCTGTCCCACTTCGGGTCGACCAGGACGGGCAGGTCGCCTTGAGCCCAAATCTCCCCGACCTGGTCGGCGTGCTCAATCCGCACTGCCCGCACCCCTTCGACCTGGCATTCGCCGTCCTGTACCGCCTCGCAGAAGCTGACTGTCCGCCGCACCGCCAAAGGGTGCGCCGTCTCCAGGATCACGATGCGGCGCAGCCTGGCCTGGTACAATCGCCAGGCCACGGCCGTGCCCATCTCTCCACCGCTCTTGATCACGATGACCCGCTCGCTCAAACTTTGCATGAATCCTCCTTGCACCGCGCCTTCAATGTGAAGGGGGTACCGGCCTCCCCCACACGTCACCATCCCCAGGTCAGGTATTCGTGGATCGAATCCGCCGCTTTGCGTCCCGCGCCCATGGCCAGGATGACCGTAGCCGCACCGGTGACGATATCGCCTCCAGCCCAGACTGCCTTCTTGCCGGTCTTGCCTGTCTCGGCGTTGGCAGTGATGTAGCCCCATTTGTTCAGCGGCAAGTCCGGGGTGGAACGGGTCAGGAGCGGGTTGGCCCCTGATCCGATGGCCACAATGGCCAGGTCGCACTCCATGATGAACTCCGAACCGGGCACGGTGACCGGACGCCTGCGCCCTGAGGCATCAGGTTCGCCAAGCTCCATGCGTACGCATTCAATGCCGGTCAGGCGGCCCTTTTCATTGCCCAGGTAGCGCACCGGGTTGACCAGCAGTTCAAAGTTCAGTCCTTCCTCTTCGGCGTGATGGATTTCCGCTCCACGGGCCGGCATTTCCGCCCGCGAGCGGCGATAGACGATGCTGACCTTGTCCGCGCCCAGGCGCATGGCCGTGCGGGCGCTGTCCATGGCCACGTTGCCCCCGCCCAGCACCACCACATGGCTGCCTTTGGGAATGGGCGTGTCCACTTCAGGGAAGAGGTAGGCCTTCATGAGGTTGGCGCGGGTCAGGTACTCGTTGGCGGAGAGCACGCCGACCAGATTTTCGCCGGGCAGGTTCATGAACTTGGGCAGGCCCGCGCCGACACCCAGGTAAACGGCGTCAAAGCCCTGTTCGAACAGCTCCTCCACAGTCACGGTTCGGCCCACGACCGCGTTGCACTCGATGCTCACCCCTTGTGCTCCAAGGCAGGACACTTCCGAGGCGACAATGTCCTTGGGCAAACGGAACTCCGGAATGCCGTAGACCAGCACTCCGCCCGGCTTGTGAAAGGCCTCGAAGAGGCTGATTTCGTGCCCCTTGAGCACCAGATCTCCGGCTACGGTCAGACTGGAAGGCCCAGAGCCTACCACCGCCACCTTCTTGCCCGTGAGTTTTTCTCTGGAGGGCAGTTCGCAGACATGGTGCGCCCGCTCCCAATCGGCAGCAAAGCGTTCGAGGTTGCCGATGGCCACCGGCTCACCCTTGCGAGCCAGCAGGCAGTTGCCTTCGCACTGGATTTCCTGCGGGCACACCCGTCCGCACACGGCGGGCAAACTGTTGCGTTCCCAGATTTTGCCGATGGCCTGGTCGAAACGGCCTGCGGCGATATGTTTGATGAAACCCGGAATATCGACGTTGACAGGACAGCCCTGCACACATGCCGGGTTCTTGCATTGCAGGCAGCGACCCGCTTCGGCCACGGCCATTTCCGGGGTGTAGCCGAGCGGCACCTCTTCGAAGTTCCTGGCTCGCACCAGGGGAGCCTGTTCAGGCATGGCCTGGCGCGGCGTCTTGTTCGTGCTGGTCATGCTTGTGCACCCTCCTCGCATTTGCAGCGGGCGTGGCTCAATCGCTCCTGCTCCGTATACGCCTGCAGGCGCAGGATCAGTTCGTCAAAATCCACCTTGTGTCCGTCAAATTCCGGCCCGTCCACGCAGCCAAACTTCGTTTCTCCCCCGACCGTGACCCTGCAACCGCCACACATGCCCGTGCCGTCGATCATGATGGGGTTGAGGCTGACCATGGTCGGCACGCCGAACTCCTTGGTCAGCAGCGACACGAATTTCATCATCGGCACCGGGCCGATGGTCACCACCTGGTCGACGCCGCCACGGGTGAGCTGTTCTTTGAGCACTTCGGTCACAAATCCCTTGCGCCCGTAGCTACCGTCATCGGTGCAGATGTGCAGGTCATTGGAGGCCAGCCGCATCTTGTCTTCCAGGATGAGCAGGTCCTTGTTTCTGGCCCCGATGATGGACGTTACCTGACAGCCGGCGTCCTTCATGCCGCGGGCGATGGGGTGCAGCACCGCCACGCCCGTGCCGCCGCCCACGCAGATCACGTTCTTGCCGGGTTCGATATGCGTCGGCTGGCCCAGCGGGCCAATGACGTCCTGGTAGGCGTCGCCAACCTGCAGCCGCCCGAACAGCTCCGTGCTCTTGCCGACGACCATGTAGATGACCGTGACCGTCCCTTTTTCCGGATCGGTCTCGGCCATGGTCAGCGGAATCCGCTCGCCATTTTCGTTGGCTTTGAGAATCAGGAACTGTCCCGGGCGTGCCTTGGCGGCAATGCGCTGGGCTTCGATCTCGTTCAGGACGACCGTACCGGAGGCCATCTCTTCGCGTTTGACTATTTTGAACATGCTATCCCTTTCCTGCTAAAATGCTTTCATGATCATAAGCGTGGTCACGTGGCCCTCGGAGCCGAGCTTGTTCTCAAACTCCCACAGGGATCGCAGTGACACGCCCAGTCCATAATTTGGCATGAAGAGGCTCACCTCCGGGCCAAGGGCATAGGCTTCCTCGCGATCATCGACAGCGCCGGACCCGCTGTCGTCGGTGACCTGCCAGCGGCAGTACCCGGCCAGGCCCACGTCCCAGGTTTTGGCCAGCGTCTTGCCAAGGCCCCATTCAAAGTGAAAGTCGTTGCCAGGGGTCCAGTTTGTGTCTTCCTGTTCGGAATGGATTTCGTAGCGGGAGAGAATGGATGCCGACCAGGTCCTCTGCTCGTCGAAATAGAACGTTGCGCCCGCCGTGAACATGCCGGTCCAGAATCCCTTGCCGGGGCTTGCCGGTTCGTCGGCATCAAAGTCGCCCGTGGGCAGGTACACGCCCACGCCGACGGCGGCGTCGTATCTGGGACCGTGCCAGGCCAGGAGCAGCGGCTCCACAAGGATGTCCCCCAGGCCGAATTCGTTGTCACTGAAGGAGTAGGGACCCGCGTTTTTCATGGAAATATCGGTGTAGACCAAGGGTACGACGATATCCGCGACGATATTTCCGCCGAGGAATTGAATGCCGGATGAATACACAAGGCGGTTGACAAGTGCGTACACGTTGACGTCGAAGTCGACATCGACATCCTTTCCGTTCTTGTCTTTAAGATCATCCGCAGTGTAAAAAAGATTATAGACCCGCCAGTAGACGCCTTCGGGTGGGAGCGTTGCGCCCTTGATTCCTTCGGCGCCGCTCACATAATGCCCTGATCCTGCATAAGCGCTCGTACTAGCCATCAAAAATACAGCAACCATGACGACATGCATCAATTTTTTCATTCGATGTCCCTTTGGGTGAAAACCGGCGCAAGGCCCCCTTTGAGTGAGGCCTTGCGTCAGCGTGATCATGAATTCAAGGCCTTGAACACGCGTTCCGGAGTCATGGGGATCTCCTTGAAGCGATGGCCTGTCGCGTTGGCCACGGCGTTGGCTATGGCCGAGGCCGGGCAAACCAGGCTGCATTCTCCCGCTCCCTTGGCTCCGAAGGGGCCTGTCGGGTCGCTAGATTCAACGATGATGGAGTGAATCTCGGGCATGTCCTCGGCGGTGGGCAGCATGTAGTTATGCATGCTGTACTGCTGTTGTCGGCCCTTGTCGTTGTAGGTGATTTCTTCGGCCAGGGCGTATCCGATGCCCTGGGCCGCACCGCCTTCGATCTGACCTTCGACGATCATGGGGTTGATGGCTCGCCCGACATCATGGGCGGCGGCCAGCTTGATGACCTTGACCTGGCCCGTGCGGGTGTCCACTTCGACATCCGCGAAGCACGCGTGCCACGGCGGGGCGTTTGGCGGAACAATGCGGCCAACGCCTATGAACTGCTTGTTACGCACATGGGCGTGGTAGGACAGTTCCTCCAGGGTGACAGTGTTGCCCTTGCCGTCCTTGACCTCTTCGAGCTGGCAGAGACCCGAGCCGGAGCATTCATCCATGCGGGATTTTACCGGGGTGATCACGCCGCCCCGGATCTGCAGGTGTTCAGGTGCGATATTGAAGAACCCGGCCGCATATTCGAGCACCTGACGACGTGCGTCATCAGCTGCGGCCTTGATGGCCGTACCGGCTGCGTAACAGCTCCGGCTGGCATGACCGCCGATGTCGAACGGGGTTCCAAGCGTGTCGCCGTAGGTGAGGCTGATGTGCTCCATGTCCAGGCCCAGGGTTTCGGCCGCGATCTGAACCAGGCTTGTGCTTGTTCCCGTGCCCATATCCGGCACTCCGGAGGCGACATGGGCGGAACCGTCGGGCTGGATGGTCACGTAAGCGTTGTCGTAATCAACGCAGAAGGGCCATGCGTTGCTGACATGCGTTCCAACCGCCATGCCCAGGCCGCGCAGCTTGGTGCTTCCGGGTTCATTGATGGTTCCGCGGCGTTCCCAGCCGATGCTTTCAGCGCCCTGACGCATGCATTCGGCCAACTCCGTGGTTCCGCAGGCATAGGGCAGGCACCAGGGGTCGCCTGCCTTCATGATGTTCTTGCGGCGCAGTTCAAGGGGGTCGATGCCCAGCTTTTCGGCCATCAGATCGACGGTCTGCTCCATGGCGAAGTTGCCCTGGGGGTTGCCGAAGCCGCGCATGGCGCCGCAGCTGGTCGTGTTGGTGTAGACGCTGTGGCCGTGGTAGTTTTGATGAGGGATGCGGTAGATGGCCAAAGTCATGGCCCCGCAGACTCCGGGCAGCTCCGCCCCGAAACTGCAGTAGGCTCCCGTGCCGAGTACGGATTTCATGTCCAGGGCCTGAAAGGTGCCGTCCTTCTTGGCTCCCAGCTTGATGGTGATGTATCCTGGATGGCGGGTGTCGGAAGCGATGAAGTCTTCCTGCCTGGTGTAAATGAGCTTGACCGGCTTCTTGGCCAGCAGGGCCAAGGCCATGGCAATGGGTTCGGCCTTGGCGCTCAGGCCGATGCGCACTCCGAACCCGCCGCCCACATACGGAGGCGCGAGAACTCGGATCTTGCTGGCGGGGATGTCGAAGATCTTGCCCAAAATCGCCCTGGAGGGGTGCGGGGTCTGGGAGGTGGACCATACGGTGACGTCGCCATTTCCATCAACCTGGACCACAGAGGCCTGGGTTTCCATCTGGACCTGTTTCTGCACCGGCAGCTTGTAGGTCTGCTCTATGATGACATCGGACTCGGCCATCCCTTTTTCTACATCATTATAGGGGATCTTGACGATCTCACCCGGAATGTTCTTTCCCTCTGGCGTGCAGCCTTTGCCAGGGTGCAGCTCTGGCGCCTCGGGCTTCATGGCTTCCAGCGGATCGAACACGGCGGGAAGAAGCTCGTATTCGACCTTGATCAGTTCCAGGGCCTTGGCCGCGAGGGCTTCGCTTGTGGCCGCGACGGCCGCGACCTCGTCGCCAACGTAGCGGACAACGTCATCAAACAGGTACTGATCGAGCACCCGTTCCAGCTGCGGGATGGTCAGAAACATGGGCACGGACGCGTTGAAGAGGTTCTTCGGCCCGTTCTTGTGGCTCATCACCGCCTTGACGCCAGGCAGTTTTTCCGCCTCGGATGTGTCGATGCTAACGATCCGGGCATGGGGATGGGGGCTGCGCAGCACTTTGGCAAAGAGCATGCCCGGTAAAAACATATCGGTTGTGAACAGACCCCGACCCGTGGTCTTGTCCACGCCGTCGCGTCTGAGGACGCTTTTTCCTACATAGTCAAACTGGCTCATAGCTCTCCTCCCTTGACTGCGGACGCCCGAAGCCTGACCGCAGCATCTTCCACGGCCTCCTCGATTTTGACATAGCCGGTGCAACGGCAGATGTTTCCAGACACGGCTTCCCGGATCTGATCCTTGGAGGGGGATTTGTTTTTGTCCAAAAGGGCCTTGGCGGACATGATCATGCCCGGAGTACAAAAACCGCACTGTACGGCTCCTTTGTCGATGAAGCTCTGCTGCAGCGGGTGCAGCCCGCGAGCATCCTCGACGCCTTCAATGGTCTGGATGTCCGCACCAGCGGCGCGCATGGCGGGAATAAGGCAGGCGTTCATGGCCTTGCCGTTAAAAATGATCGTGCACGCGCCGCACTCACCCTTGCCGCACCCTCTTTTGGTGCCGGTCAGATGCATTTTTTCGCGCAGGATATCGAGAAGCATTTCCGAAGGGGACACGGCAATCTCGACGATTTCTCCGTTCAAGCTGAATGAAATGGTCTGGTTCGTCATAGTTTGATCTCCGGTTACGCCTTGCGGGCATCATCAACTGCTGCATGAAGGACCCGTTCAATGAAAACGGGCAGAACTCCCATCCGGTACTCCTTGGAGCCGCGGATGGCGCTGCTGCGGAACATGGCCTGGTTACGGGCCAGTTTTCCGGCTTCAATGATGGTGTCGTCGCTTACGGCGGCTCCTTTAAGAAATTCCTCGGCGTCCAGGGCATGCTGGGGACCTGCGCCCACTGGGGCGACGATGAGTCTGACCCATTCGAACGTGTCGCCATTTAAGCTGACCATGGCCGAAACATTGAGCATGGGCAGGGCCAGAGCCTTGCGCTGTTCCATACGCAGGTAGGCGGAGCCTTGATTCTTTTTCTTCACCGGGAATCTGACGTGGGTCACGACCTGGCAGCAGCTGTCGATGCAGGACAGGCAAACTCCGGCGTACATGTCCTCCAGCGGCATGGTCTGCATTCCCTCAAGCGTGGTCACTTCAGCGGTTGTCTCCAGTGCCGCCAGGGCCACGGCCGCATCTGCAGCGGGGTTGCCGGTGACGATATTGCCGATGATTGTGCCCATGTTGCGAATCTGCAGGGAGCCAACCTTGCGGCAGGCCTGAGCCAGGGCCGGGGCGTGCTCGAGGATGAGATCGGACTTTGCGGCCTGGGCGTGGGTCACGCTGGCGCCTATCCGGATAAACCCGTTCTCCTCTGTGATGTTCTTGAGTTCCGCGATCCGGGTAAGATCGACCAGTACGTCGCAGGTGTTTTTTCCATCCTGCAATTCCAACATCAGGTCGGTGCCTCCGGCAATGATCCTGGCTTTTCCTCTGTTGGTACTGAGGAATGTGACTGCTTCGGACACAGTCGCAGGAAAAACATAGTTCTGAACCATAGCTGTCCTCCGTTGTATTTTCAGACCCGGCCGGGATGCCGTTACCGAAATTACGATGGACAATGGAAGGAACATGCCAACATGCTCGTTTTAACATGCTGTTTTTGTTGGTTTTATTGAGAGAGAAAAGAGAGGGGGCCATAACCTGGGTTATGGCGTTTTGCTGGCGAACAGAGAGAAAAAATCAATTAATGGAGTGGTCACGGATAGATGGATTCGAGAGTTCGTCTGGAATGCCCTATGCAAAAAGTTATAGGTCATTTCCTTTTTTCAGGCGCTTGCTGAGCGCGGGCTGGGAGATGCCAAGCATGCGCGCTGCCACGGTCTGAACGCCGTCCGCCCTTGCCATTGCTTCCCGCACCAAGGCCTGCACCACATCATCAATGCTTGGCAGGGTGGCGGGGAAGCACAGCTCTTCGGCGCCTCCGAGAGTTCCGGGGGCGTCTGCCTCCGGCCCGCAAGAAAAATCCCCGCCATTCCAGCGTCCCATGGCATCAAAGACCAGGGCGCGCAGTTCGCGGACATTTCCGGGAAAGGTATGTCCGCTGAGCCTGTTCAGCAGGCAGCGGCTCGGCACAGGCGCGGTCTTGCCGAAGTTGGCCGCCGCCTGCTTGAGGAACAGATCCAGGAGCACGGGAATGTCTTCCGTGCGTTCGCGCAGGGGAGGGATGCGGACCAGATGCGTGTACAGGCGATAGTAAAGGTCTTTGCGAAAGCTTCCGTCGCGGGTCATGGCCTCCAGATCACGGTTGGTCGCCACGACCATCTTCGCCTCAGAGGGGCGGGGCACGTCTGCCCCCAGGGGAAGATATTCCCTTTCCTGCAGCAGACGCAGCAGCTTGACCTGCGAGGACTCGCTCAAGTCGCCGATCTCATCCAGGAACAGGACGCCGTCCCCGGCCTGCTCCACCAAACCCTTACGGACAGTCAGCGCCCCGGTGAAAGCGCCCTTGCGGTGCCCGAAGAGGGTGTCGCTGAAGACCATGTCGTCGAGCCCGGCCACATTGACGGCCACGAAGGGCTTTTGCGGACAGGCGATCTTGTGCACTGCCTGGGCCATTAGCTCCTTGCCCACGCCTGTTTCGCCGGTGATCAGGATCGGCTCCGAGGAGCAGCCGACCGCTTCGATGTATTGGAAGATTTGTCGCATCTTGAGGCTCGTGGTAGCGAAGTGCGCGAAGGCCTCGGGTTTTTCCAGGCGATCGACCACCAAACATTGCCGCAACGAGGAATTTTCCCGGCGCAAGCGGCTCATTTCCAAGGCCGTGCGCACGGAGGCCGCTAGACGTTCCTCCTCGACAGGCTTGGCCAGGTAGTCCAGCGCGCCAAGTTTCATGCACGCGACAGCGGATTCGATGGTTTCAACACCCGTGGCAACAATCACGGGCAGTTCCGGGTGTGTTTCCCGCACCCGCGTCAAAATTTCCTGACCGCTGACCACCGGCATGCTCAAGTCGAGAATCAAGGCACCAAGAGGCTGTTTGTCAATGATCTGCAAGGCTTCCTGGGGGGTTGCGCAACAGATGATGTTGTCAATGCCGAAGGAACGCAGGCTCAGATTGAAGCTGTTCAGGATGTCGATCTCGTCGTCGACGATCAGGACGGGAAAAGGACGGCTCATGGCAGGGCGCCTCCTGTGTTTTCTGCAGGAAAAGTGAGCAAAACGGTTGTCCCTTCTCCTTGCCTGGAATGGAATGTTATGTCTCCACCGTGCTCTGTCATGATTCTGGAGGAAATGGAGAGGCCAAGGCCAGTGCCCCCGCAGGTTCTTTTGGTTGTGAAGAACGGGTCGGTGATATGGGAAAGGTTTTCGTTGCTTATTCCATGTCCCTCGTCAGTCACTTTCAACCAGACGAGCATGCTTTCAGGGTCAAAACCGGTTTCGATGTGGATGGATTTGTTCTTGTCTTCGATGGCTTCACATGCATTTTGCAGGACATTGATGATAACCTGTTCTATTTTTTGAAAGTTGCCTTGAAAATGAGGGATTCCGTATCCGCATGTGATTTCAAGAAAGTCCGTAGATTTGCGAAGTTGGTTATCCAAAAGCAGTATCGCCGCATTGAGCACTCCGTTTATGTCGATGATTTCATTGAGCACGGAAGAACCTTGGCGGGCATAGTTTTTCAGGTCCTGCACGATATGCTTGATGCGCCTGGAAGAGGCGATGATCCCGCTGAAAAGCTCGGGGACGCTTTCCCTGGCATAGGAGTAGCGTAGATTGCCAAGCAAAAAATCGCCGTTTTCTTCCATATATTGGTCCAGAATGATCCTCGCATCATGCCACATTCTAGAGAGGAGGGGGATATTGAGAATTATTGAATTGTTCGGATTATTTATTTCGTGTGCAACTCCTGATACCAATATTCCAAGAGATACCATTTTTCCGGCTTGAACAAGTTGTTCATATTCTATTTTTGCACGCTTTTCAGCGTTTTTCATTTCTGTAATATCTCGAAATGCAATAAGTGTTGTTCCTAATCCAATGTTTGCTTTTTTTATGTTTGCTATGAGAATATGCTTAGTATTGAACTTGTCTGTGATTTCAACTTCTATGTTGTTTATTTCACTGATAGATTGTAGTTCCGATAAAGAATAAAATTCGTATCCGACAAGGTCTGATATGAATTCAAAATTTCGAAGTATTTCATCTTTGTCATAGCCAAAAATATGGCCAACGTTGCAGCTCACAAAAATAAATTTTCCTTCATCTGTCGTAAGAAATATGGAGTCAGAGATGCTTGCCAGGGTGATGCGGTGCAATTCTTCAGACTCTTGGAGCATGTCGACCCATCGCCTGTAGTTTGTCAAATCTTTATAGTTTTTTACTATTCCAAGTACTTCATTTTTAGAATTTCGCAGTGCAGATGCTTTTACAAGACATGATTTTCGATCTCCATTTTTGGAAATGAATTCTTTTTCAAAATCTGTCTTTTTGGAGCCAAGAACAATTTCCTGTAGGATACAGTGATCGGTACACTTGTTTCTGCATGGAAAAATGTCAAAGCATTTGGCGCCGATTACATGGTCCATTGATTTTTCAACCAGATCGGCGAAGGCGCGGTTGGCGCGGATAATATTTCTGTCCGTGTCGAGAACAAGGATGCCATCACCGGAAGTATCGAAGATTTCTTCAAGTTCCAGATAGGCATGCTCCAGATTTTGTTCAATTCGCCGTCGGTGGCCGATCTCTTCGTTCAGCGAGGCGTTGTATTCCTGGAGCGATCTGGTTCTGTCCTCGATTATTTTTTCCATCATATGAAGCAGCGCCTGCTTTTCATTCTCTTTTATCTTTATATCTGTAATGTCTCTGAATGTTGCGAGAACATAATTTTTATCGTCGACATCGATTTTATTTAATGTAACCTCTGTATCAATCGTTATCCCGTCACGTCGTATATCTTTCCATTCAAATTTCTGAATATTTCCGCGCAGCGCTTCATTGATTTTTAATTGAGCTATTTCTAGTGATTTTCTTCCATCCGGTTGCAGTAATGGCGCGAAGTCGCTTGGAAAAAAACCAATGATATCTTCTTTTTCACATTTCCATATTTTACATGCTTCTCTGTTGCAATCAGTCAATTTGTCATCAATAAGAAGTATTCCGTCGGACAATCCTTGAAATATAGCTTCGTATTTTTCCAGTTTTTTTTCTAAATCCTTAATTATTCTGTTTTTTTCATCAATTATGACTTCCATGTTATCTTTTCTTGTCGACATGACGTGGTTGTCAAATGTTCTTTTTGTCATAAAATCCTCTGATAATCCATTTGTACGTAGAAAAATCTCTGCAAAAATTAGAAAAAGAGGCTTCATTCCATTTCCATAAAGACTTTATCCATTCGTTCCATATGTTTATAAAGTCATATATTCCTTTTCCAAGGGTGAGGCGACTTTTTGCAATGATATCCATAAGGATTGTGTCGATCAATTCATGTGCGTTTTTCAGACCCGCGATGTCGAAAAATAGTCTTAAATTTTGAATAGATGTGTCGATTCTAATGGGGTAGCTCCTGAAACCCATTTGAACGTTGCTGCTCCCTGTACGTTAAGCTCCAGCAGATGGATTGTGTCAAATTTTTTGGATGCGGTATATTTTCAGTCCGATCTCTGCTCAGGTCAACCGTAATATCCAGATCAAACTGGCCTGCGGACATGGGTTCAGGGCTCGCTTGCAGTCGCGTGGGGATTTTGCTTTACCCCTGTCACATGCAAACGTAGGGAATCGAGACTGTTTTGTCTGAATCTTTCACCGTTCCCCGTCACAGGAAATTATGAACCAACAAGCCCGTCCCGGCTCCAGGCATTTGCCTCCGGGCCTTCACATTCTCCATGAGGACCGCGACATCATCGTCGTGGATAAGCCTGCCGGGATGCTGACCATGGCCACGGAGACCGAGAAGACCCGTACCGCCTATTACGCCCTGACCGACTATGTGCGCAAGGGCAACGCCAAGTCCCGCTACAGGATTTTCATTGTCCATCGTCTGGACCGGGAGACTTCCGGGGTTTTGCTCTTCGCGAGGACCGAGGCCGCCAAGCGCGCCTTGCAGGGGCAGTGGGAGGATACCACCAAGATCTATGCTGCGGTGGTGCATGGTCAGATGGAGAAGGCCTCGGGCACGGTCATCTCCCACCTGGTGGAGAGCGGCGTGCACAAGGTCTATTCCACTCGCGACGCGAAACTCGGCAAGCTGGCGCAGACCGCCTGGACCGTGGTCAGGGAGAAGGGGGCGTATTCGCTTTTGAGGATTGAACTGCTGACGGGACGCAAGCACCAGATTCGGGTGCAGATGGCGGACCTGGGGCACCCGGTGGCGGGGGACAGGAAGTACGGGGTCAAAGGGGACGCATTTTCCCGGTTGGCCCTGCACGCCCGCACCCTCGCCTTTGCCCATCCGTTTTCGGGTGCGAGGATGACTGTGGACGCGCCTGTGCCTGGCGTGTTTGCACAGTTGGTGGGCCGGGCAGGTTCAGAGGGAGAGTGACGACCTGAGATATCGGGCAGGTCGAACTTTGTTTACCTGCCTACGATTTTGCCCAGAAAATCCCGCAAACGCGGATTTTCTGGATTGCTGAAAAATTCCTGCGGGCTGTTTTCTTCCTGAATCACCCCTTCGTCGATAAAGATGACCCGGTCCGCCACCTCGCGGGCGAAGCCCATCTCGTGCGTGACTACGATCATGGTCATGCCTTCAGCCGCCAGTTTCTTCATGACTTCAAGCACCTCTCCGACAAGTTCCGGGTCCAGGGCCGAGGTCGGCTCGTCGAACAGGATCACCTTGGGCTGCAGGGCCAGGGCGCGGGCGATGGCCACGCGCTGCTTCTGTCCGCCCGAGAGTTGCTCCGGGTAGGCCTCGGCCTTGGACCCTAAGCCCACCTTGGCCAAAAGGTCATAACCCAGGTGCTTTGCATCGGCGCGGGGCATCTTGCGGACCTTGACCGGGCCCAGGATCACGTTGTCGAGCACGCTCATGTGCGGGAAGAGGTTGAACTGTTGAAAGACCATGCCCGCTTCGGTGCGTACGTAATTGATGTCCGTGCGCGGGTTCATGATGTCGTGACCGTCGACGATGACGGTGCCCGAGGTCGGTGTCTCCAGCCGGTTGATGCAGCGCAGCACGGTCGACTTGCCCGATCCCGAAGGCCCGATGATGCAGACCACCTCGCCCGAGGCCACGGTCAGGTTGACCCCTTTTAAAACTTCCAGATCGCCGAACTTCTTGTGCAGGTTCCTTATTTCAATCATGCGCGTTTTCCGCTGGTCTTGTTGATCAGTCTGTTTTCAAGAATTTTAAGGGCCTTGGCGATGCTCATGGTCATGACCAGATAGACCATGGCCACGGCCATGTAGACCTCGAAAGCCCGAAAATTGACGGCCACGATCTCCTGGCCGGTGCGCAGCAGCTCGCCCACGCCGATGACCATCAGCAGCGAGGTGTCTTTCAAACTGATGATGAACTGGTTGCCGAGCGGCGGAATCATGCGTTTGAAGGCCTGCGGCCAGATGATGTAGCGCATGGTCTGGGCCCGGGTCAGGCCGATGGAGCGGCCGGCCTCGGTCTGACCGACGTTGATGGACTGGATGGCCCCGCGCACGATCTCGGCGATGTAGGCTCCGGAGTTGATGGCGATGACGATGACCCCGGCGATGAGGGGCGGGATGCGCAGGCCCATGGCCATGGGCACGCCGTAGTAGAGGAACATGGCCTGCACCAGCATGGGCGTGCCGCGGATGAGCTCCACGTAGAGGTCCGCCAGTTTGCGCACGAGAAAGGGGCGGGCAAGCTTCATGAGCCCCGTGGCCACGCCGAGAATAAAACCGAAAAACAGGCCACCAACGGTCAGGTAGATTGTATACCAGACTCCGCGCATGAGCATGGGCAGGGTGTCGATGACGACGCTTGGTTCGAATTGAAAGGCCATGTGTGTCTCGAAATGGAGGCAGGAAGAGACCTTCCCGCCTCCGTGGATGGTTTAAGCGGAATTACTTGGGCTCGGTGCCGAACCATTTGATGTACAGCTCGCGGTAGGCGCCGCTGTCTTTGAGCTTCTTGAGAGCTTCGTTGGTCTTGGCGACCAGATCGCTGCCCTTGGGAAAGCCGATGCCATAAGACTGGCCCATGTACAGGGGGCCGACGATCTTGGTCTGTTCCTTGCCAACGGTGCGCACGAATTCGGAGATTACCGGGGAATCGAAGATGACTGCGTCGGCGCCGCCGGCCAGGAGCTCCATGAACATGGCGTCATTGTTGGGGAAAAGCTTCACTTCCTTGGCTCCGGCTTCCTTCTTGGCGAAGTCTTCGCTGGTGGTGCCGAGCTTGGTGGCCACGATCTTGCCGGCCAGGCTTTTCACGTCCGTGATTTCGGTGTTGTCGGCCTTGACCAGGATCAGAAGGCCCGCGTTGTAGTAAGGGTCGGAGAAATCGACGACTTCGGCGCGTTCGGGCTTGATGGTGATGCCGGCGATGCCGACGTCAACCTGGCCGGACTGCAGGCCGGGGATGATGCCGTTGAAGTCCATGGGCTGCAGGTCGTACTCGGCGCCGATTTCCTTGGCGATGGCGTCCCAAAGCTCCACGTCGAAGCCGGTGTGCTTGCCGGTTTCGGGGTCCTTGAATTCAAACGGCGGAAAATTGGTGTCCGTGGCCACGACCAGCTTTTTGGCTGAAGCGGCGGTTGCGCACAGAGCCAGGGCTAAAACGGCGAAAAGCAGGATGCGTTTCATGGAGCCTCCTTGTTGATGGATGAGAAAAAACGGGTTTGGCCACTATGGCGGAAAATCGTTCTTGGCATGGGCCAAAAATCCGGAAAATGCAAGAAGGCTGTCGTAATTGGAACGGTCGGTGCGCTGGGAGGAATGGAGGGTGAGGGTGCGCGTGTCGGCGTGGTCCGGGCGGGGTCTGCCGGAACTCCTTCGCTGGCCTCGTAATGTTTTCCGGCCTTGAGGTTCGATGGGTTTATGCGTTTTGAACGGTGAGCGGCCGGAAAACAAACGATGCCTGGCTCAGTCAGACAGCCGACAGCCCCCGCCCGGACCACGCCGACACGCTTGTGGTGATGCGGGGGGGGCGAGGTTTTGTACATCCGAGGTAATGTTATGGAATGGAGTGGTATGCGAGGGGCGCCTGTCGGGGTGGTCCGGGCAAGGTCTGCCGGAACTCCTTCGCGGGCCTCGTAATGCTTCCCGGCCTTGAGCTTTCGATATAATTGCGCGCTTCGTACGGCGAACGGCCGGGAAGCAAACGATGCCTGGCTCAGTCAGACAGCCGACAGTCCTCGCCCGGACCACCCCGACAGGCTTGAGGCGAAGCGGATTTGGGGTAAGAAGAATATGAATGGGGTGCAGGGGACGCGTCCCCTGCCCGCCGGAGGCATCTTTCTTAGGCCGTTTCCTGCTCTGTGCGTCGGATGATTTCTTCCTGGTGGTCGAGGTCCAGGTCTACGAAGTAGTCGCTGTATCCGGCTACGCGGACCAGCAGGTTGCGGTGTTCGTCGGGGTTGGTCTGGGCCTGGCGCAGGGTGGCGGTGTCGACCACGTTGAACTGGATGTGATGTCCGCCGAGGCGGAAATAGGTGCGTACCAGTTGGGCGAGCTTGTCCAGATCCTGGTCGGTTTTGAGGACGTCCGGCAGGAAGCGCTGGTTGAGGAGGGTGCCGCCGGATTTGATCTGATCCATTTTCGAGAGCGACTTGACCACGGCTGTGGGGCCGTTTCTGTCCGCGCCGTGGGACGGTGATGTTCCGTCGGATTCGGGGAGGTGGGCCAGGCGGCCGTTGGCCGAGGCTCCGAGCATCTTGCCGAAATAGACGTGGCAGGTGGTGGAGAGCATGTTCAGGTGGTAAGAGGTTCCTTTGGTGTTGGGACGGCCGTCGATGGCGTTGAAGAGGGAGTCGTAGACGCGGCGCATGATGTCGTCGGCGCGGTCGTCGTCGTTGCCGAAGAAGGGCGTCTTGTTCCAGAGTTTCAGGCGCAGGGCTTCGGATCCTTCAAAATTGGACTGCAGCGCCTGGGTGAGTGTGGGCATGGAGACGGTCCCGGCGTCAAAGACGTGGGTCTTGATGGCGGACAGGCTGTCCGTGACCGTGCCGATGCCGCAGCATTGGATGTAGTTGGTGTTGTAGCGCGGGCCGCCGCCGTAGTAGTCTTGGCCCTTTTCGATGCAGTCGTGAATGACCGTGGACAGGAAGGGCGCGGGGGAGTGGGTGGCGTACATGCGCTCGATGTAGTTGTTGACACGCACCTTGAGGTCCACGACCCAGTCGAGCTGGCGGGTGAAGGCGTCGTAGAGGTCGTCGAAGCTCGAAAACTCATTTGCGTCACCGGTCTGTGGGCCGATCTGCCGGCCGGTAAGCTGGTCGCGGCCGTCGCTCAGGGCCAGTTCCAGCACCTTGGGCACGTTCAGATAGCCGGTCAGGATATAGGCTTCCTTGCCGAAGGCCCCGGTCTCGATGCAGCCGGAGCATCCGCCTTCGCGGGCGTCTTCCACGGTTTTGCCGACGCGCATCTGTTCCATGACCACGGCGTCGGTGTTGAAGATCGACGGATAGCCGTAGCCGTTCCTGATGACCCGTGCGGCGGCTTTCAGGAAGCGGTCCGGGGTCTTCTGGCTGATGTGCACGCTGGTCTGGGGCTGCAGGAGTTTCAATTCGTCGACCACCTCCAGGATGAGGTAGGACAGCTCGCTGACCCCGTCGGAGCCGTCGCGCCTCAGGCCTCCGAGGTTGATGTTGGTGAAGTCGTTGTAGGTTCCGCTCTCCTTGGCGGTGACGCCGACCTTGGGCGGGGCCGGGTGGTTGTTGACCTTGATCCACAGGCAAGAGAGCAGCTCCTTGGCCGCCTCAAGGGTCAGGGTGCCGTCGGCCAGCCCTTTTTCATAGAAGGGGGTCAGGTGCTGGTCGAGGTGCCCGGGGGTCATGGCGTCCCAGCCGTTGAGCTCCGTGATGGTGCCCAGATGCACGAACCAGTACATCTGCAGCGCCTCCCAGAAGTCGCGGGGAGCTTCGGCCGGGACGCGGCGGCAGACCTCGGCGATGCGTGTGAGTTCGGCCTTGCGCGCGGGGTCCGGCTCGGTCTTGGCCTTTTTCCAGGCTAGGTCCGCATGGCGCTCGGCAAAGATGATGGCCGCGTCGCAGGCGATATCCATGGCTTTTAGCTGTTCGGCGCGGTCCGAGGCCAGGGGGTCGTTCAGATAGTCGAGGCGGCTCATGCGTTCGGCGATGCGCGCCTTGAAATCCTGCATGCCCGTCTCGTAGATCGTTCCGTCAAGGGCGGTATGGCCGGGGGCGCGCTGCTCCATGAATTCGGTGAAGAGGCCTGCCTCGTAGGCTGCCCGCCATTCGTCCGGGATCTGGGAGAAGACTCGCTCGCGCATGGAGCGGCCGGTCCAGTAGGGGATGACCTCGCGTTCGTAGGTTGCGATATCCTCGTCGGTGACATGGTAGCGGGTCATGGGGCGGGTCGCGAGCACGCGCAGGTCATCGGCGCTGTGGCAGGTCAGTTCGGGAAAGGTCGGCACGCATTTGGGGGCGGGGCCGCGTTCGCCGACGATGAGTTCGCCGTCGCCGAGATAGATGGCTTTCTTCTCGCACAGGTCCTTGAAGACCAGAGCGCGGAGCACGGGCAGGGAGTGCTTGCCGAAGTTCTCGCGGTAGAACGCTGTTTCGAGCAGGGCCCGCTCGATGGAAATGGACGGTTCGGCGGCGAAGCTTTCCTCGCGCAGACGCTCTATTCTCTGGTTCATCTATCCTCCGATGCGGACGGTCAGTCCGTAATCCTGCAAGATGTTCACGGTCCTCTCCACGCCTTCGGTCTCGGAGGGGGGGATGCCGTCGCCGGGATAAGCCATGCCGAGTTTGGCGTATTTGTTCCTGGCCGAGGCGTGGTAGGGGAGTACGTCGATGGACCGGATGCCCGGCAGGGACGCGGCGAAAAGTCCCGTGGCGCGGATGTTTTCCTGATCGTCGTTGATTCCCGGGATGAGCGGGAGCCTGAGGCCGATTCGTGCCCCGCTGTCTGCCAGCAGGCGCAGATTGGCAAGAATCAGGGCGTTGTCCACACCGGTGGCGCGGCGATGGGCGGCCGGGTCCATGTGTTTTATATCGTAGAGAAAAAGATCAGTATGCCGGGCTATGCGCGTGATCGTGCCGGAGGTGGCGAATCCGCTGGTGTCCACAGCGCGGTGCAAGTCCAGGTCTCCACAGGCCCGCAGCAGGGCTTCCAGAAAATCGGGCTGGGCCAGAGGCTCGCCGCCGGAGAAGGTCACCCCGCCGCTGCCTTCGGCGAAGAAGGGGATTTCCTTTTGGATCTCCTCAACTATTGCTTCAACCGAGCTTTTCACGCCCATGCATTCGTGGGCCAGGGCCGGGCAGACTTTGGCGCAAAGCCCGCAGGCGATGCAGGCTTCCTGGTCGCGGACCATGCCGCCGCTGCCGGGGAAGAGTGCGCCTTGCGGGCACGCCGTGACGCATTCTCCGCAGCCGACGCACTTTCCCGGAACGGTCAGCATGAGCGGTGAGGCGTGCAGGCTTTCGGGGTTGTGGCACCATCGGCAGGCCAGGGGGCAGCCCTGTAGAAAAACCGTCACGCGTAGATCGGGTCCGTCGTGCAGTGCATAGCGCTTGATGGCGAAAATGGTACCTGAGGGTGTCGGGCTTAATGGCATCGATAATCAATAATAATTTTTTGTGGCTTTATCAATATCAAAACCGGATGGCTTGCGGAAAATGCCGCAATCAGGGTTGTTTGGAAAGCAGGAATGAGGGTCTGATTTTGTACGGCGACTATTAAATAAACTCTTGCCTCTTTTTTTTAAAGTACGTATTTTCCATAGCCATGTATCAACCATCCCGGTTGGTGCGAGGTACGAGGAGACGGGAAGGGTTTTGGCCCAAAGGCGCGACAGATCCGATGGGAGACTCAACCTGGATTTTTCAGTTTTTTTACAGGAGACAAGTGCATCATGTCGAAGAACATTTATGTCGGAAACCTGCCCTGGAGTGCCACCGAGCAGGATGTGGAAACGCTGTTCGCAACGTACGGCCAGGTTGCTAACGTTAAACTCATTTCCGACCGTGAGACAGGCAGAGCCCGTGGATTTGGTTTTGTGGAAATGGAAAGCGGCGCTGAAGAAGCCATCGCCGCCCTGGACGGCGCCGATTACGGCGGACGTTCCCTGAAGGTCAACGAAGCCCGTCCCCGTCCCGAGCGTGAACGCCGGCCCAGATGGTAGTCGCGTCGATCTGAGCCTCTAAACCCTGCCTGGCAGGGTTTTTTTTTGCCCTGCCTCTGGCTGAACGTTGCCACCGTCCAGATCGACGGTCATGCCACCCGTCCCGGACGCATCGCGTACGATGATGCCGACGCCGGCGGCGACGGGGCAGAGGATTGTCACAGAAATGCAGTTCGTGGTCACCTGCGGTCTGTTTTCGGCAGTACGGAGTTTCCCGGTGCGCACGGACATGACGCGAACCTACTGCCCATCCCCTACGTTCACTCCCACAGCCGCAAGTTCCGCCCGAAGCTCCGGCAGGGCTTCCCGTGCCTTGTCGTAAAGGGCCTGCTGGGCCGCTTTTTCCTCGGCCTGCCTGGCCTTGAACTCGTCGTAGGCGATCTTGCTTTCCTTGAGGGCGGCTTCGTATTGGGACTGGGTCATGCAGGGGGGGAAATTTTTTCTAGGAAGACCGTTAAGGAATTTCCGAGCAAAAAATTCCGCGTCTGCGCCATCATTTGATACTTTTCTGTCTGTTATATATTCTCCTTGTGTTCGAAGCCGAGTTCTCAGCATTCCATAGAACATAGATTTCTTGCAGTCTTGTTCAACATTAAGCGCGGTCTCAAGACCGTATTCCTCTCCATCTTCGAAAAGCAGGGCAAGCCATGCACATGTGTTTGAATCCCCCCTTCTTGCGGAACGATCCCAATAATAAACAGTCATACGACTTGCTTCTTCAATAGGCCGCCCTGGACGCTCTTCCGCATATTGCAGCCCTGCGAAATAATTTGCCCAGGCATCTCCGAGTTCCGCTGCACGGACCACCCAGTACCATTTCTCCCTTTCACCCTTGGCGATGTAGTCAGGCATGGGGTTTTTGATTTCCTGTCCCGGCAGGGGTGTGAAGTCGTCTCCTTTGGAAGAGTACTCGCTGATGAACATCATGCTCTTACGGTTACCGGCCAGGGCACTTTTGCGGAAATGCTTCGGGGCGTTCACGTACACGGGCGCGTGACTTACGGGGGGAAAACCAGAGAGCCAATGCAGATAGAACACGCCTAAGAGCCAGTGCCCCTCAGCTTCTCCCATATGTCGGATAAGCCACGGTTTGATGGGTGAGACGTCGATACCTTCCGAGAACTCCGGGTCCACGTGAGGAAGGACAGCGGCCATGGCCAGGGCGTGGATGTCGCCCTGCTTCCCTAGTTTTAGAAGTTCATTGAACACGATTTGTTTTTCGGCTGCGTCCATGCCGTAGCCAGAGCGGGAAAGAGCAGTCTTATAAATATAACGTATGAATTGCACTCCGCTGGACAGTTCCTCGTCGGCAGGTCCGCAGGCTTTTCTATAAAAAAACTTGGCCTCTTCAGCCGGGGTAGCCTGGGCGGTGGGCAAAAGGGAAAGATGGCTTGCAAGCATTACGACGGTCATGATGAAATATTGCATCGCCGCTTTTTTCTTGGCTTGAGTTTTTATCACGAGAAGTTCCCCTGGATTTGGGCGATGTCATTCTCTGAAAAGTCCTCGGCCGTGACGTCGCGCCGCAGCGTAACATCAATGAAGCACCGTGCTGATGAAAAGAGTTCCATGTCCTCATTGAACATGTGGAAGACGGCCGAGGGCAGGACGATGGAGTAGTCGCTTGGCCCTGGCGCTTTTTCGAGACGGTCCTTCACGTGCAACAGGATCTTGGCCACATCGAATTCGAGCACGGTCTTCATGACGCCATCCACGGCGTAGTCCTGAGGCTCCCGGGCCAGTTGGCCTCCGTCCAGATCGACGGTTACGCCGCCCTTTCCGGACGCATCACGCACGATGATGCCCACGCCGGCGGCGACGGGGCCGAGTATTGCCCCGGAAATGCAGCTCGTGGTCACCTGCAGTCTGTTTCCGGCGGCGAGGCTCATTTCGATGCGGGGGCTGTAGAGGTCGCCTACGTATTCATGCACTTTTGCGAAGAAATCCTTCCAGGCCGCTGCCGCCTCCTGACCTTCCGGCGAAGACGATTCGTTTGTTTTTCCGAACGGATCGAAGATGGGGCAGCTCTCCAAAATATTCCGGGGGGAAGCGCCTGCCCAGTAATTGTTTTTGGCGGCAGTCTGCAGAGCACTGTCCTTGAAGAGATCGGCTGCAAAAGGCGTCCCTATGGCCATGATGAAGGCTCCCGCGCCACACAGCAGCGAGGACGTGGTTACTGCGACGGCTCCGAGCACAAAGGTGGCCAGGCCACCCATTAATGTCACAGCGGCCGCGTCATAGTCCTTGTTTCGCATCAGGGTGTGAGCATTGAGGGTGTCCATAACCAGGCCGAGTAAAAGTCCAGTGGTTCGATGAAAAAGCAATGTGAGCAAGCGAAATGAGTGTGTGCGTACACGCTTCGCCAAGGCCATCTCCAGCACCACAAGGCCGTCGGCCGTCACGGAGGCGACGTCACGCAGGAAGGTCGCAAGGTCCTTGCGTACGGACTTCAATTCCTCCGAAAGCTGAAAGGCCGTCATGATCAGGTTGATCCCGCTCAAACATCCGTCAAGGGCGTTGACGGCCCGGCCAAGGGGGGTGACGAAGTGGAAACGGGTTTCTGCCTGCATATGTTCCCTGCTGGCTAACTCAAAGCCCACCCCTTTACTGATCTGTTTACCTTCGCCCTTCACCTGCAATTCATAACTCTGCCGCCATGTCAGAATCTTCTCTTGCAGATCGGCCAGGGCCTTCTGTTCCATGCGATCACTGAGGGCCAGGGCTTCCCGCGCCTTCGTATCTCCGTCGCGCAGGCTTTTGATCCGGGCCCGCTTCTGTTGGATTTTGGCATGGGTGGACACACGCAGGTCGGTCGAGCGCAGCGGCATGCCCATGACGCCCGTGCGCCGTTCGTAGCTGCGGATCAGTTTGTTACGTGCTACGATCAGTTCTTTTCTGGCTTGCTGGTACTCTTGCTCTATATCGAACAGCGGCTTGCCTGATCCCAGTGGATCAAGCATTGCCCGGGCCAGGGCATCCTTGGCGCTGTTCGATCTTGTTCTCGCTTCGTTTAAGGCTTTTTGTGCCTGCTTGAGTTTGATCTTTTCCACGTCGAAAGCCGATTCGTATTTTTCCTTCGAGAAGAGGTAGGCGGTCCAGGCCTTCTTATTTCGTTCATCAGCCTCTTTGAGATTATCCCAGGCGTGTTTGACCTCCGTCGCCCAAAAGGCTTCTTCCTGGCGCAGCTTCGCAATATTCAGATTGGCGTTCCTGTATTCCCGCTCCGCGATTTCGCACTGGGCCTTTGCCGTCTTGAGTTCTTCGAATTCCTTTTCCAGGAATATCTCCATAGGCATGGTGAAGGCGCGGGCTACCGAATGGAGGCTATCGAACGTCTTCTTCACTGCGGGGTCATCGGCGATTTCAGCATCTCCGGGGATGGGGTAGAATTCGGAATTGACCCAGGCCTGAGCCGCGAAGGACCCGTCGGCCAGGGTTTTCGAAGGTTCGGCCGATGGCAGGCCAAGACGCTTGTTGAAGGCTGTGATGATCGGCAGGACTCGCCCGGCTGTCCCCGTTTTCTTGGCGCGATCCGCCATGTACGAGGTCAGCTGGGTCAGAAGCAGCCCGTACTCGTTGCCGGGCACGGCCCCTTCGCCCACGACACGTTCAAAAAGCCCGAGAAAGGGTGATCCTTGGGTAAATAGACCGTCCAGAACGGCGAAGGACGGCAGGCGGGCGGCGATATTGTGAAACGCCCCGGCCAGGATGGCCAGGCGGGCCACGGTCAGGGGATCGGCCGGGATTTCGTCGCTGTCGAAGGCCGTGGCCGGGTCGATAGGTGACGGTGAGTTCTGATCGTCGCTCAGGAAGAGGTTTCCGAGCTGGAACTGGAAGGAGTAGATAGGCGTCGTGTCCTGCATGAGGGCCTGCCATGTCCCGGTGATGAACTTCAGACGGTCTTCCAGATTATCCAGTGCCTCAGTGTGGCTGAGCTTGAAATCAGCATATGGGGCAAGGCTCGGAAGCGTTTCCTGGGCCGGCTCGGGTTCAAGGTGGCAGTAGCCGGGCCTGACGGGTGGCTTGAGGAGGCGATCGGGCTTTCTTTGCCGAGACTCCACATACAGCCTGGTCAGCTCCCCCGAAACGATCATTGGCTCGTGCCAGCGAGCGTACAGGGACAAATCCTCCAACCCCGCGCTGTACGCCGTAACCATGTCGTAGATCATGCCCACGGGGTCGGCCAGACAGGCCACGTGGGTGTCGTGGTGTGTCGACGGCGGCACGCGCTTGCCGCCATGGAAGGGCGTGGCCGAGGCGTCCCAGCGTTTCCAGGGGGAAAGTCTGCCGCACAGTTCCTGCGGTGACCACTCCCTGCTTTCCGCCGGCTTGCGCTCTTCGAAGAGGTTGACCCCCGCGCCCTCTTGGCGCAGCCGCAGCAGGCAGCCGGGCTCTTCGGCGTATTCCTCCACATGTTTGGGTAAATCGTCGGCGTGAAAGCAGGTTGTGGAAGCTTCATAGGAGTACTGGCGCAGTCCGGGGTTCACCGCCTTGCCGAGGGTCACGAGCTGCATCTGGCTATAGGGGTCGGCCGCGAGGTTTTTGCGCATCTCCTTCCAGATTTTTTTGTCGCGATCGCTCGGATATTCTCCTTCAGACTGGGGGATGCGGATAAAGAGCATGTAGAGTTGCTCCACCTCACGGGGCACGGCGATGGCGTCCGGCCTGCTCGCAAACCCGGTGCTGCGAGGTCCGTCAAGCATGGTCAGTCTGCTGCCCTTGGCAGCGAAGACGGCAATGTTTTCTTCGGTGGGGTTGGCGCTCCATGTGGCAAAGACATATCCGCTGTCCAGGGTGCGCAAGGTGTAGGCGTGGTTGACAACGGGCAGGTTTGCGCCGGGTTCAAAGGCCTTGAGCACGTTGTCCGGAATGGTGCAGTCCGTGTGCGTGCAGAGGGCAAAGCGTACGGGGATGACGTGTCTAAAGCCGCAGACAAAGCCCTTTACCTGACGTGTTTCCGACATAGGGCGATCCTCTTGTGGGTTGGAAGGGTTGCGTCCGACAGATGCGCATCGAAGTCTCCGGTCGACTCCGGGTTGCCGTGCAGCAGCGTTCGGATATCCAAAAGTTGTGAGAATTCCGTGATGTCGTATTTCTTCTGCAATTCGCGGCAGTCGTCCCTGACAGCTTCCCGTTCGGCCTCGTTGACGGGTCCGTGGGAAAGGCTGGACAGGATGCGGACATCGCAGTCGTGAAAACGCCTCGAAAAGGTTTTTTCGCGCTCTGTGAGGTCGCCCTTCAATGTCGCGATATGCCGGTCGAGAAGCCGCGTTTCCCGGAGTTCATGGACGTCGTCCAGGAAGGAAAGCGGGATGCGCAACGCTTCACGCACCTGCTTCCGGTCTTCCGGAATTTCGCAATGGACCCAGGCTCCGATGCTCTCGGCAATGTCGGCGCGCAAAAGAATGGAGAACAGGCCCCGCACCACAAGCGGGAACACTGCCGGAACCTGCATGCAGTCGCACAGCACCTGCGGGTCCTGCCACCTGCAGAGGGTGTGGCCCCCTGCCTCCCTGGACGGAAAAATGGCCTGGGTCAGCGTGGCGGCGGTCGTTTCGAGGTCGCCCGGTCCCGAAAGAAAGACGCCGAGACAGGAACATCGATCTTCCGTGAGAAACCACTCCACCAGAGGGCTTTGCGCGGTTACGCTCACCAGCATGGGGCTCAGGGAGAGCAATGCTCCAAGTGACGGGTTCGACGCGAACAGAAATGCGTATTGAGGATTCTGCTCAATGCTGAAAATGTCTTGCAGGCAGTCGTTCTTTGCCGCGCCTTCCAGGAGCAGCCAAGTGCGGCGCCCGGATTCGACTTGGAGCCGGAACCACTCATCGACCAATGTAGTCGCCTTGATCATGAGTCCTCCGTATGGATGAAACCTTCGCGGTCTTCGCACGCCTTGCAGATGCATTCGGCTTTCGGTGCTGGAGGGATATCCGGAATTTCCGAAACAAGCGGCAAGAGCGGCCGCGCCCCCGACCCTGACCCTGCGCCGCCTCCGGCGTTCATCTTCACGCTCTTGCCGACGATGGTGACTCCGGAGGCGCTGAGTTTGACGAAGTTTCCGCCGACTTTAAGGGTCAGTTCGCTTCCGGCCTCGAAAACGGTCTTGACGCCTGATTTGACGTGGGTTTCGCTGCCGGTTTTCAGCAGCCATTTCTGGCCGATGCTGCCGTGGCTGCTGCCTCTGACCGTCAGGTGGTCGTCCGAGAGCAGTTCGACTTTGCGGTCCTTTTCAACCGTCTGCTGGTCTTCGCCCTTGACCAGCGAGTAGGAGAAATTGTCGATGGTGCGGTGCTGGTCGCGGAGGATGTGCTCCTTCCAGTCGTTCTTGACGTGGACGTTCACGTCTTTTTCGGCGTGGGCGTAGATTTCCTCCTGGCCCTTTTTGTCTTCGACCCGCAGCTCGTTGAAGCCTCCGCCGCCCGGGGATGACAGGGACTTGAAGACGGTGCGCGTCTTGTTTTCGGGCAGCCGGTACGGGACCGGGTTTGCGGAGTTGTAGACCCGGCCGGTGATGATCGGCCGGTCGAAGTCGCCGTCCAGAAAGGAGACGATGACCTCGTGCCCGATGCGGGGGATGGCCATGGTTCCGTACAGGCTGCCGCCCCAGCCCTGGGAGACCCTGATCCAGCAGGTCGTGTTCTCGTCGTATCCGCCCAGTCTGTCCCAGTGGAACTGCACCTTTACCCTGCCGTACTGGTCCGGGAAGATCTCCTCGCCCGCAGGGCCGGTGACGATGGCCGTCTGCATGCCGATGACGAGGCTTCTCGGGTGCTCGGACGCGGGCATGAAGCGCGTGGTGTCCGGGATGGCCACAACCTTTGCCGCATACGTCATGCCGCGGTCGGGTGCTTCGTGCTCCAGCACCTGCGGCTGCTCGCCCGCATGCTCCACGCGCACGATCCACCAGCGCGCATTCATCTCCTGCCGATGATGGTCGTGGAGTTCAAAGGTGAAGCCGGGGACCATGCGCGAAACGTCGGTCGCGGCCTTTATGCTGCGGGCTTGGCTCATGTGCCTGAGCATCTCGATGTCGGCGTAGCGCCTGCCTTCCTTTTGCAGCTGGTAGAGGTGCGGATAGCGATAGTCTTCTAAGGTCATGCCCACCGGAACCGGGGCCTTGCGGGCATCGGTCTCGGTCTGGCCGACCGCAAGATTGAGGCGGGTCTTCTCGAAATTCCATTCGCGGAACGCCACGGAATCGCTGCCGATGACCTGCCCACATTCCACCGTTTTCACGGTGGCCGTGTCCGTCTCGGTGCCTGCGCCGGGGTGGAAGCGCAGCAGGCTCTCTCCGTCGATCCGGGGGCCGCCCTCGCGGTCCGAAAAACAGAGCACGTGTCGGTCTCTTGAATGCTCGAAGTAGAAGTAGATCCCTTCCTCCTCGCACAGCCGGGAGATGAAATGCAGCACGGTTTCGCCGTACTGCACGCAGTATTCTCGCGGCTCGTAGTCGAAAAAGCACTTGAAGGCGTACGCATCGCCGGTGAAGTTTTGCTCTTTTAAAATCTGCTCGATGATCTGCAGCACGCTCATGTTCTGGAAGATGCGGTGGTCCGTGGTCAGGCCGAGAAACCACAGGCGCGGGACAAGCAGGCAGCGGTAATGGGTGCGGTGATTGGAGGTGTGGAGCTGGGTCAGGTGACGGACGACGCCGTGCACGTGCCGGACTCCGCCGCTTTTGTCGGCGATGCTGAGGCACGCGGCATGGCCCAGAAGCTCCGCGAAATCGACGTGCGCGGATTCGTGCACGAGCTCGATTTCGTACTCATAGGGCTTGTGGACTTCTTCCGTGCCGGAAAAGGAGTAGACCCGAAAACCGGAGCAGGACGGGGCCGTGAACGTGAACCACGGGCTGTCGGCAGAAAGCTGGGACATGGAGCCTCCCTGGGTGCTGGACGTTTTTCGTCCAGGCTAACAGCTTCTGCCAAGCTGCACATCGGGGAGGGTGAGTAGTATTTATTGAATAATTATGGGCATAAGTAGGGGGGCAGCGTGCCGGCCAGTATTGGCGATGACGGGCGGAGTTCAGGGAGGGCTTACAGGTGGAACGCCCTCCCCGTATTCGTTTGATCAAGAGTTTGGGGTGTGAGATGATAGAAGAATCTTGCGCCCTGCAGTCGGGAGGCCCGGTCAATGCAGGGGCGATGGTGCACGAAACGCGGAGTTGCCGCGTTTCGTATATTTTTGCCGCGTTACTTTTCGCCCGATCTTGAATCGTCTTTTTTATCCTCGAGCTTGGAGGCCTCTTCTCCCGGAAGAGGTCCGCGCGCGCCTCAGGGGCGGTGTTGCATCAGGCGTTCACCGCTGCCCACCCCGTCCAGCCAGAACCAGCCAAGCGCCCCGGCCGCAACGGCCAGCAGGATCAGAATTCCAAGCTCCATTTGTCCTCCTTATTTCACCAGGGAGCGCCCGAAGCGCTTCAGGTCTTCCAGGATCATGTACAGCGACGGCACGATGCCAAGCGTGATGAAGGTCGAGAATACGATGCCAAAACCAAGCGACAGGGCCATGGGAATCAGGAACCTGGCCTGCCTGGATGTTTCCAGGATCATGGGCGCCAGGCCGCAGAAGGTTGTCACCGTGGTCAGGAGGATGGGGCGGAAGCGCTGTACGGCGGCCTGGTGGATGGAGTCCAGGGCGGACTGTCCGAGCCGCCGCTTGCCGTTGGCGCAGTCGATGAGCACCAGGGACGCGTTGACCACCACTCCGGACAGGGCGACCATGCCGAAGAGGGACACCAGGCTCAGGCTGTAGCCCATGATCAGGTGCCCGAAAATCGCGCCGACCACGCCAAAGGGGATACTGGTCATGATGATCAGGGGCTGCACGTAGCTGCGCAGCGGGATGGCCAGCAGGGCGAAAATGCACAGACTGGCCATGCCAAGGCCGATCAGGAGCGACCCGACGCCTTCCTTGATGTCCGCCTGCCTGCCTTCGAAGCTGTACTCCAGGCCCGGATAGTGTTCCTGCAGTTTGGGCAGATAGTTTTGCCTGAGCGCGTTCAAGATCCCGGCAGCCTCGGAGGGCGGGGTCACGTCGGCAGTGACGGAGATGACCCGGCGGCCGTCGCGGCGGTCGATGCTGGTGTATGAAGTGCCTTTGCGCACATCTGCCACTTCGCGCAGGAGCACGCTTTTTCCAGCCGGGGTGCGCAGCAGGAAGTCCTCGATGTCCTGCAGGGAGACCCGTTCGCTTTGCGGCAGGCGGACCATGACCTTCACCTCGTTGCGTCCGCGCTGTTGCCGCAGGGCTTCGGCGCCAAAAAACGCCGCGCGGATTTGGCGGGCAATTTCCTGTGAGGTCAGGCCCAGGCTCAATCCCTCGGGACGAATGCGGAAATCGAGCTGCGTCTTGCCGGCTGAAAATCCGTCATCGATATCCGAAACCTGAGCATATTTCTCCAGGGCTTCGGCCAGATCCCGGCCCGCATTCTCGAGAACACTTGTGGAGCGGTGCGACAATTCAATGGTCAGGGCTGCGCCGGATCCCGGTCCGCCGCGGTCCGACTCGAATTTGAGGTATTCTGTTCCGGCGATGGGGCCAACGCGCTGCCGCCACAGGGTGGTGAACTCGGCTGTGGGCAGGGTGCGTTGTTCCGGCGGGGTCAGAAAGACCCGCACCGAGCCCTGGTGGCCGCCCGAACCCGAGCCGATCTGGGAATAGATGCCTTCGACCAGCTCCGCGCCCCCGTTTTCCCGGGCCAGTTCTTCGGCGATGCGGACCATGTGGTCGATGGCCGCCTCGGTGCGGGCCACCGGCGTGCCAAAGGGCATGGCCAGCTCGACATAGGCATAGTCCGCCTCGACCTTGGGGAACATGACGATGCCCATGCGCCCGCTGGCCACGTACCCGACGGTTGCCGTGAGCACGGCCAAGGCCACGGCCAGGGTCAGGTAGCGCAGGCGGATGGTCAGCATGAGCAGGGGCGAGATGAAGGTGGCGACCACGTGTTTGAACCCCGAACTGAACTTGGCTTGGGCCTTGTGCAGGAAGGCGAGTCTGGATTTGCCGCCGGATTTGAGGTGCCCGAGGTGGGAGGGCAGGACAAAGAGGCTTTCCACCAGCGAGATGATGAAGACGCTGACAACCACCGCCGGCAGGACGCCGAAGACGCGGCCCAGCACTCCGGGCACGAAGAGCATGGGCACGAAGGCCACGACATTGGTCAGCACCGAAAAGGTGACGGGCATGACCACCTCTCTGGCCCCACGGACGGCGGCCTTGAGGGGCGAGAGCCCCTGTTCGCGGTACTGGTAAACGTTCTCGCCGACCACGATGGCGTCGTCGACCACGATGCCCAAAGTTATGATGAAGGCGAACATGGAGACCATGTTGATGCTCACTCCAAGGGCGGGGAGGAACAGAAAAGATCCCATGATGGAAATGGGAATGCCAAGGCTGACCCAGAAGGCCAGACGGATTTCCAGAAAAACGGCCAGCAGGATGAAAACCAGGCAAAGCCCCATGATGCCGTTGCGGGTCAGCAGGTCCATGCGCTGGCGAAAGATGTCCGAGCTGTCGTTGCGCTTGGAGATGTTCACGCCGGGGGGCAGGATCTGGTTCAGACGGTCCATGTGGGTCTTGACTGCGTTGGATACGGAGATGGGCGTCTGGTCCCCCACGCGGTAGACGTCAAGCAGGATGGCCGGCTGATTGTTGTACCGGGCGAAGATGTCCGTGTCCGCGAATCCGTCGGTGATGCGCCCCAGATCCTCCAGACGGACCACCGACCCTTCCGCGGTGGTGATGATGGGCAGGCTCGCGAACTCCCGGCCCAGTTCGCGCCGGTCCTTGACCCGCACCAGAATTTCCCCCTGGCTGGTCTTGACGCTGCCGCCGGGCAGTTCCAGGGCGGAGCGGCCGATGATATCCGCCACCTGGCGCAGGGTCAGCCCATGGGCGCGCAGGGCGTTCTGGGAAATTTCGACGCTGATTTCCATGTCCCGCGCCCCGCTCAGGTCGACACGGGTGATTTCCGGGTCCTGCAGGAGTTCGTCGCGTACGGTTTCGGCCATCTCGCGCAGAACACGTTCTTCCAGATCTCCGTAGACGGCTATGGACATGGTCCGGCGCTGGTTGGAGGCGATGACCACTCGCGGAGACTCGGCATCTTCCGGAAATGACGAGATGCGGTCCACCTCGCCCTTCACCTCCTGGGACAGGCGCTCCATGTCGGTGCCCGCGAGGGCCTCGACGGTGACCGTGCCCACCCCTTCCACGGACGAGGACGTGATCTTCTTGACCCCGTCAAGGCCGGTGACGCGCTCTTCGATGGCCAGGACGATGCCTTTCTCCACTTCATCCGGGCTGGCTCCGGGGTAGGCCACGGACACGGTCACGATCTCGGATTCGAATTCGGGGAAGACTTCCTGCTTGATCCGGGTGGTCATGATCAGCCCGCCGACCAGGCAGATAAGCATGATCAGGTTGGCGGCCACCGGGTTGGCGGCCATCCAGGCGATGGGGCCGTGCTGAATTCTGTCGCGCATGCCTCTACCTTTCCTGGCCGAGGGTCACGGGCATGCCATCGATGGGGCTGCCCAGATCGCTGACCACAACGGCGTCGCCGGAGTCGATACCGCCCGAGATCAGCACCCAGTCCGTGTCGCGCCAGGCGACTTCGGCTTGCCGGATGGCCAGGGTTGCGTTGTGCACGGTCCAGACTGCGTCGTTTTCACGCAGGGCTTCCCGTGGCAGGCGAATCACGTTTTCAAGCCGCCGGCCTTCAATCTCAAGCCGCACGTATTCCCCGAGCAGGATGGGGGCGGGCCTGGCGTCGAGAGGCGCGGGCAAGGATATCTGCATCCGGGCCAGGCGCCCCTGCTCTTCCAGGTCTCCGCGCAGGCGCAGGATGCGCCCCTCGCGTTCGGCTCCGCTGGCCTGGGAACGGATGCGCACCGCCGAGCCCTGACCGTCTTTTGAAGGCAGGATGACCCAGGGCAGCCGATCCACCGCGACGGTGGCTTCGACCCAGTATTCCCGTGTATCGACCAGGGTGGCCAGGGTGTCGGTGATGGAAACCCTGGAACCGACCTCAACGTTTCGGTCGAGGACCAGGGCGGTGAAGGGGGCATTGATCGTGGTTCGCCTCAAATCGAGGCGCGCCTGCTCCAGGGCTGCCTCGGCCTGGCGCACCCTGGCTCTGGCCTGGGCCAGTTGCGGTTTGCGCAGCGCAAGGTCCGGACTTTCCCCGGCCTTGCCGGTCATGGCGAGCAGGTCCCACTCGTGCCGAGCCACCTCTTGATACCCCTGTTCGAGTTCAAGCGCGGCTCTTGCATTTTCAAGGTCCGCCTCCTTTACGGCCATTGCCAGGCGAAAATCGTCGTCGGCCAGGCGCAGCAGGGGGCTTTTCCCGGTTACAGTCGCGCCGGGCTGGAAGCCGGGGGAGATTTCGCGGACGACACCGGCCACCTCGGCCCGGATTTGCGTCTGCCGCGCAGGCACGACCGTTCCCAAGGCCCTGATGATTACCGTCTCTTCACCCGCCGTGACCTTGATCGTTTCGACCAGGGGCGCAATGACCACCGGAGGGCGCTGGGGGGGCTTGGGGCGTGTTTTGATGAAGCGCACCGCCGTGAAGAGTCCTGCCCCGAGCACCAGCAGGGCCAGAACCAGGATGAGCAGTTTCATTTTGGGAGACATGGGTTTTGCGCAGTCGCATTCAGGAATGATCATATTGTTTTCGCTTTGTTGTCAGGATGCATCGGGAAAAGAGGTGCGCCAGCCCTTGCCCAGGGCCCGGCAAAGTCCGGTCTGGAGTGTCAGCAGGGAGGCCTGCTCCCTGATGCGGATCCGATCGAGCTGCTGCAGCTTGAGGAGCAGGGAGAGCACTGTGTCGTAGTCGAGTATGCCGTTCTGGTAGCGGATCCGTGCGCTGGTCAGCGCGGCCTGGGCGGCTTCGCGCTGTGTTTCAAGGGCGCGCACCAGGTCGGCTTGCCTGAGCACGGCATTCACGCCTGTATCCACCTCGGACAGGGCCGAGAAAACCGTTTTTTCATAGGCGGCCAGACGTTCCTGGCGCACGGCCTCCTGCCGTTTGACTTCGGCACGGCGACTGCCGCCGTCGATGATGGGGGCGGTGAGCGACGCGGCCAGGTTGGCCAGCCAGTTGTCAAAGATGCGTCCGGCCTCGCTGCCGCTGTGCTCGAAGTTGCCGGTCAGGCGCAGGGCCGGCAGGCGGTCCGCCCGCGCGGCGGCCACATCCCAGCCCGCTTCCTGCAGGCGCGCCCCGGCGGCGCGAATGTCGGGCCGCTCTTGCAGCAAGTCCGCCGGAAGACCCGTCCGGGGCATGGGCATGGGGTCGGGAAGGCTTGTGGCGGAGGAGAGGTCGAGGGCGCCCGGAGCCAAGCCGAGGAGCAGGTTGAGCCTGTTTTCAAGGCGCACGGCTTCAGCCCGCAGAGGGAAAATAATGGTTTCGGTCTGGGCCATGGCTTCGCGCTGCTGCAGCACATCGAGGGCCGAGGTCAGGGAGTTGGCGAAACGCAGCTCCAGGGTGGAGAGGATGGCCGCGTTGGTGCGCTGCTGTTCCGTAAGCATCTCGAGCTGCTGGCGGGTCGAGCACAGCGCGATCCATGCACCTGTGATTTCGCCGCTCAGCGTCAGGGCCGCGGTGCGCAGGTCGTCACGGCTGGCCACGACGCCAAGCGTATCGGCCTGGCGCAGGGCCCGGACGCGCCCCCACAGGTCGAGCTCGTAGCTGGCCGCGAGCCCGAGGCCGAAGGAGTCGGTCTCGACCACGTTACCGGCGTCGGGCTTGACCCAGGCGCGTCTTGCATCGGCGCTGGCGCCCAGGGTCGGCCACAGGGCGCTGCCGGTCTTTTCCGCCGCCGCCTGCGCCTGGTCGAGCCTGGCCCAGGCTACGCGGATGTCCGGGGCGGAGCGCAGGGCTTCGTCCACCAACATGTTCAGGTCTTCGCTGCCCAGGTCTCGCCACCACTGCTGGTCCGCATCATTTTCGCCGAATTGCCCGCGATAGGACTGCGGCAGTTCCGGAACGGTCACGGGGACGGGGGTGAAAGCGTGGCAGCCGGTCAGGAGAAAAAACAGAAAAACAAGTAGCCTCATGCACTGCTCCGGATGGAGAAAACGGCGGACAGACCTCGCGGCATGGCCTTGGTGTAACCAGAGCCTGGGCCAAAGCGGGCGCGGCCTGCGTCGGGGGTTGTTGTCGGGAAGGTCGCGGACGGGGTCAGACCGATAGCGATGTCGCAAACTTTCTGTCGACAACGAGGATGTGGTTGGTCAGCCAGCCGCGCAGAAAATGGAACATGTCCCAGGCCAGCCCTTCCGAGGCCAGGATGACGTCCAGGTCGAAGAGCAATATCTGATCGACAAAAGCCTGGTGCTCCGCCTTGTGACTATCCAGTTCGGGGTAGGCCGAAGCTTCCATGATCCCCTCCTCGGTTTCAAAATGGTACTGGGCGTATTCCTTGAGCTGTGAAAGAATGCCCTGCAGGTCCTTCACGGATGCATGGCCTATGCCTTCTGCCAAGGCGTTGATGATCTCGACCAGGCGCTGGTGCTGCGTGTCGACTTCATCAATGCCGGTCTCGAAGGATGTGTCCCAGATGATTTTCTTGTTCATGTCCTGCGGCTCCTGAGGGCTCTGAATGGATATGGAAAAGTATCTTTACCTCAGAGCGCGCGCTTGGAAAAGGGCCAAATCCCGTTTAATTCCAAAGCGTCTTCACTGCACAATTTTTGTATGTCTTTTAGGTGGATACGGTCTGCTCTCGGGGCGGATAGGCGAGGATCGAGCCCGGGTCGGCCAAAGCTCTTTTGGCCGCCTGGGCCAGGGCCGACATCTCGTCTTCGCCCGCATGGATCACGACCGGCCCCAGGAAAGTAACTCGTGAACTGACGAGGCGGGCCAGTTCGCGGTCGTGCATGAGGCCGCCGGTGAGGACCACGGCGTCGACCCGCCCGCCGAGTACCGCGCCCATGGCCCCGATCTCCTTGGCCACCTGGTAGGCCATGGCTTCGCGCACCTCGCGCGCAGTTTCGTCGCCGGCCAGGATGCGTTTTTCGATCTCAAGGCCGCTTGCCGTGCCCAGATAGGCCAGCAGGCCTCCCGCACCCGTGATCTTGCGTCGGACGTCAGGCTCGTGCGCCCCTGGCGCGAAGCACCAGCTTACGACGTCTCCGGTGGGCAGGCCGCCGCTGCGTTCCGGGGAGAATGGACCGTCGCCATCGAGGGCGTTGTTGACATCCACCACCCGGCCCAGTTCGTGCGCGCCCACGGATACCCCGCCGCCGAGGTGGGCGACGATGAGTCGCAGCTCATCGTATGGCCGCCCCAGTTCCCGCGCGACGCGTCTGGCCACGGCCTTGTGATTGAGGGCATGAAAGATGCTTCGCCGTTTGATGTCCGGATGCCCGGAGTAGCGGGCCAGGGGACCGAGTTCATCCACCACCACGGGGTCTGCGATAAGCGCGGGGATGCCGCTGTTGGCCGCAAGGTCATGGGCCAGGATGGCGCCCAGGTTGGACGCGTGGGCTCCGAAACTGCAGGAGCGCAGGTCGTCGAGCATTTCCGGGCCGACGGCGTACGTGCCGCCGGGCATGGGGCGCAGCAGCCCCCCGCGTCCGATGACCGCGTCCAGGTCCGTGAGCAGGATGCCCTGACGCTCAAGGATTCCCAGGATCATTTCCCGTCGGTATGCCTCCTGGTCCATGACGCGGCCGAACCGGGCCAGGTCGGCGGCCTCGTGGCGGATGGTTTCCGTGAAGAGCGGGTCTTCGTCTGCGTAAACCGCGATCTTGGTGGAGGTGGAGCCGGGGTTTATGACCAGTATCTTCATGATCGCTCCCCGCCGGCAGCCATGAGGATGCCAAGGGCCACGGCGTTGATCTTGGTCTGGTGGGAATCGGCGCGCGAGTTGAGCAGCACCGGGGCCCTGGTGCCCATGACCACCCCGGCCGAGCGGGCGCGGGCGAAATACATGAGGCTCTTGTAGAAGATGTTGCCTGCCGCCAGGTCCGGGGCGAGCAGGATGTCGGCCTTGCCTGCCAGCGGGTCGTCCATGCCCTTGTGCCGGGCGGCCTCTTCGCTGATGGCGTTGTCCAGGGCGTAAGGGCCCCCCACGCGGCATCCGGGCAGCGCGCCGGTGCGGTTCATCTCCACCAGGGCGGAGGCGTCCATCGTGGCGGGCATTTTCGGATTGACCTTTTCGGATTCGCACAGCACCCCGACCACGGGATCCGCGTTGCCAAGGGCGCGGGCGACCTTGACGGCGTTGAGCACGATCTCCCGCTTGGTCTGCAGGTCGGGCCGTATGATCATGGCCGCGTCGGTCAAAAGATAGAGCTTGTCGAAGCCGGGCACATCCATGACCACGGTGTGACTGACCGTGCAGCCGTTGCGCAGTCCTGCATCGCGGTCGAGCACGGCCTTGAAGAGGACCGAGGAGTCGACAAAACCCTTGAGCAGGATCTGCGCCCGGCCCGAGGCCACGACCCGTACCGTGGCTGCGGCCCCGCAAGCCTCGCCGCGGGCGTCGAGCAGTTCGAACGGGGCGAGGTCAAGTTCGATCGTGTCGGCGATGGACCTGATTTTATCCGTGTTCCCGACCAGAATGAAATCGGCCAGGCCAATGGAGTGAGCCTCGGCCACGGCCCGGAGGGCCTCCTCGTCCTGGGCGCAGGCCACAGCTACCGTCTGCCGGGGTAGAGTCAGGGCCCTGTCGATGATGGAATTCATGGATGTCAGCATGGGTGCTCCTTGCGAGCCATGCCGATAGATCATCGATTGGATGAAAACAAGAGGCGCGCAACCGTTTTTGTCAATTTCGTCATACTTGGTTGCGGGGACTTGCCCCCGATCCCGTCCGGGACTAATCAGGGCCGATCTTCGGAGGAAGCATGCGCATTCAAACCGCCGCCCTGGCCGCCGCGTCCATGGCCAGTTTTCTGGTCCCCTTCATGATGTCCGCCGTGGCCATCACCCTGCCCGTGGTGCAGGTCGAACTCGGCGCTTCGGCCGTGGAGCTGAGCTGGGTGGCGGGGAGCTATATCCTCGCCCTGGCCGCCATTCTCCTGCCCGTGGGCCGACTGGCCGACATCCTGGGCCGCAGACGCACCTTTGTCTGGGGCACGGGCGTGTTTGTCGTTTTTTCCCTGAGCGCCTCCCTGGCCTGGTCCGTGACCAGCCTGGTGGCCCTGCGCGTGCTGCAGGGCGTTGGCGCGGCCATGATTCTGGCCACGGCGGTGGCCATCGTGACCGAGATCTATCCTCGTGGCGAAAGAGGGCGGGTCATGGGCATCCTGGTCGCCTGCGTCTATCTGGGGCTGTCCGTGGGGCCGCTGGTGGGTGGAATGATGACGTCCCTGGCCGGATGGCGCGCGGTGTTCTTCCTCAGCCTTCCTCCGGGCCTGCTGGCCTGGGTCATGGCCCGCAGGATCAAGGAAGAATGGCGTCCGGCGCAGGGCGAGAGCTTCGATCTGGTCGGCAGCCTGTTTTACGCGGCCTTTGTGGTCTGCTGTGTCAGCGGACTGACCGGATTGGCCAGCCCGGAGCGGGGGCTCCCGCTGCTCGGGGCGGCTCTGATCCTGGGAGGTCTTTTCGTGCTGCGTTCGCGCAGCACGGTCCACCCGCTCATCGACCTGTCCTTGCTCACGGCCAACCGCGTATTTCTACTTTCAAGCCTGGCAACGCTGATCAATTATGCGGGCACCTTTGCGGTGGGCTTTCTGCTCAGTCTCTATCTGCAGGTGGTCAAAGGCTTCACGCCCATGCACGCCGGGTTCATCCTCATTGTGCAGCCGGTCGTGCAGAGCCTTCTGTCCCCTCTGGCCGGGATTTTGTCCGACCGCTTCAACGCGGCCTGGCTGGCCAGCCTGGGCATGGCCTTTTGCGCCCTTGGCCTGTGGGCTCTGTGCGGCATCGGGGTTCAGACCGGGTTGTGGGAAATAGGCGCGATTCTGGCCCTTCAGGGTCTGGGATTTGCCCTTTTTGCCTCGCCCAACATGAGCGTGGTCATGGGCAGCGTGGAGCCGAGGGACTACAGCATCGCCTCAAGCCTGGTCGCGACCATGCGCACCTTCGGCATGACCCTGTCCATGGGCATCTCGGCCGTGGTGTTTGGCTTTTTGCTGCAGAATCGCCAGATCGCTCCCGACACGATTCCGGAATTTCTGGCCAGCATGAGAATCATTTTCGCAGTATGTGCAGGGCTTTGCGTGGCGGGAGTGTTCTGCTCCCTGGGCCGGGTAGGGCGGCGCTGATTTTTCGCAGGCTTGTAGGGACGGGCTTTCCTTGAGCCGCAAATTGAATTATCAATCTGACATGCTGCTTTCCAGGTTTTTCTAAACGGAGGGATTGTGATGAAAACGATTCGGGTTATGACGTTGGGCGCGGCACTTTTGTGTCTGGGAGCCTTTTTAGCGATCGCGGGCGACACCAAAGAGCTGGTGGAGAAAACCTGCAGCTCGTGCCACGATATGGGACGGGTCCGCGCTGCATACGGAGTCAAGGATCCGGCTGCCTGGTCAGCCACGGTGGCCAGGATGCTGGCCAAGGGCAATGCCCCGGCGGTCACTCACGAAGAGCACGGGCTCATCGTCGATTGGCTCTCGGCTCAGGAGAAATAGCCCGCCCGCTTTGGGTTGCATTGCAGAAAAAATAGGTCCTATAGGTCCCATGAGACCTATGGGACCTATTCTTTTAAGGAGAATTCAATGACCAGCATTCCTGTTCAGCACCTCTACTCCGAAGATTTGAGCCATTGCTACGGTTGCGGAAAAAACAACCCCCAGGGCCTGCATATTCAAACCCATTGGGACGGAGAGCAGGGCGTGGGGCGCTTTACGCCCCGGCCGGAGCATATCGCGGTGCCCGGGTTTGTTTATGGTGGCATGCTCGCTTCGCTGGTGGATTGTCACGGCGTGGCCACGGCCGCGGCCGCTGTGGCCGGAGATGACGGACAGCCCCAACGCTATGTGACGGCCTCGCTGCATGTGGATTTTCTGAGGCCCACGCCGCTCGGGCCGGAGCTTGAGCTTGTGGCGCGTGTCATTGAGAGGCGGGGCCGGAAGATCGTGGTCGAGGTGGAGATTTCGGCCCTGGGACAGGTGCGGGTGCGGGGTCAGGTCGTGGCTGCGCCCATGCCCCTGAGCATGGGCCGGGAGTGATGCCGGCCCATGGAAAACGCTGGTCAGCCCAGCAGCATGATGATTTTTGAAGCCACGATCATGCCCACCAGCGCCACGGGATAGACCGTGGCGTAGGCTGTGGCCGCGTAGGACGTGTCGCTCAGGGACGCAGCCGCCGCCAGCCCCGGCGTTGAGGTCATACCCCCGGTGACGACTCCGAGCATGCGCAGAAACGGGATGCGCAAGGCCTTGAAGCACAGCAGCACCCCGATGAGCATGGGGACGAGGGTCATGATCGCTCCGCCCAGGAAGAGGGGCAGCCCGTACTCCTGCAGCGTGGGCACCAGTGTTCCTCCCGCCGCCGTGCCGACCACGGCCAGAAAAAGTCCCAGACCCAGGTCGCGGATCAAGGCGTTGGTCGTGCCGGGCAATTCGGTGATCATGGGACCGACCTGACGCACTGCACCGAAGACAAGACCCGCCAGCAGCACCCCTCCGGTGGAACCGAGGGTGAAGATTCCAAGCCCGGGCAGATAGAGCGGCACAGCCCCGGCCACCAGCCCGCAGAACAATCCGGTCAGGAGCACGGCCACGCTGGTGGCGAACAGCGCGCGCACATCGTCACCCAGCATTTTCTTGACGTTTTCCAGAGTCTCGGGATGACCGACCACATGCAGCACATCCCCCTGGCGCAGGCGCACGTTGGCTCCGGCCGGGCAGTCGAAGCCGTTGCGGGTGATGCGTGAGACCTGCACCCCGAAGACGTGGCTCAGGTTCAGCGCACGCAGGGTCTTGCCGGCCACTTCGGGGCGGGAAAGCAGGATCTTCTTTTTGATGAGCACGGAATTGAAGGCCAGATCGGCCTCCACCACCGGTCCGATGACTACTTCGGCCTGGTGCAGCGCTTCTGGCGTTCCCACCACCCGCACCGTGTCGTTCATGTTCAGGACCGTTTCCGCCACGGCCAGTTCCGGACTCTGGCTTCCTGCCCTCAGTACCCGGGTGATGGTTATCTCTGCCATGCGAGCGGGCAGGACCCGAGACAATGGGCCGGTGCACAGGTTGGGGTTGGTGACCCGCAGATGCGTGAACTCCATCTGCGGGTGCAGACTGCTCAGTTCCCGCTCCAGCCTTTCCTCTTCCTGCCGGATATCGGCGCGCAGCAGACGTGGAAGAAGCTTGACCATGAGCACCACTCCAACCACGCCGAACGTGTAGGCCACGCCGTACGCAGCCGGGGCGGCGCTGTCATGGGCCAGTTCCACGGCCACGGCCAGGCCCGGAGTGGAGGTCAGCGCCCCGGCAAAGAGTCCGGCAGTGATCTCCTTGGAAAATCCGAACCAGGCCTTGCAGCCAAGGGCCGTAAGCAGGCCCGCGACAATCATGGCCAAGGCCCCGAGACTCATGGCCAGCCCCCCGCGTTTCATGGACTGCAGAAATCCTGGCCCGGCCTGCTGCCCCACGGAATAGATGAACAGGACCAGCCCCAGGCTCTGGATCACTCCGGGCAGGCTGAAGCCCGCAAATCCGGCCAGAAGTCCGGTGAAGACGATGCCCGAAGAGCCGAGGGAAAAGGAGAATATCTTGATCTTGCCGAGCAGGTGCCCGGACAGGATAACGGCCAGCAGGAGAAAAATGGGATTGTGCAGGAGTTCCATGGCGAACCTTCATGGCATTGTTTGGTTGATCAATAGGCGCAGGGCCTACTCTTTTTGTCCGGCATTGCAAGTGGAAAGTGGCGGGTCGCGTAGAGTTGAATCCTTTGCGTACAGCCGCATGGTCGCATCGGATTTGGCGTAGGGTCCTTCTCAGCCGCGATCCACACCCCTTTGCTTGAGCAGCGCATAGAGTCTGGGCCGGGAAAGGCCCGACAGGCGGCAGGCGTTAGCGATTTCGCCCTTGCTGACGAGCATCAGATTTTTGAGGTACCACGTCTCCAGTTCGGCCATGTGCTTTTCACGATATTCCTTGAGGCTTGGAAAAGCCTCTGCGTCCGCCAGCGGGGGTGTCCTGGTTTCAAGTTCGGGCAGTTCCGCGACCAGGAGACGGGCGACGTTGGCGCGAATGTTCCTGGAAAGGTGCTGGGGGTAGAGGATGGGCTCGATTCCGGCCCGGACTACGGCCTGGTCGAGGGCGTTGACCAGTTCGCGGATGTTGCCAGGCCATTCGTACTGCATGAGGGTGTCGAGAAAGTCAGGGGAAAAGCCCTTGTTGTCTATGTTCAGTCGCGTGCAGGAACGGCGTACGAAATGGCAGATGAGATCGTTCAGGTCGTCCAGAAGGTCCCGCAAGGGGGAGAGCTCAAGACGTATCCCGCGCAGGCGATGGAACAGGTCGCGGCGGAAGACATCGTCCCGGACCATGGCCTCGAGGTTCTGGTTTGTAGCTGCCAAGAGTCTGAAATTACTTGTAATTTCCTTTGATCCGCCCACAGGGCGAAAGCTGCGGCCCTCAAGTACGCGCAGAAAAACCTTCTGGGTGGACAGGGGCAGTTCGCCCACCTCGTCCAGGAACAGGGTCCCGCCGTCGGCCTGCTTGACCAGGCCGATGGAGCGGCTTTCCGCGCTGGTGAACGCGCCGCGTTCGTGGCCGAAGAGCATGCTCTCCACCAGGGTTTCGGGCAGGGCCGCGCAATCCACGACCACGAAAGGCTTGCCCGCGCGCGAGCTGTTGGCGTGAATGGCCCGGGCAAAGAGCTCCTTGCCCGTGCCTGTCTCGCCGGTGATGAGCACGTTCACATCCGTGGATGCGGCCTGGGCCACTATGTCGAGGCAGGAGTTGAGCAGCCTGCTGTTGCCGATGATCCCTTCGCGCCGCAGGGAGACCGGTGCGCATTTGGCGGGACGTTCGCGGTGATACTCCAGGGCCCGTTCCGCCAGAACCATCAGTCGTTGCATGTTCACTGGCTTGGGCATGAAATTCCAGGCCCCGCCACGGATGGCGGCTTCTGCCGCGTCAGGGTCGCGGCTCTTGGACATGACAATGATTTCCGGCCGCGACGGCACCTCGCGCAGGGTGGACAAAAAATCCAGGCTGTTCTTGTTGCTGGCCTCGTCGCCGAGCAGGACCAGGGAAAATTCGCCCACATGCAGCATGGCCAGACCCTTGGACAGGGTTGTGCTGTGGGCCGCGTGCAGGCCGTTTCTGGCCAGTTTCGCCATCAGCGATTGGCAAAATGTCACATCGCCATCAACGATCAGGATGTCGCTCATGAAAACCCCCATGACGCTGTCTTGCCTGGCAAGACGGTAATCTGGCTTCTCGAAGCTTCGCAAAGGTGAGTGCAATCCAGTCCGAAAGGGCCTGTGCCGACCAGTGCGAGACCATGACTCTCTCCTACACTGTTTTGCTGTCTCGTCAAGCGAGACACTTCTCTTGTCCCAAGATAATATCCATTTGTCTCTCACCTTTTCTCCTCTCATAAATACCCGATCTTTTTTATCCATTTGTCTGAATTATTTCGAAATACAGGATTCGGCACGCAATGTGTTCTTACGGACAACATGAGAGAGCGAGGGTGCTTTGTCGCGGAGTTCTTTTACATCGCAATATAGACTGAATTCGGATTTGTGCTGGCGCATGGAGCAGAAAATACGTTTTCGCCATTCCCGGCAAGAGATCGTTGATGACGTGATGACAGGGTGCCCCCTGCGAGGAGGAGTGGAGGATGAAACGCAAATGGGACGCAAGGACCAAGGCGCGTATCGTGCTCGAAGGGCTCATGGGCGGGTGTGTGAACGAAATCTGTCGAAACCATGAGCTGCGTCCGGGCCTGTACTATAAATGGCGGGGTCATTTTCTGGAACACTGTCACCTCATTTTCGAGGAGCAGCCCAGGGCCCCGAGTCAGTCGGACCTGGCTGCCGAGAACGAGAAGCTCAAGCGTCTGGTGGGCGAGTTGACCCTGGAACTCAACAAGGGCGGAAGTCTTCGCTGATCGTGGACAAGGGGGATGACATGGCCAGAAGGATAGGGGTGTATGTCTGTCATTGCGGCTCGAACATTGCCGGGAAAGTTGATTGCCCGGATGTGGCCGATTTTGCGCGGGGGCTCAAAAACGTCACGGTCTCGCGTGACTACCAGTTCATGTGTTCGGACCCCGGACAGGACTTGATCATCCGGGACATAAACGAGCATGGACTGGACCGCGTGGTGGTGGCCTCCTGCTCGCCGCGCCTGCACGAGAAGACATTCCAGAAGGCCTGCGCCAGAGCCGGGCTCAATCCCTACCTCATGCAGCACTGCTGCATTCGCGAACACTGTTCCTGGGTGACTGCGGACAAGGCCGAGGCCACGGCCAAGGCCAAGCATATCGTCGAGGCCGCGGTGCTTCGGGTGCGTAGGCATCAGGAGCTCCATTCGCGTGAGGTGGCGGTGGTGCCGGACGTCATGGTCGTGGGCGCGGGCATCGCCGGCATCCAGGCCGCGCTCGATGTCGCCCGCTCCGGGCACCGCGTCATCCTGGTCGAGAAGTCCCCGTCCATCGGCGGACACATGGCCCAGTTCGACAAGACGTTCCCCACCCTTGATTGCGCGGCCTGCATCTCCACCCCGAAAATGGTGGCCGTGGCCCAGGAGCCAAACATCGACCTTTTGACCTGGAGCGAGGTCGAGGAGGTCACGGGCTTTGTCGGCAACTACACGGTCACGGTGCGGCGCAAGGCCCGCTACGTGCGCGAGGACATCTGCACCGGTTGCGGGGCGTGTCTGGAAAAATGTCCGACCAAGGTCTTGAGCGAATTCGAGGAGGGGCTTGGCATGCGCCGGGCCATCTACCGCAACTCTCCCCAGGCCGTGCCCAGCACTCCGGTCATCGACGCCGAGCATTGCAAGATGCTCACAAAGGGCAAATGCGGCGTCTGCGAGAAGACCTGTCCCACCGGAGCCATCGATTTCACCCAGCAGGACCGCCGGGAAGTCTACCATGTGGGCAGCGTGATCCTGGCCACGGGCTACGACACCATGGATCCCACCCCCATGGCCGAGTACGGGTTCGGGCGCTACCCGGAAGTCTACACCGCCCTGCAGTTCGAGCGCCTGAACAACGCCGTGGGGCCCACCGGCGGCAAGATCCTCATGAAGAACGGCGAGGCGCCCAAAAGCGTGGCCATCATCCACTGCGTCGGCAGCCGCGACAGGAATTACCACGAATACTGCTCACGCACCTGCTGCATGTACGCCCTGAAGTACGACCACCTCATCAAGGACAAGGTCGGCCATGGCGCTGAAGTCTACAATTTCTACATCGACATGCGCTGTTTCGGCAAAGGGTACGAGGAATTCTACCGCCGCGTGCAGGACGAAGGGGTGACCTTCGTGCGCGGCAGACCGTCCGAGGTCGTTCAGGAAAACGGCAAGCTGGTCGTGGTCGGCGAGGACACCCTGCTCGGCACGAGGCTGCGCGTGCCCGTGGACATGGTTGTGCTGTGCACGGCCATGGAGGCCCGCCCCGACACCACGGAAGTGGCCCGCATCTTCGGCGTGTCCCAGGGCCGGGACGGATTCTTTCTCGAAGAACACCCCAAGCTCGGCCCCGTTTCCACCGCTTCGGACGGCATCTATCTGGCCGGGACCTGCCAGGGGCCAAAAGACATTCCCGACGCCGTGGCCCATGCCGCCGGTGGCGCGGCGCAGGCGCTGGCCCTGGCCGCGCGCGGAGTGGTGTCCATCTCCCCCACGACCTCCTGGATCAATCCCGACATCTGCGTCGGCTGCAAGATGTGCATCGGCCTGTGCCCCTACTCGGCCATCGAGTTCGACGAGCGCCGTCACATCGCGGTCATCAACGAGGCCATGTGCAAGGGCTGCGGCAGCTGCGCCGGGCACTGCCCGAGTGGCGCGGCCCAGATCAAGCACTTCCGCCAGGTGCAGGTCTTCAACGAGATAGACGGTCTGCTGGATCGCAAGCCGGACATAATGGCTCTGATTGGAGATATCTACGAAACCGCGAACCGTGCAGGGGCGTGAGGAGGATCGCATGAACCAGGAATTCGAACCCGCCATTCTGGCTTTTGTCTGCAACTGGTGCACCTACACCGCCGCCGATCTGGCCGGTACCTCGCGCATGGTGCAGCAGCCCAATGTCCGGCTTGTGCGCATGATGTGCACGGGCATGGTCGATCCCAAATATGTCATCAAGGCCCTGCTGTCCGGTGCCGACGGGGTGCTGGTCAGCGGCTGCCATCCCGGCGACTGCCATTACATCAACGGCAATTACAAGGCCCGGCGGCGGGTCAAGCTTCTAAACGAGATCCTGCCGCAGTTCGGCATCGATGAGCGGCGCCTGCGCCTGACCTGGGTCGGAGCCAGCGAAGGCAATGAATTTGCGGCCACGGTCAATAATTTCATCAATGACATACGAGAGCTCGGCCCGCTGGACGTGCGCGGCATGGCAGCCCTTTAAGCGGACGGGGAGGAACAATCATGGCCACCACTGTACGGATTGAAGTTGGCGAACACGGCCCGGTGCAGGCCCTGCAGGATTTTTTCAGGAAATTGCTGGCGGACGAATCCCTGTCCGGCATCATGGTCCCGGTCCATCTCTTCGGCGGCGGCATGCCCATGCCGACCCTGGTCACCGACCCGGCCCAGCTGGACCGGGCCGATCCGCTGGCTCCGGCTTTTCCCATGAGCAGCGCCAAGCTCGTTTCGCGGCTGAGCAAGGGGTCGGCAGGGGAACGCTTCGCCGTGGTCATGCGCCCCTGCGAGATCCGGGCCTTCATGGAGCTGGTCAAACTCAACCAGGGCTCCCTGGAAGAGGTCATCCTCATCGGCATGGATTGTCCGGGGGCCTACGACAACATGCATTATCGCGATTTTCTCGGCGAACGCGAGCCCATGGCCGCCAGCGCCGATTTCCACCAGGCCCTGGCCGAGGGGCGAAAGCCCGCTTCCGCCGAGTTGGCCAGCGCCTGCCGGGTCTGCGAGCATCCGACGCCGCAAGGCACGGACATGGTTGTGGGCCTTTTCGGCGGCGATATTTCATCGGGCATCCAGATCATGGCCGCCAGCCCTCGCGGCGAAGCCCTGCTCGGGGCCATGGGGCTGCCGGCGCAGGAACCCGACGGAAAGCGCGAGGCTGCTGTCGCCGCCCTGGTCAGTGAACGCGAGGTTGCCCGTGACGCCATGTTCAAGGATGTGGCGGAGCGGACCTCGACCCTTGAGAAGCTGGCCCAGTATCTGGGCTCCTGCGTGAACTGCTACAACTGCCGGGTGGCCTGTCCGGTCTGCTACTGCAAGGAGTGCGTCTTCAACACCGACGTCTTCGAGCACAAGCCCTGGCAGTACCTGGACTGGGCCAAGCGCAAGGGCAGCCTCAAGCTGCCCACGGACACCGTCTTCTACCACCTGACGCGCATGGCGCACATGAGCACGGCCTGCGTCGGCTGCGGCCAGTGCTCCAACGCCTGCCCCAACGGTGTTGAGGTCGTGGAGCTTTTCCGCACCGTGGCCGCCCGCACGCAGAAGAGTTTCGACTATCAGCCTGGCCTCAGTCTGGACCAGGCCCCGCCCCTGACGGTGTTCAGGGAGGACGAATATCAGGATACGGTTTCGCACCTGGCTTGAATCCGAGGAGGAGGCAATGAGGAAGCAATACGGCGCGTTGGTGGTGGGCGCGGGCATCGCCGGAATCCGGGCGGCCCTTGATCTGGCCGTGACCGGGCACAAGGTGGCCCTGATCGACAAACGCCCCAGTCATGGCGGCATCCTGAGCCAGCTGGATTACCAGTTTCCATCGGATCACTGCGGCATGTGCCGCATGCTTCCGCTCATGAGCCGGGATGCGTCCAGCCAGTTCTGTCTGCGCAAGGGCATGTTTCATGAAAACATAGATCTCATGCTCTCCACGGAGCTTGCGTCCCTGGAGGGAGAGCCCGGCAAGTTCTTCGTCAGTCTGAGCCGCCGCTCCCCGCTGGTCGATCCGCACAAGTGCGTCAGCTGCGGGAAATGTTCCGAAGTCTGTCCGGTCAAGGTCCCGAGCGAATTCAACGCCGGGCTGACACAGCGTTCGGCGGTCTATCTGCCCGTGCCCCACGCCATTCCCAACCATTATGTCCTGGACCTGGACAACTGCATCCGCTGCTGGAAATGCCACGAAGTCTGTCCGACAGGAGCCATAGAACTCAAATTCGAGGAGCGGGCGCGGTTCGGCATCCTGATCGCGGACGAGGACGAACAGACCCGCCTTGCGGTGCGGGAAAGCCTTGAGCATCTGAAGTTCCCGGTTTTCGAGGCGGCCAGCGGTCAGGAGGCCCTGGACCTGCTCGAATCCGACGCCGAAATCAATTTTGTACTCGTGGGTCTGAATCTGCAGGGTGTCGACGCCCAGCGCGTCATGGCCCGCGCCCAGGAGCTCAGTCCCGGCATGCCCGTGGCCGTTCTGGCTGACGGCGGACAGGAAGAGGCTGGTGCCGAGATGGTGCGGCGCGGCGCGAGGGATCTTTTCATGAAGCCGCTCTCGTCCAAGAAGTTCGTGCCCTGGCTGGACAAGCACTACATGCGCATCATGTCCGATACTTCGATGGAATTGCAGGTCAGCGCGGTGATCCTGGCCGGAGGTTTCGACTGCTACAATCCCGAAATGGACCCGAATGGCGGACGCGATATCTGGGGATACGGCCACCCGGCCGTGCTCACCGCCGTGGAGTTCGAGCGCCTGCTGAGCGGCACCGGGCCTACTGGCGGCAAGCTGACGCGTCCGGGCGACGGCAAGCCGGTGCGCAAGATCGCCTGGATTCAGTGCGTGGGTTCACGCGATGTGGGCAAGAACGCCGACTACTGTTCCTCGGTCTGCTGCATGTTTTCCATGAAGGAGGCCATGCTGGCCAAGAAGGTCACCAATGGGGAGGTTGATGCCACCATTTTCTACATGGACATGCGCACCTTCGGCAAAGGCTGGGACGATTACCGTCTGCGGGCCGTGGAGCAGGGCGTGCATTTCGTGCGCAACCGGCCGCACTCCGTACTGCCTGCCGCCGAGGGCGGCGGGGTGATGCTCGAGTCGCTGAACGATGACGGCACGCGCAGCTCTGAGGCGTTCGACATGGTCGTCCTGGCCGTTGGCGCCAGGCCACCGAAGGGCATGGACAAGTTTGCCGCCACGGTGGGCATCGAGACCAACGAGTGGGGCTTTTGCACGACCCAGCCCTACGCTCCGGAACGGACCAGTCGGGTTGGCGTGTTCGCGGCCGGTTCGTTTGGCGAGCCGCGGGACATCTCCGAGTCCGTCATGCAGGCAGGAGCCGCATCCGAAGCCGCCGCGCGCATGATCAAGATTTACGACGTCCTGGGTCCGACTCCCGCGCCGCCCGAACCCGAATATCCCGATGTTTCCCGCGAGCCGGTGCGCACCCTGGTGGCCATGTGCACCTCCTGCCCGACGCTCGGCAAGGCGGTGAATCTGGACGAGCTGGCGCGCACCGTGGGGCGGGTCCATTCGGTCGGCACCGTGCTGCCTGTGTTCCAGGCCTGCACCGAAGCCGGCTGGAAGCAGATCCTTGAAACAGTCAAGCAGAAGAAGCCCAACCGCATCCTCATCGGGGCCTGCATGCCTTACGCCTACATTCCGCGTTTGAAAGAGATGGCCCGCACAGTGGGGCTCAACCCTGCGCTCATGGATGTGGTCGACGTGCACACCCCGACCTTCAACGGGCGTGACGCCGTGGACGTGGCTCGCGAGATATTCTCGAACATGTCCATGGCCGTGGCCAAGCTGCAGGGCGTCGATCCGACGCCCCCGGACGTGCTCCTGGACGTGTCGCGCTCGGCGCTGGTGGTGGGCGGAGGTCTGGCCGGTCTGACCGCGTCCATGGCCATCGCCGATCAGGGTTTTGATGTCTGTCTGGTGGAGGCCGAGGAAGAGTTGGGCGGCATGGCCCTGCGCCTGCACACCCAGCTCGATGGCACGGACCCGCGCAAATACATGGAAGATCTCGTCGCCCAGGTCGAAAAGCACCCGCGCATCAAGGTCTTCAAGGACGCGCGCGTGGTCCTGTCCCGGGGCAGCGCCGGACGCTTCCGCTCCGCCATAAGCGGCGACAGCGGCATCTTCCCGCTGGAGCACGGGGTGACCATCCTGGCAACCGGCGGGCATGAGGCCAAGATCTACGAGAGCGGATTCTGCGTGCACAGGACTGTCATGACCCACTTCTCGCTGGAGGAAAAACTGGCCACGGGCGCGCTCGACGTGGGCAACCTTGGCGCGGTGGCCATGATCCAGTGCTGGCGGTCCCGCAAGGAAGGCGAGCGCAACTACTGCAGCCGCATCTGCTGCCCCGAGATGCTCAAAAACGTGCTGACCATGAAGGAGCGCAATCCCGACCTGCCCATCTACGTCTTTTACCGCGATATCATGGCCCAGGGCTTTCTTGAGACCTACTACACCCAGGCGCGCAAGGCCGGGGTGATCTTCATCCGCTACGATCTCGACCATCCGCCCAAGGTGACCTTTGTCGACGGCAAGCCCGTCATCACCGCCCTGGATCCGATCCTCGGCAATGAAATACGGGTGCATGCGGACATCCTGTCCCTGTCGAGCGGGGTTGAGCCAAGCGATGTGGATGATCTGGTGGAGATCTTCGGGGTCAAGACCGATCACAACGGATTCTTCCAGGAGGCCGACAGCAAGTGGCGGCCCGTGGATTTCCTGAAGCAGGGAGTCTACATGTGCGGGCTGGCCCATTCGCCCCGGCGCATGGCCGAAACCGTGGCCTCGGCCAAGGCGGCGGCCCAGCAGTCCCTGCGCATCCTCTCGGCGGGCAAGGTGGCCCGGGAAACCCTGGTGGCCACGGTCAGGCCGTCCCTGTGCTCACTCTGTCAGGCCTGCGTGGCGGTCTGCCCCTACGGGGCGCGTACCGTGGATCTGGAGAATGAACTCATCCTGGTCGACGAGATGCTCTGTCAGGGCTGCGGAGCCTGCGCGGCGGTCTGTCCCAACAGCGCCACGGTGATCAAGGGCTTCCATGACGGACCAATGATGGCGGTCATTGACGCCGCCCTGGAACAATTGGCCTAGGGCCAAGGGAAGGTGGATCATGAACCAGACGCAAGCAGAGGCATGGAGCCCGGATCCCGTGACCCGGGAGATTCTCGAAGAACTGCGCGGCGAGATCGGAGCCTGCATGCAGTGCGGAACATGCACCGCGTCATGCCCCAACGGTTTCGCCATGGACATAACGCCCCGGCAGATGTGGCGCATGGTGCAGTTCGGAATGCTCGACAGGATTCTGGAGAGCAAAACGTTCTGGATGTGCTCTTCCTGCTACATGTGCACCCTGCGCTGTCCGCGCGGGCTGAAGCTTACGCGGGCGATGGGTGCACTCAAACGGCTGGCCCGGCAGCGGGGGACGTGGAAAATTCGGAAGAACAGCGCGTTCTACGACGCGTTCATGGAAAACGTGGAAAAGTACGGGCGCGTGCAGGAAACGAGCCTCATGCCCGGTTATTTCCTGAAAAGCCGTGACCCGCTGCTGCCGCTGCACTACCTGCCTCTGGGCGTGCGCATGATGCGGGCCGGCAAGCTGCATGTGCCGACCTCGGCCCAGAAGGGGCGACTCAGGGAGCTCTTCGCCAAGGTGCGTGAGATGGAGGAGGAATCATGAAATACGCCTACTATCCGGGCTGTTCGCTGCAGGAAAGCGCCCAGGAGTTCGATGTTTCCGTGCGGGCCGTCATGGCCGCGCTCGGGGTGGAACTCGTCGATATACCGGACTGGACCTGCTGCGGGGCCAGCGCGGCCGAACCGGTCAGCGCTCTCATGAATTACGTCCTCCCGGCCCGCAATCTTGCCCTGGCTGAAAGGGACCTGGCCGGACTCGACGTGTTGGCTCCATGCAGCGCCTGCTATCTCAATCTCTTGAAGGTCAACCGCGAGGTCGTCGGTAACAAGGAGCTGCATGGGCGGGTCAACGAGGCCCTCGGCGCGTTGGACCTGAATTACCGGGGCAGCGTGGGGGTGCGGCACATCCTGGACGTTCTGGTCAACGACATCGGACTTGATGTCATAAAAGAGAAGGTCGTCACCGACATGGGCGGCATGCGGGTGGCTCCGTACTACGGCTGCCAGATTCTGCGCCCCTACGAGGTTTTTGATGATCCGCGCAAGCCCGTGAGCATGGACAATGTGCTCAGTGCCCTGGGGGCCAGGCCCGAGCCGTGGGACGTGGGCAACAGGTGCTGCGGGGCCTCGCTCATGGTCACCCATCCGGAGGTGGCCATGCACTCCGTGGCCGCCATTCTGGAAGCCGCTGAAGGCTTTGACGCTGTGGCCACGGTCTGTCCGCTGTGTCAGATGAACCTTGAGGCCTACCAGCACGACTCTGCGGCCGGTGGCCATCATGTGCCAATTTTGTACCTGACCCAGCTCATGGCCCTTGCGTTCGGGCTGGAAGAGACTTCCGTGCTCCTGAACAAGAACATGAGCATGGATGGGAGCATGCGCGCCGGGATCAGATCCCGGGCCTGGCGGCACGAGCCTCCAGGCGACGGTGACGAGACGCTTGCCCGCGAAACCTGATCAAAAAAACAAAGGGGGTAGTTATGTTCAAGGACATCATCGTAGGCGTGACGCCCAGCGGCGTGGATGCATGCGCGGTTGAATCCGCGGTGGGTTTTGCCAAGAAGTTCGAATCCAACCTGTATCTGGTCCACGTGGCCGGCATGGAGCAGGGCTGGGGTTCCATGAAGACCCTGGAAGCCTCGGGCGAGACGGTCCGGCTGGAGGCTCGTATCCGGGAAATGTACGCCACCCTGCTGGCGGAACTGCCAAACGCCACGGTGCAGGTCGTGGCCGGAATTCCGCATAACGAGCTCCTGCGTCTGGCGCGCAAGAAGGACACGGATCTGGTGGTCATGGGGCCGCACACCAAGGAGTACGAGGAAAAGCGGGCCCAGATGTGGGGCATGGCCGGCAGCACTCTGGAGCGGGTCAGTCAGAAGGCGCGCTGCCCGGTCATGATCGTGCACCGCGCGGTGGAGTGCAAGGAACCGGCTTTTGCCAACATCCTCGTGGCCACGGACTTCTCCGATCAGTCCGAGTGCGCCGTCAGCTACGGCGGCCAGATGGTGCGGCAGTACAAGGCCCGGCTCACGCTCATGAATGTCAGCGAAACCTCCACGGATTCGCCGCAGGGCCGAGCCGATATCGAAGCCAGGCTACAGGCCGAGTACGGCGACCGGCTCCAGGGCATCGACAACTGCGTCTACGCGGGACGCTTTGGCCGGCCGGCCATGGAGATCCTGAACATGGCCACGCAGATCGGCGCGGACCTGATCATCATGGCCCACCACTCCAAGGCCGACGACCCGGAAGAGGCCTTCCTCGGCTCCACGGTGGTGCAGGTCTCGGTCAATGCGCCCTGTCCGACCATGAGCGTCAACCGTCACTTCGACCTGCGCTGCGGGCTGATGTACGATCAGTCCGGGCAGGTGGTTGAAGTCGCGGCCACGGTGTAGCTGGTCGCGGACGCGGGGATGGCCGGACATGACCGGTCCTCGCCGCGTCCGCCTCGGCCGCTTGGGAAACCATTCATTTCGGGGGATACCGGGATGTTGAACGGAAAGATAATCGAGCTTGGTCGCGGGAAAAGTTCCTTCATGGAAACAGTCAGGGGAATCCTGCCCGAAGGGGGCAACCTGAACATGTGTCTGACCTGCGGGGCATGTTCATCCGGATGCCCGGCTTCCGGCCTTGAAGGCATGGACCCGCGCAAATTCCTGCGCATGGCGGCGCTTGGCATGGAGGAGGAGATTCTGTCCACGCCGTGGGTGTGGATGTGCACCATGTGCCAGCGCTGCATTTACGCCTGCCCCATGAAGATCGACATTCCCCGTCTGGTCTACGAGGCCAGGGCCGCCTGGCCGAGGGAAACCCGTCCCAAGGGCATCATGGGGTCGTGCGACATGGCGCTCAAAAACGAGAGCGGAAGCGCCATGGGCACTGCGCCGGATGATTTCGCCTTTGTGGTCGATGACGTCCTGACGGAATGCCGCGAGGCGCAGCCCGAATTCGCGGACATGGAGGCCCCCATCGACAAGGAAGGCGCGGAATTCTTCCTCAACCAGAACTCGCGCGAGCCCGTGACCGAGCCCGACGAGCTGTTGCCCCTGTGGAAGATCCTGCATCTGGTCGGCGCCGACTGGACCTACGGTTCAAAAGGCTGGGCCGGTGAGAACTACTGCATGTTCCTGGCGGACAACAGGAGCTGGGAGCGCCTGACCCGGCAATCGGCGGACAAGGCCGGCGAGCTTGGGTGCAAGGTCTTTCTCAATACGGAGTGAGGCCACGTCACGTACTCAGTCCGGGCCGGACTGAAAAAATTCAACATTGAGCATCGTTTCGAAGTCAAAAACATTTATGAATATTATGCAAAATGGATCCGGGAGGGAAAACTCAAAGTCAATTCCGACTGGAACAAGGACCGGGGAATCACGTTCACCGTGCAGGACCCGTGTCAGATCGTGAGAAAAAGTTACGGTGACGCCATCGCCGACGACCTGCGTTTTGTGGTGAAATCAATCGTCGGTGAGGAGAACTTCATCGACATGCAGCCGAACCGTTCCAACAACTATTGCTGCGGCGGCGGCGGAGGGTTCCTGCAGTCGGGTTTCAAGGATCAGCGCCTGGCCTACGGGCAGACCAAGGACGAGCAGATAAAGGCCACGAAAGCGGATTACTGCATCGCCGCCTGCCACAACTGCCATGCCCAGATTCACGAACTGAGCGAACATTACGAAGGGCATTACGGCGTGGTGCACCTGTGGACCCTGATCTGTCTTTCCCTTGGCATCCTGGGGCCGAACGAGCGGACGTATCTGGGTGACGACTTAAAAGAGGTCAATGTCTTTCACCCGGAAATTGAAGTTTAGTACGAGAGCTCTTTTTGCTTCATTCCGCGTGCTTCGGATGACTGGATAAAGTATCAGGACAAAAAAGGCCGAAACTTGGCGTTCAAGTTTCGGCCTTTTTTTCGTTTTCGGGACCGGTGTTGCCGGCAGAACCCATTCTTGCCCCCGGGGTGGAATTATTCCCGCTCTTTCAGGACTGGATGACCCTGGGCATGTCGATGCCGTATTTGCGCATGCGGTTGAGCACCGTGACGCGGTTGATGCCAAGTATCCTGGCCGCCTCGGACTTGTTGCCGCCGGCCTGACGCAGGGCCTGGAGGAGCTGTTGCTTCTGCGTGTCCTGGCCGGAGCTGGCCGGTTTTGGCTCTTCGGCTGCGGGAGTGGGGGCCGCGATGTTGTGCGGCAGGTGCTCGGGCTCGATGTGGCCGTGGTCGGCCAGCACGAAGGCGTATTCCAGGGAGCTTTTGAGTTCCCGCACGTTGCCCGGCCATGAATAGTCCATGAAGAGGTGCAGGGTTTGGGGGCTTAAGCCCTTTATGTCCTTGTCGCTCTTCATGCGCAGCCGCTGGATGAAGTAGTCGGCCAAAAGGGGGATGTCTTCCTTGCGTTCGCGCAGCGATGGCAGATGTACGGGGATGACGTTGATGCGGTAAAAGAGGTCCTCGCGGAACTGGCCTTGGGAGATAAGCTCCGGCAGAACCTTGTTGGTGGCGGTGATGATGCGCACGTCCACGGACAGCTGGCGGTTGTCCCCGACCCGTTCGAAGGTCTTGGTCTCAAGAACGCGCAACAGCTTGACCTGGACCGGCATGGGCAGGTCGCCGATCTCGTCCAGAAAGATGTCGCCGCCGTGCGCGGCCTCGAAGCGGCCCTGGCGATGCCTGAATGCCCCGGTGAACGCTCCCTTGACGTGCCCGAAGAGTTCGCTCTCAAGGAGCGCCTCGTTCAGGGCGGCGCAGTTGAACTGCACGTAGGGCTGCTCGCTTCTGGGGCCCAGGTCGTGAATGGCGCGGGCCACCAGCTCCTTGCCCGTGCCGGACTCGCCGCAGATGAACACCGGCGCGTCGCTCTGGGCGGCTTTTTCGATGAGGTGGAAAACCCTGCGCATCTGCGGGGAATGTCCGACCATGCCGTGAAACACGGTCTCTTCATCAAGCATTCGCGAGAGCTGCAACAGTTCGTTTTCCTTGCGGTCGAGCTCCGAGAGGTCGGTCATGGTCTCCACCGCCCCGACCGTGCTGCCGTTTTCGGCGCGCAGAATGGAAGCGGTCTTGAGGATGGGAACGTACGTCCCGTCCTTGCGCATGATGCTGCACTTGCGGCGCACGAAGATGCCCTGCTCGAAAAGCTTGCACCAGGCCTCGCGGGCTTCGGAGCGGACCCGGCGACAGGCGTCGCACTTGAAGAGGGAGCAGTTGGCGCCGATGAGCTCCTCCCGGCTGTATCCGGTGATCTCTTCCAGGGCCCGGTTGACCATCCTTATGGACCCGTCCGGGTCCACGAGCAGGAGTCCTTCCTGCATGATGTCCACAATTTCATGCCAATGGGCTTCAATGGGAGGCGTTGCGGGCAGGGCGGCTTGCGCCGCGCGGTTTGAAGCGGGGGGGGAAGCGTGACTCATGACTCTCCTGGGACGCACGGAGGTGCGCGAATCGCAAATTGGACACGAAGTTAGTTGATTAAAACTATTTATCACCTGCTACATGATTAATCACTTGTCAATGCCGCCGCATCGCGCCAGACCGGGTCACGCCTTTTTTTAATTTTATAAATCAGCAGGATAGTGTTCCTCGGCGCGAAGCGATGCTGTTGGTATGGGTCCTGCTTTACGAGGTTGAGAATTTCAGGTTATAAAAAACATACAACCTCTCATTTCATCTACTACGTACAGGAGTTGATCATGAAGAAGCAGACGTTCATTGGCATCACCGCCGCCCTGATTCTGGTTTCCTATGTAGGTATTTCTGTGGCCAGCGAAATAGGCAACGCGCGCAAGGGTCGTTTTTTGTTCCGCCAGAACTGCCGCCCGTGCCACATGGAAAATCCCGTAGGCGCGAAGCCCGCTCATTACCTCGGGCCCGACGCCAAGACCCAGGTCGAGTGGAAGGCCGTTTTTGAGAACTACGGCGACCTGCCTTGCAAGGACGAGTGGTCCAAGCTGTCCGATGAGGATCGGCAGGACATCTTCCGCTATGTCCACGACGGCGCCATGGATTCCCCGACCCCGGCCAAGTGCGGCTGATCACGCGTTTTTGGATTCGGCCACCGGCCTGAACATGCATGAAGGAGCAGGAATATTGAAACCCGCCACCGACAGCTCAAAAAGGGAACACGGGATGAAAACCCAAGCGAAAACACTCTCCAGACGCGGATTTCTCCAGGCGTCGGCGGCGGTGGCGGCCACTGCCGCTGGCGTCCCGGCGCTGAAGGGGCACCTGTCCACGGCCCATGCCGCAGGATCGGCGCCCCAGGCCCCGATCACCTCGCACTACACGGTCTGCGACATGTGCTTCAACCGTTGCGGCATGATCGCGCAGGTGCAGAACGGCCGGGTGGTCAAGCTCGACCCCAACCCCAAATTCCTTAAATCCAGGGGCATGCTTTGCGCGCGCGGCAATGCGGCCGTGGATCACCTCTATGATCCCAACCGCCTGAAAACGCCGCTCCTGCGCAAGGGCGCCCGCGGTGAGGGCAAATGGCAGCAGCTGACCTGGGAGCAGGCCCTCGACCATACGGCGGAGCAGTTCACGCGCATCGCGGAGAAATACACCCGCTGCGGGGTCATGTTCTCTCCGGGCTCGGACATGCAGTCCCAGTTCCTGATTCGCTTCGCCGAGGTCTTCGGCTCGTATAATGTCACCTCACACGAGACGCTCTGTCTGCTGAGCAAGAACCGGGCGTACCTCGACACCTTCGGGGAGACTCCCTATGCCGACGTGCTGTATTCCAAGTACATCATCATCGCCGGGGCCAACCCCCTGGAGGCGATCATCACCCCGGACACCATCGATCTCATGGAAGCCCGCAAGAACGGCTGCAAGATCGTGGTTCTGGACCCGCGCTACACCAAGACCGCGGCTCTGGCCGACGAGTGGTACGCCATCCGTCCCGGCACGGACATGGCCTTTTTCCTGGCCCTGACCAACGTCATCACCGAAGAGCGGCTCTACGACCCGGACTTTGCCGAGAAAATGCTCTTCGGGCTTGATGAGTATGCGGCCCACGTGCGGCAGTACACCCCGGAGTGGGCGGCCGGGGAATGCGGGATCCCGGCGGACGACATCCGCCGCATTGCCCGCGAGATCGCCGCGGCGGCCCCGGCGTCCATGATTTATCCCGGTCGGCGCAGCTCGGACTACGAAGACTCCACACAGATCCGCCGCTCCATGGCCATCGCCAACGCCCTGTTGTCCAACTGGGACCGGCCCGGCGGCATCCTCGCGTCGCGGGAAGTGGGCGTGCGCGCCCCGTACTTCGACGTGCCCTGGTACGACGACAATCCCGAAGACCGCATCGATCACGGCATGGCTCCGGGTCTCATCCACCACGAGGGATCCTTCAAGCTCATGCGCGACGCCATCATCAAGGAGGAGCCCTATCCCATTCGCGGATGGTTCACCTTCAAGACCAACTTCATGCAGACCGCGGCCAACCGCAACAAAACCCTGAAGATGCTGGAGCATCTGGATTTTGTGGTCAACGCGGATATCGTCATGAGCGATACCGCCTGGTACTCGGACCTGGTCCTGCCTTCGCCGAGCTTTCTGGAGCGCAACGACCCCGTCTCCGCCCTGCAGGGCTCCTCGGCCTGTGCCTGCGCCGTGTGGCGCGACGCCGTGGTTCCGGCCATGCACGAAAGCCGCGACATGCTCTGGATCTGCACGGAACTGTCGAAGCGACTGGGATTTCCGGAGAGTTTCGACTTTACCCTGGACGAGTACCGAAAATGGCAGCTGGAGAGCATCCCCGAAGCCTTCGAGGCCATCAAGGCCGACGGCGTGTACTACAACCCGAGCAAGGTCTACGGCATCTACTTTGACTCGCCGCTAAAAACCCAGGCGAAGAAGATCGAACTCTTCAACCAGCGCTACGCCCACGAAGGGCTCGACCCCATGCCCGTGTACAAGGCCCCGCGCCGCAAGGAGGGCGCCTTCAGACTGGTGGTGGGGCGCACGGCCTTCTTCACCCACAGCAACACCAACAACGCCCTGCTTATCGAGTTCAAGGACGAAAACACCCTGTGGATGCACCCCCGGCCTGCGGCCAGGATGGGGCTTGCGGACGGGGAGATGGTCGAAGTGGCAAGCGGGGCAGGAAAGGTTGCGCTTGCGCTCAGGCTCTTCGAGGGCATGGAGGAGGAGACCGTGTACATGGCCACCGGCTTCGGGGCCCTGTCTCCGGAGTTGCCTCTGGTGCACAACAAGGGGGCGAGCATCGCCGAGGTGCTGGAGGATCATGCGGATTTCATTTCCGGAAACATGGCCATGCATGAAACCCTGGTCACCGTGACGAGGAGGGTGGGCTGATGAAGAAATACGCCATGGTCATCGATTCCTCGGTGTGCATCGACTGCAAGGCCTGCATGGCCTCGTGCAAGGTGCAGAACAACGTGCCCCGCGGATACTGGCGCAACTGGATCAAGCACACCATCCCCGACTTTTCCAAAGGCTCTCTGACCCGGACCCATTTCCAGCCGGGAGGCTGCATGCAGTGCGACAACCCGACCTGCGTGCAGGCCTGCCCCAGCGGCGCGACCTACAAGGATCCGCAGAACGGGATCGTGCATGTCAACGAGGCGCTGTGCATCGGGTGCGGCAACTGCATCACGGCCTGCCCCTACGACGCCCGCTTCCGCCATCCGGACAGGCGGGTTCCGGAGAAGTGCGACTTCTGCTTCAGTTCCGGCCGGCTTGAGCGCGGCCTGCTTCCCGCCTGCGTGGACACCTGTCCTACCAAGGCGCGGGTCTTCGGGGACTTGAACGACCCGGACAGCGACGCTTCCCGACTGCTGCGCGACAAGCCTTCGGTGCGGGTGCTGGCCCAGGGCGGCATCGATACCAAGCCCAACATGTACTACGTGGCAGCCACCGCGCCCACGGACTGGGCGGGCGAGGTGGAATTCCCCGGTGCGTTCACGACCATGGCCACCCTGGTCAACCCGGTGGTCAAGGTGGCGGTGGGCCTTAGCGCCCTGGGTGTCGCGGTCATGTGGGCCAAGCAGATCTTTTCTCCGGACAGTGAGGAGAGCGAACATGAATCGTCAGACCCAGGGAAGGATTGAGGTGCCCCATGAGTGAAAAAATGATCCACAGACATACCCGGCTCTCCATCTTCATGCACTGGTTCAACGCCTTTTGCTGGTTCGCCCTGCTGCTGACGGGCCTCGGGCTTATCAAGAACGAAGAGCTGAACCCCGTTGGCGCGTGGCTTCCGAACATGATGCGCGGCCTGTTCGGCGGCGGGGAAAACCTGCTTGCCGTGCATCAGTACCTCGGCCTGGTCTGGGCCGTGGCGTTTCTGGCCTACATTATCTTGAGGCCTCGCGAGACCTGGGCCTTCTTGAAAGAGGTCTTCACCGTGTCCCCGGCCAATGACATGCTCTGGCTGCTCAAGATGAACCTGAAGATGACCCTGGGCCGCAAGGGGCTGGACCGCTTCGGGCTGACCCCGGACCTGCCGCCCCAGGGCTTTTACAACTTCGGGCAAAAACTCTTCGCCCAGGCCTCGGTGGTGGGCGGGGTGGTGATCGTGGCTACGGGCCTGGTCATGTTCTTTTCAACCATATCGATGGACAACCCGGGTCCGGCGGCCTGGTCCCGCGTGATCCATTACCTGACCGTGGGCCTGGTTTTCGCGGGCCTGCTGGTGCACATCTTCATGGCCGCCATCTCCCGAGAGGAGCGGCCGGCATTCAAGTCCATGTTCACCGGCAACGTGTCCGAACACTATGCGCGGCATCATCACCCGCTGTGGTACGCGCAGGTGGCCGCCGAAAAGGAAAAAGACGGCTAGTCGCGGTTTTTTCAAGACCTGCGGCGGCTGTACGTACGGAAAATTCAACGTTCAATGCAACCAATCAGATGAGGAGCAAGGCAATGCGCAGACAATCATCCCTTCTTCATGTTCTTGTGGTGGCGCTCCTTTTGGGGCTGCTCGCCGGCTGTTCCGGGGCGCGCCACAAGGGCGCGGCTGTGGAACTCGATCCGGCCAAGGTGCCCGCACCCTATCACACCCTGGTGGACATCGAGTTCGTCAAACCCCTGGTCTTTGAGGCCATGCTGAACCAGAACCCGTCGACAGGGGCCATGATCATCGACGCAAGGCCCAAACAGCCCCGCTATGACAAGGGGCACATCCCCACGGCGGTGAGCCTGCCGGGTAGCCAGTTCGACAAGATGGCCGCCGAGGTCCTGCCCGCGGACAAGGACACCCTGCTGGTCTTCTACTGTGGCGGGCTGGCCTGTCCCTTGAGCCATGAGTCGGCCTGGAAGGCCGAGGCCCTGGGCTACACCAACGTCAAGGTCTACGCCGCCGGTGACCCGGAGTGGGAATCCCTGGGCTATGCGGTGTGGACGGCGCGCGATGTGCGTACGCCCCTTCCGGTGCTCGACCCGGCCAAGGTGACCAAACCGTTTCACCGATTGCTGACCATCGACCAGGTCAAGCCCTACGTGGCCTACGCCATGCTCTCGGCCGAACCCGTCCAGGATGTCATGATCATCGACTCCCGTCCCAAAAAGCCCCGTTATGACAAGGGGCATATCCCCACGGCGGTGAGCCTGCCGGACAGCCAGTTCGACAAGATGGCCGCCGAGGTCCTGCCCGCAGACAAGACCGCCAAACTCATCTTCTACTGCGGCGGCGTGGAGTGCCCCTTGAGCCATCAGTCGGCCTGGAAGGCCGAAGCCTTGGGCTACACCAATGTTGCCGTGTACCCGGCTGGCGACCCTGAATGGGTGGCCAAGGGCCTTACGGTCTGGACCGCCGAGGGCGCTTCCCAGGTGGCCGCAGCCCCGGCCCCGGCCAAGGCCGCAGCCCCGGCTGGAGCATTGAAGGCCGGTGCGGCCGAAGGGACCATCGACAACGATGTCTTCACCGACCTGGCCAGGAACAACGTGGACAGCATCCGTCTCATCGACGTGCGCGCCCCGGCGGAGTTCGCCATCGCGCACATTCCCGGCTCGGTGAACATGACCGTGGACATGCTCGAGGAGAAAATAGACGAGTTCAAGGCGGGCAAGCCCATCGTCTTCATCTGCACCACCGGCGCGCGTAGCGGAGAGGCCTTCTACATGTTCCAGGCCATGCGGCCCGACCTGAAGGACGTCTACTACGTTGACGCCAACGTCAGCTTCGCCCCTGACGGGTCTTTCGAGATCAAGAAGTAGCGGGGCGGGGTCTCTACTCGCAATGCGTCAACCGTGGCCGCCTTCGTCATGAACTGGCGAGGGCGGCCTTTAAAGTCTGCAAGGGGGGGGAAATGCCGTGAGGATCATGCATCTCATGCTTCGAGCGATATGTCTGTCCGTGCTGGCGGCGCTTTGCTGCGTCTCCGCAGGTCTGGCCGATCAGGAAGCCGCTTCCCCGCTTTTCAAAGGCGCCCAGCGTGCGGCCGAGCGTGATGGCTACAGGCTGATCACCACCGCCGAGCTGCGCGAGTTGCTGCTCGCCGACCCGGATGTCTTGCTCGTCGATGTGCGCTTTAACTACGAATTCGCCGCCGGGCACATGTCCGGCGCGATCAGCCTGCCCGTGGACCTCTCGGACAAGGGCGACCTGCCCGTTGCCCGGAGGCAGGCCTTCGAGGATGTTCTGGGAGCGGACAAGGACAGGGTCATCGTGACCTACTGCCGGGGATTCCGCTGACTGCTCAGCGAAATCGCCGCAGCCTGGGCCGTGCGCCTGGGATACACCAATGTCTTTCGCTACCCGGCCGGATATCAGGCCTGGCTGGGCCAGAATCCCTGAAAAGAAGCGACGCAGGCGCTGTTTTTTATGCGGATTGTCAGAAACCGGCGGGTACTGTCTTTTCGATGGCCTGAACCAGGGCTTCCCTGCTCACCGGCTTGGCCAGATAGTCGGTCATGCCGGCCTGAAGAAAGGTCTCCCTGTCTCCGGCCATGGCATAGGCGGTCATGGCGATGATGGGGATTGCGGCCTTGTCGCCAAGCTCCCTTGACTTGCGGATGATTCTGGTCGCCTCGACGCCGTCCAGGACCGGCATCTGGATGTCCATGAAGATCAGGTCGAAGTCCTGCCGGGCCAACGCGTCCAGGACTTCCTGGCCGTTCATGACCGCAGTCACCGTGTGTCCGAGTTTTTGCAGCATCTTCAGGCTGGTCAGCAGATTGACCTCGTCATCCTCGGCCAGAAGAATGCGGAGCGAGGGGCTGCTCTTCGGTGAAGTTTCGATATGAACCGGCTCGGAAGTCTCCGGGATGGACAGGGGCAGGGACAGGCAGATGGCGGTTCCCTCGCCGGGGCCGGTGTCCACGGCCAGATTGCCTTCGAGCAGCAGGGTCAGGCGTCTGACGATGGACAGGCCGAGCCCCGCTCCCTGGTGCTGACGGACGTATGATCCGTCCACCTGCACAAAGGGTTCGAATATGTCCTTGAGGCGGTCGTCGGGGATGCCCGTTCCCGTGTCAGCGACGCAGAGAAGCAGACGGCAGACTTTTGGCGAGGTGCTGGGCAGGGCGGAAATCTCGACGGTGACCCGTCCGTGCTCCGTGAACTTGATGGCGTTGCCGACCAGGTTGAAGAGGATCTGGCGCAGGCGCATCTCGTCTCCGATGAGCTGGTCCGGCACGTTTTTGTCCAGCAGGAACTTAAGGCCGAGGTTCTTTTGCCTTGCGATGGGGGCAAAGAGTTCGAACACGGAATCCTTGAGCGCACCGATCTGGAACTGCGTCTCGTAGATGACCAGCTTGCCGGATTCGATGCGCGAAATGTCCAGGATGTCGGAGAGCAGTCGCGTCAGCCGGGTCGAGGAATTGATGGCCGTGGACACGAAGGTGCGCTGCTCCTCGTCCAGGCTGGTCGTCTCCATGAGCTGCAGCATGCCCAGCACTCCGTTCAAAGGGGTGCGGATCTCGTGGCTCATGTTGGCCAGAAATTCGCTCTTGGCCTTGTTGGCGGCCTGGCTCTGGGCTGCCAGTTCGGTGGCCCGCGTCGTGGCTTCGAGCAGGTCGCGGTTGGCGATACGCAGTTCGGCCTGAATGGAGTTGCGCTCCGTGATGTCCGTTGCGGTGAAGGTCACGCCGACGCCGAGGTCCTCCGGGTCAAGGGGGGTCGAGGCCATGAGCACGTCAATGACGGTCCCGTCCTTTCTGCGCCAGCGCGTCTCGACCTCGCCGGTTCCTTTTTCCTTGATCTGCCTGTATTTTTCCCGTCCGACGAAGTCGAAATCCTCCTGCGCAGGATAAAGCATACGTGCGCTTTGCCCCAGCAGTTCTCCTTCTGTGTAGCCCGTCATTTCGCATACGCGTTGGTTTACGCGGGCCAGAATCCGGTTTTTGACCACGCCGATGCCCGTCGGGGCGACCCGGAAAATGGCCTGCAGATGCTCCTGGCTTTCACGCAGCGCTTCCTCGATCAGCTTCTGCTCGGTGATGTCGAGCATGAAGCCGAACCAGGAGATGCTTCCGTCCGACATGGCCTGGGGGTTTGACGTGCCCCGGATCCACTTGGTCGCCCCGGTGCGGGTGTAGATGCGAAAATCCTCTTTCCAGGGTTTCATGGATTCGGCCGACTGTTCGATGGAAACGAAGAGCCTGTCCCGGTCTTCCGGGAAGACGTTCTGGAAGAGAACGGAAGTATCGCGTAGAAATTCGTCCGGCCATTCGAGCAGCTTGCCCGCGCCATGGCTTACGAAGGGGATTTCGTATTCAAGGGGCGCCGTGCGGGTGAACTGGTAGAGCGCACCGGGTACGTTACACATGATGGATCGCAGCAGGGCATCATTGTTGAGCACGGCTTTTTCGGCCTGCTTGCGGGCCGTGATATCCTGGGCGAATCCGTCGATGACAAACTTTTCCGCACAATCGCATGGGCTTAAGCGCGCGTTCTCGTGGATCCAGATGATTTCGCCGTTTTTCTTTTTGCCCTCGAATTCGAAGTGTCTGACCACGCCTTCGTCGCGAAGCAGATTGATGAATTCTCGACGGCGATCGGGGTCAACGTAGAGCTGCCGAGAGAGATTCGTGACATCACCGAGCGCCTCCTGCGGGCTGTCATACCCCATCATCCTGGCCATGGAGGGGTTGAGCTCCAGGAACCTGCCCGACAGGGTGCTTCGGTACACCCCGACCGGGGAGTGATCAAAGCGGTCGCGGTATCGCGCTTCGCTCTTCTCCAGGGCGGCCATGGCTTGGGCGAGCCGTTTTTCCAAGTCGTCGTTGGTGGCTTGCGTCATGCGGTTGTTGCTCCGTGCATAGGGTCGGGTCAGACAAGGGCCAGTCTGTTTCGTGCCGTCAACATGGTTTAAGCATGTCCGCACGGGCCATGCGTCATGCATGGCAGCTTTTGCGCTTCAAGACAATAACGGGCTTTAATTCAAGGCTGTCGTCCGGCAAGTTTGCCGATCAGCGTAGTTCGATAAAGATCAGGGCCTGGCCTGGGACCAGATCATGCCGCCGAGCATCAGCGCGCAGCCGATGAGGGCCTGCGTGGTGAGGATTTCGCCGAGCAGCATCCAGCCGGCCACGGCGGCAAAGACGGCTTCAAGGCTCAGGATGATGGCTGCCGGGGCCGGGCGGGCGTCGCGCTGGGCCACGACCTGCAGCGTGTAGGCCACGCCGACGCTCATGAGTCCGCCGTAAAGGATGGGGATGATGCCGGACCACAGGCCGGCCAGGGTGATTTCTTCAAAGGCCGCGGCTCCGGCCAGGCTGATCAGGCTGCAGAAAGCGAACTGCACCGCAGCGAGCTTTACGGCATCCACGGCCGCGAGCCCACCGGTCAGCTTGCCGATAAGCAGCACATGCACGCCCCAGAAAAATGCCGACATGAGGACCAGCGCGTCCCCCTTGTCCATGGTCATGCTCTCGGTCACGCTCAGCATGTACATGCCGGCGATGGCAAGAGCCGCCCCGGCCCAGGTTCCAATGCCATAACGGTGCCCGAGAAAGATGCCGATCAGCGGGACGAAAACCACGTACAGCCCGGTGATGAAGCCCGCCTTGCCCGCCGTGGTGTAGCACAGCCCGAACTGCTGCAGCCACGCGCCCAGGAACAGGGCGCCGCCCATGAGCAGCCCGCCCCGGATCAGGGCGGATGTGGGCGGGGCGACGGTGGTGCGTCTTTTGTCCATGCTTGAGATGAGGGGCAAGAGGGCCAGGGCGCCCAGCGCGAAACGGATGCCGTTGAAGGTCAGGGGACCCATGTGGTCCATGCCCAAGCGCTGCGCCACGAAGGCCGCACCCCAGATCAGGGCAGTCAGCAACAGGAAAATATTGGCACGTATGGTTCTGGAGTTCATGGGATTCCTTGTACGGCAAGCGGTGGTGTCTCTCGGGCTGGATGGAGGCTGTACCGGGCCGGGGGAGGCTCCGTCAAGGCGTGGGTGGTGGGGGGGTGTGGACTGGTGTGGACTGGTGTGGACTGGTGTGGACTGACACGGACAAACACAGGTTGGTACAGGCACGGCCATTTTTTTTGTCCGTGTCAGTCCGTGTTCGTCCGTGTAAGTCCGTGTTCTTTTAAATCAGTCCACACCAACCCATTTTCAGCGCATCATCACCTGATCATTTCTTTTTCCATGTCCCATCGGGACTCTGGATCCATGTTCCCGGAGCTTCCTTCTCCGCAATCTGCGCGGCGCGGGTCTGTCCCACCAGGGCGGGAGAGGCGTTCTGGCGGGCGGCGATGGCCTTGTAGACTTCCTGGCGATCGGCGTTTTCAGCGTTGATCACGTCGGCGTTTGGCTTGTTTCCGGAGCGGAATTCCAGAAATCCCTGGTTGTTTTCACCCACGAGGCCCTGGGCTTTGAGTTCGTTGATGACCGGCAGGCGGGAGAGCATCCTTTCCTTGATGCCCTGGGCGAAGCCGGCCTGCACGCAGAACATGACGCAAAGAAGGGCCAGAAGGATCGGTATGAGGTGTTTCATTTTATGCATATGGGGCTCCGTCAGTTGCTTGGGTTCAGTTTCTGGTCGGCCTTGTCGATGTCGGAGAAGAAATCTTCGAGGTCTTTTTGGACCCGCACGTTGACATCGATGGTGATGTGGATGGGTTTGACCTCCACCGGTGCCATCTGCACCTCGTGGCGGGTGCTGCAGGCGCTTTGCAGAAGCAGCATCACGGCCAGGGCCATCAGGGGAATTCGCACGTTAACCTCCGTTTTTCATCAGTTCCAGGAGCTGTCTGTATTGCAAAAGTTGATCCAGGGGCAGTCGGAAATTCACGTCCAGGCGGATACCCTGGAATACGGATCCCGGCGAAGAGGCATCGACCCGGGCGAACCCGCCGAAGTCGCGGTTGTAGGTGAACGGCAGGGGCTTTTCGGGCTTGCCGTCGAGTTCCAAGGAGACGATGAGCTCCCTTTCCTGTGTATTGAGGCGGATTCTGGCCCAATCGTAAGAGAAATCCTTGAGTGCCTCTGCAGCAAGATCGAGCTGCCCGTGTTGCGGCGTACCCGGCGTGACGCCCGCAGTCAGTATCTCCGTGCCTTTTACTTTAAGTACCCCTTTTTCGCCCGGAGTGGAATACAGAAAACCGTTGTCAAAGGTCAGGACTCCGTCCGCGTAGCGCACGGGAATTCGCCCGTTGGCCGTGCCCCCGCCCTGGGCCTGGGTCAGACCGAACTGTTCCAGGGCCTGGGCCATTTCCACCCGGTCGCAATACAACTCCACGGTGTAGTCTTCCACGTTCGGGTTGATGCGAAATGCCTGGCTGCCGATGCGTCCGCCTGCCCACTTGAAACGGCAGCCTTCGACCAGGATGCTGTGCAGGGCCTCGAGCTGGAAGGGAATGTCGCCTTGTTCCAGGATGATGGTGCCAAGTTGCAGACGGTCAAAACGGATGCTTCCGCCGGGGTCGGAGCGCATGCTGAGCAGGTCGGAAAAGGACAATTCGGCGGAGCCGGCGCTTAAGGCTATCTTGCTTTTTTCGTGGTCCAGGGCCAAGTCGCTGATTTTTATGGCCGCAGGAAGCAGAGGTGCGCCACGGCTCATATCCAGGCGTGCCGTGGCGTCAATGCGCGCGCTGCCCGACAGGTCGCGGGCGGCCGGGACGAAATCGGTCAGGTTTGCAGGCAGGTTTATCGTCTGGCCGGCCTTGATTTCAAGCCATGACCCGGAAAAATTCCCGGCGTCGAGGTGCCCCTTGAGGGAGGCGCGAATCGCCAGGGGAAGCATGGAAACCCGGCCTTCGAGGCGAGCGCCGCGCAAATCTTGCGCGACGGAGGATGAAATTTTTGCCAGGCCCTTTCCCGCCCAGTTCAGGTCGAGGTTGACGGATCCCTGCGCTGTCGCGGGGATCGGCCAGGCCAGGGGCAGGCGCAGGGTCATGAGGGCGGAGGCGTCACCGCTGGCGGCGCGAACGCCGGCGTTTATGGTTCCACTCACGGCAAGGGTCTCAGCCAGGGAAAAGTCGCACCTGCCTTCCAACCGTGTTGTGGACAGGGTCGTTCCCGGCTGTCTGGCTTCGAGACGCGCGCCGGAAACCGAAGCTGTTCCGCTCCAGTCCGGTGCTGCGGTGGCGCTGACGGTCAGATTCAGGCCTGACAGGGTGGCGGTGGCTGAGTCGCGGGTCATGCGCAGTCTGCCCAGGGCCAGCTTGCCGTCAACCAGGATGCCGGTGGCGTTGGTGGCAACATCAAGGCTGAGCGTGGAGGGCATCAGCGACAGGCTCAGGTCCGGGGCCCGTGCGGGGCGGCCTTCAACGGCGTCCAGTCCGGCCTCGGTGCGCATGGTCCAGCCATGGTCCGTGCCCTGCGCTTCGGTGCGCCCGGCCAGACGCGGCGGGACGGAAGATTCGACCCCCGGCAGGGACGGCAGGGCCAGAACCCAGGAGCAGGCGAATGCCATGTCCTGCATGTTGATGGTCATGTCGCTTACATTCAGGATCAGTGGCAGGGGGGCGAGCAGGCTCACGGTGGAAAGAGTCAGCTGCGGGTCGTCTTGCCAGCGCAGGCGCGCGGTGCTGTTCCCTTCCTGCGTCAGGGGCGTGCCGCCGAGCAGGCCCTGGAATGCGTCCAGGCCCACTTCGGCCTCAAGGAGGGGGCTCTGGCCCGCGGGCAAGGTCAGGTCGGCGGCTGCCCACAGCGCTCCGCCAAGAGCCTGGCGTTGCAGGCCCGGCACCAGGCTGGCCAGCGCTGCGACGGAAGCCGGAGGCAGGGTGCAGGTCAGCTGGAAATCGTTTGCGTGCAGATCCGCCTTGAGCAGAAGGTTTAGCCTCTGTCCTGCCGGGGCAATTCTGGCATCCAGCACGAGTCGGGCCTCTTCGTCCAGGTTGCCGCGAACGAAAAAGGGGAGCGACAGATCAAGGCCGTCCCCGTCAAGGCTGATCCTGCCGTCCACCTGGAGGTCGCCGATGGCGGGGACGAACATGGGTCCTGAAGCCGCGTCGGATGCGTTTTCAGGTATTGGCAGGCCGGGCACTTCCCATTTGCCATTGTTTTTGCGCGCTGAAACGCCCAGGCCCAAAACCCTGATCCTGTCGACGCGGCCACGCAGCAGCCCGGACACGCTCCAGTCAATGAGCACGGCCCTGGCCTGGACACCGGCATCGCGGGCCAGGGAGACTTCTCCCAGGTCGAGGCCTGAAAAATCCGCGCGTCTGATGTCGATGCGCAGATCCGGAGCGTTCAGGGATTTGGCCAGCATGGGAACGACAAATACCTGGGCAATTCCGGGGAGAGCGACCCACAGTCCGGCGAGGACGATGCAGCCCAGCGCCAGCACGACCGTCAGTCCGCGAAGGACACGGCGAGCGGCCGAAGGGGCTGGAGGGCTTTTTGCCTGCGTGCTTGATTTGTCCGGCTCTGGGCCGTTGGCTTTGGACATGGCCACTTTTCTAGCAAAGGTCGGGGCAAAGGCAAAGAACACGTTTGCTTCGCTTCGTGGCGAGTGCGACAGGACAAAAAACGCCCCGCTTCATGGTGAAGCGGGGCGAGTCATTTCAAGGCATTTTCTGATGTGGTCGTTTCTTTGTACTTCTCTACGTTCAGATTTTCCAAACTGTTTAAAAACTTTTTTTCGTAGCGTTTGGTGACGGTCTCTCCGTCTGGTTTGCCCGGGCTGATGGGTGGTGTCCCCTGCCTCTTCAGGCCTTTTTTGCGACGCTACCTTTCACATCCACTTCTTCGTTTATGGCCCAATGGTCTTCCCTCCGTTCAGGTTAACACGATCAAGCTTTGATTCTCTTATAAGCCCGGGGCCGGGCATTGTCCAGATTCAAAATGTTTTTTCCCGCCTTAAATCACGGCCAGTTGCATTTTTCCCCACACGCCGATTTTCCCTTCGCACTGCGTGAACACGCCGTCGAGGCCAAGGGGCTCCCAGCTCTGAGCCTTGGCCAGGACGGCGTCCATGACCTCGGCGCTCGTCAGGGCGTTGGCCAGGGCCGTGGCTGCGGCGTCGGCCAGGGACGCATCAGCGGCCCTGACTACGACGAGGTCCGCCTTGCCGAAGCTCAGCGAGTGACCGATTCTGGCCGACGAGGCGCAGAAGGAGCAGGGGAATTCCCGTGCCGCTACGGGTACGCACAGGCGCACTTCCTGGTCCGGCATGTTCAGGATGCCGATATGCCGGTCGCGGGTGGAGAAGAGATAGGTGTCGCCCCCGTTTTCGACGATCAGATCGGCGGAGGTCTCCCGGAATTTCTCGGCCAGCATCTGGGCCATGGTCCCGGCCACGGCGGCCATGGGACCGACACCGGTCTTCTGTCCGGCCGTGCACATGCGGTGGATGATCTCGGGAGCTTTCGTCTCTGCGTCAAGGGGTTCAAGGGAGGTCAGAAATTCGGGATGGATGGCCGCGTAGGACTTGATCTGGCCGCGCAGGAAACGGACATGGTCGGCCATGGGGAGCCCCAGGTCTTCTCGCGCCGCGACCCACAGGTCAGTTTCCTCGACCACGAGCTGGAAAGAGACCAGTTCGTCGTGGCGCGATGCCCGGTATGTGCGAAAGGGGGACAGGTGCGCGGGGATGGTCATGCCCGCAGGTCCGCGCTGGATTGGTCGCGCAGCATTTGCTCGGCCTGATGACGGGGGAGAGGTCTGCCGAGCAGGTATCCCTGGGCCAGGTCGCAACCCAGTTTGTGCAGGGTTTCAAGCTGCTCTCCTGTCTCCACGCCCTCTGCCACGATGCGCAGGTCCAGGATTCTTCCCAGTCCGATGATGGCCTTGATGATTTCGAGGTTGTTGGGGTTTTCGAGCATGGTCTGCACGAAGGAGCGGTCGATTTTAAGGATGTCGATGGGCAGACGCTGCAGGTACGACAGGGACGAATACCCCGTGCCAAAATCGTCCATGGCGATCTGAAAACCCATTTTCTGCAGTCGCTCCAGTCTGGCCGTGGCCTGCTCGGGATTGTCCATGACCGCTGTTTCGGTGATTTCAAGTTTGATCTGGCGGGCCCTGAGCCCGGTTTCGTGCAACAGCTCCGTGAGCACCGGGATAAGCGACGCCTGCAAGAGATCCTTGGGTGAAAGATTCAGGGAAAGGCTGAGGTCAAGCGTAGGGAAGTCTGCGTGCCACTCGGCCAGGGTGCGGCAGCCCCGGCGCATGACCCATTTGCCGATCTCGGTGATGAGCCCTGTCTCTTCGGCCACGGGGATGAAAGAGTCCGGGGCGAGGGTGCCGCGGTCGGGGTGGTTCCAGCGGATGAGGGCCTCGAAGCCGCTCAATTTGCGTTCCTTGATGGCGAATATGGGCTGGAAGAAGAGTTCGAACTCGTCTTCGGCCAGGGCGCTGCGCAAGTCGTTTTCCAGCTGCACCGTCTGCACGACATGGTCATACATGCTCTTGCTGAAGACCTTGAACTGGTTCTTGCCCAGCTCCTTGGAGCGGTACATGCTGATGTCGGCGTCGCGCAGCAGGTCGTTGGGCGAGGTGTAGCGCGTGGTCTGCAGCACCACGCCCACAGAGGCGCTGACCAGGACCTCGCGTTCCATGATGTTAAGCGGCTGGCGCACTGCGTCCAGCAGGCGGCGGGTGATGCCGATGGCTTCCTGGTTGCTCTGAAAATCTTCCAGGAGCACGGCAAATTCGTCTCCGCCCATGCGTGCCACGGTATCCACGGTGCGCAGGCAGTGGGTCAGGCGTGTGGCGACTTCCTGCAGCAGGTGATCCCCCGCCTGGTGGCCGAGGGTGTCGTTGACCCGTTTGAAGCTGTCCAGGTCGATCATGAGCACGGCGAAGCGGTACTCGGTGTTGCGTTGCTGCCGGGTCATGGCCCGGTTCAGCCGGTCCATGAAGAGGATCCGGTTGGGCAGCCCCGTCAGGATGTCGCGCAGAGCCTGCCTGGTCAGCTGTTCCTCGTAGCTCTTGCGCTCGGAGATGTCGCTGAAGATGAAGAACGCGCCCGAGATCGAGCCGTCGAGTACGTAGGGATACCCGAGCATGGACACGGGGATGGTCCGCCCGTCCTTGGTCCTGCGATGGGTCTCCGTGCTGACCGAGGTTCCGCCAAGCACGGTGGAGATGAACGTGAAGCTTTCTTCCAGGCTGTCGGGGTGCAGGAGCATTTCAAAAAGGGCGTGCAGGTCCCCTCTTTCGTATCCGAACAGGCTGGTGAAGCTGGGGTTGATGTCCATCGGGGCGCCGTCTTTACCCAGCAAGAGGATGCCTTGCGGCGAGTTGTCGAAGAGTTGCTGAAAGAGGCCTTTTTGGATGGCCAGCCTGCGTTCGGCTTTTCTGCGCATGGACACGTCGCGCACGGACCCTTCCAGGTGGCTGATGGAGCCGTCAGGCCGTTTTACGGTGCGCATGTTTATCGAGACCCAGATTCTTTTGCCATCCGCCATGACCGAATCGAGCTCGACATTCTGTGCAGCACCGTGCTGCAGGGCTTTGCTCAAAAGCTTGACCCGGTCTTCGGAGGCAATGATGCGTTGCAGGAACCCTCTGGATTCGGCCATCAGATCGTCAATGCTGTCGTATCCGAAGATGCGGGCCATGGCCGGGTTGGCGCTCAAGAGATCGTGGTCAAGGGAGATCTGGAAGATTCCTTCCGTCGCGTTTTCAAAGATGGCGCGATGTTTCTTCTCGCTCTGTCGAAGGGCTTTTTCCGTGGCGTTGCGGGAAATGGCCAGGGCAAGGTGGTCGGCCACCGAGGCCAGCGTGTGCGCGTCCCGGTCGAAACAGTTGTTGTTGTCCGGGATGGCGATGACCACGGAGCCAAGCAGCTGGTTTCCGTAGCGAAGCGGGGATGAGAACCAGAATTTCGGCTGCGCCTGGTCATCTTCGAGTCCGGCCGGCCTTGTTTCCAAAATATCCGGGGTCTGGGATTTTCTGGCCTGCGCGGACAGCGCGGACAGGTGTTTCAGCGTTTCCTGTCTGGCCAGTTCCTGGCGGCTGAAAAAGGGATATGTGAGGTTTGCGTCCTGCTCGTTTACGAGGGAGACAAACATGATTTCAATCTGGAGGTGTTCGGACAGGATGTCGAAAACCTTGGAAAAGAGGTCTTCGTCCGTCAGCGGGGTGCTGGCTGCAGTGGACACCAGGTAGAGGACCTTGGTGCTGATTTCGATGCGCTTTTTGTCGGTGATGTCCCGGATTGTCTGGATGGCCCCGACGATGTTGCCGTCCTGATCGTACAGGGCCGAGGCCTTGGCCCACACAAAGGCACCGCGTCCATCATAGAGTGCCGGTACGTGAATCTCTGTGGTCAGACCCTCGGTGTTCTCGCGGGAAGGCTCGTACATGGGATAGCTGCTGCTGGGGTCCTTGCCGATGAAGTCAAGGAGGATGGGACGCGGGTAGCCGTAAAAGGGTGTGGCGTATTCGTAACCGGTCTTGCCGAGGATCTCATCCTTGGGCACTCCGGTCATTCCTTCTATGGCTCTGTTCCAGGCGATGACCCGGTGCTTGTCGTCCACGACCAGAGTGGCGTCGGGGAGAAATTCAATGATGTGGTCGAGGCGTTGCTGGACGCTCAGAAGGGCGTTTTCGGCCAGAGCGCGGTCGGAGATGTCCCGGATCAGGACCAAGTACAGGTCGTGATCGATTTTGGCGAAACGCGCTTCATAGTGACGGGTTCGGCCGTTGCCGTGGCTGGTGTACTCGGCCTGGAAGAAGTGCGCCTGCTCCAGCGCGCGCATGGCCCGTGCAAAGGTCTGCGGGTCGGCGATATCCGGGATTTCAACCAGATTCTTTTTGATCAGGTCGACCGGCTCGACTCCGAACAGGGCTTTGAGGCCGCCACGGCAATCCCTGATCAGTCCGTCAGGATCGATCCACAGAAATACGTCCGGCAGGGCCATGAAAACGGCGCGCATCAGTTCGTTGCGGTGCACGAGTTCAGCGGAGCTGATCTCCAGGGCCCTTTCCAGGACTTGCTTTTCCTCGTCGAACTGGCTGTATGCCTCCTGGATGAGGTCTACGAACCGCACCAGGTTCTCAGGCAGGTCGCGGGAAGTCAGGCGGGCGCGTTTGAGTTGGCGTTGCAGCAGGCGATGCATGCTCAGTCTCGCTCCCGTAGCACGGTTATGGTCATGGTCTGATTGTGCAGGCAACAGGATTTTCCGCTCTCGCCGCTGGCGATTTCTCCGTAAGAATAAAAGCCGGTCAGGGTCGTGCCGGGTTCGAGATTTTGGGCCACCGAGTCGACTTCCTCTTCCACGAATTGCCTCAGGAGCATTTTCCGCCCCACACAGCTGACCAGAATTGCCAGCGCGTCCCTGCCGGGCAATCGGGCTTTTCTGGCGGCTTCCTCCGCCCCGTCGAGGAGGTTGTCGATGTTGCCGCGCATGAGCCGAGCCGTGGCTCCGTGAGGGATGTCTCCGCCGAAGAGGAGGGCGTTTTTTTCTCTGTCCAGGCCCAGTATGGTGCGCACCACCCAGTTGGTGCTGCCGGCTTCGCGCACGTGGAGAGGAAAGAGATGGCCGCTGGCCGGAAGGTTTTTGGCGTGCTTTCCAAGGTAGCGCTCATAGAGTTCGAGGGCCGATTCCCCGTCGAGTTCCAGCAGGACGTTGCCGTGGGATGCGGTAACAAGCCGTTCCGGGCCGAATGGCACCCATCCTCCGCGTGAGCCCTGACCGATTTCAAGGGCCTCCCCGTAAAACGCCAGGCACGCCACGCTGTCTGAAATGATTTCCGTTTCGTGCAGGATATGGGTGCGTTCGAATCGTTCCCCGTCACCGGCCAGGCCGCCGGTGATTCCGACAGTGGACGGAAGGAACTCCGCAAGGCCGGAGGCCAGAGTGCAGCCGTTGATGGACAGGCCGTCAGAGAGCACAAAGACATGCTTAAGTCCGTCAACGGGAAGGCTCTCGGCCAGATATCGGCTGAGGGCGTAAACGTCTTCGTGGTCACGCAGATGGCCTACGACCGATTTGAGCCGCGTCCGCTCGAAGGAGGCGAGGGTTGCGGACACCGTGTTCTCGAGGAACGCGTTCCCCAGGATGACGCCGCCCGTGGAGCAGCCCACGATGATCGCCCGTGGATACATGGTCTGCAACGACTTGGCGCTTTCGGCCACGGTCTGCGGGTCTGTGTCGGACCAGAACAGCAATGCCAGATCAGCGTCTTGGCCAACGGTGTCGACGGGGCCGATGTCCCATTCTCCGCGGGAGTTCAGTCGTGTCTGGGTTGTCTTCATGGTCGGTCAGTCCTGCCAGTGTTCCCGTATGGCCTGAATGCGGTCGATATTGGCAAAAAACACCCTGACGACATCGGGGTCGAAGTGGCTGCCCGCGCTTTCCCGGATGATGTCCAGGCATTTTTCCTCTGGAAAGGCCTTCTTGTAGGGCCGCTCGCTGGCCAGGGCGTCATAGGTGTCGACCACGGCCACGATGCGTGCTTCCAGCGGGATATCTTTTCCGACAAGGCCGAAGGGATAGCCGCTGCCGTCCCAGCGTTCGTGATGCAGCAGAGCCAGCATCCTGGCCAGGTCGAGCAGTTCGTTCCCATCAGGATCCTTTTTGTCCCACTGTTCGCAACTGGAGTGCGCCTCTTCCTTGCTGGTCAGCGGCCCCAGGATTTCGCAGCCGAACATGCAGTGTTGCTGCATGATCTTCCACTCAACGGGGTCGAGTTTGCCTGGCTTCAGGAGCACTTCGTCGGGGATGCCGATCTTGCCGATGTCGTGCAGCGGGGCGCAGTCGCGAAGGTTGAGGCATCTGCTCTCATCAAGGCCCAGCGCCCGGGCCAGGACCGCCGCGATTTCTCCGACCCGTATGACATGATGGCCGGTTTCGTTGTCCTTGTATTCGGCGGCGCGGCTCAGGCGGTGCATGATCTGGCGGCGGGTGCGTTCCAATTCGGCGGTGCGTTCCCGTACGAGCTGTTCGAGGTTGGTCTGGTATTCCCTGTTTTCGCGAATCAACCTGGCCTTTTCCATGACCTTGCCAAGGGTATGCTCAAGGACGCTCAGGTTGTGCAGGGGCTTGGTCAGAAAATCCCAGGCTCCAAGCCTGACGGCATGCAGCGCATCGTCGACCACACCCACTCCGGAGAGCACGATCACCGGCAACTCCGGCGCTTCGACCTGGGCCTGCTGCAGAAATCCGTACCCGTCGAGTACGGGCATGTTCAGATCGACGATGACAGCCGCAAGGTCAGGCATTGCCGCACGCATGGCCGTGAGGCCTTCAAGCCCGTTCGGCGCTTCCAAGGCCGCGTAACCGAGGTCTTCGAGATAGGCGCAAAGAGATCTGCGCAGTCCGTCTTCATCGTCAATAACCAGTATATTCATGGGTTTCCCGCCTTGCCTGCCTGCTCATAATGTCTGACATGTCGGCCTTGATAAGTTGAAATCCCGCAGTCCGTCTAGGCATCCATGTCATTTTTTAACGGATTATCGGGTCCGGGGAGTTCAATGGTGAAAACCGTGCCGCCCGTCTCCGGCGAACTGACGGACATGGATCCGCCGTGCCCCTTGGTGATGATGAAAAAGGATACGGACAGGCCAAGGCCCGTCCCCGCTCCTGCGCCTTTGGTGGTGAAGAACGGCTCAAAGATGCGTTTGCGGTTTTCGGAGGAGATGCCCGGCCCGTTGTCCGCGATGTCGATGCGCAGCCCTGTGCCGTGGGCGCGAACCCGGATGGTGATACGCGGGTCGGGAATGGGTGGCTCGGCTACGGACATGGCCTGGGCCGCATTGCGCAGCAGATTGAGCAGAACCTGCTCGATTTCCGTTTCCGTGCAATGCAGACTGGGTAGGTTCTCGTCAAAGTCCTTCACGATCTCTATGGATTTGAAGTCGTAGTTTTTCTTGAGATCATAGTCGCTGGAAGCCAGGCGCAGGGAATTTTCGATGATGGTCTTGACGTTGCATACCGACCGCCGGGATTCGCTGCGGCGGCTGAAATCGAGCATGTGGCGGATGATTTCCGAGGCCCGGACCGCAGCGCCCTGGATGTCACGAATGAAGACATCGATCTTGCGCTCCTTGAGGTAGCGGTCCACTTGGGCGAGATCAGCGCCAACCCTGGCGGCCGCTTCCAGATTCTTGGGGAAATCCACCCTGGTGCGCAGGGTGATGGTCTGGGCGGCCTGCAGCACGATGCCCAGGGGGTTGTTGATCTCGTGGGCGATGCCTGCGGCGATGCCACCGAGAGAGAGCATTTTCTCGGACTGGATCATGCTGTCCTGCATGGCCCGCAGATGTGTGATGTCGCGGGTAATGGTCAGGATGCAGGGAGAGCCGTCGATGGTCATAAGCCTGGCCGAAAGCGAACATTGCAGAATGTGGCCATCACGGTGGCGCATGTCAAATTCGAAGTTTTCCACCTGACCGCTCTGCCGCAGGGCCGCTACAAGCTCAGCCCGCCTTTCGGGGGCGGCGAAGATTTTCAGGTCAAGAGTGCTGCGTCCGAGTGCCTCGTCGCGCGAGTAACCGGTGGCGCGTGAGAACGTTTCGTTGACTTCGAGAAGCCCCCCGTCTTCAAGCCGGGCCAGAGTAATGATGTCGGGAGAAAGCTGGAACAGGCGGGAAAACAGTTCCTGGGAACGGCGCAAGGCTTCCTGGGCCTTTTTGAGTTCGGTGATGTCCACGGTCATGGACAGGATGCAGGGGGTGCCGTCCAGGGTGATCAGTTCGCCCGAATACAGGATGTGCCCGATCGACCCGTCGGGCCTGTGCACTTGCGTTTCCAGATTGTGGATGTCGCGGCTGGCGCGCAGGCTCAGGTAAATTTGCTCCTGGTGCTCTGCGGGCAGTGCACCGATGTCCTTGGGAGAGAGGTTGACAAGCTCATGTCTGCTGATGTTCATCTTGGACAGGAAGGCGGTGTTGGCGTCCATGTATTTGCCGTCCGAGAGGCGGTTGATGGACATGGAGTAGGGCGCGCTTTCGAAAATGGTGCGGAATCGCCTTTCGCTCTCCATGATCTCCGTCTGCTTCTGTTTGAGCGCCGAGATGTCGCGCCCTTCGACAATGAAGTTGACGACGCGGCCCTCTTCGTCCCGGAATGGGGACATGGTGAAGTCGATGAACGCCTCTTTGCCTTTCGCATCGACATGCAGGATTTCCCTGCGCACGGTATTGCCTTCCTTGACCTGCTCGATGAGCTCCAGAAGAAGGAATCGTGCCTTGTCTGCATCAGGCCACCAGGGGCCTTCCCAGAATGGCCTGCCGAGGACCTCTTCGGGCTTGGCATTGACCCATTTAATGGACGTGTGGTTTGCGACGAGCAGGTTACACTGCAGGTCGAGCAGCCCGATGAATTGGGTTGTCTGCTCAAGCAGCGCCTTGTTGAGGGCCTGCGAGCGTAGCATCTCCGCCTGGGTCTCCCTGGTTTTCTGGATGTCCAGGTTGAGCCCGATGATGCGGGTCGGCCGCCCTTCGTCGTCCCAGGAGACGGCGCGGCCCTTGCCCAGAATCCATCTCCATGAGCCGTCCTTGGCGCGCAGACGGTACTGTGCCTCGTACATGCCCCGACCGCCCTCGCGGATGTAGTCGGAAAAAGAGGACAGGGCGGCGCTCCTGTCTTCGGGGTGAATCAGCCCGGTCCAATCTTCAAGTCCGCCCGTTACGGCCTGTGGCGTATACCCGAGCATGGCGTACCATTCCGGGCTGTGCATTTCCCGGTTCTCTCCCGGATAGTGTTCCCAGAATCCGGCCTGGGTGGTCTCAAGCGCCAGGCGGAAGCGGTCCACCTGTTCAGTCAGGGCCGATTCGGCGCGCCGGAGTTCATTCATTTTTTTGCGCAGCTTGACGCCCAGCACCCAGGCGATGCCTGCCAGGACCAGAAGGATGATGGCGGTAAATGCGGCCGCAAGTTTCATGGCTTCAACGGTCTGCTTGTTCAGAAATGTGGTCGAAAACTGAATCCAGGGTTCGGTGATGGCCTTCATTTCGGATTCGGAGATGGAATCCAGGGCCTTTTCCACGGAACTGGCCAGCAGCGGGTAATGCTTGCTGATGCCGATGGATAGTTCCTGGACCACATCAAGCCCTCCGGCCACGCGCAGGTTGGGCAATCTCTCCTGCTCGATGTACCATGCGGCCACGCCGAGGTTTTCCACGAAGGCGTCGACCACCCCGAAAGAGACGTCGCGCAGCCCTGCGCGGATGGTTTCAACCTCCACGACCTCGAATCTTCCCTGAGCGGCTTCCTTGACCATGCCGGCCGAGGCATAGCCCCGGACGACTGCTACGCGCATGCCTGTAAGGTCGCTCAGCGTGCGTTGTCCCTTCACACTGCGGGGCATGACGATGACGTGTGGAATGCTCACGTAATGCTTGGTGAAAAGAGCGTATTCGGAGCGTTCGGCAGTGTTGACGATGGCTGGAACCAGCGCCGTAGATCCTTTCTGCAAACCTTCGAGAGCCTCTGTCCAGGGTATTCCCTGCTTGCGGAAAGTGACGCCGAGCTTCGATTCGATCTTCGCGATGAGATCTGCGCTCAGGCCGGAAAACGAGCCGTCGGAATTTTCAAACTCGATAGGCGGGAAGGAGCGGTCAAAGGAAAGGGTCAGGGAGTCTTTGTGCTCGGCCAGCCATGCCCGTTCCGCAGGGCTGAAGTCCGGCGTCTGCTCCGCCATGCACAGAGCGGGCATCATCAGGAGAAGCAGAACGAGTAAAATCGGCATAAGCCTTTCCGGAGGTGAAGATGGCGGCCGCACAATCCGGCCATGGTCGCTCCTAGCACGACCTGCGGGTTTGAAGCAAGAATCGGCCCGGAGTTCTGTCTTCTGGGTTGTAGCTGCGGGTATCGGCAGCGGAGGGGTACTGGCCGTCGAGGGCTTCACGCTCAGGCGCGCTGGAAGCCTCCGGCTGCCTGAACGGGGCCGTTGTATGACATTACTGCCTTTGCAATCATGACCAGTCAAGCAGCGAGTTTCGTTGGAGATTCATGGCGCAGGCGGATCACGCCCGCATGCCTCCGCAAGGATAGGTGTCCAGAGGCCACAGCGCCGGACCGGTCCACTCCGGATAGGGACCCTCATCGTGAAGTCGCTTTCCTTCTTCTGTCAGCCCCAGTTCGGTCATTCGAACCTGGGTTGGGATGCCCGTCTGAATGTCTTGGCCCTGGAGGCGGTAGTATCTGGTCAAAAGTTCGCGGTGCCTGGCCCGCTCTTGTTCCATTTCTTCCGGTGTATGATGATCCGGATTGAGGGGGATGCCGTCGTGGAGGCTGGTGATACCCTGGCGGGCGTTGAAGGCTTTTTCCAGGGTGTAGATGCGGTCGGCCGCTTCAATGAGGCCTGCCTCGGTGAAGCTCTCCCCCGTGGCTGCGCTGAGCACCCGGGCCAGACCTTCGAAGAGCGGATATTTCCAGGCCAGGGGCAGGGCGTTGGCCCAGGAATTGACCGCGCCCTTGCAGCGGCCCACGGTGTCGGCCAGGGTGCAGACCCGTTCGGACAGGATGATGGCCTGCACAGGGTCGTCCATGTCCGCATGCATGGTTCCGGAGGCCTGGAGTCTGGGGTAGAGGTCCGGATCGTTTTCACCGTAGGCCCAGCTGCGGCCGCGAAGGTGGTCGGCCCCGCGCGTCGATGTGGCGTGGGCCAGGGCAAAGAGCCCGGCCGGGTAGGGGCCACGGCTCAGGCCCTTGACATGGTAGCAGTACTGCATGGCCTCGGGGCCGAGCAGCTTGGCCATGGACAGCATGCCCTCGGCCAGGATGTTGCCGAACCCTTGGCGCAGGGCCGTTTGGTGGACCAGTTCGATCTGGTCTTCGACGTTTTCCCACGACAGGTCGAGGCCGCCGGTCTGCGCCCTGGTCAGCAGGCCGCGTGCGTAGAGGTCCTTGGCCAGAGCGATGGTGTTTCCAAGAGGGATCACGTCAAGGCCATAGATGTCGCCAAGGTTGCTCATCTCCATGATGGCCACCGGGTCGGTCACCCCGCAGTTGGTGCCCATGCAGAAGATGGATTCGTATTCCAGCGCCTCGCCGCGTTCGCCTTTGCGTCCGCCGGTGGGGATTTCATACACGTTTTTGCAGCGCACCGAGCAGTTGCCGCAGCCCGTGCGCCCGGTCTCGAACTTCTTCCAGCCTTCGGGTCGCAGCTCCGGCGGCACTTCCCCCGGTTCGAGGTATTTTGTGTAATTGCGAAAACCCGGACGCCAATTGACCATCCCGTGGTGCGATCCGTACCTGCTGGCCACGTTCTGCTGGAATTCATCCCTGGCGAAAAATTCCCGGTCAAGTCTGGCCAGTTCTTTAAACGTCTCGGGGTCGGCCAGAGTCACGGCATGATTTCCGGCTACCACGATGGCTTTCAGATTTTTTGACCCAAGCACCGCGCCGCTGCCACGGGCCGCGGAGGCGTATTTGTCGACAATAGTCGATGCGAAACGGACCAGATTTTCCCCGGCCTGGCCGATACATGCCACGGACGCACTCTTGCCGTGTCTGGCCAGAAGCAGTTCGGTCGTCTCCCAGCAGCCTTTGCCCCACAGAGTGGAAGCGTCATGGAGTTCGGCCTTTTCCGGGGTCACCAGCAGATAGCTGGGTCTTGGGGAGCGGCCGGTAATGATGATCTGGTCGGCGCGGGCCCTTTTCATGACCGTGGCGAATCGTTCGCCGGCATTGCCGTCGCCGAGGATGCCCGAGTAGGGTGAGAGGGTCGAGACTTCCATACGGCTGGTCATGCCAAGCACGGTCCCGGACAGGGGGCCCGGCGCGATGCAGTAGACATTGTCCGGGCTCAATGGGTCGAGGCCCGGCGCGACACGGTCGAAAAGAATCTTGGAGTTGAGTCCTCGCCCGCCCAGAAATGCCAGGGCCAGGTCGCGGGGCAGTTCACGGGAGAGGACCGTGCCTGCGGTCAGGTTGATGTCGATGATGCGTCCGGTCCAAGCATGCATGGCTGTTTCCTCGCGATAATCGGGGCGGTGTCGGAGCTGAATTCAATACAATTAAAGTATAGCGTACCCAGCCCGTTTTGCAAAGAAGGCGCGACCTTGGGAAATGGCATGCACTTCGGCAGGTTGTGGTGCCTGACGGGACGGTGTAGGCGGGAAGAAAGGAATGACAAGGAGATGCGATGAAAGACACGTTTCAGGAAATTCGCGAAAAGATCGAGGAACTCGAACAGGAGCTGCGCCGCGAACTGGCGGCCAAGCAGGAGGAGTTCCGCTACACGGTGGAAAAAAAGAGAGTCCGGTTCAGTCGTGAGGTCCAGGATGCGCACCGCAAGTTCGCCATTCGTTGGACCAGTTATGTCTATGAGTCGGGCTTTTTCAAGATTCTGACCATCCCTGTCATCTGGTTCGCCCTGATTCCCGCGCTGGCACTCGATTTTTTCATTATCTTCTACCAACTGATCTGCTTTCCGGTTTACGGCATCCCGCGTGTGAAGCGTGGCGATTATATCATCCTTGACCGGCACAAGCTCAAATATCTCAATTGGGTCGAGAAGTTCAATTGTCTGTATTGCGGCTACTTTAACGGCCTCATGGCCTATATGCGGGAAATCGCCGCACGCACGGAACAGTACTGGTGCCCCATTCGCCACGCCCGGCTGCCAAAGAGCGCCCATTCGCGCTACGAGAAGTTCGTGGATTACGGCGACGCCGAAGGCTACAGGCGGGAACTGAAGAAAATAAGAAAGGATTTCAAGAAAGAAGAATGAGAAGAATTGTAAGAATGGGACGTATGGGGCTTATGGGACGTATGGTGAGGAAAAAATCATGGGTCCTGTGCGTCCCATAGGTCCCTTTTTTCTACAGGCCCTGCCACAGTATTTTTCCTCCGATGCCCATGAGCACAATGCCACCCAGCACTTCGGCGTATTGCCCAAGGCGGGTCCGGCAACCCAGGAATCTGCCCATGTGCATGCCCACGGCAGTGAAGAGCAGGGCAACGATGCCGATGATGGCCGCCGGAAACCAGATCGAGACGCCGAGCATGGCCAGGGTGAAGCCTACGGCCAGGGCGTCGATACTGGTGGCCACGGAGAGCATGATCAGCCTTGAGCCTGCAGTGGGGTCCTGGCAGGTGTCGCCTTCATCGTGGCGCAGCCCTTCCCAGAGCATGTGTCCTCCGATATACAGGAGCAGAATGAAGGCTATCCAGTGCCCGAAGCGCAGGAAATAGTCGCGCACGAGGACGCCGCCGAACCAGCCGATGATGGGCATTACGGCCTGGAAAAGGCCGAAATGCCAGGACAGGCGGAAGGTCTGCCGGCTGGTCACGATTTTGAGCGCAGCACCCGAGGCGATGGCTACGGCGAAAGCGTCCATGGCCAGGGCAATGGCTACGGCCAGAATTTCAAAAAAAGGCATTGCGGTCTCCTGCGCGTGAAGTGGCACAAGGCAGATAGCCCAGGGTGGTGACCAAGGCAAAGACGAATTTCATGCCTTTTCCTGCGCCTGAGGGTTGCCGGATGAATTTGCGGGCACAAGATTCATTGACGGCGTGCCCCCCTGCTGTTTAGAGGGGTGCGCTGGTCCGGATTTCAGCCTGGGCCGTACGCCCCAGATACTGCTGCAACAAGCCGGAAACGTGCCGGGCCGGTCATTTACGTCAATGTGTAAATCCATTCCCCGCAATCTTCGGGAACGGGATGAAGGCGTTTGCAGTCACCCCTTTACAGGCACGATGGTGGAGGATTTTGATGCGATCTCGGAATCTTGAAAAATGGACCGTGGAGCGTTCCGCGGAGCTCTATGGTGTGGAAAATTGGGGAGGCGGCTATTTCAGGGTCACCTCCGACGGCAAGCTTGGCATCACTCCCTTTCCTGGCAAGGAAGTGTGCGTGCCCATTCCCTCCATTATAAGCGGACTGCAGGAGAGGGGGCTGGGCTTGCCGGTGCTGCTGCGCATCGAGAACCTGCTCGACGCACAGATTTCGCTGCTCCACGATTCTTTTGCAAGGGCCATCAAAGAGCTTGAGTACAAGTCCGAATTCCGTGGCGTGTACCCGGTCAAGGTCAATCAGCAGCAGCAGGTTCTCGAAGAGATCGCCAAGGTCGGCGACCGCTACAACCATGGCTACGAGGTCGGCAGCAAGGCCGAACTCATCGCGGCCCTGTCCTTCCTGAAAAACCCCAAGGCCTGCCTGGTCTGCAACGGCTACAAGGATCAGGATTACATCGACCTAGCTCTGTACGCCTGCAAAATGGGCTTTCTGTGCTTTCTGGTGCTTGAAATGCCAAGCGAGCTGCCGCTCATTCTGGAACGGGCCAAGGTCCTCGGGATCAAGCCGCGCATAGGCGTGCGCATCAAGGTCTCGACCCAGGCGGGTGGCCACTGGGCCGAATCGGCCGGGGACCTGTCCATCTTCGGCCTGTCCACGGCCGAAGTCGTGGATGTGCTCGATCTGCTGCGCGGTCAGTCCATGCTCGATTGCGTGCAGCTGCTGCATTTCCATCTGGGTTCGCAGATCCCCAATATCCGTGACATACGCACCGCCGTGCACGAGGCCGCGCGCATGTACGCGGAGCTTGCCAAGGAAGGCTGCGCCATGGGTTTTCTGGACCTGGGCGGGGGGCTGGCCGTGGACTACGACGGCTCGCACACCAATTATGCCAGCAGCCGCAACTACACCCTGGAGGAGTACTGCACCGACATCGTCGAGTCGGTCATGGCCACGGTGGATGAGCACGATCTGCCTCACCCGCACATCATCACCGAGTCCGGGCGGGCCACGGTAGCCTATTATTCGGTGCTTCTTTTCAATGTCCTGGACGTCAGCCGTCTTGAGACCCGCGCCGTGCCCCAGAGCCTGGACGAGGATGACCCGGAGGCCGTCCATAATCTGCTTGAAGTGTACAATTCCCTGTCGCTCAAGAATCTTCAGGAATGCTACAACGACGCCATCTATTACCGCGACCAGATGCGTCAGCTCTTCCGCCTCGGCCAATGCAGCCTGCGCCAGCGCGCCATGAGCGACACCATCTTCTGGGCCGTCATCCGCGCCATTGCCGAAAAGCTGCCCGAGATGAAGAATCCGCCTTCGGCTTTGAAAGACGTGGACCTGGCGCTGGCGAGCATCTACTACTGCAACATGAGCGTGTTCCAGTCCCTGCCCGACGCCTGGGCCATCGGACATCTTTTTCCGATCATGCCCGTGCACCGGCTTAACGAATGCCCGGAAGAGCAGGCCATCCTGGCCGATATCACCTGCGACAGCGACGGCAAGCTGGACAGCTTCATCGATATCCACGGCGTGAAGAGGGTACTGGAGCTGCATTCGGTCAAACCCTGCGAGCCCTACTATCTGGGCGCGTTCCTGGTGGGTGCCTACCAGGAGACCCTGGGCGATCTGCACAACCTTTTTGGTGACACCAACGTGGTCAGCGTGCGCATCAACGAGGACGGCACCTACGATTTCATCCGCGAACTCGAAGGCGACAGCGTTGCCGACGTGCTTTCCTATGTGGAATTTGAGCCCAAGCAGGTCCTGGATAATTTCCGCAAGGTGGCGGAGCAGGGTGTGCGTACTGGAAAGATCAGCCCTCAGGAGCGCTTCATGATCATGCGCGCCTACGAGCGCGGCATGCGTGGGTATACCTATCTGAACGTGGGCCGGAACTGCGAAAATCCCGATGTCTGTGCAAGCGGTTTGTTGCCCGATTTGTAATCAGAACAAAGCCATATTGAAGGAGGATAGCCATGTCCAAAGTGCTCATTATCGGCGCCGGCGGCGTCGGCCATGTGGTGGCCCACAAATGCGCCCAGGTTCCCGAGGTTTTCAGCGAGATCATGCTGGCCAGCCGGACAAAATCCAAATGCGACGCCATTGCTGCGTCAGTGAAGGAAAGAACCGGACGCGAGATAAAGACAGCCGCCCTTGATGCCGACAACGTGTCCGAGACCGTGGCCCTCATCAAATCGTTTAAGCCCAATCTGGTGCTGAACGTGGCCCTGCCCTACCAGGATCTGGCGCTCATGGACGCGTGCCTTGAGACCGGGGTCGACTACCTCGATACCGCCAATTACGAGCCCCTCGACGAGGCCAAGTTCGAATACAAATGGCAGTGGGCCTATCAGGACCGCTTCAAGGAGAAGGGCCTCATGGCGCTCCTGGGCTCGGGTTTCGACCCCGGCGTGACCAACGTGTACTGCGCCTACGCCCAGAAGCACCTCTTCGACGAGATCCACGAACTCGACATCATCGACTGCAACGCCGGCGACCACGGCCAGCCCTTTGCCACCAATTTCAACCCCGAGATCAACATCCGCGAGATCACCCAGCGCGGCCGTTACTGGGAGCGCGGCGAGTGGGTCGAGACCGATCCCCTGTCCTGGCGCATGAGCTATGACTTTCCAGACGGCATCGGCCCCAAGGACTGCTACCTCATGTACCACGAGGAGCTCGAATCCCTGGTGCAGAACATCCGGGGCCTGAAGCGCGCCCGTTTCTGGATGACCTTTTCCCAGAACTATCTGAACCACCTGAAGGTGCTTGAAAACATCGGCATGACCTCCATCGAGCCCGTGGATTACAAGGGCCAGAAGATCGTGCCCCTGCAGTTTTTGAAGTCCGTGCTGCCCGAACCGGGTTCGCTGGGTCCTCTGACCAAGGGCCGGACCTGCATCGGCTGCGTCATGAAGGGCGTCAAGGACGGCAAGGAACGCAAGGCGTATATCTATAATATTTGCAGCCACGAAGAGGCCTACCGCGAGGTCGGCTCCCAGGCCATCTCCTACACCACGGGCGTGCCGGCCATGATCGGGGCCATGATGATGCTGACCGGGAAATGGCGCGGCGCTGGTGTCTTCAACATGGAACAGCTCGACCCGGATCCGTTCATGGAGAAGCTGAACATCCACGGCCTGCCCTGGGTGGTGGTCGACCTGTGATGGACGGCCGCACCGCGTACCGGTTTGATCCCCGCCAGGTCGCCACGCCTTCCTTCGTGGTTGACCTGGGGCTCATCCGCCGCAATCTGGAGGTGCTGGCGCAGGTCAAGGAGCGTACGGATTGCAAGATCCTGCTGGCGCTGAAGGGTTTTGCCATGTGGAGCGTCTTTCCGATACTGCGCCAGGTGCTGGACGGGGTCTGCGCCAGTTCGCCGCATGAGGCCAGGCTCGGGCGGGAAGAGTTCAGGCGCGAGGTGCATGCCTTCGCGGCCGGATATTCCCAGGCCGACATCTTCGACCTGTGCACCACGGCCGACCACATTGTCTTCAATTCCTTCGGGCAGCTTGAGAAGTTCCGGGGCCTTGTCGACGAGGAGGCGAGGCGCCTTGGTCGTGAGATCGAGCTTGGCGTGCGCATCAACCCGGAGCATTCCGAGGGTGCGGTGCCCATCTACGATCCGTGCTCGCCGGGATCACGCCTTGGAATCCGGCGCAAGGACTTCCGCCCCGATCTGCTGGGTGGCGTGACCGGCCTGCACTGGCACAACCTGTGCGAACAGAACTCCGACTGCCTGGAGCGGACCATCGCGGCGGCGGAAAAGGGTTTTGGGGAGTTCTTCGGGCGCATGGAATACGTCAATTTCGGCGGCGGACACCACATCACCCGCCCCGACTACGACGTGGAGCTGTTGTGCCGTCTCATCTCGGAATTCAAGGAACGTCACGGCGTGCAGGTCTACCTGGAACCGGGTGAGGCCGTGGCCCTGAATACGGGCTACCTTGTCTCCACGGTCCTCGACGTGACCGAAGCCGACATGCCCATCGTCATTCTGGACACCTCGGTCCCGGCGCATATGCCGGACGTGCTCGAAATGCCGTACCGTCCGCACATCGTCGGCTCGGGCCTGCCGAGCGAAAAGTCCTGGACCTGCCGCCTGGGCGGCCAGTCCTGTCTGGCCGGAGACGTGGCGGGCGAGTACTCCTTCGACAACCCCCTGGAACCAGGCGACCGTCTCGTCTTCACGGACATGGCCCACTACTCCATGGTCAAAACCAACACCTTCAACGGCATCCAGCTGCCGAGCATCGCCGTCTTCGAACCCGAGGACGGCTCCATGCGGGTGGTGCGGAGTTTTGGATACGAGGATTTCAAGGGCCGGTTGTCCTGAGAGCCTGAAGGGCACGACACACTACAGTGGGAGTCCAGAGTGTTCGGGCTCCCGCTTTTTTTATGAACGAATCATGTTGTATTCGTCTGTGATTTAAGGGGATATACCTGCCAGAAGATTTTTACTTAATGACTGAGTATTTTTACTCAATGGATTGAGAAAAAAGAAAATTCTCTATTTTTTTTAATAGTTATTTCAGTTCATTGTGTTGGATTTTGCGTATTTTTTCCATCGAGCTGGTCTGGGACTGCTTGCGCATCAGTTTCGTAATTCCGGTGCGGTCTCCCACAAGCTGCAGATCGGCACTGCATAAAGCTGATTTCCGAACGGCACAACTGCCTCACCATCGTACATCACAACCCCGGCGACAAACCGTTTTTCCATGGCCTGCTGGAGTTTTCGCAATCCCTTGAAATCATCGCCGGTCACTGTCGACGACGCCTTCACCTCGACCCCTGCGATCCTTCCTCCGCATTCCAGCACCAGATCCACTTCCGTCTTGTCCTTGTCCCGGAAATGGCTGAACGAGACCGCATCATCGAGCCAGCCAGTCTGGCGCTTCAGTTCCTGAAAGATGAATGTTTCCAGCATCTGGCCAAACACGACGCGATCTTCCCAGAGGCCGTCGGCGTCCAGGCCGAGCAGGGCGCAGGCCAGGCCCGTGTCGACGAGATGCAGTTTTGGGGTCTTGATGAGCCGACTGATCCGGTTGCTGTGCCAGGGGGGGAGTTCTTCCAGCAGGAAGATTCGCGACAGCAAGGTCATGTACTCCCGGATGGTGGGGCGGGTTACCTGGAATGGCGCGGCCAGGTCGGACACGTTCAGTAGACGGGCCGTCTGTCCGGCCGCAAGGGTCAGTAGACGCGGCAGGGCGTCCATCCGGTTGATGCGGGCCAGATCGCGGATGTCCCTCTGCACCAGGGTTTCGGCGTAGTCACGATACCAGACGGCCCTCCGCTTGGGCGAGGATCGCTTCAAGGCGGGCGGGTAGCCTCCCGCCGCCACGCGTTCGGCCAGATCCCGGCCCAAACGCTGTCCCTGGATACCGGTCTTTAGGCGTCCTTGCAGCAGTGCAGGCAGAAAGTTCGGTGAGTTGCCGGCGAGTTCCGCCTGGGTCAGAGGATGGAGTCTGAGTATTTCCATTCTTCCGGCCAGCGAATCCGCCAGACGGGGGATCAGCAGGACATTGGCAGAGCCGGTCAGAATAAAACGGCCGGGCTCCCGTCGGGCGTCCACAGCCGCTTTCAAGGTCGTGAACAGTTCCGGGACCCGCTGGATTTCGTCCAGGATAACCCGAGCCGGCAAGTCGGCGACATAACCCACGGGATCGCTCAGCACGGCGGCGCGCTGCACTTCGTCATCAAAGCTGAAATAGGCAAACCCTTCGTCCTCGCCAGCCTGGCGGGCCAAGGTCGTCTTGCCGCATTGACGAGGGCCGTGGAGAAGCACGACCGGAGCATCGGCGAGCGCCTCCATCAGTCGAGGGCGGATGAAACGGGGATAAAAGTAGGTCTGTTCCATGACGTCCATGTGTAAATTGCCGTTCGTCTAATTGCAAGAATTAATTCGTCCAAATGAAAATTTTTATGCGTCCAATTGAAAGTTTGTGTTCGTCTAATTGAAAATATTATTGTGCATTATTGTTTTTAATCAAATAAATTTATATGATTAGGTTTTTTTATTCCCGGCTGTTGTTCGTGGAGGAAATGCGGCGTTTCCAGCAATGTCTCCCGTGCGAAATTTTTGGCTTCGAGATGCCTTGGTCAGACCCGTTCATTCGTTCGGCTTTCACTTGAAATACTCCATGGTCTTCAGCACGAACCGCGCGTAGGCCCCGGCCTGGCCCCTTGACACGACTGCCCGCCTGCGTGACGAAGGCTTCCGTCCGTCACATTCGGGGGGAAAGGATGCAGATCGTCGATTTGGGCCTCGTCAGCCATGCACGGGCCGAGGCCGTTCAGCTTGAGCGGCTTTCCCTGGTCTCGGAAGGGGCCGAGGATACGCTGTATTTGCTTGAGCACCCGCCGACCATCACCCTGGGTCGAAATGGCGGGCGCGAGAACCTGCTGGTCGGGGACGAGGCCCTTGCCCGGCAGGGCGTGGAACTGGTCCAGACACGGCGCGGCGGGAACATAACCTGCCATTTTCCCGGTCAGCTGGTGGCCTATCCCGTGTTTCGCATCGCCTCCCGGCCGGGAGGTCTGCGCCGTTTCTTTTTTGATCTGGAGGAGGCCGTCATCCGTACCCTGGACAATTTCGGTCTTGCCGCAGGGCGGGCCGAGGGCCGTCCCGGCGTGTGGATCGGGCCGCGCAAGATCGCGTCCATCGGCATCGGCATGCGGCGCTGGACGTCCTATCACGGGGTGTCCCTGAACGTGGGCCGGGATCTGTCCCTGTTCAGGCTCATCACCCTGTGCGGCCTGCCCGACGCTGAGCCCACCTCGCTCCACCGTGAACTTCACGACGAATCCATCTCCATGCAGGAGGTCAAGCATGTCTGTGCCCGAGAATTCAGTTCCGTATTTGCGCATCCCCCCGTGGCTGCGCACCAAGCTGCCCAGTAGCCCGGCCTTTGCGGGAACCGACCGGCTGGTGGAGGGGCTGGGCCTGCACACGGTCTGCCGGGGCGCCAAGTGCCCGAACATGTTCGAGTGCTATTCCCGGGGCACGGCCACGTTTTTGATCATGGGGCACGTCTGCACGCGAAACTGCGCCTTCTGCAACATTGCGCCCGGTCTTCCGGAGGTTCTGGACGCAGAGGAGCCGGGCCGCGTGGCCCAGGCCGCCGTGAGCCTTGGACTCCGGCACGTGGTCATCACCTCGGTCACCCGCGACGACCTGCCTGACGGCGGCGCCGCGCATTTCGCGGCTACGGTCCGCGCCGTGCGGGAGGCGTACGGGGACGAGCCGCCTTCCATCGAAGTGCTCATTCCGGATTTTTGCGGCTCCCAGCCCGCTCTTGCGGCGGTGCTGGACGCTGCCCCAGATATCGTCAATCACAATGTGGAGACGCCTCCCGCGCACTATGCCCGCATCAGACCTCAGGCCGACTATGCCCAGAGCCTGGAACTCCTGCGCCGCGTCCGCCGGGCCGGCGGCGTGCCCAAGAGCGGGCTCATGGTCGGCCTTGGCGAGACGGACGACGAAGTCCGCCAGGTGCTCGCGGATCTGGCCGGGGCCGGGTGCCGCATCGCCACCGTGGGCCAGTACATGCGCCCCAGCCGCAACCACCCGCCCGTGGAGCGCTATGTGCACCCAGCTGTCTTCGAACGCTATGCCGAGTGGGGCAGGCAGGCGGGACTCGAGTACGTCTTCAGCGCCCCCCTGGTGCGCAGCAGCTACAACGCGGGGCGCGTGTTCGAAGAGCTCAAGGCAGGAAGCTGACCCGTAACCGCGAACAGCCACCAAGAATCCGCGGCAGGCTAAGATCCGCTTAAGACAACCCCGCTGCTTTGCTTGGCATTGCCTGAGACATCATCGTCGTAAACCCCTCCTGCCTCAGCTGGACCAGGGCCATCCGGTCAGGACCGGGCGGCGTCCGTTGGCCAGCGTATTCCGGTAATCTTCACGGAGTCCATTCTTCGAATCTCCCGTAGCCTGTCTTCCCCGCAGCCGGTCATGCCGCCTGTGGCGGAGAATGTTCTGCTTTTCGAAGTGCACACCATCGACGGCGACTGCGGCAGGCCGCATCCCGATTCAAGGAAGCCCCTTTCCAATATCTCGTGATTCATGATATCTTTGCGATATTCTTCGGCAGTATTTCGTGTCGGCGTTGATATGTGCAGGATTTAGCGTCAGGAGAATTTTTGGTATCTACTTGTGCAATATTTTGCGTGTATTATTCGTATTAAAACAGTCCGAAATATGCTTTCTTTGTAATGGCACAAGATTGTTGATTTTTTGTTTCGAGCACGATTATTGCTCGCATGAAAGTGATATTTCTGTTGGAGGTGTTCGATGAAAATGTCCCTGCTTCGTGCCGCATCATGGGCCCTGATCGCGGTGCTGGCCTTTGCGGGCCAGGCAACCGCCGCTGGTGACGACGTATGGCAGGGACGGGGCGTTTTGAATGGCTATCTGGAGGAGGGCGCCCGCTCCAACCCCGGCCTGCAGGCCGCCTTCGCCCGTTTCGACGCCGCCCTGGACAAGGTCCCCCAGGCCAGGGCCTGGCCTGACCCGCGCTTGGCCTTCGGCGTCTTCACCACGCCTATCGAGACGCGCACGGGCCCACAGCGCATGCGCTACGGCGTGTCCCAGATGTTGCCCTGGTTCGGCAAGCGCGACCTCAAGGCCACCGTGGCCGAGCGCGAGGCTGAAGCCCTTCTGGCCCAGGCCCAGGGCGTCAAGCTGACCCTTTTTCGCGATATCGAGGCCGCCTATTTCGAGTACGCCTATTTCGGGAAAGCCCTGGAATCCGCCCGGGAAGAGCTGGAAATACTGAAGTATTTCGAGTCGCTGGTGGAAATCCGGTACACCGTGTCCAGCGCCTCCTACGCCGATTTCACCCGCGTCCAGGTCGAGCGGGCCAGGGCGGAGGAGCGCATCGCTTCCCTTGAAGATTACCGGCTTCCCCTGTCCGAGCGCCTGCGCACCCTCATTGGCAAGCCCGCCGGCGAGATCCTGCCCATGCCTGAAGACGTGCCGTTCATGGACACGGGCTGGGATGACGGCCGGATCACTTCGGCCGTCACGGCGCAGAACCTGGCGCTGGCCGCCCTCGACGCCAAGGCCCAGGCCGCCGACGCGGCCGGGGATCTTGCGCGCCGGGAGTTCTTTCCGGACCTGACCGTTGGCGTGGAGTCCATCTACACCGACGCCCCGCGCATGGCCGGGGTGGTCAACGAAGGCAAGGACCCCGTGGCCATCACCTTCGGCATCAACCTGCCCTTCGACCAGGACGCCCGGCAGGCTGCGGTGCGGCAGGCGAAGAACTCCGCGCGGGCGACGCGTCTGGAGCGAGCGGACAAGGTCGCGGGCCTCGAGGCCCAGGCCAGCAGGCTGCTTTTCGGCATCCGCGACGGGTCCAGGCGTCTTGAGCTTCTGCGTGAGACCATCGTGCCCAAAGCGCGGCAGAACCTGGATGCCTCCATGGACGCGTACCAGGCAGGCAAGGCCTCCATGCTGGACCTGCTGACCGCCGAGAAGACGCTCATCGAGCTTGAACTGCAGTACCATCGGGTGCTGGCCGATCAGGCCGTGCGCCTGGCGGACCTCGATGTGCTGGCCGGAGAGGAGATTCCCCGTAAATTTACCACCCCGGCTTTGACCGGGATGGAACAGACCCGCGACCTGCGGGTTTCCCTGACAAACCCTATTGCCTCCGAGTGAGGCCAGGAGAAACATCATGAAAAAGTTCGTACTACTCTGTGTGGCCGTGACCGCCTTCGCCTTCCTGTCCCTGTCCCAGGCCTGGGCCGCGCCCCAGACCGAATGCCCCGTCATGGGCGGGACCATCAACAAGGAACTCTATGTGGATCACAAGGGCGAGAGGGTGTATTTCTGCTGCGCAGGCTGCCCCGAGACCTTCAAGAAGAATCCCGAGAAATACCTGAAGAAGCTCAAGGCCGAAGGCATCGAGCTGGAGAAGGTCCCGGCCGAAGCCGCTCCTGCGGAAAAGAAACAGTAAACCTTCTTCGAGGGATGCATGAACGCGACACTCAGGAAATACGCGGTGTGGGCCGCGGCCGGATGCCTGCTCGTGGCCCTCGGCCTCGGCGGGGGATACTTCCTGTGGGCCCCTCCCGGGTCCGGGCATGATGGCCACGACCATGCCGGACAGGAGACCGCCGACGGCGCGCCCGCCGCGTCCCTGTGGACCTGTTCCATGCATCCCCAGATCAAGCTGCCCGACTCCGGGCAGTGTCCCATCTGCTTCATGGACCTCATCCCCCTGGCCATCCCGGACGGCGATGAGCGGAGGACGAGCCTGCGCCAGCTGACCCTCTCCGAGGATGCGGCCCGCCTGGCCGGCATCCGGGTGGAAGCGGCGCGCATGGCCGATGTGTCCGTGCAGACCAGTCTTTTCGGCAAGGTCGCCTATGATGAATCCCGCGTGGGCGTCATCACGGCCTGGATCGGCGGCCGCATCGACCGGCTCCATATCGACACCACGGGCGAGGTGGTCCGCGCCGGACAGGCCATGGCCCTGGTCTACAGCCCCGAGCTCGTGGCGGCCCAGGCCGAGCTCATCCAGGCCGTGCGGGCCCGGGAGCGCGTGTCGGGCGGCAGCAGCCTGGTTGCGGACGCCGCCCTGCGCATGGAGAACGCGGCCCGCGAGAAGCTGCGGCTGCTGGGCATGGGCAAGGCGCAGATCGAGGGCATGGTCAAGCGGGGCACCCCGGCCGACCACGTCACCCTGACAGCGCCCAAGCCCGGCATCGTCATCGAGAAGAAGGTCGTGGAAGGCATGTACGTGCAGACGGGTATGCCCATCTACGCCATCGCCGACCTCTCGCAGGTCTGGGTGGTGCTGGAGGCCTACGAGTCGGACCTGGTCTGGATGGCTCCGGGCAAGGAGGTCGCCTTCAGCGCCCAGGCCCTGCCAGGCAAGCAGTTCACGGGCAAGGTCGTCTATGTGGGTACGTCCGTGAACCCGGCCACGCGCACCGTGGAGGTGCGGGTGGAGGTGCCCAACCCCGAGCTGGCGCTCAAACCTGGCATGTTCGTCAGCGCCGAGCAGACGGACTCAGGCACGGCGCGGGCGCGCGAACTGGTCATCCCTGCCTCGGCCCCGCTTATGACCGGCAAGCGGGCCGTGGTCTACGTGGCCGACCCCGACCGGCCGGGCAGCTACGAGGGACGCGAAGTGGTCCTCGGGCCCCGGACCGACCAGGGCTACGTGGTCCGCGGCGGCATCGCCGAGGGCGAACTGGTCGTGGTGCAGGGCAATTTCCGCATCGACGCGGCCCTGCAGATCGTGGCCCGGCCGAGCATGATGAACCCGGCCGAGGCCCCGGCCGCGAGCGGGGTGCGCTTCGCGGATGTGCCGCAGCCCTTCAGCGTCCGTCTGGCGGCCCTGGCCCAGCGTCTTGGAGCCGTCGAGGAAGCGGTGGGCGCGGGGGGCCTTGACGCCATGCGCGGCGCGTACCACGATTTTGGCAAGGCCCTGAACGGTATCGACGCCGACGTCCTGGACGGCGAGGCGGCCCTGGAGTGGAAGGAGCTGTCCATGCTCCTGGGCAACGACGCCCTGCTTGGCTACGAGTCGGCCACCCCGCGCCGCGCGGCCCAGGTGCTGGACGACATGCGCGGCCACTTCGCCCGGGTCCGCGCCGCGTTCCCCCTGGAGGTGCTCGCGGCCAAAATCGAGGCGCCGGCCGCACTGCGCAGCGCCCTCGACGCCCTCTATGCCGCCTATATCCCGGTGCAGGAGGCCCTGGCCGGCGATGACGCGAACACGGCCCACGCGGCCCTCGTCCTGTTCAGGCAGGCCCTCGGGCAGGCAGGCGAGAGCGCCCGCCTGGCCGAAGGCGGCGGCGAATGGGGCGGCTATGCCGAGGCCATCGCATCGGGCCTGGCCGAGATGGAGCAGGCCTTAGGCATGGACGGGCTGCGCGCCGGATTCTTCCCGCTGTCCGTGGCCATGACCAGAATGGTCGAGGCCTACGGCGCCGGGCAGGGGCCGGTCTACGAACTCTACTGCCCCATGGCTTTCGGCAACCAGGGGGCGACGTGGCTGCAGGGTGATCCGAAGGTCAACAACCCCTATTTCGGGGCCTCCATGCTGCGCTGCGGCGAGGTCAAACGTCAGCTGAAGGACGAGTAGGCATGAGCGCGCACATGTCACTCATGGACCGCGTCATCCGCTTCTGCCTGGATCACAAGCTCGTCGTCGTGCTCCTGGTCTGCATGGCACTGGGCTGGGGATTCATCGTCGCCCCCTTTGCCTGGCACGCGCCGGGCATCGAGCGAAATCCCGTGCCCGTGGATGCCATCCCGGACATCGGCGAGAATCAGCAGATCGTCTTCACCGCCTGGCCCGGCCGCTCGCCCCAGGATGTGCAGGACCAGATCACCTATCCCCTGACCGTGTCCCTTCTGGGCATGCCCGGCGTGAAGACCGTGCGCTCCTACTCCATGCTCGGGTTCTCGACCATCTACGTCATCTTCGACGAGGACGTGGAGTTCTACTGGTCGCGCACGCGTCTGCTCGAAAAAATCAACTCCCTGCCCCCGTCCACCCTGCCGTCCGACGTGCGTCCGACCCTGGGCCCCGACGCCACGGCCCTGGGCCAGGTCTTCTGGTACACCATCGAGGGCCGGGACCCCGAGGGCCGTCCCACGGGCGGCTGGGACCCCGACGAGATCCGCAGCGTGCAGGACTGGTACGTGCGCTACGCCCTGACCTCGGCCGAAGGGGTCAGCGAGGTGGCCGGGGTGGGCGGCTTCGTGCGCGAATACCAGATCGAGGTCGACCCCGACGCCATGCGCGCGGCGGGCGTCAGCCTGCCGGAAATTGTCGGTGCCCTGAAGATGGCCAATCTGGAGGTGGGCGCCGGGACCATGGAAGTCAACCGCGTGGAGTACGTCATCCGCGGTATCGGCTTCATCAAGAATCTCGACCAGGTACGGACCTCGGTCATCAAGATGCGCGACTCCATCCCCATCACCGTGGACGACGTGGCCCACGTCAGCTTCGGCCCGGCGAACCGGCGCGGCCTGTTGGACAAGGGCGGGGTGGAGGTGGTCGGCGGCGTGGTCACCGTGCGCTACGGCGAAAATCCCCTTTTGGCCATCGACGCGGTCAAGGCCGAGATCGAGCGCATCGCGCCCGGCCTGCCGGAGAAGATCCTGGCTGACGGCACGCGCTCCAAGCTGACCATCGTGCCCTTCTACGACCGCTCGGGCCTCATCCACGAGACCCTGGACACACTCGGCGAGGCCCTCTGGCAGCAGATCCTGATCACCATCATCGTGGTCCTGGTGCTGGTCATGCACCTGCGCAGCTCCTTTCTCATCTCGGCGCTTCTGCCCATGGCCGTGATGATGTGCTTCATCGCCATGAAGCAGTTCGGGGTGGATGCCAACATCGTGGCCCTGTCGGGCATCGCCATCGCCATCGGGACCATGGTCGACATGGGCATCATCATCTGTGAGAGCATCCTGCAGAAGATGGACTCCTCGTCCGAGGACACGCCCATGACCAGGGTGGTCTTCGAGGGGGCCTCCGAGGTCGGCAGCGCCGTGCTCACGGCCGTGAGCACGACCATCGTGGGCTTTCTGCCCGTGTTCTTCATGACCGGAGCCGAGGGCAAGCTGTTCGGCCCCCTGGCCTACACCAAGACCTTCGCCCTCATCGCCGCCATCATCGTGGCCCTGACCATCCTTCCGGCGGCGGCCGCGCTCATTTTCCGTCGCAAACAGATGCGGCCGTCCCTGTGGTTCGTGGCCGCGCTGATGACCGCGGGCCTTGTCGTGGCGATCTGGAAGTCTTTTTGGATCGGGATGGGTCTTGTCGCGGTCGGCATCTACCGGCTGGTTTATGACCGCTTGCCCGAATGCTGGCAGACCCGGCTGCGCTGGGGCGCGAGCATCGGGCTGGCCCTCGCCGTGGCCGTGTTCCTGGCCCTGGACTGGCTGCCGCTTGGACTGGAGAAGGGGCGGACGGTCAACACCCTTTTCGTGCTCGGCCTTATCGTTCTGCTGCTCGGTTTTTTTCAGGCCTTTCGCTTTGCATACGGGCCGCTTCTGAAAGTATTTTTGCAACATAAGGCCCTTTTTCTCGTCATCCCGGCCTTTCTGACCTCATTTGGCGGGATCGTCTGGCTCGGGGCCGCGCCATTTCTGTCCGTCCTGCCCGAAGGGCTGCGCACGACCCGGCCCATGGTGGCCTTTGTCCACGCCTTCCCGGGCCTGGGCAAGGAGTTCATGCCGCCCCTTGACGAGGGGTCCTTTCTCTACATGCCGACCACCATGCCCCACGCCTCCCTGGGCGAGGTCAAGGAGCTGCTGGCCCTGCAGGACATGTCCATCCAGGCCATCCCGGAAGTGGAGAGCGCCGTGGGCAAGCTCGGCCGCGCGGATTCGCCGCTGGATCCGGCGCCCGTATCCATGGTCGAGACCGTCATCAACTATAAGAACGAATATCTGCTGGACGCGCAGGGCAAACGCCTGCGCTTTGTCTGGCACGAGGATGCCCGGGATTATTTCCGGGATGCGGGCGGCACGCCGGTTCCGGCGTCCGACGGCATGCCCTATCTGGTGCGCGGCTGGTTCGAGCGCGACGAACAGGGCCGCCTCATCCCCGACGAGGACGGACAGCCCTTCCGGCTCTGGCGGGCCGCGCTGGATCCGGAGCTGAACCGGGGGCGCAGCGCCTGGGACGGAATCAGGTCCCCCGACGACATCTGGGACGAGATCGTCAAGGCCGCCGAAGTGCCGGGCATGACCTCGGCCCCGAAGCTGCAGCCCATTGCCGCGCGCATCGTCATGCTCCAGTCGGGCATGCGCGCGCCCATGGGCGTCAAGGTCAAGGGACCGGACCTTAAGACCATCGAATCCGTGGCCATGGAGGTGGAGCGGCTGCTCAAGGAAGTGCCCATGGTCCAGCCGGCCGCGGTGGTGGCGGACCGCATCGTGGGCAAGCCGTATCTCGAGATCGTCCCGGACCGCGAGGCCATCTCGCGCTACGGTATCATGCTCGCCACGGTGCAGGAGATCATCCAGGCCTCCGTGGGCGGCATAGTGGCGACCACGACCATCGAGGGCCGCGAGGTCTATCCCGTCCGGGTGCGCTACATGCGCGACCTGCGCGACACGCCCGAAAGCCTGGAACGCATCCCCGTGCCCGCGGCGAACGGCCAGCAGATCCCGCTGGGGCAGCTGGCCGAGATCCGCTATGTGCGCGGCCCCCAGGCCATCAAGAGCGAGGACACGTTTCTGCTCGGCTACGTGCTCTTCGACAAGAAACCGGGCTATGCGGAAGTGGATGTTGTCGAGTCGGCCAAGGCGTATCTGGAGCAGCAACGCGCGGACGGCAACCTGGTCGTCCCGGCGGGGGTGACCATCGAATTCGCGGGGAGCTACGAGAACCAGGTCCGGGCGCAGAAGAAGCTCATGGTCGTCCTGCCCGTGGCCCTCCTGCTGATCGTCATCATCCTCTATCTGCAGTTCGGGTCCATCGCGACCACGCTCATGGTCTTCTCGGGCATCTTCACGGCCTGGTCCGGCGGCTTCACCATGATCTGGCTCTACGGTCAGGACTGGTTCCTGAACTTCCATGTGGCCGGGGTGGACATGCGCGAGCTCTTCCAGGTGCACCCGATCAACCTGAGCGTGGCCATCTGGGTGGGCTTCCTGGCCCTTTTCGGCATCGCCTCGGACGATGGCGTGCTCATGGCCACCTTCCTGGACGAGAGCAAGGCGCGCAGGCGGCCCGACTCCGTCGCGGCAATCCGGGCCATGGTCCTCGAAGGGGCGGGGCGGCGCATACGCCCGGCGGTCATGACTTCGGCCACGACCATCCTGGCCCTGGTGCCCATCCTGACCTCATCGGGCCGGGGCTCGGACATCATGATCCCAATGGCCATCCCGTCTTTTGGCGGCATGGTCTTCGCCATCGTCACGGTTTTCGTGGTGCCGGTGCTGTATTGCTGGGTGGAGGAAATGAAGCTGCGCTTCCGCAAGGCTTGATGCTTCGTCGGCCTGTTCGGGTCTGGCCTGATGAGACCCCTTATGCTGAAGCGCAGGAAATCCTTATGCCTATCCGTGGGCAGGAGTTTTTCAGGCAAAGATTTGCAAGAGATTCTGCTGCCCTTTCTTTCAAGACCATCGTGACCCGCTGCAAGATCATTCGCTATAAGCCTGGTCTGTCCCTTGCCAGAATTTCGGGCCTCTCGCTTTAAATTCTGTCAGTCCCTTCAGCCTTGTCGGGTATTTTTGCGTACCCGAAACATCCCCACGCTCCCCCCTTGTTCTGCAGTGCGCAATAGTGTTTGCTTAGTATGAAGCTGAAACATGTTTCGCGCCAGCTGTGGCAATGCATCAAAACTGCACAGTTTCTGGATGTGCTGCGCAGGGCTGGTTTTTACCGCGTTCGGCATTGCCTGTCGTCGCCGACAGGTATCCAGATTCTCTGATTAGAACCATGTCGCGACAGGGTTCAGGGAGAATTGAACGTGATAAATCCTTGCCGGACAAGCGTCATCTCATCAAAACACGGGAGATCTCATGAAAACCATTGTACGTTTGCTGGTCGCTGCGGCGGCCTCGATCCTTTTCTTTGGGCTCGTATCCTGCTCCGACAAGGAGGTCGATTCCCTCGAACGTGTTCGCAAAGCCGGAGAAATCAGTTTTGCCATGAGCGGCGGCTATCCCCCTTTCAACTTCTACAGCGACACCAATGAGCTGGTCGGCTTTGACGTGGATGTGGCCCGCGAAGTGGCCGCCCGGCTGGGCGTGGCCCTCAAGCCGGTGACCACCGAGTGGAGTGGCATCATCGAGGGACTGCGCTCCGGCGTGTACGACGGCATCCTTGGCAGCATGGCCGTGACCGAGGACCGGCTCAAGGTGGTCAATTTTTCCACGCCCTACTATTATTCCGGGGCGCAGATGATGGTCAAAAAGGATTCATCCTTCACCTCGCCCGAAGACCTGCGCGGCCGGATCGTGGGTGTGGTCACGGGCACCACCTTTGCCGACGACGCGACCAAGCTCGGCGTGGGTGAGGTCAAGCTCTACAAGGATGACACCCAGACTCTGACCGAGCTGTCGAGCGGCGTGGTGGACGGCGTGATCACCGACCGGGTCGTTGGCGTCAACGCCATGAATTCAGGCAAGTTCGAGATCGAACCCCTGGGCGCCCCCCTGCGCAGCGAGAACATCGCCGTGGCCTTCAACAAGAAAGACGAGACCCTGCTTGCGGCCGTGGACCAGATCCTTGGGGCCATGCACGAGGACGGCACCCTGGCGCGCCTTAGCGTCAAATGGCTCAATACCGACATCACTTCGAAGTAGCCCCGCCACTCGCGACGACAGTACGGCCGGGGCGCAACGTCCCGGCCGATCCCACTACTCAAGACACCGGACATACGCATGTATTTCGACTTTGCGGCTCTGCCCCAGTATCTTCCCTATTTTCTTCCGGCGGCGTGGATGACGCTCAAGGTCTCGGTCCTGGGTATCGCGCTGGGCGTGGTGCTGGGGCTGGGCACGGCCTTCATGCGCATTTCCAAACGGCGGCTGCTCAGCATTCCCGCCCGCGCCTACATTTACGTGGTGCGCGGCACGCCGCTGCTGCTGCAACTGCTGTTCATCTATTTCGGTCTGCGCAGCCTGGCCGGACTGAGTGCGCTGACCTCGGCCGTGCTCGCCCTTGGAATCCATAACGGTGCATACATCGCCGAGATATTCCGGGGGGCCATCGTTTCCATCTCGAGCGGTCAGATGGAGGCGGCCCGCAGCCTGGGCATGCCCTATTCCAGGGCCATGGTGCGCATCATCCTGCCCCAGGCACTGAAGCGCGCGGTGCCGTCGCTGGGCAACCAGTTCATCATCGCCCTCAAGGATTCGTCCCTGGCCAGCACCATCACCATCAACGAGCTGTTGCTCAAGTCGCAGCAGCTGGCCTCGTCCAATTTCATGATGATGGAGATGCTGTTTCTGGCGGCTATATTCTATCTTCTTTACACGGCCGTGTTCAGTTGGCTGTTCCGCGCCCTGGAGGCCAGGCTCGATGTCTCGACGCAGTCATAGCAGGCCGCTGAAAAACGACGACCTGCTGCGTCAGCGAAAAAATCCAGACCGCGCATCTGCGCATGACTGCGCGCCCTGGATTTTTTCGCTTCCTTGCAGCGCGCCATTTTTCAGCGGCCTGCGAATTTTAATTTTTATGGCAATCAGACAGGGGCTGGGAGCGGAGTGGTGCGAGATGTTGCGGCGCATGGCCGGGAACGGAAAATTTTCAAACACTGGAGGGAGCGGTGCAACAGACGCCGGTCATTGAAATACAGGGGTTGAACAAATGGTTCGGCGAGCACCATGTGCTCCGTGGCATCGACATGGCGATCATGCCGTCCGACGTGGTCTGCGTCATCGGGGCCAGCGGGTCGGGCAAGAGCACGCTGCTTCGTTGCGTCAACTATCTTGAGACGTACGACCAGGGCGAGATTCGCGTGAGCGGCCAGCTCGTCCACGGCGACGAGCGGTTCATCAACGCCCTGCGCTCGCGGGTGGGCATGGTCTTTCAGCACTTCAACCTGTTTCCGCACATGACCGTGCTCGGCAACGTCACCGAAGGACCGACCCAGGTGCGCGGAATGAGCAAGCCCAAGGCCCGCGAGCTGGGGCGTTACTACCTGGAAAAGGTGGGGCTCGGCGACAAGGAGAGCGCCTATCCCCAGACCCTCTCGGGCGGACAGAAGCAGCGCGTGGCCATCGCCCGGGCCCTGGCCATGGAGCCGGAGGTGATGCTCTTTGACGAGCCCACCTCGGCCCTGGACCCCGAACTGGTGGGCGAGGTGCTGTCCGTCATGCGCCAACTGGCTGACGACGGCATGACCATGATGGTGGTCACGCATGAGATGGGCTTTGCCCGCGAAGTGGCCGACTCGGTAGCCTTCATGGATGAAGGCGTGATCCTGGAACAGGGCCCGCCGGAATCCTTCTTCACCGCCCCTGAAAAACCGCGCACCCGGGAGTTTCTCGGCCAGATACTGTAAAACAGGGAGCTCGGCGGCGGTTTTTTATGTTTCAGAGGTAAAGACTTTTCTGAAAAAGCGGGAAATCGGATGAAAATGGGTGTGTTTGCGGTTTAGTCGATCATGCGGACGTAAACCGGGAATCTGCATCAAAAGACGAAAAAAGCCCCGTGCTTTCGCGCGGGGCCGAGGGTGTGTTTCCCGGAACCTCCGGGGGGGCGGGATGACTCCCGTTTTGGCAAAAAAGTGGCGTCCCCAAGGGGATTTGAACCCCTGTTATCGGCGTGAAAGGCCGGTGTCCTGGACCGAGCTAGACGATGGGGACGCATGTGGCTGGGCGACTTAGATTCGAACTAAGATTGACGGAGTCAGAGTCCGCTGTCCTACCGTTGAACGATCGCCCAGCAGCGAAAAGTCTCATTAGGGAAAGAGCATCGGCGTGTCAAGACTGAAGGCGGCAGTTCCTACCAGGTGCCGCCGGCGGAGAGGTTCGGGTCGTAAATGGTTTTGAGCACCAGGATGTCCGAGTCCGAAAAGAGGCTGTTCTTGTCTTCCTGCGCCTGTCTTGAATTGAGAACCGAGTCGAGAGTGTTCTTGGGGTGGGTCATGATCCCGAGGGCGTGCATGAGTTCGTGGCGCACAATCCAGAGTTTCTGGCCGCCGGAGGTCTGGAAGTCCAGATGCAGGACTATGTCCGCCTTTTTGATGACCCCGTTGCTGGAGGCCAGCAGGGTGAAGCCCCGGATGAGGTCGCCTATCTCCTTCCATCCCGCCATGCCCTGAGAACTCTTGGTCACCGCCTCCTGCCATTCTTCTTTGGAATCGGTCAGGTAGAAGCGGATGTTGGCCTGACTTGCGGATGAAACCTGCCTGAACGGGAGCTGCGGAATGATGCGCCGCATCTCGTTTATCACCGTATCAATATAGTACTGGCCCTCAAGGCGATCCTTGCCGCCGATCCAGAAGCGCACCGGCTCTTCGAACCGGGTGATCGTGCCGGTGGGGATGTAGTCGCGCAGGACCGCGTCCGAGTCGGCGCGCAGTGGTACTGCCATGAGCAGGAGTGCGACGGCGAGGATGCAGGTGGCGATCTTGTTCATTCGTCCTCCGGGCCGATCAGGTCCGGCCGAAAATGCTTGACATATGCGCGGTAGCACGAGGTTACCGGCGAGGATGGATCCATGCAGGGCAGCAGGTTGCCGAGGATGTCCGGTTCCGGCGGCTTGAGCCGGGGCGGGGCTTTCGGGAGCAGCGACTCGTCCAGGGCCGGCCTGCCGCCCATGAGCTCGATCTGGACTTTCTGAAAGTAGGCGTTGCCCAGAAAACTGTTGGCTTTGTCCAGAATGTCCTGCGCGAAATAGGAAAATTCCTGCATGACCATGGAATTCGTCGCCCCCAGAAGCATGGTGGTCTGGCGATGCCCGAGCGGACGGATCATGGCGGCTATGTCCGCCCCGAGCACTTCTGGCCAGTGACGCCACAGGCGGGCGATGGCAAGCTCCAGGGCGGCTTCCGGCGTGCCCAGGACCGAGCCGAGCGCTTCGGAAACGGAGCGTACTTTTTTTTCGCGCTTTTTCATCAGACATGCCTAACCATCTTGTCCGCGCCAGGCAAGACAGCTTCTTGACCTTTGGGCGCGGGATATGTAGGCACAGCTATATCAGGATATCTTGATATAGAAAAATAAAGGTTTGCCGATCCATGAAGCTTCTGACCCAGACCAAGGCCCTGGCCGATGAAACCAGGCTCCGCCTCATCGGCGTGCTCGCCGCCCATGAACTCAACGTGGGCGAGATCGTGCAGGTACTGGGCATGGGCCAGTCGCGCATATCAAGGCATTTGAAGATCCTCATGGACGCTGGCCTGGTCGCATGTCAGCGCCACGGGCTGTGGGCTTTTTATTCCTCGTCGACGGCCAATGGTTCCCGCGCGCTGCTCACTGCTGTCCTTGAAGGGCTGAGGGAGCTGTCTGAGCACCGCCAGGACTTGGAGCGCGCAGCGCAAGTGCTCAACGATCGCCGTCTCTCAACGACCCGCTTTTTTGACTCTGTCGCCTCGGACTGGAACCGTCTGAGTCGTGAGATGCTGGGCGATTTCGAGCTCGGGCCGGCCATCATCAATTGCCTGGGGTCCTGCGGATCGCAACAGGGTACCGTGGTGGATCTGGGGTGCGGGCCGGGCCTGCTGCTGGGGCATCTGGCCGGAGTCGCCGGCAGGGTTATCGGTGTGGACAACTCCCCGCGCATGCTCGATGCCGCGAGCAAGCTTTTGCCTGAAGGCCCGGAAGTGAGCCTGCGCATCGGTGATCTTGAACACCTGCCCCTGCGCGACGGGGAGGCCGACGCGGCCATCATGTCCCTGGTGCTGCATCATCTCCCCGCGCCTCAGCACGGCATCGCCGAGATGGGCAGGGTGGTGCGTCCCGGCGGTCAGGCCGTGCTGGCGGATTTTCTGCTGCACGACAACGAGGCCCTGCGCACGCGGTACGGCGACCGCTGGCTGGGATTTTCCCCGGGCGACCTGCACCTGTGGCTGGAGCGGGCCGGATTCCAGGAGCTGACCTGCGAGCAGCATCGCGTCAATCTGGGGCTCACCCTCATGGTCATCACCGCCCGCCGCGAAGAATTTTCAGTTTAACTCTCAGGTGGCGAGGGCCACCGCACGCAAAGGAGAACACATGACGTTACCCATTGATCCAAAACTTGACCACAAGGTCGCCGACATGAGTCTGGCCGACTGGGGTTCCAAGGAAATGCAGCTGTCCGAGCGCGAAATGCCCGGCCTCATGGCGCTCATCGACAAATACGGCAGCGAGAAGCCCCTGGGCGGCCTGCGCGTCACCGGAAGCCTGCACATGACCATCCAGACGGCCATGCTCATCAAGACCCTGCATGCGCTGGGGGCGGACGTGCGCTGGGCGTCCTGCAACATCTTTTCCACCCAGGACCATGCCGCGGCCGCCGTGGTGGCCGAAGGCCTGGCCAAGGTCTTCGCCTGGAAGGGCGAGACTCTGGAGGACTACTGGTGGTGCACGGAGATGGCCCTGACCTGGCCCGACGGCTCCGGACCAGACCTCATCGTCGATGACGGCGGGGACGCAACCCTGCTGGTGCACGAAGGCGTCAAGGTCGAGAAGGATCCGGCGCTCTTGGAGCGGACCACGGACAACAAGGAATTCCGCTGCGTGCTCGATCGTCTGATCGTGAGCGCCAAGACCGATCCCCAGAAGTGGACCAAGATCGCCGCCCGCATCCGTGGCGTGTCCGAAGAGACGACCACCGGTGTGCATCGCCTCTACCAGATGGCCAAGAACGGCGAGCTGCTTTTCCCGGCCTTCAACGTCAACGATTCCGTGACCAAATCCAAGTTCGACAACCTCTACGGCTGCCGCGAGTCCCTGGCCGACGGCATCAAGCGGGCTACGGACATCATGGTCGCGGGCAAGGTCGTGCTGGTCTGCGGCTACGGTGACGTGGGCAAGGGCTGCGCCCAGTCCATGCGCGGTTTCGGCGCGCGCGTGCTCGTCACCGAGGTTGACCCCATCTGCGCCCTGCAGGCGGCCATGGAAGGCTACGAGGTCACGACCATGGCCAAGGGCTGCCAGGAGGCCGATATTTTCGTCACCGCCACGGGCAACTACCACGTCATCCGCCCCGAGCACATGCTGGCCATGAAGGACGAGGCCATCATCTGCAACATCGGGCATTTCGACAACGAGATCGACATGGGCTTTCTGGAGAACAATCCTGGCTGCACCAAGATCACGGTCAAACCGCAGGTCGACAAGTGGATCCTGCCTTCGGGCAAGAGCCTCATCGTGCTGGCCGAAGGCCGCCTGGTGAACCTGGGCTGTGCCACCGGCCATCCCAGCTTCGTCATGTCCAACTCCTTCACCAACCAGGTTCTGGCCCAGCTCGATCTGGCCAAGAACGATTACTCCCCGCAGGTCATGACCCTGCCCAAGATCCTGGACGAGGAAGTGGCCCGCCTGCATCTGGCGCGTCTTGGCGTGGAGCTTGAGACCCTGTCCAAGGAACAGGCCGACTATATCGGCGTGCCCGTGACCGGCCCGTTCAAGCCCGATCATTATCGTTATTAACAACCTCCCTGTGTAAAAAGGAGATTTTTCATGATTCTCAATGCCGATCACTACCTGTTTACGTCCGAATCCGTGACTGAGGGCCACCCCGACAAGATCGCGGACCAGATCTCCGATGCCGTACTCGACTGCCTGCTGGCCCAGGACCCACGCTCCCGCGTGGCCTGCGAGACCCTGGTCACCACCGGCATGGCCGTCATCGCCGGCGAGATCACGACCGAAGCCTACGCCGATTTGCCCGAGATCGTGCGCTCCACGGTGCGCGAAATCGGCTACGTCAGCTCCGACATGGGTTTTGACGCCAACACTTGCGCCGTCCTGTCCTCCATCGACAAGCAGTCCCCGGACATCGCCATGGGCGTTGACCGCGCCAAGCCCGAAGATCAGGGTGCAGGCGACCAGGGTATGATGTTCGGTTACGCCACCACGGAGACGAGCGCGCTCATGCCCGCGCCCATCTATTACGCCCACGGCCTGAGCCGGAGACTGTCCGAAGTCCGCAAGACCGGCGTGCTGAACTTCCTGCGCCCCGACGGCAAGACCCAGGTCTCCGTGGAGTACCGCAAAGGCAAGCCCGTGCGCATCGACAACGTGGTCGTTTCCTCCCAGCACACGCCGGAGGTGACCTATGACGAGATCGTCGACGGCATCAAGCGCGAGGTCATTGCCAAGGTCATGCCTGCGGACATGATGGACGAGAACACCCGCATCTACATCAACACCACCGGCCGTTTCGTGGCCGGCGGTCCTCTGGCCGACTGCGGTCTGACCGGCCGCAAGATCATCAACGACACCTACGGCGGCATGGGCAACCATGGCGGCGGCGCCTTCTCCGGCAAGGATCCGTCCAAGGTCGACCGCAGTGGTGCCTACATGGCGCGCTACGTGGCCAAGAACATCGTCGCCGCGGGCCTGGCCGGCACCTGCGAAGTGCAGATCGCCTACGCCATCGGCGTGGCCGAGCCGGTGTCGGTGCTGGTCACCACCGGCGGCACGGGCATGGTTCCGGACGAAGTCCTGACCAAGGCCGTGCGCGATGTCTTTGACCTGCGTCCCTACTTCATCATCAAAAGACTGAACCTCATTCAGCCCATCTACATGAAGAGCGCCTGCTACGGCCATTTCGGCCGCGAAGACTTCGTCTTCCCCTGGGAAGTGACCGACGCCATCGCGGATCTGAAGACTGCCGCCAAGGTTTAGCCCGAAGCGGATTCATCATGCGGGGCGGAAGGGGACATCCCTTTTCCGCCCTGCTTTGTTTTCATGCGCCCTTGACCGGACTGGCCGAGAGGGACAAGAAAAGCCATGCCCTCGTCCACAAAGAACACCGCACGCACGCCCACGGACGCCATCCTCGAGAGCATCTCCGACGGGGTGTTCACCGTCGACCTCGAATGGCGCATCACGTCCTTCAATCGCGCCGCCGAAGAGATCACCGGAGTGTCCCGCTCCGAGGCAATAGGACGCCTGTGCTCCGAGGTCTTCAGGTCAAGCCTGTGCGGCGACAATTGTCCGCTGCAGGACACGCTTGCAAGCGGAAAGCCGCGTATCGGAACCTGCGGGTACATCATCACGGCCCAGGGAGAGCGCATCTCCATCAGCGTGTCCACGGCGGTTTTTCGTGACGAAAACGGCCAGGTCATGGGCGGAGCCGAAACATTCCGCGATCTCTCGGAGATCGATGCACTCAAGCGCGAGCTCGAAGGCCGCTACCATGTCGGCGATCTCTTCAGCCGCAGTCCGCGCATGCACAAGCTCTTCTCCATGCTGCCCGCCATCGCCGCCAGCCCCAGCACGGTCCTGCTCACCGGAGAGACCGGCACCGGCAAGGAACTCTTCGCCCGCACCATTCATTCCCTGAGCGCTCACGTCGGCGGGCCTTTCATTGCCGTGAACTGCGCGGCCCTGCCCGACACCCTGCTCGAATCCGAACTCTTCGGGGTCAAGGCCGGTGCCTACACCGGGGCCAACCGCGACCGGCTCGGCCGTTTTGCCCAGGCCCGGGGCGGAACGATTTTTCTGGACGAGATCGGCGAGATCAGCCCCGCCCTGCAGGTGCGCCTCCTGCGCGTGCTGCAGGAGCGAACCTTCGAACCGCTTGGCTCCTCCAGAACCGAATCCACCGACGCCCGTGTCATTGTGGCCACCAACCGCAACCTGATGGAGCTTATCCGGGCCGGTGAATTCCGCGAAGATCTTTACTATCGCATCAACGTCATTCGCCTCGAACTGCCGCCTCTGCGGGAACGCAAGGACGACCTGCCTCTGCTGGTCGAGCAGTTCATCCGGCGTCTGAACCGCATCCAGGGCCGCACGGTCACGGGCATCAGCACCGAGGCCTTGTCTTTGCTCATGGCCCATGACTGGCCGGGCAACATCCGGGAGCTCGAGAACTGCATCGAGAGAGCCTTCGTGCTTTGCGGCGAAGACCGCATCGACATCGATCACCTGCCCGACGAACTTACCCTCCTTGCACCTCGCGGACATTTTGGTGAAGCCCGCACGATGCACGACATGCTCGACAGGCAGGCCATCCACACGGCCCTGGAGCGCAATGCCTTCAGCCGTCTGGCCGCGGCACGCGAGCTTGGCATCCACAAAACCACGCTCTTTCGGCGCATGAAGCGCCTCGGCATGGCGCTACCAGAACGCGACGGCCGTTCCTCTTCAAAAGAGTAGCTCCGGCGCTACCTCTTTGCCTCCTTGTGGTGCGTTCGCGCCTCTCCCCAATTTGTCTCTTGTGTATGAAAGTCTGTATTATCAAGTTGTTGCATGTTTTTTTTGCGCGGGCTTCCGGCGGCACGTCTCGTGCTTTGCACAGCTCAAAGAGGAGCCATAATGTCGCGCATTGCCTTGCATCACTGGCAGGATCGTATCGCGCCGGTCTTTGACGTCGGCGGGCGTATTCTTGTGCTGAGCGAAGGGACGCGCGAGCGGGAAGAACATATCCTGCTGCGCGACGAGCCTTTGCACAGGGCCGAGGACCTTGTTCGTCTGGACGTCGGGACACTCATCTGCGGGGCCATATCACGGCCCATGCAGGAGGCCCTTGCGGCCGGGGGAATCAAGGTTGTCGGTTTCGTGGCTGGCGATCTGGAGCGGGTCATCGCGGCCTTTGAACATGGCGATCTGGACGAAACTTTTGACATGCCGGGCTGCCGGGGCAGGGGCCGCGTACGCAGGAGAGGCATAGGGCGATCAACAACTAACCGCGCATCGTGGAGAGATTGAATGGAGAATATGGAAAACAGCGCCCCCAGGGCCAGTACGTGCGATTCATGCAAGGATTCCAGCTGTTCGGCGACCAGACGCGAGCTGGGTGAAAACGATCAGGACTTCGAGGACCGCCGCGCCCTGCAGTCCCGGCTGTGCCATATCGGGCACAAGATCATGGTCATGTCCGGCAAGGGCGGCGTAGGCAAGAGCACAGTGGCCGTGAATCTGGCCATGGGGCTTATGCTCGCGGGCAAGAAGGTCGGCCTTCTCGATGTCGACATCCACGGCCCCAGCATACCGACCATGCTCGGTCTTGAAGGAGCGAACATCGAATCCGGTCCCGCCGGTCTCATGCCGGTGGAGCTCGGGCACCTGAAGGTCATGTCCATGGGTTTTCTGCTGCGCAACCCTGATGACGCGGTCATCTGGCGCGGTCCGGTCAAGGGCAACGTCATCAAGCAGTTTTTGAAGGACGTGGCCTGGGGCGACCTGGATTACCTGATCATCGACGCCCCTCCCGGCACAGGCGACGAACCGCTTTCAATCTGCCAGCTCATCAACCCCATCGACGGAGCCGTAGTGGTGACCACGCCGCAGCGTGTGGCGGCCATGGATGTGCGCAAGTCCATCACCTTCTGCGCGCAGGTCGGCATGAAGGTGCTGGGCGTGGTCGAAAACATGAGCGGCTTCGTGTGTCCCAAATGCGGCGAGCTGACCCATATCCTGCGCTCCGGTGGCGGGCGGCTCATGGCTGAAGACATGGGCGTTCCCTTTTTCGGCTCCATCCCCATTGATCCGATGGTGGCCGAGGCGGGCGATATGGGCCAGGCGTTTGTCATGCATCACGCCGCAAGCCCCACGGCTGAACTCATGCGTGGCGTGGTCGCACCTTTGTTGGATTTGCCCGGCGTGAAACAGAACATCTGATTCCGGAGTACGCATCATGCACAAGACCGTGCTTACGGTATTGGTCGACAATCAGGCCGGTTTCGGGTGCCTGGCGGAGCATGGCTTTGCTCTGTGGATAGAACACGGCGATGAGCGCTACCTGCTCGATACCGGCCAGGGCACGGCCCTGGCCGAAAACGTCCGTACGCTCGGAGTCGATCTGAGCCGTACGGACGCGCTCGTTCTGAGCCATGGCCATTATGATCATACCGGTGCGGTGCCCATGGTTCTGGGGGCCGCGACGAAGTCCCGGGTTTACTGCCATTCGGGTGTGACCGAGCCCCGCTACAGCATTAGAGACGGCGAGGCGCGGGACATCCGCATGCCCATGTTCTCCATGCGGGCTCTGGCTACCCTCCCGATGGAGCGCATGCACTGGAACGGCGGACCCCAGTTGATTGGCGACGGGATCGGCCTGAGTGGTTTCATCCCGAGGTGGACAGATTTCGAGGATGCGGGCGGCCCGTTTTATTTTGATCCGCATGCCTTGCGCTCCGATCCCGTCAATGATGACCAGGCCTTGTGGATCAACACCGACAAAGGGCTTGTTGTCTGCGTTGGCTGTTGTCATGCGGGGCTGATCAACACCCTCACCCACTTGCAGGAGATCACCGGCGAGAGCCGTATCCGCGCCGTGATTGGCGGGCTTCATCTGGGCTCGGCCAGCCCGGAGCGACTGGAAAAGACCGCGCGGGCCCTGCGTGACATGCAGCCCGGCCTGCTGGCCCCGTGCCACTGCACCGGGGAGGGGGCTATCGCCTACCTGCGCGACCATCTGGACTGTCCCGTGCACACCGGCTACAGTGGGTTCCGCTTGGACGCGTCCGAACCCTGATACGCATGCGTGCGCGGCTTTCCGGCCGCGACGCCATCCTCTGGAGCATTGCATGACCTACACCATCCATCCCATCGTCATGGGCACCAAAGTCTTCGACAAGGGCATGATGACCTACCAGCACGACTACGGCACGCCCTACACCATCCCCATCTACTGCTGGTACCTTAAGGGCGGGGACAAGAAAATACTGGTGGACACGGGCGAGATGCACCCGGTCATCTCCGAGGAGCGGGAGAAGGCCATCGGCGGGAAGATCCACACCTTCGATGATGGCCTGGCCCGGTACGGCCTGACGCCCGAGGACATCGACATCGTCCTGCACACCCACCTGCACAACGACCACTGCGAGAACGACGCACGGTGCGTGAACGCGAAGATCTACGTTCACGAGAAGGAGCTTGCGCGCATCCACGACCCGCACCCGCTCGATTTCCGCTACCTTGAAGACTACATTGAGGAGGCGGAGGAGAACGGTCAGATCGTGCCCTTGACGGGCGATACAGAGATCGCGCCCGGCATCACCATGATTCACACCCCGGCCCACACCGAGGGCGGCATGTCCGTGCGCGTGGAGACGGACAAGGGCAGCGTGCTCATCTGCGGGTTCTGCACCATCCTGGAAAATCTCTATCCACCCAAGGCGGTCACGGCCATGGAGATGGAGGTCATCCCCCCCGGTACCCACGTCAACGCTTACGAGGCTTACGAAACCCTGGTCCGGGCCAAGACCCTGGCCGACCACATCCTGCCCCTGCACGAACCGAAATGGGCCGGGATGGAGAGCGTACCGGAATAATGCTGGTCATCAAGTGCGCGGCCTGCCGCAAGAAATTGTGGCGCTATCGCAAGCTCGGACCGGGCGAGGTCCTGAGATGCCATCGGGAGCGGATCGAGAAGGTCTGGATTCTGGAGGAACGGGACGGCAAGGTCTGGTGCCAGTGCGGCAAGGCCGTTGGCATCGACAAGGGGACGTTCATCAAGATGAACAGGAACGCGTTCACGTATTCGGGGACGAAGATCGATATCTAGGCTGATAGACGAGGCGGTGGCTGGAAAATAGCCTGTGTCGGAGGCGTCTCTCTGATAGGATTGCATGTAAAGAGTTGCATTCGACCGTACTGCCGCTATGTCATCCCCGCGCAGGCGGGGATCCAGTACAATCGCGAAGAAACCCTTCCTGGCGTCGGATGTCATCCCCGCGCAGGCGGGGATCCATGGACAGTCCCACGCGGCCAACATCGTTTCGTGCCGTCATCCCCGCGCAGGCGGGGATCCATGCCTTTCAACTCCTTGAAAATAGGAAAGAAATACGGGGTTATGCAGGGGGATGGCGCAGGGCGGCCGCGGGCCGGGGCGTTTCGGGGCGGGGCCGCCGAAACTCCTTCTCCGGCCTCGTAATGCTTCCCCGTCGCGTGTAGGGACCAGGCTCTTGCGCTTCGGGCGAAGGAGCGCCGGGGAAGCAAACGATGCCTGGATCAGTCAAACAGTCGCCGCCCCCGCCCCGAAACGCCCCGACCCGCTATGACCGGGCTTTGTGCGGATACGCAATGCGGATCTCATTTCGCAGTCATTCAAGTCAGAATACTCACCTGCAAAAGCAATAAAGCATGGATTGCCGCGTCGAGGACTCCTCGCAATGACGGCTGTGGCAGGGCGTCATCACGCAGAGCCTGGCTCCTCGCAATGGCGGCTGTGGCAGGGCGTCATTGCGAGCCCTCTTAGGGCGCGGCAATCCATGCTTTTTCTGCCCCCTATCCCTTCTAACGAGCCTCGGGCGTGAAGCGAATCCGCACGATGCGGCGGCGTTCGACCCGTTTGACCTTGAAAATCCCTTCCCTGATCGGCACTTCGTCGCCGGGTTCCAGGACCCTTCCGGCCTGGGCCAGGAGGAAGCCCGCCACGGTGTTGTAGGCTTCGTCCTCGGGCAGGCGCAGACCCAGTTTGCGGTTGGCGTCGCGCACTGCGAGCATTCCGTCCAGAATAAAGGCCTCGCCGTCGCGCACGATCTGCGAGCGCACCTCTTCATCGTACTCATCGTTGATTTCGCCGACGATTTCCTCCAGCACGTCTTCCAGGGTGACGAGCCCTTCAAGGCCGCCGTATTCATCCATGACGAAGATGAGGTGGGTGCGTGTGGCCTGCATCTGTTTGAGCAGGCTTCCCAGTCTCTTGCTCGAAGGAACGAAGGTGGGCGGGTGCAAGAGGGCGGTCATGGAAAAAACCAGGCCGGGCTCGCGGGCCATGAACGGCTCCATGTCCTGACGAAAGAGGACGCCGACCATGTCATCGAGGTCCGCACCGTAGACGGGCAGGCGCGAATAGCCGTGGATGCGGAAGGCCTCGAGGACCTCGTCCAGGGTCGAGTTGACGGGCAGGGCGGCGATCTCCGAGCGTGGGATCATGGCCTCGCAGGCCTCGGTGGTGTTGAAGTCGAAGGCGCGGCGGATGAGGCGGCGTTTTTCCTCTTCGATCTGGCCGCTGGTGTAGCTGGCGTCGATGAGCATGCGCAGTTCGTCCTCGGTGTAGACGGCTCCGCGATGGGGATTGGGGGTGAAGCCGAGCAGTCTTACGGTGCGGTTGCCGGACCAGTCCAGCAGGCGGATGGGCCAGTAGAAGATGCGGTAGAATATTTCCATGGGCAGGGCGATGAGCAGGGCGGTTTTCTCGGCCCGCTCCAGGGCGATGGTCTTGGGCGCGAGTTCGCCGATGACGATGTGCAGAAAGGTGATCAGGCTGAAGGCGATGGCAAACGAGATGGAATGCAGTACCGCCGGCGGCACGACGCCTTCGAGCAGGGGGCGCAGGAGTTCGGCCACCGCAGGTTCGCCGATCCAACCAAGGCCAAGAGAGGAAAGGGTTATGCCGAGCTGGGTGGCGGAGATGTAGGCGTTTAAATTGTCGATGAGCCGCAGCAGGCGTCCGGCGTTTCTGTTGCCGGCAGCAGCCAGGATGGCGATGCGGGAGCGTCGCACTCCCACCAGGGAGAATTCCGAGGCTACGAAAAAGCCGTTGGCCAGGACAAGGAACACGACCAGGAGCAGGTAGAGCAAAGAGCCGAGCATGGAAAATCCTTGATGAAACGGACGTATCGGGTTTGCGTCATCTTCGGACGCCTGACTCTTCTCCTATCAGCGCATTGCGGTCAGGGTAAAGCGGCAAATGGGGCGTGTCCGAAATTGACGGGACTAATCGTCAAGTTCGATCAGCCCGAGGCGGGCTGCGTGGCGCACAAAGGCCACGGGGCTCTTGATGCCGAGCTTGGTCATGATGGAGTAGCGATGGTTCAGGACCGTCTTGCGGGACACGAAGAGCTTGGCGGCGATCTCCTCCGGGGTCAGGCCTTCGGCCAAAAGGCGCATGACCTGCTGTTCGCGCAGGGACAGGCTGCCGTAGGACGCATCCACGTTCTTGGCCTTGCGGCCGGACATGTCGCTCAACCTGCGCAGCACCGAGGGCGACAGGGATCCGTCGAGATACTGGCCTCCGGAGAGCACGGTTTCGATGGCCTGCAAAATCCCTTCTCCTCCCGATTCCTTGGACATGTAGCCACTGGCTCCGGCCTGGAAGGCGGCGGCGATGAAGTCGAGCTTGGCGTGCATGCTGACGATGAGCACGGGCATGCCTGGCTGGCTGGCGCGGATTTCACGGGTCAGCTCGATGCCGCTGCCATCGGGCAGGGAAATGTCGATGACCGCCAGGTCCGGGGACGCGGTCTGGGCCAGACGCAACCCCTCGGCGCAGGTTCCGGCCTCGCCGACAACGCTGAAGTCGGGTCTGGCAGTCAGCCTGGCTTTGAGGCCGTCACGGTAGAGAGGGTGGTCGTCAATGATGAGGATGCGTTTAGGGGCGCTCATGGCTGCTCCTGTTGAGCGGGGTTTCGATGCGGATTTGCAGGCCCTGGCCCGGCTTTGACCGGAAGCTGATCTTGCCGCCCAGCAGCTTGACCCGCTCGCGCATGCTCCACAGTCCCATGCGTTTGGCGCGCCCGGCCTGGGCCAGGCACTGATCCATGTTCATCCCGCACCCATCGTCTTCGATGCGCACCAGAAGGCTCGGGTAGGATCCCAGCAGGCGGATGGTCACGCGGCTGGCCTTGGCGTGCTTGCGCACATTGTTCAGCGCTTCCTGGATGAGGCGATAGATGTTGATCTGGGTGTCGAAATCAAAATCCACGCCGCCCAGGCCGTCGGCAAAGACGTCAACGGCGATGCCGTGGCGCAGGGAAAAATCCTCGCAGTGCGCAAGCACGGTTTCGACCAGCCCGAGCTCGGTCAGGCCGGGCGGGAGCAGCCCGTAGGCCAGGTCGCGGATGGAACGGATGGCCGTGCCGAGGCGTTCGGCAACGGTCCCGGCCTGGGCACGCCAGGGGCCGTTTTCCGGCAGGCTGGCGCTTATGCGCTCAAGGTCCGCCCTGGCCAGGGAGAGGTCCTGGGCCAGATGGTCATGCAGTTCGCGGGCGATGCGCTGGCGTTCGTTCTCCTGGGCCATGATCAGTTCCTGGGACAGGGAGCGCATCTGCGCCTCGGCCCGGCGCTGGGCCAAAATGCGTCCGATCTGATCGGCAACGGCGTCGATGAGGCTGCGCTCCTCGCGCAGGAACGGGCCTTCGTCGCAGTCAGGCCGCTCTTCCAGATAGCAGACCTCCACCGCTCCGCACTCTTCCTCGCCGTTGGTGATGGGCGAGGACTGGCACCAACGCGTCTGCGTGAAATTTTCAGAGCTGTGCCGCGCATCTTCCAGGAGAATGGAAGCGCAGGCGATGTCCGGGTACTGCCATGACGAACGGATAAGCTCGGCGATGTCCGCCAGCAGGGCAGGCAGGGGCTGCTCGCTTTGTTGGGCCAGGCGAGAAATGCCGTAAAGGCAGTTGAGCTCCTTGATGCGCTCCAGCAGATCGTGCTGCGTCTTGCGGCTGTGTGCGATGAAACCCTGCCACTCTTCGGGCGAGGACGGGAAGTGTTCGATGAGGTCCGGGCGGGTGATCATGGGTGTTTCTCCTGGGCGACAGGCGCGTTGGCCGTTTAGCACAGGATCGGGCGGGGTGCCAGGGGCGGAACCGGCATGAAGCCGGTTCCGCCCCTGGGGGAATTGCGATTTAGTTGATTACGGAATAATTCAAAACCCGCAGCTCGTTCAAAAATGGTGAGATGCAAGGACGCGAAAAAATCCAGGCCGCGCGGTGTATTAGATATACATAAGCGGTCTGGATTTTTTCGCTGACGCGGCAGATTGCCATTTTTCAACGGGCTGCTAGGAAAGGATCTTGCGTGCGATCTCATCCTGTACGTCGGTGATGAAGCGGATGCCGGTCTCCTGCGCGGTTTCGCGGTTGGCGGAGACGATGTCGTCGCGGGAAATTTCCGTGACGGAGAACTTGCGTGCACCGGCCAGGAGCTGCTGCAGGCCCGCGCCGAGCTTGTCGGCCAGGGTCCATGCGGCGATGGCACCGTAAGGCACCGTCTTCATTTCATCCGCGCCGATCTTGGCCTTGAGGGACTCGTACCCGGCGAAGATCTGCGCGGGGCTTTCGCCGATGTCCCTGACTGTCTTGGGCAGGTTGTCCCAGTTGCCCGCAACCTTTTCCTTGCGGTCGGGGTTCAGCGCACCCTCGATGTTGGAGCCCAGGAAGCCGGGGATCATCAGCGTGCGGCCCATGCAGATCAGTTTGACGAAGGGCGCGCCAAGAGCCATGGCCTTGAAGATCTGGTCCTCGCGTGCGAGGCCGCCGGCAAAGGACATGTCCACGACCCGCTGGCCTTTTGCCGCCAGGATGTTGCCGTATTCCACGGCCTTGGCATGCAACAGGACTGAGGGCACGCCCCATGTCTCCATCATGTTCCAGGGGCTCATGCCGGTTCCGCCGCCGGAGCCGTCGATGGTCAACAGATCAAGGTTCGCCTCGGTGGCGTATTTGATGGCCATGGCCAGTGCTTCCATGCCGTAGGAGCCGGTCTTCAGCGAGATTTTGGTGTAGCCGAGCTTACGCAGGTAGGCCACGGTCTCCATGAAGTTCTGGTGTACGGCCTCGGAGGAAGGCAGATCGGTGTAGCCCAGGCGGCTGTGGCGGGCAAAGCCCTTGATGCTTCTGGCCTTGAAGGACTCCTGCACTTCGGGCAGTTCCGGGTCCGGATCGAGCAGATAACCGCGCTTTTTCAGGAACAGGGCGTAATCAAGGCTCGTGACTTCAATTTCGCCGCCGATGTTCTTGGCACCCTGGCCCCACTTGAGCTCAATGCAGACCTTGTTGCCGTACTTTTCGATGACGTATTCGGCCACGCCGTTGCGCGCGTCTTCGACGTTGAGTTGCACGATCATGGTGCCGTAGCCGTCGGAGTAGCGATTGTAGATTTCGATGCGGCGGTCCAGTTCCGGCGATTTTTCGATGCGTCCGTTCGCCATGCTGGAGGCGCGGTCCACGCCGACGACATTCTCGCCGACCACGATGGGGATACCGACCAGGGCGCAACCCGCGGCAAAGGAGTCCCAGTACTTGGCGGCGATGAAGGTCGATCCCAGGGCGCCGGTCATGAGCGGCATGCGGACCTTGGTCTTTTCGGTCGCGCCAAAGGACGTTTCCAGGGAGACGTTGGTGAACAGACAGTCATCGGGGCTGGAAGTGCGCCCGGCGGCCACACCCTGAGCGCCGTAGCTGAACCCCTGGATGCGCAGGGAGTTGTAGCTCACGCCGACATGGCAGGTGTTGGCGCTCCCGGCAGTGACGGAACCGAAATCCCGGGGATAGAGCATGTGCCGGCCCTTGAGGCAGGACATCCAGGTTTCGCATTTGCCGGCGCAGTCGGAGCGACACAGGGTGCACAGGCCGGATTCGGCCGGATTGCCGCGGTTGGTGGTGCCGAGAACATCGTTGCTTTTGGGCCATTGGATCATTTCAGTCTCCCTCTGGAAATATGGATGGTGTCTGTCTCCAAAACGCTGACGCCACCGTAGGGACGGGCATGGTCCCCTTCAGGTGGCGCATCGCACCGGCTGACGTCGTGCTCGTGTGGCGACAAATGTCTGGGCGCTATGAAGAATTGCGATAGATTATCTATGGTTGAGAGGCCGTAGTGTCGATAGGACTACATCCTCTTTTCCTGGTCATTTTGGACAAGCAGGGTGGGTGATTTTCCTTAAAAATGGGAAAATTGCCTATTTTGAAGCGGGCTTGAGGTGTTTTTTGTGGTCGGACGTAGTGGCAATGCGATGTTTTACGTGGATAGGCGTTCAGAATATGGTGCAAAGATGGGAAAGCGTATCCCGTGGCGCACATGTACGAAAAAGCGGTTATAAATCTGTGGGAAATTAACCCGGGGCGTAAACCTGTCCGGCAGAAGGCGCAAAAAAACCCTCGCATGGAGGGTTTTGTCTTTATTCCGCAGTCTTCACCGCTTTCTTGCGCTTTTCCCAGAGCTTCATGCCCTGCATTGTCTTGCGGCGGTCACGCGCCAGAGACTTGGCGACCAGGGACGTGCCCTTCTTGTAGCCGTACTTTTCACGGTACTCTTCGGGGGTCAGACCATGGGTGGCCAGGTGGCGCTTGGTCAGGACCTTGAAGGATTTGCCGCATTCGCAGCAGATGACGCTCTTCTCGCGAATGGCGTTCTTGGGGTCCACGGCCGGCTCAATTTCGGCAACAGGGGCAGTGCCTTCGGCAACACCGCGGATGCTCTGCGCCAGAGCGCGGATCATGGAGGTGATTTCCTCTTCGTTCATGTTACGAACAGAGGCTTGGGCCTTTACGATTTCGATTGCTTGTTTCAGATAGTCTTCCATTTTTACTCCGTAGATATAAGTGGGTCATTGATGACGATGTATTTCATCAAACAAAGTAGCTTATTTCATAGTAGAGAATTGCGGAATGTCAAATGCTTTGTGAATAATCTTTTACTCCCCTGTCAAATTGTCTGGAAAGACCTTGCGGACGTGTCAGAAGCCCGATGCGCACAGGGTGCATTTTCAAGCACCCATATGCCTGTCTTTATGAATACATTTGAGGGGAAAGCTTGACGGAGCTGGGGTTTTGGGGTCAGCTGGGCACGTATTGCGATGGACGGCAAGACGAAGAGGAGGACTGATGCCATCTTTTGATATAGTGAATGAAATTGATTTGCAGGAAGTCGATAATGCGGTGAACAACGTGCGCAAGGAAGTCGAAACCCGCTACGACTTCAAGGGCGTGATAACCGAAATGGAATTCAACCGTAAAACGAAGATCCTGTCTCTGGTCACTGGCGATGAAATGAAGATACGAGCCATCCGGGACATGCTCATCTCCCATTTCGTGCGCCGCAAGGTCGATCCCAAGGCCATGGAATTCGGTGAACCCGAGAACACTTCCAGGGGCCAGCTCAAGCAGGAGATCAAGCTGCATGACGGTATCGACAAGGACGCCGCCCGCAAGCTGGTCAAGATGATCAAGGACAGCAAGTTGAAGGTGCAGGCCGCCATTCAGGACGAACAGGTGCGGGTCTCCGGCAAGAAGATCGACGATCTGCAGGAGGTCATGGCACTCCTGCGGGAATCGAAATTCGAATTGCCGCTGCAGTTCGTGAACATGAAAAAATAGCCGGAGGTGCGCATGCACGCAGTCATGACCGGAATCTGGACCTGGGTTTTGAATAATCCGATGATCGGGCTGGGTATCGGAGCGGTCGTCCTGCTCATGCTCTGGAAACAGCCCCGGCAGACCATGAAGCTTGCTCTGCTATTGCTTGCGCTTGTGGCTCTGGGCTATCTCGTTGCGGGGATCGCCGACTTTGCCATGGACAGCGCCTTGGTGAAGGAAAGGGCGATGGAGAAGACGCCGTAGCAGGTGGTGAATGGTGACTGGACGGAAAAAGCGCAGTCCATGCTTTGAGCATGTTTTTTCCATTCACCATTCACTATTCACCAATCACCGCGTCATGGGCAGAAGCATGCGTACCATGGTGCCCTGGCCGGGCCTGGATGAAAATTCCAGGCGGCCGCCATGGTCGTGCATGATGGCCGAGGAGATGGAGAGCCCGAGCCCGGTTCCGCCCGATTCGCGCTTGGTGGTGAAGAACGGGTCCTGAATGTATCGAAGGTCGTGGGCGAATATGCCGCAGCCGTTGTCGCGCACTTCCACCCCGGCCCAGGCCCTGTCCTCCCCGAATCCCGACAAGACCTGCAAGGTGATCTCGCCGCCTGTGGAAGGCACGGCTTCGCAGGCGTTGACCAGCAGGTTGATGAGCACCTGGATGAGGCGCTGCAGGTCGGCTTCCACCATGACCGCTTCCGGGGCCATTCTGACGAGGTAGCCCGGCGCGGCGCTCTTGAGCTTCTGCCGCACGAAAGCCAGGGCCCCGGCCACGACGTTGTTCAGATCCGTGGGCTCGCGTTCCCCTTCGGGACGCTGGCGGGAATAGTCCTTGAGCCTTGAGACTATGTCCTTGATGCGCTCCGACCCGTCGACCATGCCCTGGAGCAAAAGCGGCATCTGCTGCCTGAGTTCCGAATATTCCAGGCCGCCGAGCACGAAATCCCCGTGCTCATCCTGGTAATCGTCGAGCACATGCAGGGCGTCGGCCCAGACGTCGCGCAGCAGCGGAAGGTTCAGCGTCAGGAAACTGTTGGGGTTGTTGATCTCGTGGGCCACCCCCGCCACCAGGACGCCAAGGGAGGACATCTTGTCCGCCTGGATCATCTTCTGGTTGCGCAGCAGGGCCTTGCGCTCGGCCTCCTTGCGGGTGGTGATGTCGGTCAGCTTGCCTTCGATGAACACCGTGCGCCCCTGATCATCCTTTTCGCTTCTGGCGTTGAACTCCACCCATATCTCACTGCCGTCCTTGCGGCGCATGCGCGTCTCGAAATCCTTGACCACCCCGTCACGGCGCAGAATGGAAAAGACCAGCTCCCTGTCCTCGGGGTCGCAGTAGAGTTGCCTGCTGATGTCGGTGACCAGGGACATGAGTTCCTGAGGGGACTCATAGCCCAGGATGCGCGCCATCTCGCGGTTGGCTTCCATGAACCGGCCCGCTGCTGTGGAGCGGTAGATGCCTTCGAGCGCCTTTTCGAAGATGGCCCGGTACTTTTTGCCCTCCTCTTCGCGTTCGCTCCATTCGGTGATGTCGTGGGCGAAGACCACCGCCCCGAGAATCTCTCCCCCTCTGATCAGCGGCACGTAAGTGTTCTGGTAAAAGCCGGTCTCGCCTCTTGGTTTGCGGTACTTGCGGCGCAGGATGTAGGATTCCCCGGCCAGGACGCGGTCGAAGTTGCGGCGTGACACGGCACGCTCCTCGACGTCGGTCAGGATGTCGAACACGTGCATGCCGGGGTGGATGTCCAGGTTCCAGTTGTGTTTGACGAATTCGCGGTGGGCCTGATTGAAGGCAATGTAATTGTAGTTCAGGTCGAAGGAAAAGAGCATGACATTGAGGGGCGTGTCGACCAGGGCGCGCAGGTCATGCAGCTCACGGGAGAGCTGGCGGTTGGCGCGTTCCAGTTCGCGCAGCCGGTGCAGCAGATCCTCCCGGCCCTCCGTCATGCGTCAAAGGCCCCGCTCTGGCGCAGCTTGTTCAGGCGCTTGTTCAGGGCCTGCCTGGACACGCCGAGCATGCTTGCGGCCATGGCCTGGTTGCCGCCGGTGCGGCGCATGGCCTCCAGTACCAGTTCGGCGCAGACATGCTTGAGGGTCGGCAGCTCCGGGCCGAACTGCAGGCGCGAGCCCTCTGTGCCCAGCGCCTTCCGCGGGGCGGCGGAGCGCTTGCCCACGTGTCTGCTGATGCGCTCCATGTCCAATTCGTCGTCGCCGGAACAGCTTAGTGCGTCCAGAATCAGGAACTGCAGTTCACGGATATTGCCGGGGAAATCGTATCCTGCCAGCAGGGGCAGCAGCTGGCTTGGCACTGCCGGACGCTTGCGCTGCTGGCAGCCCTGGCGCAGGAAATGATCGATGAGCAGAGGCAGGTCCTCGCGGCGCTCGCGCAAGGGGGGCAGGTGCACGTGATGACCGCGCAGCCGGTAATAGAGGTCGGAGCGGAACCGCTCCGTCTCGCCGAGCACGAGCGGGTCCACGTTGGTGGCAGCGATGATGCGCGCGTCGGTCTTGCGGGTCACGTCGGAACCGATGGGCAGGTACTCGCGCTCCTGCACCAGGCGCAGCAGCTTGACTTGCGAGGCCTGCGGCAGGTCTCCGATCTCATCGAGAAAGAGGGTGCCGGCCCTGGCGTTTTCCACCAGGCCTGGGCGCGCCCTGTCGGCGCCGGTGAAGGCTCCTTTCTTGTGTCCGAAGAGGGTGTCGGCAAAGATGTTGTCGTCGAGCCCGGCCACGTTGACAGGCACGAAGTCTCCCTGTCGCCCGCTCAGATCGTGAATGACCTTGGCGACCAATTCCTTGCCCACTCCGGACTCGCCGGTGATGAGCACGGGCTGTGTGCTGCGGGCGATGGCCTCGATGTATTGGAAAATGGAGCGCATGGCCTTGGAGCAGGTCACGATGGGCGCGAAGGCCTCCGGATGATCGAGGGTGTCCTGCAGGAATCTGGTGCGCAGGCTGCTGTTTTCGCGCCTGAGTTCGCGAATTTCGATGGCGTGCCGGATGCCCGAGACCAGGCTGCTCTTGTCGTTGGTCTTGACGAAAAAGTCGAAAGCCCCGCGTTTGATGCACTGCACCGCCGTCTCGACCTGGCTCATGCCGGTAATGACCAGGATGGGGATGTCCGGGTTCGTGACGGACACGATATCGATGAGCTCTTGCCCGGAGAGGCCGGGCATGGCCAGATCCACGGCCATGACCTCGACCTGGGTCGAGGCGAGGATGCCCGGCACCTTGGTGCTGTCGTTGCAGCTGATGATATTGTCGATGCCGTGGGATTTGAGCGCCAGGGAAAAGGACCGCAGCCAGGTGTCCTCGTCGTCCACGAGCAGGACCGGATAGGATGGGAATTTGGTCATGTTTTTTCCCTAGTCGTATGTGCGTTCGTCAACAAGTGCCGGGGTCCCTTCGGGGATGGTTTCCCCCAGCCCCAGGGGCGTGACCACCGGCCGCAGCTTGATCACTTCCTGGAAAGCCGCGCCCACGGCGCTGGGATCAGCCGGCGCGTTGGTCTCGATGCGCAGGGTCAGAGTCTCCTTGCCTCCGGCATTGCCGACCACCACCTGATGGCGCAGGATCTGCGGGAAGCGGCTCATGGCCTGCGCGACCTGGGCGGGGTAGATGAACTGGCCGCGCACCTTGGCCGTGTCATCGACGCGGCCAAGGATGCCCGTGAGCTTCGGCGCGGTCCGGCCACAGGCGCAGGGCTCCTCGGACAGCCGCGACAGGTCGCCCGTAGCCAGGCGAATCAGTGGGTAATCCGGGGTGAAGGGAGTGACCACCACCTCGCCCAGTTCGCCTACGGGCAAGGGCAGACCCGTGACCGGGTCGCAGATTTCAACGAAACAGCGGTTAGAGAGATGCATGCCGCCCACGTCTGGGCACTCGTAGGCGATGCAGCCCACGTCGGCCGTGCCGTAGCCCTGACGGATGAGCATCCCGAACATGTCCTGCACTTCCGTGCGCAGACTTTCGGGCAGGCGTTCGGCCGCGACAAAACCCACCTTGAGGCCAAAATCCTTTTTCGGATCGAGTCCTTTGTCCCGTGCCTTCTCACCCAGGGATTTGAGAAAGCTGGTCATGCCCACAAATGCGGTCACAGGCAGTTCCTGCATGAGCTGCAGCTGCAACGACGAGTTGCCGGGACCTGCAGGGATTACGGCGCAGCCCAGGGCGCGCAGGGGTTCTTCCAGCATCAGCCCAGCCGGGGTGAGATGGTAACTGAAGGTCATCTGCGCCAGGTCGCCGCAGCGAAAGCCCGCCGCGTAAAAGGCCTCAGCCCAGCCCCAGTAGTCCGCGCCACGGCCCTCGGGGTCATAGATGGGGCCGGGGGACTGGTAGATGCGCGAAAGCTGTCCGGGCAGGCATGACAGAAACCAGGACAGCCCCCTTTCACGTTGCAGCCGGGACAGCTCCTTTTTGCGCAGCACGGGAATGGATGTGAAGTCGTCCAGGGAACGGATTTCGTCCGCCACGATCCCCGCCGAAGCCAGGCGTTCTCGAAACTCCCCCTCGAAGGACAGGGCTTTTTCCACCAGGGCCTGGATGACCTGCCATTGTCTGGCGGCTCTTGTGGATGGGGACTGTGTTTCAAGATCGTGATGGAAGCCCTGTGTTCTGTCCATGGACGCTCCGGTCAAAAGAAGGTTGGTGTTGAATGGAAAAAAGACACAAAATCAAGGCCGGCGAGAGAGGCCGCCTCATCCCAGCCAGCGTTTTCTGCGTCTGTAATGCTTCACGTCATGATAGCTGCGTTTTTCTCCGCCATGTCCAAGCCCAAGATAGAATTCCTGCACATCGGGGTTGCGCAGCAGGTCTTCGCCCTTGCCGTCCATGACGATGCGCCCGTTTTCCATGATGTAGCCATAGTCGGCCAGGGACAGCGCCATGCGTGCGTTCTGCTCCACCAAGAGCACGCTGACGCCCTCGGTTTTGTTGATCCTGCGCACGATGTCGAAGATCTCCTCCACCAGCAGGGGGGCAAGGCCAAGGGATGGCTCGTCGAGGAGCAGCAGCTTGGGGCTCGCCATGACCGCCCGTCCGATGGCCAGCATCTGCTGTTCGCCGCCGGACATGTAGCCCGCGAGCTGGGTGCGGCGTTCCTTGAGCCTCGGGAAATACGCGTACACCTTTTCCGCATTGTGCGCAAAAAGTCTGGCGGGTTGGGTGTAGCCTCCGCAGCGCAGATTCTCCTCCACGGTGAGGTCTTCGAAGATGCGTCGTCCTTCCATGACCTGAAACACTCCGGCCCGGACCAGTTTTTCAGGCACCAGCCGGACGGTTTCCAGGTTGTCGTAAAGGATGGAGCCGGAGGTGACCTTGCCGTTTTCCCCTGCCAGGAGGCCGGAAATGGCTTTCAAAGTGGTGGATTTGCCCGCCCCGTTGGCGCCCAGCAGCGTGGTGATGCTGCCCGTGGCCACGTCCAGGGACAGGCCTTTAAGGACCAGGACAACATCGTTGTAGACCACTTCCAGATTCATGACTTGGAGGATGTTCATTTTAAAGGCCCAGCCATTCCTTTTTGCGTTCCAGGGTTTCGATCTTGACGAATTCGAGCTTGCCGTCCCTGAATGTGTTGATGATCACCGACATGTTCGGGCGATGGTCGTCTGGGAAGTAGCTGATGGCCGGGGCCAGCCCCTCTGGGTCGAAGTCGCGCATGGTTTCCAGCGCGTCCTTGATGCTCTCGCCGGTCACCTCGCCTTTGGCTGCAGCCATCTTCATGCCTTCGCACATGACCATGGCCGAGACGTATCCGCGGACAAAGTGGGTCATTTGCGGCTCGTTGTCGGTCAGTTTGAGGATGGTGGCCATGCCGGGCACGTCCTGGCCGTAGATGACGCCGCCCTGCAGGCCGAAATGGCCGGTCGCGGCCTCGCCGGCCAGCTTGAACAGGTTTTCGTCGCTGCTCCAGATGTTGGTCAGAAAGGTGCAACTCATGCCCAGCTTCTGGGCGTCCTTCATGATCACGGCCGTGGACGGCGTGGTGCCGCCGGTCCAGACGAAGTCCGGTTCGACCTTCTTGAGGCTTAAAAGCTGCGGGGTGGCGTCGATGGCTTTGAGGTCCACGTTTTCCTGGCCCACGACGTCAAACCCCAGTTCCAGGGCGAATTCCTTCATGGCCGGGATGGGCACGGTTCCGTACGGGTTGTCAGGGAAGATGAAGGCCAGCTTCGGGGCGCGCTCTTCCTTCCAGGATTCGCGCAGGTATTTGAGCCCGGCCCGGCCCTGGGTGGAATAATCGGCGGAGGCGGTGAAATTGTAGGGCGCCTTGGCCGGATCCATCAGGTGCGCGGAGTAGGAGGCCGAGAAGACCGGGATTTTGTCCCTGGCCACGAATTTGACCAGGGCCTCGGTGTCGCCCGTGCCCCACCCTTGCATGGCCACGATGCCTCTGGAGGTGAAGCGTTTGTAGGCGGCCAGGGCCTGCTGCACGTTGTAGGCGTAATCGACCTGGATCAGTTCCACGGGCTTGCCGTCGATGCCGCCGTTGTCATTGATCCACGACACATAGGCCTTGATGCCGTCGGCGTAGGGAGCGCCCACGCTGGAAGTGGGGCCGGTCAGGTCGGACAGGACACCGACCTTGTACGAGGCCGAAGCCGTGCCGATGCTCGCGACGAGGGTCAGGGCGATCAGAACAAGAAGCTTTTTCATGATGTCTCCGGATGCTGCAAAAGGTTTCCCGGTTTCAAAGGGCCGGACCGTTAATATGCAAAGGGGTAGAGTTTCCAGTAGGCCTTGGTCAGCCGCCATTTGCGGACCAGGCCCTCGGGCTCGAAGATGAGAAAGAGCACCAGCATCAGCCCGAAGACCCCTTCCTTCATGGGCACGATGATGGCGCTTAGGTCAGGAGCGACGCCGCTTAAGGACGTGGTCAGCAGATTGAGCATTTCAGGCAGCAGCGTGATGAAGATGGCCCCGAAGATGGACCCGAGCACGGACCCCATGCCGCCGATGATGATCATGGCCAGGTAGCTGATGGACAGCCCCATGGAGAATTGCTCCGGGGTGATGTACATGGTGTAGTGCGCCCACAGTCCCCCGGCCACGCCGGCGAGAAAGGAGCTCAGCCCGAAGGCCTGCAGCTTGAAGGCGAACAGGTTCACGCCCACGTTCTCGGCCGACTGGTGGTAGTCGCGGATGGCAACGAAGGCCCGCCCCGGGCGGCTGCGGATGACGTTGGTCACAGCCAGCACGCACAGCACGGTCACGAACAGGATCAGGTAGAAGATCTTGGAGTCGGTATCAAAGGAATAGCCCATGATCTCCGGGGCATCGACCGGCAGCCCGTTGGCTCCGCCGGTCAGCCCTCCGGCGTGCAGGAACACGTATTCGAGGATGAGCTGGGCGGCCAGGGTGGAGATGGCCAGATAGATGCCCTTGAGACGCAGCGAGGGGATGCCGAAGATCATGCCGATCATGGCCGCCACGGCTCCGCCGCCGAGCAGGGCCAGGAAAAAGGGCGCGCCCATGTTGGAGAACACCGCCGCACCGTAGGCGCCCACGCCGAGGAAGGCCCCGTGCCCGAGCGACATCTGTCCGCAGACCCCGGTCAGAAGATTCAGGGATACCGCCCCGATGACCGCGATGAGGATCAGGTTCATGATCGACATGACGTAGGAATCCAGGAACTGTGGGCAGACCAGCAGCACCAGGAAGAACAGGGCCAGGCAGATCTTCTGGAATTTCGAAGGGAAAAGACCGTCCTCGCGGGCATAGGTCGTGTAGAAAAGTCCGCATTTTTGCATGCTCATACCCGTTCAATCTCCTTGGTTCCGAACAGTCCGTAGGGCTTGATCATGAGGATGATGACCAGCACGACAAAGGACGCCACTTCCTTGAATCCGCCGAGGCCAAAGAGGTCCTTGGCCGCGCCTTCGCAGATGTTCTCGAGCACTCCGATGATCAGTCCGCCGAGGGCCGCTCCGAGCAGGCTGTCGAGGCCGCCCAGGATGACCGCCGGAAAGACCTTGAGGCCGAGCTGGCCGAGCTGGGCGTTGATGCCGTTGATGTTGCCGAGAATGATGCCGCCGATGCTCGAAACCACGGCCGCGATGCACCACGACAGGGCGAAGATGGATTTGATGCCGATGCCCATGGACTGCGCCGCCTGCTGGTCGAAAGCCGTGGCACGCATGGCGATGCCTAGGGACGAATATTTGAAGAAAACGGTAAAGACCCCGAAAAGCAACAGCGAGAGGCAAAAAGCTGCGATGTAGACCGGTGCGATGGGCAGGCCCATGAGCATGTACGGCTCCTGCGGCAGGATGGGCGGAAAGACCTGGATCTGCGTGCCCCAGGTCATCTGCACAAAGGATTTGAGCATGGACGAGAGCCCGATGGTGACCATGATCACGGAGATGATGGGCTCGCCGATGAGCGGCCGCAGGACGAGCCGCTCCACGAGGATGGCCAGGATTACGGAGAAGACCAGGGTCAGAAGGAACGAGACCAGGAAGGGCAGCTGATACTGCACGGTCAGGGCGAAGCAGACATAAGCTCCGACCATGACCAGTTCGCCTTGGGCGAAATTGACGACCTTGGTGGCCTTGAAAATGATGACAAAGCCCAGGGCCACCAGGCTGTAGATGGAGCCGACCACAAGGCCGTTGATGATGAGTTGGAGATAGTATTCCATTATGATGACCTTATGGGTTTTGCCGCCGGTGCTCGGGCCTTGGCGTTTGATGGTCGAGTGAAAGGCATGGATCCCCGCCTGCGCGGGGATGACTTGGTGGTGAGGCGGCGGGGTTGCGCTTTTCCGTCACGAGGCCCTCGCTTGCGCTTCGCCCCGGTGTCATTCCCGCGCAGGCGGGAATCCATCTTCGTTCCCGCCGCATTTTCGGTCCAGTCTCCATCACGCCATGCCTCCCACCGCCACGTCGCGGATGCAGATGGCCCCTGTCATCTCGCGGTGCGAGCCGTCCTGGTAGGTGATGGCGATGCACAGGTCCGTGTTGTCCGTGCCGTCGTACAGCGCGGCGATCAGCTCCGCGTAGCGTTCATTTATGACCTTGCGCCGGATCTTGCGCGTGCGGGTCAGTTCGCCGTCATCGGCATCGAGTTCCTTGAAGAGCAGGGCGAACCGCCTGATCTCGGTGCCGGGCTGCAGGGAGGGGTTGATGCCCCGGATTTCGGATTCGATGAGGTCGTAGAGTTCGGGCTTGGCCGCCAGATCCTGATATGTGGTGTAGGTCAGCCCCCTGGACTCGGCCCAGCGCCCGGCGATGTCGCTGTCCAGGCAGATGACGGCGGTGATGAACTCCCGCTCGTTCCCGATGACCACTGCTTCCTGCACGTAGGTCGAGAATTTGAGCTTGTTTTCGATGAACTGGGGCGAAAAGCGCACGCCGCTGCCTGTGGTCATGACGTCGGACAGGCGGTCGATGATGACCAGCTGGCCGTTGTCCTTGAAAAATCCGGCGTCGCCGGAATGCAGCCAGCCATCGGTGATGGTTTCGGCGGTGGCGGCCTCGTTGCCGAGGTAGCCCTTGAACACGGCGTCGCTCCGGGACAGGATCTCGCCGTCGTCTGAGATGCGGATTTCGGTTCCGGCGATGGGCTCGCCCACGGTCTCGAAACTGACCGCGCGATCGCGGTGAATGCAGGAGATGCCCGCGATTTCGGTCTGCCCATAGATCTGTTTCAGGTTCACGCCCATGGCGTGGAAAAAGGTGAAGGTGTCGGGCCCGAGCGGCGCTCCGCCTGTTGACGCCGAACGCACCCGCGAGAAGCCGAGCCGGTCGCGCAGGGCCCGGAAAAGTCCCCAGTTGGCCAGCTTGTTGGCCAGGCGCAGGCCCGTGGACGGCGTCTCGCCGCGCAGGACCGCGCCTGCGTATTTGAGGCCGATGGGCATGAAGATATTGAAGAGCACGCGCTTGAAGCGGGTGGTCTCCATGATGCGCACGCGGACCTTGGCGGCCATGTTCTCCCAGACCCTTGGCGGGGAGAAGATGAGGTGCGGGCCGATCTCGCGGATGTTTTCCTGCACCGTGTCCGGCTCTTCGGGGAAGTTGACGCAGAACCCGAACAGCAGGGCCGAGGACACGGCCATCATCTGCTCGCCCATCCAGGCCAGGGGCAGGAAGGAGACGAACTCGTCGGAGTCGCGCTTGGGGTCGGCCAGGCCGAGGTTCCAGGCCATGGACAGAAGATTCTTGTGCGAGAGCATGGCCAGCTTGGGCCGACCGGTGGAACCGGAAGTGGTGGCGATCAGCGCCGTGTCGTCGGGGGAGACTTCATCGACCCAGCGCTCGAATTCGCTGGCCCGGTCCTTGCCCAGGGCGCGGATCTCGTCGAAGGACTTGAGCCCCGGCGCGTCGTAACCGACCAGACCCTTGGAGTCATGGTAGATGATGTATTCCAGCAGGGGCAGGGAGTCACGAATGGACAGGATCTTGTCGACCTGCTCCTGATCCTCGGCGACCACGAGCCGCGCCTTTGAAAGCTCGAACACGTAGCCGATCTCATCCCCGGGGGAGTCCTGATACAGCCCCAGCGACACGCCGCCCAGGCCCTGGATGGCCAGCTGCGCCCAAAGCCATTCGGGGCGGTTGTCGCCGATGATGACGATGATGTCGCCCCGGCCAAGGCCCAGGGATTTGAGGCCAGCCGCGAACTCGGCGGTGATGGCCCAGTAGTCCGAATAGGAAAAGGACTGCCAGATGCCGAAGCTTTTCTCGCGCAGAGCGGTGCGATCGGGACGTTTGCGGCTGTTGTCGAGCAGGAGCCTCGGCAGGGTGGTTTCGTACGGAGCGGTCATTTAGCGTCCCTTATAGAGCGCGTCATCATCGCCGAGGTAGGCGCTGATGACCTTGGGATTGTTCTGGATGGCTTCCGGGGTGCCGCTGGCCAGCACGCGGCCGAAGTCGAGCACGACGACGTGGTCCGAGATGTCCATGACCACGCCCATGTCGTGCTCCACCAGGAATACGGTCACACCCCACTCCTCGTTGATGTCGAGGATGGAGCGGGCCATGTCCTCGGTCTCTTCCAGATTCATGCCCGCCATGGGCTCGTCGAGGAGCAGCAGCTCCGGTTCGGCGGCAAGCGCGCGGCCCAGTTCGACCTTTTTCTGCACCCCGTAGGGCAGGTGCCCGGCAATCTGGTGGCGGTAGGCGGAGAGGTTCAGGAAATCGATGATCTCTTCCACCCGGTGTCTGTGGCGGTTCTCTTCGGCGCGGGCCTTGCCGAGGTAGAAGATGGAAGCCAGTATGCCGTAGTTCAGGCGCGAGTGACGCCCGACCATGAGATTGTCGAGAACCGAGAGTCCCCGGAACAGGGCGATGTTCTGGAAGGTCCGGGCCAGGCCGAAGCCCGTGCGCTTGTGCGCGGGCACGCCGGTCAGTTCCCGGCCGTTCATGGCGATTTTGCCTTTGGTCGGGGAGTAGCGGCCGGAGATGCAGTTGAGCATGCTGGTCTTGCCCGCGCCGTTGGGGCCGATGAGCGAGGTGATGCTGCCCTTTTCCACGCTGCACGAGACCCGCGACAGGGCCGCGACGTTCTTGAAGGTCAGGGTGACCTCGTTGACTTCGAGCAGGGGACTACTGCCATTCATGCTTGAAATCCTCGGGTCCGACCACGTCGTAACCGGCTTTCTGCAACGCTGCGGCGATGGAGGAGGGGTTGGGCGTGTCCACGCGGATGACGACCATGCGCCGGTCCCCGTGGGTGAAGGTGCCGGTGGAGATGATGGAGTAGCCGAGGGCGTCGATGATGCCCGATACCTCTTTGAGGACTCCGGGGCGGTCCACCACCGCGAAGACGATGCGCGAGCCCCCTTGGCCGTATCCCATCTCCTCGGCCAGCACTTCGAGCATGACCGTGCGGTTGATGTAGCCGACGAGGTCGCCCTCGGGGTTGACCACGGCCAGGCCGGCCAGGTTTTTTTCGTGCATGAGCATGGCCGCGGCCTCGATTTCCGTCTCCGGGGAGACGGAGGTGATGTCCGTGCGCATGATGCGTCCCACGGTCAGCTTGGACAAGAGATAGTTTATCTCGTGCTTGTCCAGTCCGGTCATCAGGGATGGCATGGCCGCACTGATGTCCTCGGTGCGGACATATCCGACCAGTCTTCCTTCCTTGACTACGAAAAGCATCCACAGCCGCTTTTCGTCCATGAGGCGCTGCGCGTCCTCGGCCAGGGCGTCCGGTGGCATGGATATGAAATTCTTAAGCATTTTGAGCCCGACAAACATGATCGCTCCTTATTCTCGGGGTGGGGGTGTCGGTAACGCATAAGAAATGTTCGTGCCAGAATGCTTGGCGGCGAAGTAGCTGAGACCTTTTTTTTATTCATTTTGTTAAAACAATCATTAAAAACAACATGTTGTGTTTTTTTTTGAAGGAGTCATGGGCGTGCAGCTTTGGTTGCGTTCAGGGATAATTCGTTACTTCGTTATTGTTTTCTAGCAACTTAAGTTGACTGAAAAGGACGTTTTTTCGTGAGGTCAGCCCGTGCGACGCGGCGGGTGTTTTGCAAAAAAAATTGCTGAATAAACAAAAGTTTCCGTGCATAATTTGAAGCGGGGCTTGACAGGCTGGCGTGACGAAACTATTTTGAACATAGTTTCATTATAAAACAAGGAGGGGGCGTGGGACGCAGGAGAAAATGCAGATTTGTGGCCGATGTGCCCGCCGTGACGATTTTCAAGCCCGTGGGTGTTCCCATGGGGCAACTTCACGGGGTGGTGCTGGGTCTCGATGGTTTCGAGGCCATGCGCCTGGTGGACGGCGAAGGGATGAGCCAGGCGGATGCCGCAGCGCGAATGCAGGTCTCCCGGCCAACCCTGTGCCGCATCCTTGGAGAGGCTCGAACCCAGACGGCGCGGGCTCTCTCGCGTGGCTGGGCCATACGCATAGATATTGACGGAGAGCACACCGTGACGGGTGTGGATTTTGAAGAAACGACCCCATGCTGCACGCGTGGCAAGAGCTGCGTGAAGGGCATCGGGCAAATGCAGGGAGAACTGTCATGCCGGGACGAACAGGACAAGGCGGCGGAGGAAGAGGACAAGGCGGTGGTGGAAGAGGACAGGGCGGGCGCGGCCAGGGCGTTCAGGGCGGCGGATGCCGCGGAAAGCGTCCAGGTTGCGGAGCCGGAGTCGGCGCTCAGGATGGGGCCGGACAGGGGCGGGTGCGTCGCGACGGATCCTGCCTGACGGATGACAAGGATCCGGCTTCTCCGGGGATTGACACCGTGAAGTCCGAGGAATAAATGCTCGTTTGAGCAAAACGGAGGTGCCATGCCACGACCCAGAAAATGTCGCCGCATTGAAGGATGCCCCAAGGCGTCGTTTTTCAAACCGCAGGGAATTCCCCTGCGCGAACTGACGGAAGTGTATCTGACCATGGATGGTTTTGAAGCCATGCGCCTGTCCGACTACGAGGGCCTGAGCATGGAGGAAGGTGCCGAGCGCATGCATGTCTCCCGGCACACTTTCGGACGCATCCTTGGAGATGCCCGCCGTGTCGTGACCAGGGCGCTGGTGGACGGGTTGGCTCTGCACATCGCCCACGATGCCCAGAGACCGTGTGTACAACTGTATCCGGACCGTGTGGCGGCCCGCAAAAAGGAGCTTAGCATGACCAAGATAGCCATAACCAGTGAAGGACCCGGCATGACCGATCGCGTCGATCCGCGTTTTGGCCGGGCCGCGGGATTTGTGGTCGTCGACCTTGAGACCATGGAGTCCAAGTACATCGACAACGGCGGTTCGCAGACCCTTTCGCACGGGGCCGGAATCCAGGCCGCGGAAAACATCATCAATGCCGGAGCCTCTGTGCTCCTGACCGGCAGCGTCGGGCCCAAGGCTTTCGCGGCGCTAAAGGGCGGAGGCGTGAAGATCGGTCACAACATGAGCGGCGGCACCGTGGCCGATGCGGTGGAGGCATTCAAGGCCGGCAAGGTTGAATTCACCGACTCTCCAAACAGATAGGGTGTCATCATGATCGTATCTGTTGCCAGCGGAAAGGGCGGCACAGGCAAGACCACGGTCACGGCCTCGCTGGCCGTGTCGTGGTCACGGCCGGTGATGGCCGTTGATCTGGATGTGGAAGAGCCGAATCTTCACCTGTTTTTGAAACCCGATGTCACGGGCACCGAGGTAGTGACCATCGAAGTCCCCGAAGTGGACGAGAGCAAATGCACATATTGCCGAAAGTGCGCCGAACTGTGCCAGTTCAAGGCCATCGCGGTCATGGGCAAGGCCATCATGATCTTTCCCGAGATGTGCCACGGCTGCGGCGGATGCATGGCCATCTGCCCCGAGGGCGCCATCAGCGCGGGAACGCGTGAACTCGGTGTCATGGAGCGCGGTATTGCCCGGGGCACGCTGCCGTGCCTGACCGGGCGGCTGCGTGTTGGCGAGGCCATGAGCCCGCCGCTGATGCGCTACGTGCGCTCATGCATGCGGGCCGAGAGCGCGGAGCAGTCCATGGACGTGCTCGTCGACGCGCCTCCCGGCGTGAGCTGCCCGGCCATGAGCGCCGTCGCCGACAGCGATGTCATCGTGCTGGTGACCGAGCCCACGCCGTTCGGCTTTCATGATTTCAAATTGGCCTTCGAGGCCTTTTCCCCCTACGGCAAGCCCATCGCCGTGGTCATAAACCGGGCGGGCCTTGGGGATAATCGCGTCTATGAATTCTGCGCGGCCGAAGATCTGCCGATAATGGCCGAAATTCCCTATCGCCGCGACATAGCGGAGCATTACTCCAAGGGGATGGTCCTGGCCGAAATGGATGCGGGCCTGGGCGAACTGTTTTCCAAGCTGGGCCGGGACTTGCGTCATATGGCCAAGGAGGTCCGCCATGCGTGAGGTAGTTGTGATCAGCGGCAAGGGCGGCACCGGAAAAACTTCCCTGACCGCGGCATTCGCTCATTTGGCCGAAAGCAAGGTAATTTGCGACCTGGACGTTGACGCGCCGGATCTGCATCTTCTGCTGGACCCCACCATCATCCGCGACGAAGCGTTCATTTCCGGGCACGAAGCGGTCATCGATGCGGAAAAATGCACGGGCTGCGGCCTGTGCGCATCCATGTGCCGGTACGATGCCATCGATCAGGACGACGACGTTTACCGTATCGCTCCGCTGCGTTGCGAGGGGTGCAAGGTCTGCGTGGCCTTCTGCCCGGAGCAGGCCATAGATTTTCCTGTACGGCATTGCGGGCAGCATTACATGAGCGAGACCCGTTTCGGGCCCATGGTGCACGCGCAGCTGTTCCCCGGGCAGGAGAATTCGGGGCTTCTGGTTTCGCGCCTGAAGAAGGAAGCGCGCGTGCTCGCCGAAGAGCGCGGCCTTGAGCTCATCCTGTGCGACGGCGCTCCGGGTATCGGTTGCCCGGTCATCGCCTCCCTTTCCCAGACGGATCTGGCCGTGGTCGTGACCGAACCCACTCCGTCGGGCGTGCACGATCTGGAGCGGGTGGCCAGTCTGTGCGATCATTTCCGCACCCGGGTGGCGGTCGTGGTCAACAAGCATGACCTTAATCCAGAGCAAACAAGTCGAATTGATGCGCTGTGCAAGGAAAAGGGCTACACCCTGGCTGCCCTGCTGCCTCATGACACTGCGGTCACCGAAGCCATGGTCAGGCGGCAGGCCATTACCGAGGGCGAAGACAGCGCCATCGCCACGCAGGTCCGGCAGGCCTGGCAGACAATCACGGATCTTTTGCATTCATAAGTTTATCGAACAAGGAGAACATGTTCATGGAAAAAGTAAGAATTGCAGTCCCTTCGACGCTTCCGGGCGGACTTGAATCAGAAGTTGGTGCGCATTTCGGGCATTGCGACCTGTACACCATCATTGACGTCGAGGGCGGCTCCGTGGCTCAGGTCAGCACCCTCCCCAACGTCCCCCACGCTCAGGGCGGCTGCATGGCCCCCGTCAATCATCTGGCAAGCAACGGGGTCAACCTGCTCATTGCCGGCGGCATGGGCATGCGCCCGCTGATGGGTTTCAATCAGGTCGGCATCCAGGTTTACTACGGCGCCGGTGCACCGAGTGTCGGAACGGCCGTGGACGCGCTCCTGAAGGGCGCGCTGGTGCCCTTCACCCAGGAGTACACCTGCGGCGGCGGTCAATAGCCATCCTCCTGGCCGGACGATTTCGCCGATGGAGGTCGCCCGGCCTTTTCTCAAGCATCCTTGAAGGAGGACGACATGCAGGTTGCCATAATCACCGATCGGAACGATGCTCTGCAAGATTTCGCGCAGGGACTGGGGTGCGAAGCCGAGTGGATGAAGAGCGCGGAAGATGTTCTCGGGCGTGCACAAACCCCGCCCTGGCAGCTGGTGGTCGTTGACGCCATGATGGCCGGGATGGATTACAAAGTCTTTGTGATGGATTTGCTGCGCGTCAATGCGATGCTCAACACCGTGGTCATCACGGACATGGGCGAGGAAGAGTTTCACGAGGACAGCGAGGGGCTCGGCGTGCTCTGCGCGGTCCCGGCCAATCCCGTTCGAGAGGATGGAAGCAGGACAATGGACCTGCTCCGTCAATTGCCGGGCCTGGGCTAGCTCCAAGGTATGCGGCATTCCGGTTTTAGGACTTCATCCCGCCGGTTTACGCGCGTCAGGCCCCGCAGGGTCGACATGAAGCGAAGGTCGCAACTCAATACTGCTAACGTACCGTTCGCTGTCATTCCCGCGAAGGCGGGAATCCATCTTGCGCTAAGCGTTCAAAACCACTGGTCCCCGCCAACCCATGCTGGGCGAGGGTTCGCGGGGATGCCTTCAAGGCAACGCGCACATCAAAGAAAAAAGGGGACCATCCTGCCGGACAGTCCCCTTTTCTTTCATCTGGCCGCGAAACCTCAGTTGTATTCATTCAAGGCCGCGTCGGCGTAGGTGTCTTCAAGTACCTTGCGCAGGCGGAACGCTCCTTCAATCATGGGTGCCAGCTTGGGCAGGCCGTCGATCTTGTCCACGTAGCTGAAGGCCCCCAGCACTTCGCCCATGCGTCGGGTCTCTTCGCTGCCGTGGCCGGTGAAGAGCACTACCTGGATCTTGGAATTGATCTCTTTTATGCGTTTCAACGTTTCGATGCCGTCGATGCCAGGCATCTCGATGTCGAGGACCACGACGTCGTAGTTTCCCTTCTTGACCATCTCCAGGGCCTCGTCGCCGGTGTGGGCAACATCCGGGGAGATGCCGTACAGGATATTGAGGCGGTCGGCGAGAATGCGGCACAGGTCCTTCTCGTCGTCCACGATCAGAAGCTTCATCTTGTTCATGTTCATTCCTCCTTGGCAGAAGCCGGATCATCCGGCCGGTTGTATTTCTTGTGCGAATTGAGGGCCATGGGCGCGCTGACCGTGAAGGTCGACCCGTGTCCGGGAGTGCTGCGCACGGTGATGCTTCCACCCATGGCTTCGATGATGCCGTGGCAGATGGCCAGCCCCAGTCCAATTCCCTTGCCCACCTCCTTGGTGGAGAAAAAGGGTTCGAAAATTCGTGTCAGCAGATGAGACTCGATACCGCAGCCCGAATCCCGGATCGACATTTCCAGGTTCGATTCGACCAATCCGCCCCGCAGTCCCAGAATCATTTGTCCTGCTGCGGCCTCACCTGTGGTCCGGGTGGCCTCCATGGCATCGAGGGCATTGTCGACGATGTTGGTCAGCACTTGCTCCCACTCTGAGGCACAAACCCTGGCTTGAGCCAGTTCCGGGGACCAGCTCTCTTCGACTCTGACCTCCAGGGCCTGCAAGCGGCTCATGCGCGCATCAAGCACGGTTTGGACCAGTTCGGGCAGGGTAGTAGCGGCTCCCTGTCGATCCAGGGTGCAGCGCAGGGTCAGGAGCTTGGAGGTGATGCCCTTGCACCGCGCGGCCTGGCCGCGCAGCAGTTCAAGGGAGTTCATGATCTCTTCGAGGCGATCCGCGTCCACCTGCGCTTCCATGACGAGTTCCTCGATCCAGCCGATTTCATTCAGCACGACCTGCAGGGGGTTGTTGATCTCGTGGGCCACCCCCGCAGCCAGTTCACCCAGGGCCGCAAGTTTCGCCGTCTGGGCCATGCGCTGCCTGGACAGGGCCTCCATGTGCCGGCCTTCGGCCTCGCCGATGGCCGCGACCAGGGTGTCTATGTCCATGGGCTTGGTCAGGTAGTCCCTGGCCCCGCCTTTCATCCCGGCCACCGCCGTGTTCAGGGTCGAATCCGCGGTAAGCAGGATGACCTCCGGGCTCGGCTTTTCGGCCCTCACCGCGTGCAGGGTCTCAAGCCCGCTCATGCCCGGCATGGTGATGTCCAGCACGACCACCTCCGGCGCGATCGTCCGGACCATCTGCAGTGCCTCCCGGCCGCTGTAAGCCGTGTGCGTCTCCATGCCCCTGGTGCGCAGTCGCTCGGCGAGAAGGTCGGCAAAATCGTGTTCGTCATCGACCACCAGTACACGGACCATGGGGCGCCTACCTGTGGGAACCGTTGCCCTGGGTCACCTCGCGTATGCTTTCCAGCAGTTCGCCGATGTCCAGGGGTTTTTTGTGATACAGGGTGGCCCCGAGGTTCAGGCAGGTTTCAAAATCCTGGTCCGAACCGTGCCCGCTCAGCATGATCACCGGCAGGGCAGGCCATTGCCTGCGGATGCGACGCAGCACTTCGACTCCGCCCATGCCCGGCATGCGCAGGTCCAGCACGACCACGTCCGGGAGCTGCGCCGCGATCAATTCAAGGCCTGCTTCGCCGCCAAGGGCGGTGCGACATGCAAAGCCCCGCATTTGGAGGCGTTCCTGCAACGTGGTCACAAAGGCTTCTTCGTCATCAATGAGCAGAATGCTATTCTCGGCCATGACCGTCACCCCTGACGCCGTACGGGCAGAAAAATCCGCAGCCTGGACCCGTCCCATTCCACCCTGCCGTCATCGAGCAGCGCGCCCAGGAAGGCGACCCCGTCCTGATCGGGGGCGGCCCCCTGGGGCGGCCGCACGCTCAGCACATGAAACTCCCGGCCCTCCTCGACCTCCAGTCCGACCACCCCGTCCTTGACGCCGTTTCCCACCGCCCATTGGACGGCCTTGTACCCGGTCATGAGCACCCGCAGCGCGCCAACGGCCACAGGCAGGGCCGTGTGGGGGTCGCTGAAGCTGACGGTCGCGCCCTTGAGGCGGACCAGGCGTTCGGACAGGAGCGCCACGGTGCGGGCATACACGGTCAGGTCACAGCCTTCGAGCAGGTCGTCATCCGGGGAGTGGGCCAGACGGCTGGTGGCTTCCAGTAGCCCCTTGCCCCGGTCCACATGGGAGGAGATATGCTCCAGGGTGCGTTCCATGTTGGGGCGATGCTTGAAATCGACCCGAGCGTTGACTTTGAGGATGTCGCCCATCAGACCTGCCGATTCGCGGATGATGGCCAGGATGTTCTGCATCTCGTGCATGGAGAGGGCCGTGACAGCGCCCATGAAACGGGCTTCTTGCGCGACTTCAGGCATCTTGTGTTCCTTTGTGTGCGGTGATGGCCTCGCTCAGGGTGCTGATGAGCTCTTCGAGGTCGAGTGGTTTCATCATGTAGGCGAAGGCGCCGTAGCGCATGCCTTCGATGCCGTCACGGGTCTTGCCCTGGCCGGTGAGCAGGATGACGCGCACCCTCGGGTGCTCCTCCATGACCCGCTGCAGCACGTCGAGCCCCTTCATTCCCGGCATCATGACGTCAAGGACCATGGCCTGCGGCTCATTTTCGGCCACGGCCTTGAGGGCGGATTCGCCATCATAGGCGACCCGTGCGTTTATGCCCCGCAACTCCAGCCGTTCGGCCAGGGTGCTTGCGAACTCGACTTCGTCGTCGACCAACAGGATGTTCCACGCGCTTGTGTTCATGCTTGTCCTTCCGTGGATTTTTTGGGCAGCAGGATGGTCATCGTGGTGCCCTCGTTCAATGTGCTCCGGACCTTGAGTTCGCCGCCAAGGCGTTTGACGATGCCGTAGGTGATGGACATGCCAAGGCCCGTGCCTTTTTCCTTCTTGGTGGTGAAGAATGGTTCGAACATGTTCTTGGTCGTTTCTTCAGACATGCCGCAGCCGTTGTCCTCGATGGAGACGCCCACAAACCGCTCATCCGCGTTCCAGGTGGTCAGGGTGATGCGTCCTCCGTCGGGCACGGCGGCCAGGGCGTTGTTGAGGATGTTCAAGAATACCTGCTGGATCTGGCCGTGGTCCGTGGGGATGCTCGGCATGTCTGCGGCGAGGTTGCGCCTTATTTCCACGTTGCGGTACTGTGCCTCGCGCTCCAGAAAGCCCAGCGTTTCTTCCAGCACCTCGTTCAGATTCAGGGTCTCGATTTTGACATCCATGCGTTTGGCGAAGCCGAGCATGCGGTGGGTGATGCCCCGGCAGCGGTCCACGGAACGCAGGATGGAGTCGATTTGCCTGGAGAATTTTTCCTTGTCCGGGAAGTCCGGGCGCAGGTCCATGATGTCGCGCATCAGTCCGGCCTTTTCATTGATGATGGCCAGGGGGTTGTTGATCTCGTGGGCCACTCCCGCTGCCAGTCGTCCGATGGAGGACAGCTTCTGCGAATGCTCCATCTGGTGGATGGCGCCCATGCGCTGTTCGTCGCTCTGCTGCAGGCGGCTGATGAGCGCGCTGGTCAGCCGGTAGACGGCCAGGAAGATGACCACGACGCCGCTGACGAAGATGACGAGCAGGTCGGCGCGGACCGTGTACCAGGTGCTGAACACGGTGGGCCTGGGTTTGATGGCCACGAGCGCGAAGTCCGTGTCCGCGATGAAGGCCGATGCCAGGAAGATTTCCCGGTCCCGGTCGTCGCGCACGGCCTGGACATTGGACTCGAAACTGGTGGGAGGCAGAGGGAAGGGCAGCGTTCCCAGTACCTTGCCGTAGCGGCGTGATTCGGTCTGCAGGATTCCGTCGCGGTTGATCAGAAACGCATCGCTGCCGGGTTCGAGCCCCATGGCCGAAATGATGCGGTCAAAGTGCATGGTGTCGAGGGTGGCGCGCAGAATCCACGACTGGCCGCTTTCGGTGGTATGCCGGACGGCAATGACGACATGGGGAAACTTGCGAAAGCCCAGGAAAACGTCGCTGACGTAGGTACCCTTGAACTGCACCTGGTGAAACCAGTCCTGCGAAGTGTAGTTGAGATCCTTGAGATCATAGGGCCCGGCATAGCTTACCTGGTTGCCGGCGGCATCGATGAGGCCAAGGTCCACAAAACCCGTGAATTCTCGGCGCATGACCTGAAAGATGCGCTGCAGGTGCGTGTCGTTTGAGAGTTCGTCAAAGGAGTAGGCCGACGCGATAAAACTGATCGCCGAGGTTCGCTCGGCCAGGAACAGTTCAAAAGAATGCTTGGCCTTGCCCACCAGCGCGCGCAGCGGGGCCTGAATCTCGGAGGCCATGGTGCTCTGGTGTTCGTAGTAGTTGATCCCGGCCAGGGACAGGAGCGGCAGAAGCGTGACCAAAGCCATGAGAGAGACGATCTTGCGCCGCAGCAGTTGATAACGCTTGGGCGAATTGATCTCCGAGGTCAGATCGACCTTCAGGTCCATGGTGCCGGACAGGACGCTTTTCATGAGTTTTCCGCTTCTCGTTCGTAAAGGATGTCGCCGGACCGGAGGCGGTTTGCGGCCAATCGTTCAATGACTCGATCCAGTGGGCCCATGATGCCGTCGATGACGTCGATGCGCTTCCAGCGCAGGTAATGATAGTACTCTTCCTCGATGCCTCCGCAGACGATGACGCCGATGTCGCGGGACAGGGCCAGGTCGCACAGTTCGTCTCCGGAGGCATGGGCCAGGAGAAAGGCCTTGCGCTGCAGGATTTCCCCGCCTTCGGAAATGTTCAGGAGCAGGGCTTCTGTGGCCAGGTCGAAGCGGGGCGCAATTTCGTCCCGATCGACGGTGATCAGTACGCGGCGTTCCATGCTAGCGATCCTCCGTGTGCTTGCGGCCTGACTTGCGGCCGGTCCCGGCGCGGGGCTTTGCCGGGGCGGATTCGAGCAGACCCGGCAGATGTCCTGGGAGATGCTCGATTCCGATATGTTGATCGGTGCAGACCATGGCCGCGAACTCCATGATGTTTTTCAGCTCCCGCACATTGCCGGGAAAGTCGTGGCTGCAGAGCAGGCGCAGCGCCTCGGGGCTGATGCCCGTGATGTCCTTTTTGAAGCGCGCCGCATAATGGTTGAGGTAATGGTGCAGCAGAAATCCGAGATCTTCCCCCCGCTCCCTTAGGCGGGGCAGGTGCAGGCGAATGGCCGCGATGCGGTGGAAGAGATCCTCGCGCAGGCGCCCGGCCCGGACCAGTTTTTCCGGGGAATCGGCCGTGGAGGCCATGAGCCGGACATTGACCCGCAGTGTCTTGCTCGCGCCCACCGGGAGTACGACGCCTTCATCGAGGAAACGGACCAGGCTCGCCTGCTGGGACAGGGGAAGGTCGGCGATCTCGGACAGGTACAGGGTGCCTCCCTGGGCCTGCTGGAATCTGCCGGGCTTGAACTCCCCGGAGCCGTCCAGCATGCGTCCGAACAGCTCGGCGTCCAGGAGTTCCGGGGGCATGGGGCCGCAGCTGAAGCGCACGAACGGTTCGCGCGACCTGGGTGAGGCCTTGTGCGTCGATTCGGCCAGAAGGTCCTTGCCCGTGCCGGTCTCGCCGGTGATGAGCACCGGCGTGTCATGCTGGGCGATGACCGGAACCAGGCGCAGGAGCTTTTCCATGACCGGGCTGCGGCCGACGATCTGGCCCTGTCCCGTGGCCTGGGACAGGCGGGATTCGATTTCCCGCATGGCGGTCAGGTCCTCGACCACGTCAAGGACGCAGACCGGGTGGTTGTTGCCGTCGGACACCCGTACCGGGGTGATGCGGACCGGGATCTTGCGCCGGTGACGGTTGATGCAATCGGTCTCGACGCCCGCGCCTGGCAGATCGTCGCGCCCGTGGGGGCAGCCCTGGACGCAGGCCCTGCTGCGCAGGACATGGCGGCAGGGCAGCCCGCGCACCTCGTCCCTGCTGTAGCCGGTCAGGGCCTCCAGCGCCTTGTTGAGCATGAGGACGCGCCCCGCTCCGTCGAGGAGGGCGACGCCTACGGGCAGTCCGTCCAGCAGACCGGGCAGGTCCGGGCAGTCGCTTCCGATGAGTTCTTCAATCCGTTTCAGCACGAGATTCTCCCTTAGTGCGCTCCGCCTCCGACGATACCCGATGCCGCAAAACAGAGCACGAGCACTTCGAGCAGCGCGATGATCGCGAAGGCGAAGTCTTTTTTCTTGAAGTAGGCCAGGGTGACCGGGATGTAGGCAAAGATGGTCAGGCCTCCAAGAAGCGCGATTCCGAGGAAATTCAGGAAATCACCCTTGCTCAGCAGGGTCGCCCAGCCCCAGCCCGTGGGGACGTTGTTCTGCGAGAGATAGTCGCCTACGGGTTGCGCCCAGTATTTGGTCACAAGTTCCATGGAGACATAGGGCTCCATGAGGCCGGTGACATAGAGCGTGTACGTCAGCAGCATGAGAGCCAGTCCGCTCCAGCAACCATAGAAGAGTATGTTGGCGTAGGCAATCTGTTCGGCGGGCGCGTTGGTGTCGGGTTTGTTCATGTCGTTTCTCCTTGATTCAAGAAATGTTAGAAGCCCAGACCCTTGGCCAGGGCCTTCGCGCCGGCGAAGAGCAGCACGCCGATGACCATGTGGCGGATGAAAGCGGGCTTGGCGACGGCGAGCAGGCGCACGCCGACAAAGGAGCCCATCATCAGACCCACGATGGACGGGATGGCCATGAGCGGGATGACGCAGCCCTGGTTCAGGTAGACCCAGGCCGCGGACGTGTCGGTGATGGACAACAGAAATTTGCTCGTGCCCACGGCGACCTTGATGGGCGCGCCCATGAGCAGGTTCAGGACGGGAACGTTGGCCCATCCCGCGCCCAGGCCGAACATGCCGGCCATGATGCCGATGATGATGAAGAGCAGCAGGCCCGTCAGCGTGCGGTGGGTCTTCCATTCCACGATTTCGCCCGTGGCGGGCTCCATGTACGCTCCGCTCATGCCAAGGGCCATGCTCAGCGCGTCCTGCTTGGCGACTACCGGCCTGGCCGTGTTCTTGGAGAGCAGGAGCAGGATGGCGATGCCCATGATGGTGCCGCCAAGGCAGATCTGGACCACGTTGCCGGGCAGGGCAAGGCCGAGGAAAGCGCCGAGGATGGCGCAGCTGGAGGCGATGAGCGCTACGGGCAGGGCCAGTCTCAGGCTGGCCAGGTTGCGCTTCAAGAGGCCCGGTCCGGCGGCCAGGGCTCCGGCCAGGGCGACGAGCAGTCCGGCGCCGCGCACAAAGTCAAGGTGAAAGGGGAAGAATCCGCTGACCAGGGGGACGTAGAGCACGCCGCCGCCGACCCCGGCCAGAACGGCGATGATGCCCAGTATGAAGCAGAAAAAGAGCAATATGGTTGGCCAGGCCCACCAGGGCAGATTGGATGACGTGCCCGTGGCTTCGGCCAGCTGTCTGGCCGCTTCGTCGGCAATTTCGGGGTTGTTTCCGGCCCAGGCCAAAGTGACCAGCAGGAGTGCGCCCAGAGCGGCACCTCCCAGAATTCGAATCCACTTCGTGTTCAGTTTCATTCCTGTTTCGCTCCCGTTTACACGTTTCCTCAAACAATTTTCGCTGTTGGTGTCGTGATGCACAGCGCATCCGATGTGTCGTTAGGGCAAGGAGCATGCCAGGGTGAAAATCGAGGCTATTCCTGTGTTGACGGGATTCGGCGTAAGGAGTAATCGGCAATTTATTGCCGCAAGCGGCAGTATTGTGCCTTTTTTCTCATGCGCGGGGTTTGCGCGGCGTGAAGCCGGGCGGCTTCTGTCCGGTGGGCGTCAAATGGCGAGGGGAGGGTGGGAAGTCATGGGATTACGGTCAGATGGTCATCGTGCAGGTCGCACAGGACGGGCAGGGCGCTCTGGCAAAAAATTGCCGATACGTTCTGCGGATTCCGGCGTGGAAATCCTTGAGCTTGGGACCGAGGAGGGGCTTGGCAAGTTTGTCATCCAGTCCCGAACCATGCGCGACCTGTATCGCCTGGCCACCCAGGTTGCGGGTTCGGATGCGACCATTCTCATCTATGGGGAGTCGGGCACCGGCAAGGAGCTGTTCGCCCGTCTCGTGCACCAGCTTTCCGGTCGCAGGGCCAAACCGTTCGTCCCCGTCAATTGTGGTGTGCTCAAGGGCGAGCTTTTCGCGGACAAGTTCTTCGGCCACGAGTCCGGCGCATTCACCGGAGCCCAGCGCCAGCGCAAGGGCAGCTTCGAGATGGCCGGGGACGGCACGCTGTTTCTGGACGAGGTGGGCGAGATCCCCGCACCCAATCAGGTCGATTTTCTGCGCGTACTGGAAGAGAAAACCTTTCGCCGCCTGGGTGGCGAGAAGACCCAGCCCTTTTCAGCCCGCATCGTGGCCGCCACCAACCGGGTGCTGCACAGGATGGTCGTCGCCGGGGAATTCCGGGCCGACCTCTATTACCGTTTGAACGTCATCCCCGTGACCCTGCCGCCCCTGCGCGAACGCATCGACGACATCCCTCCCCTGGCGGAATACTTTCTGGCCATGTACCGTCACCGCTACCACAAACCCGACGTGCACCTGGCCCCGGCCACGATCGAAGCGCTGTGCGACTACTCCTGGCCGGGCAACGTGCGCGAGCTGCGAAACCTGACCGAGCGCCTGGTCCTCCTGTGCGCCGAGCCTGTCATCGAACCTTCGCACCTGCCCCTTGAAATGCGTCTGGCCACGGGTCTGCGCCCCATGGACGACAACCGGAACGTGATGACCCTGGAAGCCGCCGTACGCGAGGCCGAGGTCGCCGCCATCATCCGCGCCTGGGCCGAAGCGGGGGGCAGCAAAGCCCGCCTGGCCGAAATCCTGTCCGTCAGCCCCCGCACCCTCAGGTACAAGCTGGCCGAGTACGAACTCCGGCTGACCTGATCCATTTTTTCTCCCCCACTTTCCTTGTAATTTGGAGACTCCCGGCGTTTGTCGGCAAGACTTTGGAGCGTCTGCGCCGCAAGGTTGTCGTTTGAATTTGTGCGGCAAAATTTTGCCGATCGCGTCGGGGGTCGTCTCCGGCCGATTAGTGCTTCGGGATGCACATTTGAAGGGGGCGTGTGTGTGACGGTGACACGTTTTTTGTGTTGATTACACGTTGGGGATTGGTTATCAAAAAAACCGTTCCATAAATTTTACGAATTCAAATAATTAGATCAAAAAGGTCGGGATTGCTGATCTAGTGTTTCTTGAAATGCCGGAGTTGGCGCTGTGTCGGAGCGATCCTTTTCCCTTATGGTCAAAGAAGACTGCGGTGTTTGCCGGAGGCGATTGATGCTGTTTCGCATGTTCTGCTTTTTTATCCTGATTTTCAGTCTGGCATCTTCAGCAACGGCCATGGATGTCACCGACGCCATGGGGCGCTCTATCGATGTCCCGGACAAGGTCGAGCGGGTCATCTGCTCCGGCTCCGGTTGCCTGCGCCTCCTTACTTACTTAGAGGCCCAGGATCTGGCCGTGGCCGTGGATGACATCGAATCAAGGCGCAACCGCTTCGATTCGCGCCCCTATGCCCTGGCCAACCCGCAGTTCAAGACCATGCCCATCTTCGGTCAGTTCCGGGGTCAGGACAATCCTGAGCTGATCCTGACATTAGAGCCCCAGCCGCAGGTCATATTCAAGACCTTCGCGACCATGGGCCATGATCCGGTGGAATTACAGAACAAGACAGGCATCCCCGTGGTCGTGCTCGATGCCGGCAATCTGGGTGCGAAGCGTGCCGATTTCTATGCCTCCCTGCGGCTCATGGGGCAGATCGTGGGCAAGAAGGAGCGGGCCGAGGACCTTGTCGCCTATTTCGACGCGGCCATCGCCGACCTTGCGCGGCGCACCGCGGATATTCCCCAGTCCGGCAGGCCCTCGGCCTACATCGGCGGCGTGGCCTACAAGGGGCCGCACGGTTTTCAGTCCACTGAGCCGACCTATCCGCCTTTTCTTTTCGTGCAGGCCCGCAACCTGGCCCGCGAAGAGGGCGGGGCGGGCAGGGATCTGAGCAACACGGATGTGGCCAAGGAAAAGATCGTGGTCTGGGATCCGGACCATCTGTTCCTTGATCTCTCCACCCTGCAGATGGGCGAGGATGCGGGGGGGCTGCACGAACTGCGCACCGATCCCGCCTACGCGACGCTCACGGCCGTGCGCGAAGGGCGGGTTTACGGAGTGCTGCCCTATAACTGGTACTCCCAGAATTTCGAGTCCATCCTGGCCAATGCCTATTTCGTGGGCAAGATCCTCTACCCGGACCGCTTTGTGGATGTCGATCCAAGAGCCAAGGCCGACGAGATCTACTCTTTTGTCGTCGGCAAACCCGTCTTCGAGGAGATGAACCGGACCTTTTCGGGACTGGCCTTCGTTCCGGTGCCGGTGCGCTGATGCATTCCGATCACGGGAACGTGCCCGAGGAGTATAAACGCTATCTGGCCTGGAAGACTCTGGTCGTGGTCGCGTGCGTCCTTGCGCTGGCCGGATTCCTGCTGTTGTCCCTGTGCGTGGGCGCTGCGGGATTGCCGCTGGGCGACGTTCTCGCCAGCCTTCTGGGGCAGTCCGCAAGCCCCCGGACGGACGCCATCGTGCTGGGCATCCGTCTGCCACAGGCGCTGGCGGCCATGGTCGCGGGCGGCGGGCTGGCCATATCCGGAGCGGTCATGCAGGCCATTCTGCGCAATCCGCTGGGCTCTCCCTTCACCCTGGGAATTTCTCATGCCGCCGCCTTTGGCGCGGCTTTTTCGGTCATGGCCCTGGACTCGGGGCTCATGACCTCCGGGCAGACTGCCGTGAACATCACGAGCCCTTACGTCACCACCATCTCGGCCTTTCTGGCCAGCCTCGTCGCGTCGGGGATCATCATCGCCATTTCCCGCACGCGCGGGACCAGGCCCGAGACCATGGTCCTGGCCGGGGTGGCCCTGGGCGCGCTGTTCACTGCCGGGACCATGTTCCTGCAGTATTTCGCAACCGACGTGCAGCTCTCGGCCATGGTTTTCTGGACTTTCGGGGACACGTCCCGGGCCTCATGGGCCGAGCTTGGGCTCATGACCTTTGCGACCCTTGGCTGCAGCCTCTATTTTCTGGCCAACAGCTGGAACTACAACGCCATCGACGCCGGGGACGAGACGGCCAAGGGGCTCGGTGTGAGGGTCGAGCGGGTGCGCATTGTCGGCATGCTGCTCGCGAGCCTGGTCACGGCCGTGCTCATCGCCTTCCTGGGCATCATCGGCTTTGTGGGGCTGGTGGTGCCACACATGTTCCGCCGCGTCATCGGCGCGGATCACCGCTTTCTTCTCCCTGCGTCGCTGGTGGGCGGGGCGCTATTGCTGCTGGCCTCGGACACGGCGGCCCGGCTCGTCATGGCCCCGCATCTCTTGCCGGTCTCGGTGCTTACGGCCTTCCTGGGCGCACCGACGTTTCTCTATCTCATTGTAAGGGGGCAGCGCTCATGATGCTCTCGGTCTGCGGAGTGCATTTCACCTACAACAGCCATCCGCTGCTGCGGAACATCGATTTCAGCCTCGAGCGCGGCGAGCTTCTGGCCATCCTTGGCCCCAACGGAGTGGGCAAGACCACGCTCCTCAAATGCATGAACGCCATCCTGCGTCCGGCCTCGGGCGCGATTCTGGTGGAGGAGCGCGACATCCTCTCGCTCTCGCCTTTGGATATCGCCCGCGACATCGGCTATGTCTCCCAGAAGAACGAAGCCTCCCGCCTGACGGTCTTCGACGCAGTGCTCATGGGCCGCACTCCGCACATCCGCTGGCGCATGAGCGATGACGACCTGCGCAAGACCGACGCCATCCTGCACACCATGGATCTGTGTTCCAAGGCCATGCGCCACATCGACACCCTGAGCGGCGGCGAACTGCAGAAGGTGTGCATCGCGCGCGCCCTGGTGCAGGAGCCGTCTCTCCTGCTGCTCGACGAGCCGACCAGCGCCCTGGACCTCAAAAATCAGGTCGAGATCATGAAGCTCATCCGCAGGGTGGTGGATGAGCACCGCATTGCCGCGGTCATGAGCATGCACGACCTGAACATGGCCTTGCGCCATGCGGACAAGACGATTTTCCTGAAGGATGGAAACATCCATGCCACGACCACGCCCTGCTGCGTGACCCCTGAGATCATCCACGAAGTCTACGGCCTGCCGGTGCATATCCACCGCATTGACGGCCGTTCCATAGTCATCCCCAAAAACTGAAAAAGGAGAAGTGCATGTCCTGCCAGATTTCACCGGAACAGATTGACGCGACAATCGCTTTCCACGGCCACAGCTGTCCGGGCCTGGCCATCGGCATCCGCGCCGCCGAGCTGGCCCTGCGCGAGCTTGAGAACCCGAGGGACACCGAGATAGTGGCCGTGGTCGAGACGGACATGTGCGGCGTGGACGCGCTGCAGTTCCTCCTCGGCACGACCATGGGCAAGGGCAACCTCATTCACCGCGACCACGGCAAGATGGCCTTCTCCTTTTTCCGGCGCGAGACCGGCCAGGGCGTGAGAGCGCTGCTCAATCCGGCCGCACGTGGCGGTATGGACGACGAGATGGCTGAGCTGATGAAGAAAACCGGCAGCGGCAAAGCCACCGATGCCGAGAAGCAGCGCATGGCAGAGCTGCGCGCCACCCTGCAGGACCGCTTCATGACCCTGCCCCTGGACGAGATGTTTCAGGTGACAAAGGTGGACCAGGGCGCGCCCCGGCCGCCCCGGATTCTGGAGAGCCTGGACTGCGCGCACTGCGGCGAAAAGACCATGGAGTCGCGCACCCGCCGCTTCGGCGGGGCGACGCTGTGCATTCCGTGTTTTACGATGATCGAGCAGAAGATCTAGCCGGTTGCGGCGGTCTTGTGACGCTTCCTGATCGCGGGGCTGGGTTGCGCTGTCATTCATGCCAGCGTTTCTGATGACATCCTGGACGGGAGTGTGGCCTGTTTGTTCAGGCTTCCTTCACGGCGTTTTTCAGCGCAGATTTAAATTTTTGGGGAGGCTCCGTTTCACGCCTGCGAGTGAGGCATGAAGCGGAGCCTTTTTGACTACCTGGTTTCCCACTGTTCCCGGTGGATCAGCTCAGGCCGGTAGCGGTTCACCGTGTCGAAATTGCCTTCGGGCCAGCCCACGGGGATGAGGGCGAAGGGGGTGATGTGGTCCGGCAGGGCGAAGAGTTTGCTAAAGCCGTCCATGCGGTCCTTTTCCGGATAGATGCCAACCCAGACCGTGCCCAGGCCAAGGCCGCGTGCGGCCAGGAGCATGTTCTGGGTGGCGGCGCTCAAGTCCTGGTCCCAGAAGGTTGGCCACTTCTTGCCGTTCGGGTCGCCGCAGACCAGGATGGCGGCGGGGGCCTGCAGGACCATCTTGCTGTAGGGGTGAAAGGCGGGAATGGCGTCCAGCCTTGCGCGATCCGTGATGACGATGAATTGCCACGGCTGCTGGTTGCCGGCTGAGGGCGCGGCCATGCCGGCTTTGAGGATGATCTCGATCATCTCCTCCGGAACGGGCTTGGGCAGGTATTTGCGGATGCTGCGCCGGGTGTGGATGGCGTCTAGAAGTTCCATGATATTTCTCCTTGTGACGGGTTGCGGTCTGTCTTGGATGGCGTCTATTGTGCGTTCTGTAAATCCCGTTGCGCAGGATGCCAAGAAGAAATGGATTTTGAAGCAAGGAGGAGTCCATGCACGAGCTGGTCGAGAAGAATCTGCCTGAATTTCTGGAGCTTCTGGGGCTGACGGAGCCGCCCATGGCCCTGTTCTGGACCGATGTGGATCCCGAGGGGTTCGCCCCGGATCTGGGTTTGCCGCCGACGCGGGAGCGCGAGGAGCGTGGCGAGATCGACTGGCAGGAGGTTTTCGGCAATTTTTCCTGCGTCATCGGCCACATCTGGCGGGCGCGCAGAAAAGGCTGCGCCGCGTATTTCTCGGCCGAACGCTATGGGTGTCCGGGCGGCAGTTTCTTTCTGGGTTTTCACAAGCCGCAGACCAACGCCATCATCAACTACGTGTCTTCAGGCTCTCCTGGCTGGAGCGAGGGGGAACGCTACTGCGAATCCCCCGAGGCCCTGGCCCGCATCTTCGACACCATCGACCCCGTGCCGGCCAAGGCGAAATACTGCGTGGTCAAGCCCGTCACGCTCATGGCTGAGGGCGAGGCGCCGGAGGTGGTTATGTTTTTCGCCCGGCCCGAGTCCCTGTGCGGGCTGCATCAGATGGCCTGTTTTGTGACCAACGATCCTGAAGTTGTGGCTTCGCCCTGGGCCGCGGCCTGCGGCGGCATCGTGACCTGGCCGCTGACCTACCTCGCCCGCGGCCAGAACCGGGCCGTGCTCGGCGGCTGGGACCCCTCGGCGCGCAAGTTCTACAAGACCGACGAATTGTCCTTCACCGTGCCGTGGGCCATGTTTCTGGACATGCTGACGCGCTACCCCGAATCGTTTCTGAAGATGCACACCTGGGAGACGACGCGGAAGAAAATCGCCCGCAGCCGCAAGGCTTGGGGGGAAGACGGGAAGTGATTGGTGATTAGCGGGATTTAAAGCCATGGGGCACTGCGCTTGACTGTGCCGTCGCAGGTGCGGCCGCGGTTCGGTTCGGTCCGGACAAGGCCCGCCGAAACTCCTTCGCCGGCCTCGTAGGGTTCAGCCGCCTTGTGGCGGCGCGGCAGGCAGCACCAGCGCGATGGGCGACGGCTGAACCGACGATTCCAGGCTCAGTCAGACAGTCGACGGTCCTTGTCCGGACCGAACCGAACCGCTGGTTCTGTACTCTGGGCGACGTATTGGGAAGTATCTGTTTCAGGTCGTTCGAATTCAATCCTGACTGCCGTCGGCCCCCGTGCGAGAGACGACGGCTGAACCGACGATTCCAGGCTCAGTCAAACAGTCGGCGGTCCTTGTCCGGACCGAACCGAACCGCTGGTTCTGTACTCTGGGCGACGTATTGGGAAGTATCTGTTTCAGGTCGTTCGAATTCAATCCTGACTGCCGTCGGCACCCGTGCGAGAGACGGCGACTGAACCGACGATGCCAGACTCGGTTTTAGCAGTGGGCCACGGAGCCTGCCTGCCCGTCGTCATCGGGGCCATGGAAGTCAGGCGCGGTGGTTTTGAACGGGGTTCCCTACTCTTTCAATTCCTGCATGGCCTTGACCAGCGGACCCAGATCAGGCCGCGAGTTGATGTCGTGCACGTCGATGTAGCGGATGATGCCTTCCTTATCGATGAGAAAAAGGGCGCGCTCCGTTTCCCCTGTCGACCGCAGGATGCCCAGGGCCTCGGCCAGCTGGCCGTGGGGGTAGAAGTCCGAGGCCACGGGGAACCAGACCCCGCCCATCTCCTGCACCCAGGCGTGCAGGGTCGGCACGTTGTCGGCGCTGACGCCGATGAGCAGGGTGTCGGTCTGGTCGAACATGTCCTGCACGATGTTGTAGCCGGGCCACTGGCCGGAACAGACCGGGGTCCATGCGGCCGGAATGAAGGACAGCACCACGTTCTTTTTGCCCCGGAACTGGGCCAGGGTGATCCTCTCGCCGCTTATGGCCGGCAGGGAGAAGTCCGGGGCCGGGTCGCCGACGGCGACCTTGAGCGTGCTGTCCACCGGTTTGAGTTGGCCTGTGTCGTAGATCCGTTCTGCGGGGATCGAAGCCTCCTGGGCAAAAAGTCCGGTCGGCGGAAAAAGCAGCAGGGCGGCGAAGAGAAGACTTGCGGGCAGAATGCGCATCATATTTATCTCCTATTCGCCGGCCGCCATGGCCTGGTCAAAAAAACTCTCCGCAGACTCCATGCGGCCAAGCAGCGTCCTGACAACTCGGATTTCTTTTTTCTCATGATCCATGGACAGAACATAGAAGAACGGGGTGCCGACTTCGCCAATATCCTTGTTGACCGTAAAATCGGGGTCCGAAAAGAGCGGAAATGTGGTGGCGTATTTGTCGCGGAATACCTGCACCTCGAAGTCCGAGTTCCCGATGCCCACCCCGATGAGCTTGACGGTGTCGGCAAGTCCCCGGCTTTCGATGAGCGCATTGAGTTCATTGAGGGCCGGTGCTTCGCGCTGACAGTGGGGGCAATACATGCTGAAGGCTACGAGTATCACGGTGTCGGCCTTGATTTCGGAGAGATGACGCGGCGCAGGGCCCTGAAGCCCCAGGTGGGTCAAGTGTTCATGGCTCAGTTCCCCGCGCAGGAGCAGGTCCGGCATGAGACTGCCCACGGGCAGGGGGTGGGAGGCTGCGTTGTCTGAAGCCTGCATGGCCGTGGCGATGCCGCTCAGCATGAAAAGGACGAACACGATGGAAAGAAACGGGATGCGCATGAAGGCTCCTTGAATGGTATTCAATGGTCAGGATCTGTTTTGTTCTCGGGAATGACGCGCTGGAATTTTATCGGGAATTTGGATCAATCATAGCAAGTGCGGGAGCGGGCGGCAAATGACTTTGCATTGCTCAGACTTGTGCACCGGTCAAAATGCGTAAAACCCCGCCGGCAGTGAGTCGGCGGGGATATTTACAGAAGGGGAGCTGGGCCCGGATAAGGTCAGCGCATGGGCTCAGGCGGGCATGTTCATTGCCTGTGCCAGCAAGGGTTTGCGTCAGGACTGGGCGTCCCTGGACTTCTGTTCGGGCTTGATGTCGATCACTTCGGGCTCGCTCAGCCCTCTCTTGAAATTGGAGATGGCCCTGCCCATGTTGCTGCCGAGCAGAGGAAGGTTCTTGGCTCCGAATACAAAGAGCACGATGACCAGAATGATGAGCAGTTCCTGAACGCCTATTCCAAACATGGGGAGCCTCCGGAAGGGGGGGTGCATGATAAAAGATCACACGACACTCATGCAGCCTGGGTACTGCCCAAGCTGCATGAGTGTCGTTACGATTGTTGCGATTATTATGCAATGACCCTGATCGCCTCAAGTCGTGCATTCGTCCACCAGATAAAGGATGTTGCGGTAGGGGATGCCGCCGTGCAGGGCCAGGCCGACTTCGCAGGTGCGGCTGGTGGAGTAGCCTTCCGTGCAGTCCTGGACCTTGTCGGCCAGGCTGCTGAGGGCCGAGGCGTTCAGCTCCGGCACGGAAAAGCCCTTGTCCCCGGCGAAACCGCAGCAGAAGATGTCTTCCGGCACGACCACATGGCTGGCGCATTTCTTGGTCAGCTCCAGGAGTTTTCCGTCCAGGCCCATCTTGCGGGCCGTACAGGTCACGTGCAGGGCCACGCGCTTGTCCGCTCTGGTGAAGGTCAGCTTGTCCTGCAGGAACTCCAGCACGAAGAGGCTCGGGTCGTAGATCTTTATGCGCGGGTCGAGCACTTCCTGCATGCGCTTCATGCACGGGCTGGTGTCGCACAACACTGGCAACTCCCCGTTTTCGGTGGCGATGAGCAGCGCCTCCTCGAGTTCGGCGCTCTTGGCGTCGGCCTGGGCCACGAAACCCTTGCTCTCAAACGCCTGGCCGCAGCACAGCGCGTCAATGCCGCGAGGATAGATCACTTCGTATCCGGCCTTGCGCAGCACCCGCGCCGTGACCTCGGGCAGGGGACGGATCTTCTCGCACCGTGAAGGCCCCATGTTGCGGGCGATGCAGCTCGGGAAATAGACCACCTTCAGGGGATTGGCCTCGTTTACGGCCTGCGGGCGGATGCGCGGCGAGCCTGCGGGCATCTGCGCGTTCCAGCGCGGGATGCGCCGGAAAGACGCGCGGTGCAGGGCTTCGGAAGAGGCGTCCATGAACCGCGTACCGGCCATGGCGTGCACCGTGTCCACGGTATTGAGCACCGCCGAGACCGTTCGGGCCACGCCTCCGAAATGCCCGCCCACCCAGTCGGCGGCCTTTTTCTGGCGCTCGGTGGCGTGTTCGGCCCTGAGGGCCTTGGTCATCTTGCCCGTGTCGATGCCCACGGGACAGCGCGTGCCGCACAGCCCGTCCGTGGCGCAGGTCCCGTCGCCCTGGTAGCCGTAGGCCTTCAGGAGCTTGCGCAGTTCATCGGCATGCTCGGGTTTGTCCCTGAGACGCTGGATTTCGCGCCAGGCCGTGATGCGCTGACGCGGGGTCAGGGTGATGTGCTTGGAAGGACAGATGGGCTCGCAGAACCCGCACTCGATGCACTTGTCCACCAGTTCGTGAGCCGCGGGCAGGGGCTTTAAATCTTTTAAATGGGCCTGGGGGTCCGGATTGAGGATGACGCCGGGGTTTAAAAGCGTCAGTGGGTCGAAGATGCGCTTTATGTCCTGCATGAGTCGGTACGCGTCCTGACCCCACTCCATCTCCACAAAGGGGGCCATGTTGCGGCCCGTGCCGTGTTCGGCCTTGAGCGAACCGTCGTATTTTTCAACGACCATGACGGTCACGTCGTCCATGAGATTGCTGTAACGCTCGACTTCCTTCGGGTCGCCGAAATCCTGGGTGAAGACGAAGTGCAGGTTCCCTTCCAGGGCATGGCCGAAGATGATGGCCTCGGAGTAGCCGTATTTGTTGAGCAGTCCCTGCAACTCCAGGGTTGCGTCGGCCAGGCGCTCGATGGGAAAGGCCACGTCCTCGATGATGACCGTGGTGCCGGTGGCGCGCACCGAACCGACGGCCGGGAAGAGGCCCTTGCGGATGTTCCACAGCTTGGCGAACTCCTGGGGCACGGGCGTGAACTCGATGTCGCGGACCATGTCCACCCCGGTGAGAGCGGCCTTGATGGTCTCGATCTGGGCGTCAAGCCCGGCCTTGTCCTCGGCCCTGGTCTCGACCAGCAGGGCGGCGGCTGTGTCGCTGAGTTCCTTCAGGTAGGGCGGCATGCCGTCCTTGTCCTGCACTGACCTGAGCGCCGGGCGGTCCATGAGTTCCACGGCGGCCACGGGCTGTTTCTTTAAAATGATGGTCGCCTCGCAGGCGGTGCGGATGTCCGGGAAGAGCATGAGCGCCGAGGCCTTGTGCGCGTGCTCGGTCACGGTGCGATAGGTGACCTTGGAGACAAAAGCCAGCGTGCCTTCGGAACCGACCAGCAGGTGTTTCAATATGTCGAAGGGATCATCGAAATCGACGAGGGCGTTCAAACTGTAGCCGGTGGTGTTCTTGATCTTGAATTTGTGACGGATGCGCGCCTCGAGTTCGGGCAGATCCATGATCTGGCGGCGCAGGTCGGCCAGTCCGTCCACGATTTCGGGGTGTTTTTCCCGGAACCGGCGCTTTGATTCGTCGTCCCCGGTATCGAGGACCGTGCCGTCGACCAGGATGAGGCGCAGGTCCAAAAGGGTCTGGTAGCTGTTTTCGGCCACGCCGCAGCACATGCCGCTGGCGTTGTTGGCCAGGATGCCGCCGATCTTGCAGCTGTCGATGGAGGCCGGGTCCGGGCCGATCTTTTTGCCGAAGGGGGCCAGGGTGCGGTTGGCGTGGGCGCCGATGATGCCCGGCTCAAGGTCGATGCGCCGGGCCTGATCGTAGACGCGGCAGCCTTGCCAGCCTTCGCCAAGGCGCAGGAGCACCGAGTCGGTCACGGCCTGGCCGGAGAGGCTGGTACCTGCGGCGCGGAAGGTCACGGGAATGCGGCTTTTGTAGGCCAGGCGCAGGATGCGGGCCACCTCGTCCTCGGTTTCGACATTGATGACGATTTTCGGCACAAGGCGGTAGAAACTGGCGTCCGTGCCGTAGGCGAGCAGGCGCAGGGGATCGGTGATGATGCGCGCGCGGGGAACAAAGCCGGCAACGGCATCGCGAAAAGCGCTGTATTGCGGGTCAAGCATGGCAGCTCCTGATGTTTTTAGTAAAAGATACTGTTAAAAGTATTTAAAGAGCCGAATTTCGACAAGCATAATCTTTATTCCCGTCCGCGTCATGCGTTTCATCGTCGAGGGCCGATCATTCCAGGTCGCCATGGCCGCCGGGAGACGTGTTCTGCAGGCGGCGGCTGGTCGGAATTGTTACAAAAAAATTGTCTAATGGTAGCCATCAGCGTATCGACAGGACCTGCCACCGGCATATTCCGCTCTGGCGGGGGCTGGCCGGAAGGGTGCATTTTTCCTGCTTTGCTTGGTCCTGTGACCTTTGTTCTCTCAAGCATGTCTTTTCGAGGAGTTGCAAATCATGAGTCTTTCCTGTTTCAAGGCCTACGACATTCGCGGGCGCGTTCCCGATGAACTCGATGAGGATCTGGCGTATCGTATCGGTCGTGCCTACGCCGCGTTTCTGACTCCCGAAAGGGTGGCCGTCGGCCATGATATCCGTCTCTCAAGCCCGGCCATGGCCGATGCCGTGATGCGGGGCCTGCGCGATTCGGGCGTGGATGTCTTCGCCCTCGGGGAGTGCGGGACAGAGGAAGTGTATTTCGCCGTTTACGACCAGGGCCTTGATGGCGGCATCATGGTCACCGCCAGCCACAATCCGCGGGATTACAACGGGATGAAGCTGGTGCGCGAGGAGTCGCGGCCCATCAGCGGCGACACGGGGCTTTTCGCCATCCGCGATCTTGCCGCTGCCGGGGAGTTCATGCCGGCCGGGCATCAGGGCAGCGTGCGGGACTTAAACGTTCGGCAGCGCTACCGTGACCACCTGTTGTCCTATGTCGACGTGAGCGCGCTGCGTCCGCTTTCCCTGGTGGTCAACGCAGGCAACGGCGGGGCCGGGGCTGTGGTGGACCTGTTGGCGCCTAAGCTGCCGTTCACGTTTCACAAGATTCAGCATGAACCCGACGGAAACTTTCCAAACGGCGTGCCCAACCCCCTGTTGCCCGAGAACAGGGCTCTGACCGCGCGTGCCGTGGTCGAGCACGGGGCGGACATGGGGCTGGCCTGGGACGGAGATTTCGACCGCTGTTTTTTCTTCGACGGTAGCGGACGCTTCATCGAAGGCTACTACCTGGTGGGCCTCTTGGGCGAAGCTTTCGCCCGCAAGTATCCCGGAGCGGGCATCATCCATGACCCGCGCCTGACCTGGAACACCATCGCCGCCGTGACCGCCGCCGGGGGCAAACCCATCATGTCCAAGACCGGGCATGCCTTCATCAAGGAACGCATGCGCCTGGAAGACGCTGTCTACGGCGGGGAGATGAGCGCGCACCACTATTTCCGTGATTTCGCCTACTGCGATTCGGGCATGATCCCGTGGCTGCTGGTCGCGGAACTGGTCAGCATCACCGGCAAGTCCCTGGCCGAACTGGTTGATGACGCCATGGCTGCCTACCCGGCCAGCGGCGAGATCAACCGCAGGGTCAAGGACGCGGGCGCGGCCATCGTGGCCGTGGAAGAACGCTTCTCCGGGCAGGCCCTGGTCCGGGACACGACCGACGGGCTGAGCCTGGAATTCGCCGAGTGGCGTTTCAACCTGCGCTCCTCCAATACGGAGCCGGTGCTGCGGCTGAACGTGGAGTCGCGCGGGGACCGGGCGCTCATGGAGGAGAAGACGAGGGAGATTCTGGGGGTTTTGGACGGGATGGACTGAGTGGTCCGGGTGGACGTGATGGAGCTGGGGAAGCCCAGAGCGTGAGGGCGGGGCCGGTTGGCTTCGCCCTCACTTTTTTGGCTATTTGCCGAAGACCTTTTTCAGCAGGTCAGTGGTTCTTGCGGCCGGGTTGGTGCGGATGGCGGCCTCTTCCTTGGCGACATAGTGGAAGATGCCGTCCATGCCCTTGTCCACCACGTAGTCGGTCAGGTTCGCCTTGGCGTCGGGCATGAAGGGCAGGGTCTTGTACTGCCCCATCATGGCGTCATACGCCTGCACCGCGCCCGCATCGGCCAGGGCCGCGTCGACAACGGGGGCCATCTCACCGGCCAGGCCCGGTCCCATGGACTTGCGGAAGTACTGGGTGGCCGCGTCTTCGGGGCCGTTCAATATCTGCTGCGCGTCGCTTATGGTCATGGCCGAGATGGCGTCAACGAACAGGGCCTTGGCCTTGGGCGTGGCCTGTTCGGCAGCGCGGTTGAGCCGAAGTTCCAGATCGTCGACCAGGCCGGAATAGCCTGCCGCCCTGAGGGCTTTTTGCACCGTGGCCAGCTGTCCGGGAAGCGGAATATGGATGGCCTTGTCACCGTAGAACCCGTCCGTCTGTCCCAGGCGGGACACCACGGCCTCGGTGCCCACCCGCAATGCCTCTTTGAGTCCGTCGCCCATTTCGCCCTGGGACAGGGAGCCTGTCTGGGTCCCACCCGAGGACAAAAGTCCCAGGCCCTGTTGCAGCAGGTTGCTCTGGGCCCAGCCTGTCGAGGTCGCGAGCAGGAGCGCGGCGACAATGGCGCAGATGGTTTTCAATCGTAAAATGTCATGGCGTTCCGGCATGGGACCTCCCGTGTTGGTGGATGCAGGGGCCTAAAGCAGGTCGGCCCCGGCAAGGGAAAATGGAATCGAGGCAGCGTCCCGCCTCCTTGAGCGCATCAGAATTCGTAGCGCAGTCCCATGGTCAGGACGTTGCTTCCGCCTTTGTCTGCAAACACGCCGTAGCCGGAAGAACGGTGATGCAGGCGGAAGATTGTGGACCAGTTGGTGTCAGGCAGCCCGAAAGCGGCCTCGATGTGCCAGAAAAGCAGAATCTGTTCGCTGTCCCCGCTTTTCTGGCGTTCGTATTCGGGCAATCTTGTAGCGTAGGAGGGGCCAAGACCGTAGGCCAAACTGGTGTCCAGGACATTGTCCCAGGGAAAGGACTCCCAGCGTAGGGTCAGAACCGGCGCATTGAGCTCGAAATGGTCCTGGATGCCAAAATGCCGGGCCACGTTGGCTTCCAGTTCCAGCGACCACAGGCGGTTGGCTGGGCGATAAAACGTCCAGCCCATGGCAGCCACAAGGATGTGCGAATCAACCGTGCCGGCCTGGCCGGAGATGGCCTTGTGCCAGTTGTCATCGGTCATGACCCCGCCGTAAAGGCTGGCCGAAAAGTCTTTTTCGTCCGTGGAGGCCAGGGCCGGAGAGGAGAACAGGAGCAAGGCTGCCAGGAAGCATATGGTTTTGAGGATATGCGGCGGATTCATTGGTTCCTTCAGTGGTTTGGCCCTTTTTCGCAAAGCGAGGGGCGCGTTGATTTGTCCTGAGCGCATGTTTCAGGGAAATGCGTAACATATAATATCTTACGTGCAAAAAAGACGGGATGCAAGCAGGGCGGGACATTCCGGGCACAGTAACGTGTCTTTGAAGAGGGGGAGCGGATCAGCTCGTTTCGTCAATCAGCGTTCCCGTCTGGCGCAGCAACAGGCGGATCAGGATTTCCTCCAGGGACAGGGTGGGTGCCTGGCGCCGTGCGTCAACGGCCCGGTCCAGCAGGTCCGCCTGGGAATCAAGGGCCGTGGCCTGGTATTGAAGCCCTCCGGTACGCTGGGAATAGATCTCTTCGAGGTTGTTCATGTCGCTGACGTATTTGGATAATTTGTCGAGTTCGGCCTGCAGGCTGCCAGCCGGATCGTTCTCGAGATTTGCGCCTGACAGGGCCTCCAGTCCGGCCTTGTCCAGTTCCTGAAATACGACGTCAAAGCCGCCTCCGGCAGCCCTGGTTCCAAGGAGCGACTGGATGTAGACCTTGCCCTCGGCGCTGATCTGGTCGGTGCCCCACTGGTTTTTGTCCAGCAGGGCGATGCCGTTGTGATAGGTGCCTTCGATGATCGGTTTGATGCTGTCGCGCAGGGCGTTGTACTGACTGGCCACGTCTGCGGAATAGGTCAGGTCGCCGTCCTTGATCTGCTGCGCAATGCTCTGCATCTCCACCAGCACGCTCTTGATGGTGCCCACGGCGCCAGCTGCGATACCGACCATGGCGGAAGCCTCCTGCACGTTTTTGCCAGCCCGGCGGATGGCCGCGCTGTCCGAGCGCAACCGGCCGGTGATGGCCTCGTCGAAGGGATTGGTCAGGGGCTTGATGGGCTGGCGGCCGAGCAGCATGTTGCGCAGGTTCGCGCCCACGGCGGAGCCCTGAAAGTAGGTGTTCATCAGCAGATCCTGCTGCCACATCTGCGTGGCAGTGGACACGACGAAAAGTTTCTGCAGATCGCTTAGGGCCATGAAATCCTCTTGGCAGGCGCCTGATGTCGAAGCAGCCGGGATTTGTTACACTCTTGTCAACAAATCGGACGGTATTCAAAAGTCATTAATACATAACCTCTTCCAGAGTAAGTCCCTGGGCTGGCGCGGTGGCCGGGGCCTTGCGGCGGTCCAGCCCTTTCAGGATTTCGCGGGCATCCTCAGGCCGCAGCCCCCCGCGTCCCACTTCGGCCAGAAGGCCCATCAGGTTGCGAACCATCTGCTTTAAAAATCCGTCGGCCTGAAAGCGGAAGACCCATTCCGCAGGGTGCGTTCCGGGAGCGCGTTCGATGGGTTCAAGGGTTCGCACCGTACCTTTTATCTCCGTGCCGGCGTTCTGGAAGGCCGCGAAGTCATGGGTTCCGGCCAGTATTGCGGCGGCCTGGTCCATGGCCTCGAAATCGAGTCCGCGCACGGGCCAGACAAAGGGCGCGCGCTGCGGCAGCGTGAAGCGCGGCTCGGTCCAGAGCGTGTAGGCATAGCGCTTGGAGCGCACCGAAAAGCGCGCGTGAAAATCAGGCGGGGCTTCGCTTGCGTCGAGGATGGCGATGTCGTCCGGCAGCATGGCGTTCAGGGCCTGGCTCCAGGGGACATGTTTCTTGGACTCGGGTGCGTCGAAGTGAGCCACCTGCCCCAGTGCGTGCACGCCCGAGTCCGTGCGGCCCGAGCCGTGCAGGCGTACCGGTTCACCGCAGATGCGGGCGAGACGGTCCTCTATGGCGCCCTGGATGGTCGGTCCTGAAGCCTGGACCTGCCAGCCGTGGTAGCGGGTACCGACGTAGGCCACAGTGAGACGGATGCGCGGCATGCTCAGTTTCCGTTATCGCCGGTCTGCAATCGCGTCAGGGCGGCGGACAACTGAGCCGCGCGGTCGGCCCGCACAGAGGACAGAATCTCGCCGGCCTTGCGCCCGCTCATCCCCGCCAGGATTCTGACGGCAATGGGTTCCTCCAGGGTCTGCAGCACCACCGCGGCCTGTTTGGGCTTCATGTTCGAATAGACGTCGATGAGGTGGGCCATCTTTTCGTCCTGGATGGCCCCGGCGGAATCGATGAGGTTCTGCATGCGGACCTCAAGTTCCCTCAATCTTGTCAGCTTTTCGTCAACCTGCGCCTCCAGTTCGCGCAGTTCCGCCTCCTTTCTGGCCAACTCCTGCTCGCGCGCATTGAGATCCTGAATCCGGTCCGCCACTGTCTCGGTCTCGGCGTTTTGCCCATCCGCATCGGACGCAGCAGGTTCCTGGGCCAGAGCCGCAGTGGCGGCGATGGCGGGACGGATGACCACAGGCTGAAGCAGTGGAGTTTCGGGGATGGTTGGTGGAATCCAGAGCAGGCATATGGCGGCCAGTTTTACAGCCGCAAGGGCCATGAACGCCTGGGCCAGCCTAGTAAGGCGTACGCCCGTGGCGGAGGGTGCCTGTTTCGTCGAATTCCTTCTGCTCTTTTCGCTGTTCTTCCTGACCATGTTTCTCTGCCTGTTTGGCCCGGAGTTTCTCCAGGAGTTTGCGGTCTTTGGCTTTCGCCACCAGTTCAAGCCGACGGGTTTCGGCAAGTTTCCTGAGCTCCGCCAGTTTTGCCTGCGCCTGACTTTTGTCAAGTTCCAGACGTTTACGCCAGCCCGTCCAGAGCCACAACTCCGGCTGTGACATCTGTTTGGTGCGGCTCATTTCCAGAAGACAGGCTTCAAGATCGTGGTGTAGTTTTTCAACTACCTGATTTTGTGATGCAATGTGCTGCCGGGTAATGCTCAATGCGAGCTTGGCCTGGTCTTCGAGTTGCCTGCGATATTCCAGGATTTTTTCGAGCTTGAAGTGAAATGGGCGCGTCATGGCATTGTCTGAAGCAAGAAGCGTGCACAAAAAAAAGCCCGGCCGCAGGGGCCGGGCTGGCAAGGCCGGGATGTCCGAAAGGCTCAGGCCGGGCCGGCTGCCGTGGCCGCCTCGATGTATCCCTGGCGCAGGGATTCGATCAGCTCCTTGACGGAGACGATGGCGTTGACCCGGTAGGCGTTGGCACCGGCAAAGGCGAAGCCGTGCTTTAAAAGCCCCTTCTTGGCGTTCACCAGGGCGAGCGCGATGCAGTACGGGCTCTTGGTGTAGTCGCAGGAGCTGATGCAATGGAACGGGCACTTGAAGGGCGTTTTATGTCCGCTTTTCACGGCGTCGAGGAAAGGCCCCCTGACCGCCCGTCCGGGCAGCCCAACCGGGCTCTTGATGATCTCGATGTCCTCTTCCGTGGCGTTGACGTAGGACTCCTTGAAGCGGATGTCCGCATCGCATTCGTGGGTGGCCACGAAACGGGTACCCATCTGTACGCCGGCCGCGCCCATCTGGAGGTACTTGTGGATGTCCGCACCGTCCCAGACTCCGCCGGCGGCGATGACCGGGATCGGGCGGCCGGCCTTGGCCTCGAACTCGCGCACGGCCTCGACCACTTCGGGAACGGTTTTTTCGAGGGAGAATTCAGGGTCGTCGATCTGTTCGGGCTTGAAGCCGAGGTGACCGCCGGCCTTGGGGCCTTCGACCACGAACGCGTCGGGCAGGTAGTCGAACTTGGACAGCCATTTCTTGCAGATGATGGAGGCGGCCCGGGCCGAGGAGATGATGGGTACGAGCTTGGTCTTGGCACCGTCCTTGAGGTAGGAGGGCAGATCCAGGGGCAGCCCGGCTCCGGCAAAGATGATGTCCGCGCCTTCCTTGATGGAGGTTTTGACCAGGTCGCTGAAGTTGGTCAGGGCGACCATGATGTTTACGCCGAGGATGCCGTCGGTTTTCTCGCGGGCCTTGCGCAGCTCGTTCGCCAGCGCGCGCATGTTGGCTTCGCGGTAGTTGGAGCCGATGTCCGGTTCACCCATGCCGATCATGGCCCCGGCGATGACGCCGATGCCGCCTTCCTTGGCCACGGCCGAGGCCAGACCCGAAAGGGAGATGCCAACACCCATGCCGCCCTGGATGATGGGGATTTTTGCAACAAGATCGCCGATCTTGAGTTGTGGAAAGTCCATTGTGTTCTCCTGTATGGATTGCGCCCTGTGGCCAGGTTGATTGCGAAAATCTTGAGTGGTCACTTAATGAGGCGTTTGTGGCGCTGCTAACTTAAAAAAAAACAGGGGTCAATGAAGCCCCGCGAGCGCTGTCGGTGCTTGGTTTTACGCATGCTTGAGATAGGTGCGTACGTAGCCGTTGAACGGTTGTTCAGGATTTTTCTGCTGCCTCAGCCCGAAAGGGAAAGGGGCAGCAGCGCGCAGAATTCCCCTACAATGATGGCGGCTCCGAGGAAATCCCCGTTCACCCCTCCCTGCCTGCGCCCCAGGACCAGCAGGGAAGCCAGGGGCGCGACTGCCAACAGGAGCGTCAGAGCCACGTGGCTTGGGGCCAGCAGGAGCATCGGCAGAAGGGTTGTGCATCCGCCCAGGACCAGGGCGGAGCGGGTGGCTCCAAGCAGTGCGTTCTGTCCCAGTCCGGGCCGGGCCAGGGATTGCCCCATGCGGGCCAGGACCAGGCAGCAGAAGCGGCCAAAGGCTGGGGCGAAGACCAGCGCGGCCCAGGCTCCCGCAGAAATGGCGGCCTCGAACAGCGCAGCCTGAACGCCAAGTCCGAGCACAAGGCCCATGGTTCCGAAGGCCCCGATGCGGCTGTCCTTGACGATTTCCCAGAAGCGCATCCCCGTCGCGCCGCTGCCCCATCCGTCCCACAGGTCGGCCCACCCGTCCCAGTGCAGGCCGCGGGTCAGGCACAGGTTCAGCCCGGCGAGCATCCAGGCCAGCACCCACGAGGAAAGCGGGAGCAGGGACGGTAGGGCGAGGATCAGCCCAAGGAGCAGGCCCACCATGGGGTACATGCCCATGGAGCGGCTGATGGCTTCGCTGGTGGTGATGTGGGCGCGGCCAAGTCGGGTCAGAAATGTCAGGGCGACATGAAAGTCGTGCAGATGCTTCACGGGTGAGAAGTGTCCTTTTTGCTCAGGCGGAGTGTCTTTGATGGGCTCAGTTCAAGGAGGCGGGCGCAGCTGTCCTGATTCATGGCCAGTTCCATCACCCCCTGGCTGCCCTCCAGCAGGCCGATCTGTCCAGGGGAAAGATGCGCATACGTCTTGACCACCGCGACCATCGTGCCGTCGTCAAGGTGCAGGGTTCCATCCCCGGCGTCAAAATTCTCTGCACGCAGGTTCAGCAGGCAGTTGCCGAAGCGGTCCACGTGCAGGACGGTGCAGGCAAGCACATCATTGTCCCAGGCAGCCCAGACGAGGTCATGGCGCACGAGCATGTCCGGCGCCATGGGCGATCCCATGGCCTCCGGCGTCGCCCCCAGGGCCAGCCGGGCGGCAAGGGGCGCGAAAATGTCGCGTCCGTGGAACGTGTTGCTCGCGGCGGCGAACTTCGCGTTCAGGCGCCACCAGGAAGCCTGTTTGTCAATCAGGAACGAGAGTAGCCCGTTGTCCGGGGCCAGGAAGACTTGGTTCTCATGCCTGGCCAGCACAATGGAGCGCTCTGCACCGACGCCGGGATCGACCACGTTCAGGAAAATGCTCTGCGGCGGGAAATGCGGGTGGCTGGCCTGCAACCAAAAGGCGGCCTGCATGATGTTGTGCGCGTCCACTTCGTGACACAGATCAATGACGGCAACGTCGGGCGCCTCGCGCAGGAGCGCGCCTTTCATCTGCCCCACGTAGGGGTCGAGATGGCCGAAATCGGTGAGTAAGACGATGACCGGACGCATGGAGGATATTTACGACCAAAGAGGGGAAGCTGTCCAGCAACAGCCCAGAAAGCTGTTGACAGTCTGAAGCGCGCCTGTGTACATCCCACCCTCTTCGGGGCGTAGCGCAGTTTGGTAGCGCATCGGTTTTGGGAACCGAGGGCCGGAGGTTCGAATCCTCTCGCCCCGACCATAAAGAAAACAAGGGCTTAGGTGTAAAATCTGAGCCCTTTTTTCATGCCGTTTTTTTGTCTGCCTAACACTATGTCCGACATTTGGACTGCGCTGCGATGGAACAAGGCAGATGAAAGGGCAGTACAAATTTCCAGGGACTCATTTTTTTCAGATTGGGCCGTTGTGCGCTCCTTGCACCGACAGGGATTCGGCGCAAGTCAGCCCTGCTGTTTGGTGGTTTCCGGTTTGTCGCCGCCAATGATGGTTGGTTGTCCATCCTGCCAGACGACCGCATACTGTCCGAGGCGTTTCTTCCTGTCCAATGCCTGCGCAACAGCCTTTCGCAGTGATTCCAGCACGATCATGCTTTCTTTGGAGGGGGCTTCCTGAGTTATTTTCATGATAGTCCAGCTTCCTTGAGCATCAAATTAAGGGCGAAGGTTGTTTTGCCTGCCCCGTTGGGTCCTGCGATTATCCAGCAAGTTGGCATAGTGTTTTATCCTGGCCGTGTTGAGATCGGGTACGCCAGAACTCGCGTTGGCGGTCTTCCAAGGGTGGTTACGTATTGTATTTCGATTCGTAAGCAAGTCCGGGTCAGAATGCCAGCGGATAATATTGATCTCAGGAGCGCTGCTCTCAGCCAGGTTCGCCTATTCGGATTTGTGGCAGTCGTGGTCGTCCAACACACCACGATGTCTGTATGAGTAGACGAGCCTTCCGTTTGGGAACCGAGGGCCGCTGGTTCGAGTCCAGTCGCCCCGACCAGGAAAAAAAAA